>ERZ1673785.1-NODE-1-length-556063-cov-29.540902_pt1 | contig 556063 bp, 510 predicted proteins | sample MGYA00580131_ERZ1673785 | MGnify/ENA primary metagenome ERZ1673785 (study PRJEB41219, sample SAMN04549622) | soil metagenome | isolation source: soil | place: USA: Wyoming, Fireholl Drive Yellowstone National Park | collected 2009-07-28 ...
AGAGGGCTTTTTTTATTCAAGTCCCCGAAAAAACTTCTAACAGGAATGCTCCTTAAAATGTTTAATTATTTAAAGCTCCTGTACTCGCAAGGAGACCGGCTTTTGCTTGAATAAGAGCAAGCTGATACTGAAATAAAAATTCACAAGCTTCTAAAATTTTCTTCGCTTCAAAGCCATCTTTTCCCCATACAGTAATTCCGTGGTTGCGAATAAGAACTGCCCCTTTATCCTCCTTCACGAAATCGCCCAAAGTGCTTGCTAATGTAGGAATATGGGCATAATTATAAATAATCGGAATCTGTAATTCTGCATCTTCCTCCCAGCGGTCAAACGCTTTTATCAGTTCTTGTCCTTGAAATACAATTTTTCCAGCGTCACCATAAAGTTCGGAGATGACATTATTTGCAACCGTATGTACATGCAGGCTGCAGCCGGCTTTGCTTCTTTTATATATTTCGCAATGCAATAGCGTTTCTGCCGAAGGCTTCAGCTGTGTTGCGCCTACAGGATTTCCTTCTCCATCTACAAGCAAAAAATCTTCCTTCGTTTTTTTTCGTTTATCTTTGCCGCTTGCGGTCACAAGAAACTGAAGCGGGGAATCTTGAACTTTTATGGCTAAATTGCCGCTTGTCCCCATAAACCAATCCCTCGCAGCAAGCTCCTCTTTAATCTCCGCAAGCTCATGAACACGAGTTAAAACGACACTCATTTTGCGCCACCTTTTTCTTCTATGAAATTTGTTTTGTTTATTGTCTTCTCTAAAATGTCAATACAGTCGTAAAATGTTTCGAAAGATTGATAAGGAATAGAAAATTCTTGACATTTTTTTGATAAATAATCACGTGCAATAACTGTATCTGCAATCTTCGCGGCTTCTAAATCTGTGACGGAATCCCCGATGATGATGGAATGAGTGTCAGCATTTGCAATTTGCCGAATAATTGTCGGTTTGCAGCACCCACAATTTTGGTTGGGACACTTTTCATCACACGTATAAGGCCAATGAATGGTGATCGTTTCTCCGCTAAAATCCGCTTTATTGCAAAACAGTGCGGTAATAGAATCAAAAGGCTGCAACAGCGGTTTAATAAAAAAATCGATTCCGCCGCTGACAATGTATAAAGGAATGTTCATGTTTTTCGCATAATGAACAAAGTCGCGAAATCCTTCCCTTATTTCTGCAGTTTCTAAAATATAGTGAATGATGTCACCCTTTAAAGAAGATGGAAGAAGTGCAAACATCTTGCCGACTCCTTCCTGAATACTAATCGACTGGGAAAGGACGCCATCCTTCAATTGCTCCCACTCTTTTGGAGCGAAACGCTTCATGATGCTAACGATGTTATCTTTTTTTGTCACCGTTCCATCAAAATCACAAAATATTACTGGCTTCAATTGGACGGTGCCTCCTTCCATCCCCAGAGCCGAATTGCTTCTTGTAATTCTATGTCTTCAGCTGCTTCATTAAGGGGAACACCCCGGGAAACAGCGTCAACTGCCTGACGGAAAGCTTTTCCTCCGCCTTTAGCACCTTGCGGGTGACCGTGAACACCGCCTCCTGCATTAATGACACAATCTTTTCCAAAATCATGAATTAAAATGGGAACAAGACCCGGGTGAATGCCAGCAGATGGAACAGGAAAAACTGGTTTTAAAACTGATTCCTTCACCAATTCTTCTTTCACTTTTAAAACTTTGTCACGCTCCAATGCAACGCTGCCATATGGTGAAGGGAACAACGAAAAATCTGCTCCAGCAATTCTTATCAATTTTCCAAGCAATAAGGAATGAGAGAGCCCATATTTTTCGGATGAAGTAAACGATCCGCTAAACGCCGGATGAGCCATAATTGGGAGGGCGATTTCATCATCTTCCCTTAATGCTTGCAGCACATCGAGGCCATATGTAAAAACATTAAATAGCAAAATATCGGCACCTAATTCTTTTGCTTTTCTTGCCTTATCTTTCAATTCAAATGTTTTTCCCGTCAAATTGACCGCATACAAAGTTCGGTGCCCTTTTTCTTGATACACGTTATCAAGAACTTTTTTGCCTTCCTTTATTCTTGTTTCAAATGATGTGAGCGAATTTTCAAAAAGTATTTCGTCATCCTTTACTAAGTCGACGCCCCCGAGAGCCTGCTCCCGCAATTGGGCAAGAAGGTAATCCATATCACGTCCAATTACACCTTTAAAGATGCTCATCACTAACGGTCTGTCGTAAACGCCAAGTTTTTCTCGTAACCCCTGAATTCCAAATCGAGGACCTGGAAAATACCGAAAGATCTCATCGTCAAACTGCAAATCTAGTAATTTTATTTCTCCATCTAGTGATAATTTTCCAAAAGTTGTCGTTAAGATGGCAGGAATGTCTTTAGAAAAGTTTTCTCCCGGAAAGCGAATGTGAAGCTGTGCAATCGTTTTGCCGGAGGATGGATCCTCGCCTGTTTCTTTTATCTCAACCACTTGTCCTTTATGCTTTTTTAACTGCTCTTGCACTAAAAGAGGAAGGTCAGTCCACGAACCTACCGTTAATCCAAGAGCAATGCCTTCTGCTTTTTTTTCTAAATCTTCTCGTTTCGCAATGATTTGGTATACTGCTGTTACGTGACCCATTTTTTCAATCCTCTTCATTCAGATTTTTTTATATAAATAAAACCTCTTCAATAAGAAGAGGTTTTTTGTCAAAACAACTTCTTATCTTTCAACATCTCTGTTGGGAGAATTAGCACCGTGCTCATCATATGAGTCGGTTGCCGGGCTTCATTGGGCTCATCCCTCCACCTGCTCTTGATAAGAGTTTTATTATTAACTTTATAATTCTTATTCGTTTACTTGGATTATGCCACTATCCTTCCCCTCTGTCAACACTTTTTTACATCATATTCGATTCAAATTCGCTTACATTTTTCTGATGGCATGCTACAATTATTTAATGGTGCAGTTTACAATTTGAGGTATTTTCCGGAACTTGAGGTTGAGCCAAAACAGGAAAGCCTAAAAAAAGAGGACGAAAAAAGAAGGTACAACATCTTTTTAACGTCTTCCGATCGCATCATGCTAGATTACTAGACTTAGAAAAACTGGTTGAATTACGCAATTATAACGTTACTGGTTATCGTGAGACAATTTGTTTCTTGTACCGTTATTGGTTATGTTGCTTTTTGAATGATCCAGAAGAAGCCTTAAAACAAACGCTAACGTTTAATTTACAGTTTAATGAGCCTTTAAGAAGATCCACCAGAAGCGCTGAAAAGGCCTATTATGCACGGAATAACGAAGAAGCAAACCGAATAGCTAGAGAAAAAGGGTATCCTGGCGCTGGATATAATATCAGCAATAAAAAATTAATTGAATGGTTAGATAAGATATAACAGAGGACGAACAACGCCATTTAAGCACGATTATAGATGCGAATGAAAAGCGGAGAAGGAAACAAAAACGCCGGGAAATGGGCGTAAAAAGCCGTGAGGAGTATTTAAAAGAACAGCGCAATAAAACGGATAAGAACTTAGAAAAACTTAGACAAGCAATTGAGTTGAATCCTGATTTCTCGAATTACAAATTAGCTAAATTGCTAGGAATAAGTGAATCGTATGTAAGGAAAGGATGTTATATGTTATTTACTGGAACGGATGATTTAATTAAAAACGAGGATCGATCAATTAAAGAACATGATGTTTTATATTCTAGAATTAAACCTTTATCTTCACAAAAAATGGAAGGGTTAGTGGTGTACTTTCAACCCCATTGATGAAATTAAACCGTTTCTCAACTGAACAATTAATAGAAGTTTCATATAAAGTTAGGGAAATCCACGGTATGGTACACAAATGGATACCAGAGACAGTTATTGATGATACATTTATTAAGCAATATGTTGAATCATTTACTGTTGCCTTTGAACAGGAAATCACTGTACTTCCAAGGACATTTTTACGTGAATTTATATTCGTATTAGACGCTGCAAAAGAGGGGAACGATGTCCATTCTCTTTTAAATTATTAGTCCTAGTACTGTAGAAAGAATTAAACTGGATTTAAGTCAGTATTTTGGACACCAATAAGTGAAATTTAATTTTGATCTCATTGACATCGCTTGTCGCTTGACATGGAGCCTCTGCGGGCGTGGTGTTATGCGAAGGGTGAAAGGGGCAATGAATTCTTTCGCATGGCAAATAAGCCTACCACACCCGCCACTCCATGTAAAGCGGATGCTTGTAAAATTGTGAAGAGCACTACGCTGCCCTTTGATACTGTCTACTGTTTCTTGTGGCGTCATATAGCCCAGGCAGCTATGAATCCGTTTCCGATTGTACCAGCCTTCTAAAAATTCGAATAAGGCTCTTCTGGCAGCTTGAAAGTTCAAATAGTTGATTCTATAGATCTCTTCCTTTTTCAGAATTGCATGGAAAGACTCAATGCAGGCGTTATCGTATGGGCAACCTTTTTTTACTGAAGGAGTGTTTGAACTGCTTCTTTTCCATGTATTCTACAAATTTCTCGCTTGTATACTGGGATCCCAAATCAGAATGCAAGATCAATCCCGGACCTGGACGTTGTGCCTGATAAGCGTTTTCTACTGCCTTTAAAGCCAGTTCAGTCGTCATGTGACGGTCAAAAGCGTAACCAACAATCTTTCTGGAATGTAAATCCATTACGGAAGCCAAGTAGCACCAACCGTCTCTCAAAGTATGAATGTACGTAATATCCGTAACCCATTTCTCGTTGATGGTTGTCGTTGAGAAGTCCTGGTTCAGCAGGTTATCGTGTTCTTCCATCTTGCCCTTATTGGAATGGGGGCGATACTTTTTTCTGATAATGGAATAAATGCCTGCAGCCTTCATCAAATGCTGAACCCGTTTCAGGCTGACTTTGAGCCATTCTTTTTCAAGCATATGGTGGATCTTCGGTTCTCCGTATCTCTGCTTGCTTTCCGTATGGATTTTTCGTATTCTGTCTGTCAGCTCCCGGTTTTCCGTTTTGTTTTTGATTCTGTTTTTTGTTTGGATTGATAGTAGGTACTTCTCGGCACGCCAAGGACCGTACACATGGTTTTAAGGTCATAATGGTGTCTGGCTCTTATCTCGTCAATCATGGATATAACAGTGGTTTGAATCTACTTCTTTGCGAATATGACCATAGCTTTTTTAAAGATTTCATTTTCCTCTTTCAGCCGATGCAATTCTTTTTGCAGGTTCAGAAATTCTTCCGGGGTAAAAGAGCCCCCGTCATCCACCTTAACCGGTTTTTGTTTTCTGATCCATTTGTAGAATGTCGTTTCAGACAGGCCATATTCGATCAAGATCTGTTTTACTAGTGTTCCAGTTTGATAAAGCTCAACCACCATTTCCTTAAATTCAGCATGATAACGTTTACGTTTTTCGCTTGTGTTACCTATATCAGGACACATCCCTTCGTTAATATTATATTTCACTAAAGGGTGTCCATGAAACTATACTAGCATCAGTAGTTATATTATTTAAAAAGATTCTTAATCCAATTTCTGTCTGACACATGTAATAAACTCAACACTCTTGATGCGACTAAGTCAAAATCTTCTTCATTCTTTGCATCCTCATAGTTAAACCAAGTTTCATTGGATTCTTTTATATTTTCTGTGAGTCTATATCGGTAATCTATACCTACATCGTGTGCAGTCACTTTACTTGGCGGAATTTCTTCTCCCCAACTCGTTGTTACTCCTTCAATTGGGCAAATAGCTAAAACTACAACAAAAGATCCACCATAACGATTAAACTGAAAAGTTATTAAGTCAATATTATCTTCATTTTTCCTTCTAAAATGTGGAAATGAACCTTTAAAACCATGTTCTCTTAAATAAGGAACAACAATCTTTTTTAATGCATTAGTCATATTTAGACGGTCATTGGAAGCCATATTTAGTATTCCTCCAAAAATTCATTTTGTCTTTTATATCTTAATTATATATTATTATTAAAAGAAAGAGGTTCCCATGTGATTCAAAACGAACTAGTACACTTAAAATTCACAATTCTAATTTTAGTGACCTCTAGTCTAAATATTATTTATAAATTTTATAAGGTATTCCTTTAGATTTCAAATAGTTTAGTACAGGTTTACTTGCCCCTACTTTTCCTGTAGTATCACTTCTAAAGAAATGCCATTTAGCACCTTTTAGTTCCTTCTTTTTGATTAATAAGGCGTCTTTATCAATCTGTTTTCTTATAGTTGAAGTTAACGAAACATAACCAACTTTAGATTCATGTCCAATTCCAGAAGTATCGAGCACGTCTATATATCTACCACCTAAAGGAGTTCTAAAATATTCTTGTTTACTTCTTACTTTTACTAATGTTTCTAAATACTTCTCTCCAGCTCTTCCACTACTAAAAGATAATTTAGCTTTTTTTGCAGCTGATTTTGTAACTTGTTTACCTGATTGTTTGGAAACATACTTAATTGCTCCGCCAATTATACGTACAACAACACTTATTATAGATGCTTTAGCTTCATTTTCAGAGATGGTTATTTGTTCACCAGTATTTTTTTCTATTAAAATAGCTTTAAATTGTTCTTCAGTATTTTCAATTATTTTTACATCATATACTGTTTTTTCAATCTTATCCCCAACATCTAATACGGAACTAACTGTTATATCATTACCTTTTAGATTTGAATCTATAATTAAATCCGTAGCATATTCATCTGTATCAATATCTAATTGAAGTTTGATTCCATTGCTGTCTAGGTTTTGAATAGTAGGTTTAATTTTTTCTGCATTATTACCTAATGAATCTTCTAATTCACTATTGTAACCAGTGAGCAAGTCCGACTTTATTTCTTCTGCAATTTCGGGCTCACTTAAAAGACTATCTACTAACTCTTCGTTACTTAGCAATGTATCTACTGTATTGTCATTTGATGATATAGTATCAACTAATTTTTCATCTTCTAAAATAGTTTGCACAACACTATCATTTGTTAATACTTCACTTTTTAGTGTAGGTTCTTCTATAATTGTGTTGACAATATTCTCATTTGCTAATACTTCGTTTACTAAACTAGGATCTTCAGCAATTGTATTGGCAACATCTTCATTTTTTAATACTTCACTTACTAAAGTAGTGTCCTCAGTAATTGTGCTGACAACGTCTTCACTTTGTTCAAGTGTATTGTCATTACTTTCATTCTCTAACACTTCGTTCACTAAACTAGGATTTTCCACAATTGTATTAACAATGTTTTCATTCGTTAATACTTCATTGATTAAACTAGGATCTTCTACGATAGTATTAACAATGCTTTCATTTGTTAATACTTCGTTTACTAGACTAGATTCTTCTTTAATTACGTCTACAACATCACTATTAGAGAAAATTTTTTTTGGTATATCTGGGGTTTGGGTAATCGATTCTACAAATTCTTCAGATGTAAAAAAATCACTAAGTAATTGGTCATACGATTCTGGAAGCTCTGAATCTATAGAATCATTTATTGTTTCAGCAGATACACTACTTGCTATTCCGGAAAAGTTAGATACTATCAAAACAAATGCTATTAAAAGACTTAGAAATTTTTTCATTTTCATATCTCCTTACCTGTAATATCGAAATGCTTTAGATTATTCCTTTATAAGGATTAATCCATTCCCATATTTTTCATCTAATCCTTTAACACCTAAATCGTATCCATAATTCTCTAATTCATTAGTAATGAACTGATAAGCTCCTTCTTTATCTGATATTTCGGAAATTAACAAGGAAATCATCCCCGTAAAATAGGCAGCTGAGAAAGATGTACCATCAAAATTCTCATATTTTCCTTTATTAGTTATAGATTTTAAATTGGTACCTAAAGTGACAAAATCTATCTTTCCTTCTCCAGAAAAGTAGGCTTTGGATAAATCTTTATTTACGGATCCAATTGAAAAAACATTTGAAAGTCCTGCGGGATATTCAACACCAAATCCATATGTATTACCTGCAGCAGATATAACTAGGATATTGTGCTTATTTGCTTTAGTTATAACTTCTTCTAATTCTGTATTTGAATTTTGAAAACCGGAACTTATATTTATTATGTCTACCTCTTCTCTAATAGCCCACTCAATCCCCTTTATCAAATGCTCTAACTGTCCATTTCCATCTTGCCCAAGAAATTGAACATCATATAACTGCACTTTAGGATTTACTCCTATCGTATTTCCAGCAACAATACCAGCAACTGGAGTCCCGTGATTATATTCATCAAAAGTTTTACTGGAATCATTAATTGCATTATAACTTTTAGCTACTTTATCATCTAATTCTTCGTTTCTATTTATACCACTATCGACAATAGCTATTTTTATAATCCGTTTTTTCTCAGTACTTTTATTTCCAATGATTTCTTCAACAGTATATACATAATTATTTTTTTCCACGAAGAATATTGATAAAAAAACAAGTGGCATTAAAAGTAGGAAAATGAATAAAATAACATAACTCTTTTTAAAACATAGTGCATCCCTCCAAATTATTAACAATATTAACATATATTAACATGTGTTTACGTGTAAATAATACTATATAAATTAAACTCGATTAATAGTTCAAAAGTACTGAATGTTTTATTTACATTAAATTTTTTAGTTATATATTCAATTTTCGCAGTGAAAAATTTATGAATTTCAAAGACCATCGAGGATCGTTCTAGAAATTCTGCTTTCCAACGACTGACCATGACTGGGCTTAATTCATATTTGGCGGCTATTTCATTGATGGTTTGCTCTTCACGCAACACCTTAAGAACCACCTTAGCTTTAAATTCTGCGGTATATCAGTTTCTTTTTTTCATGGTATCATTATAACTTATTTATTACGCTCATGTGTCTCACCTTATGGGAGCATTATAAGTACTCTTAATAGACAAATTGAAAAGACTCAAATATATCTTTATTATTTGGTCTAAGAGGAGGTGTCCAATAAGTTAGAGCGTTTTACTTTTTAACAAAAATAAGGAAATTTATGTGAAAATTAAACATTTGATAGGAGGAACCTATTTTTATGATTAATTTTTGGAATAAAGTTACTAAATACAAAGAAGCACGTTATGCTGCAGGAATGAATTTTGATCTTGAAGAGATAGAACCCTTTTTAAACCATTTATCAAACTCAATTTTAGATTCAGGCTTGACTCAAGAAGAAATCAACATGATTCTATCTGAAATAGATAAAATGAATGAAGACAATGAGATCAAAGAGTTTGGAACTTTCGATGTTATCTATAAAGGAAAGCCATCAAAAATAAGGGTTCAAGCTGAAATCCACATTGAAGATGGGGATAAAGAGTTAGTGCTATATATGTATAGTACTAAAAAATTGGTAGACGTTATAGAAAAGGAAATGCTAAAGGTGGAAGAGCAAAGGGAATTTTAAAGGTGGAAACAATTAAATTTGTTAATTAAAATCTGGATTTAATTTTAGGCTGTCGAGTTTTTCTTGACAGCCCTCCTTTTATCTAGAGTTTTAGTTTAAACATGATTTAGAAAAATTTGAATCGGCTACACTTAACTGGACAATAAAATTAAGGTCAAGTAGACTAAACACCAAATTTGGGTATACTGCTTATTAAATATAAAGGATCCGTTCTAGAAACTTTACGTGGAGTGGCGGGTATGCTAGCCTTGTCGGCGAGACAGATGAACACATCATCTGACTTCCTGGCTGGGAAAGCATGCCCGCAGAGGCTCAATGTCAAGTTTCGTCGCAAACCCACTGTTTTGGTGGTCTACTTCAAACTACCACAGTTAAGGAGAGTTTAAAAATGAGAAACAGATGAACATTCACTGTAGAATTCAAGGCTCAAATGGTCAAGCTTTATGAAAATGGGAAACTAAGAAAAGATATTATTCATGAATATGATTTAACGCCTTCAGCCTCGATATCAGCAATGTACGATGTCCTAAAACTTCCAAGAAGCACCTATTACGACAAAGCAAAAGAGCAAGATCATTCAGAAGATGAACTGGCAGCTACCATACTGGAGATCTTCCAGAAAAGCCGACATAACGATGGTACACGGAAGATTAAACACGAATTAAAGAAGCTTGGCATCACCTCAAGGCGAAGAATTGGTAGAATCATGAAAAAAGCGGGCTTGTATCAAACTATACAGTTGCCCAGTTTAAGCCCCATGTGGATAAATGCAATGAATCAAAAGTGGAAAACGTGTTGAAAAGGGAATTTGACCCACAAGAGGAATTAACAGTTGTAGTTAGCGACTTAACATACGTGAGAGTGAAAAAATGGCATTACATCTGTTTATTTGTCGATCTTTATAATCGAGAAATTATTGGCCATAGTGCAGGTTCCAACAAAGATACCTAACTCGTCTATGAAGCATTGTCGACTGTGAAAGCTGATTTGCAGCAAATTCAATTATTCCACACAAACAGAGGCAACGAATTCAAAAACAAGACCATTGATGAAGCTCTAGATACTTTTCAGATTAATCGATCGTTAAGCATGAAAGGCTGCCCCTATGACAACGCAGTAGCTGAAGCAACCTGTAAAATCATGAAGACCGGGTAAATATTTCGAAAGTGTAGAACAACTCAAAATGGAATTAGATGATTATGTTCATTGGTTTAATCATATTAGAATCCATGGAACGCTAGGGTATTTGAGCCGAATGGAGTATAAAGAGAAACACCTCAAAAAAAGTGTCTAGTTTAGTGTTGACATACCAAAAAAGTTTAAATGAGGTCGAATAGGACCTAATAGTTGGCACGATTCATTTTGATAAGTGTCTCTGGATTAAGCCGTTTAATTTACATGTTGAAAAGTTAAATCAGTTCTATATATTATGTGGGGGAGTGTTTATGAAAATTATATATTCTATTCTTAGCGATCTGATTTACCTAATAGTACAATATAGAGGATTCATAGAATCGTGTTTATCTTTAGCAATTAAGAATCTGAGAATTCAAAAGATTTTTACTTAGATTCAAATTTGGATAGAGACACAAAAGAAGAATTAGGTACTCCTGATATCGTGAATACTATTTTAATGTTAGACTAAAAAGTAGACACAGATTATTATAGTAATAATAGACTGAAAAATGAGGTGTCTACATGACAAAAAAACAAAGGCGGTACGAGGAAGACTTTAAGCGTCAAACTGTTCGTTATATTTTGGAGGAAGCGAAATCCGTTGCACAAGTGGCTCGTGAGCTCAAAATTAACGAAAATACTCTTCACGGCTGGATGAAAAAATATAAGCAAGAACCTGAAATAACAGAAACCCAAACGTTTCAATCCGAAGACCACGAAGTTCGTGAACTGAAGAAACGTATTCGGGATCTGGAGGAGGAAAACTCCATCTTAAAAAAGGCGATGCACTTCTTCGCGAAAGACCATCGGTAAAATATTCATTTATCCATGAGCATCGCTTCGATTACCGATTGGAGAAGATGTGCGAAGTATTGAAAGTTTCTCGAAGCGGTTATTATAAATGGCGTGATCGTCCCAAAAGTGCTAGACAAGAGCGTCGAGAAGAATTGACGTAGGAAGTGCGTCGTGTGTATATCGAATCTCGCCAACTGTATGGGAGTCCAAAGGTTGCCAAAAAGCTTAATCATGAAGGCATTAAGGTTTCACAGAAGACGGTTTCCCGCATAATGAACAAAGAGGGAATGAAGTCTCGTACCGTGAAAAAGCATAAGGCTACCACTAACTCAAAACATAACCATCCGGTCCACGAAAATGTCTTAAACCAACATTTTACTGTTACGAAACCAAATGAAGTATGGGTAGCTGATATCACATACATTCCAACGGATGAAGGTTGGCTTTATCTAGCTAGTATGATGGATTTGTATTCAAGGAAAATAGTCGGCTGGCATATAGACTGTTCCATGAAAAAGGAGCTAGTGTTAAGTGCTTTAAAGCAAGCCTATCAGCGTCAACAACCACAGGGTTCTATCCTCCATCATTCTGATCGAGGGAGTCAATATGCTTCAAATGACTATCAAGCTAAGCTAATGGAATACGGAATGAAATGTAGCATGAGCCGCAAAGGAAATTGTTATGACAACGCTTGTATTGAATCATTTCATAGGATAATAAAAAAAGAACTAATCTATCAGACTCGTTATAAAACAAAAAAGAGCATATTTGAGCATATAGAAATATTTTACAACAATAAACGTATTCACTCCGCAACAGAGTATTTTTCGCCATCCGAATACGAACGTATGTACAATAAAAAGGGAGCTTAATGAACATATTAATAGAATAGTTAGACCCGAAAATTTACCTTTTAAAAATAATTAGGACAACGTCGTAATTATTTTTAAAAGGCCACCAAGCGATAGCGCTGTAGCTGCTAAAAAAATTTTAAATTTTTGTGTCTACTTTATTGACCTAATATCATTTTTTTTAAAATAGAAAGGGCTAAAATTTTTGTTGCTGATATAAGTATTATAAATCCAAGCTCGAAAGACAGAAAGACCCCGAATCCAATTGTGTTACTTGCGTTAGGTTATGCATCTAAAGTGTTAGGATGGGAAAGAATTATATGTATATTTAATTCAGACTATGGGACTTATGAAGATTTGCCCTTTGATTTAAAATTTAGAAGACATATAGTATATAGTCTTAATGGAAAATCTGAAGTAAGGAAGTATTTGGCTAAAATATTAACGAAAACAATTCAAGAATTATATGTAAAAGGAATGTTAGATGATGAATTAAACGACTTCTTAAAAGTTCAGGTAGACACACAAATATTATCGCTCCTCAATAGTATTTATAAGATACTGTATGGATATATTGGTCAAAAAACATTCAGTAATTATGAAACAATATTAAATCTTGAATTAGATGATATTAAAGAATTGCTAAATAGAAAGTTTTTAGGGTTTCAAGTGTTTAAACATTATAGAACAGTATAGAGAGAACTACGTAATATCGCAAGACATTTTCTATCGTCAGCTTATTATAAAAAGGAGCATTCCTGTTAGAAGGTTTTTCGGGGACTTGAATAAAAAAAGCCCTCTTGGTATGATTCGGGGTGTCAATCGGATGAATTGACACCTAATTTGGATACCAAGGAGGACTATACATGAATTCTATCTCAATCAAGTCACCGATCAAACGCGAGTCAGTCAAGACTTTGTGGGAATTTTTTTAGTTCGCTGAAAATAGATGTAAGTCATAGGTTAGCGAACCATTTTTTTGAATTTTATCCGTAAGCGCTTTCGGATTCTCATCCCTTGCCATGATAGACCGATATGTATACCTTTTTTTACCATTCCTTGAGTTCAGGCAGGTCATGATAGATTGGAGACCCGGAAGATTGCTGCAAATATGGCACGTTATTCCACGTGATCTCCGGCCAAAGACGGCGGACGCGTTGTTTCGCCTTGTTCACGATCGTCTGTTTGGTGGATGTCGTCGACGCCGTTTCCTCCGCCGGCTGCGACGATTCTTCTCCGAAACGACGTCCGAAAAGACGAATCCCATCCATACCGGGCAATCATTGCCTTGAAAAACGCCCCGAGTCCCTTGTCTGTCCAACTGCGGCGGTATTTCACCCGATACGCCAACTGGCTTCTCACGCTTTCAGCCCTTCCCATCGGATACATGCCCGTTGTGTCCACTCCATGCTCCTTCAGCCATTCCCGGTAATCTCGGATACATCCCGGCATCGATTCGATCCGGTGGATCAAGGCAGCCAGCTGTTGTTCTTTCGCTTCGTCCCCCAGCGTGCCGAGGGCTCTGTTCAGTTCCACAAGCAACCCCTCTTCATCCTGCTTCGCCGGCTTTTGCCGAATCGCCTGTCACCGTGGATGGCCCGAGAGGCATTAGCGCAACTCACGCGCCACGTGGAATCGATCAAATTGGAAGCAGACCCGTCCCTTGAAATACTCCCGGCACGCGGTAATCCATGGAGCGCCGTCCCCGTTGATGACAAGAAGATCCCGATACGGATCATAGGCATATTCGTTCATCAAAAATTCCTCGAAGCCTTCCCACACCTCCCTCTTGCCCTCATGGACGTAATGGCGCTGATTCACGAATTCGATCCGTAAGCCGTTGCGCTTCCACCCTTCGTGAACGATCAGGATTTGTCTTCCTTGGCCCGTTTTCTCTTCCCTTGGCGAGAGACAAACAGTCCATCGGCCTCCCACAAACAGCATCCGTCCATATTGCTGGTCAACCGGGCAGTGCAGCGGAGCTTCGGCTTCGAGCACCAACTGGCGGATCGCCTCATGGCTTATCACCGGATACCCGACCATCTGGGCAAGCGTACAAGCCGCTTTGCGATAAGAAGAGCACTCCACAACCAATCCCACCGCCGTTTCTTCTAGACAAGGACTGATTGACTGCGATCCATCAAACGCTAGAAGGGAGTCAAGCAAAAACGTGTAACGGTTTTGTTCTCGGTCTAAATAGTAGTTTCGCTCAAAGGTGACTTCGCCAAACAGGGTTTGAATCGTGGAGCGTCGTTTGTCTTTCAAGTGGTACCGGCGCTTGTCCCGGGTTTCCGCCAATTGTCGGTCGATGTCCTCCAACAAAGCCGTAAACAGCTCGGCGAAGGCGTTTTGCAGGGCCGAAACAAATCAAGTTCGATCTCTTTCCATGTCAACGAATTTGTGGTAAGATGTTGTTGAATATTCATGGGACTCTCTCCTCCTGTTTGATAGTGTGGTCAATAATCATCTTATCAGGGAGAGAGTCCTTTTTTCATGTTCCTGCTTGGGATCCTACCGCGCTTTCGCTTGGTGACCCCGATGAGGGGATTACGAACCTACGTTCCTACCCCCCTCATCGGGAATTCTAAGAATTTCTCCCACAAACATTTTACGCACACCAGAAAATATTTATGGAAAATGCAAAAAGGCTAGATAACGCTAGATACCATGCATGGTTTCATCATCATAACTCTGATTGATGGATTACTGTTGCAAAGAAAAAAGAAGGTAAATTCATCCAATATCATTACAAACCACAGGAATTGGCTGAAAAACTAACAGAATGGCTCGAAGAGGATGTTTATTTTAGCTAGAATACAATTTTATAAGCCTAGCCGACAAATTACGAATATAAGGCAATTAAAGTCGTTATATGTTGATTTAGATTTTTATTTGTTTAATTATAATTCGAACTGGATAATCGGCAAATTAGAATACGATTATTTTGGCCAATCGATTCCAGAGCCGAATATAATCATTTTTAGCGGTCAAGAAATGGTTTTAATTTGGCTTAAAGAGCCTGTTCCTTACAAAGCTTCACCGTTATGGCAAGCGGTACAAAATCACTTCTTAGAACAATTAAAAGAGCTAGGGGGCGACTCTAGGGCGGTTGATGCTTCAAGGGTATTCCGCATTGCTGGAAGCATTAATTCAAAAAACGGTGTAGAGGTAACAGGGCAATATCGTCATAAGGAACGTTATGTCTTGAGAACGTTAATTAAAGGAGAAATGATTTTTATGGAAACTTATACAACCCTCAAAAAGATTACTCCTTCCTATGACCCTTGGGAAGCTTATTTAGATATGAAGGAATACGGTGAATTAACATTATCAAATATAGAATTTACCACCACCACAATCTGCAATATGCGATGTGAGCATTGCGCTGTAGGATACACTTTATCTCCGAAAGATCCGGAAGGGCTGCCGCTCGATTTACTTTTAAAAAGGCTAGACGAAGTGCCGACATTGCGATCCCTTTCGATTACCGGCGGGGAGCCGATGCTTTCGATAAAATCTGTGGAAAATTATGTCGTTCCCATTTTAAAATACGCACATGAACGCGGGATACGAACCCAAATCAATTCCAATTTAACATTGGACTTGAAACGCTATGAAAAAATTATCCCGTATTTAGATGTTTTGCATATTTCCCATAACTGGGGAACAGTCGATGATTTTGTTGAAGCCGGATTTGCAATGATGAAAAAGAAGCCTCCATATAAAGAACGTGCAAAATATTTTGAACGAATCATTGAAAACTCTAGAGCTCTGGCTGAAGCGGGAGTAATTGTTTCAGCGGAGACGATGCTGAATAAACGGACGGTTCCTCATCTTGAAAAAATCCATAGACAAATTGTAGACGAAATGAAATGTCAACGCCATGAGGTGCATCCAATGTATCCAAGTGATTTCGCTAGCAATCTTGAAACGCTCAGCTTGGATGAGATACGCGAAGCAATTCATAAGCTCTTGGATATCCGCGACGAATCAGTGTGGATGCTGTTTGGAACACTCCCGTTTTACGCTTGCAGCGACAATGAAGAAGATTTAGCATTGCTGAAGCGATTGAGAGAAAGCAAAAACGTGACTGTTCGAAATGACCCTGACGGCAGATCCCGTCTCAATGTCAATATTTTTACAGGGGACATTATTGTGACAGATTTCGGCGATGTACCGCCGCTTGGAAACATCAAAAAAGATACTCTTTTATCAGCCTATGAAAAATGGATGCAATCCCCGATTGCCCAACAGCTGAATTGCCATTGTCCAAACGTAGCGTGTCTTGGACCGAATCTTTTAGTGAAAAATAGTTATTACCGAGACTTAGATTTTACAAAAAGAAAAGCGCGCATATAAATAAAAGGGCTTGGGCTTCTTTCGGCAATATATTTGCCTTTCGCCCGCCCTTTTCTATTATCTAGGCTGATTGGTAATAAGAAAGTGGAAGGATGCCCGATCCTGCACAGGAATCCATGCTCCAATGCCTTGTTGCGTAACATTTTTGACAACAATTTGCTTCTTGCTTCCCTTTAACATTAAATACACTTCTCCGTAAGTGACTTTTCCTTTTTCGTTGACAGCGGGAACGTATGCGTATAAATACCCCATTTTTTTCGGCGGGATATTATATACTTGATTTTTTTTCGTCCCGAAGCCGACAATTGTTTCAAATGCTAGCGGCATTTTCGATTTCTTTGCCGCCTTCATCAGCATCATTTTTTTGACATCTTTATGATCAGAAATTCTAGCGGTTAATCCTCCTTTTACCCGTTTTTGCGCCTCCTGTTTATAGCTAATTTGAACGGGCGACTTACCGCCTCGATTGTCAAAAAAGTTTGTATTGATTTTTTGATACTCCCAATTGACTGTTGTTTCCTCAGATTCATAATTCAATGCCCACCGTCCCAAGTAAATGGCGGCTCTATATCCTATGGCGGTTGGAGAAGGTGTAATGGAAGACTCATTTAACATTTTAATTAAAACAGGATTTTCAATCGGGACGTTGGATGTTTTGATTAACTCTTTTGTTAATTCACTTGGCTGTAAATAAGGAAGATTTTGACTCGGATTTGGATACGTATTTTCTTTTGAAATATCCATCACCGATTTGGGGATAGTTGGTGCTTCAGCGAAGCTTAAGCTTGAAAAAACCGATGCAAGCATGACTGAAATAAATAACGTCATTAGCTGTTTCATGTGGTTATCTCCTTTCAAGTAGCCTTTGCTTGTAGTTTTTTCAAGCTATTTGTATTTTATCCGCAAAATATCTTCCTATAATAGATAGAAGCCTATCCCCATGATGACATAAGCAGCAAGCAAAGTAGCCCCTTCAAACCAGTTCGTATCGCCGTCATTGGAAATTACAATCATGAGCAGTACTCCTGTCGCCATGGCAATCAACTCAGGAAGTGTAAAGACGAGCGGCATTTTTTCTGAAAACAGAAGCGAAATTAATACAAGCAAAGGCGCAACAAACATGGCAATCTGCAAGGTTGATCCGATGGCGATTTCAACCGCTACATCCATTTTATTTTTGTAAGCCATAATAATCGCAGACGCATGCTCCGCTGCATTTCCAACAATGGCAACGACAATTACCCCAATAAATAATTCACTCCAGCCAAGTTCATGTGCGACCGTTTCAAACGTATGTACAAGATTTTCCGAAACATATGCAACCGCAATTGTTGCCAAAAACAAAATGATGGTTGCGATTTTGCCAGACCATTCCGGGCTTTCGTGTTCTTCGATCTGCTCCTCTTTTTTCTGATAAACTCCCCGATGGGTTACCAATTTAAAAAACAACGCGGCTAAATAGAGCCCGATCATAATGATGGAAATGCCAATGCTTAACGTCAATGTGTCCGTATCATTCATTGTTTGTGCAAACACTTCTGGAATGACAAAGGCAACAATGACCGCAAACATTAACAATCCAGAATTATGTCTTGCGTCGTATTCATTAAACTTCTGCCGCTTGTACTTTAATCCACCAACAAAAAACGATAAACCTGCAACAAGCAGCAAGTTGCCGATTACAGAACCTGTGAGAGATGCTAAAACAACTGAAATTAAACCTGCTTTTAACGCAAAGATTGAAATAATGAGCTCAACAGCGTTCCCAAAAGTTGCATTCAACAGTCCGCCAATTCGTGGACCTGCCACAATCGCCAAGCTTTCTGTCGCTCTTCCCATAAAACTGGCGAGTCCGATAATCGTTAAACAATAAATTGCAAATAGAAGCAGTGCATTCCAATGCATCAAACTGCCAATAACGGACAACGGCAATCCAACAACAACCAAGATCGATAATATACGATTGAACATAAAGCTCACCACCCATATTTAGCAATAATTTTCCCGAAAACTTTGCTTACTTATTTTAACAAAAGTTGTTTAAAATAAACATTTCCTTCTAAAAAAAGGCCGTTTACAATTATGGAAAAAAATTTGTCCGTAAAAATTATTTTTATTCTGACATAAGCAATATATTTTGACAAATCTAAAAAATACAACAACAAGAAAAAAATGATGTCTGAAGCAGAAGCCTTTTGCCGATTACAGCTTCGGATGATTGACGGTATACTATAATGTGGTGGTTTTTGCAAACATTTCACAACGTTATCGTGCTTGGACCTTCTTCCCTTTTTAAAAATGAGGACAGCCGCATGTGTAAAGCCTGTCGATCATTTTGTAAAAAAACCCCTTTATTTTAATCAGGAAATATAGTATGATAATTTTAACGAAATGACCAAAATGTCCATTTAGTCAATCAAGAGGATGAGGAGCATGGCTATCGATCGAAAACAAAATATTATTGATGCGGCGACAAAATCTTTTTCCTTATTCGGGTATAAGGCAACGACGATAGAACAAGTGGCGAAACTCGCGAATGTAGGCAAAGGAACAATTTATACGTTTTTTAAAAGCAAAGAGGATTTGTTAGACGAAATTATTTCCTCAGTTATTGTAGAAATAAAAGAAACGGCAGAGCATGCAATGGACCCCGATCGTCCATTTCTTGAAAACGCCCATCGCGCTTTATATCGCATTGCAGAGTTTCGAAAGCAACATCCACTAACAATTAAGCTTCTCCAAGAAATTCGGGATATCGGGACTCCGGCCGTTCAAGAAGTGATGAAAAGATTGGATCGGGCGATTATCGCCTTTATCCGCGAAAAAATTGACAACGCCATAAAAAAAGGAGAAATTCGCAACTGTGATTCCGAAATCACCGCCTTTTTAATGTTAAAAATGTATATCGCCCTAAACTTTGATTGGGAAAAGGAACATGAGCCGCTGCCAAAGGAGAAAATCGCTGAATTATTTGAGCTGTATTTTTTAAAAGGATTGTCGAAATAGATAGTCCTTCTTCTTTTATCATAAAATGACTAAATGAGCAAAATGGTCAAAAGTACGAAAAAGGAAGGAGATAACCGTTGCGTGGAATCTCATTATTTTTACATGAGCTAAAAATGATTGTAGCGAATCGGAAAATTTTGATTCCTGTTATCGCTATTTTATTTATCCCCATTATGTATAGCGGAATGTTTATATGGGGATTTGGAGATCCGTATGGCCACTTAGAGAGATTGCCGGTCGCTGTAGTCAATCAAGACAAAGGGGCAACATTGAATGGGGAAAAGTTAAAGATCGGCGACGATCTAGTGGAAAATCTAAAAAAGAAAAAGCAGCTTTCTTGGGAATTTGTTGACGAGAAAGAAGCGGAAAACGGATTAAAAAACCGGAAATATTATCTAGTTATCAAAATTCCAGAAAACTTTTCAAAGCATGCAACTACGATAAAGGACGAACACCCTCAAAAAATGGAGCTCATTTATATGCCGAATGAGAGCATGAACTTTTTCGCAGCACAAATCGGGGATAAAACCATTGAAAAACTGAAAGAAGAAGTTGGTGATACATTAACGGAAACATATGCCGAAACAATGTTCCAAAATATTAAGAAGCTGGCAGAAGGGCTCGAATCGGCAAGCGAAGGAGCAAAGAAACTGCATGACGGCATTGATTCAGCAAAACAAGGAGCAATAAAGCTGAAGGACGGGGTTGATTCGGCCAAAGATGGTTCACAAGAGCTGTACAACGGCGCGCTCTCTGCGGAACAAGGAGTTCAAGAAATATATGGACATTTAAAAACGATGGCTGAAAAATCATTGATATTTAAAAATGGGCTGCAATCCGCTAGTTCCGGAGCCGAGCGTCTGAACAGCGGAATGAACCGTTTTAATTCCGGTCTTGAACAATTGATTGCAGGCCAAGAGAAATTGCTCGATGGTGCAGAAAAGGCAAGAAATGGTTCTCAGCAGCTGGCGGATGGATTAAAGCAATCACTTCATGGAATGAAACAAATAAATGAAAAAGCTCCTCAGCTCGCAAACGGAGCCGAGAAAGTACGAAGCGGAGCCAGCAATCTGTCGTCATCACTCGGACAATGGGCTAAGGGAGCAGAACAAACGAAAACGGGAGCGGCACAGGTGAGTGCCGGACTGGAACAACTGACAGCCCGGCTTGATGCTATGATCGCTCAAACATCTGATCCGCAGCAAAAAACGGCACTCAAAGAACTGCGTGCAAGTGTAGGGCAGCTGGCGGATGGAAGCAAACAAGTAACAAGCGGTATCAGCCAGCTTTCCGAAAATGCTGCAGCATTGAAAGATGGAGCTGATCAGCTTTCTTCTGGATCAGCGCAATTGCATAGCGGAACAGTCGCTTTAAGCGACGGTCTCAAACGACTAGTAGCAGGGCAAGAGCAGCTCGCCGCAGGTGCCGAATCATTAGCTGGCGGACAGAAGGAGCTCTCCCAAGGATTATCGACATTCGGTGAAAAAATGAATGAAGCGAAAAGCGGAATAACCCAGCTGATGGAAGGAAGCGGACAATTATCAGCCGGCTTGCATGATCTCGCTTCCGGTTCTGATCAACTGCAAGATGGCACTAATCAGCTTGCTGCTGGTTCCGGCGAATTAGCAAACGGAATGGAAAAACTCACAAATGGGTTAGGAAACTTTTCACACGGAATCGAGCAGCTCTCTAACGGGTCTGGTCAATTGACGGAAGGAATGACGACGCTGGATAAAGGTTCTAATGAATTGGCAGAAAAATTGCACGATGGAGCCAAAGATGCCAGCAACGTCAAAGCGGACAAAGAAATATACGATATGTTTGCAAAACCTATTAAAATTAAAAACGAAAAATTAAACGAAGTTCCTAACTATGGAACGGGGATTGCTCCGTACTTCTTATCGCTGGGATTGTTTGTCGGCGCCTTGCTCGTAACAATTGTGTACCCTCTTCGTGAACCAGCAACTACACCTAAAACGGGAATGAGTTGGTTTTTTAGCAAGTTTGGTGTTCTCGTTATGATCAGCGTCATGCAATCGTTGATAGCCGATACAATTTTACTAGCAGGAGTAGGCATTGAAGTGCAAAGTATTGCGAGATTTATCGTATTTACGATCATCACAAGCTTAACGTTCATGACGTTAATTCAGCTGCTTGTCACAACGTTAAGTGATCCGGGAAGATTTTTAGCAATCATTATCTTAATCTTACAATTAACTACAAGCGCCGGTACCTTCCCGTTAGAGTTAATCCCAACAGCGTTGCAGCCGCTCCACAACTGGCTGCCAATGACATATTCCGTAGCCGGCTTCCGTTCAGTCATTTCGAGCGGCGATTATGCGTTTATGTGGCAAAATGCATTTATTTTGCTCACTTTTATGATCGTGTTTGTTCTCGCAACGATCACCTACTTTACAATCCAACATAAACGCCGTTTTAGCGAGGCCGTATAACATTTTGTTTTTGAATTTGCCGGACGAACTTTTACACCTTCGACTCTAGCGTAATATCTGAAAGGAAATTTTTCAGAACTAAATGTAGTAAATCGGCAATGCCACAATTCCTCTTCATAAAAATGAAATAGAAGCAGATCTCTATCATCTGCTTCTATTTTTTGTTGAAACTTTTATTCATTCAGCGATTCGCCAAAAAGGCCTTCAAAAATGGATTCTTTTATAGGACGACGAGGGGTTGGTGCCTCTCTTTCCTGCAGGCTTTCCGGCAGAGCTTCTTTTTCCCCTTGATAGCCAATTGCAATGAGCGCATTGATTGCATACTCTTCAGGGATGTTTAAAACTTGACGTGCTTTTTCAAAGTCTATGCCTGTCATCGGATGCGTAATCAAGCCTTTTCTTGTTGCTTCTAATGATAAATAGCCCCAAGCTGCACCTGCATCAAAGGCGTGGGAACCGATTTCCCCCCGCTCGCTAGTCTTTTTAGAAATAATCAAGGCAAAAACCGGGACGTTTTTGCACCAAATTTGATTAAACTCGCCAATGAATGACATAAATCTTTTGCGATCTTCCTCTGTGCGAGCGATAATAAAACGCCACGGCTGGAAATTGAAAGCAGAAGGCGCCCAGCGTGCTGCTTCAAAAAGGCTTAGTAACACATCCTCCGGAACCTCTTTAGTTAAAAACGAACGCGGAGACCAGCGTTTTAAATAAATAGAATCAATTTCATATTCGGCCTGGCGGGCAAGCTTCGTTTGTGTCATCACATTACCTCCTAGAAATCAGATCGGAATTATACACATTTATTGTATTACATTTTTTTCTAAAAACAATTTTTTTGCTCATAAAAGCTTTTATTTTAGTTCAAATGTTTCCGTAATGTTGATGCTGCCTTCTACTGATTGAACCATTGGACAATTTTTGTGCGCCAGCTCCAAGCATTTTTGAATTTGCTCACGGTCCAAATCCTCGCTGGAACTTGAAATGATGAAATGAAGATGAATTTTTTCAATTCTGTTCGCTTTTTCTTCGTTCCGTTCAACTTCAGCTTGAATCGTAATATCGTCATAAACGATTCTTTTTTTATCTAAAATTTTTCTGAAAACACTTCCGCTGCAGCCAGCAATGGCGGAAACCATCAATTGAAATGGACGGAATCCGTATGTAACATCACCTGCCACATGCAGTTCTCCGTATTCAAAAGTTGTTTTATATCCAATTTCCTTCATTTGAAATTCCATGCTGTATCATCTCCTCCATTAATATCTACAATTTTATTGTAATTGATTAATTTTTTTATTTGCAATTAATACAAATTGCGGGAAAAAAATTAAAAAATAAGTTGAACATCTACTCCATCTGTTATATAATAGTTTCAAAATAAAAAAACTGTATCATAACATTATAGAGGAGAGGGGAAAAATGATGAAACGGCAGGAAAGAAAAAATATGATTGATTTTATTGAAAAAATAGGAAATATTGATCGGGAAACGCTTATGTACATGACGGATGCGGACATTGAACACATTTATGCTTCTATTTATGATCGATATTTAGAAATGGCTGAGTAGAAAACGCAAAAGAAGCCTTCCGCCGCCGGAGGTCCGATGCGAACATTCCCGCAAAAAAAGAAGCTTAAACGCGCAGACACTCACCTCTTGCCGAACTTTATTTAATATAAAATTAAAGCTCTGAACTCATGGCAAACATAGCTAAATTCTTGCTGAATACAAAAAAACCTGGGCTGTCGAAAAAGTCGACAGCCCGGGGAATGCGCTTGATAATATCTCTTTTAATGGTAGCCGTTTTGACCGTTCGCACTTCCGCTTGTTTTATGCTTCGGCTTGGATTTTGAGTTTTGCTTGTTGTGTTGACCGCCTTTTTTTGATTGCTTTGCCACTTGTATGTCCTCCTGTTTACGTCAATTTTTTCAGCCTCATTTTTAATATGACCATGTGAAATGAAAAAAAGTCTTCGAAATAATGGCGGCCTTTATTAATTATTGGAATCTTTTGATAAAATTGCATTGATCTCCCCGCCTAATATAATAATAACCGCGGAAAGATAAAACCAAATTAGAAGAATGATCACCCCGCCGAGGCTTCCATATGTCACGCTGAAATTCCCAAAATTTCCGACATAGTAAGAAAAAAGAAGAGAAACAACAATCCAGCCAACGGTAGCAAATAAAGCGCCTGGATATGCTTCAGAAATTTTCATCCGTTTATTTGGCGCAATAAAATACAGTCCTGTAAAAACGATGCACAAAATAACAGCACTTAATAACCATCTTATCGTATTCCATATCGTTAAAAACACTTCTGTAAATCCGAACGCCCGAAATATAAACAAGCCTATCTCTCTGCCAAACACCGGAAGCAGCAGTGCAACTAAAATGACTAAAATCATGGCAAAAGTCAACAAAATAGACATCAAGCGAGCTACAAGGAAATGACGGTTTTCTTCCACTTGATATGCTTTATTAAAAGCTCTGACAATCGCATTAATCCCATTTGAGGCGGACCAAATTGTTCCAATGACTCCGAACGACAAAAGGGTCACATTTTGAGTTTCAATAATATGCCTCACATTGTTTTCGATCAATTTCATTGTATTTCCCGGTGCATATTGTGCGACAAAATCAAGAACAACATCTGAAGAGAGGGGCAAATATGCAAGGAGATTCATTAAAAAAATAAGGAATGGAAAAAGAGACAAAAGAAAGAAGTAGGCTAACTCCGCAGCTAAACTTGATATTTCATCTTCTTTAAACCGTTTAAAAAGCTCTTTAGCGATTTGAAGAAGGTTGATGTGGTCATCCATCTTGGCACCTCATTTCAAACTAGTTTCTGTCAAAGGCGCTCCTTCCATTTCTCTTTTGCTTCTTTCATTATTTCCATTACTTTCGGTGTCGTTTCTTTTAATTCTTTCACTTTTTCAGAAACAAATTCAATATCTTCGATTGTTTGCTCGATTGTTCTTTTGACAGAGTTCATTTTTTCCTTTGTTTTATCAGCAATCTCCATCGGATTTTCTGCGCACTGCTTGATTTTGCTAAAAGCTGATCTGCTTTTGCTGATTACATCGTCCCTTGTTTTTTTATCCAATAAAGAAAGCGCTGCGCCTGCGATCGCTCCGATGAACAGCCCTTTTAACAATTTATTTTGCGATTTCATTTGACTTTCACCTCTTCTACGAAAGATGGTGTTCTTCTTTGATCTTCTGGAGCAGCCCTTTGCAGCCTTTGACAACCATGTCATAAACCTCTTCAAAGTTCCCAGTATAATACGGATCAGGGACGTCCAAAATATCAGCATCTGGTACGAAATCCATTAAACGACTGATTTCACCCGTATTGTTATATCCTGCCATCCGGCGCAAATTTCCTAAGTTTTCTCCATCCATGGCAATAATATAATCAAAATCTGATAAATCATTCTTATGAATTTGACGTGCTTTTAAACCTTCATAAGAAATTTGGTAACGGTCTAATATTTCTCGAGTCCCTCTATGCGGCGGGCTTCCTACATGCCAGCCTCCCGTTCCCGCTGAATCGACAAAAATTTTATCTTCCAGACCTTCCCGTTTAACTAAATCACGAAAAACCGCCTCAGCCATTGGCGAACGGCATATATTTCCTAAACAAACAAAAAGTACTTTTATCATTGCTGAAACCTCCTGAAACCATTGCTTCAATCGTTTTTTCATAAGCTGCAAAGAATAGTTTGGAAAGATCAATTTTTTTGATCATAATATTCAATCTTTCATAATACATGATACAATGAAACAAATAAAAAAACGAGAGGATGAAATCAATTGAATTTATGTGAAAAATCAGCAGAAAATATGGAATACATGATTAAAAAAATTACAGAAAAATTGAATATGATCAACATCAGTGCAGTTCAACCAACACATTTTAATGTAAATATGTATGAAGACCTAAAAGAAATTTATGACCATGTAATGAAAAAAAATACTTTCAGCCCCAGCGAAATGCAAGCAATTGCAGAGGAATTGGGGAACCTACGAAAGAGCACTCTTTAAGTGAATTGAGCTTTCTGCTGCTCGTTGCGAATGGGCTTGTGCAAATGACGGCAATAAGTGTTTAACTTAGCGATGTTGAAGTGTTGTGAAAACTCGCAGCTGCTGTCCTCATCAGCTTGCTTCAGTTGATTTGTTATATGTGGTTCTATACGCTTCTCAAAACGATGTTCGAGTCACATTAGGAACCGCCCAATCTGCCATCCATCAGAGGTTTAGCTTGGATTCTAAAGCAGGCGAATCGTGTACGCGCTCCATTTTCATCATTCTCTTTTTTCTTTTGCAGGAGAAAAATAAAGATAGACCTCCTTGTTGTTTAGATGCCAGATTTCAGAAGAAATCGTTTTTACTTTAAAGCAGCTTTATAAATTCAGTATAAGCTGCTTTTTGTATAATAACTTTTTGTCAAAACGGTGTCTATTTTTTGAACAAAATGTGAATTTTTTGTTTCGTTTTTGTGACAAATGATTTATAATAAAAGAAAACGTTTTCTTTGTTTGGGGGTCAAAAAAATGGTCGTGACACTTATGAAATATTTTTATTTATTCGTTGCTCTCTTCTGTTTATTGTCTGGAATTTTGGTCGGTTTTGCAAAGGAGCTTCCGCTTTCGGTGATAGTCATTTTCTTAGGCTTTTTCAATCTTGCTTTATATTATGTCTTCCATAGAGAAGCCTTGAAAAAACAGCAAATTTAAAAGAATGGCGAAAATAAAGGCACCATTCTTTTTCGAAAACGTCAAATAAGCTTTTTATAAACTTTATCTTTATAAAATTGAGATGCAGATGTGTTGAATATATTCCTTTTCTTCACGATTCGTTCCAATGCTAATTGTTTTTCCGACAGCTTTTGTTGTAATTTTTTCCTTTCGGCTTCATCTTCACAGCATTTTAGTAAATCTTGAATAGTTAATAGTTCCTTTTTCAAGTCATTTTCTTGATCGACCATACCGGCGTTTCTCAAAAGACGATAAGCCATTCGGAGTTCTTCCGGAATATCAGACAAATCGTCATGCGGGAGAGGCTTCCCCATCCCGGGAAGTTCTTTAAACTCTCCCTCTTCATATGCCTTTTTGATCCGATCCTCAGCAATTTGTGCAAATATATCCACGCTTCATCCTCCCTTCGACCGTTATGTTCGTTCTTTTTCTAAACGCTTTACCCGCTTTTTCATCGCTTTTGTTAAATATCCGCCTTTAAAAGAACGAATTTCATATGAGCTTAAAAACGCTTTTGGTTCTATTTCATTGACAAGGTTTAAAAATTCTTCCTCCCGAGACCGTTTGGCAACAACTTCCAAACGATACCTAATAGAATTCATTCCTTCTCCTTGAAAGACCGTAACACCAAAACCAGCCTCCCTCAATTTTTTGACTAATTCGGAATTTTTATCCATTAAATTCACATTGTATGTTACATATCCAAAAGCCAGCTTTTTCTCCAGTTCACCGCCCAACAACAGTCCTGCACCAAAACCGATAATATATGCACTAATATTGTAAATATTAGATAAATCTTGAAAAACTATTCCTAAAGCGACAATATAAATCGCTGCTTCTAGCAAACCTATACCAGCAGCAGCCTTTGTTTGATTTTTCACTAACAAAATAGTTCGGATCGTCAATACTGGTACATACAATAATTGCAGCAAAAAAATAAAAATTGCTTGTAGAAACATGTTGCCTAGACACTCCTTTGTTCTATCATACTATAAATTATTTTCGAAAAGAAAGAGCTATCATAAGCTCAAAATCTGTGATTTGAAACTAAATTTTTACAATTCATCTTGATCTGTTATTATGCTTCGAAACTTCCTTTTTCATGCGAATGGGCTGGCGCTTGAAATACATCGCTGTTCTCCATATCCACTCCAACGGCCCTAATTGAAAATATTTAAACCAAATATGGCTGATGATAAGCTGCACGGCAAAAATTGCGAGTGCAAGCCAAAAACCGGCGAAGGGGTATACTTTACCGTACAATCCCAATCCGTAATGATAAAAAATATATGTACAAATAACAGATTGCATGATGTAATTTGTCAATGACATGCGTCCAACAGGCGCAATCTTCTTAACAATTTGCCGACAGATTGGGTGAAAATATAAAAATATGAGAGAGGTCACATAAAACAACATGAGAAATGGTGCACCGAACACCATGTAAAAACTATTTTCAGCGGTGACCGCAAAAATATTTAACGGAAGCCCAATGATAAGCCCGAAAAACCAGATGGCTGTTAATAACCTTCGATGCTTCTCCGGTTCTTGAAAAAGCTTTTGTTTCGCAAATATCATGCCAACTAAAAACATGCTGATATATGGGAGCATGTTTATTATATAGACAAGCGGTTGAAAAGGCCACATGCCAGACATAGACATGTAAAAAAGCCGATCATGAATACGCTGATGGAAAATATCTGTAAAACTTCCGTTTTGATATGAATGGATTGCGTTTCTTGCCTCCTCTTCCAGTAAGGCAGCCTGCTCTCTTTTTTGGACTAAAGCATCCTCACCATTGGATACAGCCGTCATCAAACCAATAAGGAGCAAATATAAACTAAATAAACATACAGTCCATACCAAAAGGGTTTTCCAGGAACACTTCCGGAAAAAAAGGAGAAGAAACCCCAGCACAGCATAATCCATTAAAATGTCTCCATCCCAGATGAAAAATGAATGAATTAGTCCAAATACAAAAAGCACCACCAGTCTGCGTATATATATAGAAACAAAGTTCCTGCCGTTTCCTAAAGCCCGTTCCTCCATGATGATGATTCCAAATCCGAACAATAATGAGAACATTGTAATAAACTTCATTTGCACAAATATTTCCAAAATATTTCTCGTTAGAAAATCCCATGTTCTCCATGTTTCAGTAAAAAAATTTTCGCTGCCTATTTGGTATAAATATACATCTGGATAGCTGAAATGCGCCATATTCACAAGTAAAATGCCAAATATCGCAGCCCCCCGCACCACATCCACTACTTCATAACGCTCACGTTTAAGATTCAAATCAAAACCCCCATTCTGAAAAAAGTTCTTATTGTTAACGCCCTTTTTTCATTACTTTTTGTCCAAAGGCTGCATTTCAGCTTTATCGTGTTTAAATTTATTTGAATATAGCGAAAAAAGAATGACAATTTTCTTATAGTCTATTATGATAGACATAAGATTCGTATATCAACAGATCCACAAGGGGAGCTATATGCTGAGAGTGGACGGATATTTCGTCCAGACCCTTTGAACCTGTTAGTTAATGCTAGCGTAGGGATGTGGAAGTATACTGATCCATGATACAGCCTTTTTCCCCCTTATGGATATTTGTTGATAGCAAATAATATACAGGGGGTTTCATTTTTGGAAAAAAATCGCTTATTACTATTAATAGAAGCAGCAATCTTTGCAGCATTGGCAGTTATACTTGATCTTCTCCCTTCCATTCAATTATCATCAGCCATTTCTATATCAATTGCCATGGTGCCTGTACTCATATTATCGTTTCGATCCGGTGCAAAGATTGGCTTCATTTCCGGCTTTTTATGGGGATTATTGCAAATTGTATTAGGTGATGCATACATCCTGACGCCTGTTCAAGGCTTCATCGACTATTTTCTAGCTTTTTCCTTTATCGGTTTAGCCGGTCTTTTCAGCAAAACTATCCAAAATAAGTTGAAAGATGGAAAGAAAAGCTCTGCTCTTGTTTTCATCATCTTTGGCGTCTTCATCGGAGCTTTTGCACGTTATTTTTGGCATTTTATCAGCGGTGTCTTTTTCTTCGGAGAATATGCACCAGAAGGAATGTCAGCGGTCGTTTATTCTTTGATCGTAAACGGCATTACGATGATAGGAGCCTTTGTATTATGCGCTGTCGTTACTGTTATTCTCATTATGGCGGCGCCAAGATTGGTTGTAAAATAAATAAAATAGTCCTCTGCAAAACATGCAGAGGATGATTTTGTTTATAGGGTAAATACTTTCGTTTCAACAGTGTATTTTTTTAATTTTTCACGGCTTACATGAAAACCGATCCCCGGGTTATCAGGCAAGGCAATTTTTCCATTATAAACCGATATTTCCGGTTCAATAATATCTTCTTCCCAATACTTAGATGAACTGGATATATCTCCTGGCAGTGTGAATTGTTCAAGTGTCGCTAAGGCTATATTATGGGCCCGTCCAATCCCTGATTCAAGCATCCCTCCGCACCAAACTGGAACATTTTGCTCTTTGCAAAAATCATGGATTTTTTTTGCTTCTGTCAAACCGCCAACACGGCCGATTTTTATATTCATAATTTTGCAGCTTCGAAGTTCAACAGCCTTTCGAGCATCTTCGAAGGAACAAATACTTTCATCTAAACAGATCGGTGTGTCCAATTCTTTTTGAAGTTTGCTATGATCCACAATATCATCGTGCGCAAGAGGCTGCTCAATCATCATTAATTGAAACTCATCCAATTGTTTTAGATGATTTATATCTTTTAATGTATAGGCACTGTTCGCATCAGCCATTAAATCCAAGTTCGGAAAATGCTTCCGTATTTCCTTAACTACTTCAATATCCCAACCGGGTTTAATCTTTATTTTTACTCTCTTGTATCCTTCCTCCTGATATTGTTCAATAAGACTGATTAAATCTTTTATTGTCGGCTGAATACCGATGCTCACCCCAGCTTCAACTTCTTTTTTCATTCCCCCGAGAGCTTGTGAAAGAGGTATATTTTGCTGTTTTGCATATAGATCCCACACGGCACCTTCCAAAGCCGCTTTTGCCATATAATTTCTGCGAATAAAACGAAACGATTCAGCCAACTCACGAGGATGATGAAACGACGTCTTTGATAAAATCGGAATGAGGAAATCTTCGATCATGTGCACAGTTGTTTTCACGGTTTCTTCTGTATACCATGGAGTGGAAAAAGCAACCCCTTCTCCAAAACCGGCTGCACCATCATCATCCTTTACTTCTACGATCAACAATTCGCGATCGTGAATGTCTCCATAGCTAGTAGAAAATGGGGCTTTCAAACGCATCTGTAATATATGCAAAACAATTTTCTTAATTTTTATCAATTAAGAGCATCTCCTTTTTTAAACAAGCTCTCAGCTAAGTTCGACAAAATCATTCCCATTCGCCAGAGGGCTCGATATTTCCCGGAAAATATTTCTTAAAATAGCGAATCCACTCGAACGTTTGTTTTACACTAATTATAAAATAAACGCTTTCTTAATGTAAAGGAGCAAGGGATTTCTTTATTTCCCTTATTGTTTATTGAACTGTAAAATCTCAAATAAATAATGAGATAATCGTAGAAACGAGTCTCATCATGAGATTAATTTTTCCACTCAATAGTTGTCTTCTTCTCTTTGTTGACTAGCAATTTAAAAACATCAGGTCTTGCATAATGCCCAACAGGATCAAAATCAAACTGGCTATAGGCGATTTGTTTCATATCCAGTTCTGCAATGATGATGTCTTCCTTGCCAAATACGGGCTCTGCCACATATTCGCCCAACGGTCCAACAATCGCGCTACCACCTCTGCTCATTATTTCAGGTGAAGAAGCAAGTTCATCATAACAAGCCAAATCTTTCGGATACATATCTTTTGTCACATATTGATTGGCAGACAAAACAAAGCATCTCCCCTCCAAAGCAATGTGGCGGATTGTTGACTGCCAAGTTTCCCTTGCATCAGCCGTTGGGGCAATATAAATTTGAATTCCTTGTGCATACATCGCAGCCCTTGCTAACGGCATATAATTTTCCCAGCAGATTAGCGCCCCTATTCTTCCATAAGGGGTGTCAAACACTGGTAATGTGCTTCCATCCCCTTCCCCCCAAACAATCCGTTCTGCTGCAGTCGGTTTTAATTTGCGGTGTTTTCCTAACAACTGTCCGTCAGAATCGAAAAATAAATCAGAACAGTAAAGTGTCCCGCCGCTAAATTCATTATCCCTTTCTGTAACGCCTATCACAAGGTAGACACCTGCTTTTCGAGCCGCTTCGCCCAGTTGTTCCGTCGTTTCGTCCGGAACAGCTACAGAATTGCTCCAGTATCTATACCAATCCTTCCTCCCTTCAGCCGAACGGCTCCCAATCGTTGTACCGAAAGATAAGCCTCTAGGATAAGCGGGAATAAAAGCTTCAGGAAATACAACAATCTTTGCTCCTTTTTCAGCAGCTTGATGTATGAGGCTAACCGCCTTTTTTGTCGTGGCGTCTCGGTCCATAATAACAGATGAGGCTTGTATAACAGCAACTTTAACCTTTTGTGCTCTGTTCGACATATTCTTCCCCTCCACCAAATTGAAAAATCTAAAGCCATCTTAAATGCCGAAGCTCATGAACCTTCAAAGTCAATAACCTTCGGAAGTTGCCCCCCTATTCATCTTCCATAAAAAAATCTGCACAGGAAGGAAAACACTTTGAATAATCCTCTTTTTAAGCATAGAAGGGCCGGCCCATGTATTAGAGTTCAAAATAATTGGATTATGTTTTTCCATGAGAGCTTTTCATGTGATATCTCATCTGAAGTAATTTAATGGTAATTTCTTAGCATGCTCCTTTGTACAATACAGCTGTGGCTGAGTGTCGAACTAACTATCAACACTTAATTCTATAGAAGCATTAAGCGTAAAATATGAGAAACGGTTTGAATTGGAGTATATTATTCATAATAAAAATGTTCAAAAATTTTTGGACCATCCAATCAAAGATTTTGTCAATCATCCAATTTCAATACTGCAACAGCCATTTATCCAAGACGAACCATAAAGTGAAATAAATTTGCCGAAAATCGCACATCTATTTTAAGGGTTTTCAACTTCAAGTAAAGAAAAAATCGGGCAGGACAGCTTTAAGCATTGCGTCCATATTACAAAAGATAATGATTTTTCAGCAGCGTTCAAATCATGTACTAAAAACTCCAAGTTAAAATAAAAGTGGATGGGTAAAATGTTACTGAATTGGATGGGCATTATTCTTTCATCTAGCGTTATAATTAATGTTTGAACAGGTTCAAATTTTGATGGATATAACAACATTTTCGATTATGTTCAATAGAAACATTCTATAGATAAATAACAAAGAACCTGGTTAACTTGCCATATAGCAGGAAGTGCCAAGCAAATCTAAAGGGTGAAGCATATGGACTGGAAACCGGATCGAAATGCAAAAAAGCCTATATATAAACAGCTGGCCGAATATATTGAAAATGGAATTGCGGATGGCACATTTCCCCCTGATAAACCGCTGCCTTCTGAACGGTTTTTGGCCAATAAGCTGCAAATAAACAGAAGCACAGTTGTGGCTGCATATGACGAATTAGAATCAAACGGACTTATCGAGAGAAAGAGAGGAAGCGGAACAACAATCAGCAAAGATATATGGGGCATGACAAAGAAGCGTGTACCAAGCTGGAATCGGTATATTGAGGCAGGATCGTTCTTGCCGAATTTACCTGTGACCCAGAGAATACGCAAAGAGATGGAAGAGCATAAACTAATCAATTTAGCTAGCGGTGAATTGTCGGAAGATCTTTTTCCAATCGACTCCTTGCGAGAAATCATTTCGACAAGGTCATTTATCGGAAGCCTAGGATATGATCATCCTCAAGGGAATGAGATATTAAGAAAAACTATCACAAAGCATGTGAAACGATATCGGAGAATTGAGACAAATCCGTCTTCCATTCTCATCACATCAGGAGCGCAGCAAGCTTTATATTTAATCGTCCAATGCTTATTAAAGCCGGGTGACGCGATAGCATTAGAAGAGCCTTCGTATTATTACAGTCTCCCGGTCTTTAAATCAACCGGAATTAGACCTTTCTATTTACCAGTTGACAAAGACGGTATAAACCCGGATGATTTGCTTCTATTGCATAAAAAACATCGAATCAGGATGATCTTTTTAAATCCTGCTTTCCAAAATCCATCAGGCGCTTTCCTTCATAAAAACCGGCGGGAAAAAATATTGGAAATATCGTCTGAGTATGGAATACCGATTGTTGAAGACGATCCTTACAGTTTAACGTCCTTTAATGGGGAAGAGACCTACCCGCTAAAATCAATGGATGAGCATGGAAATGTCTTATATATCAGCTCATTGTCAAAAATTGTTGCTTCTGGTTTGCGAATTGGTTGGGTTATTGGACCAAAGCCTGTGATTGAAAGATTGTCTGATGCCAAACAGCAAGTGGATTTCGGTCATGCCAGCTTTACTCAATGGATTGCCAATGATTTTCTGGAATCTGACGACTTCGATGCCCATATCAACTGCTTAGTCAAACGGCTCGAAAACAGAAGGGATCAAATTGTCAAAAGCCTTCGATTCTACTTAAAAGACGATGTTGATTTTTATATCCCACAAGGAGGCATTCATTTATGGTGCAAAATAAAGAAAGACTTTAATGAGATCCAGCTGCTAGAAGAGTCGATCAAGCGCGGGGTTATTTATGTTCCGGGCTCAACGCTTGGATCAAGTACAAAATATGTCCGTTTTACCTTCGCAAGAGAAAATGAAGAAAATATAAATGAAGGAATAAAAAGATTTGCTGATGCATTTTATAATATTCAGCATAAATAAATTTCTATTTTCAGGTGATTATCAAGCAAGGACATTAACGAATCAATTCTCTACCACAATGTAAAGAGACAGGGAGATGGTTTTATGTATAGTATGTTATTGACCGTAGGCATTATTATTTGTATACTTGCACTCATTTTAACTGCGTTTATCGGAAAAGAAGTAGGAAACAAAATAGAAACATATAAAGCGATCGGGAACAGTCCCCATGATGAACTCGCAAGGTCAAGGGAATATGAAACAAGCTCCTTTCGCAATGTTCGCTCGTTGACATGGATTTATACCTTATTGTTTATTGTCATCCTCATTGTATGTCTTATTTTTCTGTTTTAATGCTAAAGAAACGAACCTATGCAAACAATAATGAACTAAATATATTTAAACCGAAATCCTCGACTAGCCCTTGCTAACGAAATGACGTTTAGCATGGTTGTTAGTTGAGGTTTTTTATTTTGGCTTTCATTGAATTTTCATAGCTCCAAAAACGTTTTTCGCCAAAATTTTTTGACAATAATAATTTACATTTATTTCAAAAAGTGATATCATTTTAATATAAAAATAATATGAGAGGGGCAATGAAAGTTGAAAGAAAAAAAGGCATGGTTTATTGACGGGTTTATTGGAATTGTATTAATCGTTGCACTTTTGCTCGGAGCAGCTTTTACATTTATCCAGGAGTTTATTGTTCCTGCAATTGTATTGGTTGTTCTTGCCGCACTGCTTGGAAGCGGCCTTACCATTGTACAGCCGAATCAAGCAAACGTTGTCATTTTCTTCGGACGTTATTTAGGAAGCATTCGGAAAAGTGGCCTTGCTTTAACGGTTCCATTAACTATTAGACAAAAGGTGTCCCTTCGCGTTCGAAATTTTAACAGCAAAAAGCTAAAAGTAAACGATGTGGAAGGGAATCCGATTGAAATTGCTTCGGTCATCGTCTTCAAAGTAATCGATTCCGCAAAAGCAACTTTTGATGTGGATGATTATGAAGAATTCGTGGAAATCCAAAGCGAGGCTGCCATTCGTCATGTAGCAACGAAATATCCTTACGATACGTTTGATGACCACAATATTACATTAAGAGGCAACGCCGATGTTGTTTCAAAAGAGCTGGCAGATGAATTGCAAGAAAGGTTGAACGTCGCTGGAGTTGAAGTAATAGAAGCTAGACTGACTCATTTAGCTTACTCGACTGAAATTGCCAGCGCCATGCTTCAGCGCCAGCAGGCAGCCGCCGTTTTATCTGCGAGAAAAAAGATTGTCGAAGGAGCCGTCAGCATGGCCCAAATGGCTGTCGAGCAGCTGGCTAGCAACGGAACGATTGAGCTTGATGAAGAAAGAAAGGTTAACATGGTGAATAATTTAATGGTTGCGATCATCTCCGATCGCGGCACCCAGCCGGTCATAAATACCGGAAGTCTATATTAATGGTTGTGTCGCATCATGGCAAAAAAGAAAAATTTCCCTTTAAGAATCGATCCTGAATTGTATGCCGTTATTGAACGTTGGGCGCAAGAGGAATTCCGCAGCGTCAATTCCCATATTGAATTTTTATTGCGGGACGCTGCTCGACGCGAAGGAAGGTTAAAGAAAAAAAAGGAGAAAGAATAAAACATCGATCATCTTTTCCGCAAGTCAAAAATTGGCTGCTGACTTCCTTCAAATCTTGGCGCCCTAGACACCCTTGTCTTAAACAAAATACTACTGCTTAAAAGCTTGGCGAATGTACAGATGCCCAGCACATACAAAAAATCCCTTATGGATAACCATGAGGGATTTTTTATGAGTGAAGAACTTTTTCTAAATGTTTCACTGTTGGTGTTAAATTAGCAAAGAAATACGCTTCGCGGAGTCTGCGGGAAGGTGCACTATGCATGAGATATCCGGCACTTCCGTGATGAAGCATGTTTGCCTGTACAGCTTCAAGGGTTAAATAAGCAGCTTCCAAACGTATCTTTGCAATTTCTTTCCAGTCGAGTCTTTGATCGCTGAACAATGCATGAATGTCATCTTGAATTTTGCGCTCTTGTGTTTTCAATTGACCCGGCTGTATTTTCAAAAAGCTGTTGCAGCCATTTTGTTTATTAATAACCTTTTCAATGGAGGCGATGGAAGATCGTATAACACCTAAACCAAGAGGTATTTGATATAAAATGAAAACCGGGCGGATTTTCTCCACAAAAAGATCCGCATCGTCAGATAAAACCCACTGATTCGGGACAAAAACATCTTGAAAAGTACAAGAATATGTTGCGCTTCCATTTAAACCTAGAAAATCATTTTTTTCCTTTAATATTAATCCTTCTGCATTGCTCGGAATGAAGCACATGATTCGTTTGTGTTCATCCACCTCAGCAATCACACCGAACCAATGATTGTCACCTAGATTGGATACATTCGGCAAAACACCTGAAAGTATATAACCATCTTCTTTAGGTTTTGCCTTTAAGTGCAATTTTTCAAGTCCTGCATAATATTTCATCGGATTCGATAAGCCTGTTGCACCTAAAATTTTTCCACTCTCCAACAAAGGGAGCAATTTATTTTTTAATGAAAGATTATTGGAATTTCGCACATAAGTTAAAGCGGCCAGATGGCACCATAGGCAAAATGCAGTCGTCATACACCATTTTGCTGTTTCTTCTACTACTTTCATTTCTTGTAAAATATATTCCTTTTGCGACTTATGATTCGTAGAGAAAAATCCAGCTTTCCCTAGCTCCCGCAAATATTGCTCCTGATAAAAACCTTCCGCATCAATTTTTTTTACATATGGTTTCAATTCTTTTTCAATTAACTGCTCCAACGTTTCAACTTTTTCGTCCAAACTATTCATTTCAATCATCACCCGCGTTCATAATGTCCGAAATCAGGCATTCCAATTATTATTAAATAAATAATTCCTACGTGTTTAGTCGGTTTAAAGTTATTTTATTATATTAGGTTCAAAAAATCAATCTTTATTTTGCCGCCTCTCCTATTTTTTTGATAAAGATGAACCTGTATATGTATTTCAAAAGAGCTTTGCAAAAAAAAAAGACAATAAACCAATGCTTGGTTTATTACAACTTCCTGAAAGTAGCTGGCATCCGCCAGCTACTTTCAGATAAAAATCGAAAAAATATAAAAGCAAGTGGAGAGAAACGCATTGTTTTTCTCCACTTGCTTCATTTTAGGGACTTATCGGACAGCCCCGCCTCTTAAAAAAAGGTTATTAAAATTGATTATTTATCTGCCAATATTTCCGTAATGGAGTCAATTGGTGTTTTTACTGCGTTGCGGGCACGCTTAACAGCCTCTTCATCCGGTGCATCGTAGAAGCAAAGGCATTTTGTCATATCTTCACAAACATAAGTTCTCGAAAATGTTACTTCAGGAACTTCTTGATAATGTACAGAGTTTTTCTTCTTTCTCTCCAAATATTGTTCCATTGTCAAATCTTCTGGTAAATTCCATTCAACCAAATAATTGACAACTTCATTATTTTTCTTTACATCTTCGAGTTCTTTTCCAACAAGACGAACTTGTTTTACTAGATGAATAGGTATCTGAATATCTTTTAACGTTTCAGTGGCAGCTTTTTGATTTTCTGCTTCAACAATAAAGAATGCGCGTGAGAAATCCTTTGATACTTGAAGTTCAATTAATGATGCCTGATTTTCGTTTAATTTTCCTTGAAGCTCTGAAACTTTTTGATCTAATTCCTCTTTTGCTGATACAATACCATTTAAGGATGATTCAATTAAGTATAGCGCCATATTTTTATCCCCCACTTTTTTATTATCATAAAGTCATTTTAATATACTTAGTTCAAAAAATCAACTTAATCACTTTTAAATTATTTTATGTTAAAATGGATTGTAACAAATGGAGGAGATTAGTTTATGAAAATAAGATATGATATCCCTTGCAACATCGCGCAATCACTTAATATCATTGGAGATCGTTGGACACTGTTAATTATTCATGAAATTTTAAACGGAAATGCACTTTTTAATGAAATTAAAAAAGCTTTACCGGGAATTTCTTCTAATTTGCTTTCGGAACGTCTCAGATATTTAGAAGAAGAAGGTCTCGTTCAATCAGAGCTTTATTCACAGCATCCACCTCGATACCGCTATGTATTAACACAAAGCGGAAAAGATTTAGAGCATGTTTTCAATGCACTTATTATTTGGGGAAGCAAACATTTAAAAAAATGTTATAAAATACTAATTGACCCGGCTACAGGTGATGAGGTGGACATTGCCTATTATTCCAAAAAAACAGGCGAACTTGTCCAAAATGTTGAAGTTATTTCTATTGAAAGTGAGCTTCAAAATATTAAATAAAAATGCTGTCAGGTCTTCTAAGACTAGTTTAAGGATAGGCGTGCTGGAAGCTCCGGCAATTGCCTTTCAGGAGGAGTTTTTCCACGCGTCTAGCCTCTTAGATACCAATTTTTACATAAATTCATTTCCCTTTGTCTAACGAATACGAAGTCCATATTATAAATCCCCTATTCCAGGTTATCATCATTCCCTTGTTCTCCTTTTTCAACACCTTCCGTAAAATCCAGTATGCTTGAATCACCTACCTATTCTTAAAGCATCACTTTAAAAATCCCGCTTACAGCTTTAAATGTTTTCCTGCCTCCGGCTTCAAAAATGCCATCCGCAAACGTCCATCATAATAAAAATAAAAACGCAATTACTAAGCTTATCCTCATTGAACTCCCATCACTTCTTCTGCAAAACGTCCAGATACATCGGTGCAAACCGCTCACAATCAAAATAACACGATTCATTCTCAAAAATTAAAATCATTGACACTAAAAAATATTTTCTATATATAGTTGAAAAAACTAACAAAGTATAATAAAATGATCTACAAATATTAAAACTCACTATTCTTATAAGAATTATTTTGTTAATGAATTAACCGAAGATTAATGAAAATCCGACGACTAAGAGGCGGTGTAATGAATGGATTCTCAGCAGTCTACAATTATTAAAGTTGAAAATTTGAGCAAGAGCTACACAAATAAAAATAAAGAAATACACGTTCTAGACAATATTTCACTAGAAATAAAGCAAGGTGAAATCATCTCCATATTAGGAGAAAGCGGCTGCGGGAAAAGCACTTTTTTAAATATTATCGGCGGCTTTGAAAAGGCGGATAGCGGTCAAGTTTTGCTTGATGGGAATGTGGTGAATCAGCCGAATCGCAAATGCATAATGCTGTTTCAAGACTATGGACTGCTCCCATGGCGAACAGTGCTTAAAAATGTAGAATTGGGGCTGGAAGGTCTCAAGCTTCATCCTGCAGAACGGAAGGAAAGAGCGTTACATTACTTGGCATTGGTTGGTCTAAAAGGAAAAGAAGATTTGTTTCCTCATGAACTTTCTGGAGGAATGCAGCAAAGAGCAGGAATTGCCAGAGCACTTGCACTGAAGCCAGAATTAATTTTAATGGATGAACCGTTTGCAGCATTGGACACGTTTAATCGTTATTATTTGCAGGATGAACTGCTTCGCATCCAGCAAAAGGAAAAAACAACTATTATTTTAGTTACCCACGATATTGATGAAGCAATCTATTTATCAGACCGGATTCTCATAATGCATCCAAATCCCGGTCATATTCACAGGGAGATCAAGATCGCTCTCTCGAAGCCTCGAGACCGAAGCCATTCTGATTTTCAGTATTATCGAAAAATCATTTTTGAAGAATTCCACTTTAACCATCCTAATGTAACAACGGAGTATTATATCTAATTTTTCAAAGCAAGCTCACATTGTATATAAAAAATAAAAATAGGAAAAGGGGAAATTAGATGAAAAGGATTATTCAATCTGGACTGTTTCTATTAGTTATATCAGTATTGTTATTGACAATGGCTGCTTGTGGAGCAAACGGAAGCGATAATACTTCCGAAAGTGGTAAAGATGGAAAAAGAACAATCAAGATCGGGTATTTGCCGATTACTCATGCAGTACCTCTGTTTATCGAGAAGGAATTAGAAAAATATGAAAAATTCAATCTTGAACTCGTGAAATTTGGTTCGTGGCCTGAGCTTGTAGACGCCTTAAACACAGGCAATATTGACGGAGCTTCCATGCTAGTTACTTTGGCTATGAAGGCAAAAGAGCAAGGCATAGATTTAAAAGCTGTCGCATTAGGACATCGAGATGGGAACGTACTTGTCGTAGCAAATGATATTAATAGTGTTAAAGACTTAAAGGGGAAAAATTTTGCTATTCCACACAAATTCTCCACTCACAATATTTTGCTTTATCAAATGTTAAAACAAAACGGATTAAAGTACGATGATGTAAAGGCTGTCGAGATGCCTCCAGCAGAAATGCCGGCAGCTTTATCTGAGGGCAGAATTGCTGGATATGTCGTTGCAGAACCTTTTGGTGCAGCTTCCGTATCGATCGGAAAGGGCAAGGTACTATTTCAAGATAATGAAATTTGGCAGAATTCCATTGACTGTGCACTAGTACTGCGCGGTGAATTTATCGAAAAGGAAAAAGAGATTGCTCAGGATTTTGTTAATTATTACTTAAAAGCTGGTGAGGTAGCAGAGCACAAGGATGAGCAAACAATTGAAATGTCCTCCAAATATATGAAAGCGGACAAAGAAGTAATGGATTTATCTTTTAAATGGATTGCCTATGACGATTTAATCATTCATGAAAAAGACTATAAAGAATTAACGAAAAACTTGATTGAGATGGGCTTACAAAAAAATCCGCCATCTTATGAAGAATTTGTAGATCATTCGCTAATAGACAATGCAAAGCTTCCATAAGGGGAATTCCTATTTCTCGAGCAAACCGAAAGATGGACGCGAATTTAAAGATGTTCTATGGTTAAGCAGGCACTAGGCATGTTGAACAACAGAAGCCCTAATGATGGAAGTATACTAAAATGACAGTTCCGCATGGTTGATGATGCATAAATTCACCAATTAATTTGAGAAAAAAGAGAAGTGATAGGATGATTAAATATAAGAATTTCATAAATGTCATCATTGGTTTTGCTATCTTGATTACCTTGTGGCAATTAATTATTTTCATTGGAAAATATGATTCAGCACTTTTCCCTTCACCCATTCAAGTATGGGATGGAATACTTTCTTTGATTAAAGATGGCACACTGTTCGAACATTTTCAAGTGAGTATCATGCGATTTTTGGCTGGATATCTTTCTGCCGTTGTATTAGCGATCATTTTAGGACTTATTTTTGGCAGAATACCACTATTATGGGGAGTGATTGACCCAATTATCCAGGTATTGCGGCCTGTTTCGCCAATCGCATGGTCGCCGTTTATTGTACTTTGGTTTGGGATTGGCAATATGCCGGCAATAGTAATTATTTTTATTGCTGCCTTCTTTCCTGTTTTGCTATCGACAGTATCTGCTGTAAAGAACGTTGATAAAATTTATTTGAAAGTGGCACAAAATTTCGAGATTAAAAAATTCGAGCTATTGCGCAAAATCATTTTTCCTGCCACATTCCCTTATATTGCGAACGGGCTTCATATAGCTGTAGGTACAGCTTGGATTTTTCTTGTAGCAGGAGAGATGGTTGGAACGCAGTCAGGACTTGGTTATTTAGTTGTCGACGCCAGAAATTCCATGAGGCTAGATTTAGTCATGGCTGCCATACTATTTATCGGCGTATCCGGGCTGCTTCTCGATAAAGCGGTCGGACTTATTGAAAACTGGATTAATCGTATTTGGGGAAGAGCATAATCGCTGTGCACGGCAAACTTTCCTGTTTCAAGGGATATCTCAGCCCTACAAGTTGAAAGTGCTTTTCCAACTAATCATCTAATTACCTATATTAATTTTTCAGAGGATAGTATGTTCATGATTAGAGCATACATCCTCTTTTTTTATACACATCTTTCTTATTTGGAACTAGTCTCTCCAGCGATTTTAGAAAACGGCAAAAATAATTCGGCTATTAAAAATAATCTTTCGGGCAAAATCATGCTAGATGTAAATCTTTTGTAAAGCAAAATTTACAATGAATTAGCTTGGGCACAATATTTGCTTAATATTTGTTTTTTATATTTCTTTTAAAAGCTTTTGATCCTCTGCCCCCATCCAAAGAGCAAGCATATTCTGCCCAACAAGATGTTTCGCGCAATCCAAAGTATATCAAACGTTTGCCAATCGAATTGATTTTATAACAAAATACTTTGTTAAATCTTAAGAGCAGATTCGGAATTTTAAAAGAAAGGAAATTTAGCTGTGGCAAAAAGCAATGCAGGAACAATTTTGTTGGAAAGATTAAAAAAACATAGAATGGTAGCAGCTATTAAAGAACCGAAATATATTGAGAAAGCGATCAAGAATAAAGAACATTTAAGTGCTGTCTTACTAATGACAGGGACCATTTTAACGGTAAAAAGATATGTTGATTTCATCCAGTCTGAAGGGCTCCCCGTCATATTGCATGTTGAAAAAATAGGCGGTCTGGAAATGGATGGCGATGGAATTGACTTTGTAAAAAAGAATGTCCAGCCAACGGCGATCGTTACAACGAGGAACGGCATTATAAAAAAGGCAAAATCAAGCGGTTTATTTGTTATTCAGCGAATCTTTTTAATTGACACGGAAGTTTATCATAATTTAGTGAAGGATGCGGACCAAATCCGCTCAGATATAATAGAAATTATGCCGTGCCGTGCTCCGGATTTTTTAAAGAAATTCACAAAGGTTTCGCAAGTTCCCGTTATAACAGGAGGGCTGTTGACTTTGCCTGAACATGCGAAGGAAGCGATAAATAATGGCGCACTCGCTGTAACGACGTCCAACTCAAAATTGTGGGAAATGGATTTAAATAAATTTTAAAAGAGAATTTACATATGATTTATACTAGATTAACAATTCTCATCTATATTATAAGTAACAAGTGAATAATTACTGGTGCAAATAGAGAGACCTCAAATTTAATGTATATGGAATAGATATATACATTATATTTGGAGTCTCTTTTTTTGTTATGCAAGCAATTGGAGGTGATTTCGACATCATTTAATAGATTTGTCAGGTCGGGAGATAAAAAGCATTTACACCTAAAATATTAATGCAAACGATCTGCCAACCTGTCATTGGCATAACGATGAAAAATAGCTTTATCTGAAATTGAAGACAGCTTGTAGAAGCCGCTTGCTCGAACACGGACGGTGATAGCCAGTCAAAGGCAACACGATTTGTTAACTGATTCATGTAAAGAATTTTCTAAATAGCCGAAATGTCACGACATTTTGAAGATCCTTTCATTAATTACGGTCAAACAATTTGGTGAGGAGGAATATAATGAAATCATTTGTAAAATTGATTTGCGCATTTACATTAGTATTTATGTTAGCAGCTTGTAACAACACAAGCAAGCAGGCAGCCAATGACTCTCCTTCTAAATCAGAGGACGGCAACAAAAAAACGGTTATCGAATACTGGCACGTAAATGCTGAAACTCAAGGCGGAAAAACAGTAGAAGAGTTAGTGAAGGAATTTAATGCACAAAGTGATACTGTAGAAGTCGTAGCCAAATACAACCCGGACATGTATAAAGGGTTGATGCAAAATTTACAGGCTGAAGTAGCTGCGGGCAATTCACCAGCAGTTGTACAAGTAGGATGGGCATTTTTAGACTACTTCTCAAATAATTTTCATTATGTGCCGCCACAAGAAATAATAGATAAATATTTTCCAGAAGATAAAACATTTTTAAAAGATCATTTCTTAAAAAATGTTTTGGATTTAGCGAAAAATTCGGATGGTGAACAAGTCGGGATTCCATATTCGTTAAGCAATCCAGTCCTCTATATTAATCGAGACCTTTTACGAAAAGCTGGACTAGATGAAAATGGGCCAAAAACGTGGGAAGAGGTAAGAGAATTTTCCAAAATAATAAAAGAGAAAACAGGAAAATATGGGTTTTATTTGCAGGAGCCGGCAGATAACTGGGCTACACAAGCTTTATTAGAAAGCAACGGAGCCAAAATGATTACGGACGGAAAAGCAACATTTGCTTCAAAAGAAGGAATTGAAGCGTATCAACTATGGGCTGATATGGTGTTAAAAGATAAAACAGCCTTGCATTTGCCTTGGGATCAAGGTGTACAAAGCTTTATCGATGGCAATGTCGCCATGGTCTATACAACGATTGCCCAACGTTCGCATATCCAAGCGAATGCCAAATTTGACGTAGCGGCAATCAAATCGCCAGCATGGGAAGGAAAAGAAGTAAGACTGCCGGCAGGTGGCGCAATGCTGGCTATTACAGCAAAAGATGAAGACCAGCAAAAAGCAGCATGGGAATTCATGAAATTTCTTTATAGCGTTGAATCAATGGCCAAATGGACAGAAGGAACAGGTTATGTGCCTCCACGTAAAGATGTTGCAGAAGCAGAAAATGGACTTAAATCATTTTTAGAAGAAAATGAAATGATGAAGCCTGCCATAGAACAAATGGACAAGATTGTTCCTTGGGCATCATTCCCTGGAGATACCGGTTTACAGGCAGAGCAATTATTAATAGATGTACGCGACGAAATTCTTACTGGAAAAGTATCAGTAGAAGAAGGTTTAAAATCAACGGAAAAATCCATCAATGAATTGTTAAAGTAAAAGGAAATGTCTACAAAGGGTGACTAACATTTATAACAATTTTTCAAAAAAACTTCCTTTAGTCACCCTCCTTTTAACTTTTATTTTCGGTATCAGTACGGAGGGTAATAAAAATATGAGTGATGGGACGGTTTTAAAAAATAAAGAGAGTTGGAAAACGTATTGCTTATTGATTCCAACGTTAATTATATTTTCGATATTCATGTTCTGGCCATTTTTATACACAATTTATTTAAGCTTTTTTGACTGGAACATGATTACTCCGACAAAAGAATTTGTCGGATTGAAAAACTACATTGATGTTTTATCTGATCGAAATACATATAAAATTTTGGGAAATACATTTATATATATTGCTTTCTTATTAGTTATAAACTGTATCATACCGTATCTTTTTGCTTTCGTTTTAGATTTAATTTTAAAACGATTTAATGGTTTTTATAAAAGCGCCTTGTTTCTGCCGGCATTCATCTCATTGGTCGTCGGTTCGATATTGTTTACGTGGATTTTAAATCCAGTTTCCGGACCTGTTGCCATTATTTTAGGATGGTTCGGCATTGAAATGCCGATTTGGAGTAAATTAGACGGCTGGGTCATATTGGTTTTAAGTTTGATTACATCCTGGAAAGTATTTGGCTATAACTTTATCGTCCTTTATGCTTCTATCAACGGTATTTCACGCGAAATAATAGAAGCAGCCCGTTTGGATAATGTTCCTTTATGGAAAATATTCTTTCATATTGTCTTGCCTATGAGCAGCGCTACTGGCATTTATGTGTTTATTATTACAATCGTCCAAGGACTGCAGTATGTATTCACGCCTATAAAAGTGATAACACAAGGCGGTCCAAATTATGCCAGCTCCAATGCGATCTATCACGCCTATCACGAAGCCTTCGTACTTTACAGAACAGGACATTCTGCAGCTTTATCAATTATGACGATGTTAATCTTTTTCATATTATTAGTTCTTGAATTTAAGTTTGTTGAAAGAGGTATCTATTATGAAAATTAAACGATCTGTTGCGATACCTTGGCACATTATTTTTATCATCACAATCATTATTCTATTATATCCTATCGTTTTTGCATTAGGTTCATCGTTTAAAACGTTGGAAGATGCCTACAACAATGTTTTGAACATAGTTCCGTTAAATCCGACATTCGAAAACTATATCACATTCTTTAATAGTTTACCTGCTTTCAAAATTACGATGAATACGTTCATTATTGCCTCTGTTGCGACAATTTTCAAACTGATTACTTCATTTTTAGCAGCGTATGCTTTCGTATTTTTGCAGTTTAAAGGGAAAAACATTTTATATTTTATGTTAATTAGTACAATTTTTATCCCTTTTACCGTAACAATGATTCCAAACTATTTGATCATATCGGGTATCGGTTTAGTCAACAGCGTTTGGGGTGTTATTTTGCCGCAGCTCGCCAATGCGCTTGGTATCTTTCTAATGAGGCAGTCGATGAAAACAATCCCCATCTCGTTAATTGAAGCAGCCAAATTAGATCATATTGGACACGCCCGGATTATGAAAGATATCGTTCTCCCATTAGTGAGGCCGGCTGTCACATCAACAGGCATCTGGTTTTTCATTACTACCTGGAACGAATACGTATGGCCGGTGCTCATTTTAAAAAGCAAGGAAAATTATACATTGCCTCTTGCTTTACAGATGTACATCAGCTCAGAAGGCGGCACGAATTTTACTGTCGCCATGGCCGTATCAGTCATCACAATGATAATACCTTTAACTTTATATTTAATTTTCCAGAAGTATATTATAGGAACATTTACTTCTTCTGGAATTAAATAACGGAGGATGGCACAATGAAGGAAATAAGATTTGAAAACGTTTGGAAATCCTATGGAAAAACACATGTTGTAAAAGGGCTCAATCTTACCATTCATCCTGGAGAACGTTTAGTTCTTCTAGGTCCGTCCGGATGCGGCAAATCGACAACTTTACGCATGATTGCAGGCCTTGAAGAAATTACTTCGGGCGACTTATATTTGAATGGCGTAAAGGCGAATGACATTCCAAGCGGAAAAAGAAATGTAGCGATGGTATTTCAAAATTATGCATTATATCCTCATATGAATGTCGTTGAAAATATTACGTACGGTTTAAAAGTTCAGAAGGTTCATAAAGACGAAATTCAAAAAAGATTAAATGCTGTGTTAGAAATGCTCCAGCTGAAAGGATATGAAAACAGATTGCCGAAAGATTTATCCGGCGGGCAAAGGCAGCGTGTCGCTTTAGCAAGAGCCGTTGTAAAAAAATCTGATTTCTTTCTGCTTGATGAACCATTATCAAATTTAGATGCGCAGCTAAGAGTATCTGCGCGCAAGGAACTAGTGAAAATCCATGAAATGTATAAGCAAACAATCGTTTATGTTACACATGATCAAATTGAAGCAATGACTATAGGGGATCGTATTGCGTTAATGAATCAAGGGCAATTGCAAATGGTAGATACGCCGGAAAATGTATATAACCGCCCTGCAAACATCTTTACGGCAAAATTTATCGGCTCGCCTCCAACGAATATTGTCGATATGGATTATTATGATGGCAAGGTTATGATTGGGAAACAATCATTTTTATTGCATCCGATGTGGATCCGACAAATAAATGAATGCAATGCCAAAACGTTTGTTTTTGGAATTCGTCCTGAACATCTAGAAATTTATAAAACTCCCCAAGAAAACACATTAAAAGGCACAGTGAAATACGTGGAAAACCAAGGAAGCAGCTACAGTATTTATATAAATTTAGAAGGTCATGAAGTGATTGCGATGAGTGAAAAAAAGAATTGGCATCCGGGGGAAATGGTCTATTTAAAACCAAAAATGGATCGTATTCATATTTTTGATCAAGAATCCACACAATCAATAGGCTATCCGCAAGAGCTGGATCTGAATGAAAGCAGTCCGATGAATCACAAAATCAATGTGGAAACATATCTTTCATGAGGTGGTTGTTTATGAAAAGAAAAATCTGTTATTCTGATTTGCCGCTTGTATCAAAAGATCCTTTAAAAAATGTCCATGACTTAATTGAATATGGAGCTGATAAAGTTGAACTATTAATGGATGGCGAAAAATGGGATGACATGGAAAAATCATTCAAAAAATTGTCTTCCAAACTAAAAGAATTGCCCATCGGCTACACCATTCATCCGCCAGCATGGGATATTAACTTAACAAGTGAAAATAAAGCGATTCGGGAAGCTTCATTTTTTGAATACAAAAAAGCGATTGAGTTTGCCGGCATGATTCAGGCTTCGCATGTTGTGATCCATCCTGGGTTCTGTTTTTCTCCGGTTTTTGACAAACGTTTAGCAAAGCAGCGAGCTGAAGATTATATCCATCAATTATGTGAATTTGCTAAACCTTTGAACGTCAAGCTGGCAATCGAAAACGTCGGATACAACGGCAGTTCGATTTTTACGCAAGATGAGTTTATAAGCTTTTTAGAAAATATTCATGACACGGCAGGATATTTACTTGATATTGGCCACGCAAATTTAAACGGTTGGGATATTCCGCAAATAATGAAACAGACAAAGGATCGACTGATTGCCCTCCATGTTCATGATAATAACGGAACAGGAGACGATCACTTGCCAATCGGTGAAGGAACCGTCCCATGGCAAGAAATCTTTAAAACGATTCATGAACAATCAATCGATTGTCAGCTCATCCTAGAATATGCCCCCGGAACACCGTTAGAAAAGTTACGCGAAGGCAAAGAAATTCTACTAAAAGAACTTTCAACAGAATAAAGGTGGAGTATTGTATTGTTACACATTGACGATTTTGATGCATATTGTTTTGATTTAGATGGAACTATATATATTGGCAATAAACTTTTGCCCGGTGTAAAAGAAACGATCGACCGATTAAGGCGCCATAACAAAAAAATTCTTTTTATCACAAATACATCGACACAAACAAGAGAAGAATGCAGAAAGCGGCTTCATCATTTAGGAATTCAAGCGAAACTGGACGAAATCATAACAGCTTCTTATTTGTCAGCTGTATATTTTTTAGAGAAATCTCCGGACTCTTTAGTCTATATTGTAGGCGAAAAAGCGATTTCGGAAGAATTCCACAAATTTTCACTAAAAATGACCGACAATCCTATGGACGCGACCCACGTACTTGTCGGGCTTGATCGCTGCTTCACTTACGAAAAACTCAATTTGGCAATGAACGCGGTTCGTAATGGAGCCAAATTAATTGCAGCCAATCCGGATTCGCTTTGTCCAGTTCCTGAAGGGTATATTTCAGATACACTGGCAATAGCGAAAGCAATAGAAGCTGCATCAGGACGGCCGATCGATCAGGTGATCGGGAAGCCTTCCTCTTTTTACGGCAAAAAAATTCTTGAAAAATTAAACATAAACAGCAACAGGTGCTTAATCATTGGCGATCGTTTAGAAACCGATATTTTGCTTGGAAAAACAAATAATTGCCGCACATGCCTTGTATTAACTGGAGCCTCTAGAAAAGAAGATATTGAGAAAAACAAAATTTACCCGAATTATATTGCACAAAATTTACAGTATTTGTTTTTCATGAAATAAATCGATGCTTTCATACATACTGATTTTTAGGTAAAAAGTTCAAACCCAGGTGGACGTGATTCATCCTCGAAGCTGTCACGCTCCACCTGTTTTTTATACACACAATCAGCCATTAAATTTTTTGACGACAACATCATTGAAAATACTCATCCAAAGCGACAATCATCGCCCCCATCCGCTCCAGCTCTGGAGCCACGATGCGCTGCACCCCATATTCCTTCAATTCTCCAGCAGTTACTTTGCCGACGGCTGCTGCCAAAACATTTTGTTGAAATGCCTCTATAAGGTCGGATGTTGCTCCTTTTTTTTCAGCCAATTTAAAAAGCACTCTTACTTGCGGGGCAGCTGTAAACGCAACAGCATTCAGCTTATTCTCGATTATTTCATCCAGCAGCTGCTCAACGGTCTCAGGATTAGGTACAATGGAGCGGTATGGCAAAATTTCATGCAAAATCGCTCCGTGCTTTTCAAACCATTCTGAAAGCTTTGGCACCGGTTCTCCATGCAATTGTAAAAAAACATGCTTGTCTTTAAAAGAAAATCCTTCAATAGCCCGAAGCAGCCCGTCATTCGTTCCGTCATCATCGGCAGCATCCGGCTGAATGCCGATTTGTTTAAGAGCCGCTTTCGTTTTATAGCCGCGGGCAGCTATTTTTGCTTCTTTTAAAACGTTTATTAATGAATCCAAAATGCCGATCTTTTCTGCCGCTTCCAACAGAGCGTTCGTCCCTATTCCTGTCGTAAACACAGCCCAGTCAGTCCCTTTTTCAACAATGCTTCGAAGATCAGCCTCCAAATCCGAAGGAGAGCATTTTATTGTTTCTTGAATAGCTCGAATAACAGGCTCCCCTCCTTTTTTACGAATTAACGTGGAAATTTCCTCGCTCTTTCGAGAGCCTGTGATAGCGATCCGTTTCCCATGTAAATTCCCCATGCCTTTCTTCCCCCTTTTTCTCTATCATACTATAAATACTCCGTTCATCCTTTATTTTCAAATGAAAAAGTTTGAGTCAAGTATTTGTGGGCAACTTTTTTATGGAAGTAGCGTTAGAGCCGTTATGGAATTTCAATGCTTTTGTATGTTAGCGGTAGACGGGATTATAGGAAAAGCACACCTGGCTTTCTGTCTTAATAAGTGCCGGTGTTGTTTTTGGCTAACTTTATCTGCAAAAAGGATCACCATTTTCTATGTTCATCTATTATTCTATTTACCAGAAATATTTTACTAATTTACCAAATTTAAGTTGAAAAAAGTTGAGTTTAATATATAATGAAAATGAAAAGGAATTTTTTCCTAATACTTTATTAACAGAGGAGGAGAATTCTTAATAAAGGGAAAATTGGAAAAGTATTGAGTACAGTCTTGTCCTTATGCATGTTATCGGTAATTTTGCCAGCTGTATCTCATGCAAATTCTACTTCTTCTGAGGACATAGTCCAACAACAGTTAGAAACTTTTGAAAGAGTGGAGAAAGAGATCGAATCTGACCCAGAACTAGTTCAACCTGATAAAAATTCATCATCTTATAATTTTAAAGCTAATAATTTTCAAGCGTTAGCAGCACCATCATATCCAAAAAGAAAAGGAGTTATATTAGTAACTAAAGATGGAAAATTTGGTTCTCTAGTAGGTCATGCAGGAATCATATACTCACAAACAAAAACAGTTGAATCTTTCCCAAAAGAAGGAGTGAAAACATTCAAAAATAATTGGAATACAAAATATAAAACTGTTTATGCGGTAACGACAAAGGGAACAACTGTCGCTCAAGATGCAAAAGCTGCAGACAGAGCGTATTCACACAAAGGAAAACCTTATAATTGGGAATTTACGAATATCAACACTACAAAAAAATTTTATTGTTCGCAATTAGTATATGAAGCATATAAGTATTCTACAGGTTTAAACTTAAATCATGGCGGAGGAATCGTATTTCCAATTGATTTAGTTAACTCTTCTCACACGTATATCATTTATATTAAAGGAGTTTAACAAATGAACCTTTTTAATACGATAACAAACAGATACAAAATGATCTTTATCTGTTTGTTATCCTCCATGATCTTTTTACAAGGATGCTTCTCAACGGAAACAAAAAACATCGAAGATTACAAATATGCAGTGATTTATACAAATATGTTTGAGAAAGCAGTTATACACCTGTACAATGAAAAAGGAAAGTTTCTTTCAAAACATAAAACGAAATACAGAGGAATGCCTCTTGGAGCTTTTATGGAAAGACCTATTCATATGAATAATAAAGTATATTACGCTAATCCACAATCTAAATACAACACCAATGAATTTATATTAGAGTTAAATAAAAGTAATTTGCAGATTAAAGAAATTCCTAACGAAGAAAAAATTGCTCCCACAGTTTGGACTGTTGATAAGGAGTTTGCTTATATGTCTGAAGGAGATCTTACTTCCTCTAAGCTTGCCAAAACAAATATAGCAACAGGAAAACAGGTCGCATCCACTAAGCTCAAGGGGGAGGCGAACTATATGATTGAACATTCAGACAAATTATATGTATTAACCTTTATACACTCCAATCCAGATGATATTTACGGTATTATCAATGTAATCAATAAAAAAGATTTATCTTTAATTGAAACAATAAAAATAGACGATATGATGTATTCATCAGATATGGAGCTCGTTGACAACGATCTTTTCCTAGTAAAAACATCAGATGGAAAAGACAATCAGTCAAATGAATTAATAAAAATAAACTTGATGAACAAGAAAATTGAAAAGATTACCCTTCCGTTCAAATCCTTGAGTGATATGCATGTACACAAAGATCATATCTTTATCACACAAGGAAATTCGTTTCTAGAACCCACGGAAAAGAAAATTGCGAAACTTCATTTAAATTCTTCTAAAATTGATGTATTTACTACAGAAATTGAAAACTATGTATCATATATTCATGAAGATCAATTTATTACATCAGACGGCACAAAGATACAAATTTATAATCTTGATAACTTCAAAAAAGAAAAAGAATTTAAGTTAGAAGGAGATGAGAGTCTATTCACTTCATTTTTCATCAATGATTAAAAGCCAATACTATGTAGCAAGGTATTGGCTTTTTGTAATGCCTTCTCACGGTGTCTAACTTGCGAGTCTCATAATCAAATGTTGACCTTGTCTATGACTTTCGGCATATGTATGTGTTTCTTGCGTCTGTTTCTTTTATCGAAAAGGTTGAGACGTTCAAGCACATACTAATCAATTCGACATGTCGGTCATACCTCCCTGGGTAAGGGTACAGTCTTTCCTTCCACCTGTCTGCTTCATTTACTCTGTACCATCTTCGACAGAAAGGACTTTGTTTCATCCAATGGCAACTGGCCTCATATGAAGTTCGTGTTTCGAGAGACACCCTAAGTTTGCTGCCCGCTTCCTTCAGATTCCACATCACCACAGACACCCTTGCGTTAAGCTAACTGCTACTTTTGCCTTCGCAGCTCTGGACTTTCTCCCTAGAGATTACACCCATGCCCGGGTGCATATGAAAAAAGAGAGCTGTTTTCAGCTCCCTTTTGAAAAATTATTGGATCGCATTATCCACTTCTTTCACCATTTCAGCAACCGAAATCAATCCGCCGCCGGATAAATACCAGTAGTTAGGATCTAAGTACACAATATTGCCGTTTTTGTAGGCATTTGTCTTTTTCACTAATTCATTTTCTACTGTTTGTTTTGCAGATGATTGGCCGCCTACAACAGCACCGCGGTCTACCACAAATAAGTAATCAGGATTTTTTTCAACGATATATTCAAATGAAATGCTTTGTCCGTGTGTAGAAACTTCAATGTTTTCATCTACAGCTTTAATTCCAAATTCATCATGGATGAGTCCAAATCTAGATTTCGGTCCATATGCGCTGACTTTCCCTTCATTGGCTAAAATAACTAATGCATTTTTTCCAGACGCTTCTGCTTTTTCTTTTAGCTTTTTAATCGATTCATCGATTGCTGCCAGTTCTTTTTCAGCTTCATCTTCTTTACCGAAAATTTTTCCAAGTGTTTTCACATTTTCATGGAATGACTCTAAATATTTCGTTGTATCAACACCCATAAAGATGGTTGGTGCAATTTTCTCAAACTCTTCATAAACCTCTGATTGTCTTCCGGAAATAATGATCAAATCAGGCTCAATCGAACTGATTTTTTCAAAATCCGGTTCTTTTAAACCGCCGACATTTTCATATTTATCGTCACTGTATTTGTCTTTTAAATAGGATGGAAGGTTATCCTTCGGTACACCTGCCACTTCAACGCCAAGCTTATCCAATGTGTCAAGAGCACCAAAATCAAAAACGACGACTTTTTCTGGATTTTTCTTCACTTTTGTTTCGCCAAGCTGATGCTTAATCGTCAGTTCTTCTGACTCCTGTTTCGTGTCATTTTTTTCACCTTCGCCGCTAGTTGACCCGTTCGAGCCGCAAGCTGCAACAACAAAAACCATCAAAGAAGCAATGAGAAAAACTAAAAACTTTTTCATAAAAATTACCCCCTGTATATTTTTTTAATGATGTCGGCAATTCTTTAAACATCTCTCAATTGAATAAGAAAATCATTATCATTTCGAATTCTTTGTAAGGAAGAGCTGACAGCTCTTCCTTCTGCTGAGATGTTTATCAAAATGCCTCCATCCATACTACCCTTCTTAAGAAAAGTACACACATATTTTGCAATTGTTTATTTGCTGAATGTTTATATCCATATCATATACGTCTTTTAAGACAGAATGATCTATGACTTGATCAGTTGGCCCGACGTGTACGAGCTCTCCATCTTTCATTGCAACTACATAATCGGCATACACCGATGCAAAATTGATATCGTGCAGTACAATGACAATTGTTTTTCCAAGTTCATCGACAAGTTTTCTTAACATTTTCATAATTTGCACAGAGTGCTTCATATCTAAATTGTTCAATGGCTCATCAAGCAAAATATATTCGGTATCCTGCGCGATCACCATAGCGATAAAAGCCCGCTGCTTTTGGCCTCCGCTCAACTGATCAAGAAATTTATGTTCGATCTCTTCAAGCCCCATGTAACGGATCGCTTCATCCACATGCCTTTGATCTTCTTTTGTTAATCTTCCGCTTGAATACGGAAATCTGCCGAAAGAGACAAGTTCCCTGACTGTTAAGCGAAGATTAATGTGGTTTGATTGCTTTAAGATCGAAATTTTTTTCGCCAAATCGTTGCTTTTGCATGCGCCAATTTCTTTTCCGTCAATCAATATTTCTCCTTCATCTTTTTTTATTAATCGGCTGATCATTGATAGCAGTGTGCTTTTTCCAGCTCCGTTTGGGCCGATGAAGGCTGTGATTTTTTGTTTCGGAATTTTCAGCGAGACACCTTTTACTACAAATTTGTTTCCGTACTGTTTTGAAACATTTTTGACTTCTACCATGATCGATTCTCCTTTAATAGAAGATAAATAAAATAAACCCCTCCAACAAAATTAATGACAACACTTAACGTAGTTGAAAATGTAAACACTCTTTCGACCAATAGCTGACCGCCAACCAACGCAATGATGGAAAAAAGAACGGTCCCGATCGTTAAAACACTATGTTTATATGTGTTTAAAAATTCCCTTGCCACGTTAATCACGAGAAGACCCAAAAACGTCATCGGACCGGTTAAAGCTGTCGAAATCGAAACGAAAACAGCCACAATGATTAAAAGCCTTTTGACAACATGATCGTAATCAATGCCGAGATTAATCGCATGCTCCCTTCCAAGTGCCAGCACATCTAAATATTTGGCATATTTCAGTGAATAAAGACCCGCCAGCAGCATAACGGCAATCGACAAGTACAGCAAATCCGTATTCACGTTATTGATGCTGGCAAACATTCTGTCCTGTACAATTAGAAATTCGTTAGGATCTATCAGCACTTGCATAAAAGAAGTCAAGCTGTTAAATAATGTTCCGAATATCAGTCCAATTAGAAGAAGAAAATAAATGTCTTGACCCTCGCCTCGAAGAAGGAATTTGTAAAAGATCAGTGCAAACAGCATCATAAAGAACAAGGAAAGCGCAAAGTTAATATTTTTATCGATCATCGCAACATGTGTTGAACCAAATAAAAAGACAAGCATGGTTTGCAAAAGCATATATAAAGAATCTAAACCTAAAATGCTCGGAGTTAAAATTCTGTTGTTTGTAATCGTTTGAAATACTAACGTTGAAAAACCGATTGCTACACTTGTAATAATAACCGCCAGCATCTTCACCGAACGGCGCGGCAATGCATAATCCCAATTTTTGCCGAGGTCGATGAACAAAAAGGTGATAATTAAAAGGACTGCGACCACTAGAAGAGATGTTATTTTCGCTCTATAACCCATATGCTTTTCTCCTCATAAGTAAGTAAACAAAAATGGCACTGCCGATGACACCGACGGTTAAGCTGATCGAGATTTCGTACGGATATATAATGATTCGCCCTAAAATATCGCAAAACATAACGAAAACAGCACCGAGCAAAGCGGTATGAATCAAATTCTTTTTCAAATGGTCTCCATTGTATATGGCGACAATATTCGGAACGACAAGACCTAGAAACGGAATGGTTCCAACCGTCAATACAACAGATGAAGTGATCAAAGCTACGATAACAAGTCCGATATTGACAACTTGTTTATAATTCAAGCCTAAATTTTTCGAAAATTCCTCTCCCATTCCAGCGACAGTGAATTGATTCGCATACAAGTATGCAATTAATACAAAAGGAATGCTGACATACAATAATTCATATTGACCTTTTAAAATTAACGAAAAATCTCCTTCCAGCCATGAGGAAACATTTTGAATCAAATTATTTTTGTATGCAAAAAAAGTAGTGATAGATCCAATGATGTTGCCGAACATCAGCCCGACTAGAGGAACAAAAATAGTATCTTTATATTTAATTTTTTCTAATATTTTCATAAAGATAAATGTTCCTAAAAGTGCAAAAGCAAAAGCGACAATCATTTTTTGAATCGGACTAGCGTCTGCAAAAACCATGATCGCAACTAAAATCCCCAATCTGGCGGAATCCATTGTTCCTGCCGTAGTTGGGGAAACGAACTTGTTTCTGCTCAGCTGCTGCATAATAAGACCGGCAATGCTTATACTCGTTCCTGCAATAATAATGCTAATAACGCGCGGAATTCTGCTGATGATCAAAATTTGTATTTGTTCATCTGTCAAATTGAATATATCAGTTGGTTTAATATCGTTTACTCCGATAAAAATCGATGCAATTGAAAGGATAATGAGAGCAATGATCAAATATCGTTTTTTCATTTTTTAACTCTTTCCGTAATAAATTAATAATGAGATTCGTTATCAATTATAATAAGAATAAGACTCATTTTCAATAAATTAAGAAAAAATGTCTGAATTTGTCCACAATTTGATGGATGAAGAAGATTAAACCTCTCTTGCAAACATCTATTTTTTATCATAAGTTTCATTGAATGCTAGCTTCCATGTAGTAAAATCCTCTTATCAAATATTTTCTCCCTCCAAAATTTTACTTACAGAAAATGTTTAAATATTTGATGAACTTGCATAATTATAAATTGTTTGGTTTTTTATTGACAAAATAATGTTCATACCGATAATATATATGAATAAATATTTTGTTTTACTTATAATTATTCATTCGATTAAATGAGGGAGTATACATGCACATTCGAAGAGCGACTATGAGCGATACAGATGCCATCTATCAATTAATTAAACATTATGCATTGGAAGGAAAGCTGCTCAGCAGAACGTACGCATCTATTTATGAGAATTTACAAAATTTTTATGTTGCAGATGAAGGCGGAGCAGTGGCTGGCGTTGCCAGCTTGCATATTTTAGACAAAGATTTGGCTGAAATCCGCTCGCTGGCCGTTGACCCTGACCATACCGGCAAAGGCATCGGAAAAGAGCTCGTAAAACAAATCATTTATGAAACAAACAGGTTGGAAATTGAAAATTTGATTGCCTTAACGTATCAAATCGAGTTTTTTACCAAATTAGGATTCGATATCGTTGACAAGCAATCTCTCCCGCAAAAAATGTGGAAGGATTGCATCAATTGTCCGAAACTTCCATCGTGTGACGAAACAGCTATGTTAAAAAAAGTATGGCAGACAGAACTAGCGAAACAATAAAAATAATTCATCACACTTTTTTATTGCCCGCCTCAAAGAAGCCGCACCGTCGCAGTTTTCAATAGTAAATAAAATGAAAGGAGCTATCCAGAAAGTCAAATCCCTATCGTAAACAAAAAATTATAAACGTCGATATATCAACGTTTATAAAACATTAAAGGGGGCGTCAATAAGCCGTAAAAACGACTTATTAGACACCCCTTCACATCCATAAACCATTTACAGCACAAATTGTCGAATAGCATAGGCGACACCGTGTTCATCGTTTGTCCTCGTCACGATATCGCACATTTCTTTCACCTCAGGCTCGGCATTCCCCATTGCAACGGAAAGCCCTGCAGCTTCCAGCATTGGAACGTCATTGAAATTATCACCAATCGCAATCGTTTGTTCCAATGGGATATTGTAGTGCTTGGCAACAGCTTTTAATCCATATCCTTTATTTCCCTTTTCATCCATTATTTCAACGTTGTAGTCACCTGATGTCGTAACCGCAATCCCAGCAATGTTTTCTAATTGTTCCATAATTTCTTTTCTAGTATGTTGATTAAATTGCAAAATAAAAAACTTTTGGACCGATAAATCACCGCGGTTTATAACATCTTGTATATGACGAAAGTATCGATTATTGTCGGTCCTTTTTGGCTGCTCGATAAACTGTTTGTACTCAGATTCAAGCAAACATTTTGCCAGCTCCGGATTCGACTGCAGAGCAGAGCGAACTTTGGCGCTCCAGTCTTCCGGCATCCAAATACCATCATTTGTATAAAGTTTATACGGCACACCATAACTCTCCAAAATTTCGGCTGCTTCCAACATGTTTTGTTTGTTCATTGAAATGTATTTCGGCTTTTCTCCTTCGATTACGACAACTGTTCCATTGCTTGCTGCAAATGGACATGCAAAATCATATTCGTCCAGCAGTTCACGAATACTCTCAGGCGCCCTGCCGGAGCAAATCATGATGATGTTTCCCTCATTTTGTGCTTCCCGAATAGCTGTAAGATTTTCTTCTGATATGGATAAATTTGAAGATAGCAATGTCCCGTCTAAATCAATAGCTACTAATTTCATACTGTTTCCCCTTTTAACAAAGTAAAGTGATTATATTCATTATATATGATCCTTTATTTCTGACAACATGTCTTTCGTTTTTAATTGCGGTTTTAGCTGGTTTGTGACTAAATCAAAATAAAATCCCTCTTTTTCCAGCAATTTATCATGAGATCCTTTTTCCACAATGCGACCATCCTGGATAACAAATATTTGATCTGCTTTTTTAATTGTATTCAGCCGATGAGCGATCACAAAGCTTGTTCTCCCCTTCATCAGCCTCTCCAGCGCTTCTTGAATCTTTAATTCTGTTACAGTGTCAATGCTGCTTGTCGCTTCATCCAGCAATAAAATGGACGGATTTTTTAAAATCGCCCTCGCAATTGAAAGAAGTTGTTTTTGTCCTTGACTGATGCTCGTTCCACCTTCGTTAATGATTGTATCATATTGATCAGGCAGGTTTTTAATAAATGAGTGAGCATTTGCTAGCTTTGCCGCTTCCTCCACTTCCTCATCTGTTGCATCCAATCTTCCGTATCGGATATTTTCACGAATTGTCGTGTGAAACAAAAAAGGATCCTGCAATACAAACCCCATTGCTTGACGAAGTTCACTCCGTCTTAATTTGGAAATATCCTTTCCATCTATCAAAATTCTCCCTTCTTTTACTTCATAAAAGCGTGCCAGTAAATTGATGATCGTTGTTTTTCCGGCGCCGGTGGCACCGACAAGGGCAACTGTTTCTCCCGGAGAAACATGAAAGCTAATATTTTTTATCGTTTGGCTCTCTTCCCCGTATGAAAAAGATACTCGATCAAACACAATGTCTCCTTTTATATTTGCGGATTGTACATATTCTCCAAAATCAGCTTCCTCTGCCTGCTCATCGAGCAAATCAAATACCCGCTCTGCACCGGCAACCGCAGATAATAATGTATTAAATTGATTGGCAAGATCATTTAAAGGCCGTGTAAACTGCCTGGCGTACTCCGCAAAAACAACAATCGTTCCGATGGTTATCCACCCTTTTAGAGCAAAGATTCCACCGAACCCTGCAATCAATGTAAAACTTAAATTGTTTAATACGTGCATAAGCTTTGGGATAAAACCGGAAATCGTCTGAGCCCAAAATGAAGATCTCCGCAGCCTTTCATTTTTTTCTAAAAACTCATGCATAACCCGGTTCTCTTGTGAAAAGGTTTTGACAATTCGCTGACCAGTGATGGTTTCTTCAATGTATCCATTCAGTTCTCCTAAACTTCGCTGCTGCTCTTTAAACAATTGTCCAGTCCGCCGGGTAATCCATTTCATACCTACAACCAATAAAGGAACAACTATTAAGGTGATGATTGTCAAAAAAGGGCTCATCCATAACATAACAGAAACAACACCAATTAATGTAAGAACACTGGATGAGATTTGAATCACTGAGCTGTTTAATGTCGAGCTGACGTTTTCAACATCATTGGTCATTCGGCTCATCAGCTCTCCCGTTTTTTTCTGATCAAAAAAAGAAATGGGAAGAAGATGAAACTGGCGAAATAGATCGGATCTTATTTTATACACAGTATTTTGCGCCACTTTGATCATCCATATGTTTTGCAGCCAAATGGAAAGGGAATGCAATGCATAGATCAAAACAAGAACGACGAAAAAAAAGAAAAAGTGATTTCCGCTTTTTTCTACAATATAAATGTCGATCCCTTTCCCTACTAAAAAAGGCCCAAGGATTGTTAAAACTGTGCTAATAAAAACCATGAGCAAAACGAAAAAAAACAAAACCTTTTGATCTGACATATATCCCCAAATTCTTTTTAATGTTCCTTTCCAGTCTTTAACTTTTGAAGAGCTTTTCTTCACTTTTGACTCATTTGTCAGCTTTAGTTTTTCATATCGGAAAGGTTCAATAAGACTTTTGAGCATGACGGATGCCATCCTTTCCATATTGTGATTCATAGATTTTTTGGTAAAGTGGAACGCTGCGTATTAATTCATCATGCCTTCCTTTCGCAAGCACCTTTCCGTTTTCTAGTAGCAAAATTTGATCAGCCGCCATCGCTGTTGCAATTTTTTGCGTAATGATCAAGGTCGTACATGGATATTTCATCAATGCTTGAAGCAGTTTTCTTTCCGTCTTTAAGTCTAAAGCACTCGTGCTGTCATCAAGCAGCAATATTTTTGGCTTTCGGACAAGCGCTCTGGCAATCGAAATTCGCTGCTTTTGCCCTCCGGAAAGATTCACGCCTTTTTGGCTGATAAGGGTATCATATCCATGAGGGAGCTTTAAAATCGTATCATGTATTTGGGCATCCTTTGCAGCAGCAATGATTTCTTCCATAGTAGCATCTTCTTTTCCCCATAAAATATTATCTTTTACCGTTCCAGTGAATAACAGCGATTCTTGCGGAACCATCCCAATTGACCTTCTTAAATGCTCAAGCTTGATCATACGTATATCGAAACCGTCAATATAAACGGCTCCTTTTTCTAAGTCATATAATCGCGGAATTAAATTGAAAAGAGTCGATTTGCCGGAGCCGGTAGCCCCCATCACCGCCATAGTTTCTCCAGCATTTACCGTAAACGATACATCATCAAGCACCTTAACGGCTGAATCCGGGTATGCAAAGGACACCGATCGAAATTCAATTTTTCCCTCTGTTATTTGATGACTTGATTCGGCAAGCTCATCAGTCAATTTTACTTCTGTTTGAAGCACCTCCGAAATCCTTAAGCTGGAGGCTTTTGCCCTGGAAAAACCAGAGACAATAAAAGACAGCATAGATAAAACAGAAATGATCCTCGTTGAATAATTGACGATCGCAACAACTTCACCTACTTTTGCCTCACTTGGTCCAGCATGAGCCGCCCATAAAATAATTAAAATGCTTACATTCATTACAAAAAGCAAGACAGGCTGCATAATTTCCATAAAGCGGAGCACGAAAATTGTTTGGTCTTTTAAATCTTTGTTCGCCTTCTGAAAGCGATTAACTTCATAGTCATTTCGCAAAAAAGCTTTGATTAAGCGCATATTCGTCAAGTTTTCCTGTATGACTTTATTCACCGTATCCAGCTTTTCTTGCACGATTCGAAACATCGATCCTGCTCTTTTCATCACCCATAAAAGAAAAAAGATCAGGCACGGAAGAATGACGATGAGAATGAAGGATAATGTAAAATTTACTGCTAGAGCCATAACCGCGCCGCCGATCACCAACAATGGAGCACGCAGCATAATCCGAAGTCCCATAAAAATTGTGTTTTGCACTTGGGAGACATCATTTGTCATCCTTGTAATGAAAGATGAATTGGAAAATTGATTATAGTTCGCAAATGAAAAGGATTGAATTTTCCCAAAAAGAACTTTTCTAATATCAAATCCAAAGCTCTGGCTGACATGCGCCGCAAAAAATGAATTAATGATGCCTGCTGCAAAGGCAAGAGCCGATACACCAACCATCACCAGCCCCCAATGGACGACAGCTGATAAATCCCTTTTCAAAATTCCATCATCTACAATTTTTGCCATAAACAAAGGCTGGACAAGCTCCACTGTCAGCTCGGTTAACATGAGAGCAAGAGCAATAACAACCGCCAAGCGGTACGGTTTTAAGAAAGACGCCACTTCTTTCATAAGCATAGCCTCCAAAAAGTATGAACGAAACTATTTATATTTTCCATCATACAACTTTATAAAAAAATTTTTAACTATTTTTACTTTTCCCTATTAAAGAAGGCAATTATATGTTTTTATGGGACGTGTGGTAATTCCAACTATTGTTTGAAAGCTGACGCATTCACAAGCAAGCAGGTTGTAATTCCAAATATTTTTTCGAAAGTGACAAAAATTAAGACGACCCCGAAAAGTTCGTTTGAACCTTCCGAGATCGTCCAGCTATGAAATATTTATTAACCTTTTTTTACTTCTTCAGGCACTTGCAAACCAAGACCTTCTGCAACGCGGGTTCCATATTCAGGATCTGCTTTGTAGAAGTGGCCGATTTGGCGGAGTTTTATTTCCTCCAGCTTAACTGGCTTCATTGAATTTACAATATTTTCAATAAGGCGTGCTCTTTCATCTTCACTCATGAGACGGTATAAGTCGCCCGCTTGAGTATAATGGTCATCATGGTCATAAGGAACGTTTTCCGCAACACCTGATACTGGGTATGATGCTTGTTTTGCTTCAGGTGTTTCTTTTGGACCGCCAAAGCTGTTTGGTTCATAATATACAGAGCCTCCGCCATTTGAGTCAAAGCGCATAAATCCATCGCGTTGATAGTTGTTCACTTCAACCCGCGGACGGTTGATTGGAAGTGAGTTATAGTTTGCCCCGATGCGGTAGCGATGTGCATCATGATATGCAAAGAGACGACCTTGCAGCATTTTGTCCGGCGATACATCGACTCCTGGAACTAGGTTTCCCGGTGAGAATGCAGCTTGCTCAACTTCTGCAAAATAGTTTTCAGGGTTTTTATTTAATACTAATTTTCCTACTTCAATTAATGGATAATCTTTGTGAGACCATACTTTTGTCACGTCAAATGGATCCCATCTGTATGTGTTGGCATCTTCAAGCGGCATGATTTGCACATAAAGCGTCCAAGAAGGATAGTCTCCGTTTTCAATCGCATTGAATAAATCCTCTGTATGATAATCCGGATTTTCTCCGGCAATTTTTACAGCTGTTTTCGTATCAAGGTTTTTTATACCTTGGTCAGTTTTGAAATGATATTTGATCCAGACGCTTTCCCCGTCTTCGTTTGTCCATTTAAATGTATGGCTTCCATAACCATTCATATGACGGTATGTTGCTGGAATTCCGCGATCTCCCATCAAATAAGTTACTTGGTGCAATGATTCAGGCGATAGAGACCAAAAATCCCATACGGCAGTAGGATTTTTCAAATGTGTTTTTGGATCGCGTTTTTGTGTGTGGATAAAATCAGGGAATTTAATCGCATCGCGAATGAAGAAAATCGGCGTGTTGTTTCCTACGATGTCATAGTTTCCTTCTTCTGTGTAAAACTTAACGGCAAAACCGCGCGGATCGCGGACCGTATCAGCGGAGCCAAGCTCACCTGCAACAGTTGAGAATCTTACAAATACTGGTGTTCGCTTGCCTACTCCGTTGAAAACTTTCGCTTTCGTATATTTTGACATATCATTTGTCACTTCAAAGTATCCGTGAGCACCGGCACCTTTTGCGTGAACAACTCGTTCAGGAACTCTTTCTCTATTAAAATGGGCTAGTTTTTCCAGAAGATGTACGTCTTGAATTAATGTCGGACCTCGATGGCCTGCTGTCATCGAATTTTGATTGTCCCCTACAGGAGCACCCCAGCTCGTCGTAAGCTTTTTATTCTCTCCCATTTACCGATCACCTCATAATTTAAAATAATATTTCTCTAATCATTACAACTATATGATAACATATTTTAATTAAAAATCAATAGTAAATTATAATAATTTTAATAAAGGAGTTTGAAACCGTTGATCTATCAATCAATGAACCTCGTTTATTATCAATTAGCCACTATTTTTTTCATGTTGTTCTGTTTATTTTCTTTGACAAGTTGTTTAAAAAATTGGCAGAAAAAAACGGCTGAGCAAATATAGCTCAGCCGCTACAAATTGAGAGGTTCTTATGGAAGCTATCGAATTGAAACTAAAAAAACAACATACATAGTTGAAAAAGACCGTTGATCTCTCCGTGCAAAAACAGTCAGCCATTTTCATTTATAGCAAGATGTCATTTCATATTCCCAAGCAATATAGGATTCAACGCTAATATGAAAAAATGTTCGTATTCCACTTTATCTCTTTACGAAGAGATTCGCTCCGCTTTCCTTTCCATGCGGGAGCTTGGAATGAATAAAGACAGAAAAGCAGCTGCAAAGGCAAGCAAGCCTGTTGCAAGAAACACTTCATAAAAACCGATGTGATCTGCAATAAAGCCCGCTAACATCGGACCAGTGAAAATGCCGATTGCATAAAATGATTGATAAAAGCCCATTGCGGTCGTCCGATATGCTTCTTGACAGCTTTGAATAACCATCGCAAGCAGCAGCGGAAAAATAAAACCAAGCCAAAACCCTATGAAAATATGCATGAAGCAAATCCATAGAATCGAATTTGACAACGGCAACAGAAGATGAAATAATCCGCTTAAAATAAATGAAAGCAAAAGCAGTTGTTTTTGCTTTCGAACAGGAAAATAGGCAAGCAGCAATGATGCAGCTGCATGCGGAATAAAAAAGGAAGTGACGACCCAAAAAAACACGGACTCACTAAATCCGATTTTCGAGACATAAACCGGTGTAAATCCAAAAATCGTCATAAACAAAATTCCGTGTCCGGCAAGCGATAAAGCTGAGATGCCCCAAAGCGGCTTGATGCCGAGAACATATTTTAATTGACTCATATATTTGAAATCAATAAGATTCACCTTATCGCCGATTTCTTTAATGCGAAATGAAAGAATAAGACCAATCAAAGCCATGACGGTCCCAATGAGAAACGGCATTTCCCAGCCGAACCACTCTACAATTTTCCCGCTGATCGCCATGCTAATAAATTGGGAAACGACCGTCATAAACTGGAGAATTCCCATCGCTTTGGAAGATTGACTTTCCGTAAAATATTGAGCGTATAATGTAGTAGCCATTACCCACATCGACGCGGTAATTCCTGAAAGAAGTCTTGCAATAAAAATCGGGATAAATGATTGAAAGAAAAGAAACAGGATTCCGCTGGCAAACGCCATAAAAAAACCAGCTATAAGCATTCCTTTTCTCATTTGCCCTAAATAATCTGATAAAACTCCAAGAGGCAAACGAATCAAAATCTGGGTGATGCCGTAACTGCCAAAAATAATGCCAACAAGTGAATAATCAAACTGCAAATGTTCTAAATAAACCCCAAAGATTGGAACATAAATATAAATGGAAAACCAAAAGCAAAAGATAACTGTTAAAAAAATAATATGATCTTTTTTCCCTGCTATATTTATTTTTTGAACGTTCATCGCCAAAACCTTTCTATATGATTAAATAGGAATTTTTTGCTCTTTCCATTTTACGATATTTTTGAAATTATACAATATTCGAGTTTCACGAAAATCGTTTCTATAAATTTCCTATTCTAGTAGTATAATAAGATTATATATAGTGTTGTGGAGGGATATTATGACTGAGCTTTTAGTAGGATTGATCATTGGTATTTTCATTATGTTCATCGTTGTCAATATCAATAAAACGAAGAAAAAAAGATCATTAAAGCTTGTTCAAGAGGCTGTCCCGACAGAATTAGCCTGCCGCATTCCAGAAGGGCTGCCAATTATTTCTCGTTTGGAAGACTCTCTAAACTCAGAATATATGGAAAAAGTAAAGAAAAGAGTGTTAGCAAATCATCCTAATTGGACCGAAACGGACTTTAACTGGCGCCTATTTGAATTAAAAAGATATTTTTTATTGGCAGGAATTTTAAAATCAGTTCCAATGTTCAGCGATGAAGTGGATGAAATATGGCATGAAATGATTATGTTTACGAAAGAATACGAAAATTTTTCAAAAAAATTTTTTGGATCGTTTCTGCATCACAGCCCTAATGTGGAACGGACACCGATTCCCCATGAAAGAGCCCTTTTTGATTGGATGTATTTGCACTTATTTGAAATCTATCCAAACAGCACGAAGCTGTGGGGAGGCTTTTTAAAAAATCCGCTAAGCAAAACTCTTTTGGAAGAAGTTCGCTCAGCTAGTGACGAAAAACTGTTTGATAAATATTTTCGTTCGTTTGACCCGATCAAACCATTACAAACAAAGCTGCTTGAACAGCTGAAAAACGATATTGAAAAAGCAGAAGAAATGAAACGGCAAAACAAATCGCTCCGCAAGGAAATAAAAACAGACGATACGTACTCGATGCTGCTGCCGGCTATGGTATTTTTATCGCTGTACGAGCAGGACAGTTATACAGAAAAAATGTCGCAGCTTTTGAATAAGGATGCAGGGACAAGCGGAGGTTCTGTTTATGCATGCGGGGCTGCGCTCAGCGATTCCAATGATCATTCAGGTGGTTCCGGATGCTCTTCTTCAGGATGCTCCAGTTCAAATTGCGGAAGCAGCTGCGGCGGAGGATGCGGCAGCAGCTAAGGAAATGTTCATAACCACACTCTTTTAAAGGTGAGCGCGATGAGCAGAAACCGGCAAAGTGCCGATTCTTGTTTTCGATTTTAAAAGCCCATATGCGCATTTTTTCTATGCTGCAAACAGCTGCCCTTCAAAATACCATTAGATCTACTATGCATCCATTTTTACAGTACATAAGGGTAGCTTATGCCGTATATGTTCCAACAACAGCTCGTTCTTGCTTCAAAGATCAGATTTCGCAAAAATCATTAAAAAACCATCGCCTCCCAAATTGAGGATGGCGATGGTTTCCTTTTATTTCGAGTGCATTTTAAATTCTAAAAATAAATCATTATAATAGGAAAGCATTCGTTTGCCCAGGTTTTCATACACTTCCAATTTATCCGTTAATTCAGGGGACGGGTAAAACCGCTCATCTTCAGAAATCTCTTTCGGCAAGTATTCAAGCGCCTTTTCATTTGGAGTAGAGTAGCCGACATATTCAGCATTTTGCGCAGCCACTTTCGGGTCTAGCATAAAGTTGATAAATTTATGAGCGCCTTCTATGTTTTTGGCCGTTTTCGGAATAACCATATTATCAAACCAAAGATTAGAGCCTTCTTTCGGCACCACGTAATCTAGCTTCTCATTTTCCCACATGATATCTGCAGCATCTCCCGACCAGACGAGAGCGGCACCTGCTTCTTCGTTTGCCATCAGCATTTTGATTTCATCTCCAACGATCGCCTTCACGTTTGGAGTCAGTTTATCCAGTTTCTTTTTCGCTTCTAGCAAATGGTCTTTGTTCGTATCATTCAACGAGTAACCAAGACTGTTCAATCCCATTCCGATTACCTCTCGGGCGCCGTCGACAAGAAGTATTTGATTTTTCATATCTTTATCCCATAAATCATTCCAGCTGTCGATCTTTTTTCCCCCGAGAGCTTCCGGATTATACAAAATGCCGACCGTTCCCCAAAAATATGGAATGGAATATTTATTCCCCGGATCAAACGATAAATTTAGAAAACGGGGGTTGATATATTTTAAATTAGGAATTTTCGAATGATCAATCGGAATAAGAAGACCTTCTTCCTTCATTTTGCTAATGGCATACTCAGAAGGGACGGCAATATCAAATGTTGTTCCTCCTTGGGAAATTTTTGTCATCATCGCTTCATTTGAATCAAATGTTTGGTAAATCACTTTTATACCTGTTTCTTTTTCAAAACGGTCGATCAATTCCGGATCAATATATTCTCCCCAGTTGTAAATCGTAAGGGTATTATCACCGGAGTAGCCTTCAGATGCATTCAGTCTCGCAATAAAAAACAGGATGGCAAACGAAGCGATAAATACTATCGCAAACATCTGCACAATTTTTTTCATTTCCGTCCCCCCAATCTTCCCGGACGATTATAGCGCAGCGTGATGAAATAATAGCCGATCACAAGCAAAATCGTTAAAAGGAAAATGAGTGTTGACAAAGCATTAATGGTAAGGGAAATGCCTTGTCGAGCCATTGAATATATTTCAACAGATAAAGTGGAAAAACCATTTCCAGTAACAAAGAATGTAACGGCGAAATCGTCCAAAGAATAGGTTAAAGCCATAAAAAATCCAGCAAAAATCCCAGGGGTAATATAGGGAATTACTACTTTTGTTATGACATTCCACTGGCTCGCCCCTAAATCTCTTGCCGCATCGATTAATGTCGGGCTCATTTCCTGAAGCTTTGGCAATACCATCAATACGACAATCGGCACACTAAAGGCGATATGAGACAGCAAAACAGAAATAAAACCAAGCTGAATGCCGACAATGGTAAACAAAATTAAAAAGGAAGCTCCGATGATGACATCAGGACTGACTAATAGAACATTATTTAACGAAAGCAATGTATTTTTCACCCGTCTTGTTTTGACGGAGTAAATGGCGAGCGCACCGAAAACGCCGATGATCGTTGAAATCGCCGCAGAAAGCAAAGCAATTACAATCGTATTCAGTACAATAATCAATAGACGCACATCCTGCAGGACTTCTTTATACCAGTCCAACGTAAAATTTTCAAAATGATGCATTTTTCCGCCGCTGTTAAACGAGTAATAAATAAGGTAGAAAATCGGAGCGTATAAGATGAAAAATACGACGATTAAATATATATTTGAAACCTTCCATTTTCTGTTCATTTTTCATCCCTCACTTCCGATTTCCTGTTAAAAACATGATGATCACCATTGCAAGAATTAAAAAGACCGCAATGGTTGCTCCCATTCCCCAGTTTTGAGTAACTAGGAAATGCTGCTCTATTGCTGTGCCAAGCGTAATTACCCGGTTTCCTGCAATCAAGCGGGTAATCATAAATAACGATAATGCAGGAATAAACACTGCTTGGCATCCGGATTTAACACCGTCCAGCGTCAGCGGAAAAATGACCCGGCGGAACGTAATCCAAGGGGATGCTCCAAGATCCTTAGCTGCATCTACAAGCGTTGGATTTAATTTTTCTAAAGCATTAAAAATCGGCAAAATCATAAATGGAACGAAAATATAGACAGAAACAAACACAAAGCTGAAATCTGTAAATAATATTTGTTTAGCACCGACACCCATTAATTCCAAAAAATGATTGGCTATTCCATAGGTTCCAAAAATGCCGAGAAAGGCGTATGCTTTTAACAGCAAATTGATCCACATCGGCAAAATGATTAACAAAAGCCAAAGCTGCTTATGTTTTGTTTTCGTTAATAAAAGAGCTGTCGGATAAGCGATCAATAGCGAAAAGGCTGTAATTAAAAACGCATACCAAAATGAGCTTAACGCCATTTTCAAATAGACCGGCGTGAAAAATTTCTCGTAGTTTTCAACAGAAAATGTTCCTTCAATGTTAAAAAACGAATAATAAATGATAAGCAGAATCGGAACGACAACAAATAGTAAGATCCATAACACATATGGTAAGAAGTATAAAGCGCGAATATTACTTTTCATCGGCAACACCAATACGAGAATTTTCTTCTAAACGCATAACGTGTATTGCTTCCGGTTCAAAATAAAGACCAATTTCCTCGCCGACTTCTGCCTTTTTTGTAGAATGAACAAGCCACTCGTTGCCATCCTTATCATAACAGCAAATTTCATAATGAACTCCTCTAAACAGCTGGGAATCCACATAAACCTTCAGCTTTCCTTTTTCAGGTGTTGTTATTTCCAAGTCCTCCGGTCGAATTACCACTTCTACGTCCTCGTTCGGAGCAAAGCCTTTATCAACACATTCAAACTGCTTTCCGACAAATTCAACAAGATAATCTTGAATCATTTTTCCTGCGACAATATTCGATTCTCCGATAAAGTCTGCCACAAAGCGGTTAACAGGTTCATCATAAATATCTTTCGGCGTTCCACTTTGCTGAATTTTCCCCTTATTTAAAACAAAGATTTCATCAGACATTGCAAGAGCTTCCTCTTGGTCGTGTGTGACAAAAATAAATGTAATGCCGAGCCGGCGCTGAAGCTCCCGCAGCTCGTACTGCATTTCCGTGCGCAGCTTTAAATCAAGAGCTGACAACGGTTCGTCTAACAGAAGCACTTCCGGTTCATTGACTATCGCTCTCGCAATGGCGACCCGCTGCCGCTGTCCTCCTGACATCTCCTGAATGTTCCGTTGTTCATAGCCAGATAAGTTTACAAAACGAAGGGCATCTTTTACTTTTTGTTCAATGATATCCTTTTTCATTTTTTTAATTCTAAGGCCAAAGGCAACATTTTCAAACACATTCAGATGCGGAAAAAGGGCATAATCTTGAAACACTGTATTGACTTGACGTTTGTTCGGCGTTACATGGTTAATATTTTTTCCGTTAAAATAAATCGTGCCGCTGGTCGGTTCCGTAAATCCCGCAATTAGACGGAGAATGGTTGTTTTTCCGCATCCTGAAGGTCCAAGCAACGTGTAAAATTTTCCGCGTTCGATTTCAAAACTTACATTATCCAATACTGGCAAATCATCATCATATTTTTTTGTCACTTGTTCAAAACGAATAATTGTTTTATTGTTCATGACGTTTCCTCCAACCGCATCAAGAATTATAAATAAGATTCAGTTGCCACTAAAATTACTTGCGACATGCTTTCTGCCTCATTGACAATTTGATGCTCATCGGATGCATGATAATAAATGGATTCTCCTTCCTTTGCCACATACTTTTTTGTTCCGATCCGAACTTTTATTGTTCCTTTCAGAACATAGGCGAACGTTTCAGATAAGGATGGTTCAAAAACTTTAAACTCTCCTTTTTCAAACAACGTTAAAAGAATCGGCTCCATTTCTTTTTCATTTGATTCAGGAACAATCCATTCAACCTTATATCCTCTCTCTTGGTCAATAAATACTTTTCGTTCTTCTTTGCCGTAAACTACTTTTTGCTCGGCATCCTCATCATCGAAAAAATCTTTTGGATTGCATCCCAGCACATCCAATATATTCAGAAACGTTTCCAATGAGGGAGAGCTTAAATCTCTTTCCAATTGGGAAATGTATCCTTTAGACAAATCGGTTCGTTCGCTTAGCTCTTCTTGCGTCAGACCTTTTTTTATCCGCAAATTTCGAATTTTCCTCCCAATTTTCATCATAACAACCTCATTTGTTTAATACTAGTAAACTTTTTGTCAAAAAAAATTAATATATTTATCGAAAATTGTTTATTTCACGACGATTTATTATACACAATTACACAAAAAACACAATAAAAAATTTTCAAAAAAAGAAGGAAATTTTAGTTGATCTTCAACTAAAATTTCCTTCTTTTTAAAAATCCTTAATTGTCAGAAATGAGGCCACTACATCTGGATCAAAATGCGTATTTTGATGCTCCACTAAAAAATTCAACGCTTTTTCAATCGGCCATGCAACTTTATATGGACGGCTGCTCGTTAAAGCTTCAAACACATCGACAACCGCAACAATTCTAGCTTCTAAAGGAATTTCTGCTCCTTTCAAGTTTTTCGGATATCCCGTTCCATTCCATTTTTCATGGTGAAAGAGAATAATATTTTCGGCCACTTTATAGCTTTGCCTTAAAAAGTTATCTTTCAGTTTGCTTGTTATTTTTTTCAAAATGTCAAAGCCTATTAACGGATGCGTCTCCATAATTAAGCGTTCATATTTTGTTAGTGGTCCTGGTTTATATAAAATTCCTTCAGGTATGCCAGCTTTTCCTATATCATGCAAAATGCTGGAATAAGCAACATTTCTCATATATTCTTCTGATAAATTAAGATTATGATAGCTGTTGTGAGCATAAATGAGCTTTTCAGTTAGTTTTCGAACGTTGATCAAATGATCCTCAATGCTTGGATCTTGAATTTCACAAGAAATCGCCAGCACTTCCAATATTGATTTTTTTGTTTCTTCTATTTGCTCCTGCGGAACGTATGCTCCGCTGTCCAGCTGCTCCAATTCCCGAAAAATTCCTACAAAAAACAGTTCATCTTCTATTAGAATAGGAGTTATCGTTATAGATGAGTGCCATAATTCTCCTAATTTCTTACGATTCACAAAAACACCGGACCAAGGCTTTTTTTCCGATAATGCTTTTTTCATCGAAGCATAAGTTTGCTCCGGGGTCAAATGAGATTTAATGACACCTGCTCTTCTGCCGACAATGAAATCCTTTTTATATCCCGTTATTTGTTCATACGCATCGTTAACAGCGACGACAACATGATCTTTATCTGTCACAATGACAGCATCAGCCAGTTGAAGATAAGGAGACAATAAGTTTTCTACATTCATGTTTTTAAATCCCTTTCCCAAATCTCATCTTGCAAACTATTCATTTAAAGGGATAATCTCATATTATTGGTTCGGTTCATAGATGCTCCACGTTAATTTCACCGAATTTACAATTTCATCTGCTACTGTTTCAGGATCAAGATTATTGGTCGATACTTTTGAGTTATGGAGAGAGTATGCATTTTGCCGTTTTATAAACAATTTTTCAATTTCCTCCATTGATTTTTCCTTTAAAAGAGGGCGGTTCTCGACTAAAAGCGGCATTCGATCCTTCCAGCTGTCCCAAGATAAATCCAGCAAAAAGACGATGCAGTTTGATAAACAAGCATTGCGGACCTCTTCTTGTAAATAGGCTCCCCCTCCTAAAGATACAACCTTCAAGCGTGTGTTCGTGCAAATATCAACAATATACTCCTTTTCGATTTTTCGGAAATAATCTTCCCCAAATTTTTGAAATATTAACGAGATGGGCATATTTTGCTTTTTTTCAATCTCCTGATCCACATCAATGAAATCTCGGTACAGCTTTTTCGCGACCAACTGGCCAATAGTCGTTTTGCCGACTCCCATAAATCCAATTAAAACAATATTTTTTTCCCGAAGAGGGATTTCTACATGTTCCTTCATAACGCATCCACTTCCCTAGATTTCTTCATCATGGTGTGTCAGCTTGACTCCCGCACTACAAGCTCAGGCTGTAAAATCAGTTTTTTTGCCTCTTCTTCATCACCTTTCATTCTCCGATGCAAGAGATCAGCAGCTTTTGCACCGAGCCGATCAGGAAAAGCTGCAATGGTTGTTAAAGAAGGGCTGAATACCGCTGACTCCGGAATATTATCAAAACCAACCACAGCCACATCTTTGCCTGGAACAATGCCTTGTTCTTTTAATCCGAGCATAACACCAGATGCAACAACATCATTATAGCAAAAAACCCCGGTTGGAGGCTGAGGATGCTGCATAACTCGCTTAATCGCCTCTATTCCCCCTTGCCTAGTTGCGGGAGATTGGACAAACAGCGATTCATCCATTTCCAGCCCGGCTTGTTCAATCGCTTCACAAAATCCTTTTTTCCGGTCTGTCCATACTGATGAATTAGAAAAACCGCCCAAAAAAGCGATGCGGCGGTGGCCTTGTTCGATTAAATGTTCAGCCGCTATCCGTCCGCCTGCAACATTATCGATTCCGACATAATCAAACGGCTCTTCTGACAGCATTTTTCTCGCTACTAAAATAACAGGAATCCCCCATTGCTTTAACCGTTCTACCATATCTGGTGAACTGCCTGGGACAGGGCTCATAATTACCCCGCCGACACGATATTCAAGCATTGTCGCAAGCAGCGCATCTTGTTTATCAGGGGAATCAAACGTCGTTCCTAATATTACGGTATATCCTTCTTTATCTAAAGCTTCGTGAACGCCCACCAATAATTCCGAGAAAAAGGGGTTGCCGATCTCTGTTATAATCAAACCAACTGTTGAAGATTGGTGGGATCGTAAATTCGCTGCAACACGATCATATATATATCCCAACTCTTTTATCGATTTTAACACTTTTTCTCTTGTTTCTTTTGAAATATTTGGGCTGCCCCGAACAACAAGGGAAGCTGTAGCCCTCGACACACCCGCGTGTTTTGCAACCTCCTGCAGCGTCACGCGGGACTGTTTTTTTCGTCCCATCTGTCTAATCACCTGCTAACGCAATTAATCAACGAATTCAGTTGAGAAAAGTATACCTTTACATTTAAAACGTTGTCAATTTGTTTATTTCCATGCTTTACGGCTTTGAAAATGTTATAAATAATCACCTCCCTTCAGGCTGCAGGAGCACCACAAATCACCTGAAAAAATGGGCTGAAGTCGGTTTATATATAGACAAGAGCATAGATCAAATATGTACTTCTGTCGGGAGAAAGCCACCATATAACCGTTTCATAGATGGCTCCAAGTGATTCACCTTTGCCTGTTATATGGATACCAAATGAAAAAAGCCCCGTTCGAAAAAGAAATCGTGCGATTGGAGGCAGTGGAATATCACCAAGAGAGTGAAGCTCGATGTGCGAAAGACAGCTTTTTTGAATAGGGAAAAATTCATTCAAGTACGAGTATCTGAAGAAAATCGCAAAATAAAAGATTTAATCATAAAAAACTGCACATTATTTCAGAAAAGGAGCTAATCATTTGCTCCATCCTTCCTGAAATAATGTGCAAATTAACAATACCTTCAGTCCAATCAAAGTATCTTTAAATCAGATAGTAAACACTTTAAAAATCTACATATCTGTAAACCATTGAAGCGGAACGGTAACAATGGACGGAAACAGAATAAGCAGTAAAAGAACAAGTGTTTCTGCAAGTAAAAAAGGCCATATTCCTTTCATAATGTCCTCCATTCCTATCTTTCCAACCCCACAAGCGACATTTAACACAGTACCAACTGGAGGAGTGAGCAATCCAATGCAGTTGTTCAGTATAAACAGCACCCCGAAGTACACCGGATCGATTCCCGCCTTTTCAATAATAGGCATTAAAACAGGAGTTAAAATCAGAACAGTAGGCGTCAAATCCATTGCCGTACCAACTAAAAGAACTAACGCATTAATTGCTAGCAGAAGCAGCAATTTGTTCTCGATTAACGGTCCAAGCATATCCGCAGCTATTGATGGAATATTGGCTACTGTTATCAACCAAGCTGACAACATTGCTGCTGCTACAAGAAACATTACAACGCTTGTTGTTTTTGCAGCAGCTACTAACACCTTAAACAAATCTTGTATTTTAAGTTCTCGATAAACAAACAACCCGACAAATAACGCATAAAATGCAGCTACAACAGCAGCCTCTGTCGGAGTAAAAATCCCGCCCCGAAGTCCTCCAACGATAATAGCTGGAAGTAAAAGCGCCCAAATAGCCTGACGGGTAGCAGACAATACTTCTTTTGCAGATTTTCGGGGGAAGACTTCTACCTGCTCTTTTCTTACCATTAACCACCAACAGACAACCAAGCATAAACCAATAAGAAGCCCTGGAATGATCCCTCCCATAAATAATTTTGTAATCGACACGCCGCTTGTTACCCCAAAAATAATCATCGGTATGCTCGGAGGGATGATCGGGGCAATAATACCGCCGGCTGCAATGAGCCCAGCAGACCGATTTCGGTCATATCCAGCCTTGACCATCATCGGAATCAGAATAGCGCCAAGAGCCGCCGTATCCGCTACCGCTGAACCGGATAAACCGGCGAAAAGGACGCTTGCCATGATCGCTACATATCCTAATCCTCCACGAATATGACCGACAAGAGACATGGCAAAGTTAATAATTCGATTAGAAATGCCTCCTGCGTTCATCAATTCTCCCGCAAGAATAAAGAAAGGAATAGCCATCATCGGAAAACTGTTCGCCCCATTAATGAGGTTCTGTGCCATAATTTGAGTGTCAAAAATATTCAGAAAAAACATGAGAGCAACACCGCTCACCAAAAGCGCAAACGCAATAGGCATCCCCAACGCCATGACACCAATTAATGAGCTGACAAAAACAACAAAAGCCATCTACCTCTCACCTCCTGCCATCCCTTGTTTTTTCTCATGATGTAATTCCACGATTTCTTCATGAACCGCTTCCATAATTTCATCTTCCGATTCTTTCATTCGGATAAGCTTTTCAAGCGTATTTGGCCGAAAGAGAGCCTGATAAATATTAAATATTACTATTATTCCCATTCCGATGCTCACCACAATACCCATTCCATACACATAAGCGAGTGGCAAATTCGTGGCAGGAGCTCTGCTTTCCAAGCTGCTCATAGTGATCTTCCAGCTTCCATCCAGAAGCAGCCACAGTACATAAAGAACAATCGCATTACTTAAAATAAATACAATTCGCTTTGCCCCAAGCGGCAGCTTTTTTAAGAGTACATCCACCCCTAAATGGTCGTTATCTTTCAAAGCACCGATGGCTCCTAAAAACACCATCCAAACAAATAGATAACGCGACATTTCTTCCGACCATGTAATGCCGGAATGAAAAGCATAACGCAATACGACATTGCCAAAGACCAGAATTGCCATGGATGCTAAACATAACGCCATTAATATCTGCAACAGCTTATCTAGCATAAATGCAACCTTTTTCAACCGTACTCCCTCCTCACTTTCAAATAATTGGAAAATAACTCTTAAGAGTGAGCACACTCCTAAGAGTTAAATAGTGTCATCATTTATTTGCCTGCCTCCAATAATTTAGCAACTAGATCTTCACCAAATTCTTTTCCGTATTTTTTATAAATTGGCTGTACTTTGTCAATAAACGCTTGCTTTTGTTCATCTGTTAACTCTGTAACAACCATCCCCTCTTTTTCAATCTCTTTAAATAATTCTTCATCTTCTTCTGCATTTAACTGACGCTGATATTCTTTCGCTTCTTCAGCTGCTTTTTTTATAATCTCTTGTTCTTCGCTGGAAAGTGTTTTCCAAAACTTTTCGCTTATTAAAAACGGGCTTGCATTATACACGTGACCGGTTTTTGTAATGTACTTTTGAACCTCATACATTTTATTAGCTGCAACGTTTCCAACAGGATTCTCCTGTCCATCGACAACCCCTTGTTCAAGTGCAGTAAACAGCTCTGTAAAAGCCATTGGAACAGGATTCGCCCCTAATTCTTTCCACAGATCAATATGAAGCTTGTTTTCAAGCGTACGAATTTTTAATCCTTTAATATCATCGACACTTTTAACCTCTTTGACGTTGTTCGTTAAATGGCGAAACCCGTTTTCCCAGTAGTTTATACCAATAACACCTGTTCCTTCCAGATCTTTCATTAATTCTTGCCCAATTTCGCCATCCAAAACTTTGTAAGCGGTTTCTCTGTCTTTAAATAAAAAAGGTAAGTCCAATACGTTAAATCTTGGAGCGAAAGATGCGATCGGCCCAGTCGACATGGTTGATCCTTGAATAGATCCCATTTTTAATCCTTCAAATACTTCTAAATCCCCTCCGAGCTGTCCATCGGGATATACTTCAACTTTAATAGATCCATTTGTTTCTTTTTCGACGATTTCACCAAATTTATAAAGTCCTTTTGAGAGAGAGCGTTCTTTTGTAGTCGCCACTGCTAATTTCATAATTTTAGTTTCTGAAGATTTTGAGCCTGATTCATTATTTTCTCCCGAACTCGAACCGCTTGAACATCCGACTAACAGCAACAAACAAGATATTAAGATGAAAGAAATTTTTTTCATTTTTTCACACTCCTATCTTACAATCAATTTGATTTTCGAAAGGTTTATAGTTTTGATTTTATTAATAACTAGGCGTTTGGGGGAGCAGAAAAGGGCTGACATGGCATGGATTATCCTCATTTCTACCCTGTCAATAACCCCTTTCTTAGTCCATCTTTTTGAAAATGATCGTTTTTGTTTTCCTGCAAAAAATTGCTTCTTTAATCTTCTGGCAGGCTTCCTTGCGGGCTATAGCACCACAACAACCAAAGCGGTTCATTTCCTGTATTAACATGCTGGTGATATTCGCCCTCGGGTATGAACATATAGTCTCCTTCTTTAAATGGACGGCGGTTTCCATTTCCATCAACCACTTCTCCTGAACCTTTTATAACTACGTCCATTTCTTCAGATTCTGGATGGTTGTGAAGGGAGCTTGCTTCCCCGGGGGAAAAAATCGTAATTCCAGCCATAATATGTTTAGATCCTACAGTTTGCGGGGTAATCAGCTGGAAAACCTTGCGAATCTGGTTCAACTCCGGCTTATCCAGCCCTAACCATAATGTTTTAGCGTCTTGAAAAGGATCAAGAACTTTAATTTTCATGCCTGCGCTCGTTTTCGGCATAATCAATTCCTCCTTCATAATTTAATTGGAAATGTTTTAATCCACTGAAACATGGTGAACTTTCCTATCCGGGGAATAGATGTCCATAATATTCCAATGTCCTGCTGTCGGCGTTGGTACATTGATCATCTCCACATCAATCACAAACGGTTTATTTGCTTCAATGGCCCGCTGCAATGCTGGCTTGAATTCCGCTGCAGCTTGAACTTTTACACCTTCCACACCGTAAGCCTTCGCAATGGCTGCATAATCAGGTGAATACGGCTTTCCATCTTTTCGAAATACCGTTCCATAGGTTGTGTCGAAGTGGGCTTTTTCCAGTCCGGCTATGGTTCCAAAAGCATGATTGTTCATGATCACCCAGACAACCGGAATATTTTCTTCAACAGCGGTGGCAAGAAGCGCCGGATTTTGTCCGAAGCCTCCATCACCGACTAATGAAACGACCACTTTATCTGGATGCGCTATTTTTACTCCTAATGCTGCGGGCGCACCAAAGCCCATCGTGCAATAGCCCCCAGGCGTGAAAATAGTGCCCGCTTCATATACCGGAAATTGCTGTCCAACCCCATTTTTATTCCAGCCGACATCCGTTGTTATAAAAGCATTTCTTGGCAGCACTTCACGCACTTCTTGTAAAATCCGCTCCGGACGCATCGGATAGCAGTCATTGCGAATATGTTCCTCATTCTGTTTACGAAATTCTTGTTTATATTGAGAAATTTTCTGTTTCAGCTCTTTATTTTCTTTTCCATTAGGAACGAGCTCTTTCGCCACCCGGTTTATTACGGAAAGCGCTTGTTTTAAATCTGCCACAATTCCGATTTCAGTCGGATAATTTCTTCCAATCTCGTTCGGATCAATATCAATATGAATCAATTTCGTTTTCGGAATGTTAAAGGTGTATTCCGGCTCCCAGGAGCTGCAATCCGCCTCTGAAAATCTTGTGCCGAGTGCTAAAATCAAATCTGCATGCAAACACATATCATTTACAAATTTTGTTCCCCAGAATCCTGTCATGCCCAAGGCTAATGGATGATCGTCGGAAATGGCTCCCTTGCCCATTAATGTGTAGGCAACAGGAATGTCAAAATGTTCAGCCAATTCCTTCAATTCTTTGGAAGCATCGGCTAGCATAATGCCTCCTCCAGCATAAATCAATGGATTTTCCGCCTTGATTAGTTTCTCGACAATTTCTTTTGCAGTCTCGTTATCGATAGAAGGCTTATGCAACTTTTTCGTATGATGATTCAATTTTTCAAATAAAGCAACATCGACCTCCTTCGAGAAAATATCCATTGGCACAGATACTAAAACAGGTCCTGGTCTTCCGCTTTCAGCTAATTGAAATGCTTTTTCTAAAATTTCCGGAAACAGATCCGGCCGGTCAACCCGCCATGCACGTTTAACAAACGGGCGGTATATTTCGTATTGGGATGCATCTGCATGCAGGTTAATTTCTTGATGTGGGTGCTTTCCATAGAAATGACTCGGTACATCCCCTGCAATGACAACCATCGGAATGGAATCTAAAGCGGCATTTGCAACACCTGTTGCAGCGTTCGTCAATCCTGGTCCAAGATGGCTTAAGACAACTGCCGCTTCTTTTTTTGCCCTCGCATACCCGTCTGCCATATGTGCAGCAATTTGCTCATGCCTTACATTTACAAACTTGATGGAGCTTTTTTCTAAAGCGGCTAAAACAGCAATGTTTGTGTGACCGCAAAGACCAAAAATATGTTCAACCCCGCGGTTTTCCAAATATTGAACGAGTTGATCGGAAACCAGCTTTTTCATATTTTTTCTGCCTCCTTAAAGCTTAAAATAACTTTTCCAGCATTTCCGGAAGCGGCCGTTTCATAAGCTTCCTTGTAGTCGGTAATGGAAAAAATTTCAGAAATAATTTGTTCGACGGAAAACTCAGGATCCCGGAGATATTCAATCGCTTGCAAATAGTCATCTGGAAATTGATAAATTATTGAACCATATATTGTGATTTCACTGCGCACAATATGGACAATCGGAAAATTCGCCTCCTGCGCCAGCCCAATCAAAACGACAGCTCCTCCTGGCTTCGCCAATTTTACAGCGCTTTCAACTGAAACCTTTGTACCGGCTGCTTCAAATACAACGTCAAACGTTTCAAGCGATTCAATCTCATGCGGCAAGAAAACTGAAATATCACCGATTTCTCTAACTAAATCAAGCTTGTGCTGATTGATGTCAATCGCTGTCACTTTTGCACCTAAATAATGGGCGAGCGCCGCTGCCAGCATTCCTTCATTCCCGCAGCCGACGACAGCTACCTTCATATTTTTTTCCACATTGACCTTTTTAAAGGCATGGACGATAACTGCGAGCGGCTCTACGAGAACTGCTTTTTTATTCGGCAAGTCATCAGGCACTGCTAAAACATATTTGGAAGAAATGTTAAACTCTTGGGCAAACCCTCCATCAATATTTACGCCTAACGATTTCTTGTTTCGGCATATATTTGTCAAACCTTTTTGGCATTGATCGCATACTCCACAAAATGTATTCGGTAAAACAACGCACCTTGTTCCAATTTTAAATGAAGCTTGTTCCCCTTTTTCCACAATCACCCCAACAAGTTCGTGGCCGGCGCGAACGGGATATTTTGCATAAGGGAGCTTTCCTTTATAAACACTTAAATCAGAACCGCAAATCCCTCCATATACTAATTGAATTTTTACCTCATCGCCTTTTGGAGCTGGAACTGAGTTGTTATGCCGCAGCTCTAGTTCGTTCGGTTTTTTTACATATAGCTCAATCAATCTGTACACCACCATGTTTGTTTCATTCAATAAGGATCTTGAAAAACAATCATCTTCATTTCTGTCATTTCCTGAATTGCATAACGCGGCCCCTCCCGGCCAATCCCGCTATTTTTCACACCGCCGTAAGGCCAATGGTCAAGCCGGAAATTTGAAGTGCCGTTGATTACAACGCCTCCTACTTCCAACTCCTTAGCTGCTTGATAAATGACATCCATGCGGTTTGTAAATAATCCCGCTTGAAGTCCAAAGGACGAATTATTTGTTTCCGCTATTGCCTCTTCAATCGTACAATACGGAATAATGCTGACAATCGGGCCGAACACTTCTTCACATACAACTTTGCTTTGCTTCGGCGGATTCAGAAGAACAGTCGGCTCAACTGTCGCCCCCTGCTGTTTTCCTCCGGTAATCAACTCGGCTCCGGATTGGACTGCTTCCTTGATCCAATTCATAACGCGTTCCGCCGCTCGTTCATCCACCAAACAGCCAATATCTGTATCCGGCGATAATGGATCTCCAACCTTTAATTGCTCCACTTTCTCTTTGAAAAGTTTTGTAAACGGCTCAACGACAGTCTCGTGTACATAAATTCTTTGAACGGAAATGCAGCTTTGACCGGAATTGCTGTAGCCTGTTAAGGCACATAAAGCTGCCGCTCTCTTTAAATCAGCATCTTCGTGTACAATGGTTGCGGCATTTCCTCCTAGCTCTAACAGCACTTTTTTCATTCCAGCCAAGTCACATATATTACGGCTGGCAGCAACTCCACCTGTAAACGAAATGACATTGACCCTGTCATCCTGAACAATTTGCTGACCGACTTCTGCTCCTCCTAGCACCATATTAATACCATGTTTTGGAAATCCTGCTTCAAGCAGAAGCTTCAGCAGTTCCGCTGCAATTAAAGGCGTCTGAGGAGCAGGCTTTAACACAACACTGTTTCCGGCTGCAAATGCAGGTCCGATCTTATGACAAATGAGATTTAACGGCGCATTAAATGGGGTGATAGCTGCAACAACCCCAACCGGAACACGAAACGTCATGGCCAATGCTTTCGTTCCGCGCTGCGAAGCGCTTCCCGGTATCGTTTCTCCGATCAGCCGTTTTGCTTCTTCCGCTGATTGTTCCAATGTTTCAACCGAGCGGGATACTTCATCCAATGTGTTTTTCAATGGCTTGCCGAGTTCCTCGGAAATAAATTTTGCGAATGTCTCTTTTCTGCTGTCTAGCAAGGAAGATGCTTTTTTTAAAATATTGGCTCTCTCGTAAACTGGAATTCCTGCAATCTCTTTTTTTGCTTGAAATGCTGAGGATAAAGCATTTTCAACATCTTCCTTTGTTGACAGCAGCTGCTCACCGATTATTTCGCCAGAATAAGGGCTCCGCACCTGTACTACTGGCCGCCCCGAATTGATCCAACATCCGTTAATAAATGGCTGAGCTTTTCTCATCTAATCACCTGCTTATCACATCGATTTGGCTCTGTTTACTCTTCTATTAGATCGATCCAATATCCGAGCTTTTTAGATCGATCTAAAATCCTGTTAGATCGATCTAAAAAATATTTATTGTTGAGAATTTTGAAAATAATCTCTTTTTAAGAAGATTATAAATTTTATTGTAAACGGTGTCAATACATAAAAAACATTTCAACAAAACATGCTACCACAATGCCGAACCCAATGTACCCTAATGCAAAAATCATATTCCATGAACCGATCCGATAAGATTGTGCCTTTAATTCATCAGACAAAATTGATACTGATATATTAAATGGGCTGAACATCACAGTCGACAAGCTGCTGCATATTAACACAATGGATAGCGGAATTGGTGGTATGTCGACTAAAAACGGCTGCAAGAGCTCTGCCAATAAAGCAAAACCTACTAAAGGGTGAAAACCAATTAAAGATGTAATGAAAAAATAAAGTCCTATTGTACTATATAAAATCAACGTCTTTTCAGTTCCTAATTCAAAAACAGGTTTTAAAAATGATAGTAATTGCGAGTCTGCCAGCATTTCTACAAATAAACCTGCTCCCAAAAACATGAAAAAGTAATTGGCTAATCCCCTTGTCCGCTCTTTCCAATGCTGGATTGCAACTGTAAAATATCTTTTTCCTTTTTTAATAAACAAAGACCAAATAGCAGAAAATGGGATAATCAATAATACAACAGAAAACAGAAAACCTTTTTGTAAAAAATGTTGAACAGTCGACACCATGAATATCAACAAAAGCAGCATTCCGATTAATTCAAAAGCTTTTTTATAACCCTTTTTCTTATTAAAAAAATGAGGCGTATGAAAGGCGATTTGGATACCTTTATATTTATACGAAGACATGAGCCAATCAAACCCAAGCATTATGATTGCCATCGGAAGCAAAATTGGAAAAATGATAAAATACTGCACTTTTGTAATGTCTATCGTTGAACTCACCATCACCTCCATCGGGCTCCAAGTAAGACATAAAGCATAGGCGCGCAGCAAGTTTTGCGAATAAAATTTCGTTAGCACTTTTTTGGGCAAATCATGCAGTATAACATTTAATGATTTAATAAGAAGGGGGGCTGTAGCAATATTTAAAAATAGACCGAGTATATGACAAACTCCTGAGCTTCGCCGATATAAATGGTTCAGATCAGCAGCTTGATCCTGAAGTAACAAGCTTAAATGTTTATCATACCTTCCGACACGAATGATGGAATTCATAAATGGCAATACAAAAAACAATGAAAGCAAACCAAGCACTTGCTCAAAATGCAAAATAAACGTATGCCATGGCTGCTTACTTTGAATAAATAAAACAAATCCAATCAATAAAAATATGGCACCTGAAATGAGATATAGTCCTCTGGCATAAACCGCTGAAATTGCGAGTGCTACCAAAGCGACAGCTCCAGTGCTATAGCTTATGACTGGAGCATGAAAAAAACGAGATAAAATATAAATAGCTATCAAAACTGTATACACAAAAATGCGCAAAACCTTTCTCTCATCCTTTCTTTCTTAAAATATACTAATACATAATCTACGGGATCTTCCCTTAACATAATACAGTCTATCAAACACATAAACATTTTTACAAAACAAAAAGTCCGGACTCGATATGCCGGCATCTTTTATATGAAAAAACGCACTCTGATAACACGCCGATCCAAAAAATATAAATGCCTCCTCTCCCAAAACGGCTTGAGAAATGGAGGCAGAAGTGAATCATTATTTACATTCTTCTTAAATAATCCCCGGCTTTATCCGCTGGCAAAGGTTTACTGAAATAGTATCCTTGCATAATATGACAGCCCTTCCCTAGCAAATATTTGAGCTGAACATTTGACTCGACCCCTTCTGCAATGACATCCAAATTTAGAGAATGAGCCATTGCGATGATGGCGTTGACGATTGGATTTTCCTTTTGCCCCTGCCCGATTTGCTGTATAAACGAACGGTCGATCTTAATTGCATTGACAGGAAGTCTATTCAAATAATAAAGAGAGGAAAAACCTTTGCCGAAATCGTCCAGATGAATGTGCACACCTAATGATTGGAGCTTTTGAATAATTTTTACCGCATGTTCAAAATCTTTTATGGCCGTTGTTTCCGTTATTTCGATGACAAGCGAAGAATACGGCAGCTTGTATTTTGAAATCGATTCCTGGACTTGATGAACTAAATCACTATGAAAAAATTTACGTGCCGACATATTAACCGCAATTGTTAATTGTTGATTACTAAATTCCTCCTGCCAGCATTTAAGCTGTTTACACGCTTCATCCAATCCTAAGTTTCCTATCAATTCAATCGTATTATCTTCTTCAGCCAACTCAATAAATTCTGATGGAGATAGAAACCCTTTCTCCGGGTGATTCCATCGAACTAAAGCCTCAAACCCGATGGTTCTCCTTTGAATGATGTCAACTTTCGGCTGATAATATAAGACAAACTCGTTCTTGGCAATACCGCGCCGCAGCTCCTGCTTCAAAAGAAAACGTTCGTAATGATGTTCCATAAAAGATTGATAGAAGCGATATGTGCTTTTCCCATCCTTTTTTGCCTCATACATGGCTAAGTCAGCATGATGGATCAGTGTGTCTGCATTGTGGCCATGCTCAGGAAAAAAAGAAACTCCTATGCTTACTGTGATAAACACAGCATTTTCTCCTAAAATTAGTGGATATTGAAGCTCATTGACAAGGTTTGCAGCTAAATTATAAACTTGATCCTTTTCTACATCTCTCAGCATGATGACAAATTCATCGCCGCTATTGCGGCAAAGAAGCGCGTTTTCGTTTTTCATTATGTCTTTTAATCGTTTTGCAAATTTGACTAACAGCTCGTCTCCCTTCTTATGCCCGAAAGAATCATTGATCATTTTAAAATTGTCAATGTCAATAAAGAAAAAGCCTCTTTTTATTTCAGGATGTTTTCCTATTTCTTCATCAACCATTTTTCGAAAAGTAGCCCGTTCTAATAAATTAGTCAACGAATCGTAGTGTGCCAGCTTTAATAATCTTTTTTCCTTTTTATTCCTAGCTATTTCCTTCGCAGTCCGATCCCTAAACAAGCGAAAAATCGTTTCGGCTTTCTCCTTTGTCTCCGTCGTCTCTATGTTTATAATAAAAATGAGCCCAATGATCTCCCCTTTGCTGCTTTTAAGAGGTATTTCCAAATAACCGGCGCCTTCTATATCTCCCTTTAATCTAGAGAATAACTGGTGAATTAATTTTTCGTAAAAGCTCGCTTCCTTTAAAGAACTTTCCAAAGCTAGTATTGGCTGAACATCTCCATCAGACAAATTTCCGTTTCGATACATTGCTAGTACATTTATTTTTGAAGATGTTTCGTCCACTTCTCCGACAAGGACTATTGGCGCATGTAATGTTTCTGCAATATACTTAACAAGGGAGCGAAAGTATTCTTCTCCAACATGAGTCAGCACTTCAACAGCCCGTATACCCAGCACTCTCTCAATCTCTTCCAGAGCTTCGTGTCTTTTCATCCCCACTACGATACCCTCCACATAATACGATTCCATTTTCAAGCACCTTATACAGAAAATAGAAGTTACATTTATAGTAATAAAATACAGGAAATTTGTCATCTGATAGATGCCAAAAAATAGCTAAAAAGAAGGATAAAAAGCATGCGTTTGGTTAAACTTCAAATAAATTTTGTCAGCAGCAAAAGTGACAAACTTGACTTTTCTTTAAATTGAGACTCGCAATGATAACGCTTTAAAATTTAAAATGTAGAAACATTATTCTAAAAAAATAAAAGGGGTGAACACAATGGCAGAATCAAATGTTAAAGTAAAAATACAGAGATTCGGCAGTTATTTAAGCGGAATGATTATGCCAAATATCGGCGCATTTATTGCGTGGGGACTCATCACTGCGTTATTTATACCGACTGGTTGGACACCAAATGAAGCTTTAGCAAAACTAGTGAATCCGATGATACAATATTTGTTGCCGCTTCTAATTGGTTTTACCGGCGGACGCATGGTGTATGATCTGCGCGGAGGAGTTGTGGGTGCAACCGCAACGATGGGAGTAATCGTTGGAGCGGACATTCCCATGTTTTTAGGTGCCATGATAATGGGCCCTCTTGGTGGGTATATTATAAAGCAAGTGGACAGACTGTTCCAAGGAAAAGTTAAATCCGGATTTGAGATGCTTGTCAACAATTTTTCAGCTGGTATTGTCGCTGCTATTTTAACGATTATTGCTTTTTTAGGAATCGGCCCGATTGTCTTAACTTTGAGCAGCGTTTTGGCAGGTGGAGTTAAATTCATTGTCGATGCCAACCTGCTTCCGCTCGCAAGTATATTTATCGAACCCGGAAAAGTGCTGTTTTTAAATAATGCGATTAATCATGGAATTTTAAGCCCGCTCGGAATTGAACAAGCAGCAGAAACAGGCAAATCCGTTTTATTTTTGCTTGAAACGAATCCAGGGCCAGGTCTAGGAATTTTGCTTGCCTATATGCTGTTTGGAAAAGGAAATTCTAAACAAACTGCTCCTGGTGCAGCCATTATTCACTTTTTGGGTGGAATTCACGAAATTTACTTCCCTTATATTTTAATGAGACCATTATTAATTTTAGCTGCTATTGCCGGCGGAGCGAGCGGAGTGTTAACATTCTTACTTTTTGATGCCGGACTTGTGGCAGTGCCTTCGCCGGGAAGTATTATTGCATTAATGATTATGACTCCAAAAGGACATTATATAAGTGTGTTGGCTGGTGTTATTGTTGCAACTGCTGTTTCATTCCTCATCTCAAGCATCATCTTAAAAGCAGCGAAAGCAGACAGCAAGGAAGACTTATCAGCAGCAGCAGAGAAAATGCAGCAATTAAAAGGTAAAGAAAGCAAAGCAGCAGAAATGCTCACAAATCAAGCGCAAAAAGACAGTGAAGATGCCGAGCTGCAAGAAAATGAATTAGACAATGTCCAAAAGATTGTTTTTGCTTGTGACGCAGGCATGGGATCCAGTGCAATGGGCGCTTCCATTTTGCGAAACAAAGTCAAAAAAGCTGGGTTAAATATCGAAGTAACAAACACTGCCATCAACAATTTGCCTGATGACGCAGACATTGTATTTACACATAAAGATTTAACAGATAGAGCAAAAGCAAAGCTTCCAAATGCAACACACATTTCTGTTGAGAATTTCTTAAACAGTCCTAAGTACGATGAACTGCTAGAAAAATTAAAAGAACAGTCATAAGCAGATTGCACAGCTGTGCACTTTAAAAGGGGTGAATTCCATGTACTTGCGGGCGAGAGAACGGGAAATCATCGAATTAATGCTGCAGGAGGACCGACACATTTCCACAAAAGAGATCGCTGAACGATTAAACGTCAGCTCAAGAACAGTTCACCGGGAGCTTAAAAATATAAAAAAAGTGATAAAAAAATATGGTCTTTATATTGACAGCCTGCAAGGAAAAGGAATTCGCTTATTCGGTCCATCGCTGCGGAAACAAAATTTATTAAAAGATATCCGATCTGGAGAGCACACAGACTTTAGCCAGGAAGAAAGAAAAGTGCTTATCCTATGTTCACTTTTAGAGGCCAGCGAGCCTCTAAAACTGTTTACGCTAGCCGAAAAATTAAACGTCACTTCTGCAACCGTAAGCAATGATTTAGATCAAATCGAAGAATGGATTGCTCAATTTGATTTGAAGCTCATCCGAAAAAGAGGATACGGAATAGAACTCATCGGACCAGAAAATGGAAAGAGGGCTCTCCTTGGAAACATTATAATGGAGAAATTGGATGAAAAAAGTTTTTTGCAAGCAATTGAAAGGCAGATAAAAGAAGAGAAAAATGAAAAAAGGGAAAAAATTTTTGAAATCATTGATGAAGAAAAAATAAAAACGGTTGAAGGAGTACTTGAAAATTTTCGGCAAACCATTTTATTTTCTATTGCGGACAGTGCCTATATTGCTCTTGCAGTCCATTTAATGCTTGCAGCGGAAAGAATCCAAAAAGGCGAAACGATCGATATCGATCCTCAAGTTTTTCAAGAATTGAAAGGCACAAAAGAATTCGAATCCGCCCGCGTGATCGTCAAAGAATTGGAAAAAGCCTTTCAGATCAAGTTTCCTGAAGCGGAAATCGGCTATGTCGCGACTCATTTATTAGGTGCGCGCAGAAAAGAAGATAAAGATTTTTCCTTCTTTGATGTAGATGTAGACATTTCAAGAAAGGTCCATGCGCTCATTGAATTTGTTTCCAACAAAACCGGCTTTCCCTTGACGGAAGATCAATCTTTATATCAAGGGCTGGTAGCCCATTTTGTCCCTGCTATTACACGTTCAAAAGAGAAGATTCATACGCACAATCCTCTGCTGCAACAGATCAAAACAAAATTTTCCGCCCTTTTCGAGTCTGTCGAAGAAGGGGTAAAAAAAATCTTTTATGATCTTCAGTTATCAGAGGATGAAATTGGCTTTCTCGTACTGCATTTTGGCTCCGCTTTAGAATCAAAGATGGAGAATATTTCGCTGCAGGGATTAGTTGTTTGCCCCAGCGGAATCGGTTCTTCCAAAATGCTGGCAACGAGACTTCGCAAGGAATTTCCTGAAATAGAAAACATTCATATTGCTTCTCTTATTGATTTAAAAAAGCTGGATGTCAGCCAATACGATATTATTATTTCAACTACCGATCTTCCGTATCGTCATGTGCCATATATTACAGTTAACCCGCTGTTAAATGAGCATGATATCGCCAAAATAAAAAGGTACATGAATGAAAAGCTGACAGAATTCAAAAGAAGCGAAAACAATGTTCCGGGCATTCCTTTCCGGAAAAATCCTTCAAACGATATGATTCACATCATCGATCAATTTTTTGAACTGGGCGATATTATCAAAACAGTTTTGCTCCATTTCAATGTGAGCTTGCTTGAAAATACAGGACAGCATAAAAAAAATCTTTTGGAAATCGCCCGCACATTGCATAAAGAAAAATTGATCACAAATGATGAATCCATTGCGAAGAAGCTTTTGGTGAGAGAACAAAAAGGAGGATTGGGAATTCCCGGGACAAAAATTGCTTTATTTCATTTAAAAGATGAAGAAGTATTGATTCCTTTATTTCGTATTTATGATTTGGACAAAGCGGACAACGTCCTCGGAATGGACGGAAATGCGATGGAAATCAGCCGGATATTGCTGCTTTTAGCTCCTGAACAGCTAACTCAAAATAAGCTGGAAATATTAAGCCAAATCAGTTCATCTATTATTGAGAGCAATAGCAGTTTAACACTATTTGAAAGCGGAGATGAAGCAGCTGTCTATCATAAGCTGAATGAGATTTTCCATCGTTATATGAAAGAAAAATTTTTTAATTGGAGTGACTAAGATGAAGCAAATATTAACAGCAGAGAATATTGTTTTAAATGCAAAAGTGGACAATCAGGAGGAAGCTATTAAATTAGCTGGAAAGGTTCTTGTGGAAAACGGCTATGTGAACGAACATTATATCAGCAAAATGCTTGAAAGAGAACAAATCACTTCCACATACATGGGAAACCATATAGCTATTCCTCATGGAACAGAAGAAGGAAAAAAAGACATTTTATCATCAGGTATTTCCATTATACAAATTCCTGAAGGCGTAGAATATGGAGAAGGCAACATTGCTAAAGTAGTGTTCGGAATTGCCGGAAAAGACAACGAACATTTGGAGCTCTTGTCGAAAATCGCCATCCTTTGCTCAGAGGAAGAAAATGTTGACCGTATCATCAATGCAGCAACTAAAGAAGAATTAATCAATTTATTCAATGAGGTGGAATAAACATGATCGCTTTGCAGTTCGGCGCTGGAAATATAGGAAGAGGATTCATCGGCGCTCTTCTAAATCAAGCTAACTATGAAATATATTTTCTTGACGTGAATGAAAATCTAATCTCTGAGCTAAATAAAAGAGGAAGTTATATCATCGAATTAGCCAGCGAAAAAAAAGAAACAATCACCGTCACAGGTGTAAAAGGAATTAACAGTGCAAAACAAACTGACAAAGTTATCGATCTCATTTGCCAAGCTGACTTAATTACAACGGCTGTCGGTCCAAATATTTTAAAAATCATTGCACCGACAATCGCTTCAGGACTTAAGGAACGATTTAAACAGTCAGTCCAGCCTTTAAACATTATTGCATGTGAAAATATGATCGGCGGCAGCCAATTATTAAAAGAAGAAGTGCGCAAATCGCTTACAGATGAAGAAAAACAAAAATTGGATCAATATGTTGGCTTTCCTAATGCAGCTGTCGACCGCATCGTTCCATTACAAACCCACGAGGACCCTTTAAAAGTTTCTGTTGAACCATTTTTTGAATGGGTCGTGGAAAAAAAAGACATAAAAGGAAGCTTGCCAAATATTCAAGGAATCACCTATGTTGACGACTTAAATCCATATATTGAGCGCAAGCTATTTACTGTCAACACTGGACATGCTACTGCAGCTTATTTAGGCTATTTCAAAAATATAGAAACAATCGACAAAGCTGTATTGGACCCGTTTGTCCGCCCAATTTTAGAAGGCGCGCTAGCTGAAACCGGCGACATGCTGGCGAAAACTTATCATTTTGATCGTTCCGAGCATCAAAAATATATCGATAAGATTATCTCTAGATTTGAAAACAAACAAATTTCCGATAATGTCACTAGAGTAGCCAGATCACCTATTCGCAAGCTTGGCGCAAACGACCGATTAATTTTACCAGCAAAAAGATTAATGGAATTCGGTCAAAAACCTGAAAATCTTGCAACAGCCGTAGCAGCTGCGCTATTGTTTGACTATAAAGAAGACCAAGAGGCAGTCGAATTGCAAGAAATCATTAAAACAAAAGGAGCAGCTGCAGCTTTGAAGCAGTACAGCCAGCTTGACGAAAACGACCCGTTAACAATACTAATTCTTGAAAAATATGAACAGCTCATCAAATTGAAATAATGTAAGCAGGATGGTTCATTCTGCCTGTTTAAACACGGGGCTGGCTAATAAGTCGTTTTTTGGCTTATTGACGGCCCCCTTTTATGTTTTAGAAATGTTGATATATCGATGTTTATGATTTTTTGTTTTTCAATAGGGATTTGACCTTCTGGACAGCCCCTCAATCGAATGCAATGAACAAGAAAACGTATTAATCAAACAACCAATAAGAAGGCTGACTCAACATCGCTGAAAAGCAATGTGTTGAATCAGCCTTTTACTTTTGATTTCTCCGATGCTCTCGCCATGAATTGGAATATATGATAGGAAGATGCTGCGCTTTTTCCAAGGAATATACGTAAACAAAACCTTCTATATTTCGCCTGTTATCCTTGACCCAAACACGCTCATACTCATTATTCGGCCGGCCTTCTAAAAAATCCTCCAGCAAATCCATTTGCCTTAATCCTTCTTCTGTCACAATGAGCCATTCACCGGCAACTTCGTCTTCTCCTTCATCAAGAACAAGCGCTGGATAATCTCCTACATCATACAGTCGGCCTTTCACATGCCCCTTTTTGCAAGAGATTAAATAGGGCTCTACAACATGATGATTTGCTTCGCCGACTAACAACGTTCCATACACAAAAACTTGATAAAGCATGGCAGCTCACCTCAAAAAGTTTAATCCGGTCAGTGAACATCGACACGTCAGTTGAAAAGAGCGATTTCCCACCTCAAAAATTCATAGCCGGTCAGCGGGACTATGAAAGCTAGTATGTAAAAAAATTTATTCCTAGGCGGCAAATCAATTGAAAAGAGCTACCGCCCCCACCTTAAAAAACATAACCAGCTAAGCAAGACCATGAAAACTGACATGTATAAAAATTTGTTCCCTAAGCGGCAAATGCACCGGTAAACTAATTGAAAAGAGCTACTACCGAATAATTTTCATAATCATCCGATTCAATACTTCGGAAAACACTAGTCCCATGGCGATAGCTCCTGATATGATAAAAGCTTTAGCTGCTAGTTCAATCGCCGTAAAATAGTCTTGCTCGACTACATGGCGCATGGCATCATACGCAATCCCTCCTGGGACAAGCGGAATAATACCTGGAACAGAAAAAATGATGATCGGCGCTTTATACATTTTCGTAAACAAGTGACTAATGAAGGCAACAAGAAGCGCTGAAATAAATGCAGCGATAATTAAATCCATCTTAAAATGAATCAAGAATAAATACGAAAGCCATCCAACTGCTCCCGCAATTCCGCATGCAAATAACGTCTTTTTTGGTACATTAAAAATAATTCCAAATGCAAATGCTGCAATAAAGCTTGCTGCAAGTTGTGACAGCATGACAACAATCCTTTCAATTAATAAATCGATAAAACGATGGCAATTCCTGACCCGATCGCAAAAGCTGTTAAAAACGCTTCAGCTCCCTTTGATAATCCAGCCACTAAATGTCCTGCCATCAAATCGCGGACAGCATTCGTGATATGCAGCCCCGGTACAAGCGGCATGACAGAACCGATAATAATTTTATCTAAATCTGTCCCGATGCCCAGCTTCACCTGCCAAATGGCTGTAAATCCAATGACAAACGATGCTAGGAACTCTGAAAAAAATTTAATTTTAGCAAAACGATGAACATAAACTAAAAATGCAAAACCTAAACCGCCTGAAATCATGGCAGGAACAAAATCTGCCCACTTTCCTTGAAACATGATTAAAAACCAGCCGCTCAAGATGGAAACGGAGGTCAATTGCAGCCAAACTGGATATTCAGGTTTTGATTCGTCTATTTGCTTCAGTTCCAGCAAAGCTTCATCAACAGATATTTCACCCTGCGCCATCCTTCTAGAAATGTTGTTCACCATCGCAACTTTATTTAAATCTATTGTCCGTTCCAGCACACGTACAAGTTTTGTCTGTTCCATTTCGTCAATGGAAAATATAATTCCAGTGGGCATAGCAAAACAATGAGACTGCTTTACACCAAGGGATGTAGCCATCCTCTGCATCGTATCCTCAACGCGGTACGTTTCCGCTCCATTTTCAAGCATAATTTTACCAGCCAGCAAACAGGCTTCAATAATCTTGTTGGAATTTAATTGCACGCTAATCTCTCCAATAAACTTCATTTCCTATTATTATATCCAAGTCTTTTGGTAAGTGAATGGCAAAACGATTCAGCCTTTTATAGATCTTTAAGTATTAAATCTTAGCACCTCATCGACCAAATGCTCAAGCTTTTTCTTCTGATCCACTTGGGACATCACCGCGTAAATCAGCGCTCGCCGCGGAACAGAAGATTGCAATTCTTCCTTTAGAAAGGATAGCAATTCCTTTTGCTCCTCATCTGCCGATTTTTTTATTTTATCAATTTGATTGAAAAGGGATTCCTTTTTCTTTTTCCGATTCAAAGCCTCTTCCGGCTCCAGCCTTTCTACTATATCCGGATCAAATAGCTGATCCTTCGTTTTCACAACATTTTCCGCTATTTTTTCAATTCTTCTCAACGAATAAGCGATTATGCTGTTAATTTCTATTTCTGCTCCGGCAGTGACAGCGAAATGAATGGTGTTTTGAACCATTCCATATAACAACACGGCCAAATCAACCGAATACGGACGTACTTGTTCCCCGAATACTTCTGCAATCCTCTTCTGTGCCCAGCAAAGTTCATCAAAATGATACTGCTGCACCAATCCTTTAAGCTCTTCATCTTCTGACATCAGCACACCATAAAACAGAGCGAATAGTTTATTTTCTTTACTGATTTCCATCTTGACTTGAATTTGTTCGATAAACGCGTTTTTATCGTTTGCTTGCCTGCCAGCCAACACTTCCATTCTCCGCTGATCTGTTTCCATTTTAATCTTTTCAAAAATACTAATTAAAAGTTCTTTTTTCGATGAGAAATAATTATAAAATGTCCCTTTCGATATCCCGCTTTTATCTAAAATATCTTGAACTGATGTTCTCACAAATCCCTTTTCAACAAAAAGAGTATGCGCCGCTTCCATTACTTGTCTTTTTCGATCGTTCAATTTGACTGCACATCCTTTATGATTGAACTCAAAAATAAAAGTTATTGTTGATTTTTTTATACTATCAGTATATATTATTATTATCTTTTATAACAACAGTATAAAATAATATACTATAAGTACAAGGAGGATTCTCACTTGACTAATCATGAAACATTAAACAAACCGCCTTATGGGATGATTGCCATTTTATTTGTTGGTGCATTTGTGTCTTTTGTTAACGAAACGTTTCTAAATGTTGCACTACCATCCATTATGAAGGATTTTGAAATATCCCCTTCATCTGCGCAATGGCTGTCAACAGGCTACATGTTGATTAATGGGATTTTAATTCCTGCCAGCGCGTTCTTGTTGCAAAAGTTTACGAATCGCCAACTATATATTACAGCAATGGGCTTGTTTACAGCCGGTACGGTGTTAGCTTCACTTTCGCCGACATTCGGCGTGTTATTGGTTGCAAGAATGTTTCAAGCGGCCGGTTCAGCGATCATGGCTCCCTTATTAATGAATGTCATGCTTGTCGCTTTTCCTGTTGAACGACGCGGCACAGCAATGGGATTTTTTGGACTAGTGATGATCACTGCGCCAGCGATAGGACCAACGCTATCCGGATGGATTGTTGAGCATTATTCATGGCGCACACTGTTTGACATCGTTATTCCGATCGCTGCTCTCACACTCATCCTTGCAATCTTTAAATTAAAAAACATTTTGCCGCAAAAACAAATATCTTTGGATATTTTATCGCTCATCTTATCAAGCATCGGGTTTGGCGGCATTTTATACGGGTTTAGCTCCGCCGGGGAAAAAGGCTGGGATTCCGTTCATGTATATGGAACCATTATTGTCGGAACGATCAGCTTAGTCTTGTTTATTGTTCGGCAATTAAAAATGGAAGAGCCTCTTTTGCAATTTCGAATTTATAAATATCCGATGTTCGCCTTATCATCCGCAATTTCGATCGTTCTTTCGATGACGATGTTCTCAGCGATGCTGCTTATGCCAATATATATTCAGACAATTCGCGGGATTTCACCTTTTGATTCCGGACTTTTAATGCTGCCGGGAGCAATCATCATGGGAATTATGTCGCCGATAACAGGAAGGCTTTTTGATAAATTTGGCGCTAGAGCGCTCGCCATTATCGGCTTATCTATTACTATTTTTACAACATACGAATTCAGCCACTTAGCAATGGATACATCCTACAGCTTTTTAATGCTTATGTACTCATTAAGAATGTTGGGAATGTCGATGGTGATGATGCCCGTCATGGCAAACGGAATCAATCAGCTGCCGCAAACTATGAACCCGCACGCTACAGCGATGAACAACACGTTGCAGCAAGTTTCAGGAGCTGCTGGTTCAGCGCTGCTTGTCACGCTCATGCAAAATAAAACGGAGACGGAGGCGGAGCGATTGGCTCAAGCCGCAGCGGGTGATCCAGCTAAAATGGCCGATATTATGAATGAGGCAATGCTGAATGGAATCAACTTTTCTTTCAAAATATCATTGTTAATTGCACTGATCGCCCTCGTTCTCACTTTCTTTATCAAACGGGCAAAACCTGAAGGAGAAACATATTTAAAGCAATCCGCATCATAAAATAGAAAGCCTCTAGACGAAGTTCATCAGTCTAGAGGCTTTTTCATTCAAAATAGATTTTCCAAGCCGGAATTAAAAGGCAGCTTCAACAGCAGCTGAACATTTCATACCTTTTTATTTATCATCAACTCTCTTATAATCAAAAAAGTTGCAGAGACTGCTTCAATAATATGTTCTGCATCAGCAGTTGACATTCCGATACAGTTGCCCCATTTTTCTTTTGAAATCCCGTTGCCGAATGGAAACAAATAAGGCTTGATCCGACAATATATTTAACCCGTTATTTTCTCGTGTAGCCGAAGCATTCAATTTTTTCTGCGGATTTACAGCGCTTCCCAAACAGCGGCGATTCCTTGTCCTCCGCCAATACATGCAGATACAGCGCCATATTTTTTGTTTCGCCTTTTTAATTCATAAATAAGAGTTGTCGTGATTCTTGTTCCGCTTGCAGCAAGAGGATGTCCTAGCGCAACGGCTCCCCCATTTACATTACCTATTTCAAGATCAAAGCCTAATTCTTTTTGGCATGCTAAATATTGAGCAGAGAAAGCTTCATTGATTTCAATTAAGTCCAAATCAGAAATCGTTAAATTTGCTTTCTTTAATGCATTTTGAATAGCAGGAACCGGACCGATCCCCATATACTTCGGTTCTACTCCTACAACATCCCAGGAAACAAGGCGGGCAATCGGTTTTAACCCCTTTTCTTCTGCATAATCACTTGATGCAATGACAACAGCTGCTGCTCCATCAACCATACCGCTTGCATTTCCCGGCGTGACAACACCATTTTCAATAAATCTAGGCTTTAATTTACTAAGCTGCTCCATGCTCGTATGGCGGATATGTTCATCTTGATCAATAATGATGTCTCCTTTTTTCCCTTTCACAGTAACCGGTACAATTTCTTCTTTAAAATACCCTTTTTCTCTCGCTGCAATCGCACGCTCATGGCTAGATAAAGCATGACGGTCAATTTCTTCCCTCGTTAAATTATATTTGACAGCTAAATTTTCAGCTGTTTCAGCCATTGTGCAGCCGCCATACGTATCATATAGTCCATCCCATAACCAGTCTTCTACAACAGGCGAACCTAGAGGACTTCCCCATCTCATACCGCGAATGACATGCGGTACTTGACTCATATTTTCCGTGCCGCCAGCCAGCACAACATTTGCTTCTCCCGTTAAAATGTAGCGGGCGCCTGTTAGGATTGCTTCAATCCCCGTCCCGCATAAACGATTAATCGTTACGGCAGGAACTTCAATCGGGGTGCCGGCTTTTAATCCAACATGTCTTGCTAAAATGTGTGCATCTCTGCTTGATTGCTGAACGTTTCCAAACACAACATGATCAATTTCATCAGGCGAAATATTAGATTTTCGAATAGCTTCTTTAGCCGCAAATGCACCTAAATCAGTCGCAGTAGTGTTTCGAAATGATCCAGATATTTCAGCAAATGCCGTTCTTGCTCCTTCCAGCAAAACGATATCTTTCATTTTATTCACTCCTCTAAACATTTCGGTATTCCAACAGTTCCTTTGCATGTATCAAATATTTCTGATGCGTCAGTGCATAAAAACGTTTTCATTTATCAGAATAATGAAAATTATTTACACGCTCATTATAAAATTACGAAAATTAAATAACAATGTTAAAAATACTTAAAAATCAAAGGAGAATTCAGCAAATTTGCGTATAGATGAACTAAACGTCAGGTAAAAACGGTTTTTCAAAAACAACCGCTGGATTGTTAATAAGGTAAAAATTAGAATGATGTCAAAATAAGTTGGGGTGAATATTTTCGATCATTTGATGAAAGTATGATGGTTGCCAAAGAAAAAACAGTAGTATTGGATCTTGAAGAATTAGAGATACATTATATTCTAGAAAAAAGAATTAATTATTAAACCACTCTGGAATGTACAATTTAAAAATGGTAGAAAACCGGAAAAGAAGATGGCATCTTATCTTATGGTACTAATCCGGACGAATAAAATAATTTTTGTTGTTTTTAAAAACCAATCATCGAATATTACATTTCTCGCTTTAAGAAAAGGACAGGTCATTTTTATGTACGAACGTTCTGGTTGTTCGATTATTTTTATGGCGCTTTCTTTATATCCCTTTTCCAGCTTGGTTCTTTCGTTTTGAGCAATAGCGAACTTTTCATGAGTTAACCTCTTTTGTTTCTACTAGAGTTCTATATAGAGACAGCGAATACATTCTTAAATGGTTCTGTAAAATATAAATAAATGAAAAATTTTACTTGGTGTGACAAAAAAAGGGAGGTAAAATGAATATTAAGTAATTGCAATATATTGTATAGGTTTAATAAAGAATTGGTGATTAAAATATTTAACCATACCTAAAAAAGCAGTTTTCGTACTTCTAAAGAAGCGAAATATTAAAAAATTTAAAGAAAATAATACGTGATGAAGCCTTTTTTGGTTGGATTAGAAGTAAAGACGAGTTTTATCTAACCTGCTAAAGAGTTTATTTTGATCTTAAAATCTCAGCTTACTTCTCTTCCCAGCTAGACTACTAGATACTTCATATTTCTGATGATGATTTAACAGCTTTTAATCGAAAAAAAGGATCATTATTTTTGAAAGAAGGTGCGAAAATGATTAAAGAGCTTCATCGTTCTTTAATGGAACAATTCGAACTATTGGTTTCGTGGAGAAGATATTTGCATCGGCATCCTGAGCTTTCTTTCCAAGAAGAAAATACACCAAAATTTATTGCAGAGAAGCTTTCCTCCTTTGGGATTGAGGTAAAAACCGGTATCGGCGGAAATGGAGTTATCGGAATGATCAAGGGCGGAAAAGAAGGAAAAACCATTGCCTTCCGCGCTGATTTTGATGCGCTTCCGATCCATGAAGAGAACGACTCTCCTTACAGATCGTCCGTAAAAGGAGTTATGCATGCCTGCGGCCACGACGGACATACAGCAGCTCTCCTCGGGGTTGCAAAAGTATTAAGTGAAATCGATCGCAGCCGTTTAAAAGGCAACATCGTATTCATCTTTCAGCACGCGGAGGAAAAACCGCCCGGCGGCGCCAAGTTTATGATTGAAGATGGATGCCTGGACGATGTTGACCTTGTATTTGGCGCACATGTTTCCACTGATATTCCGTACGGCAAAATAGGCTTACGAGAAGGACCCGTTATGGCTGCTGTCGATGCATTTACGATTCAAATAAAAGGAAAAGGAGGCCATGGGGCCCGTCCGCATGAAACAGTAGATGCTCTTGTCATCGGCAGCCAAATTGTGAACTACTTGCAGCAAATTGTCAGCAGACGCGTGAATCCGATAGATTCAGCTGTTGTGACAGTTGGTGTGTTTCAAGCAGGAACAGCTTTCAATGTCATTGCAGAAAACGCTAGAATAGAAGGGACAGTAAGAACATTTAATCCAAACGTTAGGAAGCAAATTGAGGAAGAGATCAGAGCGATTGTTCAAGGGCTATGCCAAGCTTCGCACGCAAGCTACGAAATTGATTATTTAAACGGCTATCCTCCAGTTATCAATCCTAGAAATGAAACCGAACAATTGCGAGCCATTATTAGCGAGACGTATGCATCTGACTGTTTTTATAATTATCAGCCGTCAATGGGAGCAGAAGATTTTGCATACTATTTAAAGCATAAACCAGGTGTTTATTTTCATGTCGGTGCAAGAGGAGACGATCCAAAAACTCATTATCCTCATCACCATCCCCGCTTTGACTTTGACGAGCGTGCGCTTCTCGTCTCAGGGAAAATATTTTTAAGTATTGTCAATCATTATCTTTTACAATAAAAAAATGATGTCAATTAAAAGTAGTGCAACAAATTCGAAATGTACATTGAAACAACAACAATGATGATTTTATGTAGCGAAACTGTCAACAAGCAAATGCACATTCTGTTCAGCCGCTTCGATCCATACGTTAAAGAAACGTAAACAAAAAATGCGAAATTTTGTACGCAAAATAATAGTTTACAAGGAAATGCAGGTTTTCTGTTATAAGGAGAAAACCTGCATTTTCAATAAATTTTTGAAAACAGCTTACGTACATTTTTCGCGTTTTATTTCTATATTTCTTGAGAGATGTTTTTGGTGTATAATAATGTTCATTGAGCTTAAAATTTCCCATTGGCGAGCTACTCGCCTGGGACTTTTATTTTTTTCTTTTCCGGTGTGTTACTCCATTTGAAAATCTTATTTAAAAACTTGTAAATATTTTTGCTTTCTTTCGCAAGTAGCGGTCCTACGATCGCTAAAATAAGAACATAAAGGGCAGTAAAAGGAGTTAAAATGGGATTTAATCCTGCTGTAATCCCTAAATTTGCGACAATGATCGAAAATTCTCCACGAGCCATAATGGTTAAACCAATATTGGTAGAAGCTTTATGGGATAGCCCCGCTTTCCTCCCCGAAATCATACCAGCTACAAAGTTCCCAGCAATTGTGAGTGCGGCAGCGCCTAAAGCTAACCAGATCGCACCAGCTAATGTTGATGGATCAATACTCAATCCAAAGCTGAAAAAGAAGATTGCGCCAAAGAAATCTCTAAACGGAACTACCATATGTTCAATGCGGTCTCGATAGTCAGTTTCTGAAAAAACTAGACCTAACAGCAATGCGCCAATCGCTTCTGCAACATGAAGGGTTTCTGAAAACCCAGCAACAAAAAACAATGTAGCAAATATAACAATAATGAAAATTTCGTCAGATTTAATATTCAACCATTTATTTAATAAAGGCGAACCTTTTCGTGCAATGAAAAAAAACAGCAGCATATAGCCAACCGAAATAAGAACAGAGGTAATGATACCGAGGACAGAAGTAGAGCCGGCAAGCAAGACACCTGACATTGTGGTTAAAAATAAAGCAAGGAAAATGTCGTCAAATAAGATGATCCCAAGGATTAACTCTGTTTCTGGATTTGCTGTTCTTTTTAAATCAACAAGGACTTTGGCGACGATTGCACTGGAAGACACGCTGACAAGCCCAGCAATAATAAGAGTCTCCATCCATGGCATCCCGACGATAAATCCATATAAAAGGCCTAAAACAAAATTGATTGCTACATAAAGACTCCCGCCTACCACAATATTTCGGCCTGATTTCATCAATTTTCCAACAGAAAATTCCAAACCTAAATAAAAAAGCAAAAACAGAACACCAATGCGTCCTAAAAATTGGATAATTTCTTTACTTTCAATAAAGGTTAAGTCGATAATCCCAATCGTTGGGGCATGCGGGCCAACAAGCATACCTAGGACAATCAGGAAAGGGATAATGGAAAATTTAAGCTTATTTGCGATAATAGCTGCAATTGCAACAAGGACAAGTGCTGTACCAACTTCAAAGACTAAATGATCCATCTATAAACCTCACTCCTTTCCTTTGTTCGATAATAAGTTGTTAACTAGTTGTTTTAGTTGGTTTCGTTCTCCTGAAATTACTAATGTATCGCCTGCCTCAATCACCGTATCCGGACCTGGGTTGTGTGTCTTCTTTGTCTTTTTTTTCTTAATAGCAATGACCGTAACTCCATAATTGTTTCTTATATCAATCTCACCGATCGTTTTATTCACAACTGGTGCACCAGGTTCTACTTGATACCATTCAATAATTAAATCATCAAACGCAAAGTCAACGGTTTCTAATGCTTTAGGTTTATATGCCATTCCGCCTAAAATTCCAGCAATTTGTCTTGCTTCTGAGTCATCAAATGTGGCAGTACTTAAAACCTCATCATGATCATCTGAATCAAAATGATAAATTTCTCTCCGTCCATCATCATGGATGACAATAACAAGCTTATCTTGGTTCTTTGTAATAATTTCAAACTTATATCCAATTCCCGGAAGTTCACTTTCTCTAATATTCATGTAAAAATTCCTCCTTATAAATGTTTTAAATGAATGGATTAAGGTTGTTGAATATTAAAGGTTTACATCAATTTCCGTTCTAATTTTTTCATCTTTCGAAATTCCTAGATATTTGAGTGTTTCAGAAGGAGACGAATGGTGAAAATATTTCTGAAGCAAAGAAATGGCGACTCCTCGTTTATAGGCATGAAATCCAAAGGTTTTACGCATAGAGTTCGTTCCAATTTTCCCTTGTATGCCGACCGCTTCTGCGGCACGATGGATAATGCGGTAAGCCTGTTGACGCGTGATGGGCTTTTTCGTTTTCGCGGACTGGAATAAATAATCTTCGCGGTTCAATTGTCTCGATTGGATATAGTGGAGAATCGCCCTTTTTACTTTTTGGTTGAGATACACTTCCTTAGTCGTTTTAGATTCTTTATGTGGAAGCAGATAAAAATCCTTTATGTAGCCGTCATCCCCCAAAACATCTCCTACTTTTATTTCCAATATTTCTGTGATCTTTAAACCGGTATTGATGCCAAACACAAAGAGTACATAATCTCGCTCTGAATGCTTTTTTAAATATCTTTTCATGGCATTGATTTGTTTTATATCTCTTAGAGCTTCAACATATTCCATATAGTTATTCCCCTTAATCCACGTTACTTAATACTATTATATACTATTATTATGTAACACGCAAACAAAGCTTTGTATTTTAAGACGAAAATAAGGGATAAGGTAAACAAACTGTTGTTTTTATGTTTAGCGGTCCTGTTATTCCTAATAAAGAGGAATTTTAATATGTAATCCTGCCCGTTTCAAGCCTTCTTTAAACAATTTTGCATACGTTTTTTTCTTCATTCCATTTCATAGGAAACAATTTAGGTACCTGCTTTAAATCTTGCACTTTTATGAATTTCGCTTGAACCTCATCGCTTCCCAAATTTCGAGCTGCACCTTTGTCCTTTTGCGGCATGCCCTAAGCCCATATTGTGCGCCATTAAAATAATCGTTTTTGCTCAATATCACAAAATCATCAAGAAAAGACTGATCTATTTCTAGAAAATCGGCTTATTGACGCCCCCATTAATGTTTTAGAAACGTTGATATATCGGTGTTTATGATTTTTTGTTTTCAATGGCGATTTGACTTTCTAAGACAGCTCCCAAAGTCATCACAACCAAGCACAATTGAAAGAAACAGTTATGCTATACTTTTATATAAAAAAATGACTATTTTTCGTTCTGTTTGTGGCACATGATAAAGACGTTTTGAACTGGGGTGAAAAGCTAATGCTCATAAATGGAATAGAAGTGAAAGGTAAAGTCGTCGACAGACAATCTCGTTGCAAGCATTACCATAAAGATGTGGATATTATTGCAATCAAATTTTATTGCTGCCAGACTTATTATCCATGTCATAAATGCCATGAGGAAGAGGGATGCGGAAATCCACAAGTTTGGCCCAAAGCCTTGTTTGATGAGAAGGCGATTTTATGCGGCCATTGCGGGAAAGAATTGACTATTAATGAGTATTTACACAGTGCATATCAATGCCCGAACTGCAATGCGCAGTTTAATCCAGGCTGTGGACTTCACAGTCATTATTATTTTGAAACTTAAAAAATTCATTTCAAAACGCATTACAAAAAGCCATTTCAAACTTACATTTATCGAAGTTTGAAATGGCCCTCATTTTTTAAAATAGACGTGTGTTACATACAATCTCAAAAACTAACTAAATTTTAAACTGCTGTATTAATCGATCAAAATCCATTGCTTCTTTATCCAAATGTTTTGCTGAATTTGCTACTTCCTTCATAGAAGAATTAGACTGTTCAGCAGTAGCTGTCACCTCTTCTATTCCAGCTGCAGATTCTTCTGATACAGATGCAATACTTTCAATGGATTCTCCCATTTTTTTCGTATTGTCAAGAACACTGTTAATCGATTCTGACATACCGCGAATTTTATGCGAGACTTTTTTAATGGTCTCTTTTAGTTCATTAAAGATATCACCTGTTTTGGAAATAGTTTCCGTACCTTCTGCTACGTTTCTATAGCCATCCTCCAATGAAATAACAACATTTTTAGATTCAGTTTGAATGCCTTGAATGATAGAAGTAATTTCCGAAACAGAGGAAGCTACCTGTTCTGCAAGCTTGCGCACTTCATCAGCGACAACTGCAAAACCCTTTCCATGTTCTCCTGCTCTCGCAGCCTCAATCGCAGCATTCAACGCTAAAAGGTTGGTTTGATCGGCAATTTCTTGGATGACGTTAATTAATTTGGCAATATCGTTTGTTTTTGTATCTAACCCTTTTACCATTGCGAGTGAACCTTGAATTTTCGCATCAATTGATTCCATTTTTTCGATTGATTTTATCATTGCCTGACTGCCATCCTCCGTCAGAGTAAGCATGGAGTCTGAAAATGTCTGCACTTCTTGTTGATTTTTTAACACATTTGTTACGATCGATTCAAATTCATTCATCTGTTCTAATAGCTCTGATGCAGAGTTCGCTTGTTCTTCAGCACCGCTTGATAATTCCTGCATGGTAGAAGCAATCTGTTGGCTGCCTTGCTGAACCTCTTCGGAATATTGTGACAGCGTTCTGCTTTGTTTGCTTAAATTGCCTGAAACATTTGTCATATGTCCAATAATCTGATGCAAGTTTCCTTTCATTTTATTCATAGCATTGATTAATTGGCCGATTTCGTCTTTACCGTCATAAATGACTGCATGACCTTGCAGGTTCCCGTCTGCGATTTGATTCGCCATTTTTACTGCTACAAGTAAATTTTTCCTTATCGTCCGTGTAATAAGGAAAACCACTGTTACCCCAAGAACGATTGATAAAAGGACAGATAAAACCAATATGAGTAGGCTGTGCTGCATAACATTTAATGTTTGATTGACAGCTACAATGCGTTCTTCCTCTACGGCCTTTGTCAATTGATCTAGCTGAGCAACTGTTTCTGTACGCAATTCAGCGATTTGTTCTCTTAACTTGCCGATTTCTTCCTTGTTTCCACCCTTCAAAGCCGGAACTAGCTGGTTTAAAAACAGATCATTAATCATTTCCTTGTTTGTTTCAATCTTTGCTAATAAATCCCGTTGATTTTTAGTCTCCAGTTGAGACTCTATTCCCTTCTTTTTGTCTTCATACTCCTGCATACGATCATTAAACTCTTGCAAGTTTTTTTCATCCATTGTATTTATATAATCGGCCACTCGAATGTCAGCAGCTCTGAAAAGCGAAGCCATTTCTGTTATATGTACAGCCTTTTCTCCTCTACGGTCAATTTGTTCAATGTTGTTTTTTATTTGAAAAAATTGGTTTCCTATAATAATAGACGCTATAATAAATAATCCCACTGTTACGATCAAACCAATTGAATATTTCCAGCCAATATTTAAATTTTTATACATCCGTATCATAATAATCCCCCTCGTACCTTCTTATGTAACTTTTTTTCTTTTTCTAGTTGGAGGTTACACATCGGCAAAGAACGTATGAAATCACTAAAATGAAAGCGGCAAAGCAGGAAGCTATTTGAATATAGCCGTTGCAAAAGAGCCGGAAAATACTAAAAAGAAAACAGGTAAACCAGAAAGCACTTAAGCTGCCGCATAACCAAAAATCTTTCTATTTTGAGCACCGACTAAAATATAAAAACAACCATTTCGGGAAAAATGCAATATAAAATCTTTCCGAATGGCATCACGAATAAGAAGCAAGCCGAATGCTAACCAAATAGATAAAATATTTTTCCTTTAGAAGCTTATATTCATTATCGTCTCACCGCTTTTTCAAGCCATTGGAAACTCCCCCTAAACCAGCCTCTGATTCATGCAATGCTAATTTCTCTTGCATTATGACAAAAGCACTAGTATATGTTTCATTTTAAACCTTTACAAAAATATTTTCATTAAAAAGAATCACACATTTGTACAAATGATTTATGAGAAAGAGTAAGCACTGACCCGTCCTTTGAAGATGGAAACCATCATTGAGACAAGCTAGTATAAAACAAAAATTAAGAAAGCCGGCACTGTTCTTCTCCAGCTTTTCCGTTATATTCGTGTTGCCTGCTTATGAAATGATTAACGCTTAAATTAGCCTTAGCGGTTTGATATCCCACTTAGTTTTGATACAACCATTTCCAGCCTGTCCGAATACGTTCAAGTTCCCCTTATTTATATCCAACTTAGTGATAAAACAAATCTACTTTTTATTTCGGTTCTAACGGAAAAAACTTTATATCCCACTTAGTTTAGATAAAATCCTTCCGGGAACGGTCAGAATATTCCTTGTCAGTGAATTTATATCCCACTTAGTTCAGATAAAACTCACACTGATCAGACATTTCTTTTCTTAGAAGATTAATCTTTATATCCCACTTAGTTCAGATAAAACAATCCACGAGGAATTGCTAGAATACGCGCCCAAATTCTTTATATCCCACTTAGTTCAGATAAAACGATTCAAGACATGCTTGCGCAATCACAAGCGATGCACTTTATATCCCACTTAGTTCAGATAAAACGGCTGAAAGAAAACAAAACCATGACAGATTTATCCCTTTATATCCCACTTAGTTCAGATAAAACTAAATCCCCAATCATACAATTTCCTTTATATTCGTATTCCTTTATATCCCACTTAGTTCAGATAAAACGCAGATATTGCAACGACCTATCCTAATCCGGAAGTCTTTATATCCCACTTAGTTCAGATAAAACCGAAGCTGAAAAGCAAGCCGAACGATTGCAAGCTTCTTTATATCCCACTTAGTTCAGATAAAACGTCACAGTCCGAATAAAAAACACGCTCATACTTTACGTACTTTATATCCCACTTAGTTCAGATAAAACGGGTTCTCCAGTTAACAGCAATTATGATATTTACACTTTATATCCCACTTAGTTCAGATAAAACAGGAACTGGAGAAAATAAAAAGACAAAAAGAAAAACTTTATATCCCACTTAGTTCAGATAAAACGATTCACGGCCTTTATTGCGGATTTACTGCAGGACTCTTTATATCCCACTTAGTTCAGATAAAACGTTGGAAAAAACTTGTATGAAATCTGTATTTAAAAACTTTATATCCCACTTAGTTCAGATAAAACCCCATTTAAACAAAAATGCCAAAATAACGATAGTATCAAGCTTTTTTATAGACTTGCGAGATCAAGTATTTGTGCAGTTTGCAGTAAAGGTTAAATCGTGTTTTGGGATCTATGAAAAAAAGCTTTGAAACCTTGAATTCATCGAAGGTTTCATCACTTTTTTCATATAATAGGTTTGCTGCAAATATTGATTTTTGCCTTCAACATTGAGATAATGTTGATACTTGTTGACAAAAACAACATTCCTTAGGCTAAGAATATTTGTCTATCCTTGCTACTCTTCCAATCTTGATCCATATCCCTACGAAAACAAGTCTCATTTAAGTCTTTTTCATTAAAATTACAAATACATACTAGCTGTAAGTAGCCCATTTCATGCATCATCATGAATTGAGTTCATTAAAATAATGAATGTATACTAACCTTCCCAAAAAAAGATTAGAAACACTAGTACCCTATGTCAATCAATACAATCTATTATAACAACATTGTTCTCGTAAACACTATCACATATTACTGAATTTTTTAAAAAATCGGCACAATCAATTATACTGCTTTTTTCATTAAAGGAATAAAGTCTCAAAACTTTTTTCCTGCCCATACACTTTCTTTTTTATGTTCCGCGGTTTTTTCACTTCATAAACATAAATCGAATCTTCGTTTTTGTTAATAATCGCCTCAAGCTCTGACATGCATTTGGCAAGGCTGCTTAAAGTGATTTCCCCTTCGAATACAGAATTTTGCGTCCAATAAAGATACTCTTTTAATTTTTTTCGAACTTTATTTACTCTTTTCTCTCCAACATCGTACGTTATTATGACAAACACACTTACCACCACGCTTTCAAAGGCTTGTATTTTTCGTCACCGATTACATGCTTGATCAGCTTATAGCATTCCAATCGGATTAAATATCGATACGTTACTTGACGCTTCAACTTTCGATGTTTTATAGAAGTTTGCATTTTCTTTTCCCAACTTTCAATAAACCGTTTGCGCCCTTCTTCATTTAATAAACAGAAGCCATGTTCATATGAAAATTGCTTTGGTGTAATTCGACGGTTATTAATCAGCGAAAAAATTAGCGGCTCTACGATAAGGGGTTTAAAAATTTCCGCAATGTCCAAGCTTAAAGAAAATCGTTTAACTGAAGGTTCATGCAAATAGCTAATCGTAGGGTTTAACTGTGTTTTATATATTTCCGTCAACACTGTCGTATACATTAAACTATTCCCAAAAGAAAGTAAGGCATTTATCGGACTGGTTGGCGGACGCTTCTCTCTTTTTTCCATAGAGAACTCAGGACGTAAAAATTGTGAAAATGATTGATAATAACAATTTCGAATTCGGCCTTCAATTCCCATTATTTCTTGAACACTATTGGCATTTTCCAATTTTTTTCGTTCTTCAGTTATCATGAGAATTGTATCTGACGTCTTTTCTTTATGAGATTTTAAATTCCGCAATATATGAAATGACGCACTCTCTATAAAAGAACGGGCAATTTCCAGTCTTTTTTCTTCTTTCAAATAATGTTCAGCCTGTTTAACTAGTACGAAACCGGAAACCTTTTTTTCTCTTGGAACATATGAACCAGCATAAAAACCATATTAATTGTATAAATGAAGAAAACGTTGATAGTTGATCTCGTTAACAGCAAAACAGCTGCAGACATCGGCAGATTCATTTTTACCACATGAAAAGCATTGTTTCTTTGATTTCTTCTCTTGCTATGTTCATGAACGAACACAGAGGACTGTGTGTGAAAGCGGGACGAATAACGTAATGCAGATTTCCATAAAATAACGGTGATTCGCTCTGTTATTCTTTTCAGCCGAACCATTTCTTAATTTGCAGCATGGCTTTTTAAAAAAATGAAGCAAAAGTGTTGACTAATTTATAGTAATCTTATAGGATTTAATTGACTAATGAGTCAGTCAGGGGGGGTATAGTGCAGGCAGAAGCTCGAAGACAGGAAAGAAAACAGCAATTATTGCAAATTGCATTAGAATTATTTGCGACAGTTGGCTATGAAAAAACGAAAGTCTCAGATATCGTCGCAAAAGGCAATGTGTCCCAAGGGACATTTTATTGGTATTTTAAAAGCAAAGAAGCTATCGCGCTTGAGATGCTGGAAATAGGTCGTGCCCAACTTTTAGATGCAATCAAACTAGGGTACCGCACAAAAAAAGTGGACTTGCAAGATTCCGTTGCTTCCACGACACAAATGTTTGAACGTATTTTTCATTTCGCTGAAAACAATAAGTATTTCATGAACATATTGCTAAAAGGCATTCATTCTCAGCCAAAGATACAAGAAAAAGTGGAAGAGATTAAAGCAGACATGGAAACAGCTTTTGCGGAAAATATTGCACAGGCCAAAGAACTGAAAATGATCTCGCGTGAAGTAGATCCAAAATTACTGGCAGTATTCATCATGAGCCTCCTGGAAGGAGTTTTAGCCAGATGGCTATTTCAATCGCCATCATCAAAAGATGCATTACAGCAAAAAACACTTCAACAGCTCATTGAAGAAACTGTACACTTTGAATTTTTTGGAATCTTTGGTGTCTAATGAAGGAGGATAAACATGAAAAAAATAAGATGGTTCATTTCACTCATTGCAATAGCAGCTCTAATACTTTCAGCATGCGGCAATAACAATGATCAAAAAGAAAAACAAACTCAAGATCAAGAGAAAAACGCATTACAGGAAATCAAAGATAAAGGCGAAATCACTGTCGGCATTATGGGTACTTATGCACCGTATAATTTTATGAATGAAAACAAAGAATACGACGGCTTTGACGTTGACATTGCGAAAGAATTGGCAAAACGTCTAGGAGTTAAAGCAAATTTTGTTGCACAAGAATTTTCTGGTTTAATTCCTGGGCTTCAAAAAGGTAAATTTGATATTTTAGTAAGCCAAGTGACAATCACAGATGAACGGAAAAAACAAATCGATTTTACAGAACCATATATTACAAATAAAGTCAAAGTGATCGTTCGGGAAGACAATAATGACATCAAATCTGTTAATGATTTTAAAGGAAAAACAATCGGAGTTGGACTTGGTACGAATGATGAAGCATATTTGCGAAATGAATTATTGCCAAAAGTGGGCGATTTTAAAATCAACACATATGATGACGTGATTACAACATTAAAAGACTTGGATGCTGGCAGAATTGATGCAACGATCAACAATGTCTATGCATTAAAACCAGTCATTGAAGAAAACGGCTATAAAATTAAAGCCGTCGGCGATCCAATTAAGGAGGACCAAGCTGGCGTTGCTGTGAAAAAAGGCAATAAAGAATTGGTGGATGCTTTAAATAAAGCATTGAAAGAAATGAAAGAAGACGGAACATATAAAGAAATTTATGTAAAATGGTTTGACGAAGAGCCGACCGAAGAATGATGAAAGTAGGTTGCCAAAATGGACTTAGTCATTGAAAACTTGCCTTTTTTGTTAAAAGGGGCATATTATACATTACTCATTACTGTAGTTTCCATGTTCTTCGGTTTAATCATTGGTTTAATCATTGCGATTGCCCGGCTTAAGGGCAATCGCATTCTGCGTGGTATAGCAAGAGCCTATGTGTCCATTATTCGGGGGACACCGGCATTGGTGCAAATCGTCATCGTTTATTATGGCTTAGTTGATTATGGGATTGAATTAGGCCCATTAACTGCTGCGTATATTGCACTAAGTATTAACATCGGCGCTTATGTTTCAGAAGCGTTTCGCGGTGCGATTCAATCCATACCAAAAGGGCAAACAGAAGCAGCGCTCGCAACTGGTATGACGGAACGCCAGGCGATGCGCCGAATTATCATCCCTCAAGCGATTCGCTACGCTATCCCCCCACTTGGCAATACATTTGTCGGAATGTTAAAAGAAACATCGCTCGTATCCGTTATTGCGGTCACAGAATTAATGCGCTCTGCTCAATTATTAGTGGCGCAATATTATGTTTACATGCCGTTTTATGCAGCCATTGCAGCGATGTATTGGATTATGAGTACATTCTTTACATTTTTATTAAATAAAATCGAAAAACGGCTGTCTGTTTATTAAGGTGGTGACAGCATGATAGAGATTAAAAATTTACAGAAAAATTTTGGACAGCATGAAATATTAAAAAATATTTCATTATCCATTCCAGCCCATCAAGTAGTGGCAGTCATTGGTCCAAGCGGTTCAGGAAAAAGTACGTTTTTAAGATGCATCAACGGACTTGAAACAATTACAGGCGGCACCATTACAGTCGACGGTCACGTGATTGATGCAAATGCTTCAAAAAAAGCACAACAAAAAGAAATTTATGCCATTCGTCGAAAAACAGGGATGGTGTTTCAACAATTTAATTTATACCCGCATAAAACGGCCGTCCAAAATGTAATGGAAGCTTTATTAGTAGTGAAAAAAATGCCGAAGGAAAAAGCATACAGCATCGCAGCCAATTTGTTAGAAAAAGTCGGGCTTGCAGCAAAAGAAGATGCTTATCCGTCTCAGCTGTCAGGCGGGCAGCAACAGCGTGTAGCGATCGCAAGAGCTCTTGCGATGGAACCGAAGTTGATGCTATTCGATGAACCGACTTCTGCACTTGATCCGGAGCTTGTAGGAGAAGTATTAAAAGTAATGAAAGAATTAGCAGAAGACGGCATGACGATGATTATTGTAACGCATGAGATGAAATTTGCCCGGAGTGCCGCTGACCGCATTTTATTTATGGCAGACGGCGTTATCGTAGAAGATGCGAAGCCAGCAGCATTTTTTGAACATCCGCAAACAGCGCGGGCACAAAAATTTTTGCAACAAGTTACAGAGTTTTAAAAGAGAGGAATTGAACAATATGCAAATTAAAGCAACATGGCAGGGCGGCCGTGCTTTTGAAGCAGTCGGTCCATCCGGATACAAAATGGCAATGGATGCCACGGAAAACTACGGTGGAGAAGGAAGTGCCGCAACCCCAACAGAAATGCTCCTAGCGGCTCTTGCCGGCTGCATTGGAATTGATGTAACGATGATTTTAAGACATGAATTAGATCATATTGAGGCAATTGATATTACAGTCGACGGCACGCGTCGCGAAGAATTGCCCTCTTCTTTCACCGCTTATACCATCACATTTACAGTAAATGGGGATATAACGCCGAAAAAAGTTTGGCGCGCCATCCAATTAGGCAAACAAAAATATTGTGCGGTTTCTGCATCTTTAAAGGGTGACGTTACGTTCAAACTAATATTGAACGGCAAAGAAATTCCTGCTGAAAAAGAGTGAAAAAACGAAGTAAAGTTTTGATTGCAAAGGATATTGAAAAATCTTTTGCAATCATTTTTTATACAAATTTTGTTTTAGCAGCTGCCTTTAACTACCTATTTTCTTGTTTCTAACAGTTGTTCCGCTGTCCAAGCCGGAGTGTTTGCGGTTTTAACTAACTATTTTCTTGATTGGGGCTGTCTAATAAGTCGTTTTTTCGGCTTATTGACGGCCCCCTTTTATGTTTTAGAAACGTTGAAATATCGATGTTAATGATTTTTGGTTTTCAATAGGGATTTGACTTTCTGGACAGCCCCGTGCTACATTTTTTGTTTTTGCTGAAAAAAATAAACGACCTTTTCCCGCAATTCATTTGGAAAAGGCCGCAATTCGGATATCTATTCTTTTTCCAATCAATTTTTGTAACTTTCTTCACAAAAATCGCTCTGCCATCTTTTATTTATAAATTTTCGACAGCACGCTCATCTTCTTTTACATAGGAATATGCTAGCTCATGGAAGGACACTTGATTTCCAATAACATAGTCATGTTGTTTTCGATTTTCATGCGCTTTTTGGAACACATCGCTGTGGAACCAACCTTCGAAGCTTTCTTTGTTCTCCCATGTTGTGTATACACGAACTTCGTCATAATCTTTTAATCCGTCTGTTACTAAGAGATCTAAACGAATGAACCCAGGAAATTTCTCAATTCCCTTTCTAATTTTAAAACGCTCCACTAACTTTCCGGAATATCCTTTTTTCACGCGAATGGAATTGGTAACGATGTACATTCTTTTTTCCCCTTTCTTTTGAATCGTTTTGGAATAAACATTGGTTTTCCATCCATATCATGGATGGAGACAGAAATACCAAATACCTCTTCAAACATTTTTTCCGAAAATACTTCCTCTGGACTGCCTTGTTGATAAATCGTCCCGTCTTTCATCACGATTAAGCGGTCACTATACTGTGCGGCTTGATTCAGATCGTGAAGAATCATGATGACCGTCCTGTTATACTGTTGATTGATCGTTTGGACAACCTCCAAAATTTCCAATTGATGTACAATATCTAAAAACGTGGTCGGTTCATCCAATAATAAATATTCAGTACTCTGGGCAAGAACCATCGCAATCCATGCTCTTTGCCTCTCGCCTCCTGATAAGGAAGACAAGTGTTGATGTTCATATTGTTTCACATTGGCAAGAGCTAACGCCCAATCAACGATTTCTTTATCTTCTTGACTGAATGGGGCAAATTTGCGTTTATAAGGGTTCCTGCCGAACTCTACTAATTCACGTACGGTAAAATCGAGCGTAACATCATGTGTTTGCGGCAGCATAGTTAATTGTTTTGCAATATCTTTTCGATTCGCAGAAACGATATTTTTTCCATCGAGAATGATCTCGCCATTTTGGGGCTGTAATAAGGCAGCGATGAGCCGCAGCAAGGTGGATTTTCCTGATCCATTAGGCCCGATAATACTAATCACTTCACCCTTTGGCAATTCCAGATTCATTTCGTTGATGCCAAATCGTTTGGAATGGTGGTAAGTCAGATCTTTAACGGTGAGCATGCTTCACTCCCCCTTTAAAGACCAAATATAGGAAAAACGGACCGCCTAGAAAAGACAGCAGGATCCCTACCGGCAGTTCAATAGGATCAAACCAGCTTCTTGCCGCAGCATCTGCGAACACAACGAGTATGCCGCCGCCTACACAGGATAATGGCAGCAAATAACGATAATCGTTTCCGATGAGCAATCGAATGATATGCGGAACGATAAGACCTACAAATCCTACCAGTCCGGCCACACTGACGGCTATTCCAGCTAAAAGAGCACTGACAAAAATTAAGAAAAATCTGCTTCTTTCCACTTGATGGCCTAATAAAGTGGCCACCTCATCCCCCAGCATCAGCATGCGGATATGTTTGATGGAAAAAAACGCTAATGCCAGTGCAAAAATGGCATAATAAACAATCATCTCTACATGCACCCAGCTTACGCCGCTAATCCCGCCATTTAGCCATGGCAGAACCGCTTGAACTTTGTCGCTATGTAAAATCATAATACATGACATGATCGCACCTAAAAAGGCGTTGATTGAAATCCCGACCAGCATAATTCGAACAATGGAAGTTCCATCTTGCCAAGCTAGCAAATAAATGAGCATAGCCGTAAGAAAAGCGCCTAGAAAGGCTGCTAAAGGTAAAATGTGCAGTTGATCGGGATACAGCACCATGATCACCGTCGCTGCCAGTCCTGCCCCAGACGTCACGCCAATAAAACCGGGATCCGCAAGCGGGTTTTTCATTACACCTTGTAAGATAGCACCCGAAACCGCTAAACACATGCCGACAAGCAGCCCAACGAGAATCCTTGGGAGCCGCAAATCCCAAATAACACGGTACACTAACGATTCCTTATCGCCCATATCCGCAAAAAATTCCTTAAATGAAATAGAGATACTGCCTGCTGTCAGGCTATAGAATACGCTTAGAAACAATAAGATGATCAGAATGATGATAAGCCATATTCGTTTCTTTCGATTCATCATGAATCCTTTCCTATATCTTTCAAGCTTTGACGCATATATTCCACTGCTTCTGTGATCTTTGTCCCCGGATTAGTGCCAAACAAATTCGATGGCAGCACCACAATGTTTCCTTTTTTTACTGCATCTAAGTTTTTCCAAGCTGCATTTTTTTCCATTTCTTGTTTAAAAGCTTTTTCTACTCCGCTAGGATCACCGTGTGTGATTAAGTAAATGATATCTGGATCAGCTTCCACCACACGTTCTACCGCTAATTGAGCGTATTGCGGATATTCTTTTAACTTTGGAAAGTTCGATGCTACATTGATTCCACCCGATTTTTCTAAAATATCTCCTGCCAATGACGTTGGGAGAGCTGCTAAAAATGATCCAGGTGCTCCATAAACAAGCAATGCTTGAGCTTCGGAAGCTTCCGTTTGCTTCTCAACGACTTGCTCGATTTGTTTAATCAACTCTTGAGCTTTCGATTCTTTACCGAGAAGAGTTCCATATGTTTCGATGTTTTTCTTTATATCTTCAATGGAATTCGCTTCCGTCATGATAGTTTGTATTCCTTGATTCTCCAATGCGGGGATGTTTTTATCAAAACCAACATTGGCAATTAACACATCTGGCTTCAAACTTACGATCTTCTCTATATTCGGCTGGTGTGTATTTCCGATTTCTGCTACTTTTTCTAATTCTTCCGGTATCTCTACCTTCGTACTAGGCCTGCCGACAATTTCCCCTCCTAATTGATGAATGATATCCATATCACCGATCGTTAATGAAGCAAATTTTTTCGGATGAGTGTCAAAAGCAACTTCACGACCTGATGCATCGGTCACTTTCACTTTGCTTTCTGTTACTTTTGTCCCTCCTGTTGATTCAGTTCCTTTTACCCCGCATCCGGTAAATAAGAGCAATAAGAAAAACGTGAGGGTGAATTGGGAAAGTTTTGTTTTCAAAAGTATCCCTCCTTTACCATTTTAATTAAAAATGATTATCATTGTCAATTGTTATTTTCGAAATTTTCTACCATTTACTTGTTCTCCTTTAATTTTGCATGTATGACAAGTCTCCCTTCTCCTCCAGGAAACGTGTAATCACAAGTAGATAAAGTTAAAATTTGATCATTCGGTTCGATATCAATATCGGTCTTATAAATGGAACGATCTTTTAACTGATTGACAAATGATAAAAATTCGTCATCAGAGGAAAATTCAGTATCGATATAATAAAAATCTGTAGTCGTTTTATATACTGAAAAGATTTCAGCATCGTAGCTTTCATATAACGTATCAAAATAAATGGTGCGGTGATGCTGGAAAAACGATTCATCCAGATATTTATCTAATTGTCCAAACATCGTGTCATCTTTCATACGATGTCCGTAAAGGATAACATTTTGATTTAGGCCTTTCACATCATTTCGATAATCCATAAAAATGCTTCCAGCCCTTGATTTCTCTTTTTTATAATTTCTTGTTAAATAAAACTCATTGTTTTCCGCTTGAAGAATCGGATACGAAATGTATGTGTCGGGAATTTCAATCCAACCAACAATATCTTGGTTAATGCGCTGCAATTCAATAAAAGACGAACGAATTCTTTCAAAGTCCTTGCCTTCATGAGAAGTTCTCTCGGTACGATTTTCTTGATAAACCTCTTGAATTTCAGCTAAAACTTGCCGGTTTGTATAGTAATCGTAAAGGATACTTATAATTTGATACGCTGAAAAAAACAAAATCCCAATGCAAACAATGCTAACGAGTTTCCCAATGATCTTTCTCAATCCCCGATCATTCATGTCGCATTGTCATTCCTTCTAGCAACTCCCATTGGCACAACATAAAATCCGCTTTGATCATTATGATTGACTATGGCTCTTACCCCATAAATGCTTTCAATCATTCCTTCCGTGATCACTTCTTTTGGAGAACCTTCCGTCACAATTTCGCCGTTTTTCATCACAATAATCCAATCACTATAACGAATGGCTTGATTCATATCATGCAGCACCATCACAATCGTAATGTTATACTCCCTGTTTAACTTCTTGATGAGCTCTAAAATTTCGAATTGATAATAAACATCCAAATATGTTGTCGGTTCATCCAAAAACAAAATAGGGGTTTTTTGCGCCAATGCCATCGCTATCCAAACTCGCTGTCTTTCTCCCCCAGACAGCTGTTCTACTTTTTCTTTTCGTTTTGATTGCAAATTGGTAATGGAAAGCGCCCAATCAATCACTTCTTCATCCTCTTCTGAGTTATGATGATGAAAAAATCTTTTATACGGCATGCGGCCGTAGCTCACCAGGTTTTCGACATTGATATCAAAAGGAATTTCATTTTTTTGATGAACAACCGATAGTTTCTTCGCCAATTCCTTCGGCTTATATTGTTGAATCAATTTTCCGTCCAAAATAATCTGGCCTTTTTGCGGTGCATTGTGGCTAGACATAACTTCTAATAATGTGGACTTTCCGCATCCATTCGGACCGATAATCGTCGTAATTTTACCAGGTTCAACAGCAAGGTTAATTGATTTTAACTGATCCTCTTTTTGATTATATGAAAATGAAACATTTTTAACCTCCATAGATGCGATCACTCCTTCTAATCAATATAATCAAAAAGGGACCGCCGATTAATGACATAATAATGGATGCAGGAAGTTCCGTCGGCGCTAAAAACACCCTTCCGATTGTGTCGGCCGTTAAAATAAGCAAAGCTCCTGATAAAATGGAGAATGTTGTTAATATTTTATAATCTGAACCGACTAATAGCCGTCCAATATGGGGAATTAGCAAACCGACAAATGCAATGACCCCAACAGTTGCGGTTGTGACGCTTGCCAAATAAACTGCAATCGCAGATATAATAACCCGAGCTCTTGTCACGTGAAGCCCCAGATTTCGCGCCGTTTTATCTTGTAAAGCCAGCATGTTGCACCAAGAATAAACGAGCAAGGACAATATTAAACCGATGGAACCATATATAACAATTGTTTGAACATCGTCCCACGTTTGTTGAGATAATGTTGATGCAGTTGCTTTCGCAGAACTGGTTGTCGTATAGCCTCTGTAGTTAAAGGATTCATATAATGCAGTAAACACCGCATTGACTGCCACCCCAACTAAAATTAATCGAAGGGGGCTGAGCCCTGATTTCCATGAAAAGGAATAGACAAGAAAACAGGCAAGTATCCCTCCAAAAAAAGCAAACAGCGGCATCCAAAAAAACAACGTAGGAAAGAAGCTGATCACAGTTAATGCAACAAAATTGGCTCCTGAAGAAATCCCGATGATCCCAGCTTCCGCCAAAGGATTTCTCATGACTGCCTGCAATAATAATCCCGATACCGCCAAATTTGCTCCAGCAAAAAGGGACACAATGATCCGTGGAAATCTCATATCCTTTATGACTTCTACATCTTCATTTCCACCAAACAAAAGGCCTCTGATCAACTCAGCAACGCCAATTTCCAAGCTTCCGTTCACAATAGAGAAAAAAGTGACAACAACCAGCATTGTGGTCACCACTGCAAAAGTTAGCCACGTTTTCTTCATGGATCAGCACCCTTTTCTTTTTTGTCCGCTTATTCATGAAACTCAGGATACAAATATTTCACCAATTCATCTAAAGCTTCATCCGCTCGAATGGTTGCGGTAGTCGGGAACAATTCTTCTTCCAGATCATACACCCTGCCATTTTTGACAGCATCAAAATGCTTCCATATATCGTTCTTCTTAAATTCTTCATCGAACATTTTGACTACTTCCTCCGGCATGCCGTGAGCAAGCCTTAATATGACATCGGGATTGGATTCATATAAATATTCTGTGTTAGATTCTAAATACTCCACTTTCTCTCCTTGAATCACGTTGTTTCCACCCGCCAATTTCACTAGATCGCCAATATAGGAATGCTCTGTTGCCACTAAGTAACTTCCGGGAACTCCGAGTAAGATTAAAACATTTGGTTTTTCCAAGTTACGAGTTTTTTTCTGGATTTCTTTTACTTTTTTTTCGAATCTATCAACGATCTTCTTCGCTTGTTTTTGTCGTTCATATTTTTCTCCGAGTGCAAGAATTTCCTTTTCCATTGATTGAAGACTGGTTAAATCCAAAAAATCTACTTGAACGTTATGTTTTTCAAACACTGGCTCTAAATCATATTGAATAGTTGAAACAGAGTATACATCAGTAGGTTTTAAAGACATCAAAACTTCCATATCAGGATTTTTAGCATACCCCACTCTTTTCGCATTCTTATACCGCTCCGGCAGTTTTTTGCTGCTTGTGGGGACGCCAACTAAATCAATATCTAACGCATCAAAAATTTCCGTAACGGCAACAGATAATGAGACAACTCGATGATCCTGTTTTTTCGGCTTTTTTTGTTCCGTTGATTCAGCAGCAGATGAAGAACAACCGGCGACGACAACCAGCAGCATTATCAAAAGGATCAGCCATCCCATTCTTCTTTGTTTACACACTTAAACAAAGCCTCCCCGCTTTCGACCGACCTAAAAAGTCGTTGTCATATTTTTTTAAATAAGAAAATGTTGTCTTGATGCGCATGTCCGCATCAAGACAACATTCAGGTTATTTTTTCAAATGAATAAGGAGCCTTGAGCGATTCTTCCAAACTATGATGGCAAGAGATCCTAGCAGCAATGCCAAATACAAACCAATTTGGGAAAGATCAGCCGTTTTGGCATTCACGGTTGAATTATTTGAGTTATTGGAAGCGTCATCGTCTGTCGATTGTCGATCTGCATCTCGGTTAAAGGTTAGTGAATCGTCATCGCTATTGCTATTTTGTTGATTTTGATCCTGATTCTGGTTTTGATCTTGATCGCTGGAATTCGTATTCTTCGTTGGAACGCCTGTTCCATCATATGGTTTTACACTATCTGGATCAAAAGCAATTTGGATATCATACGTATTGTGATATTGAAGATCTGGAATATCCACCTTGATCTTAGCATTCACTTTTTTAGATAAATCTTCGATCGGGAAACCTACTACTCTTGTATCTTCTTTTTCATTTTTGCTTCGCACTTCCACATCTTGATATTGGCCGTTTCTTTCCACTTGTAATTTCGTAATCCATGAGCTTTTTAGCAATGTGAACGCAACATCTAATTGTCCATTTTTTACAGTTAATAGTGCCGGGCTGACAACATAATCATTGACCATTGACGGTTCTTCTGTACCATTTTTTAATACAGTAAATTCCACGGTATATAAACCGTCAGCCAACTCATTTCTTGTTTGGCCGCCATTGTTATTTCCAGAATTTTGATTGTTATTGTTCGATGGATTGTCTCCAGGCTTATTTGTACCCGGATCTTTCCCAGGATCTTCTGGTTTTTGTCCATCCTCATCCGGCTGATCCTTCTTCACTGGTTTGATGCTGTCTACATCAAACTGGATTTGAACCGTATAAGATCCATCATAACCATATTGCGGTATAACAACTCTTGTTTGAACATTCAGTTTTTTCGTCAAATCATCTACTTCAAATTTGACGACTCTCGTATTTTCTGTCTCATTCGTCGATACAACCTCCGCATCGACATATTCACCGTTTCGTTCTACTTGAAAGGTTTTAATCCATTCGCTGCTTTTTAACGTCACTGAGACGTATTTTTTGCCGTTCTGCACTGTTAAACCAGCTGGCTTCACAGTATAGCCGTCCATTGTTGATGTATCTTCTGTCCCGTTTTTCAAGACCCTAAAGCCAATCGTATATTCGCCGTCTTGAAGCTGTCCCGCAGGCTGCTCATCTTGATTGCCATCTTCTCCCGGCTGCGGATTTGGCTCAGTATCTCCAGGAGTTGGATCATTCGGCTCTTGCCCATCTTCTTGACCCGGATTTTCAGGCTCTTGCCCGCCCTCTTCCGGCTGCTCCACCTGCACTGGCGTAATGCTGTTTACATCAAATTGGAATTGAACCGTATGAACTGTATCATATACGCCTGGTACGGCGACTCTAGTTTTAACATTCAGTTTTTTCGTTAAATCATCCACTTCAAACTTGACGACTCTCGTGTTTTCTGCTTCATTTGTCGATACAACCTCCGCATCGACGTATTCACCATTTCGTTCTACTTGAAAGGTTTTAATCCATTCGCTGCTTTTTAATGTCACTGATACATATGTTTTGCCATTCTGCACTGTTAATCCGGCCGGCTTCACGGTATAGCCGTCCATTGTCGAGGTATCTTCTGTTCCGTTTTTCAAGACCCTAAAGCCAATCGTGTATTCTCCGTCTGCTAAAGCCGATTCAGCAAAAACAGGCTGTATTTTGACGGTCGGCAATAATAGCAGGAAAACCATAAAAATGGCAAAAAACTTTCTAATCCTTTTCTTCACAAGAAACCTCCCCTTCTACGAAACTTTAAATCTAGATTTGAATTTAAAAGTTAGAAATGCTGCAGATAATAAAAATAAACCGATGAAAACATAAAGTGACGTGCTGTCACTAGTTTCCGGATTATTTTCTGTCTGCTTGTCTGTTTCATTTTGATTGTTTGTTTTATTTTGACTACTTTTTTCATTGCTTGTTTTTGTAGAAGCAGAGGTAGATGATTCGTTTGAACTATTAGAATCTGAGCTAACAGCTTTAATGCTATTTTGATCAAACTTTAGTCTTATTGTGTAATGGCTGTCATAAACACCCTCTCCAGGAAATTCGTCTTCTGGAATATAAACATGTATTTGAGAGGTTACAATGTCGGGAACTTGATCTACTTCAAATTGCGCAACTCTTTTATTTGCAGAAGTATCTGTGCTTATCACTTTTGTATCCACATTAGAAACTTTAAATTCTTTAATCCACGAACTATGATTTAATCTTACTTGAACGAAGTATTTGCCATTTTTCACAATTAGTTTTGCAGGCTTTTCCCAATAATCATTGGCCATGGATACCGAATCATTATCTGCTTTTAAAACTTTATAGTTGATGGTATATGTTCCATCAGCCAAGAAATTATTCGCCGATGCCGGCAATGAAGCATAAAAAACTACAAATAGTAAAAAGACGACTGAAAAAATTTTTTTCATTTTTTGATCCGTACCCTCCTTTAAAATGTAATTAATAGATTGTTATATTCCAGAATTAATTAGCTTTCCCCCTTTCGGCCACTTATCAATAATGATTCTCAATCTCAAGAGTCATTTTATTAATAACGATTATCATTGTCAATAAATTTTTATGAATCTTCCATTTTTCCATAATTATAGAAATTTTTCATTTAGTAGTTTTTTATTTAGTTGGATACTCCGTATTAGAAGACTTTAGTCGAACTTTTTACAAGAAAATAGAAAAATCTTGTTTAATTGAATTTCATCCATAAAAAAATAATTTGTATTTATCAGAATGATGGATTCGCCTTATGTCTGAAAAATTATTCGGACAGTGTATTATTCATGTGAATATAGGCTATCGATTAACAAAATGAATAGAAAAAAATGGAGATGAAACAAATTAGATCAGTTCCCTTTTTTCGGACATGAGGTAGTGTGATGTTAAGGCCAAGGGGGAAAATGAAATGGAAGACTTGGAGTATTTTTAAAAAATGCTTTTTCATTGATTAAACTTTATTAAGAAAATTTAATGTTTGTACCAGCACTTTCTTCTTTATGTATCGATAACGCAATATGAACTCCATAAAAATATGTATGGAGAAGCTGTTATCTCCATAAAAATAAGTTTAGTTTCTATAAAAAAGTAATATAGAGCAGATACAAAAACGGTAAAAATTGGACATGAACTTTTTTAAAAAGTGTGAATACGAAATGGAGTGTAAAACGGAATTAATTATTTTTGAATAATTTTTTTAAATAATATTCGCCAGCTATTCTATATGAGTTTACTACTAGGAATAAAGTATTGAAAATACATATGAGCATTTCTTCAAACAATAATATTTTCGCTGCACCTACAATGAAACTTCAAAACAAGCTCAGAATACTAGTAACTCTCATTTCTTTTTATCAATTTGTCCGATCTGTACAATCAACTGTTGACTTTCAAATTATTAAGATCTATTATTATAGAAAATTAAACCTAGCTAAATAGTATGATTTAAATTTAAAACGACTCAATTAGATGGTACAGATTTTTGAATGGATAAAAGGTGCAGACGACGAAGCGGCAGGTACAGATTTAGCATTACTCATCTACTAACAGGGTGTGGATCAAATACATCCTCTCGTTCATCATTTGACACTGCAAAAATAGTGATTCAAAAGCTTGCATATGACAGAGCCTATCCTTATGCAAATGAAATCATATATAATTTGTGACTGCACAGTCAGTTGGATTAAAATGTTCAGGCATTTAGAATGCTCATTCCTCAAACGCCGGCTGCAGCACTTTCAAATTTTTGTACAGCCACTGTCAATTTTATTAAAGCACATCATTAAGTCATAAGGTGCCATTGCATGAAATAATATTAAGTGCCTAACATGTCGCAATTTTTTGAATTTTATATTGATATGTAGTTTTGGAGAATATTTATAAAACTACCAGACTTAAGCTTGAAGGCAAGAGGTGGATAACATGCTGGAAATTAAAAATGTACATAAATCATTTGGGAAAAACAAAGTTTTAAACGGAGTTGATTTAAAAATAGATAAAGGGGATGTTGTCGTCATTCTTGGACCGAGCGGATCAGGAAAGACAACATTGCTAAGATGCATAAATTTTCTTGAAAAAGCAGATCAAGGTCAGGCAATTTTTGGGGATATTCAGGTTGATCTTCATAAAGCAACTAGAAAACAAATTCATGCAATAAGACAAAAGACTGCATTTGTATTTCAAAATTACAATTTGTTTAATAATAAAACAGCATTAGAAAATGTAACAGAGGGGCTCATTATTGGCAGGAAGATTCCAAAAGAAAAAGCGAATGAAATTGGAAAAAAAGCATTGGATAAAGTAGGACTGTCCCACAAATACAATGCTTACCCTAGTGAATTATCGGGCGGGCAGCAGCAAAGGGTTGGCATTGCAAGAGCGATTGCTTTAAATCCAGACATCATTTTATTTGATGAACCAACTTCCGCACTGGATCCGGAATTAGTTGTTGAAGTTTTAACAGTTATGAAGCAAATTGCCAAAGAAGGAACAACAATGTTGGTTGTAACTCATGAAATGTCTTTTGCGAAAGATGTTGCCAATCGGGTGATTTTTATGGATGGCGGAGTCATTGTAGAAGAAGGATCACCTAAAGAAATTTTCACACATCCAAAAGAAGAAAGAACAAAACAGTTCTTAAAGCGGGTAATACCCGAGGATTTTACTTACTATATTTAAACAATTGAACAGCCTTTGTCCTTTCACATCACTGTAAATACAGACCCAAACACAGAATTCCTAGCCCTAAACGATTCAAATACGAATTGTTTAGGGCTTTTGCCGAATATTGATTGATTTCCTTCAATATCCTTTACGAGCACCACTATTCAAGCTGTTTCCACTGGGCATCCTACGGAATGAACATATCAGGATGTGGATTCTCCCGTAAAAATAAAGAACCTTCGAAAAGATCCATCTTTTCCCATTAAAGCATTAAATATCTATTTCAGCCAAATATTTTAACGACACGACAAGCAAAAGCAAGTTTCTCAAGAACGTGGTAAAATAATAGCATCAGCATAGCACTGTTCAGCAGCGTAGTATTCTTTCGAAATGCATGAGTACAAGCACTTTATTGATCCAACAGTAATGCAAAATTCTCACACCGTTATGCGAAGAAGTTTTTCAAGGAAAATTTCGATCAAGTGGCAATTATACAAAGCTGATATCTATCCATATGTTTCCGGCAAAAATGTCCTATTCTTTTGAAACCCGGCAAAATGTAAAGCATCGTTGTCTTTGCAATGAACAAGCAGTTCATCGGTTTTACCCAGATTTTATCCTATACGTTCGCCAACTTTTTCTAAAATAGGCAGTTTTGAAAACGTTTACTTTTTATAATTTGTCAGATCTCCTGACGATAATATTGAGAATGCTGCATTTTAAAAAAATAATCTATTTAAAGACAGTTTAAATGGGATGCTGCTTTTAATAAAGACGGAATATTTTCATTATAGATTATTAAAACCATTTTAAGGAGGTGGAATCATTCAATTAATGATTGCAGATGTTGTGCTTGAGCCTAATACCATGAAATTGGTAAGATCGCTGCCGAATGTAATGAATTGATGACGACACCTTTGATTTGTGAAACTGCTGAACAATCGGCAAGATTAATTAAAAATAACTATGAACTAACAGAGATTTTTATATATGCTGACCCCGTGTTTTTCTACTTAGCAAAAAGTGCGTTTCCTATTAGTAATTTTTCGTATTACATCCCTTTTGCAGGATAAATGATCGGCAAAGAATCGATCAATCAAAAAGGAAGGCCAGGCCGAATTTAAGAAAAATCAATATCACGAAATTAGCAAAATACGTAAATAAAAAAGGTAAAGCAAATATTTAGTTTTCTTCATAACTGTAAATCATTGGAGAATGGCTGCATTTATAGAAGCAAACAAAATGTAATCTGCGATTCTCGGTGTTTGGCTGACCATGTAGATATTCTTTTTTTCGCTATATTACTCTTTATGTTACCTTCGGCGGTATGAGCTTCTTGCGCAGGATATTTTGGCACGAATATTGTTTAGACTCTTCTAATTGTTTAGAATTTTTTCAATAATGATCGACTAAACGGGTGATTCTTGTTCATTTCAATTGACCCTTCATTATTGGTTTAAGACTGTAAAAATGCAAAAGGGGGCAAGAATTAATGAGGAATTCATTAGGCTATCCACAATTACTTTCGCAGTTGCGGCAAGACGATTCCCTAGACCTTTTGGCAGACCGTATTGGTGAAATGCTTGAATGTCCAATTACGATAGAGGATTCAAATCATCAGATCATTTCCTACAGCAGACATAAAGAAAATGTAGATGAAGCAAGAATGGCCACGATTATGAGTAGAAAAGTGCCAGATAAAATCATTAACAGTCTTTGGAAAAATGGGATTATGGCAAAACTGTTCGAAAGCGATGAACCTGTTATTGTCCCTGCAATCAAAGAAGTTGGACTAGGCAACCGTGTCGCTGTTTCGATTCGAAAACATAATGAGGTTTTAGGTTTTATATGGGCACAAATCAATGATAAAACAATGGACGATGATCAATTGCATTTGCTCAAGGAAGCTGCAAAGCTTGTGAAAAACCAGCTCCTCCTTCAGCGAATAAGAAAACGAAAAGAAGAAGAGAGTCATCAAGAATTTCTATGGAAGCTATTAACAGGTCATCTGAACGATGTGTCTAAGATTAAACACCAGGCTAAACGAGTTGGGGTTAATCTGGATGGAAATCTTGCTGTTGCTATCATTAACTTTGAAAAAGATATAACACAAGCTATTGAAAAACATGCCTATTATTTAGCTGAAACATTGCACCAAGTTCAAGTAGTCAGCAAATTATTTGATCAAAATCAACTAATATTGCTTACCCGGCTCAGAACAGAAAAAGAGGCGATTAACGCTCTTTCCGGTTTTATTAAAGATTTTATCAACAAAATAAGTATGCGTTTACAAATCCGAAATATATCTGGTGCTTTCGGCTCTGTTTATCATTCTCCGGAGCATGTTCATTGCAGCTATAAACAAGCATTGAAAGTATTAAGGCTTAAGGAAAAATTCCCCGATGAATTACAGCAAAAGTATAGTTTTCAGGAGATCGGCATCTATCAGTTTTTAGATGAACTTTATCAAATCCGAGTTCGTGACCACTATCAAAGTGAGGCAATCAAAAAATTAAGAGAGTATGACCTCAAGCATCACACCGATTTATTGCTTACGCTTAAAAGTTATTTAGAATGTGACTGCAATGTTTATCAAGCAGCGCAATTATTACATGTTCATCCGAATACGTTAAATTACCGTTTAAAAAGAGTAGTAGAAATAACAGGAGTAAACCTGAAAGACCCTAACCAGAAAATAACATTATTTCTGGATTTAAAACTTGAAAGCATGAATGTCGAGTAATTTGTATATTTACACAAATTACTTTTGCGGTTTTCTGATTTTTTCATAAAGTAAGGTTCAACTAAAAGAGATATGATAGTGGTGCAGATGTTATTTTAAGGAGATGGTGAGGATGATCATCGGGGTACCGAAAGAAATTAAAAATAATGAAAATCGTGTAGCTATCACACCTGCAGGGGTTGTGCAATTAATAAATGCAGGACATAAAGTAGTTATTGAAGCAAACGCTGGAATCGGAAGCGGTTTTACCGATGAAGAGTATAAACAGGCTGGTGCCGAGATTGTTGAAAGAGCTTCAGAGGTTTGGGAAAAAGCAGAAATGATTCTGAAAGTAAAAGAGCCCCTCCCGGCTGAATATGTATATTTCCGAAAAGGGTTAATTTTATTTACCTATCTCCATTTGGCAAATGAACCGGAATTGGCCAAAGCTTTAGTGGAAAATGAAGTGACCGCTATTGCTTATGAAACAATTACTGTCAATAATACATTGCCATTATTGACACCAATGAGCGAAGTTGCCGGCCGCATGGCAGCTCAACTCGGGGCGCAATATTTGGAAAAATCTAAAGGAGGAAAGGGAATACTGCTAAGCGGTGTTCCTGGTGTCAAACGCGGGAAAGTCACGATTATTGGCGGCGGTGTAGTCGGAACGAATGCAGCAAAAATTGCACAAGGCCTTGGTGCAGATGTAACGATTATTGACTTAAATCCTGCACGCCTGCGTCAATTAGAAGACATTTTTGGTTCAACTGTGCAGACGTTAATGTCAAATCCTTATAATATTGCAGAATCTGTCAAAGACTCCGATTTAGTTATCGGTTCGGTGCTGATTCCCGGTGCAAAAGCACCTAAGCTTGTAACGGAAGAAATGGTAAAATCTATGCAGCCCGGGTCAGTCATAATCGACGTTGCTATTGATCAAGGCGGAAACTTTGAAACGATTAATTATGCAACAACTCATGACAATCCTATTATCGAAAAATATGGAGTGCTGCATTATGCAGTCGCCAACATTCCAGGTGCGGTTCCACGTACAGCAACAATTGCCCTAACAAATGTCACGATTCCATATGCTGTGCAAATTGCTTCCAAAGGTGTAATTCAAGCAATTAAAGAAAGTGAAGCGATTAAAACAGGCGTGAACGTCATGAATGGGAATATAACCTTTAAAGCAGTAGCACATGACCTTGGCTATGACTATGTTCCAGTCGATGACGTTATCTCCGAACGATTGTATTCTTAAAACGCTGATGAAACACCCTTCATGCTTAGCTGTGAAGGGTGTTTTTAGGATTCTTTAAATGGTCGAACGTTCATTTGCATTTATTCCACTTTTTTTCGGCACATCATGCCAATTATTGAATAATAATTTTCAAGAACACTCAGCAACTGAAAATTAGATGTGTGTCTTAATGCCACCGTGTACGGACTTTGCATACCATAAAATCCAGAAGGGGAGATCGCGTCCAACAACGATCTCCCCTTCTTATGTATCTACTATTCTTCTAATAGCAATGATTTAAGTTCTTCTAATCCTTTTTGACGCTCAATTGGATCCAGAAACCCCACGCATGAATAGATTCTTAAGCAATAAAAAAACACCCATTCACAATTGACCATCAGCTAAAATGAATGGGCATTTAAAAATTTTTAGAGCATATGTTCAGGAAAAACCTACTTTTGGACTGGAGGCTGCTTTATTTTATCGAGTAGAGGACTCTACATAGCCTTTCTGACCCAGCACATAGAAGACATCTTGACGACTCTCCAAAATGTAGGAGGGAGCAGGCTTGCCTCGGTTCGCCCGGTGACCAGCAAGGTGAGCCTCGCTCTTCTCCCAGGCTTTCCAAGCCTCTTCTGATTCCCAGCGAATCATAACGAGTACTTCTTCATTCCCTTTTCTCTGCCTTTTCTTAAGCACGCTTAAATCGATAAAACCCGGCTGCTGTTCGATTATTCCCTGTGAAGTGAAGCGGTCAACAATTCGATCGGCATGTCCTTCTGTCACTAAAATAGTTTTTATTTGAACAAACACTCACATTGCTCCTTTCATAGTGATTATACATTATTATATTTGATAACAATTATCATTTTCAATAATACCCGCAAGAAATATTCATCTTTTTTCAAAACTCTTCTCTATCAATTCATTTAAAAAGATGATGGCCAATAGCAAAGCGCCTGATCCACAGCACAACATATGACGATATAGCTCCGCTGTCCCCACCAGATGAAAAATTGAATTGCCGGCACACTATCACTATTTAATTGTTTCTCTACCTGTCCGGCTTTCGTATCAGATACTCCATTAGCCAAGATAATATTCATTCATTATTTTAAAAAACTATTTTAATATAAGTTCGCAACAAAAAACACACGTTTATGAAGTCAAACGAAATCAGCTCCTAACATGTATTTTTTACGTGACAATATTGTTGCCAATCTTGATAAATAAGTTTAAATTTTATCCAAGACAGGTGTCTTTTTACGAACACAAGTTTTACAATGCTTTTAAGGCTGCGGGAGAGCAAGCTCTTTATTGTCAAAATGGCTTTCCATTCAAATTCCGCATGTGTGTAACACCGTAAGGATAAACTCTTTTGGTTATCATAATAAAACTCCCCATTAAGATAAACAGATTTTTATTTTTTAATCTGTCTACCTAATGGGGAGGCATATCAAAAATCAAAACGTCATTAAAACAAAAAACACATAAACATCAATATATAAACGTTACTAAAACATTAAAGGGGAGGTCTATAAGTCGAAAAAACGACTTATTAGACATCCCTCTTTTTTTCGTCGTGACAAAAAATTTTTAAAAACGGATTATTTTCAATTATATTCTATTATTCTGCAATTTTTTTATATTAGCTCTGCTTTAAAATCATTGACTTATCAGTCTCTTTTCTTTATTATAGAAACAATTATCCACTGATGAAAAGTGGCTGTTTTAAACTTTATTCATTCCACACCTTTGTTTCTCATCCAAGAAATTAGCTATAAACCGGTTCTTTTTCGTTTACACCAGAGATCGGTTCTTGTCCGTTTAGACCGAGCGTCTCTGCTGTTGAAGTATGAAGTTCATGGAAAAGATCCGGGTTTTCTACTAGTGACACACCATAAGAAGGAATCATTTCTTTAATTTTCGGTTCCCATTTATTCAAATGTTGAGGAAAGCATTTTTTAATTACTTCAAGCATTACGTGTACGGCAGTAGAAGCTCCAGGAGAAGCACCGAGCAATGCAGCGATCGAGCCATCTGCAGCCGTAACAACTTCTGTACCAAATTGAATCGTTCCTTTACCGCCAGCTTCAGTATCTTTGATAATTTGCACACGTTGGCCTGCGACGACTATATCCCAATCCTCTGATTTAGCCGTCGGGATAAATTCACGCAACTCATTCATGCGCTTTTCTTTCGTTAACAGAAGCTGCTCGATCAAGTATTTTTCCAAAGAAAAGTTTTTAAAGGCTGATGCCAACAAAGTTACGAAATTGTGCGGTTTTACGGAAGCAAACAAATCCAAATTTGAACCAGTTTTTAAGAACTTAGGCGAGAAGCCTGCAAACGGTCCAAAGAGCAATGTTTTTTTGTTGTCGATATACCGTGTATCAAGGTGCGGAACTGACATAGGAGGTGCACCAATTTTAGCCTTACTGTAAACTTTTGCATGATGCTGCTCTACAACTTCTGGATTATTACATACCATAAATAATCCGCTTACAGGAAAACCACCAATATGTTTACCTTCTGGAATACCAGATTTTTGAAGCAAGTGCAGACTTCCCCCGCCGGCTCCAATAAATACGAATTTAGCCTTATGGATTTCAACTGAACCGCTATTGAGATCCTTCACTTTCAATTCCCACAAACCGTCTCTTGTGCGTTTAATATCCTTAACACTATGCTTGTAGTATATTTCGACCTCTTTCTCTTTTAGGTAGTCAAATAACATGCGTGTTAAAGCTCCAAAGTTAACATCCGTACCTGAGTCGATTTTGGTTGCTGCGATCGGTTCATTCGATGTACGTCCTTCCATTATAAGCGGAATCCATTCTTTCAGTTTTTCCGGGTCATCAGAAAATTCCATTCCTTGGAATAATGGATTGTTTGATAGCGCTTCAAAACGTTTCTTTAAATATCTCACATTATTTTCCCCTTGGACTAAACTCATGTGGGGCAGCGGTCTGATGAATTCCTGCGGATTTTGTATTAGATTGTTTTTTACAAGGTAAGACCAAAACTGTCTGGAAACTTGGAACTGTTCATTAATTTTTATAGCTTTGCTAATATCAATAGATCCATCCGGTTTCTCGGGTGTGTAGTTAAGCTCACATAGTGCAGCATGCCCCGTTCCTGCATTATTCCATTCATTAGAGCTTTCTTCTCCTGGTTTGTTGAGCTTTTCAAACACTTTAATTTCCCATTCCGGCGCTAATTCTTTCAACAGTGTCCCTAAAGTCGCACTCATAATTCCGGCACCAATTAAAATAACGTCTGTGTTAGTTTGTCTGCTACTCATTTTTCCCCATCCTTATCCCCCAATATTTGTAGAAAGGATGCAGGCGACCTGCCTAATTCAAAGCTCTACATGGCTTTCGCCACACGCCTTTTCTACAACAATTATATCTTAATTATAGTATATCATTATTTAAGTATAGTTCATTATTAGTATTTCTAATTAAAGTCCATCACGATTATTTATAGATTTACAGATTCTATATCAACTTTATACAACCAGACCGCTAAAATTAATTTTTTCTTGAAAATGAATCATTTTACTCCATAAACATATCCTATTATTTACCAATCGCCAGATATCACCTGAACGAATGAGATGTGCTGTTTAAATAAGAGTTTCTACCGATAAAGAAGATCAAAAAAGAATCCATAAGCAGCCAAAGAGAGCTCTTTATGAGATATATCTTGGTTAAAGGGGGATATCGATGATTTTTACGTTGATGCAAACGCGAACATGTTACACAAAATAAAACAGATAAATCATCTCTTCAAACAACAGATGATGAACATGTCACTCAATTATAAAATCAGTCACTTATTCTGCCTCCCAAAATAGATAATTTTAACAAACAGTTCCAATTGTTTTTTTAGGGTTTATTCCTTTGTTTGCTTATCTTGCCAGAAGCGATGATGTTCTGTCATTTTTTGGCGTGGTTTTTCACCCTATGCAAAAAATACAAATTTTTACATATAGGATGTATGTTTGAATTTGATCATTTAATATTAAGTCACTTTACAGAGGATCGACCACATAAAAAATGAGCCACGTGATTTCCCATTTTCAAAACCTCTCTTATGCTTGTAAGTATCAGAACATTCAAACATAAAGAGAGGAAGAAAAGGATGATCAGTATGGCTCAATTTCATACCAAGGATAAGTAGTTTCCTACGATTCTAAAGCTCTAGTAATTTTTTGAATCAACATTTTTCAATTCCTTGAAAAACGGCTTGAAGCATCTTTTCAATCTCGATGACCGGATCTAGTTCCTTTTCGAAAATAAACCAATCATATAAAGTTCCCCGCATGCACCTGGAAATGATCATGGCCAGCTCTTGTATTGAAAAATCTTCGGTGAACTCCCCTTTTTCCTGTCCCTCTTGTAAGTAATTTTCAAGAATGTGATATAATCTTCGATTCGTATCCGCAAGAAACTTGGCGCTTTGGGGATTCATATAAATCGTTTGCATTAACTCTTTCCCTAAATCGTTTTTCAAATACTTCATTTGTGTGATGGAAAGACGTATAATTTTTTCCTTAGCAGATAAATCATTCGGCAATGTTTTGCAAAATTCATCATAAAAGTTATCAATTTCCTTAAACTTTTCCAAAAAAATTTCTGACTTCGAAGCAAAATGGCCATAAAAGGCTCCCTTCGACGTTTTGCTTTTCTCGACGATTTCATCCACAGTGACTTGGTTATATCCTTTTTGACTAAACAGCTCCAAAGCTGTTTCCAAAATTCTTTTTTTGGTTTTAAGCGCTTTTTTTTGCTTTGCATTTAATGTCATAAAAAAATCCCCTTTTTTCCTAACTCAACTTGTCTTTTATTATATCTAATGGTCTTGGAAAACCTATTATACAAAATATTCTAAATTAACAAAATATTATTGACAAATCAAATATATTGAAATAAACTATGGTCTATAAAGACTATAGTCTATTTTCGTTGTAAGCGTTTACTATAGGGGGTGAAATCGATGGATATTATTGGAGAAAGAACGATTATCGATTTGCTTCATGAAAAATGCAGGTTATACGGAGATAAACCATTTCTTGTCTTTGAAGATAATAACAAAAAAACCACCATGTATACTTATCAGACGTTTTTGCAAAAAATGAATAAATTCAGCCGAGTACTTTTGGATTTAGGGATTCAAAAAGGCGACCGGGTTACTCTCCATCTTCCAAATGGTTCTGACTTCATTGTCTGCTGGTTTTCATTAGCTAGAGTCGGTGCGGTTATGGTACCAACAAACATCCTCTCGACTGCAAATGAAATGGAATATTACATCGCCCACTCGGAATCGGTTCTCCTAATTACAGAAGAGGAGTATTTAGAAAAATTTCAATCAATTCAAAGCAAATTGCCAAATCTTAAAAAAATATTGTTAAGCCGCTGCAAAAATGATCTATACAAAGAAATAAGCATGGATCATTTAATTGAAAAAGCAGAGGGAGACATTCCTCCTATATCCCTCAAAAGCGATGATATTGTCTCCATCATGTATACTTCGGGAACAACTTCTAAGCCGAAGGGATGCATGATTACTCATGCCAATTATCTTTATACTGGCGAGGCTGTTTCGAAGACCCTGAACTTTACCCCAGAAGACAGGGCTTTGATCGTACTTCCTCTTTTTCATGGCAATGGCCAATACTATCTGTTTATGCCTGCCTTAACCGTTGGAGCAAGTGTTGCCATCACGGAACGGTTCAGTGCTTCCCAATATTTTAAGCAGGCAAAGAGATTGCATGCAACAGTCGGTTCATTGTTTGCAGCTCCCATCCGCATGATTTTAGCACAGCGTTTTGATGAGGCAGACAAAGAAAATCCTCTCCGCTTAATCATCTTTGCCCAATCGGTCACGCCTGAACAACTGCAGGAATTTGAACAAAAATACAATGTACCGCTGTTGCAGCTATACGGAATGACAGAAACTGTAGCACCGCCATTAATGAATCCATTATATGGGCAAAAGGATAATACCGGAATCGGAAAGCCCATCCTCAGCGCCGAAGTCAAACTTGTGGATGAAGCGGGAAAAGAAGTACCGGTCAACAAACCCGGTCAGATCATTGTAAAAGGTATTCCGGGGCGCACTATTATGAAAGGGTATTTCAAAAATGAAAAGGCAACCAACGAAACTATTCAAGACGGCTGGCTGTATACAGGGGACAACGCCATTATGACAGAAAACGGTTATTTTTACTTCGTTGATCGAAAAAAGGATATGATCAAACGTGCTGGAGAAAACGTAGCGGCAATGGAAGTAGAAAATGTAATCATGGAACATCCGGACGTGTATGAAGCTGCTGTCATCGGCGTGCCTGATGAGATGCGGGATGAGGCCATTAAAGCGTTTGTAATTTTAAAAGAAGGAAGACAAACGACGGAACAGGAGCTGATTGAACATTGTCGGAACCGTCTTTCAAAATTTAAAATACCGAATACCATCGAGTTTGTGAAGGACTTTCCTAGAACGTCTGTCGGAAAAATTCAAAAACATTTGTTGAGGAAATCCGAAAATTTACTTTAAAATCATTCAATTTACTTTTATGTACCTGCTTTTCCAATATTTTAAACCTCGGAATGTCATTAATGGAATTCTGCCTTTCCAGTGCAAGCGATAATGAAATAACCGTGAATTCCCTCAAAAAGAGAATTTGAATTTGATTATTAGATATGTGAGATGAGGGGTGTATTTTTATGAACAAAATCCGTATCTTGTTTGCCAGCTTATCAGGGTCTGTCATTGAATGGTATGATTTTTACCTATATGGTACTGCTACGGGACTTGTGTTTTCATTTCTATTCTTTCCAAGTCATGATCCGGCTGTAGGACTATTACTTTCTTTTGCAACCTTTGGCATTGGCTATGCAGCCAGACCTATCGGCAGCATTATCTTCGGTCATTTTGGTGATAAGATGGGAAGAAAGGCCGCTTTAATATTTACACTTATTGGAATGGGCGGAAGTTCATTTTTGATTGGTCTTCTTCCTACTTATGAGCAAATTGGTATTTGGGCGCCGATTATACTCGTCCTTTTAAGGCTCATCCAAGGTATTTCCCTTGGGGGTGAATGGGGTGGAGCTGTTCTGTTGGCCACCGAATATGCCCCGAAAGGCCTTCGCGGACTGTATGGTTCCATTCCCCAGTTAGGTGTACCCATCGGTTTAGTTCTCGGTTCATTAAGCTTAACGGTTATTAGTTATTTTACTTCTGATACACAATTTTTGGCATGGGGATGGAGGATTCCGTTTTTATTTAGTGTCGTTCTGATTGGACTCGCGCTCTGGATCCGAAGCGGAATTGAAGAGACTCCTGCCTTCAAACAACAAAAGGAAGCTGGAGCAATTGCGAAAATACCATTTTTGGAAACGTTCAAAACGAATTGGAAAAGTGTTTTGCATGCTATCGGTTTAAAAATTGGGGACGGATTTTTCAATGTATTCTTAATGTCATTTATTCTTTCTTATTCTACGGTGTACTTGGGGTATTCCAACCAAGTGGCACTAACAGCCCTTACCATTGGCTGCGCGACTATGATTATCACCATTCCGGTTGTAGGATACTTGTCTGATTATATTGGCCGAAAACTCATTTATATTGTCGGATTAATTTTATTGTTTATCTTATCTATCCCTTATTTTTCATTGGTTGACGAGGGCGCTTCCTGGTTATACATCATGCAAGGCGTGATGCTGGGAATCATCTGGGCATCGATTTTCGCAACACAGGGCACCTTATTCTCCGAATTATTTCCGGCAAAGGTTCGCTACACAGGTTTATCCTTCGGGTATCAAGTGGCAGCCGCCATTGTTGGTTTCGGTCCAATGATTTGGACAACAATGGCCGAATCCTTCGGTCCTTCCCCATGGGTCTTTGGCGGATTTATGATGGGAGGCATTATATTATCCCTTATTTTAAGTCTGTTAGTTCCGGATACGAGAAAACGTTCGTTATACGATCATCATATTGAAACAGCTGAAAATAATTTCAGCATAAAAATGTAAGGTAAAATAAGATTTCTATCCTTCCACGGGGTACCATAAAATTATTGAATGAGGTTACCCTGTTTTCATTTTTAAATAAACTCCTTGGTACATCTGCGTGTGAGTTGCCTTTGTGCCCAATTATGATGTCTGTCATTTCTGGACGTGGTTTTTCACTCTATGTCGAAAAAAACTACTAACTTCTATATATAGGGTCTATGTTTCGGTAAATCCGTTTTTTGTCACAAAAAGGGAGAAAATACAACAAAGAAACTCCTGACTCATAGGAGCAGGAATTGTTTTTGTCATTGTTTGACAGAGTATTTTTCTAAAAAAGATTGTACAGCCAGTAGAGAATTCTCGAAGCATATTTTACGCAATCAATGCAGGAGTGGATCGAAGCCTGTAGAGATTGGCTGCGATGTGATGAAGCAGGAAATTCTCATAGAAACGTGGAGAAGCACGCCACTTTAGTGAGTGGTGTGAGGTTCCACCGCGGTAGTAAACTGCTAATCCATTTCCATAAAGAATTTTTGTAAACGTTCAGCAGCCATTCGATATGCCTTTTTCCTATCACGAGGACCAATTGCAATAACTTCCATTCTTATCGGCCGTCCTTCAACTTGCCGATAAATCACCCTAATATTTAATAACTTTGATTTAATCCTTGCAAAACCATGTAAGTCCCCATGTAGTGATTCAGCAGCTCCGTCAGGCTTAAATAGGGGGCCTTGCTTAGCTCTTTTTAATATTTCTAATAAAACGGTTTGCCTATGTCCTTTGTTAATCGCTTTAATATCTTGTTTAACATCTTCAACAAATCTCAGATCGACATTATATTTTTCTAAAACCAATGCCTGCAAATCTTCAAGTGTCTTCACATCCATCTTCCACTAATAATTTCATTAATTCATTTACATTCATATCGTCTTCATCAAAAATATCTGATAAGGTTTGATTTGCAGGTTTATCTTTACGTGCATAGGCTTCTTCCATAACGACTTGATCAAGCGCTTCTTCTAAAACTTCTTTCATTTGAAGCAATGTTTCAAAATAATCTATATTGACGACTACAGCTTGTGCATTTTTCTTTTTTGCATTTTGAATAACAAATACTTCATCTGTGAAACCATTAGAAAAAAGATCCAGTATTTCTGATAATTTTTTTGTTCTCGAAATGTCCGTTACGCTTAAAACATTTGTTTTCAAAAAATGCAATGTATTCGTGTTAGCAATAGGATGTTGTTCTTTTTTCAATGTATGAACACCCACCTTCCATCCCCCTTTCCTTTAATAAATGCATTATTAATCTATTTGATACACGTAATTCTACACAAAAAACAACACATTTATATGCTTAAAATATACAAAGCAACATAAATATGTTTCATTCTCTTCGCGAGTCCTGTTCCTAACAAACTGATAATGATAAATTTCAATATCCTTGTCAATGAACCCTCTTCTTTGTGCGGCCAGTAAGGTTTGATACATGTTTTCCTTTTCCACGACATTTAATGTAAATTCTGTTTTCAGGTCTTATACCTTTTTCACAAATATATTTAACCAAATTATAACCGATTCTTCGCAAATTTCCTTTTTCATCTGTTCCCAAATCATGATCCAACGAAAGAATATGCACATGTTGTTTGTTGATTTATGAAATGGCTTATTCATTGTTCCCACACCTATTAAGCCAATCGGAATGTCCGATAAATCATCCAAATATAGATTGATCCAACCATACTCTCGGAGAGGTTCAATGTACCAATCTGTATATGACCATCCCATCCGTTATATGCTTGATCCATACATATTTCATTTATTTTTGCACCGTTATTCAACAAAACCCTCGATATATCCACATATCCGAAATAGCATGCCGTGGATAGAGGGGTTTTTCCGATTTTATCTTTTCGGTTAATCCATCCACTTTTGGAATAACAGCTTGCAAGCAAAAATTTAGTTTATTCATGAATACCTCCCAATACAACAAGACTTTGGCCTTGTATTTACTCGTTTACTTCATAGTCTTGCAAATATGTCTTCAATCTGCTTTCCTCATTTGAATATATAGCTTCAAGATAATCCATCCCCTTTTTCTTTTTTTACTTTTATACGAATCCGCGAAGAAAAAAATCTTATTGTAGCTAGAGTATTCGATCAGTAAAAAGGCAATCCATTATGATCAACAGCTTGGTAAGAATCAAGAAATTGGAAATATCATGTATTTGCAAATATTGTCATGGATAGCTCAAAAGGGAAAAAAGCACCCATCGCTATTGGACGATGAATGCTTTCCATTGTTTATCGATTGCTTATTCAATAAAGAGCCTTACAAAGAATTACATGTAAATACACGAACAAAATGTTTATACGTAAAGCCGTATTTTCGGCAGTTTTTTTCAATTACATCTTTTCTCTTACGCCTTGATTCGAAACCCAAAAGTCACAGTCTACCCCTGAATTTATTTTCGCAAAAAAGGAGCTTAAAAATAGACAATAAATATTATTCATTTATTTTTTTCAAGGCCTCTTCATCTGCGATCACTGTCACATCATTATGCTGTCTTAAAATTGAAGCAGGAAACTCTTCAGAAATATCACTGTTACCCAATAGCCTTGCAAGGGCGTCCGCTTTCTTTTTACCAGAAACAAGCAGCAAGATTTTCTTACTTTCCATGATCGTTTCAATTCCCATCGTAATTGCTTTCGTTGGTACTTCGTCGATCGACTGAAAGAATCTAGCATTTGCTTTTCGCGTTGATTGATCCAGTTTAACAATATGCGTTCTGCTTTTAAAGCTGGTCCCTGGCTCATTAAAACCAATATGGCCGTTTAATCCCAGTCCTAATATTTGTATATCAATTTTATTTTTAGAAATTAATCTGTCATAAGTCATACACTCTTGTTCCAAATCTTCAGCCATTCCATTAGGAATATGAACATTTTCCGGTTGAATATCAATATGTTGAAATAAATTTTCATGCATATAATAGTGGTAACTATTCTTATTTTCTTTAGGCAGCCCAACGTATTCATCTAAATTAAAAGTAGTTGCATGTTTAAATGAAACTTCCTTTTGTTGATATTTTTTGACCAAACAATTATATAAACCAATTGGAGTTGAACCTGTTGCAAAACCAATGACTGGTCTTTTCAAACTTTTCATATGCTCTATGACTATATTAGCTGCTTTCTCACTCATTTCTTCATAATCTTTTACTTTAATAATTTCCACGTCATTTCACCTTTCTACAAAATCATTATGGGAATCTTTACTCTGGAGCAAAATATTTTATATTTTAAAAATCGTTCTTAGTGCTCTTGCCACTCCATAATGATCATTATCTTCAACAATCATGTTTGCTTTACTTTTTACATAATCAGTTGCATTTCCCATCGCGATTCCTAATCCAGATGATTCCAACATTTCGACATCATTTATCCCATTACCGATTGCAATCACTTCTTCAGGCAATATATTCAATTGTTGAATGGCAGATTGAATACCGGTCCATTTAGAACCTTTTGGATATACCTCGAGTCGATCTCCTTCTTCAAAAACATAATCCTCCAGCACTTTCTCTTTAAGAACTTTACGTTGTTCAGAATTTATATATAAAGTTAATCGGTGCGCTTCGCAATCCGTATCCTCTAAATTTGTCTTTTTTGCAAATGGCAGTAAATGTTCTTCATATAAAGGCTGATTAGATCGTGAGGTACTGTACGAAAAGTGAATATACTTGCCGCCATATTGATAAGTTTGGCTGCAAAGATCATAGGCAACTTTTGATGATATTTTTACATCATGAATGATCTTATTATTTAAAAATACAAGGCTGCCGTTATAAGTAGCATAAAGCGAACACTGTAATTTATCACCATAAATTTTTGAGGCTTCTAAAGACCTGCCTGAAGCCAAACCAACGATAATCCCCTTCTTTTGCACTTTATGAATAGATTCTATGGTTTCATCTTCAAGCTGATTTTTAGAATTCAAAATTGTCCCGTCTATATCCAGAAAGACAGCTCGATACATTTAAAATCTCCTCCAAAATTTCCATTAACAACCATGCTCTTGCAGTAAAAATGATCATTTTTATTGGATCAATTGATTAAATTCCCCATAGAATCATAAATTCCTACAAGTTCAGGGTTGGCGGAAATATTCTTTAAGACGGCAACATGGGCATTGGTAACAAATACTTGTGTGCGAAAGGCATATATGACCGTATCTCCCACTCGTACTCCGTCTGTCGCCAATGAGCCGTAATAATCAATATTAGTCGGAGCATTATCAATTGTAGGAACCCGCTTTAGATTTTGTCTATTTGTTCCAACTAATGCTTCCTTCATATGTGAACGCGGATAAAATCCGCCGCCAAAAACATATGCATGATTATTATATAAATGGGATACCTCCGATACATATACCATCGCAGGTTTTTCTTCCAAGTTTTGTGAAGCATGCAATGGAGTCGTTCCAATTAATGCATGACCGGGTTCTCCTTGTGTTGCACCATTTTCCTTTAATAATTTCATTGTTGCGGTAGAAGTGGCACTTGGCATATTCATCTCTAGCTTTTCATATCCTCTATTCATTAAAAACAATTTTGCAGTCTGCATGGATTTGACATTCGGGGTAATGGTTGGAACATCATCTTGAATCAATATACAAGGAAAACTTGTTAAACCGGCTATTTCAATGCCTTCCAATTTTTCCATAGATTCAATATCTTTCACTAACTGTTCAAATGTGAATCCACCTTCTTGACCGTTATATATATAATCGTCTTTGTTTGCAATGCGCAAAAAGACTTTTTGTTTTTTTCCCATCTGTTGAGCAATTCTGCTTATATTTCGAGCATTTTCATAACTAAAAACTGTAACATAATCAGGATTAAGATTTAATATTGTTGATATCATATGGACAGGTATTTGAACGAGGTGTCCAACATGGCCAATCTGAATGCCATTTTTACTAAGAGTCATGGCCTCCCATGGATCTACGGCGACTGCCTTCTCAATCCCTGATTCAACAATAGCTTGCGCCACCAACGGATTGCGGCCAAATTGTTTTGTCATAAAAAATAGTTCAATATCCTGTTTTTTGGCTTTTTCAGATAAAGCTTTAGCATTCCTCTTTACTGTATCAAGATCTATTACATAAGTATTGGGTGGGATAATTCCTTGCTGATGAAAGTCCAATGCAGCTTCTATTAATTTTTTGTTATGCATTATTGTCGATTGTAAAAACATCCGTCAGTCTCCTCTTTCCTTTTTGCAATATTTGAAGGAATGAAGTTCCGTTTTCAGTTTTATTAAGTCCAAGATACTCTGCAGAAGTTGCAGCGATATCTGATAGTGTCTTTCTTTCTCCAATTTTAACGGGGGATATTTGTTTATGATAAACTAACAGATACGTTTTCTCTCTTGTATGTTGATTATGGCCAATCGTAGGATCATTCCCATGATCCGCACTCATAATCAACAGGTCCTGTTCTGTCATTTTTTCCAGTATTTCCGGCAAATATCTATCGACCACTTCAATACGATCCGCATAGCGGGCTGGATTCTGTGCATGTCCGGCCAAATCTGTTTCTTGTACTGTTGCAGCAATTACTCCATGTTTTACATTGTCCATTTCATGTAAAATATCCTTCATTACTTGTTCCGTATCGACACCCGGAAATCTATTGGCGCCTTCACAATAAATGACATCCTGCATTTTTCCAATAAGAGAAACTTCCATTCCGCTTTTTTTCGCCAATGTTGGCAGCTGAAATTCAGGAGAGATGCCAAAACCTAAATGACGTACTTGATACCCTTGTTTATATACATTTGATTTAGGTGAATTCACCCCTACTAATCCATCTTCCCGTCTTTCTACTGATCGTTGCAAGTGTTCGGGTGTTACATTTTCGCCACCAAGGACAATCACACGATTGACTTTAACATTTTTGCGCACACATTGCCCTATTTTTAATACTTCTTCAAACGGAATATAATCTAGCGGAGCACTCACATTATAAATTTGGCCGTAATCAGTTTCGATATTATCAGCGACGATGACTAAATCATTGACTAATAGATACGGCAATTCAGGATTTGGGATCGTTACTTTATATCCTTCTTTTTCTAGAGCACGTTTTACTTGATCCATATTTTCAACAAAAGGAGCTAAATACGCTTTTTTTGGTTTTGTTCCCATAATTTCATTATGCCCTTCAAAACTGTCTGCTCCTTGATGCATAAGGTTCAAAACACCGTAACTGGCAATATTATCAACATTTTTTAATTTCGGATGATGTAAAATTTTATTGATGCCCAATCTTTCAAAGTTTGGAATTTTCAATGATGGCACTGCATCAATAATATGATAAAAAGTATTGGCGCCGACATCTAAAGGGTGATAGTCTTTGGCATCTTCCATATAACCGACACCTAAGCTGTCCAATATAATAATAATGACTCTTTTATTCATTTTTGATCCCCCTTTACTATATTTCCTTATGATTTTCGGTTGCCCGATGAATGGATTCCTCTAGTATTCTTAAAATTGTTTCCGCTCCGCTTCTTAATGGATTAATACGTATCATTTTTTTTGATAAAGCGGGATCTGACGATAAGAAAGTGCCGGAAACTCTATAAAACATTGGCACAACTTCGTATTTTGATTCGGCGCCGACCGGATTGGGTGCCGCCCCTAATTCATTGGCATGATAAAGTACTTCTTCTGCGATTGGTTCAGTAAATTCCACAAGTAAAACTTTTGATTGTGCATTGGCTAAATAAGCCCTTTTCACACCCTTAACTGCTCCATTATTAAGGGCATGGACTAATTGATCATTCACGCTTGCTTGTATAGCCAACATAACGGGAGCATATACAAGACCTCTTAATGCTTCCAAAGCTTCATAGCCTTGAACTTGGCTTCCTCCGGAATAATTCATTTTTTCTATTTCCTTGATTAAATCCTTTTTCCCTAATATGATTCCAACACCTTCTGGACCTAATAGCTTGAACATTGAGAAGGTGGACAAATCCGCTCCGACTTGCGCCCCAATATTTTCGACTTTCATTGCAGCATAATTGTCATCTGTTATTATAATTAGAGCCGGATCAGCCGAACGTATTATTTTTATTGTTTCAGCCAAATCATAATGATCATCAATTTTTTGCCTAGTATGCTGAATCAATGCGCCTTTTAGTTTTGGATTTTGCCTGATTGTATTTTTGATTTCTTCATGATTGTGAAAATCCGCATATATCGGCATTATCCCCATTGATTCTAAAGTTGTTTTGCTTGTTGGATATATAGGTGCATCATGTACAAGGAGCTGATCACCCGGCTGCAAAAAACTCATAAAACCAAACCTCAATGCACCTGTTCCAGCGCCGCGCACCAATAATGCCTTCTCTACGCCAAAGAAGTCAGCTAATGTTTCTTCTACTTTTTTTGTAAATTTTGGTTTATTAATGCCTCTTACAACACCTAGATCACCAAGCGAAATCATTTCATCGCCGCGAAAATGCCTTGTAATGACATCAACGAGCTTAAACTGTCTGCGCTTAGCTTCTTCAATAGAAATACTCTTTAGCGGATAAGTTTCCATAATCATTCACCTTACCCTTCCATAAAAGCACGTGGGTTATGAATCAACATTTTATCGATTGATTCACTTGTAATCCCATAAGATTGCAAAAGGGGGACAAATGTGTCCAGTAAATAGGAATACCCTAATCCACCTTTATATTCGAGATGTGATTTTCTAGTAATATCCATAGATAATAGTACTTTGTCGATATACCCTTTATCCTGTATTTTTTTCAACATTTCTGCTCGAACGCGATCCGGCATGTAACTTTCTTTTCCTATTGTGTCAAATTCTACATATACTCCTTCTCTTAGCATTTTTAATACATAATCGGCGTCTCCTGTTAAATCAACATGTCCTATGACCACTCGATTTAAATCTACTTCATGCTTTTTAAAGAATTCCACTTGTTCATGTCCTAACGTTCCGATAGAAGTATGTGTAGAAATTGGTTTTTTCGTTTCCTTATGAGCGATGACAACTGCTTCAAACACTTTTTTCTCAGCTTCTGTCCATTTATTATAACTTGTTCCAATTTCACCAATAATTTCAGCTTTTGCATCTGTTCCTTTTATTCCTTCGACAATTTCCTTTATCATTCTTTCTGCCAGCTTTTCTTTTGTTTCCCGAAATACTTGAATCGGGTAAAAAGAATCTTGATAGAAACCAGTAGCGAAAATAATATTAATCCCGCTTTCTTCTGAAACCTTTTGGACGTATGTAATACTTCTCCCCATTCCGATATTGGTTACATCAATAATATTACGTACACCCTTTTCATATAATTTTTTAAATTCTTTTACAGTTTCAGGAAATACATCCAACCGGCAATCCTCATTATTTTTTACTTCAGAAAGGTCAATGGTTGTATGCTCATGCATATAGGTAATCCCGTTTTTCAACATTAGATACTTTCCCCTTTTTTAATAATTTCAAGTGAACATCTCTCCAATCCCAAAATGAGATTGGAGAGATGCCATTGTATTTAACCAACCTGCCATAAACCAACTGCGTAAAGAAGATTAACGATGATCCCCAATAATATGACCGCTATTGGCCCAACAGCCAATTCAACAAGTGGTTTTGATGCCATCCGGTTGATTAAATAAAATCCAATGACCCAAAAGAACCCGATTCCTGGAGCAATTTTTTCCGCTGCCATTGCACTGCCGATTAATATCGCAATTCCGAGAACATCTGCCAGCGAAGTTCGAATATGCTCTCCCATCTCGCGTACGCCAGGCAATTTATCCATACTTTTTGATACTGCTGATAATGATATGACCTCCAAGTACATGACTAAAGCACCCAACACAAATGCCAAAATCGGTATATCTCTGAAAATAAGACCGACTGCAAATACTAATGTCGTACCAGCTAAACCATAAACCCCCGTTACAATGGCAGTTGAAAAAACTAAAGGAATAAATCCGATCGCACGTGCAAATGTAGCAATGGCTGCCTCTGTATAAAGACCTTTATTAATCAATGCTTGAGGCATTGCATCAACTGCTAAAATCAACATGGAAGATGTTAAAGAAACAAGTCCACCCATCAAAGCTAATAACCAGCGATTCTTCTTAATTCGATTTACACGTTCATTAAAAATATTTACTAAATCGGCATTTGTAGTATCCTCTCCGCCTTTAACTCTAGAGGCATAATAAACCATCATTAACATTCCTATTAATAACGCCATTCCTTCAGGGCTAAGGGAAATATCGTATCCTGCGACTTTAAATGTTCCAAACTTTTCGAATAACAAAAAGGAGGCTAAAGTGACAATCGCCGTGACAGCAGCTTTTTTTAAACCGTGCTGATACCCAACGGCAATAGCAGGAAATACTGTAAATGCAATAATAATCGGATTACCGATAAGACTTAAAGAATCTATGAAATTTACTGGAAGCATGTTAAATAAATCTACGACAAATTGCAAACCTAACACTATTCCTATACTATAAACAGCACCGAGAACTCCGGCTGTAACCATTCCTATTTTATTATCTGGAGTCCAAATACCAATTATGTCGCACGCTAATAAAATACTATGGCCAATAATAATCGTAGCTCCTATAGAAAGAGGGATGCCGAAGCCGACTATTAATCCAAAACTCAATGCAAAACTGGTTGCAGCCAGTTCTCCTCTTGTCATTCGATTTTCAAGGTATTCAGGCATAATGGGACGCAACCCGTCATTAAACACCGCTACCCCGCGGTTTACGAGAATAGAACCTAACGCACCGACAGCAACTATGACAATACATTGAATGAGATTCAAATCCATTCTACTCACCTCTGTTTATTCATTTTTTATACTCAACTTTCGCACATTGTTAGACATTGCCCGATATAATTAGGTGGAAAATGCCAACCTTTTCTTCATTGATTTTTCAAAATGCCTCAATCCAAAAAACTTCTTGTTGGCAAGTGCTTGACAAGGATCGATCAGTGTATGTAAAACGTTTATGTCATCCTTGTCTCGCACATCTTCGCAAAACTATCAAAAGGTTTGCCAACGGATCTTCTTCCGATATCATCCATCAAAATCATGTAAAAACAGTGATTGTATCAATCATCAACCTGTCATAAAAGCGGCCTTGCAGCTGCTTGCCTAGGTTTTAAGGGATACGGATTTAAAAAATACTTCATATTGGATGATTTGGGCAAGGCTGTATCAGCACTTAAAAGTGCAAGCCATTCACTGCGTTCACAGAACTGCAGACAAAAAGAATGTTAGTGAACGTAAAAAACGATAAATAGTATCTTTTTTACGCAGATTCACTGATTTTTATTTTGAAACACTGGAAAAAATCGATTTACAAACAGGAATAGCCTATATATTTCTTGATATTAGCCTCTCTTAGATGATATATTTAACTATGAAATTTCTTTTGGTAATTGCGTAAAGCAGGTTTCTTTCATTACCATTTAAATGACACCTTTTTTCTTTTGTTAAAAGTTTCGTCACCCATATTTTCCCCAAAAGAAAAAGGTGTCTTTCTTTTTATTAATCACATGTTCCAAAAAAACAATTTGCATTTTTACAGGGATTGAAGTGAGTTCCATCAAATGTTTAGAAAATATAAAACTGCGAAAGCTGATTATTTTAATAAAGCAGGAATTAGTATATTCAATATATTTTTTGAAGATGATGCCGTAAATCCAAATGCAATTTTGCCATCATTCACTTCCTTTTCGATTTCTTCCTTGGTTTTTATGGTACTTGGAGATGCCAAAGTAACGCATTTATCTTTGCCTAATAATGCAATTGCCATTGCAAGCGCTCCACCTGATCCGGTTTCACAGGCACCAATATAATAGTCAGCTTTTTTGTTTTTGACAGCCATAACTGCTTCCAAATCACTTTTAACGGATACTTCTACATTATTTCCTCCGATTTCTTTCACTTGCTTTTCAATTGCTTGTTTATTCAACTGTCCACCTATTACAATTCTCACCATAGAAAAACCCCTCCTATTTATTTGATTCAATAACTCGATGAAGATGCAGATAAAAATAGACACGCTCTCCTTCAGGGAGTTCTTGGCCAACCAGTGAATTTATATGGTTTATAATTTCTTCTATATCCTCTTTATAAGGCGTCTCATTCACTTCATTCATGATTGTATTGGAAGGACCATCTTCGCATTCACCCCTTTCCATTCTAGTTAAAGCCATTGACATATGTGTCCAAAACATTTCCGAGTTGTCAATTACCTCCTTTTTGAATTTTTTTGATAAGTAATCAAATGTATTTAAAGTTACATGAAAAGCTTTTTGTGTAATAACACTGCTTGTTAATAAAATAGTTAACTTTTCTTTCACTTGAATGCTATTCACTTTTTTCTTTAACCTCCAATATACTGTATTTAGTATTTTGTTTTAAAAAATTTTGTGTCTTGTATAAAACGCAAATTTTTATAGTGTCTTATACTGTTTGATTTTCGGATAATATCTTTAATCCCGTAAATGATAAATTAATGTTTTAATAGCGTGGTATTTTTTCCCCCTTTTCAACACTTTTTTGTATGTCCAGTATTTTTTGAATATCAACTGAATCCCACTTTTCTGCTATTTCTTGTTCTCTATCACCATCAATCACAATAACAGCTTCTGTTGTGTCTCGGGAAATTTTCTTCGCTTTCGCTGATTGAAAATCGATTGCTTGAAATGTTTGATTCATTCTTTTGTCATCGACATTCCAAACAGCTACATCAATTTGTTTTGAATTAAGCATATCGAATAACTGCATATAATTGACATTGACATATTCGACATTCCTGTTTTCAAATTCAGCAAATGTCAGCTGCATCTGATCTGGAGACTCCATATCCACGCCAACTCTTAATTTATCATTAGTTACATGATGATCTGAATCAGCTAAGAAAATCTTATGAGCGGATACATAACTGTTAGCTCCAAATTTCTTGAAAATTTTTAAATTTGGATATTCTGAAATGATATTATCTGCTGTCATCTTAGAAACAATTGCAAAATCACTTCTCTTTGTCCGAACCGCCTCAATTCGATTCAACCCGCCGCGCATATAAATTAAGTTTATTGTTTTTCCGGTTGATTCAAATGCTTCCACTATTCCTGTCGCTAATCCTTCATATTTCCTTGAATATGGAAGCGGCATAGAGCCAATTAATGGGGCGATACCGGCAATCTCAAGCAATAAATTGTTGTCCTTGCTAATTAGATACGTGCCTAAATGGCCTCTGGCTTCCAATTTAATCGCTTTCATTTCCACCAATAAATTTAATGCACTTTGTACAGTTCCCCTGCCAATGGATAGTTGGGCGCAGTAGTCAGAGATACGAGGAATTTTATCTCCAACTTTTAATTTTATCAATTCTTTGGCAATGTTTTTTGCTGCTAAACCATTTTTAGAATAAAATTTTTCCCACATACTCTATCTTCCTTAAAAAACAATATACTATATTCTGTACAGTAAATTATAAGCAATTCCTATTAGATTTGCAATAGGTATTTTATACATAACAAGACATTAAAAATGATTTTATAGATTAAGACACATACTTATAGTATTTCTTTGACATTATCACGCAAATTTTCTTCTTAAATAATTTTCAAAAAAAATGTTTCATTTTTTTGAACTCCTTCACTTATCAGTTGTCTTTGTTATTATATACCTAATGAATGAACACCAGAAATGCTGCATCAATTCATTAATCGAATTGATGTAAAAGAGGCCAGGATAGTGGCATTAGCCCACAACTTCCTGAAAGTAGCCGGCATCCGCCAGCTACTTTCAGATAAAAATCGAAAAAATATAAAAGCAAGTGGAGAGAAACGCATTGTTTTTCTCCACTTGCTTCATTTTAGGGACTTATCGGACACCCAGCTCGAAAATTGAATAGAAACTGGTGAGATTAAACAGATACGCTGAATGTACTTCCCGATGAGATGGCAGCACCATCGATAGTATTGCCTTTCCCATAATATGCCTCGCGCCATGCTTCAACGTATATTGCGCTAAACTCACTAGTTCGTGCCATTTCTGCTTTTGTCATCACCATTGTCCAACCATTATTTTGTGAATAATGGGCAATGACATTATTACCTGCATCTTTGAACTCCACAAAGGATATTCGGCCTTTGCCGGCAAAACTTTGGGATGCTTTTGCGATAATACCTTTTCTATCTGGAGACGCAACGGAAATATAGCTTTTCATAAGATTTCTGTAGCCCGCAGATTCACCGCCACAGATACCTTTGGCGGCATCTTTTTTTGCCTGTTCAATAATAGCCTCTCTGAATTCTTCTTCACTCATGGCAGGGGCTGTTTTCGTGCAGAAATCGAACCTGGTAAAGTCAGGGGACGGAAAGCCATTCATCCGCAGCTTATTGTCAATTTTTGTTCCAAGCAATATATTGATTAAGTTGACATCTAATGGTTTTATACGACTTATTTTCCATTCACTCCTTTTCATAGGATTTCGCCTGATACTTTGCTGGAAAATACCTGGCGATAACCACTACTTACCTATCCGGGTTTAAGATGTTGTTTAGTAGTTGTAGTACACCGTCAGCTTTATATTTTTATATGTTTTATAACCGGGAGACAAACTGCTGACGTTGGTTCCCGTATAGTAAAGTTGATATGTGCCATTCGCAAGCGTGCCAATCAATCCTGCAGAAATTTCTGTTTTGTTACCAGATCCCCATGGTGCCGATGTCCATCCGGAAATGTTACTAGTTGTTATATACAATCTGTTTGACAGGATTGCGCCAGAATACGACATCGTGTTACAATCAGCAACGACCTTTGTAATGACCGCATCTGCCGGTAATCCGGAGACATTAATTGTAGCAATAGACGAGGAACCACTCTCACCCGGGTCAAGATACAGACTCATTGAACCGATTGTTCCAGAGGATGAGGTGAATGTTTTCGATGACGAAGCGGCGAATGCGGTTGTTGTCATGAAAAATACTACGACCATCACAAGCAATAAACTGATTAACCTCTTTGCTTTCATATGAGCACCCCCTTTCAAATGTTATTTTTGAGGATTCACCAGCCCATAGAATAATTGACCCTCATTATATATATCGTCCATATATTACCATTATTTACACAAAATTTCATATTTGTCACTTACACGTACCGCGGCATCGTAATGGCAAATTTAGTACCGATCTCTTTGAACGCTATCAGCATAGCGAACAAGCATTATTGCTTGCAATGAAAATAGTGGTAAACGGTGTTTCAACTCGGAAAGTACAAAAAATTACAGAACAATTATGTGGCAAGAAATTCTCGAAATCCACTGTTTCAGCCCTTTGCAAAAAACTAGATCCTTTAGTCCATGAATTTAGAATGAAACCCCTACAAACTCATTACCCTTTTTTAATTGAGATGCCTTGTATCTTAAAGTGCGGGAGAATAATCGAGTCCAGTCGAAGGGTCCTCTAATCGATGGGGATGCTTCTCCACTCTGGACATGGCCTCGGTAAAGCTTACGCCGATCCTTCGCACATGTTCTGGCCGATATCGGCAAATACCTTCGAGGGCGAATTGATACTAAGCAGGCTTTTGGCGCTGTCCACGATGCCGGAGAAGAAGCCGGATACCTTTTTCACCGAGCCACGAAGCGAGAGACTTGATGCCTTCCCACAGACCGGTTAAGATGTTCTTGCCGATTTCAAATGCAGCGCCCACGGCCTTTCCCAAACTACTGACAATGGCCGCGATAATCTGCGACAGCGAGGCTACGAGCTGCGGAATCGCTTTAATTAATCCTGCCGCGAGCTGAACTGTAAGCTCGATGCTCATTGCGATAATCTCAGGCAGGTTATTGGTAATAAGTCCACTATGTCGGTAGTGATCTGGGGCAGGGCTTCTACAGCTTGGGAAGCGCGTTAGAGCAAAACCTCGAAGTGTTCTTGTTCTTTAAAGACGAACGTCACAATTTCTTCATCGGATCATCGACCAGTCGAAATGAAAGCAGAAATCAATAGGTTTTAGAATTACTGTCTCAACTTAACATAGATCCTCTGTAGGTATGCCTCTAAGCCGGGAATTCAGATAATCTGTACAACTAGCCGGCATGCCCTCCACTCATGTAAAGTTTCTAGAACAGATCACTTATGATTGGTGTGCAGCATCATTTAGCGGTCTATCTGCTTGACCTTAATTTCGTTGTCCAGTTTTTGTATATTTAAAAAATTCTGATGTTAAAATCATAATTATTGAACGAGAGAACACTTTCTAAAATACTGTTTTTCTTTGAATTTCTTCGATTTTCACAAGGATACATCCAGAATGGACTCAGAAATCAGTATTGGATCTTGAATATATTTAACCATCGTCCCCCCTATCACTCCAACTTTTTAAAAGAAAAGAACGATTTTTTCATGACACACAAAAAACCCGGCACGTTCGTATCGTGCCAGGTTTCTATATTCGCTACTCATGGTTCCATTGGCTTTTTGCTCTGCGCCTCTTTATCAATGTTGCGACTTGATGCTTGATACTCTGCTTTCCTTTTTATGATCTCGCATGTATACAAGGAATAACGAACTTGCAAACCATGTAATTAAACCAAAAATAAAACTTCCCCACCAATTGTGTGTAAATTGCAGGGAAAATAGCACAGCTAATACACAAATAAAACAACCGACCATTCCATAAACTGATCCTTGCGCTGTTTTTGCTGCTTCTTTAGATCCGTTCTTCGTGCCAACCATCATCACGGCAACGACCATAACGGCTGGGAATGCCGCGAAAATCCCCCCGATAACTTTCCATGGCAACAGTTTTGCCGCTTCATAACTTAGTACAACTGCAGAGCCGCCAAATAAAAAACGGAAAAATAAATCACGTCCGTCCATAAAAATCACCTTAACTTAGAAATATCTTGAAATAAAAGCATAAGCAATGGAAACAAGAAACCATCCAGCTAGCGATTGTGCAAGCCCGCGTTTCCAACCTTGCTTAGTGCAAAGATAAACGACCGCTATTGCACACATAATATTCATGAACATCCCGACAACTGCCCCTTGGGATAGAACAATCGACTTTTCCACTAGCTCACCGCCTTTTACATCTAAGCGAAGTGTCAATAATGCCGCGAAAAATACAGCAGGAAAGGCCGCAAAAATTCCTCCGACTTTTGATCCTAATTTTCTTGAGATAATGGTAGAAGCGACGACCGCGCCTCCGCCTAATAAAAATCGAATAACAATTCCACTCATCGATAATATCTCCAAGATAGATTCATCCTTTCTTTGGCGACCAATCTAGCGGAATAAATATTATTTTTGTATATTTGTTTGTGAATATTTTCACGTATATATTGTAAACGATGATAGTACAAACATTTGTGAACTTTTATTTAATTTTTTGATTGTAACGCTTACACTTCCAAAGTTGTGGCAAATATTTGAATAAAACTTAATGGTTTCAAAGTCTTTCTTACTTTCAACCACGACACTTGTTGTTTTCATCCTTGTAGTAATATAATTTACAGTAAATCCATTTAGCCATCTTATGAAAAACGTAATGCAAGCATTCAAAAGTATGGCAACTGATGATGACAACATTTTTGTTTTCTCTTCTAAATTATAACTGTCAAGAAAGAAAAACGGCGCTGATCCGAATAGCATGGGTTGTTCGGATCAGCGCCGATACGAATCGTAATCCAATTGTGCCCCGCCTCACCATGGGATAGTCAAGTTAAGCGGTGGCTCGCCGAGTGCGTCAGCCAACTTCTGTTTGATGTCGGCTAATGCCTCCGGTGACACGGCTTCAGCGCGCAGAACAAGGATTAGCTGCGTGTTCGACGGACGTACCAGCCCCCAGCAGTCTTTGAACTGAATGCGGGCACCGTCCACGTCCACGACCTCGTGACTGCTCGCAAACCGCTGTTTGACCGCGGCGATGGCTTCCGCCTTCTGCTCCTCCGGGCAAGGCACGCGCTTATCCGGAGTGGCGTGATACCGCGGGACATCTGCAAATAGCTGCGACAGCTTGCGGTCATCGTTGGAGAGTATGCGCAATAGCCGTCCCGCCGCGTACAAGGAGTCATCATAAAAGAAGCAGGCTCCGAACTCCTGCACGAATACGTACCGGTTCAGTATTACCACAGATTCACAATGGAGGCGGACGCTCCCGAGTCGACGCAGTGGGAAGTCTACTGTGCTCAAGGGCGGATTGTGCTCGAAGGCTGGATTCCCCAACAGCTGTACGTCGAGGGCGTGCTCTCGGCAGAACAGGCGGAACTAATCGACGCCCTGCTCGACACGGTGCCTACGCAACCAGTGACGGACGCTGGCGAACAGGTACGGGCATGGGCCGCATCGCGGTTGTCTTCCGATAATCGGCGCCCGATCGTACATCCTCGTTTTTCGTTTCCCGCCTACCATATCGGCGGACGTTGTCATTGGTTGATCAACAAGCATGGTATGAGGCGATGGCCCAGACCCGCTTCCTAGACTTTTGTCGAATGATCCAAGATCCAAACTGGAGCGGACTGGTGACGCAGACGACTCCGTAGCCGACCTAGCCCTGGCCGAAGCCTGGCAGGAGGGCCGGATGCGGGATTCTACATCCAATCAGACGAGACCGCTTTAACTGGGATTTACATACCTGACCACCTCCTCTCTGGACATCATCCAAGAAATTCTGCCTGTTGAGCGTACGAAAAAACCGCCAACCAGGGAAACACCTGGTTGGCGGTTTCAACTTTTTATAGTTCTGACGTTGGAAACCAAAACCACGCTATCAATTTTCCTTTGCACAACGCCATTATACTTGCAGGAACTTTTTTTACTCTCATCTCTTTTGTCTTAAACATCATTTACACAAACTTTTATACATCATCGATAACAGTAACATTAAAATTTTTTGTATAAAGAATGCTGAAACTGATTTATCGTTTTTTCATTAGCTGTATTTAATTTCGTAAAATTAAATATTTACTCGTTATGTTTTACATAAGATGTACTATCCATGTAAAACAGAGGTGTACAAAATGTCAGGTGGCTTGCGGTCAAACTTTGCTTTAATTGTTGTGCTGTTTATCCTTTTAATTATTGTTGGATGCAGTTGTTTTTTCGGTCGTTACTAATCTAGAATCCTTTCCAAAGCTTTACCGGATGGATCATATAGATCTGTCCTTTTTTATTCATTTATTTTTCAAGGGAACCTAATTACTCTTTTGTTTCCCTTACTGCTCCAAAAACTCATAAATATTTGTTTGCTATTAATAATGTAAATAGCTATAAAACGATTATATGTTTACTTGCAACAAAATTAGAGCTTTACTCATGTCTCTCCTAACTGCGCAAACTCCCTTTTAACCAGGCACGAGGACGATAGGGTCCGATCGGGATTTGGATTAAGCTTGTTTTCCATCGCAAATCGATCTTGTAAAGTTTATCGCATAAGTTCACATCAAATCCGAGAAGCGGGTGCCCACCCATCCCCATGGCAGACGCCACCAAGAGCAGTCGTTGCACGAGCATCCCCGCCTCCATTTGTTGAATGCGATATCCTCTGTACCCTAATTCCATTTGAAGGTGATCCCTGTCTCCTACCAAATGCAGACAGATCGGCACTTGGAACAGATTAACATTGTCCATTGACATTCCGTATTGCAGGTAGTGACGATAATCTCCAGAACGTATCCGTCCTAACGCATGAACAGCACTATCATAGTAGTAAGCACCATTTGGAACATCTTCAACGTTATAAAAACAGCCATACAGGGAGACACGGGACGTCGGCTTCTCATATTCTCCATCTAAATCATTTCGATACGTGAAAAAAAGCGTCGCCTCTTGCAACAAAGTGGCCAATTGTTCTTGACTTACCTTTCCCAAAACAAAATCCATACCTGGTGAATATCGCTTCTGGCAGACTGACGCCAGATCATACGATAACCGCTTCACACAAGGCAGAACTACCGCTTGGACCCCACAGGTACCTTTCTCCTCTACCTTAATCTGCCGAAATGATCGTGATGATTCCAACATCGACGCTTCATTCATTTTTCTCAGCATCGGATAGTCAATGATCCTCCGCGACCGAATATAGTAATGATGCTGAACTACTGGCAATTCTCTGCACAATTCAGTGGCAGAAGCATTTTCTTCTAAGTTATTATCGTTAGCAATCCAAGTGATGGAAGACTCCACAGATAATGCAATAACCGCATATACACTCTCTTCCTGTTCGGATAGTCCAAGCAGATGGTTGATCGCCCTATCAAGAAATTGAAAATACACTGTCGATCCGAAGCCGAACTGTTTCGCCACTTCCAACAGCTGCCCGATTAGCACGCCAGCATCCAGCCCTTGCAGGCGGTAAGCAAAATTATTGTATTTAAAGAAATTTTTCCAAAACATTGTCGATACAAAAACAATACCGAAACAAGCCGACACGTCACAGCGATTGCCCAAGGCCCTAGTTAGATAGGAATCGAAATTGCCTTCCCGCAACAATACCAAACGATGGTGTACCACATCGTAATGGTACACTCCTTCTGGAACATCCTTTATCCTCAAATACACGTATAATTCGTTTGGATACAGCGCCCCTCCGGAGGGAACAAACCGCCGGTACAAGTGCATTATGTTTTCCGCTTGTTCCGTGAAACCCAATGGAATGTCTGCTTGGCAAAATTGAGTAAGACCGAAAACGTACCAAAGAAAATGACCTATTTCTTCTAGGTCGAGCTTTCCAGGCGCTTCCCTTCCCTCGAACGTTAACGGTACTTCTGAAGAAAGCGGAATCACTGGCAAATTGCGGTACAACTTATACGGAAGCGGCGCATCTTCCCAATCTACCTCCAAATCTGGCGGCATAATCTTATCGATGTCAAAGTGAAGATGGTGTAAAAACGTATCTAGCTTCATCCTCCCACCTCCTATGGGAACGGATGGGGATGTGGATTAAGCTGTTCAAGCGTGAGCGGTTGTTTCGTATACCCGAGTTCCATCGGTACCCGGAGCACCCTCTCGAGACCTGTCACGCGGGTAAGGTGATGTCCAAATGTCATCGGTAACATTCCTGGAATCAGTACTTTCACGCAATATAATCCGTTTCGTTTGATTACGGGTGTTGTCTGGTCCACCACAATTACCTCGAGGTTCAATCGTCGAAACTTCTGAAGAATATCCTGGAGCTCATCAGTCAAGTCCACACTCTTCGTTTGCTGCTTGAATTCTTCTTCAAACGTTCGCAACGGACGATTGTCATCCAGCAAAAATTGCAGGCGCTCCTCTGCTTCCGGCAAACCGTACAGCATGCCATGGTCCTCCATCTGCTGTACTAATAACGGATCGTGTAACATTTTCTCATATTTCTTTCGGTTTACCTCAAATTTCTCGTCAAGCACAAGCATCATGCCTGCTAACTCGTGAATCGCGCTTTTCACCGCCCGTAGGGGATCCGGATGAGCTCCAGCGGCACAGATGAGATTCAACCCCTTTTGTTTCCTGTTTTTCGCCACTGCCCAGACGCTTGGAATCCCGTGTTCCATCGTCGAGTTGAAAAAATACAGATCATATCCCGCCACCGCACGTACACGGTCAACCATCAACTGCAATTCTTTATCGTTAGCGGAACAAAGGTCCAGACGCGGAAGAGGCAGCTGCGCATACCAAGTCATTAAGAATGAATCACGCTCCACCGCCTCCAAAATGGCATGGAAAATCGCTTCCTCTAAGCTCCCACCTAATGCACATCCGTTGGAAGTTTCATAAACAAAGCCATCCCCACCTCCCAAACTGTAATATGCGAGCAACTCTGGGACCAAAATCGGACGCTCTTGTAAAAATGAATAGCCCCATACCCAATTCATTGGACGATCAGGATGGAACGGTTTGAACGGAAAATCAGGTCGCGCATACTGTTCCTCCGCATGTACTCCTACCTTTAATGGGTTGAGTGCTTGATCTTTTAGGTTTCGGTAACTGTCATAAACCACCGTTCGTTTGCCACGAGGTTCGATGCCGCAAAATCTCTCCAATCCCTCCAAAATGGCGGTTAACTCACTAATCTCATAGGAATGAGTCCGGCCTGCTACTCCCTCGTCCCCTATAAACATTGGCATATTTACAACGACATCCGCAAACGGCAGCACGAAATGATGCATTTTACCATTCAATAATCCTGTTCGGTAATCTAGATAGTCTTTGACCAGTACTTCTTTTAACTCCTCTATCGGACGGCAACGGTAACTGTCAGCACTGATCTTCGGACTTGGTTGCAGCGATATGCGGGCTGCTGTCGGTGAATCGTCGGGTAATTGGCCACATACCGTACATAACGGGTCAGGCAGAAAGAAGTGACATGAGTTCTTTAATGTTTTCAGGTTGATTAGGAACACCTTTTCTTCTAAGTGGGCACGACTGCCTTCTATCACCCTCTTCGTTTCCGCGGCGATTAGGTAGGCCATCTGCAAAAGTCCGGTTCGTGATGCCCATGCATCACGTTGTATTCCTCCTTGCACCGCCATCATCTGTTGCAGCTCCCACATTTCCTTACGGTCGTACCCCGCTATAAGGCGTCGCATATTAGCACACTGAGAACATCCCGGTGTATTAGGGCGAACTAGCGGACCGATCACGCCCTCACCAAATGAAATGAAGCCCCGAAGCCATGGAATGCCTAACGGTCGTAACACCTCTTCCGCCTTGTAATGAACGGAGGGATGCCAAGCATCGTGCAACACTAGAGCCAAACCCGTTTCTTCTGGAACTTCTTTCTCGAAATCAATTTGCCGAACCACCTGATATTGAACGGACAATTTTTCATACACAAAATCTGCCAACACCCCTTCTCCAACCATCAATACGCAATCACCCATCAGAAATTCTCCTTTCTTAACAGCACGCCAAACACCCCTGCCAGTTCCTCTTTCAAAAAAGGTTCTATCGCTAAATCAAAGACGAAAAGCCTCATCCCGTTCTGTTTCAAGACCTGCATGGCGGACTGCAAGAGCTCCAATTGTGCCGTTTCTTCAAAAGCAGGGATCTCAAGTCTTAATGGCTCCTCTTCGTTAAGAAGAATGGAGGAATCATCCAGCGCTTGTATCCGGAGTGAAGCCGCTTGATTTTGTGCATCCATAAGCGCCTGCTCTAGCGCTTTTCGCAATGCCATTGTGATATTCAAGCCAGCACTGCCATACCAGCGGCCTCCCGTGCCAACCCATACCACAGGAAAGTCTGACACCTTCTCTCCCAAACCGATCGTCAGCGGTCCATGCATCGTCGTCAGTGCCTGCAAATAATAACGGCAACGTTCATCCTCCACCGCACCCAACCATGCCCGAAAAATAGGCTCCCTTCGATTAACCTGCCGTTTGCTCAGCTCCTCGTCCAAGCACTTTTGCAATCCCCGGCAAATGCCTTCCGCAATCGTTTCCCCTGTCCCGACACCGATAAATTCCTGCGGTGTGATGACACCAACCTCTTTTTCGCGGTTTAAAAATGACGTAACAAGTAAATCTATCATTAGCGATACATACGATTCAATCCCAGCCAGTCCTGCTTCCCGCCGTGCCTCCTCATGTGTTAGACCTGCACAGACAACTTCTGGAAGAAGCTCAGCCGGTCCCTCCGATAGTGGGTTAACAGCTTGAACGCAGCACTGGGCCAACGGAAGCTGCTTCAAGCCGCCTTCCTCCCATATATGGAAAATTCCTGATTCTGCGGATGTCAATTGATTGAAATAATGAAACAATCTACTCGGATCATTGCGGCTTGAATTCTGTTTAAGCCGCAAATCAAGATCTTGAACCAATTCAGCCGCCAAACATTCATTCGTCACCAGTGGATGTTTTATAAACGAATGCCAGTCACCTTCCAATGTTTCCAAGTCGAGAAGAAAAAACCGATTTCTCTGTTCCGATTTAGTCACTCCTGTAACTTTTTTGAATAATTCAAATACAATTACATTCGCCAACATTGCTCCCGCTGTTGAAGAAAAAGTTTGCAACGGTCGGTCTTCGCGAAGCGCGGATCGATGTATGCGACGCCATGCGGACTCCCAGCATCCCTCAGAGTCCGGATACACTAATGGACCCGCTAAACCCACTTGCTGCAAAGATATGGCGGGGAGAAGCCCTTTCTTCTCCTCCCTGCAAACGGCATGAAGGGCCCGCAGTTCCTCTACATTGCCTTTCCGAGAGACATATAAAATCCACTCAAATGGCTGTACCACTTCTCGCCAAGAACTCTCCCCCGCTCCCTTCTGTAGAGTTATCTCCTCTATTGCTACTTCGGAGTCCGTTTTGCGGACATTCTCCGCCAGTTCCTTCAACCGCATCCGATTAGTAGGCATCGAATCTGTAATCAGAACATGGAACTTAGGCAATCCTGATTCGATCAACGCAGAAACCAATGAGACCAAAAATGGGCCAGAGCCGATTGCCAATACTTTAGATTGACGATATACTTGAAAACGAAACGCACCGGAATCAACGAAACTTTCTATAAATTCAATTTGTGAAGCATACTTTTGGAGGATCTTGCTGTCCAATTGATGCGGACGGTCTTGGCTCACATCCCGAACAAAGCCGTTTTTGTACAGAATTTCTGCAATTTCATATACCCTTTTCCGATATGGGGCCGATAATCCTTTTGTCAATTCTCCCAATGTGTGCTCTCCGTTGAACATGGGCATCAGTTTTTCAATCCACTGATAGATTGTTTTACCTTTCATACGAAATGAGCTGGAGTTATTCCTAAAATAAACACCACCGTTTGGATCAGGGAGAAAAAACGTGTCTCTTTTCACCTTCAGACGCGAGGAATCGTTCAATTTTGTCATTCTACTCCTCCTTATCCGTGGTTGTTCCTAAATGCGTAGTATCATTTTATGTACTTCTATTTGTCCCTTATGTCAATTTCATAGAGAGGGCCCCTGCAACAGATTATGCAGGGGGGAGTCCTTTCTTCTTAAGTAATCACCTTTTTGAGCTAGGGAACTAGATATTTCCTCCAAAACCACTCCCCCAGCAATTGAAGCAGATAAATCAACTTCCACCACAACGTCCACCACAACGTCCAAAACATTGTCCAAAACATTGTCCAAAACACTGTCCAAAACATTGTCCAAAACATTGTCCAAAACATTGTCCAAAACATTGTCCAAAACAACGTCCAAAACATTGTCCAAAACAACGTCCAAAACCTCCACAACGTCCACCGAATTGACGAGCATCATCAATCAAATAGGTCTGGGTTTGAGGATCCCAAACCATCACCTCACCCGCCACGAAATCATTCAAACCTAACATTTGAAGTTCATTTTGAAAATTATACATTTTACACCATCCTTATCGTTATAAATTTTTTGGTTTCTGGCGACTCAACCAGAGACAGGGATGAGAGTTGAACGAAAGTAATCAGAAAGATATCTGTAATCCAGATAAATCCACCGACTACTTCGAGTACTCTCATCAACAAGCTATGTACTCTGTTGGGTGGTTGTTACTGATTGAAGTGCCTATTTTCATTGTGGCTTCGTAAAACCGTACGAACCTCTCTCGCCCTCATTCCATGAAGAGGCGGGAGTTTCTTGCCACTTCCATCAAAGAAGCTGCTGCTAAGAAGAAGGCGGCCTTCTTCCACTCGATGCCTGCATCGGAAGTCTTCTCAATAGATTCCGTTCTTTCCTTTCCTGATCGGATAGTTTGGTCATAAAACATACGTTTGTTTTTATGGATCAAAAATTCCCGAATCATATCCCTCCTTCCTTCGTGTAGAGGAAGGAGATGATTCGGGAAAAAGTTAAATCGCCGAATTTTGATAATATAAACACTTAGTCTATAACTAACTTATGATACCAATCATATATTGAAATATCTTAAATAAAGTGGAAATTAGGTGAAACATATTGTCAAAACATAAGAAAAGAAAAAATATGCAGCAGGTGAGGATGACATGTAGTTGTACCAATATACAAATCGTACAAGTGCATGAACCTACACCAGCAGACGTTGCATTAGCTGCTATGAATGCCGCAACAACTGTTCCGGAAATGAGAGCCGCCATTGAAAATCCTCTGCTTGGATTAGATCTTACAGAATACAACGTGTTATCAGAAACCGCTAAAAATGATGTTGCCCAGCAATTGCTCGATGATCGGCCTGCTTTAGGCTACCCTTCCGTTGCTAGTGTCCAAGCTGCTCTTGATCAAGCCGTCAATCAGGTCGTTGATTTGGATAATATTTATGTTCAAGCTGGTGCTGTTGGTGGAAATGGCAGTAGAGCAAATCCTTTTGGAACAATTCCTCAAGGAATTGCTGCGGTGAATCCAGGTGGAACTGTTCATATTCTAAGTGGAACGTATCCAATTACATCGCAAATTGTAGTCAATAAGCCTGGAATTACTTTAAAAGGAGAACCAGGTACCCTTCTATTTTTACAAGCAGACATTATTTCAATGCTAATTACTGCTCCGAATACGACAATCGATGGTTTAACGATGACAAGCGATATTCCTTATCAAAAAGAATTTATCCAAATTGGCGAGAATAACACGACGATCATCAATAATACCATTTACAGGCCACCACAAGCATTGCCTATGAGCAACTGGGTTGTTAACAGAGCGATTGTGGAGTTACGGCAAATTCAATTATTCCACACAGACAGAGGCAATGAATTCAAGAACAAGACAATTGATGAAGCTCTAGATACTTTGGTCGTTAAGCATGAAGGGCTGCCCCTATGACAACGCAGTAGCTGAAGCAACCTTTAAAATTATCAAAACAGAATTTGTTAAGGGTAGATATTTCGAAAATTTAGACCAATTGAAACTGGAATTAGATGATTATGTTCATTGGTTTAATCATGTTAGAATACATGGAACACCAGAAGGTTCCCTTTACCCGGAAGATATGGATTTCTCCATACCGGACTCTGCTGACCTTGAAAGACTTAATAAAGAAAACTGGAAGATCATTAAAGGGTACTATCCAAAGGTGAAGAATGAGAATAAAGGCTTTTGGCGAATGGAGTAGTGAAAATGATTCCAGCGATTGTATCTTCCACTGCGACAACCGTAGCTGTATTTCTGCCTATTTCAATTATTGGCGGGATGATTAGTTCTACATTTATCAGTTTACTAGTTATACCAATTATGTATGAATGGCTGAGCAGGAAAACAATAAAAACAAAGTTTCAGCATCAACAACATCATTCAGCGTAAAGTTCTGGTACAAAAAGAATCAGATAAGCAAATCATTTTGAATATTACCAACTGAATAAATAAACGTCCCAATAGGGTAAATCCTATTGGGACGTTTGTCATATTGTGGAATGAATACCTTTAGAAATTTGAACAAGCCCAAAAGATACTTGATAACAAAGCGCGAAGAGGTAAAGGCAGAACAAAAGCAACCAAACACCATTTTACAAATATTCTTTACTGTGCTGATTGTGGGGCAAGCATGTGGTACAGACATAACCGCAAAGGATATATTTGCGGTAAGTATGCCAAACACGGAAATATAGCTTGTAGCCATCATGCCATTAAGGAACAGCAACTAATTGAAACTATCCTAACAGACCTAAAAAGTATTTACAAAAGTTTCGAACACCTTGATATAGAAAATCAAATAAAAAATAAAGTCCATGAGTTACAGAAAAAGAACGCAGTCCGACTACAAACCATTGAAAAGCAAATACAAAAACAAATGGACTTGAAAAGAAATGCCCTGAAAAAGTTCATCGGTGGAGATATTTCACAGGAAGATTACCACGACTTTGTTTCTATGGTACAAGATAAGTTACAACATCTAGAGATGGAAAAGTCAACGATAAAACAAGTAATGGTTGACAGTCAGTCACCACTGACTTATCAACCATCAGAAAGCAAGTAGATGAATTTCTATCCTTCAAAACCCTTACTACTGAAATGGTGGTTTTACGGTTTATTGAACGGATAGAAGTAGATAAAACCAAAATGTTAAAATTTACTACAAGTTTGCGCCGATTGAGTGTGTAAAAGTTTAAACACGCTCAATCATTTTTTAACACTAGCCGTGAAACACATTCTACATGCGCCGTATGCGGGAACATGTCGACTGGCTGGACTTCTTTTGTTTCGTAGCCGCCTTGTTCTAGGATGGCAATGTCGCGCGCTAATGTCGCCGGGTTGCAGGAGACGTAGACGACTTTTTTTGGTTTCATTGCTATAATTGTTTGAAGCAGTGAATGATCGCAGCCTTTTCGAGGAGGATCCACGACGATGACGTCTGCGCGAATTCCTTGTGCATGCCATTTGGGCATGATCTCCTCTGCTTCACCGACGGCAAATTCAACGTTCTCGATGCCGTTTAGTTTTGCATTTCGTTTGGCATCTTCAATGGCATCGGGCACAATTTCCACGCCGTACACTTTTTTAGCTTTTTGCGCAAGGAAGAGTGAAATCGTTCCGATCCCGCAATAGGCGTCGATGACCGTTTCTTCTCCTGTAAGTTCGGCGTATTCTAACGCTTTTTCGTAAAGCGCCTTCGTCTGTTCAGGGTTCACTTGGTAAAAAGAGCGTGCGGAAATGGCAAACTTAATTGATCCGATATAATCATATATATATTCCAAACCCGAAAGCAGCTTTGTTTCTTCGCCAAATATGACGTTTGTCCGTTTCGGGTTTATGTTTTGGACAATCGATCGAATGTTTGGAAATTTAGCGGTAATTTCAGCTAAAATTTTCTTTTTATGTGGAAAATCAGCTGTTCGGGTAACGAAAACAAGCATCGCTTGCTTTGTTTGATACCCGTAGCGGACAACGATATGGCGCAGCCATCCTTGATGGGTTTGTTCGTTGTAAGCCCGGATGTGATAGCGGTTCAATATCGCTTTAACTTCTCGGACAATTCGATCGTTTTCCGTCTGCTGAATGAGACATCTCTCCATATCGATAATTTCGTGCGTTCTTTGCTGATAAAAGCCTGCAATCAGGGCGCCTTCCCGCTCCCCGATTGGAACCTGTGCTTTATTTCGATAATTCCAAGGATCGCTCATTCCGATCGTTGGATGAACCGTGACTTTTTCTACATCCACTTTTCCGATGCGGGCAAGCGTTTCTTTTACTATTTTTTGCTTATGGCGCAGTTGGCCGTCATAGCTTACATGCTGAAGCTGGCAGCCTCCGCATTGTTTGTATATAGGACAAGGCGCATCTGCCCGATCCGGGCTTGTTTCCGATAATTTCATGAGACGTCCGTATCCATAGCCTTTTTTTACTTTGACAACTTTGACTGTTCCCTTTTCTCCAGGCAAAGCATTCGGGACAAATAAAGGAAAGCCGTTGATTTTGGCTACTCCTGCCCCGTCATGTGTTAAATCTTCAAACAATACATCGTAATAATCATTTTTCTTCACTGGTGCTTCCATGTTGTTTTCTTCCTTTTTGATCAGAATGAACTGAAAAAATTGTATCACAACCGTAAAAATGACCCAAGTGATTTTATTATTGTCATAATAGGAAATACTATTGTAATGAAAATATAAAAGGGCGGCACGTAACATTGGTTCATGAAAAATCGTCTATATTAGCTGAAGGAGTGAATTTACATGGATCAAAGTTTTAAAGAGTCACTCATCGAACAGCTTATTGCCAACGGTGTTTACAAAGGGGAAGATGGACAACAATTATATGAATTGAACGTCATTGAGTTGTTAAAACTTGTCAATAAAATTGAAAGCGATCATTACCATTATGGAAAATAAAAATTTCGTTTTTCCAGCTTGAAAGCAAGGCTGTAAAAACAGCTGCACCTTTCTTTCATTACATTTTGTTTAACAAGCTGCCAGCAAAGCTTTTGCAGTGGTTTTTTTAAGCAAAATGTTGCAGACAAGTCATATAAATCGTTGAAATTAGCGCGGGGAGCCGCATTTCATCTATTCAAAAACGGTAAAGAGCAGCCTATTCGCTGCTCTTTTCAATTGGCGCGTTTTTTTCTGCTTTTTCTTTCGACATGATGATCTCAATATATTGATACAGGTTTTCAAATTCAGCAGGCAGGAGTCCTCCGTATTCGCCGTCCAAGTTTAACTGCATTTTGTCTTCTGTCTTTACTTTTATCCGATTGGCTTTTGTATAAATTACATTTTCACTGTGAATATGCTCGCCTTTTAATGCCAAGCTGGCAAGGCGAATAAACTCCGCGAGGCTGACTTTTTTCAAAATCAGTAAATCAAACATGCCATCATTTAAAATTGAGTCTGGAGCCAATTTTTCAAACCCTCCGACCGAATTTGTCAAGCTGATTAAAAACAGCATGATCTCTCCTTGAAACAGCTTGCCATCATATTCAATTTCCACCTCTGTCGGATGGATGGAAGGGAGCATTTCAATGCCCTTTAAATAATAAGCAAGCTGTCCTAAAACGGTCTTTAATTTGCTTGGAACGTCATAAGTAAGCTCTGTTAATTTTCCGCCGCCGGCAATATTAATAAAATATTGGTTATTCACTTTTCCAATGTCTATTTTCCTTTTTACGCCGTTCAGCAGCGTATCGACTGCGTGCAAAATATTGTCGCGGGGAATGCCGATTGCACGGGCAAAATCGTTTGTAGTTCCGACGGGGATGATTCCGAGCGTCGGACGATTTTCCATGACTGCGAGCCCGTTCACAACTTCGTTCACCGTACCGTCTCCACCCGCAGCGATAATGAGGTCAAACCCGCGTTCAGCAGCCTGTTTCGCTGCGTTTGTCGCATCTCCTTCACCGGTAGTAGCATGGCACGATGTTTCATAGCCAGCCTCTTCAAATTTAGCAAGAACTTCAGGGAGCTGTTTTTTGAAAGCCTCTCGACCAGATGTGGGGTTATAAATGATTCTTGCGCGTTTCATTCACATCATCCTATACTATCCATTTCTATTGTAAAAATAGAATCATTAATAGATTATTCCTTTTTGCCAAAACAAACAAGTTTTTTCTATCATTTGTGTTCATTTATACTACTTTTGTCAATAAACGTTTATTCTATTTTTATTTTGATAAAACTGTTCGCCATTTAAACACTTTTTTCAAATTCCAGCTTCAAAAATTCACGGATGGGTTTTATTCCCATTTTACTATAAATAAAACACCCAGCTGCTAAGCTGAGCGTCTATCAAAATTATCGTTTCTTTATTTCTTGTAATAACAATTTGTTTACTAATTGCGGGTTGGCTTGCCCCTTCGTTTTTTTCATAATTTGACCGACTAAAAATCCAATCGCTTTATCTTTTCCGTTTTTAAAGTCGGTAACCGATTGCTCATTTTCATCCAATGTTTCGATTACAAGCTTTAAGATGGCACCTTCATCAGAAATTTGAACAAGCCCTTTTTCTTTCACGATTTTTTCAGGGTCTCCACCTTTTTCAATCAGCTCTTTGAACACTTTTTTCGCGATTTTGGAGGAGATGGTTCCATTTTCGATCAGCTTGATCATTCCTGCAAGACTTTCCGGGGTGAGCGCCACTTCAGACAACTCTTTTTGCTCTGCATTTAAATATGCTGATACTTCTCCCATCAGCCAGTTAGAAGCTTGTTTCGCATCAGCTCCGGCTTTAACTGTTGCTTCAAAGAAATCAGACATTTCTTTCGTCATTGTCAGCACTTTAGCATCATACGCTGGGAGTCCAAGCTCTTCAACATATCGTTTTTGGCGCGCATCCGGCAGCTCCGGAATCGATGACCGGACTCTTTCTTTCCACTCATCATCAATGTAAAGAGTGACTAAATCAGGTTCAGGAAAATAACGATAATCGTCTGATCCTTCTTTAACGCGCATTAAAATCGTTTTCCCTGTAGCCTCATCAAAACGGCGTGTTTCTTGTTGAATGACGCCGCCGGATAAAAGCACTTCCGCCTGACGTTTTTCTTCATATTCGAGCCCTTTGCGCACAAAGTTAAATGAGTTTAAGTTTTTCAATTCTGTTTTTGTGCCAAATTCTTTTTGTCCGATCGGGCGGAGCGAAATGTTTGCGTCACAGCGAAGAGATCCTTCTTCCATTTTACAGTCGGATACGCCAGTATATTGAATAATCGATTTTAATTTTTCCAAATATGCATAGGCTTCTTCAGGTGAGCGGATGTCCGGCTCTGATACAATTTCAATCAGCGGTGTTCCTTGACGGTTAAAGTCTACAAGAGAATAGCCGTCGCCAGTATGCGTCAATTTGCCAGCATCCTCTTCTAAATGAAGGCGCGTAATGCCGATTTTCTTTTTCTTTCCGTTCACTTCAATTTCAATCCAGCCGTTTTGACCGATCGGCTGATCATATTGGGAAATTTGATATGCTTTCGGGTTGTCCGGATAAAAATAGTTTTTCCGGTCAAACTTTGTATAAGTAGCCACTTCGCAGTTCAATGCCATCGCAGCTTTCATTGCGAATTCAACGGCTTCTTTATTTAAAACGGGCAAAACTCCCGGGTATCCGAGGTCAATGACCGTTGTGTTTGTATTTGGTTCAGCACCGAAAGCGTTTGGTGCACTTGAAAAGATTTTCGATTTCGTTTTCAATTCCACATGTACTTCAAGTCCGATGACCGTTTCAAAGTTCATTAGTTCTCACCCCTTACAGTTCCGGTTTTTGTTTATGGAAGTCTGTTGCTTGTTCGTATGCATGGGCAACGCGATAAACGGTGCTCTCGTCAAAATGCTTGCCGATGATTTGCAATCCCAGCGGCAGGCCGTTGGCAAATCCGCAAGGTACGGAAATTGCAGGAACTCCGGCAAGGTTCACATTGATTGTTAAAATATCGTTCGCATACATCGTGAGTGGATCGTCAATTTTTTCGCCGATTTTAAATGCTGGAGTCGGGGTTGTCGGTCCGATGATGACGTCATATTTTTCAAAAACGTCTTCAAAATCTTTTTTAATAAGCGTGCGCACTTGCTGCGCTTTTTTGTAATAAGCATCATAATATCCAGAGCTTAATGCAAATGTACCGAGCATAATGCGGCGTTTTACTTCATTTCCAAAGCCTTCCGCGCGTGTTTGTTTATACATATCGATCAAGGTTTCAGCGTTGTCGGAGCGATAGCCGTAGCGGACTCCGTCAAAACGGGCGAGATTCGCAGATGCTTCGGATGAGGCAAGCAAATAATATGTAGCAATACCGTATTTGGAATGCGGCAAAGATACTTCTTCCCATTCTGCGCCCAATCCTTCGAGTACTTTTAAAGCAGCCAGTACGGACTCGCGCGACTCACGGCTTACCCCTTCACCTAAATACTCTTTCGGAACCGCAATTTTCAGCCCTTTAATATCTCCAGTTAAAGCGGATATATAATCAGGAACTTCCACATTTGCACTTGTGGAATCCATTGGATCAAGACCTGAAATGACTTGAAGAAGGTAAGCGTTGTCTTCAACAGTTCTTGTTATCGGTCCGATTTGATCTAATGAAGACGCGAATGCGACTAATCCGAAACGGGAGACTCGTCCATATGTAGGCTTCAAGCCAACAACCCCGCAGAATGCTGCCGGCTGGCGAATCGAGCCGCCTGTATCAGAGCCTAGTGCAAACGGAACTTCTCCTGCGCTGACAGCCGCTGCGCTGCCGCCGCTGGAACCGCCTGGAACCGCTTCTAAATTCCATGGGTTTTTCGTCTTTTTAAATGCGGACGTTTCAGTGGATGATCCCATCGCAAACTCATCCATGTTTAATTTGCCGATCGTAATCGCTTCAGCTTCTTCTAGCTTGCGCATAACTGTTGCATCATAAATTGGGTCAAAGTTTTCAAGAATTTTGCTTGCACAGGTTGTGCGTAAATCCTTTGTCACAATGTTATCTTTAATTCCTATCGGCATCCCAAACAATAAACCGTATGTATCTTTTTTTCCTATTTCATTATCCAGTTGTTTTGCTTTTTCTCGGGCTCGTTCTTCATCGAGGGTTAAGAAAGCTTCTACCTTTCCGTCGACTTCTTGAATGCGCTTGTAAGACTCGTCGACAAGATCGGAGACGGAAATTTCTTTTCGGTGCAGCATTTGTTTTAATTCAGATATTTTATGATCAAACAGAGCCATGTTCGCTTCGTCCTCCTTACTCAAGAATGGCTGGTACGCGGAATTGTCCGTCTTTTTGGTCAGGAGCATTTTTCAACGCAACTTCCCGTGGAAGACCCGGCTCAGGTTGATCTTCGCGCATGACATTTTTCATATCCAAAACGTGGGAAGTTGGTTGAACGTTCTCCGTATCCAATTCATTTAACTGCTCAGCAAACGTTATAATCGCGTCAAGCTGATTGGTAAACATCTCTGCTTCCTCTTCCGTAATTGCCAAGCGGGCAAGATGAGCAACATGTTTTACTTGTTCTTTCGAAATGCGTGACATCCCAATTCACCTCCACTTTTTCGAACACACTGCAATACTCTGATAATATCAAATTTTAGCCAGATAAAGCAACACCCCCGAAATGTTGAAACAATATTGCACGAAGGCAGGCTGAAAAAAGCCCCTCTTACAGATGATTTTCTTTTCACATGTAATTTTCAAAACGTCGAAGGACTTCAACCAAAAATTCAAATATAGGTACATTCGTCCAAACGTTTTATTCATTCGTGAATATAAAAATATTGTACGGTACATTATTCGGAGGTGAAAAACATGAGTTTTGGATTCGGTTCTTGTCAAGGCTACGGTTACGGAGGATATGACGGCGGATTCGGGTACGGTGGTGGATTCGGACACGGCGGCGGATTTGCCCTTATAGTAGTATTGTTCATTTTGTTGATCATTGTCGGTACTGCTTTTGTAAAGTGGTAAACACCGTTTAACCAAATGCCAGCCAAAAAACGATCAATATAAAGGTGATTTCAAAATCCCCCCTTTTTGAAATCACCTGTTTTTTTATTGAAAAACATGAACTGTCGGTTTGTCCTGCCCTGGCTCTCTAACGATGAGCGCTTCCGGACCTCTTGAAGAGTTGATGGTCACTTCCAGAGAAATATAGTCTTTGTAATATTCCACAACTTTTCCAGTTAAAAATTGCGTAAAGGCTATGACCTCTGTTTTTCCGTAAAACTGAACCGGTATTTCTATTTTCATTTGCTTCATTTCACCGTCTTGATAAAAAGCCTTCCCAATGACGCCTGTGTAGTTAGGGAAAAAGTCTTCAATATCTCCTTTTAAACGTTTAAATGTGTTGGCATCATCCGGTTTTTTCTTTGTTCCCTCTTCAGATGGGAAAAAGTAATACTCTTCGTTAATATTTTCCCACTTTCCGATATTTTCGCTTCCGCCATCAACGATTGTTCTTGCAAAAAAGTGCCCTGGAACAATCGAAGATTTAGGCGCTTGTTCGTAAAGGGAAACGACAATCGGCACTTTTTCTAATCCTTCTATATCTCGAAGCCTCTTCACAACCACTTGTGCGATTTCCTTCCCTTTCTTTTCAATGGTGGCCTTGTCTATTTTATTTTCTTTTTGGATGCCGTCTTCCGTGCGGTAATAATAAACAGAATTCAAGGCCAAACCGATCGACACTCCGCCAAGCTCAAGTGTTTTTTCATCTTTTTTTACAAGGTAATTATGTTCAAGTATATGCGTTACATAAATGGGGCTTTTTTCGGAGCTTTCTGGCGGATTTAAACCTTCATTTTTGAAAGATTTATCCTTTTTTTTCGCTTCTTCTAAATCTTTTCCTTCCAGCTTGCGGCTAAGCCAGTTTTGGACAGTTTTTTTGTCTAAATATTGTCCTTCTTGAAACACATATTTATCCGTTGGAAACTTGTCGCTGGCCATCCGCATAAGACCAGTTTCAAATTCATCAACATCAAATCTTGTATTGAGATTGCTTGCCACAAGCCCTCGCGCTTCACTCGTTTTAAAAGGCACGAGCATCTTATAATAATCTTCCGAAATTCTGTATTTCGGAATAATTGCTTTTTCTTCCGTTGATTCTTCCGTCTCTTGTACAATTTGCTCCGGTTCTCCAATGTCCTGCGAGCATGCACTGAGCACAGCCATGCACGCTGCCGCTATGATCAAAAGTTTTTTCAAGGTACCTTCCCTCTCCTATTTCCTTAGTTCTTCAAGTAAACGAGACTCATCCCAAACCTCTATGTTTAATTCGCGAGCTTTTGCAAGCTTGCTGCCGGCATCTTCACCAGCGATCACAAGATCTGTTTTTTTGCTCACACTGCCAGTAACTTTTCCGCCTCTTGCTTCAATTTGTTCTTTTGCTTCATTGCGGGACATTTCAGCAAGCTTCCCTGTTAAAACGATTGTCTTACCGGCAAAATACGAATCCCCTTCATCTGAATTTGTCCGTTTCGGACCTTTATACGTCATATTGACGCCGAACGACTTTAATTCTTCAATCAATTCTTTTACTTCAGGCTGTTCAAAAAAAGTAGCGATGGAATCAGCCATTTTTTCTCCGATTTCCGGTATGTTGATTAATTGTTCTCTTGTCGCGCTTTGCAGCCGATCCATTGTTTCAAAATGCTCTGCTAAAATCTTGGCGGCTTTTTCCCCAACATAGCGAATGCCTAAACCGAATAAAAGGCGCTCCAGCGAATTTTCCTTCGACCGTTCAATCGCGTGCAACAAATTATCCGTTGATTTTTCACCCATCCGTTCAAGCTGAAGCAATTGGGGTTTTGTTAATTTGTATAAATCCGCTACATCTTGAATCAAGCCTTCTTTAAACAATTGGGTGATGACGCGCTCCCCTAGTCCTTCAATATTCATCGCATTTCGGGAAACAAAATGGATGAGACCTTCGCGAATTTGCGCCGGACATTTTGGATTAATGCATCTAAGCGCAACTTCTCCTTCCAACCGGACAAGCTCGCTATTGCATTCAGGACAGTGCGAAGGCATCCGAAAATCCTGTTCATTGCCTGTTCTTCTGTCAACAAGAACATTTACAATTTCAGGAATGATGTCCCCGGCTTTTTTCACGACGACGAAGTCCCCAAGCTTAATATCTTTTTCCCGAATCAAATCTTCATTATGAAGGGAAGCCCGTTTGACGGTTGTCCCGGCAACCTTTACAGGCTCTAAGATCGCTGTTGGGGTAATGACGCCGGTGCGTCCGACAGCGAGTTCAATATCCAGCAGCTTCGTCACCACCTCTTCTGCCGGAAACTTATAGGCAATCGCCCATCTCGGGCTTTTCGCAGTTGCCCCGAGCGCTTCCTGCTGACGCAAACTATCAACCTTAATTACAACTCCGTCAATATCATACGGAAGCTGAGAGCGCTTTTCCAACAATTGATCAAGCAGCTCGATCACTTCGTCGATGTTTTTGCATTTTCTGCGTTCACGATTTGTTTTAAAGCCGAGTTCATCAAGCAAGTCCAATGCTTCACTATGAGAAGACACTCCGGTATCGCCAAGCTCTGCTATGTTATAGACGAAAATATCTAAATTTCGTTTCGCGGCAATTTTTGGGTCTAGCTGGCGCAAGGAACCAGCCGCAGCGTTTCTCGGATTGGCAAACGGAACTTCCCCTTTTGCAATGCGCTCCTCATTTAATTTCTCAAATGATGCTTTCGGCATAAATGCTTCTCCGCGCACTTCCATCGATAAATTTTTCTTTAGTCTCAAAGGGATCGAGCGGATCGTTTTTAAATTTTCCGTGATATCTTCCCCCGTCGTGCCGTCTCCTCGTGTTGATCCTTGTACAAACAGGCCGTTTTCATATCGAAGGGAAACCGCAAGCCCGTCAATTTTCAGCTCCACTACATATTCGACATCCCCAACTGCTTGGCGGACTCGCCTGTCAAAGTCACGCAAGTCCTGCTCATTAAAAGCGTTTGCCAAACTTAGCATCGGCACGCGGTGCGCCACTTTTCGGAAAGCATCTAAAACAGCGCCCCCCACCCGCTGGGAGGGAGAATCAGGGGTTTTCAGCTCTGGATATTTTTCTTCAAGTTCTATTAGTTCTCTCATGAGGCGGTCATACTCTGCGTCAGGAACAGACGGATTGTCAAGAACGTGATATTCATAATTATATTGATTCAAAAGCTTGTGCAATTCTTTTACACGGTTTTCTGCCGTACGTTTGTCCATATGTGTCAATTCCTTCCTTCAAATAGTTACTGTACTTTTTCAATTGGTGCAAATTTAGCAAGCAACCGTTTTATGCCGACAGGACTTGGAAATGCCACGTCAAGTTCTTGATCCTCCCCATCGCCTTTCACTCGGACGACAACACCGACACCCCATTTTCCGTGCACGGCTTTATCACCTACTGACCAAGCCTTTACATCTCCTCCCGTTGATTTGGCTCCGATTGTTCTATTTAGTTTCGGCTTTGGAGATTTCTTTTCATTTAAGTCTTCTAAAACCTCTTTCGGCATCTCTTCAATAAAACGAGATTCCGGGTTCATGTTTGTTCTTCCAAAAAGGGTCCTCATTTTCGCATTCGTTACATACAATTCTTCCTCTGCCCGCGTTATCCCGACGTATGCCAGCCGGCGCTCTTCCTCCATTTCCGCCTCTTCCATCAAGGCTCGGCTGTGAGGAAATACACCTTCTTCCATCCCGATCATAAATACAACCGGAAACTCTAAACCTTTTGCCGAATGGATCGTCATCAATAACACGGAATCTTTCTGCTCCGATTGCTCTTCATCAATGCGGTCAATGTCCGCAATCAAGGCCAAATCCGTTAAAAAGGCGACAAGGCTTTTGTCCTCATTTTGTTTTTCAAAGTTTTGAGTTACAGATAAAAATTCATCAATGTTCTCTAAACGACCTTGGGCTTCCAATGTTTTTTCCTGCTTAAGCATCTCCCTGTAGCCGGTTCTGTCAAGAATCTCTTCCACAAGCTCAGTAACGGACACATAGTCTTGCATTTGTGACAGCTGCTGGATCAATTCACGGAATTCCGTCAACACTTTCATAGCACGAGTGCTGACCCCGATATGTTCCATTTCTTCTAAAGCAGCAAACATCGAGATGCCTTGCTGGGCTGCATAATTCATTATTTTTTCAACGGTTGATGCCCCGATGCCCCGTTTCGGAACATTGATGATTCGCACCAAACTAATATCATCATTCTGGTTTGCCACTAGACGCATGTATGCAAGAATATCCTTGATTTCTTTCCGGTCATAGAACTTAATGCCGCCGACAATTTTATAATCAATATTCGATTTTAACAGCACTTCCTCTATGACACGGGACTGTGCATTTGTACGGTACAATACAGCAATATCGGAAAGTTTTCTTTTGCCTGATTGGACGAGCTCTTGAATTTGCTTGGCGACAAACTGGGCCTCCCCAATTTCGTGATCAGCCCGGTAGTAAACAATTTTTTTTCCCTCAGGGTTTTCCGTCCATAAATTTTTCGGCTTTCTGTTCATATTATTTTTAATGACTTCATTGGCCGCATGCAAAATACGCTTGGTAGAACGATAATTTTGTTCAAGCAAAATCACTTTAGCGTTCGGATAATCTTTTTCAAACGATAAAATGTTTCCGATGTCCGCCCCTCGCCAGCGATAAATCGATTGATCCGAATCGCCGACAACACAAATATTTTGAAAACGGGATGCCAGCATCTTTACAAGCGTGTATTGTGCGCGGTTTGTATCTTGATATTCATCAACATGAATGTATTGAAATTTCCGCTGATAATATTCGAGTACTTCTGGAACACGTTGAAAAAGCAGTATCGTTGACATAATGAGGTCATCAAAATCAAGAGCTTGGTTTTTCAACAATTTTTTTTGGTAGTCGATATATATATCGCTGACAATTTGCTCCCACACATCTCCTGCTTGACGAGCAAATTCCTCCGGGGAAATGAGATCGTTTTTCGCGCTGCTGATAGTGCCGAGAATGGCTCGAGGATCATATTTTTTAGGATCAATGTTTCGTTCTTTTAAAATCCCTTTGATGACAGACAATTGGTCTGATGTATCCAATATCGTAAAATTGCGATTGACGCCGATCCGGTCAATATCTCGGCGAAGGATTCGCACGCACATCGAGTGAAAAGTGGAAATCCATATTTCCTCAGCGCCAGGGCCAAGCAGTTGTTCAATCCGGTCTTTCATTTCCCTCGCTGCTTTATTTGTGAAGGTAATAGCAAGAATATTCCAAGGTGCTACCCCTTTTTCTGCCATTAAATAAGCGATCCGGTGGGTGAGAACCCTCGTCTTGCCGCTGCCTGCACCCGCCATGATTAAAAGAGGGCCTTCCGTATGTTTCGTCGCTTTTTGCTGCTGTTCATTCAAACCTGAGAGGAGCTGCTCAGTCAAAAAATGCATTCAACACTCACCTCATTTTCACTTTCTTTACCCTTTGACAGCGCGGACGGTTTCAAGCGCTGATTGTAAATTTTCATAAATGGCATTCCCGACAACGATGATGTCAGCGTGCTCGGCCATTTCTTTTGCTTGCGCAGCATTTTGAATGCCGCCCCCATAAATAAGCCTAGTATTCGTTAAAACCGATTTCGCTGCTTTTACTGCTTCAACATTGCCGTACGTTCCGCTATATTCTAAATAAAAGAGCGGAAGATGAAACATGTTTTCTGCCATTCTCGCATACGCTTTAATATCATCCAAATTAAGCTCCGTCTTTGCTTCGGTCAATTTTGCCGCTTTGCACTCTCCATTTAAAATGCAATAACCTTCCATTAAAATATCATTCCAGTTCATAATGTCACCAAACTCTTTCATTGCTTGGTGATGCAGCTCCGTAATCCATGTAGTATTTCGGCTGTTTAAAACCGTCGGAATAAAATACAAATCAAATCCTGGAACAATCGATTCTAAATTCGATACTTCCAGCACGCATGGAACGAGAAAACGCCGCACCCGCGAAAGCAAAGAAAGAACATTATCTTCCGTTACATTGTCGCTTCCTCCAATGATAACAGCGTCCGTTTTTGATTCACAAATTTTTTCAAGCTGTTCATCGGAAATGGCTTTATCCGGATCGAGCTTAAACACATGTCTCCACTCGTTCACATCATACATACATAATCCTCCATTTCATATACCATTTCATTATTATATCAAATTATAATAGGACAAAAAAATGGTGAATCAATGAAAGTCTGTAGATGTATTAGAAAGTGTTTTTTTAATATGAGAGGGGGTTTTTTTTAAGCTATGTTGAAGAAGCCTTTCAGAGTTTTAAAAGTTCTAAACTAAAAAAGAGCTGCTGATTTCACCCAGCAGCCCAAATTTATGACGAAGCGTTGTCATCTTTAATTCTTTCAAGCGCCATTGCATAAGCATCATTTCCGTAATTCAAGCACCGCTTTACCCGGGAGATTGTCGCTGTCGATGCACCTGTTTCTGTTTCAATTTTATGATACGTATAGCCTTCCTGAAGCATTCTTGCAACTTCAAACCGTTGGGCAAGCGATTGGATTTCATTGACGGTGCAAAGGTCATCAAAAAAACGGTAGCATTCCTCCAAATCTCTTAAAGAAAGGATAGCCCGGAACAATTGGTCTAACTCTCTCCCCCGCAGCTTGTCAATTTGCATGCATCATTCTCCTTTCTCAGCTGAATTTTGAAAAGCCTTATCCAAATCTGGCACGATATTGATCCAAGTATGGCCGGGAACTAATTTTACTTGTTCTTCATTTTCATAAGGAAGGATGCGTCCGTTCACATTTTTCCAATCGACCCTTTTCATCATACCTTTTTGCAAAAGAATTCCCTCGCCCCCAGAGTTTAAATCAATCGTTCTGCGACCGTAATCATCAAGAAAACGATGATCCGTTTGGACAATAAAAATGTTGTCTAAAAGAACAGGTTCTTCCGTTTCGCGATCGACTGTCAGTTCGTCCCCGGAATACCGCTTATACCGGCCTAGCTGCTGATCGAATACATATTTAATGCGCCATTCCGGTTTAGAACCATAGGAAACAACAGCTTCTAACATTTCTTCTCCAGAAATGCCGCTTATTTCTTCATCTGAAAGAAAAGGCAGCGGGGCAACTTCCTTCGTCATTGAATACCCGTTTTCTTTTGCTCCTTTTACGACATTTTCAAAAGAAATATACGAGTTATGAGGAGCTTTCCGGGTTGAATCCCGCCAAAACAGCGTACCATCATAAAACAGACCGTTTAAATAGTCTAGATGCTCTGACTCCAGCATTTCTTTAGCAGTGGGACTCCAGCCGTGACTGATATAAATTGCTTCATACCCTTTACTCAAATCGACAAAATATTCCCGCGCACTTCTGACTGGACCGATAATTTTTGGTTTCTCGCTTTGATAAATGGCTAAAAAGCGCGTGATCGTGCCTTCAGCTAAAGCCTCGTAAACAATATCCGCTTTATTTAATCCTGATTGAGGCCTCGCTTTCGGATGGTTGTTAATCGTGACAGCAATTGGGCGGCTGTCAATGCTTCCGGTCGCAGCATTTCCTGTCAAAGGGCTTACGGCTGTTTCTTTTTCAACTGGCTGATTTTCAGATGATGACGGTTCGTCATTTGTTTTCTCTTTTTCTTTTTCATTTGTGCAAGCTGTTATAAAGACAAAGAAAAGCATCGTAAATAAAATCAATGTTCTTTTCATTCATTCACAACCTTAACTAATTTATCCCTTTTATATTTTAACGTATTATTGTCGGAAAGAGTATTGTTTTTTTCATAACATCATAAATTCCTTCCTGTGTAACCCGGATATATGGTAAATGTGTGCAGGATAAAAAGAGCAGGCTGTGAATCGGGTCTAAAAATTTATAGCCCTTTTCTCGCATAATTTGGACTAAATCATTTTCCTCCTTAATGAGATCTTTAAATTTTTTCGATGACGCAGCGCCGTTAATGTTAAGAGGCATTTCAAAAATCACTTGGCCATTTTCCGTTATTACTATTCCCCCGCCGATTTCTTTCAATCTGGAAAATGCATGCATCATATCTTGTTTGTTTTTCCCTATCAACACCACATCTCCAGTCGTTGAATAAGTGCTTGCAAAGCCTTTTATCCCCTTTGCGAAGCCTTTTAACATTGTATTGATCCGCCATTTCCCTTTTTTATCGATGACAGCGAGGAAGCTTTCGTCATGATCTAGCGGAAGTTCATCAACGAAGTTGTCAATAGTGATGGAATACGGCTCAATAATAACCGTGTTTCTCATTTTTAATCCCATCGGCATAGAAAATTGAAGATCATCCATTGTCAAATCCCAATCAAGTTCAAGCGGTGCAACTTCATATTTGTTCCAGTCTGCTTGAGGGAAATGATCAAACACCTGACCGTCCTTATGAATCCATTTCCCTTTCGCCAAAACAGCCACTGGGTTCGGGTTATTTTTCGCTTCCAGAAAATTTATGGAGGCTAACCTGCCAGGACCGATTACTCCCAATTTTGAATCAAGCATATAATATCTAGCAACATTGTACGTTGCCATTTTATAAGCCTCAAACTCTGGAATTCCGGCCTCCAGCGCTATTTGAATGGTCTGATTAATCATTCCATTTTCATAAAAAGCAGGCGTTGAACCATCCGTTGTAAAAAACATTTCGTCAAAACGATTAACTCCAAATGCAAGCAGCTCTTCCAACAATTTCGGCAAATCCGGCCGTATTGAAGAATAGCGGAGCGGCACGCTGTATCCGCATAACAATCGATTATATACTTCTTCTCCGCTAATAGATTCGTGATCGGAATCGACACCAAATAATTTCATTTTTGTCAATGTTTTTCGAGAAGCCCCTGGAAAATGGCCTTCTACACGCTTCCCGACCTTTTTTGTCTCATGAATCCAGTGTAAAAACAAGTCATCCCCTAAAAGAAGCTTTGGCCAGCCTGTCAATTCTCCTCCTTGAATAACGGCTGGATGCTCGATCCATTGTTTTACGACATCTGGCGGAATGAGTTGATCTTCTTCTCTGCATTCCGTTTGCAAGTCATAGCGGGCCCACCAAAAAAACTGAACTGGAGAAGATTGCATATCTTCAACAAAAGAAAACGCTTTCTTTTTTGGGAATTGTAATAGCAAAAATAGGTTATCGCATATTAGTGTTGTAGTTCCCGTTTGCGATACATGTTGTGCAAGCGAATGAGGATTATATAATTGAAACGGATGGGCGTGCGGTTCAATATAGCCAGGAACTAAATAAAGTCCTTTGCAATCAAATATTTCCGTATTTGCTGTTTTTTCCGGCTCTTCATTGCCGACATAAATAATGCGGTCTTTATAAATCCAAATATTTGACTTCACCCACTGGTTTAAATATGGATGTAAAAATACTGCATTTTTCAACCACAAGGTTGGTGCTAATCTATTTGAAACGACATCTATATGTTCACGAATTTCATGGGCTTTCCAAAAAGCACCAGATCGCATGATCTGCTCAGTCCTCCTCAATTAAAAGTAATTACTCAAAATAGTGACTCTGTTACTTTATATATTAACATATGAAAAATATTAAAGCACTAAAGTTTCTTACAAAATTTTGAACTTGGGATAACGGTGCAGAGGCTTTCTTGATTGATCGTTTCCTAATAGAAGAAACGCTGGTTTATTTTTAATAATGAGCGGTCAAAATAGGAAGTTGTTTAAGAAGAAGCTATGTCAAAAATGCCGATTACATTCCTTTATAAAATGAAAAGGACAGGAACAACCTCCTGTCCCATTGGAAAGGTTTATAAAATATGTGGTAGATATGTCTTTTATTTATTAGTATTCATCGGTTCGGAATATTGAAAGCCAAATTCGTTATAGAGCGCGATAGCCGATGTCTTTACGATAAAACAAACCTTCCGTCTCAAGCTCTTTTAATTGCTTGTACACTTTTTCTTGCGCATTTTTTAAATTATCTCCAAATGACGCCACAAGGTATACACGACCCCCGTCTGTTACAAATTGGCCGCCTTCCTCTTTTGTTCCGGCATGGAATAAAAGGGCATCCGCACCAACCTTTAACAAACCGATCGGTGTTCCTTTCTTATAGCTGCCCGGATAGCCTTCCGCCGCCACAACGACTCCCAACACCGCTTGATCTGTCCATTCAAGTTCAACCGGTTCTCCTTTTAACACTTTCAACATCACATCGATAAGGTCTGATTTTAGTCGAGGAAGAACTACCTGTGTTTCTGGATCTCCAAAACGCGCATTGAATTCAATCACCTTCGGGCCGTCTTTTGTCAGCATGAGGCCGGCATAAAGAATACCGGTAAATGCCGCTCCTTCATTTTTCAAAGCTTTCGCTACCGGCTTTAAAATTTTCTCTACAGACTCATGAACAACATCATCAGAAATTTGCGGGACAGGAGAATAAGCCCCCATTCCACCTGTATTCGGTCCTTTGTCTCCGTCAAAGGCCCGCTTATGATCCTGCGCAATCACCATCGGGTAAATGTTTTCTCCGTTTACGAAAGCCATAAGGGAAAACTCTTCACCTGTCAAAAATTCTTCAATTACAACGGATTTTCCTGCTTCTCCCAGCTTATTTTCCTTTAAATAGCCGGACAGCGTGTCAATTGCTTCTTCATTTGTCATCGCAACAACGACACCTTTTCCCGCCGCAAGCCCATCCGCTTTAATCACAATCGGGGCGCCTTTTTCTTCTACATATTGCTTCGCTTTGGCAAAATCAGAGAACGTTTCATAATTGGCAGTCGGAATGTTATATTTTTTCATTAAATTTTTTGCAAATGATTTGCTTCCTTCAATAATTGCCGCTTCTTTCCTCGGTCCGAATACAGTTAATCCAGCGTCTTCAAATTCGTTGACAATACCGTTCATTAAAGGAATTTCAGGACCAACAATGGTTAAATCAATGTTGTTTGTTTTGGCAAATTGGATCAATTCGTCTGTTTGTTCTTCTGAAATCGGAACTCTTATTGCAACGTCTTTCATACCATCATTGCCAGGCGCGACATACACTTTTTCAACGAGAGGGCTTTTGGCCGCCTTCCAAGCGATCGCATGCTCTCGGCCCCCTTTTCCAATAACAAGTACTTTCATCATCAGTCATCCCCTTTCTTAATGTTTGAAATGACGGACTCCAGTAAAGACCATTGCAATTCCGTATTCATCCGCTTTTTTTATCGAATCTTCATCGCGAATGGATCCGCCTGGTTGTATGATTGCTGTAACCCCTGCTTTCGCTGCTTCTTCAACGGTGTCAGGCATTGGGAAGAACGCATCTGATGCAAGTGCACTGCCTTTCGCTTTCTCGCCAGCCTGTGCAATCGCGATTTTGGCAGCACCAACCCGGTTCATTTGGCCTGCACCAACACCAACGGTCATTTCATCTTTTGCCAAAACAATCGCATTTGACTTGACGTGCTTCACGACTTTCCAGCCAAGCTTTAAGTCCTTCCATTCTTGTTCAGTCGGCTGTCTTTTTGTTGGGATTGAAATGTTCGCGTCATCGAGCGTATAAATATCTTGATCTTGAACAAGAAGGCCGCCGTAAACAGATGTCAGCTGCTTCTCCGGTTGGAATTTTTTCGAAAAGTCGATCGTTAACAATCGAATATTTTTCTTTTTCGTTAATATTTCAAGAGCTTCTTGGCTAAACGAAGGGGCAATGATAATTTCCAAAAAAATTTCGCTCATTTTTTCAGCCGTTTTCTGATCAACTTCACGATTCAGTGCAACAATGCCGCCGAAAATTGAAGTCGGGTCCGCCTCATATGCCCGATTATAAGCTTCAAAAATGGTTTCACCTGCGCCGACGCCGCACGGATTCATATGCTTAACAGCGACCGCTGCCGGTCCATCAAATTCTTTGACAATGCTAAGTGCCGCATCCGCATCTTTAATGTTGTTATACGACAATTCCTTTCCATGGAGCTGGACGGCTTCGGCAATAGATGATGGAGGCGTGATCGGCTTTTTATAGAACGTTGCCTGTTGGTGAGGATTTTCCCCATAACGAAGGGATTGCTTCCTTTCAAATGTCACAGTAATCGATTCAGGCTCTTCTTCCCCTGCCTGCTCTGTTAAATATTCCGCAATCAGTGCATCGTATGCAGCAGTATGACGGAATACTTTGGCAGCCAACTTCCGTTTTGTTTCTATGCTTACTTCTCCGTTCTCTTTCAGTTCGGCTAAAATGACGGGATAATCTTCAGGATCAACGACAACTACTACATCTTGGTGATTTTTTGCAGCAGCCCGAAGCATCGTCGGCCCGCCGATGTCAATGTTCTCGATCGCTTCCTCAAAAGTCACGCCATCTTTGGCAATTGTCTCTTTAAACGGATATAAATTCACAACGACTAAGTCAATCGGTTGAATACCGTTTTCCTCCATCTGCTTCATATGGATATCATTGCTGCGAACCGCTAGCAGCCCCCCGTGAATAACAGGATGCAGCGTTTTAACTCTTCCGTCCATAATTTCCGGAAAACCGGTTACTTCCTGAATTCCAATGACATCTATTCCATTTTCCTCAAGAAGCTTTTTCGTTCCGCCAGTGGAGATTACTTCGATCCCAAGATTGACAAGCTCTTGCACAAACGGAATGATGTTTGCTTTATTAGATACACTGACAATTGCCCGTCTGATTGTCATGCTTTCACCTCTAATTTTTCTAAAATTTTTCCTATTGTTTCAGGATAAAATGAATGCTCGATTTTATGGATTTTCTCTGCAAGTGTATTAGCATCATCATCTTCGCTGATTTCAACCGCACGCTGAGCGATGATCGGGCCTGTATCCATTCCTTCATCAACATAATGGATGGTGACACCCGTAATTTTTACGCCGGCACGGAGCGCTTGTTCAATTGCATGTTTTCCCGGAAATGCAGGAAGCAAGGAAGGATGTATATTCACAATTCTCCCCGCAAAAGCGTCAAGAAGAGTGTGGCCGATTAAACGCATGTAGCCGGCCAGCACGATAAAGTCCACTTGATAGTGCCTCAATTGCTGTAAAATATCTTCTTCAAACTGTTCCTTCGACTCATATTGCTTCGGATCAAAAACAAAAGCAGGAATCTGCTCCTTTTCTGCCCGCTCCACCACTTTAGCACCGGGTTTATCACAAACTAAAAGCATCACATTTGCTTTTAGCTTCCCGCTCTTTACATGGTCTACAATCGCTTGGAAATTAGAGCCGCTCCCGGATGCAAACACCGCGATCCGCTTCATGAAAAAGGCCCTCCTTTCAGCCGAATTCCGCTTCCTTCTTTTACCCGGCCGATGAGAAAAGCCTTTTCTCCCAGCTTTTCAAGCTCATTAAGGCACTGCTGAACAACATCTTCTTCGACCGCCAGAACAAAGCCGATTCCCATATTGAACACTTCAAACATTTCAGACAAATCGATATTTCCTTGCTGTTGAATAAAGGTAAAAATCGGATGAATCGGCCATGAACCGAAATCGATTTCTGCTCCAAGCCCTTCCGGAAGCATTCTCGGGATGTTTTCAATAAACCCTCCTCCGGTAATATGGGCCATGCCGTCAACTTTATATGCTTTCACAAGCGGCAGGACGGAAGAAACATAAATTTTTGTCGGCTTTAGCAATTCTTCTCCGAGCGTTTCGGTTAGAGGCTCGTATATTTCATGTAAATCAAGCTTATTTTCTTCCAAAAGCACTTTGCGAACGAGTGAATAACCGTTTGAATGGATGCCGTTTGATGAAAGGCCGATGAGAAAGTGCCCAGGCTTGATCCGTTCGCCTGTGACAATGTTTTCTTTCTCGACAACACCGACAGCAAAGCCGGCAATGTCGTATTCATCTTCATCATATACGCCGGGCATTTCCGCTGTTTCTCCACCGATGAGCGCACAACCCGCCTGCAGGCAGCCATCGGCAACACCTTTAACAATTTTTTCAATTTTTTCAGGGTCTGCTTTCCCGAGCCCCAAATAGTCCAGGAAAAAAAGCGGCTCCGCACCTTGTGCCAAAATGTCGTTTACACACATAGCCACAGCGTCTATTCCAATCGTATCGTGTTTATTCGCCATAAAGGCAAGCTTCAGCTTCGTTCCCACTCCGTCTGTTCCGGAAACAAGCACCGGCTCCTTATATCCTAAGCTTGCCAGATCAAACATTCCGCCAAAACTGCCGATCCCTCCTAAAACACCGGGACGCTTCGTTTTTTCCACATGCTTTTTCATGCGGCGAACTGCTTCATAGCCCGCATGAATGTCCACACCTGCTTCTCTATACGCTTTGGACATGAATTATCCTCCTTTGGTCTGTCATATTAGCCTTTCTCATGAGGAAGAATCGTATCTTCATAAATGTCTGTCGGATATTTTCCTGTAAAACATGCCATACATTGCCCGCGAAATTCACCTTCATATTTCCTTCCGATCGCATCCAGCATCCCTTCTGTGCTTAAGAAAGCAAGACTATCGGCGCCAATGATGCTGCGAATTTCTTCTACAGTATGAGAAGAAGCGATCAGCTCCTCATGAGTGGAGGTGTCAATACCGTAATAGCAAGGGTTGGCAATCGGCGGTGAACTGATGCGGACATGCACTTCCGTTGCCCCTGCTTCCCGCAGCATCTTGACAATACGCTTCGATGTCGTTCCTCTTACGATTGAGTCATCCACCATGACAACCCGTTTGCCTTCCACTACCCCGCGGACAGGGGAAAGTTTCATTTTCACTCCTTGCTCCCGCAATGATTGGGACGGCTGAATAAACGTACGGCCGACATATCGGTTTTTAATTAAACCGAGCTCGTACGGTATACCGGATGCCTCGGCATAGCCGATCGCCGCAGATATGCTGGAATCCGGAACTCCAGTCACTACGTCCGCCTCTACAGGCGCTTCTATCGCAAGCCGTTTGCCAAGATTTTTTCTTGCAGTATGAACATTTATTCCTTCCACATTACTGTCAGGGCGTGAAAAATAAACGTATTCCATCGTACAAATCGCACGGTTAATCGTTTTGGAAAAACGTTCGCTTTTCAGTCCTTCACCATTGATGATGATAAGCTCGCCAGGCTCAACGTCCCTTTCTAGCTGAGCTCCAACAGCATCAAAAGCGCAGGTTTCCGAAGCGACAACATATGCATCACCTAGACGTCCAATAGATAAAGGACGGAGTCCGTTCGGATCAAGGGCAATCATCAGCTCTGTTTCCGTCATGATTAAAAAGGCGTATGCCCCTTTAATCATCGTAAGCGCGTTTTTCACTTTATCTTTTAGCTCTAAATAGCCGCTTCTTTTAATTAAATGAGCAAGAACTTCTGTATCTGACGTTGTTTGAAAGATGCTTCCTTGATTTTCAAGCTGATGCTTCAATCCGGAAGCATTCACTAAATTTCCATTGTGAGCTAATGCGAGACCGCCTTGCTCCGATCGAAAAAGGAACGGCTGGACGTTTTCATAACCGCCTCCTCCAGCCGTCGCATAGCGAACATGGCCAATAGCTCCTGTTCCTTTTAAATTGTCTACCCCATTGGCAAACACTTCTGTGACAAGTCCTTCCCCTTTAAACCCTGTCAGTTTTTCGCCGTCTGTTACGACAATCCCTGCCCCCTCTTGTCCGCGATGCTGAAGGCTGTGCAGACCGTAATAAGTGATTTGAGCAGCGTCCTTATGACCCCATATGCCGAATACACCGCATTCTTCATTTAGCCCCTTTATTTCAGCAAGCATGGGATAGCTCCTTTCCAAGCTTGTTCTAACTCTTCCACTGATGCTTGAATCAATGTTTCTCCATTGCCGTTGACAATTTTAAGAATTCCGCTGTTTGTGACCGTTCCGATAGCTTCAGCTTGAACAATCTTTTCAAACGCCTCTTTGTTTTCCGTTTTTACGGAAACGACGATGCGGGACTGGGATTCGCTGAACAGCCCTGCCAATGCATCACCGTTGATCGTTATTTCCGCCCCAAGGCCCGTTCCGATTAAGCATTCACTTAGCGCAACGGCCAGGCCTCCTTCGGCAACGTCATGAGCCGACTGGACAAGCCCTTCGCGAATGGCAGCTAACAGCTGATCTAAACGTTGCTTCTCTTCTTCCAGGTCAATTTCCGGCGCTTTGCCAAAGATCTTGCCTTCAAGCATTTTTTGCAGTTCACTTCCGGAAAATTCCAGCTTTGTCTCACCGAGCAAATAAACGATGCTGCCCGCCTCTTTAAATGATTGCGTTGTAATATGATCTGTATCTTCAATAAGTCCGACCATCCCGACAACCGGAGTTGGATAAATAGCTGTTCCGTTCGTTTCATTGTACAAGGAAACATTTCCGCCAATGACAGGTGTATTTAAAGCTAAGCACGCTTCGCTCATGCCGTCCACCGCTTTTTCAAGCTGCCAAAAAATCTCCGGTTTTTCCGGACTGCCGAAGTTTAAACAGTCTGTAATAGCGAGCGGCACCGCTCCTGAACATACGATGTTTCTTGCTGCTTCACTAACTGCAATTTTTCCGCCGACTTCTGGATCTAAATATAAATAGCGTGAGTTGCAATCGGTTGTCATCGCCAAAGCTTTTTTCGTCCCTCTGATTCTTAGGACAGCCGCATCAGAACCGGGCGCCACGACAGTGTTCGTCCGCACCATATAATCGTATTGGTCATATACCCACTCCTTGCTGGCTATCGTTGGCTGTTTCAGCAATGCAAGAAGCGTTTCTTTGTAATCGTCAACTTTTGGAACATATGGCGGCATGCTTTGAAACTGGCGATAATATTCAGGTTCTTTAGACGGTTTATAGTAAACAGGCGCATCTTCCGCAAGCGCATCAACAGGAATTTCCGCAACGATTTCTCCTTTATGAATAAGGCGCAGCATCTTGTCATCTGTAACTTTACCAATCGGTGCAGCCTCCAGATCATATTTTTTAAACAGATCAATGATTTCCTGCTCCCGCCCTTTTTTAATTACGAGAAGCATTCTTTCTTGCGATTCGGATAACATCATCTCATAAGGAGTCATTCCTGCTTCCCGCTGAGGAACAAGATCCAAGTTCATTTCAATTCCTGAGCCCGCCTTGCTCGCCATTTCTGCCGATGAGCTTGTAAGCCCCGCTGCTCCCATATCTTGAATGCCGACAAGTGCATCAGATTTGATTACTTCAAGGCAAGCTTCCAAAAGCAGTTTTTCCATGAAAGGATCTCCAACTTGAACAGCCGGACGCTTTTCTTCGGAAGCTTCCGACAATTCTTCGGAAGCAAATGTAGCACCGTGAATGCCGTCTCTTCCGGTTTTGGCTCCGACGTACATCACTGTATTGCCGACACCAGTTGCTTGCCCTTTTTTGATATCTTCATGGTTTATGAGTCCGACACACATCGCATTGACCAGCGGATTCCCTTCATAGGAAGCGTCAAACTGCACTTCTCCTCCAACGGTTGGGATTCCGATACAGTTACCGTATCCGGCAATGCCAGCGACAACTTCTTCAAACAAATATTTGACACGCGGGCTTGTAAGTTCCCCAAAGCGAAGAGAGTTAAGGAGAGCGATTGGTCTGGCTCCCATCGAGAAAACATCGCGAATAATGCCTCCGACTCCTGTTGCTGCACCTTGATACGGTTCGATTGCAGAAGGGTGGTTATGGCTTTCTATTTTAAAGACGACGGCTTGATTGTCGCCGATATCAACAATCCCTGCTCCTTCACCAGGTCCTTGCAGCACACGTTCTCCTTTTGTTGGAAACTTTTTTAATACTGGTTTTGAATTTTTGTAGCTGCAATGCTCTGACCACATAACAGAAAAAATTCCAATTTCCGTGTAATTCGGCAATCGTCCTAATATTTTTTCAATGAGGGCAAACTCCTCATCACTAACTCCCATTTGCTTATAAATTTTGTCGTTTTTTATCATTTCTGGACTTGGTTCAAGAATTTGTGACATGAGCTTCCCTCCAACTTCTTACAATCGATTGAAACAATTTCAACCCGTCTGTATTTCCTAAAAGTTCGCTGACTGCCCGTTCCGGATGCGGCATCATTCCAAGGACATTGCCCCGTTTATTTACGATGCCTGCAATGTTATTTAAGCTTCCGTTCGGATTATCTTGATACGTAAAAACAATTTGCTTGTTTGCGATTAACTCTTCAAGAGTTTTTTCATCACAATAATAATTTCCTTCCCCATGTGCGATCGGAATGGTGATAATCTCGCCCTTATCATATTTGTTCGAAAACATCGTTTCGTTGTTTTCCACCTTTAATTTCACAGGGCGGCAAATAAATTTCAGCTTCTCGTTCCGTCTCATGGCACCCGGAAGAAGACCAGCCTCAAGCAAAATCTGAAACCCATTGCAAACGCCAAGTACAGGCTTCCCTTCATCTGCAGCTTTCACAACTTCCTTCATAACATTGGCAAAACGGGCAATGGCTCCGCTGCGCAAATAATCGCCGTATGAGAAGCCGCCAGGAAGGAGAATGCCATCGAAGCCACTTAAATCTTGAGCGTCATGCCAAACGTATTCGACTTCCTCTCCCAGTTCGTCTTTAATGGCATGGTACATGTCAACGTCACAATTGGAACCCGGAAAAACGATCACGGCAAATTTCACTTGACGGCTACCTCCTCTATTTCATAACGGTAGTCTTCAATCACAGGATTTGCTAAAAGCTTTTTACACATTTCGTCTACAATCTCTTCGACATTTCGATCCGTTTTTCCGATTGCTAGCTCCATGTACTTCCCAATCCGAACATCTTCCACTTCGTTGAAATTCATTGAATGTAAAGCATTTTTCACCGCATTTCCTTGAGGATCAAGCACACTTTCACGCAATGTAACATATACTTTTACTCTGTACATGGAACTGTACCTCCTAAACGTTTTAAAATCTCTTTATAAGCATCCGTCAAATTGCCGATATCCCGGCGGAATACATCTTTATCAAGCTTTTCATTTGTATGTTTGTCCCAAAGTCGGCACGTATCAGGGGAAATTTCATCTGCAACAACAAGCGTTCCGTCGTTTAGCAAGCCAAATTCAAGCTTAAAATCTACTAGTCTCACGTTTCTTTCATGAAAATGCTTCAATAAAATATCGTTTACTTTGAAAGCTAATGTTTTTATTTCATCCAGCTGCTCTTTATCCGCAAGCTCTAGTAGTTCAATATGGAAACTGTTAATTAAAGGGTCTCCCAGGTCATCATTTTTATAGTAGAACTCAATGATCGGCTTTTTAATCTCAGTTCCTTCGGCAATGCCCAATCTTTTGGACAAGCTTCCTGCCACAATATTTCGTACAACTACTTCAATCGGAATGATTGTCACCCGTTTGACAAGCTGTTCATTTGACGAAATTTTTTGAACAAAGTGGGTCGGAATGCCGTGTTCATTTAACTTTTCAAACAGCAAACTTGAAATTTCATTGTTTAGCTGTCCTTTGCCTACAATCTCAGCTTTTTTCTCCCCATTAAACGCGGTAGCGGAATCTTTATAATAAACAAGAAAAATGTTGGGATCGTCTGTTTCATAAATTTTTTTCGCTTTTCCTTCGTACAGCAATGAGCCCTTTTGAACGGTCATGATCATGCCTCCTAATGCGGAATATTGGCCTTTCATTTTATGTCAAGGGGCAGGGCAGTTTTTGTGATTTGCCGAGCCCCATTTGGACATCTATTGTTCTAATCCGCAGCGTTTAAAAATGTAATCCACATTTTTCAAATGGTAATTGTAATCGAAGCAGTCATCGATTTCTTCTTTCGAAAGCTTTGTTGTAATTTGTTTTTCCGCTTCGATCAGCTCTCTAAACGGAACTTGGCGCTCCCACGCTTCCATCGCTTTCGGCTGAACTAAATCGTATGCTTCTTCACGTGTCATACCTTTATTGATTAGCGCAAGCAAAACCCGCTGTGAGTAGATCAATCCCAGTGTTTTCTCCATATTGCGCTTCATATTTTCCGGGAAGACCGTCAAGTTTTTCACAATATTGCCAAATCGATTTAACATGTAGTTCAACGCGATCGTAGCATCTGGCAAAATGATGCGCTCTGCCGAAGAATGAGAGATGTCGCGCTCATGCCACAATGGAACATTTTCGTAAGCCGTCAGCATCATTCCGCGAATGACCCTTGCCATTCCTGTCATGTTTTCCGATCCGATCGGATTGCGCTTATGCGGCATCGCAGATGAACCTTTCTGTCCTTTGGCAAAAAACTCCTCCACCTCGCGAGTTTCGCTCTTTTGCAAGCCGCGAATCTCAACTGCAAACTTTTCAATCGATGTAGCAATTAAAGCAAGCGTAGCCATGTACTCGGCATGTCGATCACGCTGCAATGTTTGCGTCGAAATCGGCGCCGGCTTTAAACCGAGTTTTTCACACACATACTGCTCCACAAACGGATCAATGTTGGCATAAGTGCCGACTGCTCCGGAAATTTTGCCGACTTCAATCTCTTCTCTTGCGCGTTTAAACCGCTCTAAATTGCGCTTCATTTCTTCATACCATAGCGCCAATTTCAAACCAAACGTTGTCGGTTCTGCATGCACCCCGTGCGTACGCCCCATCATGACGGTGTATTTATGCTCCAACGCTTTATCTCTTAAAATAGCGATGAAATTTTCCAAGTCTTTTTGTAAAATTTCGTTCGCTTGCTTTAGCAAATAAGATAAAGCGGTATCCACGACATCAGTGGAGGTCAATCCGTAATGCACCCATTTTCGTTCGTCGCCAAGCGTTTCTGATACAGCACGGGTAAACGCCACTACGTCGTGCCTTGTTTCCTCTTCAATTTGCTTAATTCGGTTCACATCAAATGAAGCACGTTCACGCAGTTTTTTTACATCTTCCTTCGGGATCACACCAAGCTCCGCCCACGCTTCACATGCTAAAATCTCCACTTCAAGCCAAGCTTTAAAGCGGTTTTCTTCCGTCCAAATCGCGCCCATTTCAGGACGTGTGTATCGTTCAATCATTCCTGCAACCTCCTATTGATCTCTCCGTCTTGTTTATGAATAGCTTGTCAAACATTCCAAATTTGAGTGGATTCGATATATGTCAATAGTTCCTCAATTTCATCACTGAAGAACGTAATATGTCCCATTTTTCTGTTGATTTTTGCCTCCGCTTTTCCATATAAAAATAATTTCCCTTTTTTCAGCAGCTCTTCGTTTTTCAACACAGGCTCTAGATGCTGGCCCAGTATATTCACCATAATTCCTTGATGAATGAGCTTCGTGTTTCCGAGAGGCAATCCGCAAATCGCGCGAATATGCTGTTCAAACTGCGATGTTTCACATAAATTTAATGAATAATGACCTGAATTATGAGGCCGTGGGGCGAGCTCATTTATATAAATTTCATCGTTCGCCACAAACATTTCAACTGCCAGCGTTCCAATCAGCCCAAGCTTCGCCGCCAATGTTTTTGCTGTTTCCTCCGCCTGTTCCTTCAACGAATCAGAAATTCTTGCAGGTACAATGCTTTCGTGCAAAATATTGTTAACATGAATGTTTTCGGCAACAGGCAATGTGCTGACTTCACCTGTCACGCTTCTAGTGACAATAACCGAAATTTCTTTGTCGAACGCGATCCATTTTTCCAATACACAGCGTCCGTTCTTCAACAAAGCTTTTGCTTCTTCTATATCTTCTTCTTGCTTTAGTACAAATTGGCCTTTCCCATCATATCCTCCGCGGCATGTCTTTAAAACACTCGGGATGCCTATGTTGGATACGGCTTGATAAAAATCATCTTTTGATTCAACGACTTCATACGGCGCAACTTTTACACCAGCGTTCGCCACTGCTTCCTTTTCCGTCTGGCGATCTTGTGTAATGGCGAGCAGTTTGCTTCCTTGAGGCAAGTAGGCGTTTTGCTCAAGCCAAGTTAACGCCTCGTAATCAATATTTTCAAATTCATACGTTATACAATCGCTCACCTTCGCAAGCTCTTTAATTGCATCCAAATCATTGTAACGGGCTGTGATTTCAATGTCGCTCACTTGGCCGCATGGAGAATTCGGTGTTGGATCAAGCACCGCCACTCGATATCCCATATTTTTGGCAGCGATAGCCATAAATTTGCCTAGTTGACCGCCTCCAATGATTCCAATTGTACTTTGAGGCAAAAGTTTTTTATACAAGCTGATCACTGCTTTCCATGACGTTTTTTCTTATATATTCTCGCCGTTGTTCAAGCTTTTGCTGAACATCAGCATCATTGATTGACAAAATTTGCGCCGCTAACAGACCAGCGTTCACCGCGCCCGCTTTTCCTATCGCCACTGTTGCAACAGGCACGCCGCCGGGCATTTGCACGATCGAGAGCAGCGAATCCAGTCCGTTTAACGCGTTTGTTTTAACCGGAACTCCGATGACAGGGAGAGTTGTTTTCGCTGCAACCATTCCCGGCAAGTGTGCTGCTCCTCCTGCGCCTGCAATGATCACTTGAATTCCGCGATCCCTGGCAGTGCTTGCATATTGAAACATCCAATCAGGTGTGCGATGGGCAGAAACAACCTTTTTTTCATAAGGAATATTCATCTCATCTAATATTTCACAGGCATGCTTCATCGTTTCCCAATCTGAAGTGCTTCCCATTATCACTCCAACGACAGGATTCATGGCGATGCTCCCCTCTTTATTTTTAATAATAGGTTGCCACCTTCGTTAAAAATCTTGACAATAATTGAAAGGCATAAAAAAAGCCCGCTTCTGCATTTTCCCTGTCAATAAGGGAAAGTAACACAAACCGGGCATAAACAATATGTATGCTCAGTTGAAAAATCTTGCCGATTACTTTCCCTCATAGTCCAACAATTTACGGTTGTTGGGTAGAAACTTTTGGGCCATATTCCCAAGATTATATGAGGTTTTAGTTTTCATATGCTGTTTTCGACTCCATCTTAACAATGAAAAATCATTATGTCAACGATAAAATCGAACATTATTTTTCTTTAAACACCGAATGTTCGGATTTTGACGAACCTTGATCATGATCTGTGCCGTTTCACTGCCTTTTGAAACAAAAGAAAAGGATCAGACAGCATTTCAGTCTGATCCTTCGACTTCTTATTAATTGACAAGAAAGATGAAATAAAGCAGAAATACAATAGATAAACCATACAAAATCGGATGAATCTCTTTTCCTCTTCCTTTCAAAAGCATCGTGATCGGGTAGAAAATAAAGCCGATAGCAATACCGGTTGCGATGCTGTACGTTAATGGCATTGTAATCAAGATTAAAAACGCCGGAACAGCAATTTCAAACTGATCCCATTTTATTTGCCCTAAAGATGATACCATTAAAACTCCGACAATAATGAGCGCTGGAGCCGTAACAGAAGATGTAATAACGCTCAATAGCGGCGAGAAAAATAAAGCTAATAGGAAACATCCTGCCGTTATAATGGAAGCAAAACCTGTCCGCGCGCCTGCCGCAACCCCTGCTGACGATTCTACATAAGAAGTGGTTGAAGATGTTCCTAAAATCGCTCCGACAACTGTTCCCATTGAATCAGATACTAAAGCTCTGCCGATTCGCGGAAGTTTATTGTTTTTCAATAACCCTGCTTGATTGGCAACCGCAACCAGCGTTCCTGCCGTATCAAAAAAGTCAACAAACATAAACGTTAAGATTACGACAAGCATTTGTAAAGAAAAAATATCTCCTAAATGTCCTAAAGCTACTCCAAACGTCGGAGCCAAGCTCGGAATTTCCCCAATAATTTTATCCGGTTTTGGAACAAGGCCAAAAATCATTCCGACAACGGCCGTAATCAACATGCCGTAAAACACGCCGCCTTTCACTTGCCGAACCATTAAAATAATCGTGATAGTTAATCCAAAAATAGATAGAAGAGTATTTCCATTCCGCAAGTCTCCCAAGCCGACAAGAACAGCGTCATCATTAACAATTATGCCTGCATTTTGAAAACCGATAAATGTGATAAACAATCCGATTCCCGCACCGACTGCATGCTTCAGCTCCGGCGGAATGGAATCAATAATTTTTTCCCGCAATCCGCTAAGCGTCAGCAAGACAAGAAAGAGACCTGAAACAAGAACACCTGAAAGGGCTGTTTGCCAAGGGATGCCGTACGTCAAAACGACAGTAAAAGCAAAGAACGCGTTCAATCCCATACCGGGAGCAAGAGCAACCGGATACCGTGCCACAATACCCATGATGAGTGTCCCGATGGCTGCAGCCAACGCGGTCGCAGTGAAGACAGCTCCTTGATCCATTCTCAATTCATTGGGAAAATCAGCAACAGAGTTTAATGAAAGCGTTGCTGGATTGACAAACAAAATATAGGCCATTGAAAGAAAAGTTGTAATTCCGCCAATAATTTCCCTGCGGTAATTAGTGCCAAGTTCATCAAATTGAAAATATTTTTTCATTATAAAGTCCTCCTACAATTGGCTGTATAAAAAACTTTAAGCAAAAAAATAAGCGCTCCATTCCAAGGATGCGCTTGACCATGAGGTTGCTGAAAGCCCAATGTGAGAAAGGAAAAGGATCCTCTCCTCCTTCAGCCATCGAACCGTCAACACCTCGTAGTCAAGCTATTTACGGTAGCTTGGTAGAAACTTTCGGGCCATATTCCCGAAATTATACGAGAATGTTTATATTTATTATATAAAAATGATAATTCCGATTTATACAAGTTGGTCAGATTTATTCCCATTCAATTGTTGCCGGCGGCTTGCTTGTAATATCGTAGACAACTCGGTTCACGTGCGGCACTTCATTGACAATCCGCGTAGAGATCACTTCCAGCACTTCCCACGGAATACGAGCCCAATCTGAAGTCATGCCGTCAATTGAAGTGACAGCACGGATTCCAATTGTATGATCGTACGTGCGGGCATCGCCCATCACACCTACGCTGCGGATGTTAGGCAAAACGGTGAAATATTGCCAAATGTCCCGCTCTAATCCGGCTTTTTTAATTTCTTCTCGTAAAATAGCATCGGATTCCCGAACAATCTCTAGCTTTTCTTCCGTTACTTCTCCTAAAACCCGAATGGCTAATCCTGGTCCCGGGAACGGCTGCCGCCAAACGATTTCATCTGGAATACCAAGCTCTGTTCCAAGTGCGCGAACTTCGTCTTTAAAGAGTGTATTCAATGGTTCAATCAGTTGAAATTTCATATCCTCCGGAAGTCCGCCGACATTGTGATGCGATTTGATCGTTTGCGCCGTCTGCGTACCGCTTTCGATAATGTCTGTATAAAGTGTTCCTTGAGCAAGAAACTCAATGCCCTCCAATTTTGCCGCTTCATCATCAAAAACATAGATAAACTCGTTGCCGATGATTTTTCTTTTCTTTTCCGGGTCAGTAACACCCTTCAATTTTTCTAAAAAGCGGTCTTTTGCATCTACTTTAATGACATTCATGTTAAACCCTTCGCTAAACGTCTTCATGACGCTTTCCGCTTCCCCTTTGCGAAGGAGTCCGTGGTCAACAAAAATGCACGTTAATTGATTGCCGATCGCTTTATGGATTAAAACGGCTACAACAGATGAGTCCACCCCGCCGCTTAGCGCGCACAGCACTTTCTTATTTCCGACAGTTTTGCGGATGTTCTCTATTTGCATTTCAATAAAGTTTTCCATCGTCCACGAATTTGTGCACCCGCAAATACGGAAAACGAAATTTTTCAATAGGTCGTTCCCAAATTCTGTATGGCGCACTTCGGGATGAAATTGAACCCCGTACATGTTCCGCTCATCATTGCTGATTGCGGCAAATGGACATGATGGGCTAGTGGCGTCTACTTTAAAGCCGTTCGGAATATCGGCCACAAGATCCCCGTGACTCATCCAAACGATTTGATCATCAGGCAAGCCTTCAAACAACGGCGATTTTTCCTTTACTTGTAAAGCTGCTTTCCCATATTCCCGGTGCTTCGCCTTTTCCACTTTTCCCCCGAGCAAATAGGTCATTAATTGCATGCCATAGCAAATTCCGAGCACTGGAACCCCGAGTTCAAAAATCCGCTCGTCGCAGCGAAAAGACTTTTCGTCATATACGCTGTTTGGACCCCCTGACAAAATAATTCCTTTCGGATTCATTTTTTTGATATCTTCTATCGACAGCGTATGCGGATGAAGCTCGCTGTAAACACCAAATTCGCGAATTCTGCGCGTAATTAATTGATTGTATTGGCTGCCGAAATCTAACACTAAGATCATGTCTTGGATGTTCTCCAACGTGTTCACCTCATTATTTTGATGGATCAATATATTGTTTCACATCTGACTTCAAAAAAATAGAATTCTACCGAAAAAAAGGCAGAATTCTAGTACATCTACTAACTTCTGCCTTCATAGTCGGGTTATTTACGGTAACCCGGTAGAGACTCTCGAACCATATTATCGAGGATATACGAAGGAGCTTCCCGCTATGAATTTTTTCTTATCATACCAAGTGATCAAGACCCGGTCAAGAAGTTGTTTTTTTGATTAAATCTTCCCATAATTCTTTCGATTGCTCCCATTCCTTGCTTGGATCATCGCCCCGATACAGCGCCCGCTCATAAATGTAAGTTAATTGCGACATACTATTTGTTACAAACATTTGATCAATCTGTTTTGCATATTCTCTTAACGTTTGCCCGTTTTCCCGTTTGTAGCCGCATCTTTCCAGAGATTTAAGCAAAAGTCTGTATGCTTTCAAAAAATCTTTCTCATCATGATTCCGTTTATAGAAGCTGATCATCCAACTGGTCATCCATTTATTTCTCGTTTTGAAAAGTATTAACACACATGCCACTATAAACAAGATGAAACCGATGGAGACAATAACAGCTGGTGATAGCGAAAAAGGGAATTCCTTTGGCTGCTTAGCATCATCCGTATCGATTTGTTCTTGACTTTCTTCCTCAAGCGGCTGACTTTGTTCCTGTTCGGCAGCGGATGAATCTTGTTGATTTTCATCTGATTGATGTGCAAATTCCTGCGGATTGGAAAAACCGATCGTCGGTTCAAAAGGGACCCAGCCAATTCCAGAAAAATAAACCTCTACCCACGAATGGGCATTGTTGCTAGTTACTTCATACACTTCCAATCCTTCGCTTGTCGTTTCCACAAACTGCCCTGGGGTATATCCCTTTACCCAGCGCGCCGGAATTCCGATAGACCGAAGAAGAACAACCATAGATGTTGAAAAATTGTCGCAATATCCTTTCTTCGTTTCAAATAAAAACTGATCGACATAATCTTCATCCAATTCCGGGACAGCCACATCATTTGTTTCATATACAAACGGTTCTTTCAAAAAATACTGTTCAACCGCCTTGGCTTTATCATAAAAGTTGTTTTTATCTTTTGTAATCTCCACAGCGAGATTTTTCACGCGTTCCGGAAGGCTTGCGGGAAGCTGCGTATATCGTTCAACCAATTCTTTTGGAGCACCTTCATTCGAGTGAACAGCCTGCAATTTTTCAATTTCAAACAAGGGATAAGAATATTTCAAAGAATAACTGGAAAGCCGTTCCCCCGATTCATTAAACATTGGGAATATATTCTCCGTAACATGATCGATGCGGTATTGATCAGCATCACTTGAAATTTCCTGCAATCCAAGCGGATAAATAATATGCTGATATGGATATTCGCGCTCAATTTCTACAGTCGAAACAAGCTGTTCCGTTTGAACCTGACTACTCGTCAAGTTTAAATACGGACCGATAAATCCATTTGCAATGGAAAATTGTCTGTCGCTTGTCATCCAGCCTTTTCCTGTATAAACATCTTTTGTTTCAACTCGCCAATAATGCTGTCTTTCTACATACGCCCGAAAAGCAGGTGCATCGTTTGGAATGAACGGACCGCCCAATTGCTCATCATTGGTACCATAACCGATTTTTTTGACAACCGAATTTGACAAATGCTCCCCTTCTCCGTCCTGTTTATACTTCGAAAAATACGGTAAAGGGTCTGGCCATTGGGGGGCCGCTTTCGGAGCGAGCCACCCGATCGCAGCAGAAACAACAATCATTGCCAAAAGCGGCACAATCCATTTCCAATACAAAATAGACCTAAACGGAATTTTCTCCGAAAAAATCATCCTTTCAAAATACAGAAGACCTAAAAGGAAAAATCCAACCACCGCTAACCGTATAATCGCATAAGTTGCATCATATGGCGAAAACGTATCTAATACTGCCACATACGTAATAGTTAAAATTAAAAATAATAAAATTCTTTTTCTCTGAATAATCCAATAGTTTAATAAATAGACAAGCAGCCACAATAATACAAAGAAAAGAAACGTCCGGAATGGAGGAGTCATTCCGCCGAAATACCTTTCGGTGATCAAGTTTAAGTTATAGCGAAGATCATGAATAAATTCTAATATCCATCCTATTTCAAAAACAGAGCCGTTGTAAAACAGCTGATGAATAAAAAAGAAAATATAACATAATTTAACCGGATACGAGATATACCATTTTAGCTGCATAAATGTAAAAAAGAGAGAAATTCCGATAAATATAACGAAAATAACGGTATAGATAGAATCAGTCGAATATTCAAGCGGCCGCAGCCATTCCCACAGCAAAATAAACGATAGCAAATATAAACAAAAGTTAACGATTTGCTGTTTCATTATCGGCTTCCCACCCTTTGCGCTGCATCTCGGAACATGCCGGCGTCAACAGTGCGGACAGTTATCGAATGCCGCCGCAATTTATCTATTAGTTCTTGATCTCTTCTCGGCTTTTCAACCGCTTTTGTCACATGCCAAATTGTGACATGACGCGGCTTCGGAAACGCTAGAAGCTTGTCAATCAAGGAAGGGTGTAAATGACTTGTCATAATCATGATAGATGAATGCTGTCCCCATTTGTTCAATTCCTCTAAAAGCTGGTTGATAAACTCGTCCTCACCATCGCAATCCGCTACTGCTAAATGATACAGGATATGCTTCCAATGATGCTCATGATTTGATATAGGAAAAACTTTCTTCGTTTTCCCAACCGAAACTACCCCGAGCTTGGAACCGTTTTTGAGCACTGCTTTAGAGAACGAAGCTGTAAATGAGATAAGCTCTTCAAATGACGATGACTTTGTTCGATCGATGAAACAAACAATTTGTTGGCTATTTAGCTGCTCAAATTCCTTTGTCATGATCGAATGGCGTCTCGCTGTCGCCTTCCAGTCTATCCAAGATAATTTGTCTCCTGGTTCATATTCCCTTACCCCAGCAACAATCGAAACATCTTTTATATATCGTGTTCTAGCAAAACCTGCATCCTTTTCAAGTGAAAGTTGTTGGGGACGGTACTGAAACTCAAAAAATGGCGGATAGACCACAATGTGATTTTTTGCCGAATAAATGCCTTCTCTTTCAATGATTCCAAACAAATCTCCTGTTTTAAATCGCACTGTTTCAAAATGATGGGATCCCCTCGGAAGATTAGATAACGAATATTGGAATGAAAAACGTTTTTTCCACCAAGGAAACAATACAATCTTCGCTGATCCCGAATTTTTCAGCTTTTCAGGAAGGACATCCTCAACGATTCCAAAGAAAAAAGGGAAGGGAAACGGCTGTTCAATTTCGATAGTACAAACAAGCGGTTCGCCTGCTTGAAATTCCGTTTTATTTAATTTGCGCCGAACTCGCAGCTTCTTCAGCGGATAAAGAGCCAACGCAACAGAATAAACAACAAACGGCAGCAATGAATACAATAAAAACCAGCTGACAAATCCTCCTTGAAACATGGCATATGCAAAGGAAGCCGCCACGAGCAATATTAAAAAAGCAAGGTTCCACGCCAGCCGTGTGCCTTTTAGCAAGCCTTTCATTGATTTCACAGCGACCTCACTACAGGCACAGGGATTTCGGCAAGAATCTCTTCAATGATTTGTTCAGCTGTTTTCCCTTCATAACGCGCTTCAGATGTCAAAATAATGCGATGGGGCAGGACATGCACGGATAAATATTGAACATCATCGGGGATCACATAATCTCGGGCATGAATAAACGCATACGCCTGAGATGCCTTCATAAGCGCAACAGAACCACGGGGACTGACTCCTAAATAGACGGAATCATGGTTCCGCGTCTTATTTACGATGTCTACAATATAATGTTTAATCGTATCATCTACATATACTTGTTTGATTTCTTCCTGAAGTGCCGTTAGTTCGTCTTTGGTGATGACTGACGTTAATTCATCAAGCGGCTGTCCTTTTTCGGCTTTTGTCAACACTTCTATTTCTTCTGAAACAGAAGGATAGCCCATTTTCAGTTTTAGCAAAAATCGATCCAATTGAGCCTCCGGCAACGGATAAGTTCCTTCATACTCAACGGGATTTTGTGTCGCCATAACGAAAAAAGGTTTTTCAAGCGGCATTGTCACGCCATCAATGGTGACACTTCCTTCCTCCATGCCTTCAAGCAAGGCGGATTGGGTCTTTGGTGAGCTTCGATTTATTTCATCGGCCAAAATAATATTAGCCATAATCGGTCCTGGTCGGTATTCAAATTCAATCGTTTTCGGATTATATATCGATACTCCAGTAACGTCTGAAGGCAGTAAATCAGGTGTAAACTGAATTCTTTTAAAATCAGCCCCAACAGACTTTGCCAATGCCTTCACCATCATCGTTTTTCCAACTCCGGGTACATCTTCGAGAAGCACATGCCCTCCAGCAAGCAATGCCGACAAACTTAAAATGACCAGTTCACTCTTTCCTACAATAACTTTTTCAACATTTTCGACAATTTTTTCTAATTTTGGATGCATCGTCTCCCCTTGCATTTATAGGCCTCCCAATCATCATATCTGCACTTCTAACTCTATTATACAATTGCCTAATAGCAGAAAAAAACGATTCGTTTTCAAACTGTTTAAAATTTATTGTACATTGTTCCGTTTTCTTCTGAGAAAAGAATAAGGGGTAGAAAATTAAGAATTTTCACAAACTTTATGCTTCTAAATGAATGGGATGACGTCATGCTAAATAAAGTAAAATGCAAGGGAATGATCGTTAAGAACGCTTGTATAGCATTGCCCAAATTTCTTTTAAAACAGGCATTTGTTCTTTCTCTTCTTCACTTACTTGTTCCCAAATGATTCTTTCCGGCTTTGAATAAGGAGTGTTCGTTTTGATCAATTCTTTTTCTGTAGCAATCCAATCAACCGTCAAATCATACGGATCAATAGGAAAATCGTCTTCTACCAGCTGAATGCTATGAACAGTCGTGACGACAGGAACAGAAGGCTGCCCAAGCTCCCGAATAATGGCATATTCGCGATCGGCATATCCTTCGCCTTTTCCAATTCTGCGCCCGTCCCTATGGACTGCAACCGATCCAACCACAATGAAATCAATAGTTGGCAGCTGATCGAGAGAGATTTCCTTTCCGAACGTATTCATATGTTTCAAGCTGGCGGCTTTTCTCTCTTCTCCTTTTGGCACCCATTCAGGCTTCACCATGATAAAACCGGATTTTAATCTTGGAGTTGGCATAAGAAGAGTCTTTCCATCAATTAGCACTTTCGTCCGAATTGGAAGCTGCGGAGCATCAGGGTTCACCTTTACGACGTTTGCCGATTTATATTCAGGCATCGAAGCAACAATTTTTGCAGCTTGTTCAGCTCCTTTGAAATTTGGAATTCTATTTTTCAGCGGAAACGGAAAGCGTCCAAGCTTCTCTTTTTCAAGCTGAGTCCATATTTTTTCCCTGACGGCCTGTTTATCCATCTTCTAAACCTTCTTCCTGCGCCGTGATTTAACCTTTACAAATAAAAAAGCAGTGGTGAAACTTTGTAAAAACAGCCAATTGACAAACGAAAAGATGATGTTTTCATATTCTATCTTGGGGCTCATAGAACAAGAACAGCGGTATACTCCGGGAATCTAAAATATGTGTCGGAAAATCAAAAGAGCTGCCATTCTTACGATTGCCCAATTTGAAAGCTGAAAGGTAGATACCATTTTGATTCAAGATGGGAGATCATTTTATCAATATACTGCCAAGTTCACTTCGTTTTTTTTAAGAGCTCGATTTGGTATTGATGAATCAGCTTATCAAGTTCCTGGCTGATTTTTAACACAACCTCAGATGTATATCCATATTTCTCAGCCAATGAAATCATATATGCTCGTTCATTTTCTATTTTAATAGATAGAATATTCATTTTATTCATTTTTCAGTAACCCCATTTTTTACGAGTTTTAGTAGTATTAATAGTACCATACTCTTACGAATAATGTAAAGATTTGTAATTTATTGAAGAAATTTGCGGAAGAAGGGGGTAAATTCCCCCATTTAAAAAGTATTGGGGTTTATTTTCTCCACCGTGTAGAAAAAAACGTTCCTAGCACCATAAACCCATTGTAAAATTTTTAAAATAGCGTTCACTTAAAAAATCGGATAATTATTTTTGCAAATTTCCTGAATGGATTGTATTTTCTGATGAAAATCCTCTGAAACAGCCTGAGCGTGCAAGAGGGAGTTGAGTTTATTGGACAAATTGTTATGATTATAAAACTTGCGCTTTATTTCATTTTGACTTCAATGAGCCCTAAGAAAAGATACATATTGACCGCAGCATGAACATCAAAGAAGCCTTGGCTCGACGATAAATCAAACCCGCCAATTTCTTGCATCCTCTTCAGTCGGTAACGAACAGACCCTAATGAAACATGCATTCTTTCGGCTGTTTTATATAGATGTCCGTTATTTTCAACATACCAAAAAAGCGTTTCTAATAAATCTGAGCCATGCTTGTCATCGTAGTTTTTTATTTTTTGAAGCATTGTATGTGCAAAGGCTTCCATTTCTGGTAAATTTTCAGAGCATATTAACTTCGCAACCGCTAAAAGCTCCTTAAATGCTTTGACTTTCGCATTGCTTTTAGAAAACTTCATAATCTTAATTGTTTTTTCTGCTTCTTTTAATCCTTTTTTCAAATCTGATGCTTGCTGACATAAACTGCTGATCCCCAATTTCATTTCAAAAGGTTTAATCTCGGAGAAAATCTGATCAATTAGCCATTGCCCGCATGAAACTTCAGATGAAAATTGACGGATAACAGCAATCAGCTGATTGACTTTTGTTGTCATTATACATGCAAAACCTTGCTGCTTGAACAATTTATTTAAGTTTTCAGCTGCTGCAGTTTTATAATGATTAAGCGAATCTTCAAGCTCTTTTCGATTAAACTCTTGGCCGCTGTCCAGATGAAACAAAAACACATATTGCGGTTGATTAAGATTGTATCCCATTAATTTTAATCGGTAAGTAAGCTCTTCTTCTGAAAATTCCCCCCTAAAAACGGCGTTCAGCAATTCTCCTTTAATTCGCTGTTCGTTTTCAAACGCAGAAGTTTCATTTATTATTTGCATAGCACAAATGGATGCCGCCTTTTCAATGACGATATAGTCCAATTCCGAAAAGCCTTCTGATTCACGAATTAGTGAAACATAACCAAAAATGTTGTTTCTTACAAAAACAGGAGATATTAATTTTTCAAATGTATAGCCTTTTGCTGAAGAAACTTTTACCCGATTCGTATTACATTTTTCTTTTATATCTACTGTTTCCACTTTCTCCCACACATAATCAGCGCTGTTTAAATAAATTTTTCGAAGCGAATCGCTCGCTTCAATCAACTGACGGTGAGAGTTTTCCAGCAGAAGAGCACAATTCATCTCAACCGCTAAAGTGTTCCATATCCCCTTTAGTCCACACCCATTTAATAGCGAATTTGTCAACTTTTCATTAATCATAAGAGCTTTCTTAAACATTTCTTTCTGCTTTTCTATCCTTATAAAAGCTTTGTCTAGCTCTTGTCCTAAATTTTCCTCTTCATAATAAGGCAGCTCTTTTTCGATTTCTTCTCCCCAATCCTAAAACCGGTTTGGCAATCCAATGACAATGCGGATCACCCTTTCCTTTACGCTCAACTTCTTTAAAAATTACTTTTCTACCCAAATGATTGCTCACATATCCGCCTGCAAATCCTATTAGTGTAAAACATACTGGATCAGAAGATAATCCAAAGGTTGCAATATGGTGTTCAGCTTCTTGTGAATGCTTCCAATAGCCTTCTGAATAATAATCTTTTGTTACAGGGTTGATATACAGCTCTTTAACTGAAATGCCTAAATCAGCCGTTATGCCGTGCATATGCGAACAAGCGATAAACAGTTCTTTCAATGTCAGCGTATGATAAGCATCTTTCCTTCTTAAAGAATTTGAAAAATTATTGCCGCAATCCCAGCTATACCGTAAAAAAAACCTTTAGTTTTGTCGAGACCTAAAGCTGAAATTAAATGATTTCGCAAAGTATTTAAGATTGCCCAGATTCAGGCAAAAATTTCATCATTTCGTTGGAGTCTAAAACTTCCCCCATTTCCGTCCCCCTCACCACAAACTATTAGCATTTTTTATCAAAATTATCATAATATTTAATAAATTTTCAGGAAATTTTATATAAGATATCAGTAATGAACAGAATTGATACTGTTAAAAATGTAAGCGTTAACAAAAAAGAGGGGGAGAATAATATGAATACATTTGAAGAACAAATTTATAATTGCATGAAACCCGTTGAAGAATTGCTGGCTAAAACAACCAATCCACTGCATATTGCGATTCTTGAAAACTTCCGCCGACACGTTCATCTGGAGGGCGCCGGCATGTTCAATGAAATTGTTTCTTCCGATATGATGGTCGATCACCCCGTTTATCGTGTTACTTGGGGAAGCGAGCCTGCTGTTATTGAAGGAAAAGAAGGAGTCCTCAACTTCTATCATATTGCATCAAAATCAGTACTTTGGCATTCTGATGACTTGCTAGCTGTGGCTGATTGGGGAATTGCAGATGAACTGACTTTCCACCAATTAATTAAAGGCCAAGGATTGCTTGATTTAGGATTTGAAGTAGATGATCCGGACAAAATTTATCATTACTCAAGCCGTCAAGTATTTTTATGGCCGTATGATGAAACGGGGAGACTTAAGGGAGAGCATCTTTACGAAGATAAAAGTACAGTAAAAATTGTAGAAGTGGATCCTGCTGACGTCATCACACCAGAACGAGTTGCCGAAATCCACCGGGAATGCTTGGCAAAATTAGAAGCAGAAAAACCGCCGAAATATTGGACGCTGGAAGTTATAAAACAACAGCTGGAAGGCAAATGATAAAATGAGTTTTCATGAAGACGAACACACGATCATTCATTTTTGAGTCTAGTACATCATGAATGAATGCCCGACGCGAGGGAGCTAATATAACTCTCTCGCGTTTTATGCATCTAAACATGGCAAGCTGGCAAATTTATGCCTAATGTAATCAAAGCAAAAAAAGCCGTTAAACATTTCGAATCATAAACTAAACGATTGGAATATCAGCAAATCTATCATTTCCTTTAAGCTATTTCCGCCTTTACAGAAAATATAGAAGCTTCATAAATCCTTTCCAATCATTTTCTTCTGCACAGAAATCAAGCAGCAAACAGCCTAAATATGTTGATAATTCGGGAAATGGGCAAAAAAAAATATATTGGCACATACACGTTTTTTATAAAAACATACTGACATTCATGACAGATAATACGGACTGATCTGGATACACAGTTCGTTTTGCTATTTTCCATTTTCCATTCACTTTCCGAATAATATCTTCTCTTTCTCCGAACAATTCCTCAGTTTTTGCTTCTGAACTTCGGCTTCGCTTAAATAGAAAATAACTTCTAACCTTATATTCATTAGAGCTAAAGCCAGGCTCAACGACCACATTGCTTATAAAATGCCTCTGCCTTGTAGGCGGGTTTTCAACCCAGGCTGATTTCGTATAAAGTCTTTCGACCTTTATCTCTATGTCCTTTTTCGAATCTGCAAAATAAGTCATTTCAGTATTTAAATTGCTTCCCATTTTGTTATCAACGGTTACCCGCAGGGGCATCGTGTATTGAATATCATCATCAAGCAATTCAAGCCATTCCCGATATTGCCGGTGGTCAAGCAAATAGGCCTCATAATATAAAAATTGAGAAATTTCATATTGAATATCACTATTCATGAGATTTCACCTCTGGCTCTTTCGTAATCAGCTCCAGCCAGTATTTATGCATACTTCTTGCAATATGATCTGTATAGCAAGTTGGGTACGCTTTTCCCGGTCCCGGAAAATTCTCATCCGGATCTAAGTTATCTAATCCCATTAAGTAGTTGAGCATATTGTTGTAGCTGAGATTTCGATCTCTTGCCATTAACCCTTGGCTGGCCTCAACAATGCGAGCCCAATTTTCCGTATCATCCTGCTCAAGAGTACCTGCCGCACCAAACGTTGCAATAAAGCCTTTGTACGATTTTTCCTTATAATCTTCCGGCAGCGCCTTATCAATCATATACCAAACCCAAATTTCAACTTGATCGGGCCCTAACGGCCGCCATACTCTAAATTGAAGATGATTATACTTTGTTCCTTCTGTTCCGCTGCAAGAGCTTAAGAATGATAGATTTGGAAAAACTCCGCCAACAAAATTTTGAACTCTAGAAAAAATGTCCAATTGTTCTTTATTTAAATTTTTCTCAAACATCGACCACATCGATTCAGGCATACCTTGGTATATGTTATTCGATCTTCCAGTAGCAGATGTAATTACATTAATTCCATGTCCGTTTGACAAAACAACTTGATGTCCATATGATGCATACAAAGGATCGCTCGGTGTAAGCTTCAATTCCACGGCGGATCTATGAGTCGTTTGAACATGGTAAGGATCTGCCGCGAAATTTTCACTTGTCATTTTCCAATTTGCTTTTGCCACCCATCGTTGAGGGACTCCCCTCACTTCCATCCCGCCGTCGCTCCGGCCAAGCATTATATCAAAATACCATTTCATTTCGCCTAAATAATCTTCTAAAGACATAGCGTCAGGATCAAGATTTCCAAAAATCATTCCTTGATAGCTTTCAACACGAGGAACTGGGCGCAGTCCCCACTCGCTTTTATCCATCGATTCCCCAAATACTTTATTCCCTGCAACAACCCCGATCAGTTCACCGTTTAAATTATAAGTCCAGCCATGATAAGGGCATGAAAATGCTTTTTTATTTCCATAATCTTCTGTACACAAACGAACACCCCTATGAGAACAAGAGTTCAAAAATGCGTTGATTTCTCCATTTTTATTTTTCACTAAAATAATCGGGTCATCGACCATCATCCTCGTAACAAAGCTTCCTGGTTCTTTTAATTCCGATTCGTGCGCCAGAAACTGCCATGTTCTGCCGAAAATTCTTTCTTTTTCTAGTTCGTATATTTCCGGATCTGTAACTAACCATTGAGGAAATCGGCCGTTTTCTATATTTTTCTCAACTTCCTTCCAATCTATCGTTCTCATATCCGTTCCCTTCCTCCTTTGGTTATTGGAATATTCGGAATACTATGCCGCCAAACTCCCGGCTTTTGGGCAAGTTAGGTTAGTACAGACCTGTTGTTTATACTAAAGCTTTAGTCTTTCTTTTTTGCTTATACCTAAATACGTATCTTTTATTTTTTCATCTTCCAGCAAATCGCTCGCTTTTCCTTGAATGACAATTTCTCCGCGATCCAATACACAAGCGTGATCTGCAATTTGCAAAGCTGCTTTGACGTTTTGTTCAATTAACAAAATGGTCGTTCCAAATGTTTTTTTCATTTGCTTTAAAATATTCATAATGTCTTTGACAATAAGCGGAGCCAATCCTAAAGACGGTTCATCCAGCATCATTAGTTTTGGCTTCGCCATCAGCCCGCGGCCTATGGCAACCATTTGCTGCTCGCCGCCGCTCAACAATCCGCCCGGTCGATCCAACATTGTTTTTAATTTAGGGAAAAAGTCTAGAACTTGCTCGAAATCCTCCATAACACTTTTTTTGTCATTTTTATATCGGTGATAAGATCCTAACAGCAAATTATCCTTAACAGAAAGATCATCAAAAATTTGTCTTCTTTCCGGGACAAGACAAATGCCTTTTTCAACGATCTTTTCTACTTTACCATAAGAAATTTCTTCATTTTCAAATACAATGGTTCCTGATCTCGGTTTATAAATGCCTGCTATTGTTCCAAGAAGGGTGCTTTTCCCGGCGCCATTTGACCCTACCATCGCAAAGATTTCGCCTTGTTTTATTTCAAAGTGAATCCCTTTCAAAACGTGCAAATATCCGTGGTACGTATGAAGGTTGTCTACTACTAACATTAGATTGCTTCCTCCTCTCCCAAATAGGCTGCAATAACTTTAGGATTGCTTGAAATTTCTTCAGGCGTTCCTTCCGCAATTTTTTTCCCATAGTCAAGAACTACAATTTTATCTGCAATCGACATCACCGTTTCCATATCATGTTCAACAAATAAAAATGTCATCCCTTGTTTTCTCATATTTTTCAGTACATTCACTAGATTGCGGGATTCCTGCGGATTCAGCCCGGCCATCGGTTCATCCAGTAAAATAAATGAAGGCTCTGCAGCTACTGCCCTGGCAATCTCTAATAATCTTTGATTTCCATAAGGCAATGTTTCAGCTCGTTCAAAAGCTAAATCAGCAATACCGACCTGTTCAAGGCATTGCAATGCTTTTTGCATTACCTCTTTTTCTTCTTTATAAACGTTCGGCAATCGCAGGCCTGAGCTTAAAATTCCAGTTTTTAATCTTATATGGCTTCCTGTCATCACATTTTCGATGACGGTCATATTATTAAATACTTGCAAATTTTGAAATGTTCTTGTCATCCCTAGACTTGCAATTTGATAAGGTCTTTTCCCGATGATGGAAACGCCTTTAAAGGTTATTTTTCCACTTGTTGCCGGGATGACACCTGTCACTAAATTAAAAAGGGTTGTTTTGCCGGCGCCATTTGGACCTATTACAGCAACAATTTCCCCTTTTTTCACTTCAAACGAAACATTTTCAACGGCATTTACACCGCCGAATGATTTTGAAAGATTTTCGACTTTTAATAATGTTTCCTCAGTCATGAATATCACTTCCCGTTGACTTCTTTGAAAATGCTGAAACTGGTTTATTTTTAAAGCTTGAAGTGATTCTTTTGATAAAATGAAAGATCGCTTTTGAAATTCCATTTGGCATGTATATTAAAATAACTACAAGCAGCACGCCGAAAAATACAATTTCGAATTCCCCGCTAGCATTGGGAATAATTTTCGGTACAATATCTTTCAACAATTCTCCTAAAAATACATATATCGCTGCTCCGATCAATCCGCCCCAAATATTCCCTATCCCACCGATGACAACCATTATTAAAAAGTAGATAGATGTCATCATTTCAAACAATTGAGGATTTATAAAGGTGACATAGTGTGCGTATAAGCTTCCAGCAATTGAAGCATAAACGGCGCTTAATACAAAAATTTGCAATTTATATTTATTAATATTTATACCAATTGCTTCCGAAGCAATTTCGCTGCCATGGATAGACATTAAAGCTCTTCCGACTCTTGATTGAACAATATTGCGCGCAAAGAAAATTCCTAAAAAGACAAAGATCCAAATTAAGAAGTAAAATTGAAAATCTGTTGAAAATGAAATGCCGAATAAGCTTAAAGGAGGTATGCCAAAAAACCCGTTTAATCCTCCAGTTATTGTTTTCCACTCTTTAAAAAATGTAAATATGATCACTCCAAATCCAAGAGTGGCTAAGGCTAAATAATGCCCTTTTAGTTTAAATACTGGAATACCAATGATTAAAGAAACGAGTGATGCAATAATCGCCCCAACTAAAATTCCTATCCAGGAAGGCATCTGCAATGTAGCCGTAAAATATGCAGAGGTATAGGCACCAATACCGTAAAAAGCTGCATGCCCGAGGGAAATTTGCCCTGCATATCCGATTAATAGCGTCAGTCCAGTCGTAACCAATGAGTAAAAACCGATCATAATGAAAGTACTTAAAATATAATTATTTGATTGAAAAATAAAAGGAAGAAGCATAATAACGACAAAAAAGATAAGAGGACCTTTCAAACTCCTGTTGTATATTTTCGTTAAATTGTTATCCATTTTTTCCTCTCCTCTAAACACGTTTTCCTGATACTTTCGAGAACAATCCATTTGGCATGAAGAATAATACGATTAAAAGAAGAGTGAAGCTAATGGCATCTTTATATCCTGAAGATAAATATCCTTCCGTAAAAGATTCTAATATTCCGATTAAAAATGCTCCGGCAATAGCAGCAGGTGCATTTGACAACCCTCCAATTACTGCAGCAATAAATGCTTTTAAGCCAATCATGATTCCCATATCATACGAAGCACCCGAAATGGGGGCAATCACTATTCCTGCGAGCGCTCCAAGACCAGCACTAATGGATACTGCCCAAAACGACATTTTTTGGGGGCTGATTCCCATTAGCCTTGCTGCAAAACGATTGACAACACAAGCTGTTACCGCTTTTCCTAAGTAGGTTTTATTAAAAAAGTAGTAAAGGACAGCTAAACTTAATAAGGAAATGCCGATAGCCCATAAGCTTTGCGGCTGAATGGTAGCATCCAAAAAATTGATATTCTGATTTCCAGAGAAAGGACGCAGCGCCAAAGGCTGAGTTCCCCAAATTAAAATGCTAATTCCCCGAAATACAAAAGCTGCACCTATCGTAATAATAAGAAGTGTTGCGGTTGATGAATTTCTTGCAGGATAAATTGCCAACCTTTCGAACAAACCACCGATAATCGTGACTATGACAACACTTACTGCTATTGCAATAATTAATGGAAAGCCCATATTGACAAACGAAATACAAGTAAGTGCACCCAGCATGGCAAAATCGCCTTGTGCTAAATTTAAAAGGCCGGTTATGTTGTAAATAATGACAAATCCAATAGCAATCAGTGCATAGATGCTTCCAATGGTCAGTCCAGAAAAAATTAACTGAATAAATTGGCTGGTCAGTTCCATTCCCACACTTCCCTTCTATTTTTGGTCTTTAGGGATCTTCCCCGTACTTTTAATCGTTGAAGATCCCTTTACAGCATTATTCTGCAATGACAAATTTGCCGTCTTTGATTTGAACCATAACTAAGCTGCTTTCATCAAGGCCAGTATGATTATCTTTCGAAAAATTGAATATTCCGGAAATTCCAACAAAATTTTTCGTATTTTCGAGCTGTTCTCTAATTTTTTCTTTGTCAGTTCCGGCTTTTTCAATTGCATTCACTAATAAATAGAATGCGTCCCAAGTATGGCCTCCAAACGTATTTGCGTCGTAGTTGAATTTTGCTTTAAAATCCTCTTTATACTTAATAAGTGTTTCTTTTTGCGGATCATTATCCGGCAATTGTTCAGCGACAATTAAACGCCCTGCAGGAAAAATAACTCCTTCCGCTGCTTCTCCGGTTAACTCAATAAACTCTTTAGTACCAATTCCCTGACTTTCAATAATGGGAAGTTTCATTCCTAATTGATGGAGATTTTTCGTAATAACTGAAGACTCCTGAGCAGTTCCCCAAACGATAATTGCCTGTGGATTTGATTTCTTTACGCGAGTCAGCATCGCTTTCGCATCATCAACAGTTGCTTCAAATTCCTCTTCAATAACAGCTTCAATGCCGTATTCACCTTTCAGACGATTAAATTCTTCATGAGCACTTGTGCCGTATTGGTTGGCAACATTCAGCCAGGCAATTTTCGTTAAATTTTTTTCTTTCAAATAGGCTAAAATTTTAGGAATTACTACATCATCACTTTGTGTCGTTTTGAAGATCCAGTCCCGTGAAGAATTATCATCAGGTTTTACAATTTGTTTACTTGTAGCTGATGCAATGAATGGAGTTTTTGACTTTTCCGCAAGCGGCACCATTGCTAAAGCATTTCCGCTTAGCGTACCCCCAACAACAGCCAATACTTTATCCTGCTCAATTAATTTTTTCATAGACAGCACGGCTTCATTTTGATCGGACTTATCATCATAGGCAATCAGCTCTATTTTCTTTCCATCTATTCCATCGTTTTCATTTACTTGCTCCACCAGCATTTTTACCGTTTCCATCTGTGATTTTCCTAAAGGAGCACCGCCGCCCGAAGCTGAATAAATAGCACCAATTTTAATGACATCGGAACCACCGGAATCATTATTTTTTCCACCGGCGCTTTCAGAATTTCCGCATGCTGCCAGCATAGAGAGAAATAACATCAAAATGATCAACGAAACAAATTTTTTCAACGTAACCCCCTCCTTTATTTTTGGCAAAATTCCTTAAAAGCTTTATCTTTCTTAGTGACAACGCTTTCATATTAGTGAAATCAGAGGACCACCCCTTTCCTTTGACCGCAAATCATCAATAATATTATATATGATTTAAGATATGGTTTCAAATATTTAAAAAATTCTATCTTTTATTCCTCCTAACATTTTCTACTCATTCAAAATCCACTTGTAGAGAAAGAAGCTTCATCTATTGATTTTCTTCACAACAAGGGTTTAGAATTTGATCTTGTTATCTATTAATATATATAAAATAATATATGATATTAACCAAAAAAATTTCCTTGAACAAATCCAACTGAGTTTGATCAGTTGAATTTGTTCGAAATTGTTTTATTATGAAAATTTTTGCCGATTTCTGAATGCTTCTGCTGTATTTAATTTGTGTTGGCGGACAAATTCCTCAATTTGGTTGGGCGGAGCCTTTTCTCGAAGTAATCGAATAATTTCTTCGTGCTCTTTAATGGACTCTTTAGAGCGCTTCGGAACGAGTGTGAAGCCATAAGTCCGTATCCGCTTCATCCTCTGCCAAATTTGCTTAATCTGCTCCTCTAAAAAGTTATTGCCGCAGTTTTCATATATTAAGGTGTGGAACTGATAATTTAATTCACTAAATTGCTCTAATTCAAAATCTTGCAGCGACTGTTTCATCTTTTCGTTTAATTCTTCTAATTTTTTGATCGTCTCCTCCTTTATAATATTAGAACTTAAAACAGTCGCGTAGCCTTCTAGCACCGCCAAAACCGAAATGGTTTGCAAATACTCTTTTTCGTTGATATTGCTTACAACTGCTCCGCTATACGGCTTATATTGAATTAAGCCCTCTGCTTCCAATTGGCGGATCGCTTCTCTGACAGGGATGCTGCTTAAATTCAGCTCTTTTGCAATTTGATCGATTACTATTCGATATCCAGGCCCGTAAGCACCATTTTCAATTCGTGAAAGAATATAATCATATGCAATTTGTGTTTTATTTTTTACCTTCTGTTCCATACTTATATCATATATTAAAGAATATATACTAACAAGCAAAACGAGTTAGCTTTCCATTATTGTTGAGCCGAAATCGTTTCGGCTTTTTTTGATTTACCAAACTGAGGAATGTGATGATCTCCAATCGCCACATGAATTACTTGAACCTCTGTATAAAAATCAAAACTATAATGTCCGCCCTCTCGGCCAATACCGCTATATTTCGTTCCGCCAAACGGGATTCTTAAATCCCTGACGTTTTGTGAGTTTACCCAAGCCATTCCGCTTTCAATCGATTGGACAATTCGGTGTCCGCGCTTCAAATTGTTCGTCCATACATAAGCAGCCAGTCCATATTTTACATCATTAGCCATTTTTATGACTTCTTCTTCAGTCTCAAATGGTATGACTGCCATGACAGGGCCAAATATTTCCTCTTGAGCAACTTTCATACCGTTATGGCAATTCAGAAGAAGTGTCGGTGGAACAAAGTTCCCGTTTTTCAATGATTGCGGAACGTTTCCTGAAAACACTTCTGCCCCTTCTTTTTTGGCTATTTCAATGTAATGTAAAACGGTTTCCCAATGTTTTTTGTGAATTAACGGCCCCAATTCTGTCGAAGAATCCAAAGGATCCCCTACCGAAATATTTTGCACACGCTCTTTCAGCCGTTCAACAAAGGAATCATAAATTGATTTTTCCAAAAACAACCGCGAATTGGCTGTACAGCGCTCCCCGTTAAGAGAAAATACTCCCCAAACGACAGCATCCAAGGCTTTTTCCAAGTCAGCATCGGCAAAGATAATTGCAGGAGATTTTCCTCCTAGCTCCATAGAGGTTTTTTTCAACGTATCTGCGCTATTTTTTATTATTTCAGCACCTGTTGTCGTCTCGCCCGTAAAGGAAATAAGCCGGACATCAGAATGTCTCACGAGGGACGCGCCAGCTGTTTCCCCAAAGCCGTGAACGATATTAAAAACTCCCTCTGGCAGTCCCGCTTCATGAATAATTTCAGCCAGCTTGTTAGCAGTCAGCGGCGACCATTCAGCAGGTTTTAGGACAACCGTATTGCCTGTTGCCAACGCCGGAGCCACTTTCCATGTTTCCAGCATGAACGGAGTGTTCCATGGCGTAATTAAACCTGCCACCCCAATTGGCTTGTAAATAGTATAATTAATAAAATCTCCGTCTACTTTATACGCTTCTCCTACCATGCGGCTTTTTACCATTTGTGCATAAAATCGAAAGTTTTCAGCTGCACGGGATGCTTGCTTTTTCGTTTGACTGATTGGCAATCCTGTATCTAGAGATTCCAAATAAGCAATTTCTTCCGCATTTTCTTCAATTAATGCAGCAATTCGTAAAATATACTTCATTCTTTCATCTACCGACATTGTTCCCCAAGGGCCGTCAGCAAAAGCTTTTTTGGCAGCTTTTACTGCTAAGTCAATATCTTCTGCAAATCCTTCCGCTACCTCATTGATTACTTCATTATTAAAGGGATTAATATTCTCAAAGCTTTTCCCTGCAACTCCCTCTACAAACTTGCCATTGATATAATGAAGAACTTTCCCAACTTTATATGTGGTCATTTCGATTCCTCCAAGTATGCAATTAATTTTTGTAGCGCTGATGAATGTTATTATATTTGTACGTTCCAAATTCACTAAATTCATATAGTTCTAAAGACAATGCAAGATATCTCCTTTTGAAAAGGATAGAAAAATGATCTTTCATCACTGCAAAGATCTCATCACAAACTGCTTTTTTATCCTCTTCAGTACGCCCAGCGCCAATCTTTAGCGTACCGTGGACAAAGGCATCATCCTCAGAGCCGTCAGCAACACAATAATCTTTCAATTCAATGGCTCTAGATCTCACGCCTCCAATTGGAAATATATCGCTTTTGGAAATTAGCACATCATTAACTTTTTTCAGCAGCTCTGGAATTTTTGCCTCTTTTTTGATATTGTCGGTATATTCTAAAATAAAATGCGGCATAACGTCAGCTCTCCTTTAAAGTGTTGGTGACGGAGAAAAGATTCTGAATGACAGCTTCATATAATTCGATTAATTAAACGTCCAATCCCTTCTATTTCTGTAATCACTTCATCGCCAACATTAACATTGACCGCTCCTTTAGGTGTTCCTGTGAGAATTATGTCCCCGTAATTTAAGGTCATAAAGCTAGTTAAATACTCGATTAACATAGGGATTGTAAAAATCATATCTTTTGTGTTTCCTTCCTGCACTAACGCTCCATTAACGTAAGTCCGAAGGACCAAGTTCATCGGATCTGGTATATCTTCTTTATCGACAAGCCAAGGGCCTATCGGGGTAAATGCATCGCGATTTTTCACGCGCAAATTCGGCCGGTAATAGTTCTCTAAATAATCCCTGACAGCGTAGTCATTTGCAACCGTATATCCTAAGACGTATTCATACGCTTCACTAGCCTTGACATTACGCGCCATTTTTCCGATTACCACTGCCAGTTCACATTCATAGTGCATAAAATCTACATCAGGAGGACGTTTCGTTTCAGATCGATGCCCAACAATCGTATTCGGTCCCTTTAGAAACACAAGCGGTTCAGTTGGTGCATGAAATGACAGCTCTTTAGCATGATCTGCATAATTCAAACCTAATGCAAAAACAGTCCGCGGGCTTACAGGCGGAAGCCAGACTACGTCCTTTTCTGTCACTTTATGCTGATCGTTCAGTTGAAGGAAGCCGTTATCTTCAATTGCTTCATAAATAGTGCCGTTCATAGCAACTCTAGCTCGTTTCATCGCACAGCCCCCTTCACATAATCCGCTTCATGAACAATTGTATTTTCTAGACTGCCTACACCTTCAATTTCAATGCGAACATGGTCTCCTGCCTTTACTAAAGGCGCTTGCTCAGGAACACCTGTCAGCAGCACATCTCCTGGATAAAGCGTCATAAATTCTGTTATATCAGCCAGCAGCCGAGCAACTGGCCGGATGAAATTTTTCGTGTTATTTTTTTGTGCAAGCTTTCCATTGACAAAAACGCGAATGTCCAATGAATCAGGATCAACTATCGATTCCTTTTTGATGATCCACGGACCAACCGGATTAAATCCATCTCTTGCCCGCTCCCTAATCGCCGGACGATAAATGTTTTCGTGCGGAATTGCTACATCATTCACAACTGTATATCCAGCAACATATTGAAAGGCTTCTTCTTCCTTTACTTTAGTGGCAGTACGCCCAATGACCACGCCGAGTGCTGCCCCTACTTCTAATTCGTCTGCATCCTCAGGCAATGGTATGGGGCTCCTGTAGCCACTTAATGTGTTAATCGGTTTTATATATAAAATTGGCGCTTTCGGTGGTTCGTTATATGGTGAATGTGTCATTTGCTTACGATATCGATGAAAGGCGCCCTGATAATTCAAAAGGACACCGTAAATCGTACCTGAAACCGGAGGCTCCAAAGAAAGCTGATTGACGTGATATTGAGTTCCATTTAAAAAAATTGAATTGTTTTCTGGATCCACTTCGGCTTCCGTTATATTTGGCATTCCAAAAATTTTCACTACTGCATTGCCCATCCAATTCACTCCTTAGCAGGCGCAATACATCAGCCCTTTTTAGCTTGCCTTAATTTTTTACTTTCTCTAAAAGACCATATTTTTGCAGCGTTTGCCGAATTCTTTCTTGAAGCTCCTCCGCAGGCAAATCAAGAGGCAATCTTAATTTTGGCGTGATTTTTCCCATCATTCCAAGCGCCGCCTTTACAGGTCCCGGATTTGTCTCGGCAAATAAAATATCGTTTAATTCCATTAACTCGAAATGGAGGTCCTGAGCTCTCTTTATATCGCCTTCAAACCAAGCATCATGCAATTCCGCAACTTTTGCTGGTTCCACATTAGCCGTTGCACTAATAGAACCTGCCCCCCCGATTGCTAGCATTGGATAGCATAAAAGCTCGATTCCTGAAAATAGTAAAAAATCTCTTCCGCAATGAAGCAGCACCCGATTCACATGCTCAAAATCTTTATTGGATTCTTTTGCACCGATAATGTTCGGGCAATCCTCCACTAAACGAGCCATTGTTTTGACCTCTAAATTTACAGCTGTTCTCCCTGGGATGTTGTAGATAATGATCGGAATATCTACAGAATCAGCTACTGCTTTAAAATGCTTATACAACGCATGCTGGGACGGCCTATTATAATACGGAACAATGACCATCGCAGCATCTGCGCCAATTTCTTGTGCAAATTTCGTTAGTTCAAGTGTTTCATCATGATTAGTCGATCCTGTTGCCGGAACAAACGGGACTCGGCCATTCACTGTTTTTTTCGCCAGCTCCATTACCTGCTTGCGTTCCTCCGTTGTTAATGAACTGGGTTCGCCAGAAGTTCCTGTCACTGAAATCCCATGGCTGCCGCTTTCAATTTGCCAGTTGATTAAATTTTTCATCGTTTCAAAATCAATATTGCCTTCCGCATCAAATGGAGTAACAACAGGAGCAATCGATCCTCTTAATCTTTGCTTTATTTCGTTATAGGACATATATAAGCAACCTCCTGAACAAAATGATTATTATCTGAATATTTCAAATCTCATTAATTTATTTTTATTATATATATAATCATATATGATTTCAACTATAAATTATTATATGACTGTTCGGCTAAAAAGATCATAAGCAGCAGCAACTGGTTGATCAAGCAATTGTTCTATGAACCTCAATTGGACATTATTTTTTTCTGCTATTCTATCCAATCCGTCAATAACACCCTCAAATAAGTAAGGTTTTAATGTTTTGTTCGTTATATGGCATAAACCGTTGTAAATTGTCTCATTGAATTTTATTTGGATTTTATAAATTCCCGGTTTAGGCAGGAAATAATCATGATCGATTTGCGCTTTAAAAATAAAATTGTTGTCAGCATCCCCTCGTTCCATCGATTTGACTAAACATGAAACACGATAATAATCCCCAAGATAATGAGGTATTTCATTTACAAGGCCTGACTCTAGCAGCTTCCGAATCATGGAGGAGCTTATTTTTTCTTGTTTATATTGGATTTTCGGTATAGTCGTCACATCAAAAAATCCCGTTCCAACGTTTTTCAGCTTCTCCATATTCCCTTTTCCTTTAAAACCATACGTAAAGTCGAAGCCGGCAACGACATGTTTGCACATCAAGCCTTTTAAGTATTGATTCACAAAGTCTTGATCGGATAATTCAGAAAAATTTTTATCGAATTTTACAATATACAGTTTCTCTACCCCTAATTGTGAAAAGATTTCCATTTTGGAAGGAAGCGGCGACAGATAGGAGATAACTTTTCTATCCGTTTCAATGACTTGACTTGGATGTGGAAAAAATGTCATCACGGCAAATGTTAGTTTTTTTACTTGCGCGATTTCTTTCGCTTTTTCAATGATTTTCTTATGTCCTAAATGCACTCCATCAAAGAAGCCGACTGCCATGACACACGGCTCGGGCTTGCATTCCGCTAATACTTTGGAATTGTTAATATAAGCGACTTCCATCCATTCACCCCGCGTTGGCATGACTAGCCAAATTTCTATATTTTCCTTCAAAAAATAACAATGGGTCACCATCCTTCATATAAATGTCAGTCACCTTTCCAATGTATAAAGTGTGGTCGCCGGCAACATGTGTATTGTATACGTCACATAAAATATTTGCTAACGAATTGGGCAGCACTGGTTGATCACCGACCCAATCAAAAGTAACATTTTGTTTCTCTTTTAATTGGCCGGCAAAAAGCATCGATAAATCTTGTTGTTCTTCAGACAAAATATTTACTGTAAATTTTCCTGTCTGCTTAATGATTTCATTCATTTTTGCTTTTTCTCCAATTGAAATGAGAATTAGTTTAGGATCTAAAGAGACAGACATAAATGCATTTGCCGTCATTCCGCGTACTTCCCCATTTAGGGCAGCCGTAATAACAGTGACTCCTGTCGCAAACTTCCCCATTGCATTTCGAAACGTGCGATCATCCATGTTACACACCTCTTTTTACGCTTTTTTATACTTGCCGATTTATCACGACTAATTTTAGCTCCGTCATTTCTTCAATCGCATATTTAATTCCTTCTCTCCCCATTCCGCTCTCTTTCACTCCGCCGTATGGCATATGATCGACTCGGAACGTCGGGATATCATTAATCATTACACCGCCTACTTTTAGCTCTTCAGCCGCATATAAAGCATGGTGGATATTTTTTGTATAAATCCCTGCCTGCAGTCCATACCGAGAATCGTTTACATACTCAACAGCCTGTTCAATCGATGAAACCTTTTCGATTAACACTACAGGGCCGAAAATTTCTTGACAGGAGACTTTCATATCAGGTTTTGTGTTGAGTAAAACCGTCGGTTCGACAATATTTCCTTTCGCATTTCCCCCTGTTGCAACTATTGCACCTGTTTTTTTAGCTTCTTCGATCCAGCTGATGACACGGATTACATCATGTTCGGAAATCAGCGCTGAAACATCTGTTTGAAAATCCAGCGGATCTCCTGTTGTCAGATTTTCCGTTTCTTTCACAAATGCATTGACAAACTCATCATATACATGTTCATGTACGTAAATTCTTTGCAGCGAGATGCATACTTGCCCTTGGTTAGAAAAAGCCCCTTTAACACATCTTGGAATGATGCTTTTAACATCAATTCCTTCATCTACGATCAAAGCCGAGTTGGAACCTAACTCAAGCGTGACGCGTTTCAAGCCTGCTTTATTTCTGATCTCTTTTCCGACTTGCGGGCTTCCCGTAAACGTAATCATTTTAACCCGCTCATCTTCTACGATTTTTTTGCCAACGATGCTGCCGCTTCCTGTTACAACATTCAATGCACCATCAGGCAGTCCTGCTTCCTGCAATAATTCAGCTATAAAGAAAGCAGATAACGGTGTTTGGGAGGCCGGCTTTAAGACAATCGTATTTCCGGAGGCAATGGCCGGTCCTACTTTATGCGCAACTAGATTCATTGGAAAATTAAACGGAGTGATAGCTCCTATTACACCGATCGGTTCACGAACCGTATAAGCAGTCCGATTTTCCCCGCCGGGCGCCGCATCTAATGATAGTGCCTCACCATGAATTCTTTTTGCCTCTTCAGCCGAAAATTTGTATGTTTGAATGGTTCTTTGCACTTCCTCTAATGCTGTTTTGATTGGCTTCGCCGCCTCTTTTGCAATAATTTCTGCCGCTTCCTCTTTCCTCTTATCTAAAAGCATCACCAGTTTTTCCAAAATATGTCCGCGTTCATGCTTTGGCATTTTCGCCATTTTCAGAAAGGCGTTATGTGCGGCTTCGATCGCTTTTTCAACGTCAGCTTCTGAAGCAATTGGAATTTCTGCAATTACTTTTTTATCATATGGAGAGGAAAGAGGAGCATAATGTTCTGCTCCTACCCAACTTCCATTAATAAACAATTTTCTTTTCATCGTTACCTCTCTTTTCTTACTTAAAATTAAATGACAAAATCAGGTTTTAGCTTTTGCACACTTGGCTCTTTTAGTTCAACTAACTCTCCGCTATGAATATCAAATACTTGTGATGCTTCATTAAACCAGCAGTCCGGTGCTTCATGCCCCCAAAATGTTTGGCGTCTTGGATCATTTATATCCCAGCGAATCGGCAGAAAATCCGGATCGCTTGTCAAGTAATCTCCATTGTATAATTCAATTCGATGTCCATCTGGATCACGCAAATAGAGGAAAAATGCGTTTGAAAGACCATGGCGTCCAGGGCCTCTTTCTATATTTTTCGCATATCCCATAGCCGCTAACACATCACAGGCATGAATGAGACTAAGTTGATCCGACAGCCAAAAGCCGATATGGTGAAGACGAGGGCCGTTTCCATTCATAAACGCCAAATCATGCACATTAGGTTTTCGATGCAGCCATGCAGCCCATAATTCATTATTTTCTGTTTCGGTATACTCAGAGCACGCAAACCCCAGCTCTTTTACGTAAAAGTCATATGCTTTTTGTACATCCGGCACCATGCAATTAAAATGGTCAATTCGCTGTATTCTTGCTCCTTTATATAAGTCATATCTTTGCAGCAGCCTTTCGACCGTGTCCATTCTGGCAAAAAACTCAACTGGAAGACCTGAAATATCCTGCACACGGAAAGCCCTTTCAACTGCATGCTGATTTTCTATCCATTTTGGATTCATATTTTTTTGTTGAAAATAGTCATATAATTTGTTTAAATCCTCATCGGAATAAACCTTGTAACTGATCGCTTCCACACCAGGCTGCTCTGCTTTTTTCAACACCAGGCTGTGATGATTATGTTCCTCATACCCTCTGAGATATAAATGGTTTTCATCAGCCTCTGTCACAACGAACCCTAAAGCGTTTTCATAAAAATCGCGTGAAGCCTCCAAATTTGTCACCAACAGTACCGCCCTTGCACAACGAATAATATTAAAATCTACCATCTTGAAGTCCCTCCCTATTAAATTCCCCCGAGAATACAGAAAAATATAGTTTGCTAGAATCATATATGATATTATATATTAAGTCAAATTCAACTCGCTATGCTGTCATGATCACTTTCACAATTAACGTGTGGCACCTTCATTTATTATTTGTTAAACAGTTGTTACTTTTGTAGTTCCTAAAAATTCACGAACCAAGTCTTTGAAATAATCTTTTTCGTACCCGTCAAAATAAACCATACCCATGCGGACCGGATCTCCAAAGAAATAATATTCATAATGAGTTTGACGGCTTCCAAATGCACTCATTGTAATATCCCAAGCTAAACGGAACAACTGAACGCGCTCATATCCATCAATATTTGCTCCTTGCATCGCTCTTCTGACAATATCGCCGATTTCTTCATTATTAAAATCAGCTTCTGTCGGAATGGCCATTAATCCAGAAGCGCCAAGAATCCTTAAGATTTCCACTAAACGAGGGTAAATTCTTGGGTACCAATTTCGAGCAGCATCAAGCGCAGCAAAATCCGGCGTCATTGTTCCCCATTTATCAAGCTTTGCATTATGCTCTGCACGATATAAATGACTGCGCATTGTCTCAAGAGTCAGCATAATTTCTGTTCCTTTATCTTTTACATGCTGAAACTGTTCAATTCCAATAGCCTCCATAATTAAAAGGACAACTCCAAGTATAAATTCAGTTTTCACTACATTTTTGGCAACTACTTGATGCGACATGTGGACAACGGCATTCGTCTCACGGAAGGTTCGATTGCAAATGGAAGAATTGCCGCAGACAAATACCCGTTCCCAAGGAACAAAAACGTTTTCAAACGAAACAATAGCATCTCCTTCTTCAAATCGCGACCCGAGCGGATGATCCCAATGACTTTTTCCATAGTCAAAGGCTTCGCGGCAAATAAATTTTACGCCTGGAGTATTATTTGGAATTGCAAAAGCTAATGAATACGGGTCATCCCCTTCACTTGATTTTTTAACTGTTGAAGGAAAAACTAATATTTCATCCGTTATGCCGCCTTGCGTAGCCAACAAACGAATCCCATCAACAATAATTCCATCTTTATTTTTCTCGACTAAATGCAAGGAAACATTTGCATCCTTTTGCTCATGCTGAGCTTTAGAGCGATTAATCTGCGGATGTATAAGGGTATGTGTTAAAGAAATATCGTTTTCTCTCGCATATTCATAATATTTTCTTGCGTTCTCCGCATATATTGGATCATCTTCTGCGAACAGATCATTCGCTATTCCCATTGCCATCACTTCAGCATTTAAATAATCCGGAGACCGCCCCATCATTCCGGCGGAAGTTCGAGCCCATTCCTGTATTGCTTCGCGTCTTGCAATCAGTTCTTCTTTTGTGGTAGGCTGCATAAATGTTATACCGACTTTTTCTCCTGTTGTTGGTGAAGTATACAGCATCTTATCAGCTTTTTCATATTGAAGATCGTAAAGCTTTGCCATTGATTGAATCACATTTTTCAATGCAGGATGCTCCGTGACGTCATCTACTTTCTCCCCATGAATGTAAACGCTGCTTTTCGCTTTCTTCAAACGCTCAATATACTCTTTTCCAGTTTTTGCAGGCATCTTCATTCCCCCTTAAATAGATTTTTTCATCCACAATTCGATTTACTTTTTTGAATCTTCAAAAATAATATAACATATGATATCATATATGAAAAATATGAAAAAAATTGGTTTTGTATATAAAAAAAATATACACCTTCACATGAGGTGATCAGATTGATTGACATTAAACAGCTGAAATATTTTGCAGCGATTGTCGAGGAAGGACAAATTACACGCGCGGCGAAAAAGCTGCATATGGCGCAGCCGCCTTTAAGTCATCAGTTGAAGCAATTGGAGGAAACGCTTGGAGTCATTTTATTAGAACGGAACGGAAAAAAACTTGAATTAACGGAATCCGGGAAAATTTTCTACAAAAAAACGAAACAGCTCCTTCATCAATTAAATGATATGATTTTGGAAGTCCAAGAAATAAACGATGGAACGAAAGGCACATTATCAATAGGATGTGTGAAATCATGCTTTTCCTATTTACCCAAAACAATGCGGAAGCTTCTTGAGAAATTCCCCAATGTCAAATTCCATTTAAGAGAAGGAGATACATTCTTAATCAGTGAATTTTTAAAAAGCAGAGAAATAGAGGTAGGGATTATACGATTGCCTATTGATACCGATGAATATCAAACAATAAAACTGCCAAGCGATCCATATGTGGCCGTAATCCCGCAGCATTGGAATTATAAACATCATTCTATTCAAATGAAAGATATAAAAGAAATGCCTTTGCTTCTATTACACCGAATCAGCGGGAAAGGCCAGTATGAAATGGTTGTGAATGAATGCGCGCGGCATGGATTTGAACCAAAAATTTTATGCGAGTGTCCTGATGTAACGATTCTTTTATCATTAGTTGCAGAAGGTGTAGGTGCAACGATTGTCCCAAAATCTGCCGTTTCCAATTTTCAAATTCCAAACATTCAAATGCTGGAAATTGAGGATTCATCCATTACAGCTGAAGCATCGATAATTTTCGAAAAAAATCGGTACCTGTCTAAAAGTGCAGCGAATTTTATTAAGATACTAAAAACTGAATATCCGATTGATGATCAGCTTGGCAGACCGCAGCCAAATAAATAAATAAATAAATGCACACCGAAGAGAATCTTTGTTTGGAATTCATGTCTATTATAGTGGCACAAGGACTTAAAATTGAAATCGAGAGAAGACCTCGACTTAACTAGATTAAAAGGCTGGCTTCTTTTCTCAATATTCTACGGTTGTGTTCGCAAAATATTGGGCGGCGGATAGTTTTCATCAACTAAAAAGTGATGAAGAAATATATTTCCTCATCACTTCTTAGATCCTGTTGTTGCCCATGTCAATTTATACGTAACTTTCTTTTTGGTTCCTTCGTTAACGAGCTTGAATCTGTAACGATCTTTTGGTGAAAATTTCGGTGAATCGAAACGGGTTGTGCCGTTTTTGTTAGCATTGATCGTTTTGATCGTTTTCCAGCTTCCTTTATTATTTTGTTTAATTTGTATATACAGCTTAAATGTTCCTTTTGCTGCACTTGAAGCTTCAATGCGTCCGTATGAGATGGAGACATTTTTTGTGCTGCTCGTCCACTTTTCTTGATAGCTTGGCGTTTCGACATAATTGGTAAAATAGCCGCTTTTGTATTGAAAAAGAGAAAGACCTGCTGCTTTTTTCGGAGCTGCTCCAAAACTAGCAAAACCAAAAAGTATTAAGACAACAGCTATTGCACCTATTATGAAGTTCTTTTTCATTATGAATATTCCTCCTATCCCATCATTATCCAGATTGATTATAATATGGGTGGATCATAAATGCATCCTCCGAATGAACTAACATAATTTAGTAGAAAGAACCGATTTTTGAAAAATAGTATCTTTCAATCTATGAATGACAAATTGCTGCTTCTCAATCAGCACACAGAGGAAAAATTGAAGGTCATGAAATTGCCGAAAACGTATTGAAAAAAACGCATGAAATAGTGCTAAATGTCCAGAAGTCCTGATTACGGAGAAGAGCGCTTTTAGGTTTTAAGTTGTTTTCAGCTGACAGGGGCACTAGGACATATCGCCTAGTGAGAAAATCATCCTTTCAGCAAACAGACAAACTCGTCCAAGACGTTTGAATCGCTGCGCCCATTTATAACTGTGCTCCGACAAACTTGTATTAGATGTTATGAAACTGATCCAAAAGCGGGAAAGCTCGCAGCCTGTATTGTTAACGCTCCGTTAAGAGGTAAATTGCAAAATCAACAGAGGTTTTGTGGACAAGCAGCCTTGATAACCTTCTTTGTTTTCCTAGATAACAATTTGGAAAATCTCCATGCTCAACTTTAGATCGGTCAATCGCTTACTTCCATTTTTCTCACATGAAAGACACCTTTAGAATACGTGCAGCACAATTTCTTCCATAATAGATTCCGCCTTGATGTAAAATATATGTTTGGAGGATAAATACATGAAACCAAAGGTGATAGTATATAAAAAATTGCCTGAAGATATTTTAAACAGTTTGAAACAAGTATGTGAGATCAAATATTACGCCGACAGTGAAGACCATTCTATATTCTTACATGACTTACATGACGCTGAAGGGATTATTGGCGCAGGAATGCGAATCGATCAGCATTTTTTAAAGCAAGCTCCAAAATTGCGAATTGTCAGCAATGTTTCCGTTGGATATGACAATTTAGACATTCAGGAATTAACGAAACGAAACATTATGGCAACCAATACACCTGATGTTTTAAATGAAACAACGGCTGATGCAATTTTTGGGCTGCTCCTTATTACAGCTAGAAGAATGGCGGAGTTAGATCGTTACGTAAAAGAAGGCAAATGGGAAGCCCCGATTGGAGAAAATTTATTTGGTGTTGACGTTCACCATAAAACACTTGGGATTATCGGCATGGGGAAAATCGGCACCGCCATTGCCAAAAGAGCACATTTCGGTTTTGGCATGAACATTTTATATCATAACCGATCCCGCAATCAAAAGGCAGAGGAACAATTTCATGCCATCTATTGCGAGCTTGAGGACTTACTAAAACAATCAGACTTTGTCTGCCTCATGACGCCGTTAACATTAGAAACAAAGCATTTAATCGGGCTAAAACAATTTCAATTGATGAAACGAAGCGCCATTTTCATCAACGGTTCAAGGGGCCAGACCGTCAACGAAAAAGACCTTATTTACGCGCTCCAAAACAAACTCATTTTAGGTGCCGGGCTTGATGTATTTGAACAAGAACCTGTCCCGAAAGATCACCCTCTGTTAAAAATGAATAATGTCGTCACATTACCGCATATCGGCTCAGCAACTTATGAAACGCGGTATGCAATGGCAAAACTGGCGGCGGAAAATTTAATAAAGGGGCTGAAAGGATTATGTCCGCCCAATTTAATAAATCAAGAAGTGATGCGAAAGTGAATTGCTAATTTTAAACCTCTGAACATCGGAAACACTCCTTTCCAAAAAATCTTTTCAAAGAAAAAAGCGCTCTCCACGGAGGCGCTTTTTTTCTTTGAAAACATAAAATGTGAGTCCTTAAACTGCTGCTTGCTAAAACCGGGATAAATGCTGATTCATTCAAGCCGTTCTAAGTTCAGCCTTTAGCTCCACTCTTTTTGCAATGGGCTGCTTTTTCTGTTATATTTCATTCACTGCTGATGATTGTGCTGAAATAATCAAATCGTTTTCTTAAAGCATTCAGCAGTCATGGATGCTAGTTTTTATTTGCAGATCGGACGTTGGATGATCTGCTTTTTTTTACGTATTTAGTTAAATAATTCGTGAAATGGAATTTTTTTAAAAGATACTTTTTACAAAAATGTCATTTATGTTAATATAAAAAAAGATATTTCTATTTTCCGGTCATCAGATGACCCGTTTATCTGTTGTCAGAAAATTTAATAAAATGAAAGGAGGCGGACAAAGCTCTAAATGAACTGAAAGCTTCGTAAAAATGAAAGCGTTTAAACAATTCGATTTTATAACGAAAAATTTGAAGAAGGGGAGAAAGCCATGGTCAAGGGTAAATGGAAAATATTGATTGCCAGTTTAGTAGGAAGTGCGATTGAATGGTTTGACTACTTTCTTTATGGAACAGTTGCATCATTAGTTTTTAACCAATTGTTTTTTGTTAATGAAGACCCTACAGTCGGATTATTAATTGCCTATACTTCTTTTGCTTTAGCGTTTTTCCTCAGACCTGTTGGCGGAATTATTTTCAGCCATATTGGCGACAGGTTAGGAAGAAAGAAAACATTGGTTTTAACCCTTAGCTTAATGGGAATTGCCACATTTGGCATGGGGGTAATGCCTACGTATCAAGTGATCGGAATTTGGGCTCCTATCTTTTTGACTCTGTTGCGTTTCATACAAGGTTTAGCTCTTGGCGGAGAATGGGGAGGCTCTGTTTTACTAGCTGTTGAATATGCTTCAAAAAATAATAGAGGTTTTTTTGGAAGTGTACCTCAAATGGGAATTTCTTTAGGATTGATTTTAGGCACCCTTGCCCTTTCAATTATGTCACTTTTGCCGCATGATCAATTTATGTCATGGGGCTGGCGTGTTCCATTTCTGTTAAGTGCATTGCTTGTAATTTTCGGGCTGTGGATTAGAAAAGGAATTGATGAGACGCCTGCCTTTAAAAAAGCTCAACAAGAAGGAGAGGTTGCTAAAATTCCATTGGTAGACACTCTTCGCTACCATTGGAAAGAGGTTTTAATTGCGATGGGTGCAAAAGTCGTGGAAACTGCACCGTTTTATATATTTGGTACGTTTATTGTATCGTATGCCACTTCAACTTTGAATTTTGATAATACAGATGCATTAAATGCTGTACTGATAGGCTCTATCGTAGCTACAATCGTCATTCCGCTCGTCGGAAGCTTATCAGATCGAATCGGACGAAAAACGATTTATATTAGCGGAATTATACTCACTATTTTATATGCGTTCCCATATTTTTGGATGCTTCAACAAAATTCGGTGTTTTTATTAATTTTAGCAACGGTGATCGGCCTAGGCGTTATTTGGGGATCTGTGAATGCAGTTCTCGGCACAATGATTTCAGAAATTTTTTCGGCCAAAGTTCGATATACGGGAATATCTCTAGGCTATCAGCTTGGGGCTGCAGTTGCCGGAGGGACCGCACCGTTAATTGCAACCGCTTTATTAGTGGAATTTAACAATTCCTACATTCCTGTTGCCATTTATATTATTTTCGCTGCATTGATCAGCTTCATAGCTATTTGGTCTGTAAAAGATGGAGCGAATAGAGAGCTGAATGATAAAGTACAAATAAAAGCTTAAGAAAATTACAAAACCCAGATTATTCCATTCCATATGGATAATCTGGGTTTTATTTTATTTCTCACCATACTTGGGGTTGTTAATATAAAAATGAATAATTTTCCCATTAATACGTATAAAAAAGCGAAAACTCTAGTATCGTAATTGTTGACTAGACAAACCAGTTTATCAAATCTATTCTGCCATTACCATCTTTTTTATGGTTTCTATGCCTTCTGATGGAGTGCCTGCTGTTTTTCCAACCCAAGCAGCACCTCCATGCATTCTTTGTCCCATTTGCTTTGGGAAAAAATAAAATAAAACTCATCAAAAAGGGGGGATGGATACCGAAACAACGAACATCTTTTCTTTCGTATCCGCCTAGAAACGGGAAGAAAATTTGTCACCCCCGCCTTTTGATGATGAACCTTTTATTTTGCAATCTTCCTTATTTTTCATACTTCACAAACGGATCAGCAATGGTAATTTTTTGCGCTTCTGCATCGCTGGTGCCTACATATAGATCAGCTGTTCCATCCCCTTTTCTGATTAAACCGCCGCTGAAAACTACATTGACAAGGTCAGGCCGCTTGGCAGCGCCTTTCAAAAAATGGGATCTCGTTGCAATGAGTTCCATATCAGAAAATTTCATTGTATCAGGATCTAATACAAACACCATCGGATAATAATGGCGGTTCCCTTGTTCATCTTTGCTTGCTATATGTCCGAGCACACCAATCAGACCGTTAGAAAGCAAATGCAGTTCGTTTGCTCCTCCCCATTCTTCATCCGTAAATTGGCCCTCTAAAAGCGTGGCTTTTTCGAGATTTTCGGGATTAAGATCATCAAGAGTCGGTATTCGGATAAACCCAATTTTGCCGAGACCGCCTTTCTCGCCTTGAGGCCTTGTCAACACTCCAATTGATCCGTCTTTTAATTCAATCACTCTGATATCCTTCATGCCTTCAGGACCTTTAGCGAATTTTTCTAAATCTGCAATATTTTTCCCTTTATAAAAAAGCGTTCTCCACCAAAGTGAGCTTTTAAAAGTGGGATGCGGAAAAATTTCAACTCCGCCAAAAACTAAATCTCCGCCAATTCTCGTCACGAACGGATCCTGCAGCTGAAATTTCGGCGCTCCTTCTTTCGGAATCCACTTTCCATCCCGATTTACAAAGAAATATACTTCTGAATGCTCGCTGTTTCGAGGCTCTACTCTACCTGCTATGACAAGTTCCCCATCATCTAAAAACGGCGCCGAGATATTATATACGTCCCTATTTCCTACACCTTTGAAAATTAACTTTTGTGGATTGATCGGCTGAGGAGCATTTTCAAATTCTTTTAGCAGCTTAGCGCTTGACTTAATGCCCGTTTTCTCCAACCGCACAAAAGCTCCCTCCACACTTTTGCATTTCTGTTTCTAGCAAAGACTTTCTGATGTTTTATCATATTCAATTCCAATGATGCTTGACAATGATGTGTAACGGGGGAAAAATATTTTACAAATGGATTCATCATATTATTTACCTTTTCAAAAGAATTCTTTTAATTATTTTACATAACAAAAGTATTTCGTCAATTATATCATTTACAAAGATCAGCAAATTATTTATATGCCCTGCCCTATTTCAAATAAAACGTTTGCAAAGTTTTTCCATTATTTCTTCAAGAGAAATTTCCGCACCTGCAACCGATTGATCCGATGCACCATAATAAATCCGAACTGTACCATTTTCCGTCAAAGCTCCGCATGTAAATACAACTTGACCGAAGAATCCGTTCATTTCATAATCCGCTTCAGGCTTTAAAATGGGTTCCTCCGTCTTAGCTAACATTTTCCCAGGATCATTCAAGTCTAGAAGCAGAGCACCTAAAGAATAGCAGTCGTTTTGATCAGCGCCATGATAAATAGCCAACCAGCCTCTATCGGTTTTAAATGGAACTGCTCCCCCGCCAATGCGGCAGCTGTCCCATCCTTTTTCGCTAAGACTAAGCAAATGCCGATGATTTCCCCAATATAAAAGATTGTCCGATTCAGCAATCCATATTTCCGGTCTGCCGATTCCTTTCGGTACAGGTCGATGCAGCGCATAGTACTTGCCATTAATTTTTTCAGGAAAAATGGCCACATCTTTGTTTTCAGGATGAAAAATTAACCCTAGCCGCCTGCATGTTTTAAAATCAGTTGTTGAGGCAAGCCCCACTCCAATGCCTTCAGGCGACACTGCGCTGTACTGAATGTAAAAAGATGCACCAATCTTAGTAATTCTTGGGTCTTCAATTCCCCATGCTTCACGTTCAGTTTCCGGATACATGAAAGGTTTATCATCAATGGTGAAATTCCGTCCGTCTTTGCTGCGGGCAAGTCGAAAATAAGATAAAGATGTGACATAGGCAGCTCTATGCATGGAATCACTGTAAAAAATCATTCTTGGGTCAGAAAAATCATATCTTTTGTCATTTTTTTGCAATTCCATCTCTTTCAGCTTTCCTTTTCCTGAAGAAAAATCGATATAAGAAATTTTCACGACATTTGGATCAGTACAGACAGGACGTTCAGCAACGCGCAGCAATAAAAGCACTTCGCCGTTCAACTGGGCAACACCAGCATTAAAAACTCCTATTACTTCATGTCCACGGTGAAAAGGTTTTACATCGTCCGGAGCAATCAGTGGATTTTCTGGAAAACGAAAAACTTTCACAACCAATGCCTCCTGTTTTAAAAAAATCTAGGAAGTTTTTTGAATTGCCATGTTATTTTTCTTCAATGTCCCCTTTTCAATTCCTGTTACCAATTGTGATCGAATGTTAAACAATCCATGATCAACGTTTGAATTATCTATCCAAAGAACATCCCATTTATACCGCGTCGCTAATATAAATATTCAGAATAAAAATCAAGGTTGATATGGCAATTTTCAATCAAAGGTAAGAGTTAAAGCATGAAATCCAGCTGTCCAAAAATCCACAAACACCTCATGAATGGATTGGCAAGGCAAAACGCAGCACTTATGTATTGAAAGATGAGCCATTATTTTTATGGTGACAAAACAAACGAAAGATTGACATACTGCATAATGACAGGGATGGTTATCAAGGGGCGTACAGAGCAAATTCGAACAAAATTCTCTATATAAAAATGACAGTCCGATGGGTTCCTAAAATGAAGGATTGGGGAGGAATACTACTGTGAAGGACAAAAATAATCGAATAAAATTTGTAAATGTCCTTCATAGAGGCAATGAAGTCCAACAAGAAGCAATTGTATGTGCTGAATGTCCATCATAAAACTTTTGAAGAACGTAATTCAGAAAGAGAACATCAGAAAAATCCTTCATAAGACTTCTGAAGGATTAAACAAGATAGGAAAAAATGGTTTGTCCGATAAATCCCTAAAATGAAGTGGCTCCAAAAAGTCAGTTAACTTGGGCACCTCTCCAACGGAATATTTTGACTGTACCAAATGAATGGCTCCAAAAAGTCAGTTAACCCTGACTTTTTGGACAGCCCTACCATCATTTTAAGCGTCTATTCTTTTCGATTTTTTCCACCTTAGTCTGTCTTAAAAACGCTTGGCAAACAAGGAACTGATCTTTAGCGAAGATGCGAATCGAATCAAAAAAGTTCATGAGCGGACGAGGCCAGTGACGCTGGATGAAAGCATTCACCGACAGTCTGAATGCCTCCCAAATAAGGAAGGCTAGACTTTGTTCAGCTGTTTTTATTCATTTGTATATTTTGCAAATGAAGCTCCAAGCAGGTAACAATAGTTCAAATGGCAAGAATAAGCTTTCCACATAGCTCAAACAGCGGCTGAAAATTAAAGCCTAATTTCTGGATAAAACAATACTTTGCCGATGAACTCTTTTTTTTCTAAAATTTTTTCAAACATTTTCGGTCCTTCCTCTAACGTGATGCGATGTGTGATCAGCGCCTCAGCGTTTAATTTTCCGGTTCTCATACAATCGATTGTCGTTTTCCATTCTTTTCCCGGAAACGGAGACGATATGGCATTCCAAGATCCTAATACGGTTAATTCGTTTCGGACGATTTTTTCAAAGTAAAATCTTTCGACTAGGACGTCTCCGTATGGAATTCCCATAAATACAACCTGCCCTCTCTTTTTCGCTAATGAAAAAACTTGGGCGGATGTTACAGGGGATCCCGCTGATTCTACAGCAATGTCTACTCCTTTTCCATTCGTCAGCTCCATGATTTGATCATATGCCGATTTTTCAAGAGGGTTGATCGTAAAATCCGCTCCCATTTCTTTGGCAATATTTAATTTCTGATCATCGATATCAATCGCAAAAATTTCACTTGCTCCAAAAATTTTTGCCCATTGGACTGCTAGAAGCCCGATAGTTCCGCATCCCATGACAGCAACGCTGTCACCCGGCTGCAACGATGTCCGGTAAAGCCCGTGTACGACAACGGATGACGGCTCAATCAAAGCGGCGGAGTCATAGCTTATCTCGTCCGGTATGAAAAGCACATTTTCACCAGGCAATTTCACATATTCGGCAAAGGATCCCGGCTGTAAGGCTCCAATAACATGCAAGCTTTCACATTGGGACAAAATCCCTTTTTTGCAGCTTTCACATTTACCGCAATATAAAGCAGGACAGCCGACAACCCTGTCTCCTGCTTTTACATGAGAGACAGAAGGACCAACTTCTACCACTTCACCGGAAAATTCATGTCCCCAAATCATTCCTTGTACGTAAGGTCCCAGTTTTGCATATCTTGAAATGTCTGAACCGCATATGCCTGTTGCTTTTACTTTAATGATCACGTCGTTCTCATTTTCTATCCTTGGTTCACTAGCATCCTCGAACCGCAGATCTCGTTTTCCGTAAAGTTTTAGTGCTTTCATTTCCTATTCCCTTTCCCGCATGGTTTAATTTTCGTTATGAACCTTCATAGCTTGCTCCGAACGAACACCTTTAGATTTATTTTTGAAAAGCTTGTAAAATGCAACCGCCAACACGATTGAATTTATGATAAATTGATGTTCAATATAAAAATCGCTGACCATTCTCCCATACGGTCCAAGAATAAAATCTATGATGCTCTCAATCATTTTTTCACCTTCTTATTGACATGTTTGTCAATACTTTACTTCTTCCCCTTTGCCAAGACTTACATTAGACATATCCCCACCTGCTAAATGCGGTGGGGAACAACTGATTATTCATGAACAGGAGTTAAAATAACTTTAATTGCATCGCCGCTTTTAATTGCTTCGTATGCTTTATCCCATTCAGAAATGTTGAATTGATGTGTTACAAGTGTTTTAGTATTTACTCTATTTTCATTCATCAAGGCTAAAGACGGCTCCCAATCGCTTGGTTTTTGACTGCGAGATCCGGTAAATACAATTTCTTTTTGAATAATTTTTTCCATATCAATAGGGATTTCAGATTTTGCATAAATGCCAACCTGTACAAATTGGCCTTTCTTTTTCAATAAATCGAGCCCCATGTTCAAAGCAGGTACAGCACCGGTACATTCAAATACTGCGTCTACACCGTAGCCATCCGTCAATTCATTGACTAATTGTTTGACGTCTTCTTCTTGAATGTTTACGGCATAATCCAGTCCAAGCTCTTTTGCCTTTTCCAGCCGCAGCTTGTCATTGCTTAATCCGGTTATGATAACTTTAGCTCCTAAATCTTTTACGACTTGAGCGACTAATAAACCAATCGGACCGGGGCCGAGTACTAAAACGACATCACCTTGATGAATCGTAGCTTTCTTAACTGCATGATGTGCACATGCAAGCGGCTCCGTCATCGCTGCAGATAGAAAATCTACATTTTCAGGAAGCTTATGAACACTTTCTTTACGTGCAATCAAATAGGTTGCAAAGCTTCCATCTTGCTGCGTGCCCAGCCCTTTTCTGTTGCTGCATAAATTGTAATCACCGGACTGACAGTATTTACATGTTCCGCATATATAATAAGTAGTTTCAGAGGTTACCCGATCTCCTACCTGAAATTCAGTTACATTCTCCCCGACTTCTGCTACTACACCGGAAAATTCATGGCCTAACGTAACGGGGGCTTTCACTTTGTAATGTCCTTCATACGTATGAATGTCCGTACCGCATATTCCGCTGTATTTCACTAAAATTTTGACTTGATCCGGTCCGACTTTCGGTTCTTCCACATCTACTATTTCCAAGTTCCCAAATCCTAGTTCTTTTTTTACTAAAGCTTTCATTTCTTTATCCCTCCAGCAAGCTGCAATATTGGAGACTATTAATTGAATAGCGCAAAAATTCTATAGATAACGTAATTGATCAGATTTCCACCTTGGTCGATACTAGAGATTTTGCTCGCTCCTTCAGGCATGTTAAATTTAGATTCTACAGCCATCTCAGTATGGAGCGCCGCCAAATCTGTCGCCATGTACAGTGACAGGGCGATTAACAACGTACCAACGATTACCGAATGAACAATGTTTCCTCTTGCAGCACCGACAATAAATGCAACAATGAAAGGAATGGTAGCTAAGTCCCCAAACGGAAGAACGTTATTTCCAGGTAAAATAATGGCGATTGCTACTGTGATCGGTACTAAAATAAGAGCTGTTGAAATTACGGACGGGTGACCAATTGCAACGGCAGCATCTAGCCCGATATAAATATTTTGTGCGCCGAATTTCTTTTGAAGCAGTTCTCTAGCTGATTCAGAAATCGGCATTAAACCTTCCATTAAAATTTTCACCATTCTCGGCATTAACACCATAACTGCTGCCATAGACATCCCGATTTCGATCGTATCTCCGACAGAATATCCAGCCAATAATCCTAATGCGACACCTAAAATTAGCCCCATAAAAATCGGTTCACCAAAGATCCCAAATCTTTTTTGAATCGTTTCCGGATCAGCATTTAAATTTTTAAGACCTGGTATTTTTTGAATCAATTGGATCAATGGGATACCAAGAACTGCGTATGAAACCGTGCTTCCCGTTGCAACAGAAATACCCGGAAGCCCGAAATATTTATCAAGCATCGGAGCTGTCCAATCTGCAATTTTCAAGCAAGCAATTTGGAATAATACCGCGGCAATTAAGCCTTGAATAATACTGCCTGATAACGTATATACAATTGCACCGGTAAAAGTGTAATGCCAAAAATTCCAAATATCTACATTCATTGTTTTTGTCGTTTTTGTCACAAGCATCAAAACATTTACTAACAATCCGAGAGGAATGATAAAGGCTGCGATTGGGGAGGCCCAAGAAATCGATGCAGCAGCCGGCCAACCTACATCAATAACATTCAGTTCGATTCCAAATCGATCAACCATTCCTTGAGCTGCCGGCCCTAGATTATTGACTAAAAGATCAACTACTAAGAAAATCCCTACGAATGCAACACCAATCGTCAAACCGGCCCGAAAGGCTTTTCCGGGTTTTTGTCCGAAAATTAACCCTAGTATAAAAATCGCCACGGGCAAAATAACTGTTGCACCTAAATCTAAAAATGCTCGTATCGCATCAACAAAACCTTGCATATTTTTCCCCTCCTTAAACCCCTACCAAAATAATCAAACGTTTGTTTAATTTTTCAACGCTTCCAAAATTTCTTTTTTCACTTCATCCAGTCCAATGCCTGTTAAGAAAGCGCGTGCATTAATAACCGGGAACGGGTACTCCTGCTGTACAATTGTTGTACTAATTAATAAGTCAGCCGTGTCCACATAAGAACCAACTTCTGTAATTTTTATTTGAATAATTTCACATTCAATGTTATGTTCTTTGCAAAGCTGTTGCACCGCATCATTGACAATAGTTGAAGTAGCAATTCCAGCACCACATGCGACTAATACTTGTTTTTTCTTCATTTCAATTCATCTCCTTTAAATCTAAACATTCTATAATTTTTGTTTTGATTAATGTTTTATTTTTTTCTGTTGTTAAAAACTTGATGACATCCTCGTTTTGAAAGATGCTTATCAGTTTTTGCAAAATTTTCAAATGAGAATTTTGCTTGTCGATCGCTAATAAAAACACAATTTTTACCGGAGTTTTTGCCTCCTGCTCCCCCATGATTCCAAACTCAACAGCGTCTTTTAGTATCGCCAAGCTGATCGCCTTTTTATTGACATGAACGGAATCCGTATGGGGAATGGCGACAGATATATTACTGGAAGTTGGGAGACCGGTCGGAAAGGTTTTTTCCCTCTCAATAATTGCATCTATAAAACTCTCTTTTACAAAGTTTTTTTCGTAAAGATGGTTTCCCATTACTTTCAAAACTTCTTCCTGATCCTTCGCTTTTAAGTCGCAAAAAATCAAAGATTCATCAAAATGCAAATCAATCACTGGTATATCACCTACTCCATTAATAAAAGAGCTTTTATTCTTGTGCATATAATTTCAGAACTTCATGTAAGTCTTTCATGCTTTGTGCGTTCAATACTTTATTCAAATCCTGTTCATTTCTCACTAAATTCATTAATTGCATGAATGCTTTTAAATGTTGATCTTTATCTAAAGCTGCAATCACAATGATTAACTTAATGGACTGATAGTTTTCAAAGGCAACTCCTTTTCGCAATTTCAATAAGCTCATCGATAAACGATTTACTCCTTCATCAGGTGAAGCATGTGGAATGGCTACATGTTCACTGATGACAAAATAAGGATCTGATTGGCAATGTTTGATCATTGCTTCAACATATTGTTCTTTAATGCTTTTATCCTTCAGCAAAGGCTGGGCCGCCAGTTTAATCGCTTCTTCCCAACTACGAACCGAATGGCGGAATATCATCGTTGAAGGAGTAATTAAATCGCATAAATTCGGATTTTTAATAGAATGATTTTCTAACTTGTTGTTAGAGCCTTGGTGAATATAGCTTTGAATCGCATTGTAAAGCTCTTTTTTATTTTTAATGACAGCATGCTTTTCAATAATTCCCATTAATTCTTCAACATTTATTACTTCAGGTACAAACCCATATAGGTCAGACATCACTTCTTTTCGCAATCGTCTTTTTTCTTCAGCACCAATAAAATGATCTACAAGGAAGAACTTTTTATTTGTTTTCAAATAAACTGGAGAAAAGACAATGTCATAATCCATTTCATATTGTTGGAATTCGCGCACAGACAATGAATCAAGAAAAATAAATTCAGGAAACAGTTCTCTTAACGTCCCGTACATCAATCTGGAAACTGATATTCCTTTTGGGCAGACAACTATGGCTTTCATTCTTTGGCTAATATTGTCGCCCTGCCTAGAAAGCCACCCGCCGATTAAAATTGTTAAATAAGCAATCTCACTTTCCGGAATAGCTGAACCGATTAAATCTTCCAGCGGTTTAACCGATTTTTTAACAAGATGATGCAATTCCTTGAAATTTTTATTGATATCATCAAGAACATCATTTGTATCAGTTAAATTGTATTTAATTCGAAAATAGGCGGGCTTCATATGAAGGACGAGCTTTTGAAGAAGCTGCTCTTTATCCTTCAAAAAAATGAACGTATTTTTTTCAAAGTTGTCGATCACTTGACTTAGCGCGCTTTTTAATTCAGGAATTTCTTTATCAATCTCCTCTTTAGACCAATAAACATTCGTTGTCAGCAAGTTCAGAGTAATAAAGAGCCGTTCTTCCTCTGAAACATTTGGAAAATCATGCAAAAGTTCTTCCGTTGCCAAGTATTCTTTTGTGCCGGAAATCTCATTATAATTAAGGTTAAAAGAACCGATATGATGGCCTTTCCGTATTCTTCTTAAAATAAAAATTAAAATATAAGGCATTAACTCAAGTTTTTCGTCTGTAAATTTCAGATTTAACGATGCCTCCACTTTTTCGAGGCGATTTTTAAATTCCTCTAACTCATCTACAGATAATTGCGAAATCTGAATGATCTTTTCTTTTCCTTGATCTGCTGTCCAGATGCTGTTCGTGATAGAGATTAACAGTTTCCGGCATTGAAATTCGTCTCCCTCAATGACGTATCCATATTTTCTTGAATACTTGTATTCAAGGCCGTGTTGTTCGACAATATCCTTTACTTTTTTCAAATCGTCAATAACGGTATTCTTGCTCACTTTTAGTTCAGATGTGAAATGAGCCAACGATAAGGCATCCATTCTCGTTAAAATCATCAATATAATGAAATGGACGCGCTGCAGTTTCGATAAATCATAAAAATCGACTGATTGAGTATTTTCCTTTTCACTCAATACTTTTAGTAAACTCGGATCTACAACAAAATAGCCGTGATTTGTCCTTTCAATCTGAGGGAAATTTTGTTCATAAAGCCAATCATTGATCTTGGAAAAACTATAATTGATCTGTCTCTTGCTCAAGTTGAATTTTTGAGCAAGTTCATTGCTACTAATGTTTGGATTTTTGATTACTTCTTTCAAAAGACAATTGCTTCGAATGTCTAGTAGCATTTGTACCTCCTTTCTAAGCACAATTTTAGGCCACTTTTCCTAAAATTGATTACGCTTTCATTCCTTTTTTTGAATTTTCGCTTTACAATTTTGGGATGAACTGATCTGTTCTCGTTATTATCAAATATTAAGGACACCTTCTGAACGAATGACATCCTCCTTCTGATAAATCTCATTTTCAGGCATTAAGGCAGTCCGAAATGGATGCTGCATCAAGTAAATGGATTCAAATCCAATTACTTATTTAATTTATCTATAGACTTCCCAACAAGGATTTAGAATATAAAGAAGTACAAGGTCAAAGATCTTGCCCAGTCGCTTGTAATCAACAGCGACGAAAAACCTGTCCATCCGGAAAAGATAAGACGGGATTCGTTTGACACTTACTGTAAAATCGAATGTCCTTGGATGTACGAGCTCTTCTTAACCGTCTTGTTAGGAATCAGCTAATATACTAACACAATTACATAATGTTATTTATAATTTCATAAAAGAAACATAATGAAAAATATTTAAAATTTTATTTAAATTTTAAAATATAATTATAGAAAATCCATATTTTATCATAAATTAAGGAAAGATGCATGAAATCATAATACAAATTCTTATTATTCATTCGTATAAAAAACGTCATTTTTTTATTGAACTCAAATAAAATTTACTGTATATTCTAATTATTTTTATAATTAAAAAATTCTATGAGGTGGGATTAGCTGATGAGCGATTTTTTAAATGAGAAATTCACGGTTGCTGCCGTACAAGCCTCTTCGATTTTATATGACAGGGAAAAATGCTTGGAAAAAGCTATTTCGTTAATTGAAGAATCCGCGAAACAAGGGGCTCAATTAGTTGTATTGCCTGAGTCTTATATTCCTGGCTATCCGTATCACATCTGGTTAGGAACACCAATGTGGTATCATGAACTATTTAAGGAATGGTTTCTCAATTCTGTAGAAGTACCTAGTAAAACAACTGATGCTTTATGTGAAGCTGCACGAAAACATAATATACATGTCGTTATTGGTATTTCAGAGCGAGATGGCAAAACATGCTATAACACAATTTTATTTATTGATAATAAAGGGAAAATTTTTGGCAAACACAGGAAATTGGTGCCGACTCATGTTGAGCGTGTTCATTGGGGCATGGGAGATGGAAGTTATCTAAATGTTTATGACACAGAGCTGGGACGAATGAGCGGGCTGGTCTGCTGGGAGCATACTATGGATTTGGTACGTCATTCCCTTATCGCACAACGCTCCCAGCTGCATTGTGCCGTATGGGTAGGATTTTCAAGTATAACGGGTTGGGATACATTATTTGATATGTCTACTGAACTATCTGCGCGTTATCATGCTCAAGTAGGCGGATGTTTTGTTATCAATTGTCAAAGTACAGTCGACAAGGACAATGTGGAAAAGTTAACACAGACTGATTATCAAAAAGAGTGGATAAAGCCTGGAGGGGGCTGGACGGCGATTATCGCACCCGGTGGTTCGATATTATCCGGTCCTTTAAAAGGAAAGGAAGGTATTTTGTACGCTGAAGTTGATATGAAATTAATTGCTGATATGGCACATTGGCACGATGCCACCGGACATTATTCACGACCTGATGTGACTAGTCTTCTGTTAAACCGCGAGCCTTATAAAGTGCTCCGAGATATGAACAATGCCAATAACATTAGTAATCCGAAGAATGGAAGTGGTCATGATCAACAATCTGTTGATCAAATAATGAACTTGTTAAAGCAATTAGAACAAAATCTTCGAAGCAGTGAATCAGATGAGCTCAGCAGAAGATTATCAGAAATTCAGCGCGAAGCCGTTCATGCATTTACAAGGGGGAATTAACCATGTGTCTTTGTTCTTTCGGTCCGAATTCTGGTGTTCACACTTATGATGTGACAAAATCAAAAGTAACGTATTTCAAATATAATATCAATGATCGTACTTTAGTTACGAACAAACAAGAGCAAGCAGATAGTGAAGCGTTGCCTAAGGGAAAAAGTCAATCATTATAAGCATATGCAACAAAAACTCCCTTGTTTTTCTCGAAACTAGGGAGTTCTGAATGACAGAAATATAGCCAATTTTTCAAACGAACGAATATTCGGCTGTTCTTCATTATAAATCGCCGACCAGCAACCATTATAGATCAGCAGGTTGCAAATAAACAGAGACAAACAAAATCCGAAATGCTTCTGACCGCAAGCTGCCATTGAACGTCATCTTGTATGGAAAGAGCATCTTGAAATTTTAGCTCAGAGTTAAGCAGGAAAAATCAGGAGCTTTACAATCGGTATTTAGAAAGAACGGCTCTTCTTGTGATTATTTTGCAAAACGAGGTGCTCTAAGTATGCTCCTATAGTCTATGATTTCACGATTCCTTGACGCCACATGATCCAATATGAAACGGAAACTTTATTTTATACGCTAACTCTTGAAAGTCTATAAAAGGATTGCGGTTTCCCTGTATATAATAAATCGATTGGTTCCGATGCTTTTCATAGATGGAAACGGGAAACGATTCATGCCAGTGAATCAGTAAAGAAAGATTAATTTGTTTAAGGTTGCTTTTTTTTATTTCATTCGGGTATCGCAATAAAAAATACATCATTGCTCTCGCAACAGTACCTTTGCCATGTTCCGGTTCGAATCGGCCGTCTTTGACAACTCCGCAGCGATTGCGGATTTTTTCTTTTGGCGATTCCGGCTGATAAAAAGAAAAATCATGAAAAGGATAATTGGATCGTTTGACATTGCACTCCGGATGACAAACAAATAAATGATGCAAATCGCTTTTCATCGGTTCCCGTGCATGAAACCAAGACTGCGGAACAATATGTTCTGTATTATATTTTAAACGCAAGTCAATGCTTTTCATCTTTTTCAATAAAGAAACGTCCTTTTTGCTCACTATTTCTAAAAGAGCTTGAAATTGCTCATATCTTTTTTGAATTATTTCGAAATCTTCTTGTATGATTCGGCTAGGATCGCTTTTTTCGCCAGAATAGATGCTTTTCACTGTTCCATCCGGCTGCAAATCGACCCACGTATACAAATAATGATCTTTGCATATAAAATACGGCAGCTGATTTTTATGTGTTTTTTTCACTAGATTATGATAATGGTAAAATAGGTTCAGCCCCTTGATTTCTTTTCCGATGACATTTTTGTAATAATGCTCTATATCTTTTTTATCTTTTTCTGGATCATAATAAAACTTCGTGTTTTGGCGGATTTTTTCCTGATTCTGCAAAAGAGTAAGAGATGTCCGAGTACGATCTTTTTTCTGCCACTCCTTGTGCTCTGCAATATTTTTAATTAAAGGTGCATCTTTTCTCCTTTTTCTTCCCATCATTCCTCATACCTCAATAATTAGTATCATGCTTGCAAACAATGAAACTTTGTTACTTTTGCAGCTTGCGAAATACAAGAAAAAATTTTCATCGTCAACAGCCAATCAAAAACCTTCTATTATTCTTTATTAATGGAATAATGCCAAACTCCTTTTTCCATCTCCTTTCTAATTTTTCCGTTTAATTCTAAATAATCTAGATGTCCTATAATTTCAGACATCACAAGCGAAAACTGCTCCGAATACTTATTTCCATAATAGGCTTGGGCTAGACTGCTCGCGGTTGTTACCCCGTTTAAAATGAGATTCATAATTTTTTCTGCTTTTTTCTCAATCCCTTTTAATCTTTTATTTATTAAATCTTTCGGGTCTTGAATGAATACGCCGTGTCCCGGAAATACGAGATCGAGAGGCAAATCCGAAACTTTCTCTAAAGAATGTTTATGCTGGAGTAAAGTCGGCATCCGCCGTCCAAAAGAATCGGGTTCGACAAGTGCGTTGCTGGATATATGCTGAATCAGCAAATCACCTGAAATCATCCAACGATGCTTTGGATCATACAGCGCAATTTGATCCGGAGCATGTCCGGGCACCTCGATAATTTGAAAATCCAAATGGCTGCTCTCGACTGGAATGATCTCCGCTTGGATAGCAAGTTTTCTGTTTTTCACAATCGATTCTTTTAAATAATCGACCTGCTTTCTCCCTGCTTCATGACATCCCATTTCCTCATATAATTTAGAAAAAAACTCCACCCTCATCTCAAGAAATTGGCGGTCTCTCTTTAAGCGCGGGATCGCATTTTTGTGGGCATAAACTTGAATGGGGTGATCCGCAATGATTCGATTCACTAATCCGACATGATCTATATGGTTGTGAGTTAAAATGATTTCGGTTAAGTCATGCAAAGCCAACCCGTTTTTTTGCAGCGTTTCCAACAATGCATTCCAACAAGCCTCATGATCCAAACCAGCATCTATTAAAGCAAGGGATTCTTTTGCTTTCACTAAAAAAAAGTTGATCGTTCTTAAATTAGACGGAACATCGACGATAATCGGGATGATTTCATAATTTTGCTTGCGAAGCTCCATATTTTTACTCCCCCTTTGTTTTGACGAACCAAATAAACCGCTTAAAACCCCCGACTTTAAAATTTGATACAAAACGAAAAAAAGAGTTATGTGATTTGTTTCAGTCTTTGCAGTGCAGACGCTTACTTTAACCAAATCCCCATTTTTGCCATACCCTTTGGAAAATTTAGAACTGTATAAACATATTATATGTTTTTTTAAAAAGGTTTGTAAAAGAGAGGCTGCCAATTTATTTACAACTTGTAAGGGAAACAACACAATATCAATTATTCCTGGGGTTCGGTCACGGATCACGCTGTTGTCTTTGCCGCTTCAGAGAAAAATCCACAGGTAATCTGGCTTACAATGTGCTGTTAATCGAAGCGCTTCACATAAAAACATCTAAGCTCTTTATTGAAAAACAAATAACCCCTTTCCTAAAATTCAATGGAGAGGGGAGGAAATCAGCTTGAACCTTAAAATCATACAGCTTCATATTCTTTTCAACATGTTGATCTAAAATTAGATTACATTTTAGTTAGGCATATCTGATTCATATTTTCAAATCATGACCCTGCAATGTTTTCTAAGTCGAATGGAGCTTATTTCAAATTAAAGCTTAATAACCTAGTTCACGGGAAATTTCTTTTGCTGTCTTCAATAATTCCTTGGTGTATATAGAATTTTCAGATATATCTATAACACCGGATAGACCAATCACAGTTAATGCTGCGACGAGCTCTTTATTTGGTCCGAAAATTGGGGCAGAAATAGCTGTGATTCCAGGCAAATACGATTGAGTATAAGCATATCCTTCTTTTTTTATTGTTGATAGTGTTTCCTCTAATTGCTTTTGATTCATTTGATTTTTGGAAAGCTCACGATCAATTAAATCTTTTGTTTTAGTTTCTGGATAAAAAGCAGCAAAAATATTTCCAGTTGCACTAGTCGTTAGAGGAACGATCGATCCGACTCGAACATTAATTTTAATTAGTTTGCTGCTTTCTTCCCAACTGATAAAAATCGGCCCCTCATTTTCAATCCAAATAGCTAACGCAATAGTCTCATCTAATGTCTTATTTAATTGTTTAATAAACGGCTGAGCCTTAATATGTATATCAACATTTTCCATGGCACGAATGCCAATCGAAATGAGTTCATCTCCAAGGGCATATCGTAAGTCAGAACCTTTTTTTAAAAAACCAATTCTGCATAAACTTACAAGATAACGATAAATTTGGCTTTTTGGCATATTGCATATTTTAGATAACTCTGTAATAGTTAATGGTTCGTCGGAACGGGATACAGCTTTAACTATAGAAAATCCTACCTCAATTGATTTTATTCCCTTTTTTTCCATTTCCATATAGTTTCCCCTCATTCTCCACTTTTTGTTATCTATATTACCATAAGGAATTTTGATCGACCTTATTTAAAGTGCGCTTCTATATCTTTTATCATATCAATAATCTCAGATTACTGAAAAAATCTTATAATTCCATTTCGATCTCTTTTAATGTTTTTGCCCACCTGTGATAAACTCCTACATAGTTCTCTCTTTCCTCCTTGTGTGTGATTTGTGCACTTATCACAATACAGGAAGAGAGTCCTTTTTGCATCTAACTTGCCTTTCCACCTAGTTTTTAAGAGAAACTCCTCCTTCTAACGGAAAGGATCTTATCTTTCTCCAACAAACATTTTATTCATACATAGGAAATATAATGGAAAAAAAGGCTGAGGTTTTCTCGCATTGCGGCTAGAGAAAAGAATGGTTCCTAACTAATGTGATGATTGTTAATAAAATAACTATAATCACACGCAAAACGCACATAAAATTCTTGACGATACTTCAGGAAAATGGAGAGTTTATTGAATTTTATTTTAATCTTCAAATTTTTTGTAGAAACATCTTTGCACATAAAACGATTACTTTAAAATGTATTGGTTCGCTGATCACATTTTCTTAAAAACAAAAAGCTTGTAGACTTATTGAATTCCTCCCGTCTACAAGCTTAACCATTAATTTTTAGTTGTGTAAAACTCCGGCGGTATGGAAGCAAAATGTCTACGATGGTACAACATTGGGTCTTTATTGCTATCGATTTGAATTTCCTGTACTTCTCCTATTAAAATAGTGTGGTCTCCAGCTTCTACAGTTTTGTATGTTTTGCACTGTAAAACAGCAAAAGTTCCTTCAATAATCGGCAACTTATTGTCAGAAAAAGCCCAATGACATTTGCTAAAGCGATCCACTCCTTTGCTCGCAAAAGTTTTGCATAGCTCCTGCTGTTCACCAGCAAGTATGTGAACCGCAAACTGTCCGCTTTTAATAAAATCATTAAAAGACGAAACTTTATGATCAATACACCAAAGCACCATTAGAGGATCTAACGATACAGAAGCAAATGAGTTAACCGTTAGTCCAACGGGCTTTCCATCTTCAGACGTCGTCGTAACAATCGTTACACCCGTAGGATAATTTCCCATCACTTCTTTAAATAAAAGTTGTTTATCGGTTTTCAGCATAATTCTTTCCCCTTTACACCAATAAATATTTCACAATACAGTTGCTATTTTAATTGCATATATACCAAGAATTTCCTTTATTTAAGACTTTTTGTTTCCTCTTTAAAACTCTAAGTTTTTTAAAAACGATTGTTTGCAAAGTATCCTGTTTTATTTGTGTAGATCTGGTATTAATTGCTGCATTTAAGTTTTTTAGCATTTTTTGTGCACTTGCTCCCGGATGTGCTTTTAAATATTCAAGTATAGCATTTTCAATATTCAAAAACATCATCACCCTTCAAAATTTTCTTGTGAAAGAATGACGATATTACTAATAAAAAAATCATTGGATCATATTTTCATCTTTCCTGCTTATCTTGCCTCACGTATATATGGCCTGAAACTAGAATGATAATATGACTGTTTCAAATGAAAGAGGGTGACATTTCTGCGGAACTGCCCCCTCTTACTTCATTAATCACCGAGCGGAAATTGAGATATTTGAATCTTGGAAGTGCGGCATTACATATTTTGAGAATCGCTCCATCGATTTTAAAGTTTCTTTGTGTGATAGACCTCCAAAATCAAAATAAATAATAACTTCTTCTATTCCTGCAGCCTCCACTTTTTTCAACACTTCCACGCAGTATTCTGCATCGCCAACAATAATGCTTTGCTCACTCAAATCAGATGTTTTCATGTTCTTAAGTTTATAAACTATATCAACAAAATAACGAATATGCGGAGGTGCCGTGCTCGGATCAGAAGGGAAAGCAGGTACTAATCCATTGAAATATTTCAGCATTCTTTGTTTCGTTTCCTCTACTTCTTTTTCGCTTTCTACTACATTTAAGAAATATGAACAACGTGCTTGTTTTCCTTTAAAACCTTTCGATTCAGATAATTTTTTAAACTCATTTACAGCATTTTGTACACTACCAAAAACCATCGTAGCTGCAAATGGTGCAAATATAACATTTTCCCCCATTTCTGCAGCTTTTTCTATAGATGGTCGACTAAATGCAGCTACATAAATTGGTGGATGTGGATCTTGGATCGGTCTTGGCGTTAACTCAACTTCTGGGAATTGATAAAACTCTCCATTATATGAAAAAGATTTTTCTGTCCATGCTTTTTTAATAATGTCTAATTGCTCAAAGAAAATATCTCTACTTCTATTAAAATCTACTTGAAATACGTCATATTCCCTCTTGTCATACCCTCTTCCAGCCGAGAAAATGGCTCTTCCATCACTTAATAAATCTAAAAGCGCATATTCCTCTGCCATTCTAATTGGATGGCTTGCCGGCAATAAGACTGTTGCTGGAGCTAGTTTTACTTTTTTTGTTTTCGCTGCAATATATGTCAGTGCCATGGAAGGAGATGGAAGAACACCAAACACACTAAAATGATGTTCTGGCAACCATACAGAATTAAAACCTAATTCTTCTGCATACACTCCTTGCTCTACAACATCTTTAATGAGCTGATTTGGATCTTTCCTTTCAGCACCGTATTCAATGGGATTATCAGTCAAAGTAAAAAAACCAAATTTCATGCAAAACACCCTCTCATAGTAATTGTTAAACATAGTTTAACTATGTTGTTTATTGTTTAATTAAATATTAAACGCTTTCATCATTTTCTGTCAATAATTATTTTGATAAGAATTTCTATTCTAAATTTATAGAAAATTATTTACAAAAGATTGGATAGTTGTTAATATATTGTACAACATTATTTAATTTAGTTAAACATAAGTTAACAAAATTGAGGAGGGTGTATGCTCTTACAATCAAACGCTGCGTTTGCTCCTAGAAAGTAAATTCAGTGGGAAAGATTTCGTGAGTCAAAATGAGACATGCGACAAGGTAATGGCAAAATAATAAATTTTATATGGGGAGGTAAATGTATGCACATTAACATCGAAAAGGTCGTCAACGAAGCCAAATTTAATTCTTTTCACTTTCTTTTAGTTTTCTGGTGTGGCTTTATCATTATGTTTGACGGATATGATCTAGTTATATACGGTTCAGCTATCCCAATATTAATAAAAGAATGGTCTTTAACACCTACTCAAGCGGGGGCGTTGGGAAGTTATGCATTAATCGGAATGATGTTTGGCGCTTTAATTTTTGGCCCGCTTGCTGATAAAATTGGAAGAAAAAATGTTATTTTATTTTGTTTAGCGCTTTTTAGCTTTTTTACCTTTTTAATCGGTTTTTCCAATGGACCCGGTCAATTTGGGATTTATCGGTTTATTGCAGGACTTGGGTTAGGCGGAGTTATGCCAAATGCTGTTGCTTTAACAACTGAATACTCCCCTAAACCTTTGAAAAGTACGTTAGTATCCATTATGTTCAGTGGATATTCATTAGGGGGAATGTTATCAGCTGGTCTTGCCATTCTCCTCTTGCCAAAATTCGGATGGCAATCATTGTTTTTTGTAGGAGGACTCCCTTTGCTTTTTTTACCTATTTTATACAAGACGCTACCGGAATCTTCTAATTTCTTATTAGCAAAATCAAATGCCGAAAACATTAAAAAAGTATTAAAACGTATTAATCCAAGCTTACAATTTCAAGATGGAGATTCTTTTGTAATTTCCAATAAAGAAAAACAGCAAGGAATTTCAGTAATGAAATTATTCCATGAAAAACGTGCATTAAGCACTATATTACTATGGATTTCTTTTTTTATGTGTTTATTAATGATATATGGACTAAACACATGGTTGCCGCAATTAATGTTGGAATCCGGCTACCCTATCAATTCTAGTTTAATGTTTTTACTGGTGCTAAATTTAGGAGCAATTTTTGGTGCGATTTTTGGAGGATGGCTGGCTGATCGTTGGAGTGCAAAGAAAGTTTTAATTCTCTTTTTTGTCCTAGGCTCCGTCTCATTAACATTGTTAGGCTTTAAGGGACATATTCTCTTTTTATATTTTCTTATTGGAATAGCAGGAGCAGCTACGATTGGCACTCAAATAATTTCGAATGCATACGCATCTAACTATTATCCGTTGACAATCAGGTCAAGTGGTGTCGGCTGGGCATTGGGGATTGGCAGACTGGGAGCTATTGTCGGTCCAATAATGGGGGGAGTTTTATTATCTATGCAACTTTCTACATTCCAAAATTTCTTAGCCTTTGCTATACCTGGAATAATCGCTGCAATAAGCGTATCATTTATAAACGAGCATCAGCCTCAGTCCGCTTCTTTGGAAAGCTCTGAATCATCAACTAAATTGTCTACTATTGAGAATATCGAGAATACAAAAGTTTAAAAAAATGATAAATGACACCGCTTTCAACGGTGTCACTTTTTTTTGATATCTTTCAACATTCTAGCCGCTGACGCAGTAATTGAAAGATGAGTGAAACAGGCAAAAGAACTAGCAGCTTCTTGCTAGCATCCTTATACATAAAAATAAAACCGGTCGAATGAAAAAACAATTCAACCGGAAGTTAGTTTTTCAATAATTTCTGAATATCTTGCTCAAAATCAATCGGTTCGTCCCATGGTTCATATCTATTCACGACTTGACCGTTTTCATCAATTAAATATTTTGTAAAATTCCATTTAATATCGTTGCCAACCAGCCATTCAGGGTATTCATTTGTTAGTTTGATTTTTAATAGCTTTTCTGCCGTATTCGATTCATCAAATCCGCGGAACGGCGCCTCATTTTTCAAATATTCGAATAATGGATGAGCGTTTTTTCCGTTCACGTCGATTTTTGCAAACATCGGGAATGTGACGCCATAATTTAATTGGCAAAAAGAAGCTGCTTCATCGCTTGTTCCCGGCTCCTGTTGATCAAACTGGTTGCATGGAAATCCTAGTATTTCAAAACCTTGATCATGAAATTTTTTATATAGCTTTTGCAATTCTTCAAACTGGTATGTAAATCGACATTTACTAGCGGTGTTCACCACTAAGAGCACTTTTCCTTTAAATTCTGCTAAAGAAACTTTTTCGCCGTTTGCTTTTTCTACTTCAAATTGATAAATAGACATGGGAAACACCTCTTTATCTATTATTAAGTTATAATTATTATAATATAAAAATATTATCACGCAAAAAAAATTGCTCTCAGTTACAAATTTGGAAACTTTTGACTGAATCAAAAAGAAGGTGAATGCCCGCCTATTTTTTCAATTTGAAGCATTGATGTTTTTAGAATGGCTGCCTTAGTCCTCCTTTACTATAAAAATTTGGGAGCTCTCGGCGGAATCCATTAATTTTTGAAAATATATATTTCCTAAATAACTCGAGCCTTCACAAGTATTGAGTATTTTCCGGCGCCCGCAATTAAGTTGTAATTAGATACACTCACCAATTCCTTCATCCATTTCTTGTGTTAAAGTGATAAAGTAAGCAGGCAAAAGTTCTCCTTCAACCGTTCCATACTTATAAGTATTCAACCACTAGTGCCAGCTGGACTTTTTGTCCAATCTTTCCTTTCATCTTAAGCTCCCGCCTGCAGATCATCATAATCTTTGAGTTGGCTTGAATGGACAGTGAACAAATCCCATCTAACCAAAGAAGATTCGGAATTTTTCTTACTAATTCTGCCAATTTAATTGTACCTCAAATCTTCCATATAGAAAATGATTCCGGACAACTTGCATGACTTCTTCTTATTTTCAATGTTGTCAAGGCGTAGTGATCATAATTTATTGCCGGCAAGCAAACTGCTGTTAAGAGAAAGGATTAAAAAGCAAAAAAAACCGGGCGAAAAAATGGGTGCCCGGTTTGCTGTCTTATTTACTTGTTTCACTTAAATCTTTCACAGTTTACCCATTGAAGCTGCAAAAAATCTTTTATGTATATGATTCATTCACTGAATCTATTCAGCCTCATTTTTCCCTCCTATTGAAAAAAGTAGGATGAATAGCCAATGATGAATGGAAAATATCAAAATTTTTATTCACTTGCAATCTTTATTTCGGTATTCAATCCAATTTCAGGGATATCTTTATTTTCCAAGTACAAAGTGCCCGGCAGTTCCGGTGTTGTCGATCCGTCAAAGCGCAAAGTAATATGCCCCAATGTTGTTAAGTTTCTTTGCACAGCATCGCCGACAGACGTGATTTCAAATTTTTCATTATTAATATAAAGCTTCTGTCCAGCTTGAATTACTCCTTCCGCCTTTACGACATCAATGACATAACAAAAATCTTTCAGATCCTGCGGAGCTTCATTGCCAAATAAAATAATCATTTTCTCTTTCAAAAAATGATCGGCCATTGTTCCGATTCCTTTTATTTTATTCTTATAAATGATTGTCATAAAGTCGGCACAAACCTGTTACGGTTGTGCCTTCCCTCCCATATGTCAGATTTTTGCAAAACTCATGATGTTATGATCAGAAAATTTACGAATCATAAAGTCCGAAGCTTGCCAGCCAAGCGACAAACACCCTTGGAACCCCGATTAAGAATCTTGAATAAAGGACGGACGGTACACCGACCTCTACTGTTTCAGGTTCTGCTTCTGCAAGTCCCAAACCTACAGGTATAAAGTCACAGGCGTTTTGCGTATTGATGGCAAACAATGCTGGCAGCGCCAAGTTTGGCGGGATATTCCCTTTGCCAATTTCCACTCCAATCAGCGTCCCGATAATCTGAGCGATTACTGCTCCAGGTCCAAGCAAAGGTGATAAAAATGGCAATGAACAGATAAACCCGATTAAGAGCAATCCCCATATATCGCCAGCCAGCGGCGACATGATCTTGGCAAATACGTTTCCGATTCCTGAACCTTGAATAATTCCAATCAGCAATGATACAAAAGCCATGAACGGAATAATCGTGTTAATCATTGTTTGCACTGCTTCACGTCCTGCTTGATAGAACGTGCTAATGACTTTTCCTGCGCCAAGTCCAATTTTCGTTAGTAAGTTTTTATTGGAGCTTGCTGCCATTGTTTCAGAAATCTTTTTATCACTGCTATATTTAAACTCTCTTTCAGGTTTTTCTTCCGGGATTTTTTCTTCAGCCGGAGCCGCCTGTCTAGCACTCTCTTCAACGGGCTGAATTTGATCCAACCCCACATCTGAAACGTAAATATCTTCCGTAATATATTGGGCCAACGGTCCGCTTTTTCCTGTTGGCATAATATTTACAGTTGGAATGCGTTTTTGCGGATAGATGCCGCAGCGTAATGTACCGCCGCAATCAATAATTGCAAGCGCAATCTCTTCATCCGGTACTGATGTTTTAAAACCGTTGACCGGCTCGGCACCTGTCAGTTCAGCAATTTTGTCTACAATTTCAGGCTTTGCTCCTCCGGTAATATAAACAATTTTATTTCTTTTTTCCGTCGGTGTAATGATGAGCGGTCCGCCAAAACCGCCGCTGCCCTTCACAATTTTTATCGACCGATATTTAGCCATTTCCCATTCCTCCTCCTTTTCTAACGATGATGTAACGTTACTTCTGTTTTCAATTTAATATTTTGCTGTTTTTCTACTATTCTTGTTGTAAAATCTGTAATCCAGCCTGCGAAGAAGTTCATCACGAGACCGACAAGGAAATAACGGACAGCCAATTCTGCAGTGCTCAAACCTAGTTTCTCAATTCCAGCCGCAATACCGAGCCAAATAAATAATTCCCCTGGGTTTATATGTGGAAATAAACCGTTGCTGGTATGGCAAAAATATGCACCTGAAGCGAAATAGCTCGGTTTATATCTTTCCGGCAAAAAACGTCCTAATGACAACGCCATTGGATTCCCTAGCATAAATGAACCGACAAGCGGCAAGACTAAATATCTTAACAACGGGTTTTTAGAAGATGCCATCGCAAGTTTATTGACCCGCTTTTCTCCAATAAGCTGAATGAATGTATTCATACAAACCATCAATAGCAACACAAGCGGAACAATGCTTTGCATCCACGAAATAAATGTTTCTGCTCCAGTTTTAAACAAATTCATAAAACCTTCAGCAATCGTAACAATAATATCCACGTTTCTCACCTCTTCATGATTTTTTTACCGAAACAATGTTTTCTGCCTGCATCATGATTCGTTTAAAGATACTCGGCTTTTCGGGAATTTCCCCGCCGCTCATAATAATCTTATAATTGCTGACCGCATCCAAAATAGCTGATTTCAATAGCTTGTTGCAATGAGCCATATCGGCTTCTCCAAGCGTTTTTATATTTTTGCCCGTAAAGCCTTTCAATTCCCGAACTTTCGCTAAAACTGTAACCCCTTGTATTTTCATTGCTTTCAGAATCTTCCCGCTGTCGGAAACGGCAAATAATACAATGGTGCCCGCCCGAATTCTGCCGGGGCGCTTTCCGATTGCCACTTTTCCAATCTTTCGCAGCTCTATATACGCTTTGGCAAAATGTTTAATTTGAAAATAACCTAATGCCAATTGCACGATAAATGCTCCTGCTATAAAAAGCATAATGATGATCAATTGCATCCTATCACATCCCTAAGATTGATGATGAACTGCTTGCTTGTTCGAGGCATTTTGTAAAATCTTCGTAGCTGGCTGCATCGGCCAATTCCTCTACCTGTTTCTGATCAGAGGCGATTTTGATGATTTCATCGTAAATTTTAATCAGGAGGCTTGCATCATTATCGGCTTTTTCCGGTATTCCCAACAGAAAGACAAGCTTGATTTCCTTCCCGTCAACCACTGCTTTTTCAGGAAAAACACCGATCGCCATTTCAATCTGATTGGACTTGTAGTTAACTGTATGCGGCAAGGATATATACCGGTCAAAAACCATTGATCCTTTCTCTTCCCTTTCTCTCAGCCTCTCTTTAAACCCTTCGTCCAAATAGCCTTTCTTGACTAAAACGTCGATCATATCATTCACATTTTCGTGGTAGCCTTTATTTGTATCTAAGACGAAGAATTTATCTTTGTTGAGTAAAAGTTTTAAAATTGAACGGTGATTGCCAAAATCTTTCATTTTAAATTTTTTCCGATAGGTCATCTTTTCTATTTGCCTAGAAACACTCGCTTCGTCAAAGATTTCGTTAATTATGATGACAGGTGGATCAATTGCAAAATGAAGCTTTACTGTTGAAAAGACCATATCGTATTGATTCAAAAGCTCTTTTGAAACTTCAATTTCAGAGTAAATATCAATTTGAGTATTTGGATTTAATATGCGCTGCAGTTGAATAGAGACTAATTTGGCAGATCCCCGCCCGGTTCCGCAAATGACTGCAACTTTTTTTAATGCTCTCGTTATTTCATCATGTTGGGCAATGAATACTCCGAAATACAAGGATAGGTAGCCAAGCTCATCTTCAGGAACCTTCAGTCCATACTCTTTCTCAATTACTTGCCCGGCAATTTCGGCCAATTTAAAGGCGACAGGATACTTCTCCTTCACATCAGCCAGCTGCGGATTTTTCAAACGCACATCAAACATCAAGCGGTTCAGCATAAAGGTTAAATGATACAGAATATCTTTGAAAAATGTTTCATTTTCGAAAATAATGCTTTTATCAAACCCTACTTGTTCGATTATTAAGTCCAAGAGACGTTTAATATCATCGGAAATTTTAATATCTGCAATTGTTCGAATGTTTGTCGGCGTTCTTCTTCCCGCGATCGGCAATGTTATAAACAGTATTTCAGGTTGTGAAATTTCAACCGGCAAATGCCGTTCGATTACGGAAACGATTTCTGAAGCAATCGAATAGTCCTGTGTATTTAATAGTTTGTTATATTTTTCATCCAATTCCGTAAGAGGATGATTTTTTATAAAACGATCCAACATGACAATAATAAATTGCATTAACTTTTTTTGGGTGGTAGACTCTAAATTGTAGTGATTGGCAATCTTCATTATTTCTTCTTTAATATCTTCATCCAGCGGGTAATCCCCGTATAAATAGTCATAGACGTTATCTAATATAAAAAAACGGATATCCAGTTCATTTCCTTTCAGGCTCATCCCGCTGTTCGGTTTTCCATGAATGGCTAAATTGTAAGATTCCAACGCTACGGCAGCTTTTTTTATTTCATTTACAAGAGTTGTTCTCCCCAGATTCATGTCAAAAGCGAGCTCATCCAGCGTATTCCTTCCTTTGCTGTTGATTAATCGATCAATGATAAAAGCGATACGCCTTTGTGATGAATCCAGCATGTTTTTCTTCTTAGAAACGGTTTCAATGAAATCATCAAACATATGGCCATCTTCAATAAACAAATGGTAGCCTTTTCCCTTTTCGTTTTTGATGGCTGCAATCCCATTCAGTTCACTGTTAAGTAGCTTAATATAATTGCGGATTGTTCTCGTGCTGACTCCCAATGAGTTGGCAAGATAATCCAAAGAACAATAGGATTTTTTTTGAAACGTTTCTAGCATTTGAACAACACGGCCATCAATTGTAAAATCCAACAATATTCACCACCTTTTACGTAAAAATAAAGTGACATAGTTTCGTCTATCAGTCAAAGGTAGTGATTGGAATTTTGTGATATTTCGTTATAGGACCATTTTTTTAGGCTGCTGTGATCTTAACCGCGGGATTTGCCTCCAGAAATATTAACTGTCGTACCAGTAATATAACTTGCACGGTCTGAAGCCAAGTAAGAAACTAAATCGGCTATTTCTTTTAGTTTACCCGGACGCCCAAGAGGAATGGAATTGCTGTAATCCGTTGACAATTGATCAACTGTGACGCCTCGAGTATAGGCAAGCGCTTCATTATAAGCATCTGACGTCAAGCCTGTCGGTTCGTTGATGCCAGGCGCCACCGCAACAACTCGGATATTGTATTTGCCGAGTTCTTTTGCCCACGAACGAGTGAAAGCTATTAATGCTCCCTTTGTCGCGGCATAGCAGCTTTGTCCAGATGATCCTTCCTGTCCAGCTTCGGAAGCAATATTGATAATAACTCCTTTATGTTGTTTAATCATTTCTCTGGCAGACGCCTGTGCACAAAGGTAAGGACCTTTTTGATTGACAGCTACCATAAAGTCAAAATCTTTCTCATTCAACTCGTATTCAGGTTTTTCACCTTTGACATCGACTAACAGTCTTGGCAGGTTGACTCCGGCATTATTTACTAAAATATCGACTGAGCCGAATAATTTCACGGTTTCGGCCACCATTTTGTCAACGCTTTCTTTTTTTGTAACGTCACATTTTAGAAAATAAGAACCATTATCTTGCGGTCCATTTTCTCCATTTAAATCGGCTACAACAACTTTTGCCCCATTTCGGATCAGTTCGTTTGTGATATGTAATCCGATCCCGGAAACGCCGCCTGTTACAATCGCCACCTTTCCTTCTAATTCAAGCCATGAGTCACTCATTACGATCTCCTCCTTTTGATCTAGTCTCTGCTCATTAGATGCTTTTAGTGTAAAATGTTTTAACCTTTTATTTAATACACAGTTTTTCACTTAAAATTGAAAAGTGGTGCATGAGCGGACAAAACGGTGGAAACAGATTGGAGCTGTAGAAATGAAAGAAAGTCTTACCTGCTTTCATGGGGGTTATAAGCCAAAAGACATATAAAAGTACGGAGTAACGAGAAAAAGACGTTCAGCGTTCCAGAGGAAATACCGTAATGAACGCAAGCGCACGACGTAACGAAGCGATATTCGTTCATGAAAGCAAAATGGTGTAAACCGCACGCTTTCAGCAGCTGATAAATATATGAATGAATCGTATTGTTTTATTTTTATTGCATGAATTTTAGACTACAGGAAATCTATGATTATAAACGAAAAAAATAATCTTTCTTATCAAATGAAAGATTAGACTATAAATCCCTAATTTTTAGTCAAAAAACGATGCAAAACTTATCATTTCAAAGGCAATGGGTGTTGAACCACGATTGTATTCCTCCTTGTATTCACTAACGGGAAGCAGTCTTCATGTTTTCATTTTTACACTATCAAATGTGTGGACTGAATTTGCAAGATTTAATGCTTTTGAATTACTCTAAATTGCTGATTTTTATTTACATAATATTACAAAAAAGTTTATTATGGCATCATACGTAAGGGAATAAGACAAGCTTAATTACTTGTGAGCGGCAAAATAGACTTATAGGAATATTAAGTGAGGTCATCATTTATATACCTACTAATGCCCAATTAGGAATTAGACTAGTTTTAAATGAATATAGATTCAGGAGTGAAAAGATTGCGTAACATTATTTTATTATTCATTATGTTTTTTTGGTTGGCTGCAATAATGTAAATGAATTAAAGAAAGATGAGAAAACTGCAAGTTACGGAAATTTTGAGCTGAAATTAAAAGTCCCCAAAGTGGTTAAAAACAAACAAGAATTTGATATCATTACAGCTTTTAAAAATAACGGAGCTGAAACAACTTTATTTCATAGTAAACCAATAATAGAATCATTCATTATAAAGGATAAGTGAGGTGAAGTAATTTATTCAAAAGATTAAACCTCAAACAGAGTTTTATATAAAGACGAAATCAAGCCTAATCAAAAATTTGAGGAGAAATTTCATATAGCTATAGATAAAACGGGAACATATTATGTAGCAGTCAACACTTCCAAATTATCTGAGAGCGAGGATGTTGAAGGTAAAAGATTTTCCATTAAGAACATAAAAATAAATGTTGAACAACAACATATAAGCAATCTTACAAATTAAACCCGGCTTATATTATGATCCCTCTTGTGCAGACAGTTAGGAAAAAGTTTAACCTTCGTTTTCTGCAAGAAAAAAATACAGAGGGTTGCAGTATATCTTTATCAAAATTTTGAATAAATATACATATATGTGATCTATCCATCAAGGGCTTGACGTCGATCCTCTGTAGCCATGATTCTTTAGTCAAGCGCCAGCTTCAACAGTTTTGGCAAAACCAAAAAAGGTTATCATGGCTCCTCCTCCATGTAAAGCCCCATTGCATATCACTGCATAAGGATTTTGCAATTCTCTGCACTTTTATTTTGCAAAAAACACCTAACCTGTCTCACAGGAGGGATTTTCACGGAAATAAAAGGATAAATATACTGATGAGTTTCAATGATGGTTGTTTAGGAATCTTAAACAGGAACGACGTTTAGCTAAAAAATTTCTTGAAATATTCGTCAGTAGGTTAAAAAATGCGAAACCTCAAAAAAGATTGATCAAAAGCATTTGCAGACCAAAGGAAACTTTTATCGTACTGCCTGAAGGCCACATTTCGTATAGCCTTTTTAAACATCTACTCTACTATCGGAAATGACAAAATAACCGATGTTCCTTGCCCTTCTTCACTTTCAATTTTCATCGTCCCGTTATGTAAAGCAACAATTTGTTTGACGATGGAAAGCCCGAGGCCTGTTCCCCCTGTTTCTCTTGAACGCGATTTATCTGTCCGGTAAAAACGTTCCCCTATACGATCCAACTCTTTTTTCGGTATGCCTATTCCATTATCCCGAACGATAACAACAGCCCGCTTCTCTTTCTGATACAATGTAATGTTGATCATCCCGTTTTCGAAGGAATACTTAATGGCATTGTCAATCACATTACAAAAAACTTGATGCAGCCGGTTCATATCTCCCATAATGATGATTTCATCATCTAAATCTGTTTTGATGGATATATTCCTTTTCTTCAGCGCAGGCGCAAACAGTTCTAATGAATCAAGAATCAATTGGGAAAAGGCGATCGGCTCTGCTTCAAGAGTCATATCTTTGTTTTCCAGCTCATTTAATTGTAATAAGTCGTTTATGAGCTTCTGCATTCGCGTTGTTTCTTTATTGATGAGCAGAAGATGATTTTTCGCCTCTTCTTTTGATGAATAAGCCTCATCCAGCAAGATTTGCGTGTATCCTCCAATATATGTGAGAGGGGTTCTTAATTCATGAGCCACGTTAGATAAAAATTCTTTCTTGCGCTCGTCTTGTTTTTCAAGAGATTCCGTCATTTTGTTGAAGGCGCTCGCCAATTCTCCTATATCATCTGACGTTTGGATAGGAACTCTTTTAGAAAAATTTCCGCGGCTGATCTCTTTTGCAATCGTTTGAATAGTTCGCAGCGAACGAAAGATCGAATGAATTGAGTACGTGATAACAAAATAGATCAATACGAAAAAGATTAAACCGAACAAGATTAAAATCGGAATGCCTTTACTAAAAACCTCTGGTATTTCGGCTAAAGGAATATAAATATATATAAAACCTATTAAGTTCTGTTCGTGGGTTAGCGGGAATATTGCTCCGACAATCTTTCGATCCAATTCATGAACATAGCCCTCTTTAACTACGTATTGCCCGGATGAGAGCTTTTTCTCATCTTCTTGACTGATCAGATGTTTGTAATCAATTTGATACGGAAAATGTTGATGAAGCTCATCTAATTGATCAACAGCTATTACTTCATAAGGTGAAATGAGATTATACCATTCAATTTTTTCTTTAATATCTTCACTTAGCGAGCCGTAATGAAAGTGAGCAGCTGTCTGCTTTCCCTCAAAAATAAGTCGCTCTTTCACACTGCGAATGTAAAGCTCTTTATATAGGAAGTGAATGAACAGAAAAGAAAACAAGATGGAAAAAATGATGCTGACGAAAAAGAGCAGCAATACTTTCTGACTAACTGAAAAATGTTTTATTTTTTTCAAGACGGCACCTCAAACTTGTAACCGATTCCCCAAACGGTTTGAATTAGATGACTGTGCTCCTTTAATTTTAGACGAATCGTTTTAATATGAGTATCAACGGTTCGTTCACTTCCTGCATAATCGGAATCCCATATTTGGTCAAGCAATTGACCTCGTGTAAATACTTTTCCTTTATTTTTGGCTAAAAGGAATAATAGATCAAATTCTTTTTGAGTGAGCGCAAGCCTGCGGCCTTCAACAGTGGCAATCCGGCCTTGAAGATCAAATTGCAACGGTCCAATAGCTGCTATTTTTACATCGCTTGCAATTCGATGTGTTCTGCGAAAAATCACTTCCATACGCGCCAAAAGCTCTGAAGGATGAAAAGGTTTTACTATATAGTCATCTCCCCCAATCTTTAAACCTTTCACCTTATCTTCCTCATTCCCTTTTGCCGTTAAAAAAATGACTGGAGAATCAATTTGAAGATATTGGCGCATTTCCTCAACTAAAGTAAAACCATCAATGTAAGGCATCATGACATCAACGATCAGCATATCCGGGTTTTCCTTTTTTAATCTTTCAAGTGCCTCAAACCCGTCTTTTGCTTCCAAACATATATATCCTTCTCTTGTCAAATACGTTCTAATCAGCTTTCGCATCTTTTCTTCATCATCAACGATTAACACCTTTAAAGACATCAGCCACTTGACACCTTCTCTCAACTTATTAAATGAATTTTCTAATTTATTAATTATAACCAGAAATTATGAAATTTGTTTGAAGTTTTTCATAAATTTGTCCTAGTAAGCTCCGAGCGATAGAAAGGTAAGCAAATGTTTCACATGACTGTCCATCATGTTTAGACCTCCTGCGATTGGATTTGACAAATTGCCAATTTTAAAAGCAAAGGTCAGTAAATGAATGTAAGAAAGGAAACAAATGTAAAAAAATATCCAAATAGGCTTCATAGTTTTCACACAATTATACGCTAACCTTCAATTAGAACAATGACACTGAAAAAAGGATTCCGTCATGAAAAAATTATGGTATTTAATCGTTTTCTTGATGCTTTTTTGGACACATCCATCCAGCATCCATGCCGAAAGCACATTGCTATATCTGATTGATCAAGCTCCAGAGCACTCAATCGTGAGAATACCGAGAGGCATTTATCATGAATCGATTGTGCTCTCAAAACCTGTTACGTTACAAGGAAATGGACAAGTAACCATTCAATCCTGCCGTAAAGAACCCGTCATCTCCATCAAAGGTCAACGCGTTTCAGTAAAAAACGTAACAATTGTTCAATGCAGCCAAGAGAAAAACGCTGCCGCTATACAAGTATCAGGAAATCATCACCGAATTGAACACGTTCATATTCGTACAAAGGGGATCGGGTTAAAGCTTGAACACGCCTATCACACCGTCATCACACAAAGCTCGATAAAAGGTGAAAAACAACATAACGGGATTGATTTATGGAAGTCAGAACAAAATGTCATTGAAAAAGTCAGAATCGAAAAAGTGAGAGATGGGATTTATATGGAGCAAAGCGATTATACAACGGCCGTCCAAAACCTCATCCAGCAATCAAATTACGGCATACACATTATGTATTCTGACCACATAACAATTCAAAAAAACATTTCCAAAAATAACGTGGCAGGAGCGATGGTCATGGAAACAAAGGGTGGAAAAATCGAAAATAATGAATTCATTTTTAACAACCGCAATGTTCATGCTCAGGGGATTCTTTTATTTGATGCGACAGAGACAAAGGTGGTCCGCAATAATATTTCTTATAATCGAGTTGGTATTTTTGCCGAAAACGCCTCCAATAACCTTATTTTATCCAATGAAGTGCGTGGGAATTTTATTGGCATTCAATTCAAAGAGGCGAACGGAAACATCGTTTCAAACAATACGTTTATTAGCAATGTAAATGAAGCTCAAGCTTTGAGCAGCTCGGACAATGAAGTGAAAAGGAATTATTGGGACGCCTCTCTAAAGCTTGATGCCGATGAATCCGGTTATAGCGACATACCTTATAAAACGAATCCGTTCTTTTTAAGTTTGACGAAGGATATTCCAGAATACCAGCTGTTTTTCCATTCACCAGGCATGGTTGTATTGCAAAAATTATGGAAAAGTCCAGACAATGAAGCGATGACGGATGACTCGCCGCTTATGACAGCTCAAATACAAGATGAATCAAAGTCATCTTCTGGAGTGATCATTGTTTTCAGTATTCTCTTGTTTTTAGGAAGCATTACTTTATGGAGGATAGGGAGGAAAAAAGAGGATGCGTAAAATGTATTTCATTTTCATGTTATGCGCTCTACTGATTATCACTGCTGCGTGCGGAAAAAAGGAAGTGTCGCCAAGAGCCATTGATGAAAAAAACGATAAATGCGCTCAATGTAACATGGCTGTAATGGATAATCAGTTTGCAACACAGCTTATTTTAAAAAATGGCAAAACATTAGTTTTTGATGATATCGGATGTATGTATAAATGGAAAAGCAAAAATAAAAATGAAAACATCGAAGCGGAATTCGTCAGAGATTATCATTCGAAAGAATGGGTTGAATCTGATAAAGCAACCTACGTGTATGATCAATCGATACGGACGCCAATGGCCTATAACGTCATTTCTTTCCAAGATAAAAAAGATGCTGAAGCCTTCATTTCAAAAAATAGCGGAAAAATATTAAACTTCGATCAATTGCAAGATCATAAATGGAAAATGAATAAAGAAATGATGGAAAAGAATATGCAGGATGGTCATACGGATATGAATGGCGACCACAGCCACATGGATGAGGGCAATGATCATTCACATGAATGAAGGGCAAATTTATAAGTGCCCTTTTTTTACAGCGGGAGGAGTTATGCGGAACATATGGAAAGCCGAATGGCGTTTGACAATCAGGCAGCGTTCTTCTTACACGTTTGTGTTTCTATGGATTTTCGTTTTATCATTACTATTTTTGTTAGAGCGGAATAACCCTGCTCTCACAGGCTATACAAACATGACAGGCACAATCGCCAACATTGTGCTGTACATCGTACCTCTGTTTATGCTGGTGGCTGGATCGTTTTCCATCGCGAATGAAATGGAAAATGGCCAGTGGAGTCTTTTATGCACATATCCGTTGCCGACTATTGCCTATTGGGTTGGGAAGCTTTGCGGGCAATTGACCGCACAATCTGCCATCTTCAGCTTAAGCTTCAGTTTGAGCCTTTTGGTCGGCACTTTATTGGGAAGTTCATTATCTTTGAAATGGGTGCTCATTTTATATACTTTTTCTATCTCGCTAATATGGTTTTTTCTCGTCATCGGCTTGACCATTGGCTCGTTTTCAGAAACGAGATGGCAAGCTCTCATACTTTCGGTCGGCGTGTGGTTCTTTCTTATCATGATATGGCCGACTGCAGTCATTTCCGTTTTGAGCTTTGTCCCTTATCCGATGATAGCTCCGCTTTTAAAGGCATCTTTATTCTGTAATCCGGCAGAATTGCTCCGTATAGTATTTGTTGTTCAGCTTGACGGCGGAGCTGTTTTTGGACAATCATACGACGAGCTCATCTCTTTTATGCAAACAAAAGCGTTATGGGTGCTGCTCGTCGGTTATATGTTCATCTTTTCAAGCATCATGCTTGCATTTTCCGTCTGGAAGCTTGAAAGGAAGAAAAGACAATGACAACATTACAAGTCTCCGACGTTTCAAAAAAATATAAAACAAAAGTTGTGCTTTCTTCCATGTCACTGGAAGCGAAAGAAGGGGAATGCATCGTATTATGCGGCGGAAACGGAGCCGGAAAAAGCACGCTTCTTCGCATTTTGGCGGGTATTTCAAAACCGTCCTCCGGGGACATTGTTTTAAACAATATCAGTCTAATTAAAAACAGAAAAAACTATATCGAGCAGATCGGCTACATGCCCGATGATTTTCATGCTCAGCAATTCATGACGCTTCAAGAATTTTTATCATTTTATGCCAAACTGCGGAAAAAAGATCAATCATCTGTACAAGACATTTTTAAAAAAATAGGTTTGGAAGAATTTAAAAGAGAACTAGTGAAAAATGTATCAAAAGGAATGAGGCAAAGACTATTATTAGGACAAGCATTGTTAGGAAATCCAAAACTGCTCTTGTTAGATGAACCAACAAATGGTTTAGACCCATTTTGGATTGATCAGTTTGTCAATTTGATAAAAGAACAAAAGATGAAAGGCACAATCATCATTTTTTCCACTCATATGATGGATGTTGCCGAAGAAGCAGGCGATCAAATTCTGTTTATAAAGGAAGGCTCTATTATTGACCATATGAAAAATACAATTCATAAGGAAAAAGCCGCATTGCAATTGTTGAGGTTATATCGACATGATCTATAAAAGTTTTTGTCATTGCTTAAAAAAAGGGTGAAAACAATGGAATTTGAAAGAATAGATGCAGTAGTAAAGGATTCAAAAGCATTCACTGATAAACAAACGAAAGCTTCTTTATATAAAACAGTATGGAGATGGCATTTTTACGCAGGGATTTTTTTCGCACCGCTGATTATTTTTTTGTCTATTACCGGAGGAATTTACCTGTTTAAACCGCAAATTGAAAATTACATGTACCATGATCTTTATTACGTCCAACAAGGTCAGCAAAAAATTCCATCTACAGAACAGATTCATGAAGTGAAAAAGAATTATCCACATGCAAAAATTACAGGTTTTACACCTTCCTTTGCGCCGGACAGATCATCTGAGGTTGAAATAATGGTGAACGGAGAAAGTATATCTGTGTTTGTCAATCCATACAACGGCGACATTATTGGAAAGTTAAATGAGAATGCACGCTTCATGGCATGGGTGAAAGATTTGCATAACGGTGAATTATGGGGCGGCACCATTGGAAACTGGTTAGTAGAGCTCTCCGCTTGCTGGTTCATTATCCTAATTATTACTGGTGTTTACTTATGGTGGCCGCGAAATAGAAAATCTCTTTTTGGGACATTGATTCCGCGAATAAACCTGAGTAAAAGAAACCGCACGTTTTGGCGCGATATGCATGCCGTTACAGCAATCTGGCTTTCTCTTTTTATCGTCGTACAATTGTTTTCTGGACTCATGTGGTCCGGTGTTTGGGGAAGCATGGCACATCGTATCGTTGATCCCATTTCCGGAAACCCGGAAGGAGATCAACCATGGGAAAAATATGCATTTCCTAAATCAACAATTCCAACAAAAGAAATAGCAGATGTTCCTTGGGCAGCTGAAAACTTACCTGTTCCCGAATCAAGTCCCAATGGGGTGAAAACAATTTCTGTTGATAAAGTTATGCAAATTGCAGAAAAAAACAACGTCCAACCGGGATATAGAATTGCATTTCCTGATGGAGAAACCGGTGTATATACGATCTTTTTAGATCCTGCTGACGTCTATCCTAACCGCCCACTGCCTTGGGCACAACAAACGCTGCATATAGATCAATACAGCGGAAAAGTTTTAGCTAAATTTGCATGGAGTGACTATGGTGCATTGGGAAAATTAATTTCACTAGGCATTGCATTTCATCAAGGAGAATTTGGATTCATTAGCCAGCTGTTCATGCTTGCATTAACTATTGGCATTATAATGATTGTTGTAAGTAGCGTTATAATGTGGTGGAAGCGAAAACCGAAAGGCAAATTGGGTGCTCCGGCTTTGCCAGAAAACTTTAAAATGTTAAAGGGAGTAGCCGTCATTGTCATTGTTCTAGGTCTTTTCTTCCCATTAGTAGGCGCGTCACTATTGATAGTGTGGGTTTTGGATTATTTCGTCATTAAAAGAATTCCCATTGCGAAACAGTGGATCGGGTAGAAAGCTAAATGGGAGTATCACACGAATAATGAATAAATTGTTATCAACCATTTACTGGCACCAGAGCCAATAAATCATTTCGCCTGTCAGCTCATCGATTGCATACGTCTGATTCCGTGAATCCCCGTCAAGGGAGGAAAGTTTTCAAGTTCGTGCGCGCTGGCAGGCGCCTTCAATGTTGGCACATGCTTTGCAGCAGCTACCCACTCTCCCATTTTACTGGAATAACAAGTATAACTCCTCTATCTCGTCCACAAAATTCAGGTAACTTCCTTTTTACAAAATTGACCTGAACAGTTGGCAATAGTTAGTCATGTAATGAGAGTCTCGTTCCTTCCCGCTTAAAAGGAGTTGGAGGATAGTTTCTTTTTCAGTTCATCTAGCTCTTCTTCAGTTAATTTCGTAACTGACATAATAACTTCCTGTTCTAGCCCTGAACGAAGCATTTCTATGGCTACCTGTCGAACTCCTTCTTCCCGGCCCTGATTCAACCCTTTTTTCAATCCTTCTTCCATTCCCTTTTTCAGCCCTTCCTCCCATCCTGCTCGCCGTTCGCCTTGAAGGTTTGACAATTGGTCCCGAAGCCATTTCAAACGCATTTCGTATTCATAACGGTTTACCAGGTTGACGCTTAAGCTTTCCCATTCTTCCAGCGCTTCACGAATTTCCTGCTCATTCATCGCAAACACCTCCAGTTTCGATTTTTCACTTTTCGCCATCCACTGGAGACATGAAAAAAATTTAGTTCATACCTCTTTTCACATAAAATGAACTATTCTACTCATGGTCAAAAAAGTCATTCATCCAATAGTTTCTTTTTCAGTTCATCTAGCTCTTCTTCAGTTAATTTCGTAACTGACATAATAACTTCCTGTTCTAATCCGGAACGAAGCATTTCTATGGCTACCTGTCGAACTCCTTCTTCCCGGCCTTGCTTTAACCCTTTTTTCAGCCCTTCCTCCCATCCTGCCCGTCGTTCGCCTTGAAGGTTTGACAATTGGTCCCGAAGCCATTTCAAACGCATTTCGTATTCATAACGGTTTACCGGGTTGACGCTTAAACTTTCCCATTCTTCCAGCGCTTCACGAATTTCCTGCTCATTCATCGCCAACACCTCCAGTTCACTGAGCATAAACTCATCGATTTTCCCCTTTTTGGCGTCTACTGCTGACAGCATCATCAGCCACGGATACTCTGGCAATCGTTTTATTTCTCTGTTATATTTCTTCCATTTTACCATAAACTGCTGTAAATCAATGACGTGAAATTCAAGGTGCGGACTCCAAAGAAAATGTTCTTCATCTTCTCGTATATGGAAAACCGTATGAAATCGCTCCGTTTCATGAGGAAAAAGCCGATAATTAAGGATGGTAATCATAAAGGTAGGGGGAAGCATGCTGTACGGCTGTCCTTTTGCTAATGACCGGGAGAAAACCCTCGCCCAGTAATACAAAATTCGTTCCGGTAAATCGTGCTGATTAACGATTTGAATTTCCACATTAATGCGCTCGCCTCGATCCGTCAGCACCAGTATATCAAGCCGGTTCATTTTTCCATCTTCTGTCTCTTTCGTCAGCTCTGTGCTTTCAAACTGAACATCGACAATGCGATCTGCTTCGCTCCGATGTAAAATCGCATTCAAAAAAGCTATGGTAAGCGACTTGCGGTTCGGGTTGCCGAACAGCTGCTTAAACATGAAATCCATCTTCAAATCGAGGTATTCTTTCATAATGGAGATCGTCCTTTCGATGGAGAATAAAAATAAGAGGAAAACATAAGAGGGGGAAAGATTAAAAATCGTAACAGCTAGGACAAGGATTAATATTCTCACCAAACAGAACGTATGTTCTGTTTCTAATATAAAACTAACTATAAGAAATGTCAACCTAAAATTTCAAACTTATTAATAGGAATTTAAACAATGAAGTTTTTTACTAGATTTTTGAACGTTTCCAGCCGCTACAATTCAAAACAGCAGAGAAAGGCATTTTTTCAGTTTTACTGTAAACGCTCAAGTAATGTTGTTAAAGCCTCACTTCATCATATAACAATAATGAATATAAAAGAGGAAAAACATTTTAGATTTAGAAAAAAACAGAAATGATGGAAACCTTCATCGTTCCGCTTGATACAGGTGTCCAAAAGTAATGCACTTCAATAAAAAAGACCTTGCCAGCCTCCTTAAAATTTCACCTTAAACCATACGGTGCAGATAGAAAGGAACGCTGGCAAAGTCTAAGATTCATCGCCTTAAAGTTTTCGAATCCCATAAACTGAATAGCCGACACTAAAACTGTTCTAATGAGATTGATTGTCTTAAAGTTTCGAGCCCCTCTCGATCAATCAAATTTCAAAATGGTAGGGATTTATAGAAATCAGCCAAAAAATAGGCAGATAAAAATCAGAAGGTATAGCGGCATGATGTTTCTGATTGCTTGCCGAAGCTCTAAAAAATGAATGTAAATCGTATCAGACTGTCTGTTATTTTATCGAGGCTGAAGGAAGGAAAATCAGAAGAAGGAAGCAACCCCGTGAATTCCTGCTTCATCCATCTCCAGCCCGCTATCATCAAGATCGTGCTTTGTCCGCTATCGCTTGGCTTATATAAGATCAACAAGCTTTTCCTGCTTCATTCTGTAAATGATGAATATCGTACTGATCGCGATCAATACAAGAAAGGTGCCGATTGTAAGCATAAGCGGATGAAGAATCACAAACAGTTCGCCAACAAGGTATTTTAAAGTACAATAGCTTAACAGCACAACGATCGGGACAAGCGAGCCGATCAATGTGATGTAGTTTTGTGCGATCCGTGAGAAAAATACTGAAAAGAGCGCCGCAACAATGGCAACAATATAAGTAGCAATCACCGTTGTGATGATATAGCCTTCAAATGTAAAGTCAAACCAAAAATAGTAAAAATTATAGAACGAATTGATGGAAAGCGGAAAAAAAGCTTGCGTACCATTCCCAAGATAGAAAAACCAAAAAATGACGATCTGCACAGTTGTGATCAATGCTGTGGCTGCTAAAGCAGCAAGAAGTTTTGCAGAAAACAAATTCCGACCGGTTTTCGTCGTGTATTGCAGACTGATCGCATTGTTTAGTCTGTCTGTAATATGAACGCGGCTTGTTACCATGACAACGCTTATAATAATCAAAACCGCCCAAAAGCGGATGAGTTCATTGTAATTTTCATAGACAAGATATGGAAAAACAGAATTGACATCATTGTTAGCCATTATTTGTTTTACACGTTCTTGCTGATCTTCATCGGTATAAGATTCAATATCCCTCCCTTTCGATTCATATTGTTCAATGATATTTTCGAATGCTTGCAGCTCCCAAAAAACATCTGCTTGATCAGCAAACACGACTTTTTCATGAAAATCTGCATACTGTTTATTTGTTAAATCCAATTGTCGAAACTGTTCATATGTTGTAATGCCTAGTTTTTCCGCATCTTGTTGTGATTGCAAATAAGCATTGGCATCGTCTTTTTTTTGCTTATACCAGTTTTTAAAATGTTGAAACTCTTTTTCGTCCATTTCATGCCCATATTTATTGATCATTTCTTTCGTAATCATAAACTCATCTTTTGCAGGCCGTCCATTAGGGAAATTTTCAAAATAAAAGCTTAAAAACAGCTTGTAAAACAGAAAACTGATGAACAAAATAAGCAGCAGCACTTTCCAATTGAACAATTTTCTTAATTCGTATAAAAAAACTCTCAATATTCTTCCCCCTAATTTAGTGGTTGCCGTTTAAATTTGTACATGCTGATGAATCCTAATAGAACAAATATGACTGCCCACACTGCTATCGTTACAGCTTCAAAATGTGGAAACATCGTAAAAATGTTGTTTCCCATAAACCATACATGCGGATTCATAATTAAATAAAAAGGATTCACATGCATGATCAAGATAAAGTTACTATTCAGTGAAACAACGCTTGGAATCCATAAACTAACACCAGCGAACAGAGCAAATGAAAAGAAAACAAGATAGCTGTTTTTCAGCCATATAGATAAGCTGAAGGTGAGCAGCATGTACAGCAGCTGGCTTAATAGTAAACAGCCGACAAATAAACAAACATACTGCAAGAATGATAGATTCCACCACGATATGTAAGGAAAAGGCGTTTCGCTATTAAAATAGCTGCTAATCGGTACAAACAGAAGATTAGAATAATCATAGACAGAAAAGTAAATGATCAATGTCGCTGCGATTAACAACATAACAGCAAACACATTAGCGATTACACTTGCAGCAAGCTTGTCCCATAGCAAATTTCTCCCGCGTTTGCTCGTAAATGCAACAAAGGATGTACGGTGTTCAAATTCATAATTAGCTAACAATGCTGTGATTAAAACGACGAGGATCATTCCTTCAAAAGCGATCGCCCGTCCCAGCTTTTTAAATAGCAAGGAATGCATTTCATAGACTGGTCCTAAATAAAAGAAATGGCGATGTTCACCGTTTTTCACTAGCTGCTTCAGCCGCTTTTCTAAAAGATTGGCTTGGTTCAGCACCGTTTCTTCTGCCTTCCCGCTTAATCCGTATTTCTTGATTTGTTGCCGGGCAAACTCTGTCGCATCCAGCTCGCTGTAAATATCATCGACACTTTTAGCGGTTTCATAATATTGAGTGAACAAGTTGAGATTGAATAGCCTGTTTAATTCACGATCCATAAGATGTTGGTACAGAAACGCTTCATGGTCTTTTATAAACTCATATGGAAACTGATACTGCTTCTCGCTTTTTGGATTCAGCCTGTTCACCCATACCATTTCATAATCGATTTCTTTTTTCATACCTGCCAATGCTTTATCATCAATTTTCGTTCCGTATTGCTCAACTATGTTTTGTAAAACAGGTAAATTTTTCCGTTCATTTTTATGGTCGAAAATAATCAAACCATTCAACGTCACAAAAAATAATAGTAAAATGATAAAGATCGGCGACTTGACAACTTTTATTAATTCGTATTTGATCATTATGCCAGCGCTCCTTCTCCATATACATGAAGAAATACGTCCTCTAATGTCGGCTCAACACTTTTCCAATTTTCATTTGGCTGTTCGTCGCTAACAAACCGAAAGATCATCTGGCCATTTTCTTGCTTTTCCGAAATTGTTGCAAATCGCTTCCGAAAGATTTCCGCATCCTGAAAATCAGCTGCGGTCTCATAAATGCGGCCGGACAATAATTGGCATAATTCACGTATCGGCTTTTTATATAAAATCGTTTTATCTTTAATCATAATGATTTCATTGGCAATCGATTCGACATCAGACACAATATGCGTTGATAAAATAATGATCCGATCGTTTGCTAATTGGGTTAAAAGCTTGCGGAAACGGGCGCGTTCGGTCGGATCAAGACCTGCGGTGGGCTCATCAAGAATCAAAATTTTTGGATCGTTCAGCAATGCCTGGGCGATGCCGACCCGCTGAATCATCCCGCCGGAAAACTTCCTCATTTTTTTATGCATGACATCTTCAAGTCCAACGAGCTTTAAAAGCTTCGGTATTTTTTCTTTTGCTTCATGCTTTGAAATCCCTTTTAATGCTGAAAGGTAAAGCAAATATTTTGCAGGGCTGTAATGCTTGTAATATCCGAATTGCTGCGGCAAATAACCGAGGAGCTCGCGATATTTGCTGCCGAGATGGATGATATTTTCCCCGTTGTAACGAATTTCTCCTTTTGTCGGAAAGATGAGTGTGACAAGCATTTTCATCAATGTTGTCTTCCCAGCGCCATTTGGGGCTAATAGTCCGTAAATTCCGTTGTCAAACTGTAAATGAACATTTTCAAGAGCAATAAAATTGCCGTAATATTTGGAAACATGGTCGACAATTAGCATCTTTACAAAACTCCTTTTATATTGGTTTTGACGAAAAACAGCTTAAGCTGATGAACATATATATACATCGCAGCCATCCCGATGATGATGTAAATAAAATACGGAACGTTTAACAAAAAGGCTTGATAAACATAGCTGTTCATGTAAGAAAGAAACAAGTTTGCGGCAATCCAGCTGATAAATAAAGCAATTTTCCCACTTTTTGTCGGTACATAAAGCAATACATACAAAAAAGCAGCAGCAAAAAGAAATAAAGATGCAACAGATAATAAAAAGGCAAAAGGAAAATGAATGGAAAACTCTGTTGCCAGCCAGAAAATGATGACTCCATTGGCGAGCATAGCGAAAATGCTGAACATGAACATACGGAATGCTGCTAATTGATACACATTGTATTTGCAAGTCATTTCCACCTCAAACGCCGGCTTTTGCTTTTGGCAAATAAAAAAGAAAAAAACAATGACAAAATAAACAACAGGTGAAAAACAAAAGATCAATGTATACACATCCAAGGCCGTCCATGAAAAATATTCTGCGGTTGAAAGAACGAACATAGCGAAAACAGCGATGGTTAAAACAATCGTAAAAGCGATTTCCGTCAGATCGCGAAAGACGTTGCGGAAACCGACTTCGCGATACATAGTGAACATATATTGCCAAAAGGAAGGCTTTTTGTTCATGCCTTTTGCAATGATCTTCTGAATTTCTTGTTGGATTTCCTTATCGCTAGGAAAAGGAATTTTTTCGTTATCAATGGCCATGGACATCCTCCTTTAACTGCTCATTGATTTTTCGCAATGTAGAATAATATTTCGTTTTTACGGTTGATTCTTTTATCTGGAGCTTTGCGGCAATCTCGGCAAATGTTTGTCCTGCAAAAATTTTCATTTGCACAATTCGTCGATTCTCATGATCAAATCGTTCAAGCAGGTTTAAAACCTGTTTTACCTCGTCCTTTTGTTCGATTGTAAAAAGTACATCATCACTTTCCCGCTGATCTGTTAACAAATTGACCGTTTTTTTCTGCTGTTTATATTCTTTCGAGCGATAGTAATCGATGATTCTCGCCTTTGCGATTTTATACAGCCATGTCCGGAACGCCGCTTTCCCCTCATAATGGTGAATGCCGCGCAGCATGCTGATGAAAATCTCCTGCGTCAAATCTTTCGCTAATTCTTGATCAAACGTTTGTTTAAATACGAACGCATAAATCTCTTTGTAATAATAAGAGATCAGCTTATTTGCCGCTTTTTCACTTGCCCGCTTCTGTATTGCTTTTATCCTTTTCTTCTCTTGATCCATCGTGAAGCTTCACTTCCAATCCCAAAGCTCAAAACTTCTATCACTACCTATATATTCGCAAATAATAAATAAAAAGTTTTGCGAAAATCAAAAAAATTATTCAGCTGCTTTATCCAGCTGTCAGTCTCTTGATTGTTCGCGTGTCATTCGCTTAACGACATATCCTTACTGATTGGACCGGTCTGCTTTATGCACACTAGCGAAAAAACGTTTCTTTCAGAACGGAAACTTACATTACGAATAAGCGATTGTGATATAATGTGTATTCCGGAATGCAGATGAACGATATGTTTGCTTCAAAATACTGAAAAGGCTACGGTTTAATGGAAAAGCTGCTAAAAAGAATTATTGAAATCTTCTTTATCTGGAAGCAGTAGTTTCATATTTTTTCAATTTTCCGGACAGACCCAATATATGTGCTTAAAAATCCCATAAAAGTCATTTAACATTTTGTTCCACATACATACAATTTAAATAGAGAGTGTTACTAGAAAAAGGAGATCTTTATGAACAAGATTTTATTATCGAATATGACGGTATATGCTGAAGAACGAGTTTTCAAAAATGGATATGTATTAATAGAAAATGGGAAAATTCTCGAAGTTGGTCCTCAAGAAAAGCTGACTGTTACAGACGAACGGGTTGAAAAAATTGAAAGTAAAAACAATTATGCAGTTATTCCTGGTTTTATCGATTTGCATATTCATGGAGCAGCAGGCGCCGATACGATGGATGCAACCGATGAGGCAATTCGCAAAATGGCAGCGGCACTCCCCCGGGAAGGAACGACGAGTTTTTTAGCAACAACGATGACAAGTACTATTCGGCGAATTGAAGATGCTCTAATCAATATAAGAAAGTACATGGAAACAGCGAATGAACCCGGATATGCAGAAGTGTTAGGAGTCCACTTGGAAGGTCCGTTTATTTCACCTAAAAGAGCAGGAGCGCAGCACTCAGAAAATATTCTCGAACCGAACTTGCAGTTATTTAAAAAATGGCAGCATATATCTGGCGGAGCGATAAAACTTGTGACATTGGCGCCTGAAAGAAAAGGTGGAATAGAATTAACCGATTATTTAAAACAAACAGGAGTTGTCGCCTCCATCGGGCATTCAGATGCTTCTTATGCTGAAGCTGCTAAAAGCATACAAGCTGGCATTACCCATGCAACCCATTTATTTAATGGAATGAGCGGATTGCACCATCGTAAGCCGGGAGCTGCTCTAGGAGTGCTCATGCATGATGAGGTGTTGTGCGAAATTATCGCAGATGGCATTCATGTGTGTCCGGAAATGGTGAAATTTGCTTATCAAAACAAAGGAAATGACGGGCTTATTTTAATCACGGATGCAATGAGAGCGAAATGTCTCGGTAAAGGAATCTATGAACTTGGAGGCCAAGAAGTCCGAGTGAATGAAGATCGGGCAGTTTTGCGGGATGGGACGCTGGCAGGAAGTATTTTGAAGCTGAACGATGCAGCCAAAAACATGATGGCTTACACCGGATGTACGCTTCAAGACATTATTCAAATGGCAGCCGTTAACCCTGCTAAACAAATAAACGTTTATGATCGCAAAGGAAGCATTGCAAAAGGAAAAGATGCTGACTTAGTTGTTTTAAATGATCGACTTGAAGTAGTAATGACATTTTGCTGCGGAAAACTTGCCTATTCACAACAAGAAATGTGACGAAGATATTGCTGCCAGCGAAAGATTACGGTGATATGATCATGAAAGCAGCACAAATGATTAGGTAAACAAAAACTGAATTTTGCATTAAGACGGATCAGTTATTGCTGCTTTTACACAACAGCTCACATAATAAACAAGTTCGCTCTGTGAATCTAGATGAAGATGTGGACTGCATCCATTTAATAAAAAATAGTTACGATCATTTTGTGAAAAAACACCATGCTGATCTTGCAGCGAATTCAACGCCAAATGGATGAACCGGCCAAGTTTAAAAATGCAAACTGTATGTGCAATTAATTGCTCAACTGGGGGGATCGATCTTCAAGTTTTAAGGTCGGATTGAGCATCTTCGGAGACGCCCTTTAGCAGCACTTATCAGAATCGGTATGACTAGCAATCGTTCCATCCTCCCCTCTTTTCTTCTTCGATACTTTCAAAACGCTATTTGCATGATTCATTGTTTAGCTTCACGGTTTCCTTCTCTAAACTTACCGACGATTTCCTTTAGCAGCAACTGACCGCCCCGTTTTGAGCTGTTAGGGGGCATTTCAAGATGATAGAAAGAAATTAAACTATTGCTAAATATTAATTGAAAGCGTCTAGGCAAGTATATCTATGATTTTATGTATTGATTCAAATTGTTTAATTTAGCATTTGGGATGAACACACCATGTTGGAACGACTATGAGCATGTGGGTAAATAGATCATCACCCCTAAAACGATTTGATCGTTTAAGGCTAACATGGATGAATCTTCCTCTTTTTTATGTATTTTTCTATTGATTTTTCTCTCTTATTTTTGTATAATTAAATTGATATTTTAATTTCTCTCTTTTATTTTTGATTTTTATTTAAGGGTCACCGTATTTCGATGGTCGAGATCGAGTACGGTGTTTTATTTTTGTCTTAGTTAATGAAGCAAAATATCTGTTATCGCTTTTTGAAGAAACAGCATGCTGATCAAATAGCAATGTATAACACAACGTTTGTTCCAATGGCTATAGAACCCATTTTTAAGAATTTATCGTAAACTTCTTTGCCCGAAAATAAGAAAATCAAAGGAAAAGACAAGACCATTAAAATCATTAAATAGATTCTATATTGTCCATGTTTCTTTCTCAGATACAATTTATCCCGTACAACAATTTCAAAGTTAATATACTTGTTTACTCTCTAAAAAAGTTCCTTCGGTGTTCTCCCCACTTCGTATTTAATCCTTAAATTTGATAAAAGATGTTAATGGATGGAAATTTTTATTTCCTAAAATGATCCGTTTTTAAAACAGCTTCCTTTTCCATCGTTTCAATAGTTTGATTTAAAGCATCTTGATCTAAACATATCATAAGCTCTGAACCCCTTGTTTCAGCAATAATCAGTCAGTCTGGATTATTCCGTAATGACGCTTTGATCTATTTTTCATAGGATTATCTTGTTTTCCCTTGATTTTCGGTTAGAGTTCTCCAAACTGATTATATTTTACCGGATACAATTCTTTTAAATGGCTATCATAGTGTTTTCGACTTTTTTAGCCATTAAAAATCCCCTCCTAGGTGTCATATCAAATGGCCTCTTTTTTTACTGTCTACCTGTAGGGGATAATACCAGTCAGCTTCAATAATTTTGGCAAAACCAAAAAAGGTTATCATGGCTCTCTCTCCATGTATAGCCCCTTTGCATATCACTGCATAAGGATTTTGCGATTCTCTGCACTTTTATTTTAGAAAAAACAGAAACCCTAATGAACTGGAAGCTGTACTATGAAGTGTCCAGTTATCAAGGATACTAAACTTAGGTTGTGGAAATCCAAATATTGATACCTGAACCATTTGAAATTTAGAGAAATTAAGAACAAAGATAAAAAAATTTTAACTTCCAATCAAGTTTTTTATTTGAACATTTTACATTTTTTTGTTCTAAGAGCCATAAGACTTTCAAAAGAAAAAAGGACTTCACCCCTCATTTGTAGAATTTTTGATGTGACCAAAACACAATAATTCGCTAGGGGGAAGTCACTTTGTACATTCTACAAGAAAGTCTATTTTCCTTTTTGAAGAACTGTAAATTTTAGATTCTAAAGAAAATTTGCCAAATCTTTTTTAGTGCTCTTGATTTACGTCCCTTTGCTAAGCAATTGAAAAGTTCTTCACCCCAAGGGGGCTGAAGGTCATTCTAGGGAAAGGAATTTTAAGAGCTCTTATTGCTGCTCCATTAGAAGGTTTTGATACGTTTACAGCCCTTCGTAACCGATTGGATTAAGACATTCGTTCCGTTATCAATGTGGTTTAAATATCGGTCGACCTGCACCATCTATCTCTACTTTTAGTACAGTATTTTCCATGAACACACTCAAAAAAATCTAGCAGAAAAAATCTTTTATGATCTTGTCCAGATAGGCCAAGCTGAAGGCGTGATCAATGGAGGGCATTAGGCTATCGATAGTGCCGCCATTAACGCCTATGAAAAGAACAAGCCTAAAAAACAGAGTGAACAAACAGGCAATGCAAATTGGGGAGCAAAGTTTGATTCTTTTAGCAATAAAATCACTTGGTTTGGCCATTAAAGTGCATCTTTCTGTAGATACCATCAGTGAATTACCGATTGCGATCGAAGTAACTCCAACTCATGTAAACGATGGAGAAGTCGACCCAACATTGATCGGAAAAGTGACAGATTGTACAAATTCCCAAATCGAATTCCTGATCATGGATGGTGGATATAACCAACTTTATGAAAAACCGATTAGTTTCTATCAAATTGAAAATTAACAGCTGTTAAAAGCTCCCTGCAAAAAGTCCTTTATTTATAAATATCCCCGATTGACAAATATTTCGTTTCCAAATACGGTTCAATGCCTTCCAATCCACCTTCACGGCCGATTCCGCTTTCTTTCATTCCTCCAAAAGGAGCGTGGGCAGCAGATGGAGAGCCGTCATTCCAGCCGATAATTCCGAAATCTAAATGCTCATGGAGATAGATGCCTGTTCTATAGTCATTTGTAAAAAAGTAAGCGGCCAGACCATAAGGCGTGCTGTTTGCAATATTAACAGCTTCTTCTAATTCCTGAAACGTTGTGATTGGCAAAATGGGTCCAAATGTTTCCTCTTGCATAATCTTCATGTTCTCATTGACATTTTTGAGAACCGTCGGATAAACAAAGAAATAGCCTTTTTCCTTATTTGCATTGTATTTATTGCCGCAAAGAACTTCAGCACCTTTACTGATTGCATCGTTGACCTGCGAGACAATCTTATGAAAGCCTTTTTCATTAATAACTGGCCCAATTTGAGTGCCTTTTTCCAAACCATTTCCAACTTTTAATTTTTTAACTTCATTTGTTAATTTTTCAGCAAATTCCTCTACAATGCTTTCATGCACTAGAACTCTGTTTGCACAAATACATGTTTGACCGGCATTTCTGAACTTGGAAGCTATCGTTTGTTCTACCGCCAAGTCAATATCAGCATCATGTGCAACAATGACCGGTGCGTGGCCGCCTAATTCCATTGAAACATGTTTAACCGTACTGGCACTGTCTCTGATCAATAATTTTCCTACAGGGGTCGATCCGGTAAACGTAATTTTTCTGACATATTTGCTTTCCGTAAATATTTTTCCTACCTCACTGCCATAGCCATTCACATATTGAATTACATCCGCTGGTATTCCGGCTTCATGAGCGAGCTCAATCAATTTCATCGTAGTTAACGGGGTATCTTCTGCTGGTTTCACAACGAATGTACATCCAGCTGCCAATGCCGGCGCAGCTTTTCTTGTCATCATTGCGGCTGGAAAATTCCAAGGAGTAATGGCTGCAACCAATCCTACCGGTTGGCGGCTGACAATGATACGTTTGGATTCCGTATTTGCAGGAATTGTTCGTCCATAAAGCCGTTTCGCCTCTTCTGCATACCAATCAATGTAACTAGTTGCATAGTCAACTTCACCCAATGATTCGTGCAAAGGTTTACCGCTTTCCATTGTCATGATCTTTGCAAGATCATCTTTATGCTCTTGGATTTTTTTAGACCAAAGCTTTAATAGTCTCGATCGTTCATGTGCATTTATTTTGGACCACTTTCGGAAACTTTCATGCCCTCTCCGCAATGCAAGATTAATCTCTTCTTCTGTATCCGCCTTTACTTCCTGGATCAATTCACCTGTTGCAGGATTCGTGACTTTAATCGTCGCTGCCATCAAGGTTTACCTCCCTCTGGGTTTTTCTTTGCCGGGATATAATAATATATAACGCCACTGGTTAATGGATTCCCGGCAATTTTATCCTCAGTTTCTTCACCCAGCTCATTGAGCAAAAGCTTTTTCCAATATGGATAACCCTTTATTTAATTCCTCGTCAGTAATAACCAAAGGAGTTAAAAAGCGTATAATATTTCCATCAATACCAGCTGAAAGCAATAAAAGACCATGTTCATTCGCATATTTCAGAATTTGATTCGTTTTCTCTTTATTCGGTCGTTTGTTCTGGCGGTTATCTACGATCTCCACCGCTACCATAGCACCTAAGCGGCGAATTTCCCCCACAAACTCATGTTTCGCTTGTAATTCCAGCAGTTTTTTCTCAATCTTTTGTCCCAGTATTTCTGATTTTGTGAGCAAATCCTCTTCTTCGATGATATCAATGACTGCCAATGCTGCGGCGCATGCTACAGGATTCCCAGCATACGTTCCACCCAGTTCACCCGGATCGGCAGCATTTAAAATTTCCGCCTTGCCTACTACACCGCTTAAAGGCAACCCGGCAGCCAATGACTTGGAAACAGTAATCAAATCCGGGACAACATCAAAATGTTCAATTGCAAATAATTTGCCTGTACGGCCAAAACCAGTTTGAATTTCATCTGCCACAAAAACAATACCATGATCATCACAGAAGTCCCTGACAAATTTGACAAATTTCTTCGGCGGGATAATAAAACCGCCTTCCCCTTGAACAGGTTCCATTACGATACAAGCAACCGTTTCAGGTGCCACAGTAGCAGCGAAAAACTTCTTGAATTCTTCAATCGTCCAATCAATATATTGCTCATCTGTCATATGATCCGGTTTTCGATACAAGTATGGATAAGGAGCTTGATACACTTCTGAAGCAAAAGGGCCAAATCCGAATTTATATGGTTTGACTTTGCTCGTCATGCTCAACGTCATATTCGTTCTTCCATGAAACCCTCTGACAAATGAAACGACCGCTTGTCTGCCTGTAAATTTACGGGACACTTTAACTGCATTTTCGACTGCTTCCGCACCCGAATTAAAAAGAATAGCTTGTTTATCAAAGTTGCCTGGCGTAATCTTGCATAATTTTTCCGCAAGCTTAATGTATCCTTCGTACATGATCACATTAAAACCAGGATGCAAAAATTTATCGACCTGCTCTTTTACAGCAGCCGTTACTTTAGGATGACTATGCCCTACATTTAAAGTTCCGATTGCCCCTGCAAAATCGGTCCATTCATTCTGGTCAATGTCTATGATGGTAGCCCCTTTTGCATGATGCGCAATACTTAAATTTCCATTGCTCACCCCTTTAGGAATATACTTTTTCCGTTTAGCTTGCAAGTCTTCCATCGTTGTCGATGATGCCATTTTTTCATTGCCTCCTCAAAATCAATATATATACGAATTATGTCAATTTTCTGTTATAGTGAAAAGCACCAGTTTTCTGATTTTTCAGGTACCAGTAGAAGAGATTAATCATGTTTTTTTCAAATAAATACACTCATTCCAATCATTTTCATAGGGAATTTCTAAAAACGGTAAATAAATCTATTTTAATGATTCCAACCAAATAAAAATTACCTTCTAAAAGAAAATCAGGGGGGAAGTAACATTCGTGCAGTTCCTAGATGAAGAAAATATTTACGACAATTGAAAGAAAAAGATGTTATGAAGAAAATATTACAAAGTTAAAAATTACAAAGTAATTTCCGGTAAATCAAATCATATATGAAGAAAGGAAGGCTGGCTTTCTCTTTTACATATACCTGCTGATATTTCCATCCTTCCTTTTAAACAATGTTTAACATTAGAATCACAAACAGGAAAAAGAGAATTATTAGTTTTCTTTGTGATTAGCCAGAAATGACGACGCTTACAAAAGAGAGTGTATATGAACTGGAACGAGTAATGATCGACCTAAGAACATATTCTTTAAACCTGCCGGATAACTTTTATTTCAAGAAGAATTGGTCAGCTGAATTAAACGCTGACTCTTAAAAAAGATTGATTAATTAGTTATTTTAAAATATGGCACAGAAAACATATAGTCCCACCACTTTAAACCAGTAATGACACCGTCGGTAAATTTTTGCCGGCACATTTCTAAAAACGTTATGTTAGGTTTCTTCCTTGTATTTTGTCCCTAATCTAATACCACATTATTTATGAAAAAACCTCTGGTGTCCGAGTGTTTCACTGACGTCTGTCACTTTCCAATTTTCCCTAAGTGTTGAGCCAATATAAGGTATTGGCTTGAGCTCGTATTGATATTATTTTTTGTTTGCCAAAAAGATGGCACATCTTCTGACGGATACCACGGATCCTAGCCATCCCTTCAAAACAGACAAAACGAGGCTTAGAATGGTTTTACAATTTTCATTGCTAAGAAAGTTACCAAACATGCTTTTGAAAAAGCCTATAAGAAAGTTCTTTTTCATTGATTTTGTTCCACGGTCCAAATATTCTTTTTTATCAAATCCCTTAAGGTTCACTTGATAAATTTCCTGATTTACGCAACAATTTTTTAAACCACACTTAACATCTTGTATCGTCTGTATATGAAAAGCTCACGTGAAAGCATTACTTCCTAATTCAAAATCTTTCCTTTACACATAAAGGGAGAGTTCCTGTTCAGATTCATAACTCAATTAAGAATTTTATTTATAGGCAGAACTTGTATATCATTGTTGTTACATGCTTCTACGATTGCCTTTGCTAGTTCCGGTGCTCCAGGAGTATCTCCATGAATACAAATCGTATCTGCTTCAATAGAAACCTCTTTTCCATCGTGAGTAATGACTTTTTTATCTTTAATCATTCTAACAACACGATCAGCCATTGCAGCATAGTCCTTTATCTCGGAGCCTTTTCTAGTTAATATAATAGACCCATTTTCCGTATGTTCACGATCCGAATAAGCTTCCTTGGCAACAGGGATACCCATTTTTATTGCTTCTTCCATAAATTCTGAATTATTTAAAGCAAACACAATCATGTCCTTTGACACAGCATGGATAGCCTCAAGAATGGCACGTGCCACCTGTTTATCCTCCATTGCCCTCATATACAAAGCTCCATGCGGTTTGCAATGTTGTAATTTTACATCAAAAATGTTTGCAAATTCTCTCAATGCTCCCATTTGATAAATGATATAATCCTTAATTTCCGACGGTGTACAAGCCATTGCGCGCCGGCCGAAACCAAGCAAATCAGGAAATCCGGGATGCACACCAATTCCTACATTATATTTCTTCGCCAATTCAACTGTTTTCCTCATGACATGAGGATCTCCTGCATGAAAACCGCATGCGATATTTGCTGAAGAAATATACTTCATCATTTCTTCATCGTTTCCTTGTTCATAAAGGCCAAAACTTTCACCCATATCGCAATTGATATCTACCTTATACACGTTGATCCCCTCATTTCACTTGTTGATTCAAATTAAAATGATCGAGAAACTTGGTTGTATAATGGCCTTTTGCAAACAGATCATTTTGCATAATTTTTTTCAATAATGGCAGATTTGTTTTAATTCCTTGAATTTCGATTTGCTCAAGGACGTGTTTTGTTTTTTCTAGCGAATCTCTTCGATTGCTGCCATGTACAATTATCTTTCCTATCATAGGATCGTAAAATGGAGTAACATGATTCCCTTCTACTACACCGAAATCAAATCTTGCTTGATGAACAGGCAAAGTCAAACGTTCGATCTGCCCGGGAGAAGGAAAGTAAGTGACCGGATCTTCCGCATACAACCGGCACTCAATGGCGTGGCCGTTTCTGTGAATTTGATCTTGTTGCAACGGAAGAGGTTGTTTAGCGGCAATCCGCAGCTGCCATTCAACTAAATCAAGGCCTGTAATTTCTTCAGTTACCGGATGCTCTACTTGCAGCCTTGTATTCATTTCAAGGAAGTAGAAATTTTTATGTTCATCAAAGATAAATTCCATTGTACCTAGATTGGTATATCCTATATGCTTTACTCCCCGAAGTGCTGTTGTTAACAATTTTTCCCTAAGTTCCTCATCAAGAAATGGGGATGGACTTTCTTCAATCACTTTCTGATGTCTTCTTTGTATAGAACATTCTCTTTCAAATAAGTGGACAGTATTGCCATAATGATCGGCAGCTATTTGTACTTCAATATGACGTGGTTCTGAAATCCATTTTTCCAGAAAAATCGTTCCGTCTCCAAAGAAAGATGTTGCTTGTTGCCTCGTTGAGTGAAAGGCTTCTTCCAGTTCTTTATCGTCTCGAACCAGTTTCATCCCGATTCCCCCGCCACCTGCGCTCGCCTTTAACATAAGGGGATAACCAATTTGGTTCGCAATAGATAACGCTTCTTCCACTGAATCCAAACTTCTTTCCGATCCAGGGACTACAGGAACCCCCGCTTCAGACATCTTGATCCGGGCTTCTACTTTGCTTCCCATCAATTTCATTACCTGTGCACTAGGACCAATGAAAACAATACCTTCTTCTTCGCATCTCTTAACGAAATCAGCATTTTCAGATAAGAAACCATATCCAGGATGAATTGCTTCCGCTTTTGTTTCTTTTGCTGCCCGGATTATGCTTTCCATATTCAGATAACTCTTCTTTACTTGGCTTTCTCCAATGTAAACTGCTTCAGCTGCTTCTTTTACAAACGGTGCATCCGCATCTGCATCAGAATATACTGCAACGGTTTGAATGCCCATCCGATTGCAAGTTTTGATAATTCTTCTGGCAATTTCTCCACGGTTAGCGATTAATACTTTTTTGAAAAGACTCATTGATTTGTTTGTTCACCCCATTCTTTCACTTTTCTTCTTTAATCACTGCTATCTCTTGTCCGGCATTAATTGGTTCTTCATTTGAAACTAAAAATCTATCAATAATTCCATCTTTTTCTGCCTTTATTTCGTAATAAGTTTTCATGACTTCAACTAATCCTATAACATCTCCTGCCTTAATACGGTCACCTTCCTTAACAAATTCATCTTCTTCAGGCGACGGTTTTCGATAAAATATTCCAGGGATCGCAGATACAATGATACTTTCCATATTAGATTCCTCCAATTTAACAAAGTTGTTGTTTTATTTGATTTAATATATTTTTTATTTCTTTTCTTGCTGAAAGGGCTTCTTCGATATCAACAGCCACAAATCTTACGGATTCATTTGTTTTGACTTGTGCCAATTTGTTTAAATCGGCGCTTATGATTGTACCAATTGTAGCGTATCCTCCGCCTGTAACGGCATCATTTAATAATGCAATTGGTTCAATACCATCTGGCACTTGAATGGATCCAATCGGATAACCTAAATCGACTACGTTCGAAGGGTTGCTTCCAGCCCCAAACGGCTGTTTGCGTTCAACAAAATTCAAACGTTCCCCTCTGAAGCGATAGCCCACCCGATTTGCTTCTGTTGAAACAGTCCAATCAATGGAAAAAAAGCGTTCCTTACTCTCCTCCGTTAAACGATAACTGCATAACCCCAAAACAACGCGGATTTCATGTTGATTTGAAAATTGCGGAATAAATGAATCGTCAATGCGTGCCCCAATTTTTGCAGGGCGTATATTTTCATTTCCTATTTTAAGTATGTCATTTTCTTGCAGTTGTCTCCCATCTAGCCCCCCTATGCCGCATAGCGTGTATGTAGAACGCGAGCCCATTACTAAAGGAACATCAAAACCGCCCGCTACAGCGAGGTATACTCTTGCGCCATTTTTGACAAAATCAAAAGAAAGTTGATCCCCAGCTTTAACAGCCAAAGCTTCCCACATTGGAACGGATTGTCCATTTATTTTTGGAGGAATTTCCCCGCCGGTTAGAGCAATAATGGCATCTTCTTGAAATTCAAGAGTTGGCCCCATGTATGTGATTTCCAATGCAGCAGCATTTTCATTATTACCGACAAGTAAATTGCCTACAATGTAAGAGAACTTATCCATCGCACCTGACGGAGGCATTCCAACTTCATAGTAGCCAATACGGCCATTGTCCTGAATAGTCGTTTGCAGTCCGGGGGTTATGACTTTTATCATGAATACAACCTCCTTAACACATCTTCAGAAAATGCTTTAGGATCCTCTAGTACTTTTTTTGTTGAAAACGTAATATCCTTCGTCAAATAGCGGAAGGTTCCATCATTTACTTTTTTACGAATTTCCTCATACTCTTCCATGGTGATACTGCGGTATCTAAATATATCTCCTTGTTTTGGGAAAGTCATTGAATCTTTAAAATCATGATTGCGCTGTTCTTTCTCGAAGATGGGGGCTGCCGCAATACCAAATAATTGATATCCTCCTGCCCCTTGAACTGGATATATAACAGCAAACGCTCCACCAAAACCAAATGCCCGCTCGGGAGTATATGTCCGGGGCCGAACATATTTCGGTACTTCTATTTGCTGCTCACGAGGCACCATTTGATAACACCATGGAAGCCCCGGCACAAATCCAATCATCGATACAATAAAAGGGAAATCAGTTATTGCTTTTATTAAATCTTCTTTCGATTTGAAACCATTGATACGTGCCGCATATTCCAAGTCGGTTGATGAGGGATCTTGATGCCTGTCCCTAAAACGCATTAATGCCTCGTGTGTCCATGGATCATCAAATAAGATGGGGACATCTACAACACGTGAAGATATTTCAATGTCATCAGAAGAAACAGATTCCTCTAGTTCTCTCAATTTTGAAATCAAATCGTTCGGATGGGTACGATCTGGATCGAAACGAATCATATACGAAGAATTCGATGGACAAATATCTATTATTCCTGGAAGTCTCTCCTCCTTTAATCGATTCGTAATAGCCATTGCTTTAAAGTTTACTTCCAAACTCATCTCTTCACTTAATTCGACAAATATAAATTCGTCGCCACCATATTCATAACGAGTCATTTTCACACCACCTCTTACTTTCATAGTTTAAAATATATATAATTCCGTTAAATGAAATATTTTTTACCAAACCTTTTTCCACAGCAAATTAGTAAACACTCATTAATTTATTTCATCTCCGGCTCTATGCCATTGACCCACCTTTACTCCCAATACAGGAATTTCTATCCCTCAACTTGAAACAACAAACGGTGTTAAAAGGTCTATAAATTTCCATCAATACCGTCAGAAAATAAAAAGTCACATTCATTCGGGTATTTCAGAATTTGGTTCGTTTTTTTATGGTCCGTGTGGTCTTCAATAATCTCCGCCGCTACTATAGGATGTATGCCGCGAATTTCCCTTCATCTATTATGTTCCACTTGTCATTCCAGCAGTTTTTTCAGTATTTCAGAAATTGGGAGCAAATTCTTCTTTTCAACGATACCCATCATCGCCAATGAAAGAGCACATGCTGACGGATTTCCGGCATGCGTTTCACCCAGTACGGGCAGCCTTTCAAATTCCCATCTTGCCTGCTACACTGCTTAATAACCCGCAGCCGACGACTTGGAAACGATCATCAAATCCGGGACAATATCAAATGTTTCATCCATATTTATATTGCTCAGCTTCTCATACCGAACGTTATATCGTTTCTTCCGTAAAACCCTTCGGCAAATAGGACGACTGCTTAATAGGCACAATTTCCGTGAAACCGCTTGAAACATTTCTTCCGATTAGTTTACAGCCCTTCAGTCGTCAATATTCCTAACATTCAATGTTGTCCTCCTTTACATTGCTTTTTAATAATATTATGATAAATATATTAAAAGAAAAGTACCAGTTTTCTGATTTTTCAGGTACCAGAGGGAGAGATAGATTATGATTTTCTTTCAAATAGATAAAAAGGATAAGTCAAATCATATCTATCAACAAATTTATAAATCGTTAAAAGAAGCGATTTTAGAGAGAAAGATTCCTACCAATGAGAAATTGCCTTCCAAAAGAAAATTAGCAGAAAAATTAGGAGTGAGCATTAATTCGGTTTCAAATGCGTACGAGCAGCTCCTGGCTGAAGGATATATTTACGCAATTGAAAGAAAAGGCTACTATGTGGAAAATATTACACAGTTCAACAATCAAAAAGAGGCTAAAATGAACTTTCCAGATGATTTAAAAGAAGAATTCTCCAAGAAAGATGAGGGATGGCTTTCCTTATCACATATGACGGCTGACATCTCCATGTTCCCGTTTAAAGAATGGATGAAGTGTGAAAAAATAGCAATAAAAAATCACAAAAACGAACTTTCGAACATTTCTCATCCTCAAGGTCCTTACCTTGTGAGAAAAACCATCTCACGTATGATTGCGCTTACACGCGGTGTTAAATGCGAACCAGAACAAGTGATTATCGGCCCCGGGACACAGCCCTTGTTACGTCAAGTGTTGGGCATGCAGAGGGAAAATATAAAAGCTGCAATTGAGAACCCTGGGTATTCTCGCATCTACCAATTATTAAAAGATATGAATTTTGAAGTTTTTCCAATCGATCTTGATAAAAAAGGAATAGACATCAAGAAAGTGGAAGCTTTGAATCCACATTTCCTTTTTATCACCCCGTCACACCAATTCCCGACCGGAATCATTATGCCTATTTCAAGAAGAATTGAACTTTTGAATTGGGCCTCGGCTTCTGAAGGAAGGTATATTGTAGAAGACGATTACGATAGCGAATTTAAATACGGAACGGACAATATTCCGTCGCTGCAAAGCCTAGATCGGAATCAACGAGTGATTTATGCAGGAACATTCTCCAAAACGATCATGCCAAGTTTCCGAATCAGTTATCTCGTTTTGCCTCCCGATTTATTAAGAGAGTACAAAAGACATTTTTCATATTGGATACAGGGAAGCAATACACTGAATTTATTTACGCTTCACTATTTTATTGAAAGCGGCGAGTACGCAAAACACGTCAAGCGCATGAACAATCACTATGAGATGAAAAGAGAAAACCTGATTAAGGAATTGAAATGGAAATTTCGAAATGACATTAAGATTAAAAATGTGCCGGCAGGACTTCATTTCATTGCGGAATTCAAAACAGATAAAGGGTATAAAGAAATTGAAGAAAGAGCAAAAAAAGAAAAACTTGAAATATACTCCATGAAGAGGTTCAATTTACTAGGCAATATCGAAGAAGGAAAAAAAATTATTTTGATTATCGGATTTGCCAATATAAAAAATGAAGACATACCAGTTGCCGTAGATAGATTGTACCGTGTTATTTATTAACTTTACATCGGACGAATAGCCGCTTTAGGAACAATGCCATAATGTTTTAAAATGATTCATCTTGGATAAGAATGCTCAATTTCTATTTTCCGCTGTGACCTTTCCCCTTTCACTTATAATATCTGTCCGTAGTTAAAAGAGAACTATCAGCTTTTATACGCACAACCCATTTAAGAGCAAAAGAAATTTTATTTAAAATTTTTCGATCTGACATGACTCATGGGGAAGGTTCTTAAAAGCCTTTTTCCCTTCTCCGATCGGACCTACAAAGTCATTAAACTGGCTCATGAAACGTTGACAAGAGCTGGAAAAGAAAACCCAAGCATCGCCGTGTGCAGCATCAACCCTCACGCTGGAGAAAACGGACTGTTTGGCAATGGAGAGGAAGAGGAAAAACTCATTCCCGGCATCCGAAAAGCACAAGTGGAAGGAATCAATGCAACCGGACCATATCCGGCAGATACATTATTTTACCGTGCGGTGCGCGGAGATTTTGATATTGTTGTCGCTTGCTACCATGACCAAGGGCACGCCCCTATTAAAGTGCTGGGGCTGGAAGCCGGAGTAAACATCACCGTCGGCCTCAAAGGCGGTATCATCCGCACATCTGTCGACCATGGAACAGCCTTTGATATCGCAGGAAAAAATCTGGCGGACGAACGCAGCATGCTCGAAGCCATTCGCGCCGCTGTCGAACTGGCTCCGAAAGTTTAAACACCAACCTTTTTGCTTCATTTATCTGTTTTTGGCAATTAAAAAATGTATGAATGACAAAATACGAATATTCCATTCCCTGTATAAAATTTTAGGTCTATATCGCTTGACACGGAGCTTCTGCGGACATGTTTCCTAGCGAAAGGAGCGAGCGCCAATCCTTGCTTCGCAAGGCATCAAGCCTAACATGTCCGCCACTCCATGTAAAATTTCTATTCGGATCATTTATGCTAAATAAGCAGTATGCTCGGATATGGTGTTCATCTACTTGACCTTAATTTTTTGTCCGGTTAAGTCAATTCATTTAAGAACCAATTTTTAAAATAAGTTCTTCATAAATTTTTAGCGATGAGGCAACAAGAAAGACGAACAAGAGCGCCCAGATGGCGGCTGGTAGTTATTTGTGCTTCCATGATTTCAATGACGGAATAGCTTTCGGCAATGTCCTCCTTAAAACCTCTCATCAGCTTTTCGGCGCGGCAGGCTCCTGTGGCTTTACCTTCTGCAAAAAGAAAATGCCAAGGAGCACCATCATCAAAAGCGATCCCATCGCCAACCGATTGGCAATGTTTCCATATGAATGAAAAAGGAGGGTAATGCTTCCATAAATCGCTGGACCAATGATGGCTGACACTTTTCCAGAAAAAGCGAACAGTCCGAAAAATTGCCCTTGCTTATCTGGCGGGGAAAGTTCGACTATATATGTTCTCGAAGTGACCCACATCGCTCCTAAACTGACGCCGAACAAACTCCCAGCAATCCAAAAAGATAGCTTGGAAAAAGCAAGCACCCCTATCGCCAGTGCGATGCACATCACGATGCCGACATACAAAACCGCTTTTTTGGCTCCCTTGCTTCTCGTAATATAGCCAAAAAGAAAGGAACCGATAATACTCGAAACTGTGGAGACTAAATATAAAAGGATGAACTCCCCTGCCGTAAACCCGGCAATGACTTTGGCATAAACGGACATGATGGCGATCGTCGTCGCCACCGCATCATTCAAAAAGAAATAAGCAATCATGAAAGTAAAAATGTTTTGATACTTTTTCATTTCTTTCAATGTTGCATAAATATCCCGATAGCCTGCAAAAAATCCGGCCTTTCGCTTTAAGGCATCGGCTTTTTCGGCTTCTTCTTTGACAAAGAAAAACAGCGGGAAAGAAAAGAGGAGAAACAAAAGGGCGCTTGGAATAAAAGCCCGATAGTAATCCATTTCTCCAACAAACGGATACACAGCGAGCCCGACAAGCGTTCCGACATATCCGACAGCAACGCCAAAACCGGAGATAAGCGGTATTTCCTGTTTATTCCCCAAACTGGAAATCATGGAATCGTAAAAAACAAGGCTCGAATGGTAAAAAAACTTTGCTGCGACAAATAAAAGCACGATTATGACAAAAGACGCCGGCAATCCAAACATGGCATTCCCAAGATTCGAATATCCGGCAACACCCATAAGCAAAGTTGCCGTAACCGAAAGAGTCGTAAAAATCCCAAGCCATTTCTTTCTTCTCCCGGTCCGGTCAATCCATGTGCCGTATAAAGGTGAAAATATCACTAAAAAGAAAGAGGCTAACGCATTTGCATACGAAATAAATGTACTGGCGATTTGGTTCAAGCTCTCGCTTTTTCCCACCGTTTCCGAAACATAAAGCGGGAAAAAAATCGTATTCACATTCGAGGAAAAAATCGTATTCGCAAAATCATACAACGCCCACGATAAAATCGGCAACGAAACATACAGTTTCCAGCCCGGCTTTTCATACGCATGCGAGGCAATCTTCTCCACTGCACCCTCCCCCATTCTGTCGGTGATAAAACGGCCGCAAACCGTTTATTCCATATATAGATTACTTTGTATATTTAATGATTTTGTTTCATGGATGTAAATTTTTCGAAAGAATACCTCTTGCTTCCGAAAACGATAGGTTTCATTTTTGTCAGAATATAATTAATATTTTAACAGATGAATATGCATTAGTGTATGATTATCGTTTTCCGGAGTCAGTCAAGACTTTGTTGGAGCTTTTTTGGTTCGCTGAAAACAGGTGTAAGTCATAGGTTAGCGAACCATTTTTTGAATTTCCTGCGTAAGTGCTTTTGGACTCTCATCCCTTGTCATGACAGACGGATATGTATACTTTTTTTACCATCCCTTGAGTTCAGACAGGGCATCGAGTGGTGACAGGCACCTGACCCAAGCAAAAAAATAAAAATGGTTCTGTTCGTCAATATCTACTACAAATTTGTCGTACATTTCGTGTAGACAATAAAGTTCGGCAACAAACGCTTTGTAATCTAGGGAGTTAGAACATTTATTAGAGAATGGCTCTGTCGATAAATAAATCGAGGGATTAGTCAAATTTTCAGAGCGTTACTTTGACCGAATTCACGGGCAAGGTTCTTCCTCTTCTGTCTCCGTGCTTTGGACAAAAGAGTTTGGACCGGTTTATCTGTTCCGAAAGGTATGGGAAAAGTTAGGGCTTGGTCGGCTATTACGTAAAATCATGCCGTAAAAACAACTTATTAGACACCCTCGTGTTGTGGGTAAAGTCCAAAACACCAGTATTTTCGAGCTTTTCTTTAGTGTACTCTGTCAAACTTTTAGATATAGTAATAAAGCTTGTAGACTGTCTAAGCAGAGACTTTGTCAACAAGCGAAAGTATTAGCTGATGTTTTGTATTTTCAAGAACTGACTAATATAATGATCCTAAATTCAAGGTCTTCCTCCTGTAATCCATTCAATTAAATATCCTATAAACATTAAAATACAAAATATTATAAACATGATAAATTTATAAATCATTTAATTCCCCACTCTATTATTTTTTACAAGGTGCTATACTAAAGTAAGCTGCTACTGCTAAGGCAGCTCTTTTTTCGTCAGATTTCATAAATAGAAGAGCGGAAGTTATTCCAGCTACTAAAGCTTTATCACAGCCACAATCGAAATATCCTTTTACTTTATAACAAAGATCATGTGTCATACATAAAGAATCTAATTTATTTTTTGGTACACCGCCACCATGTCCAGGTCCGTACCAGTTTCCCCAAACTGGCATACTTCTTAATATTTGAGATACAGATTGTGACTCTTTTTTATTTTCAATTTGATTAATTAAATATATACGTTTTACCTACGGCCGAGTAGAAACAAAATCCATTCCCGAGGGAATTCGGCGATTTGCCCAATCGCTAGAGTCCATGATACCAACATGCTGAGTGACCAGCATGGTTTCTATTGAATAATACCCGTAGCTCAAAAATTAGGGGATATAAAATAGCTCTTGCATGGAAAAGTCCTTTAAAAGGAAAGTGCGATCTTCAGTTTCATGCAAGAGCACTTTCATTTTTTTCGCCTACCGAGTGCTACATTTATTTTTCGATGGCGCAGCAAAGCCTTATTAGGCGGCAGGTTTTCTAACGTTTCCACTACTTCTTCGGATGAATAAGCCTAAACCACTGTCAAACGACTTAGACAAATGACAGGCAATCTATTTCAACCACTTTCGCACTTCCTCTTCCGCAAGTCCAGTGAGATCGGCAATATCTTTCGCTGCCATTCCTTTCGCCGACATATGCCGGATCATATTCTTCCGTTCTTCCTCCCGACCTTGCTTTAGCCCTTGTTTCACCCCTTCCTCCATCCCCGCACGCCGCTCGCCAAGAAGATTGGACAATTGATCCCGCAGCCATTTCAGCCGCATTTCATACTCGTAGCGATTTTCGGAACTGACGCTTATCTTCTCCCACTCTTCCAATGCTTCGCGAATTTCTTGCTCGTTCATCGCCAACACCTCCAGTTCCTTGAGAATCGTCTCATCAATCTCTTGTTTCCGGGCATCCACCGCTGACAGCATCATCAACCAGGGCCACTCCGAAGATCGCTTCACATCACGTCTATATTTCTTCCATTTTACCATAAATTGTGATAAATCAATGGCGTGAAATTCAAGATGCGCGCTCCAAAGAAATTGTTCTTTATCTTCGCGGATATGAAAGATGGTGTGAAACCGATCGGTTTCATGCGGAAAGAGCGGGTAGTTGAGAATTGCAATCATAATGGTGGGAGGAAGTTCGCTGTACCCTTGGCCTTTGAAGAGCGACTGGGAAAAGAGCCTCGCCCAGTAATACAAAATCCGCTCCGGCATATCGTGCTGGTCAATGATTTGAATTTCCACGTTAATCCGCTCGCCTCGGTCGGTCCACACGAGCACGTCAAGCCGATTCATTTTCCCTTCTTCGAACTCTTTTGCCAGCTCTGTGTTATCAAACTGCACATCGATGATACGATCATGGCCTGTCCGATGCAAAACCGCATTCAAAAAAGCGATTGTAAGCTGCTTTCGGCTCGGATGGCCGAACAATTGTTTAAACATAAAGTCCAATTTTAAATCGAGGTATTCCTTCATAACGGGAATCATCCTTTCGAGGAGAATTTTTGGGGAGAGTAGAGGTTTATCTAAAGAAAAGCAGAAGTTATTTACAGATTTTCCGGATAAAAGAAAACGCATCACCTTCCAAAACGCACTGCTTGACAAATCTCAACCAGCAGCCGTTTTAATGAAAAATTTGCCACCATATACATTCAGAACGTATGTTCTGATAATGTTATTGTAATACACTTTATCTTATCTTTCAATCACCAATGATTCGACAAATTTTGAACAGGGCCAAAAACTATACCAAGTTCCTCCTTCCTTAGAAATAGATCCTAGTTGTCTTCCAAAAAACAAGAACATGAGTAATCCTTCCTCATTTTCCTTAGGTTACCATTTTAATTAGCAAAGTGCCGGTGTGTTTAATCCTGCCATGGTGACCGTCGGGAAAGGGGATAACCGTCAGTATACCGAAGCATATCTGCGTTTTCAAGCCCACTACGGGTGAAGTACAGCCGTGCAAAAGGTTGTTCACTATCCGAACCAAGTTTGTTCCACATACGCACAAACATATTTTTCATTCGACCTAAATCTTTTCCACATCAAGCCTAATATCCAGCACTCCGCACCAAATCCCCGCCACATTCCATACTTTTCGTATTCCAACGCTTGACATGTTCGCGGCGGTGATTATAATTAATTAAAAAATTGTTAATAATTTTCTTACAATAACTATGAAGAGGAAAAGTAAGGTTCAGTTATTTTTCACAGAGAGCTTCGGTAGCTGAGAAGAAGCAAAAATACGAACCCGAACAATGGCCTCTGAGTTGCGTGCTGAAAGTATTATTTTCGTGTTTTATCCCAACAAAGCACGAAGGTACAAGTAGGTTCCGCCGAGTTTGGTACTCGTTATAAATACCACAGTATGAAGGGATTAAGCCCGTAGTACTGGCAGAGGCTGTTTTGTGCGAGCAAACAGTGAAGTAAGGTGGTACCACGTGAGCAAAACCACGTCCTTATCTATATAGATAAAGACGTGGTTTTTTTTATAAAACAACAATGTATGGGGGAAAATTTATGAATCGTTTTTTAGTTATTCAAACTGATTTTGGATTAAGCGATGGAGCTGTCAGTGCAATGTATGGAGTCGCTTTGAATGTTAATCCCAGCCTGAGGATTTTTGATTTGACCCACGATATTCCCCAATATAATATTTGGGAAGCGTCTTATAGACTGTACCAAACGATATCGTATTGGCCAAAGGAGACGGTATTTATTTCTGTTGTTGATCCGGGTGTCGGTTCAGAACGGAGAAGCATTGTTGTGAAGACAAAATCAAACCAATATATTGTGACACCCGACAATGGAACGATCACACATATTAAGAAGTATATTGGGATCGAAGAAGCAAGGCTGATCGATGAAAAGGTAAACCGGCTGCCAAATTCCGGCCATTCTTATACCTTCCATGGACGTGATGTTTACGCTTATACTGGCGCACGGCTTGCATCCGAAGTGATTACGTTTGAACAGGTGGGGCCGGAAATTCCAATCGATTCGCTAATTGAACTGCCGGTTTTAGAAGCCTATATTCAAAATGGTGCGATTAAAGGGAATATTGATATACTTGATGTCCGTTTTGGAAACTTATGGACCAATATTGATCGCAGCTTGTTTCAGAAGTTAGACGTAGATTACGGAGATTCTTTTGAAGTAACGATTGAAAATGAAACAAGACAAGTCTATAAAAATATTATGACGTTTGGCAGATCATTTGCGGATAGTCATTTAGGCGAGCCTTTGCTTTACGTCAATTCGCTCGACAAAATCGGTGTGGCAATCAATCAAGGATCTTTTGCGAAGGCCTACCATATTGAAGCAGGTGCCAAATGGAAAATCACTATCTGCAAAGTACCGAATTTCGCATATAATGAAAATTCAATATAATCATAAAAATAAAAAAAGGAGAGGAAGTTCATGAAAGAAAACAATCTATCAATCAAAACAATCGTAGCAATCGGAATTGGAGCAGCTGTCTTTGTTATTCTGGGAAGATTTGCGTCCATTCCAACAGGGATACCAAATTCCAATATTGAAACAACTTATGCATTTTTAGCACTTATGTCAATTATTTTTGGGCCTGTCGCAGGCGGTTTAATCGGACTTATCGGTCATGCGTTAAAAGACTTAATATTTTATGGATCTATTTGGTGGAGTTGGGTTGTTGTCAGCTTGCTTGTCGGATTTTTAATTGGTCTGGCTTCCAAAAGCATCGATATCGAATCTGGTGAATTCGGCACTAAAAAAATTATTACATTTAATATTGTTCAGGTGATTGTTCAAGCAATCGGCTGGTTCCTTGTCGCACCTTCTCTTGATATACTGATTTATGCTGAGCCAGCAAATAAAGTCTTCCTGCAAGGATTAGTTGTTGGAATTTCCAATATGGTAACAGTTGCCGTCATTGGAACACTTCTTCTTTTACTCTATGCAAAAACACGCAGTCAAAAAGGAAGTCTTGATAAAGAATAAAAGCACATTGTGAGTTTTGACAACATATTTACTTACAGGAGCTTTTACGAATGAGAAAACGAGTGATTGAATTTCATAATTTTAGCTTTAAGTATCATAGCCAAAAAAATCCAACATTAAAAAATATTCATTTAAACATTTACGAAGGGGAAAAAGTTTTAATCGTTGGTCCTTCAGGATCTGGGAAGAGCACCATTGGCCACTGCATCAATGGTCTAATCCCCTTCTCTTATAAAGGAGAAATGACCGGAAGTTTAAAAGTAATGGGTCAGGAAACAAAGGAGTTAAATATTTTTGCTTTATCAAAAATGGTTGGTACTGTTTTACAGGATCCTGATGGCCAGTTTATAGGATTAACTGTTGGTGAAGACATAGCTTTTGCACTGGAGAATGATTGCACTCCGCAAAAGGAAATGTTCGAGATCGTAAAAGATGCTTCCAAAATGGTCGAAATGGATGATTATTTGCCTGCCTCTGTCCATCATTTGTCAGGCGGGCAAAAGCAGAGGGTTTCCCTCGCTGGTGTAATGGTTGACAAAGTGGATATCCTGTTGTTTGATGAACCGCTCGCAAACCTTGACCCCGCTACTGGAAAGTATGCAATAACTTTAATCGACAAAATCCAAAAAGAAACGAATACAACCGTTGTCATTATTGAACACCGTTTAGAAGATGTTTTATATCGCCATGTCGATCGCATTATTGTGGTCAATGACGGCTCAATAGTAGCTGATATGAGCCCTGACCAGCTTTTAACAACTAACATTTTAGAAGAGACGAATATCCGGGAGCCGTTATATATTAAAGCGGTCAAATATGCCGGTTGCGAACTAACTGAAGATATGCATCCTGCTGATTTCGATCAGTTTAAAGCGGATTTATGCCGAAAAAACTTGTTGGAATGGTTTGAAGATTCAAATCCAAAAACGCCAAGTAAAGAAGGAAAAACAATTTTAGAGCTGAAAAATATTTCGTTTAGCTATTCACCAGGTCACGAAACGATAAAGGATGTTTCTTTTTCAATTAACAAAGGGGAAATGGTGAGCATTGTTGGAAAAAATGGAGCAGGGAAATCTACAATTACAAAATTAATTTGTGGATTTGAAAAGCCTTCCTCAGGGAGCATATTGTTTAACGGCAAGGATATAACAAACGAAACGATTAAAGAACGCTCGTTAAAAATCGGCATGGTCATGCAAAATCCAAATCATATGATTTCAAAGCATATGATTTTTGACGAAGTAGCCTTAGGCTTAAAGGTTCGCGGCGTAGCGGAAGCTGAAATAAAAGAACGCGTCGACAATACATTAAAAATTTGCGGGCTGTACCCATTTCGGAATTGGCCGATTTCAGCATTAAGCTTCGGTCAAAAAAAGCGGGTTACGATTGCTTCCATTTTAGTGTTAGAACCAGACATCATTATTTTGGACGAGCCAACTGCCGGACAAGATTTTCGCCATTATACTGATATTATGGAGTTTCTTGTTCAAATAAATCGGCAAGGCGTCACGATTATGATGATTACTCATGATATGCATTTAATGCTGGAGTATACAGAAAGAGCGATTGTATTTGCAGAAGGCAGGAAAATTGCCGATGACTCAGCTGTCAATGTCCTTTCTGATATTGACATCATTGAACAGGCAAATTTAAAGGAAACGTCTCTTTATAACCTGGCATTAAAAACAGGAATACCAGAACCGAGGAAGTTTGTGGAACGTTTCATAGAATATGATCGGGAGGTAAGGCAGGTTGGCAGCCGAGATGCTATCTTATATTGACCGAAAATCTCCTGTTCATCAGTTGACAGGTGTAACAAAGCTAATATGCTTTATCTTATGGTCGACTGCAGCTATGCTGACATACGACACTCGTATTCTACTATTTTTATTTTTAATTAGTATTCTCATTTTTATTATTTCAAAAATTAAACTTGAAGAGATATTGTTTGTTCTTGTATTTATTTTAGTATTTCTTTTCATAAACAATGTTGCCATTTATGTCTTTTCACCGCAAGAAGGAGTAAAAATTTACGGCTCCAGCCATGTGTTATTTGAAATATCTGGAAGGTATAACGTCACATTGGAACAACTTTTTTACCAATTGAATATTACGTTAAAATATTTCACAGTGATCCCAGCGGCTTTGCTTTTTATTGTGACGACTCATCCGAGCGAATTCGCCGCTTCCCTCAATCGCATCGGTGTGAGTTATCGAATTTCGTATGCTGTTTCTTTGGCATTAAGATATATACCGGACGTACAGCGGGATTTTCGGAATATAGCACGCGCCCAACAAGCCAGAGGCCTTGACATGTCCCGCAAAGAAAAACTTCCTAAACGGATCAAAAATGCCGCCTCCATCCTTGCACCGCTTATCTTATCAAGCCTAAACAAAATTGACACCATCAGCAACGCAATGGAACTGCGCGGTTTTGGCAAAAACAAAAAACGCACATGGTATAGTGCAAGACCTTTTCAAAAAAGTGACTACTTTGCAATCGCTCTGTTCAGTATTCTGTTCATTGTCACCTTAATCATCACATTCCATGATGGAAGCCGGTTTTATAATCCGTTTTAAAAATACTCCTACTGATCGCATCCAGTAACGCTGTTTGTTACTGGATGCGTTTTTTTGTGAAAACATTTAAATTAGCCCTATTTTAGGGGTGGGCAGGTTGCTTTCACGGACCACTAAAGTATTGGGAAATCGATTTTGCACACCTTCAATAGGCGTGGGCACAGTTTGTTTCAGAAACAAAGATTAGTGTATAAATAGCAAGAAATAGACCTAATTCTAGTATTGTCGTTCGAGCAAGGTCTATTTTTAATTTTGATGATTGCTTTTGTTTGTCAATTATGTGGTTTTAATAACCAAAGTTCTTTATACTGGAAAGAACATTACTGATTTAAAAGTAAGCGTCAAATAAAACCCACATTCCGATCATAGGTCATCCGTGTGATAATCTTCTTAGAATGATTCGGGAGGTTTTGCAATGACCCTAAAAGAAAAAAGAATAGAATGGAAAGCACGATATGATGCCTGGAAAGAGAGTGAACAGAGTATAGCGGAGTGGTGCCGGGATCAAGCATACATGAAATCCCCATCTGAATACAGGTGGGGATTACTTTACGCTTACTAATATATTCCTATAAATTTACTTCTTCCCTATAAAAGAACAATTCTCTTCGATCTCTTCCCAGCTCAAATATATTCTCACAATATCTTCCTCAATTAACATTTTTCCTGCTTGAACTTCAATTATTTCCAAATCAGAAACAGCTTTTATTGCATGAATAGCTCCAGCTGGAATTTCCAGTACATCACCAGGTTTAACCTGTGTAATCTCACCATTAAAGGCAAACAACCCTTCCCCTTTGATAATCGTCCATACTTCATTGCGGTGGTTATGCATTTGATAGCTCAAATTTTTCCCGGCTTTCACACCGATTCGTTTCGTCAGCACTTCCCGCCCATCTTCAAATTTTGTATAATCTAATACACGATACCAGCCCCAACGCCGTTCCTCATACATGGGCCGCTGATCAAATTCATTTACCAGCTCTTTTATTTTTGGGCTTTTTGCCTTATCTGCAACTAAAATCCCATCAGGACTTGCCGCAACAATAGCATTTGACACCCCTAAAACAGTCACCGGGATATCAAGTTCGTTAATCAAATGAGTATTTTCACAGTCTGGACTGATAATCCCTTTTCCAATCTGCTCTGTTGCCATTTCTTCTGTCAACGTATTCCAAGTGCCAAGATCTTTCCAATAGCCATCATAAGGCAGCACAATAATATTCCCTGTCTTCTCGACCACTTCGTAGTCAAAACTGATTACGGGCAACTTATGATATTGCTTTAACAACTCATCATATTGAATTGAGAAACCCTTTTCTTTCAATAATGAAATGATATACTCAAGTTTAAACGCAAATACGCCACAGTTCCAAAGAGCACCTTGTTTAATTAATTCCGCTGCTTTTTCTTCCGTTGGCTTCTCTGTGAAATGACTTACTCTTAAATAATCACTATCACTAGACTTGGAAGATGGAACAATATAACCGTACTTCGTAGATGGATACGTTGGCTCGACACCGATTAACGCCAAATCAGCCCCTCTTGCGAGTACGATTTCTTCTAAATCTTTTACTCGATGAAAAAAACGATCCTCCACATAAGGATCAACAGGCAATACAGCCACAACTTCATTTAAACTAGCGCCTTGAACACTAAATAAATAAACCGATGCAAGAGCGATCGCAGGGAACGTATCACGCCGCATCGGTTCAATAATAATCGGAACATCCTGCCCTATCTGGCTTTGAATCATCTCGACTTGGGATTTACTTGTAGCGATAACCGCAAAGTCAGCCAAATTAACATTTTCTAACTGACTCCATACCCGCTGTACCATCGATTGTAATTTCCCATTTTGATTTTCTAATACTTTTAAAAATTGCTTGGACCGTGCATCATTTGACAACGGCCAAAGTCGTTTGCCAGAACCGCCGGAGAGTAGTACAAGTTTCATATTTTTGGCCTCCTATAATTTAGCCAGAACTAACACTTTTTATTAAACAGGTTTTCTAAAAATCTCATTTGTGCTTCAATACTATGAAATTTCTTAGCATACTCGTATCCATTATTAGCAATATCACAAGCTTTTTTTATATTGTTTATTGCATATAAACACTTATTGGCGAATGATTCGTAATCATCACAAACAAACAAGTGTTCGCCATCTACTAAAGAAGTTCCCTCGACACCTTTACTAGTTGTAATTATTGTTTTCTTTCTCAATAAGGCCTCTACCAATTTAATTTTCACACCCGCACCTTCTAATAACGGGATCAAAACTATTTGTACCTGATCAAATAACTTATCTATATCTTGTACATATCCCAATGCTATAGTGTTAGGTTTGTCTTTAAATGTTTCTGAACCGTTCCCAGCTAAAATAAGACGTAGATTGGAATTTTCTTTTAGTAAAATTGGCCAAACTTTTTCTATAAACCAAAATAATCCATTTTTATTTATATCCAATGTAAAATCACCAAATATTAAGAACTCGTTATTATTATTTACAATGTTTGCACTCATTTTAGTGGAGTATAGTGGAAAAGAGGCTGGAAGGTAAAATTTTTTTTCCGTTTGTTTAAATTGTTCCATTTCTCTTTCAGAGATAAATAACAATTTTTCGAATTCTGGAAATCCCTTTTTTTCATTTATTCTCAATCTAAAAGAGTCAAAACTATATATTATTGACTTTAATTTATTTTTTTCCGCCTTAACTAATTCTAAATAATAATTACTTTCTATATTATGCATTCTTAAATAATTATGTTTTGCATTTACATATCCTTTTTTCCAATATGGGTATAAAAACTCTGTTTCACATATAGCTATATCATATATTTTGTTACTCAGAAAATTTATAACATTCTTTTGAAAGCGGCTCGAAGTAGCAAAAGGGTATTTTAAACATTTTAATAAATTTTTTTCTTTCTTAAACAACAACAAGTTTACATTATCGGGAATACTTTTTTTATCATATTGTAATTGATCTTCATTATCTATTGCTATTATATCAGTTTCATATCCTAGTCTGCTTATTGCTAATACTCTACCCAATATATCCTGTGAACCACCTATCTTATTTTTCCTCCAAGGATTTTTTAAAGATAAAATTAAAGCTTTTTTCACTTAATGACTCCTCGCTTTATTTAAATAATATAAATAGATTAAAGCCATGCTAAATGAAATATAAAATGTTTGATTTCTAAATGTATCAATATTAAATCCAATTAATAATGTACCGATAATTGTTGTAATAATTGAAATAATATCCAATCTTATCAATTTCTCAGTTTGATATTTATTTAATATATGTAATAGCTTATAAATCAAAAAAATCCATGATGAAACCCAAAGAATAAGACCAATTATACCGGCTTCTGCTAAAATTCTAGAATAAAGTCCATGTACAGGAGGCCAAGGTGAATTAATTGAGTTAGTTACCCATTCTTGAATTTCATGACTAAGAATTAATGACTTTTGAGATATATATATAGGCATATAGAAACCGTACTGGCCAATCCCTACTCCAAAAATTGGGGCATCTATCCACATTTTTAACGCTGCGATTTGAGAAGAAAAACGTGCTACATTTGAAAGATTTTCAGGATCACTAAGTGATGATAAAACTGTAAATATATTTGAAAATAAGTTATCGGTTAAAAACAATATTGCCAATATTGTCATAAATGCTGATGAAAAGATTAATCTAATTTTCGTTTTATAATTTTTTTCATACAAAAAATATAATAGAAAAAAACAAATTAATTGAATAAAAACAATGCTGTATACTGTGCGGGAGAAAGTGAAATATACTAAAATCAATAAATAAATCAAGATAACGTAATTAAACAATTTATTATCCTTTTTAGCTATTAAAATGTTTAACACCCAAGGAAATAAAAAACTTATATATGTCCCAAACCAAGACGCTTCTCCAGAAACAGATCTAAGTTTTGGCTCTTCGCTCAGTACATAATTATATACTGCAAAACTATGGATATATTCCTCTAAAAGTAATAATAAATTTCGAGCAATAGTTATGTTTAGGAAATTCAATATTTCAATAAATGAATAAATAAAAGGAATAATACACGAAATGATAATTGCATTTTTAATGCTATTAAAATTTAAATCTTTGAATAAATTATAATAAAAGACAATAGTGAAACATGATAAAATAATGACCATGCTCTGTGTTAAAAACTTTGAAAGACCACTACGTCCTTTAAAATAATTTGATAATATATCGTTGTAATTAACAATACCTGATATAAATATCCAAAAAATGAATAAAACTATTAAATAGAACGCCAAATTCTTAGGAACAAACCATCTTCCTCGAAAAATTAGAATTGTTATAAAAAGTGATATAAGAAATCCAAAAAAAGCCCCCTCATACCCTAATTCTCCAATAAATTGGAACTGATAAGGTAAACCATTAAAAGGTAAAAGAACAAAGATTAATAAAACTAAATATTTTTTTATAGTAAAAGTTCGATTCATAAAATATCCCTACTTCAAATATGCAGATAAAAATTTTTTAAACTTATATGGAAGAAAGTGATGTTTCTTTCCTAAATTGTAAGAGATATATTTAACTAGGTTCTCCAAAATAGCGTATGGTATATATTTAAATTCTTTTTTGGAAATTAAATATTCCAATTGTTTTATCGTCATCTTTATTCCTTCTTTTTCATTTGAAGCATATTTTAATAAATAATCAATTTGTTCAAACGCCATGCCAATATCAAAATACCTTTTAAATTGCTGTTTTAAACTATAGTTATGCGAATGATAAACTTTTGCTTTTGCATTATAATGTACTTTGTAGCCATTTAATATTACTTTCGATGCTAGAATCATATCTTCATTTAAAATTATATTTTCTGGAAAACCATTAAATTTTTCAAACACTTCTTTATTATACATACTACAAACATTAGAATTAAAAAATGTTTTAATTCCTAGTTCTTTAAGATTTGATTTACTTTTAATAATTGAATGCTCCGGGTAATTAAAAAATCTAGCAAACTCTTCGAGCTTATTAGCATCATTTTTGGGTATTTGTCTAGCATAAGAAATCAATACCCCATCCTCATCAAATGAGGATAGTAAATTAGAAATTAAGTAATCATCATAAGGAATTGCATCTTGTGTCATAAATAATATATATTCTCCTGTTGTTAATGAAAACAAATAATTCCTTGTCCCACCATGATTAAAATTCTTATTAGGGATAATTTTCAATTTAACATCTGGAAATTCTGATTTAATAATTTCAACAGTTCTATCTGTAGATGATGAATCTACAATAATTATTTCCAAACTAATATAATTATCTAATTTCTGTCTATATAGTTTTTTTAACAACGGCTTAATATGATGTTGGGCATTAAAAGTTGGAATAGCTATTGATATTTTCATACAAATATCCACTTCCTAATATTATATATCTATATGTTTTCCCATTTTTTCAGATAAAGCATCTTTTAAACCCAAAAATAAATATCTAATTCTTACTTTTTTATTTTTATGCCTTTTTATTAATATTTTTATTAATTTTTTAAAAAATTTAACAAATAAATAAAAAAGACAAACAATAGTTTTTAAATTTGACTGTGTTCTTTTTATAAGGATAAACGAATTCCTTAAGTCATAATAATCGTAATAGGGAGCTATATTTTCCTCTCCTCCAGAGGAATTTGATACCTTATGATAAACTATAGATTCCGGGATAAATAGTATTTTCCACCCCCCCATTTTAGTTTTTAAATTATACTCTGTTTCTTCATAATAAAGAAAATAATCCTCACTCATATAACCAAGTTGATTTATTAACTCTTTTCTAAAGAGAAGGCTACACCCAGTGATATAATCAACTTCAATTGTATTATTATGTTTTTTTGAAAATTCTTCTCTGTAGCCAATATGTTTAGTTTTACCAGTCCATTTATTTACTTTACCTCCGGCAAACCAAATTTTTTTTGTTCCATAATAGTAGATTTTGGATCCTACTATTCCAACACCTTCATAATTTTTAATAGCATCTACTAAAGGAGTTAAAGCATTAGAATCCACAACTGTATCATTATTTAATAACCAAAAATATTGATAACCTCTATTATAAGCAGCTTTAATCCCAACATTATTTCCGCCCGCAAATCCTAAATTAGCTGCAGTCTGTATAAATGTAATTGATAGATTAAATTTACCTTTTTCATAGTCCTGTTGCAATTTTTTAAAAGAATCATCTTTGGAATCATTATCTACCAAAAAAATATGGAAATGAGTATATGTTAAATGTTCTAAAGATTTTAAACACTCAAAAGTATCCATATAAGCGTTCCAGTTTAAAATGATAACCGCAACATCTTTATCTGATATTTGTTTCAACTTAATATCACTACCTTATATCTGAGAGAAACACTTTCAACGCTTCTCTCCAATCTCGCATTTTTCTATAATGATTTAAATTGAGAGCCATATGCTGAAAAACTGAATAAGCCGGCCTCGGTGCTGGTCTTGGAAAATCTTTTGTCATACAAGGATTAACCTTAACTTTTATTTTTGCTTCTTCAAAAATAGCTTTCGCAAATTCATACCAAGAACATTGACCACTATTTGAAACATGGTAAATCCCATATTTTTCAGTTTGAATTAAGTCTAAAATGCAGTTTGCTAAGTCCACCGTATATGTTGGACAACCGACTTGATCATTAACGACCATCAACTCATTCCGTTCTTTAGCTAATTTTAGCATTGTTTTAACAAAGTTATTTCCATGCTTTCCAAACACCCAAGAAGTGCGAACAATAAAAAATTTAGAGTGTAAATCACGAACAAATTGTTCACCTGCCAATTTGCTTTTTCCATATACACTTTGTGGGTTTGTCAAAGCAAATTCATTATAAGGTGTAGTAGCTGTTCCATCAAAGACATAATCCGTGCTTATATAGACAAGTTTAGCCCCTACCGCTTCCGATACGACTGCAACATTTCTCGTCCCATATGAATTAATTAAAAATGCTTGATCTGGCTCAGATTCTGCTAGGTCAACTTTTGTATAGGCAGCAGTATGAATAACTACATCTGGATGGATCTCACGAATAACTCTTTTTACTTGATCAAAATTGGTAATATCTAATTCTTCCTTCCCGTATCCATAAACTTCATAACCACGGTCTGAAAGCAAAAGTACTAGATCAGTCCCAAGCTGTCCTTTTGCACCAGTCACCAACACTTTCATGATCTGTCACCATACTGTTTTTGATAATACTTCATATATTCACCTGACTTAATGTTTCTCCACCATTCTTGGTTGTCAATATACCATTGAATTGTTTCAACAATACCTGTTTCAAATGTATATTGCGGCTTCCAGCCAAGTTCAGTCATAATTTTTGTTGAATCAATCGCATATCGACGGTCATGTCCCGGACGATCCGAAACATATTTAATTAAATCTTTTGAAACCCCTAGTTTTTCAACGATAAAATGTACAATTTCATTATTTGTACGTTCATTATGTCCACCGATATTGTATACTTCCCCAGGTCTCCCATTATGAATGACTAAATCGATCGCAGCGCTATGATCTTTCACATGAAGCCAATCCCGGATATTTCTACCGTCACCGTAAATTGGAAGTTCTTTTCCTTCCAACGCATTTGTCACCATTAACGGAATAAGTTTTTCAGGAAAATGGTATGGTCCATAGTTGTTGGAACATCTTGTAATATTAACATTCAATCCGTATGTTTCATGGTATGCTCTCACAAGCAAATCTGCACTTGCTTTGCTCGCAGAATAAGGGCTGTTTGGTGCTAGTGGTGTTTCCTCAGTAAAATAACCTGTCTCCCCTAGTGTTCCATATACTTCATCTGTTGAAATTTGTACATATTTCTTAATATTATTGGCTTTCGCCACATCTAATAACGCTTGCGTGCCTAATACATTTGTTTTCACGAAAATATCAGGATCTGTAATACTGCGGTCGACATGAGATTCAGCAGCAAAGTTGATAATTACATCAATTTCATGAGTTTTCACAAGATAATCTACAAACTCGCGATTATTAATATTACCTTTTACAAAAGTATAGTTAGGATGATTTTCAACATCTTTTAAGTTTTCAAGATTACCAGCATAGGTTAATAAATCATAATTGACTACTTTATAATTTGGATATTTCTCAAGCATATAACGAACAAAATTACTTCCAATAAAACCTGCTCCACCTGTAACTAAAAGATTCATTACTGTCTCTCCCATTCAAAGTTGATTTCGGCATCTTTTAATAATGGATGTTTTGTATCTTTATCAGATAAAATTGGATTCCCTATCGGCCAATCAATCCCTAACACCGGATCATTCCAAAGAATGCCGCGATCCAGTTCGGGTGAATAATATTCATTCACTTTGTATTGTACTTCTGTATTTTCTACTAATGTACAAAATCCATGGGCAAATCCTTTAGGCACAAGTAGCTGTCTTTTGTTATCTTCAGTTAATATAAAACCTTGCCATTTGCCAAATGTCGGCGAACCTTTGCGAATATCAACAACTACATCGTAAATCGCTCCTCGAGTAACGCGAACTAATTTCGTTTGCGCTTTAGGATTTAACTGATAATGAAGTCCTCGTATCGTCCCTGCTTGCTGTGACAACGAATGATTATCTTGAATAAAATCAAAATCAATTCCATATTCCGAAAAAATCTTTTTATTATAGCTTTCCATAAAAAAACCCCGATAATCACCGAACACTTTTGGTTCAATTAACAACACACCGGGTAATGAAGTCTCGGTCACTTTCATTATAAACACCCCATCATTTTAAAAATAGATTGGTCGTCTTTTCTGGTTTGCAATATCAATTAAATATTGACCGTACTGATTTTTCTTTAACGGCTCAGCTAACTTTAATAATTGTTCTCTATCAATATACCCTTTTAAATAAGCTATTTCTTCAAGACAAGCAACCTTTAAACTCTGACGTTTTTCAATAGTTTCAATAAATTGTGATGCTTCCAGCAGTGATTCATGAGTACCAGAGTCTAACCATGAAAAACCGCGACCCAAAATTTCAACATGCAATTCGGAAAGCTCTAAATATTTTTTGTTAACATCGGTAATTTCTAACTCACCACGTCCAGAAGGCTTAATATTTTTCGCAAATTGTATAACTCGATTGTCATAAAAATATAGCCCTGTTACTGCATAATTGGACTTAGGATGTTTTGGTTTTTCTTCAATAGAAATTGCTCTTCCTTTTTCATCAAACTCTACAACGCCGAAACGTTCTGGATCGTTTACGTAATATCCAAACACCGTCGCTCCCGTTTTCCGTTCCACAGCCTTTTGTAATAAATTTGTTAACCCATGACCATAAAACAGATTGTCTCCTAAAATCAATGCAACATTATCATCACCGATAAACTCTTCTCCAATAATAAATGCCTGTGCAAGACCATCTGGCGACGGTTGAACGGCATAGGATAACGAAATTCCTAAGTCCGATCCATCTCCTAGAAGTTCTCGAAAACGCGGTGTATCGCTTGGAGTAGAAATAATCAAAATATCACGGATACCTGCTAACATTAGTACAGATAAAGGATAATAAATCATCGGTTTATCGTAAATAGGCAACAATTGCTTAGATACTGCCTTAGTTAAAGGATAAAGGCGGGTACCACTCCCGCCTGCAAGAATAATGCCCTTCATAAAAAATATCTCCTTTTATAAAAAATTCATAACAAAAATTTCTTCATTGTACTAAAATTTTCGTATCCTAAACTTATTAGTTTCTCACTTACTTTTACTAAGATATCTTTATCAACATTTAATAAATTATTTACTTCGCAAGATATTTCTTCAATATCTATACATTTTGAATAGCCTTGTACTCCCCAAGTTTTAAGAAAAGCATCTAACTTTTGAATTTTTTTAGTTAATCCTGCATGAGGTACAGCATATGACAATGAGGTTATTGCACCATGTAAACTTGTTCCTAAATACAACTTTGAAAATGCTATTAAAGCCATCGTATCGTAAACATTTTGAGAATCTATAAACACTGTAGGTGTCTTTACTATTTTATTTAATTCATATAATGGAAGATGATCTTCGTGGTGTGGCGCAGTCCCTATTGGTAGTAATATTGTCGGAAATCCTATTCGATGGTATACTTCTTCTAATTGTTTAGCAATTATTTTAACATTGTTAATACCCAAATATTTATTAATTTGAAAAATGATATATCCTTGTTTAAACTTATCTAGAATGTCAATGGTTCTCTCAGATACTTTTTCAATCAAATATTCTTTCTTGAAAATATCAGACATTATAATAGCTGAGTCCGGATATAATTTGATGTCCCTATTAACACCAATTTTTTTTAACATATCAATAGTCTTTTGATCTCTAACTGATATATATGAAACATCTTTTAAAGAATCAACAATATATCGTTGATATTTATAAGGCAAACGGTCAACATTCGAACCACCTACAGTATTATAAATAACTTTAATCCCACTATTGTTTATTTTATTATTAACCACCCACGGTAATAAAGTAATACTATCATTCAATAACAATTTATTACTTAATTTATCAACAAATTCCATACCAAAAAATTTTCTCAAAACCCTTATAAAAAAAGATTGGAAACTATTATTTACAAAACATAAATGCATTTCACTCCAAGTAGCTCCTAACATCTCCCCACCAGCTAGTATAAGGACATCAATATTGTTAAAGTTCTCAGATTCTACTAGATCCTTATACATTTTTGTTTTCTTACCACCAAAAGATGTTAAATCATGTTCTCTTAATCCATAGTACTCAATATCTACATTGCCAATTTCATTAAAAATATATTTTTCTAAAATAATGGGAAATAATAAATCTCCATAATTATATCTATCAAAAGCCCCTAAAATTGCTATTTTATTCATTAGTCTCTCCTTTTAATTAGAAAACTTATTAAATTTAAATGTCTCAAAACAAAACACAATATACACATATAAACAAACAAAAACATAATATAATTTAGAATCATATTGTCTCTAAATTGCAAATTAATTATAATCATAAAAATCCAAAATAAACTTATTAAAACTATAGTTTTATCAAGCAAGAAACTTTTTAAAACATAATAAGTATTTATTAAATAGATGATATTTAAGAAAATTGCTGTAATGATGCCCGCGTACACTGCACCATACAATCCATATATAGGAATTAAAAAATAGTTTAATAATAAATTACTAACTAATGAAAAAACCGCAGCAATAGCTCTGACCTTTTGTTTATCTGCAACAGTTAGTAATAGACCACTTGCAGAACCTGCATAACGTATAAATAAAAGAATTGATAATCCTTTTAGTATAGGAATTACATCTTTGAATTCTGCACCATACAAAAACATAATAATCTTTTCGCTCATAAAAAAGAGTCCTGTAAAAAGACCCAACCCTATGAAATGAGAAAATACATTCATTTGCACAGAATAATTCAAAAACGTTCTTTTAGAATTTTTAGATCCGCCTAATTTAGGAAAAAAAATACCGTTATTAACCTCAATTAATACAAGAGCTCCTGTTATAATTCTCATTGCTGATTGATATAAACCTACACCTTCATTACCTAAAAAATGGTAAACGATTAAAGTGTCAACTTGAAAATATAATGATCCCACAATCAAATGTATTGCATAGGGGAAATTATCAGAAAGATTTTTTAAAATACTTTTGATATTAAATATAAATTCAACTTTAGTTTGTTGTATTTTCTTTTTATATAAATAAATTGAAATAATCAAAGTAAATAATTTACTTAAAACAATACCAAAAGACACTAATATTTGATTTGCTTCTAATAAGATCAAAATGATAATTAGTGTAGAATATACAATATTTGAAATAAGTGATATAAAAGTTTCGTATTTAAAAAACTCTAAAGCCCTAAATGGCAAATTAAAGAGAGTAGAATAAGAGTTCAAAATATTAGAAATCAACAATAAAACTGCAATAAATATTTGTTCTTTTGTACTAAAATTGTTTATTAAAAGTATAATAATCAAGATTATAAAAGTTATTACAGTTAAAATAATTTTAGAAAACACAGCTTCATTAATAATTTTAGATACATTATTAGGAAACTCGCTAATATCTTTTATAACCTTTAACGAAAAGCCATAATCTACAATTAGGGCTAAAAGTGTAGTTAATGTATAGGGGTACATAAATATGCCAAACCCTTCAACACCCCACAATTTTGCCAGTAGAAAAAATATTATAGTATTTGAGAATAATCTAATAGATAATGTAATGAACATATATAGAAAGTTTTTAGCCATAGTTTTTCCTCTTAGTAAAGCTTTTCATAAAAAAATAATTATAATTTTTTTAAATTCAATATTTCAAAACCTAGTAGGCGTTTTTTGAACCAAATAACAAAAGAATTGTTTTTAAAATCAATTTGATATCAAAGAAAATGCTCCTATTTTTTATATATTTAATATCCAACTCCACCATTTCCTCAAACCCTACATTACTTCTTCCACTCACCTGCCAAAGGCCTGTGCATCCAGGAGTCACAAGCAGTCTTTGCATATCATACTTTGTATATTGTTCTACTTCTCTAGGCAGTGGAGGACGGGGGCCAACTAAACTCATATCTCCTTTAATAACGTTCCAAAGCTGCGGAAGTTCATCAATACTTGTTTTTCGGATGAATTTTCCTATCTTAGTTATTCTTGGATCTTCTTTTATTTTAAACATCGCACCGGATACTTCGTTATATTTTAATAGATCATTTAGTCGTTCTTCCGCATCTACAACCATCGATCGGAATTTATACATATAAAAATTTTTGCCGTCTTTGCCGACGCGTATTTGCTTGAAGAACACAGGGCCTTTTGGATCTTCAAGTTTGATACAAATAGCTACAATGATAAAAACAGGTAATAACAGTATAATTCCAAGAAACGCTCCCAATAAATCCATAATTCGCTTCGCAAGCAAATATCCTCTTTTATGATTAACCGCTGTTTTGTCAATTAACAATAGCTGATGATTTGTATCCTCTTGATTAGATGCTTTCACAAAGGCCAAATCGACTCACCCTTTTTCTCTATTTTGTTATCCTTTCCTCTTTTATCAACTCTTCCATAAATTGTATCAACTCTGGCTTTAGTTCTTCGTTTTTCATCGCAAACTCAATCGTCGTCTTAATAAATCCGATCTTTTCTCCGACATCATATCGTTTTCCTTCGAAGTTGTAGGCGAAGACACGTTGGATTTCATTTAGTTTTTGGATGGCATCTGTTAACTGGATTTCGCCGCCAGCTCCGATTTTTTGTTCTTCTAAAAACCGGAAAATTTCAGGTGTTAGTATGTACCTACCCATAATGGCGAGATTGGATGGCGCTGTTCCTCTTGCCGGCTTTTCGACGAAGTTTTTGACTTCGTATCGGCGGCCCGTTTGCTCGAGCGGTTCGATGATGCCGTAGCGGTGTGTTTCTTCTTCAGGAACAGGCTGTACGCCGATGATCGATGCTCCCGTTTTTCCATATTCGTCCATCAATTGTTTTAAGCAAGGCTTGTCCGCTTGCACGATGTCATCTCCAAGAAGCACCGCAAACGGTTCGTCACCGATGAATTTCCGAGCGCACCAGACGGCATGTCCAAGCCCTTTTGGTTCTTTTTGCCGTATGTAATGAATATCTACTTTGGAAGATTGGCGAACTTTTTCCAGGAGATCAAATTTTTCTTTTTCCACTAAATTTTGTTCAAGCTCAAAGTTGTTGTCAAAATGGTCTTCGATCGCTCTTTTTCCTTTTCCGGTGACGATGATGATGTCCTCAATTCCGGATTCGATCGCTTCTTCTACTATGTATTGAATCGTCGGTTTATCAACGATCGGCAGCATTTCTTTCGGCATCGCTTTCGTTGCAGGCAAAAATCTTGTTCCGAGCCCCGCAGCTGGTATGATGGCTTTCCTCACTTTTTTCAATATACTCACTCACTTCCCTTTGTACTTTCTGTTTATACGAACCTACGTATAATCTATTCATTTAATAGAGCATACGTAGATTCATACGGTATTTAAAAAATAACCACTTGTTGTTTCTAGCGGTTTTCCAGTTTGTTTTTTAGTTTTAACATTTCTTGTTAAAATACTCTTTATTTAACTCTCTTTACTTTAAATAATTATTTCACTAACAAATCTCATTTATTATCAAAGCTTGATATTTTTTTAACAAGTTTTATCAAAAATTTATTCTTATTATATTACGATGTGTCATTCCCTCATCAATGAGTAAAATTTTTTTCTTGCACTTGTTTCACATTTATCATCATGAATTAGTATTATCCTTCCTTATAAGACAGCCGAAGGATACTTTCACAGCTGCTCATTCATTTTGGCACCCACCAATGAATTTCTTTTGTTGATAGACCGGGCATCTAACCCACCCTCACACCGCACCATCGACGACTAGCGTCTAAGGTGTCCTTTTGGAAGCACCCACAGTGCGGCCGAGTGCCTCTATTGATAAAGGTAAAGAGACATCACCTTTCAAAAACATTCTTTATGGTTTAAAAAAACAATATACGAATGGAGAAATATACCAACAACCATTCGATATATTGTAGTTTAGAAAATTCCAAAAAACTTCTTTTTTTTGATGCGCTCGGGCGGTTCTTTGTAAATCGATTCGTTTCGAATAACGCAGTCGGCGTTTTCTTTGAAATATTCGACCGCATCTATGCCAAATTGTTCTTCCACTTCCGCAAAAGCTTCCTGCATGTGAAAGCTCCTATACTTCAAATCGTGCGCATCTGAAGCAATAAAATGGACAAGATTGGAATTTAGCAACTCGAAAGAAAATTTTTTAATTTTGCTGCCAAAAGTTCCCGTAATGCTTGCTGCTGTCAGCTGGGCTGCCGCTCCCTGCTTAACAAGCTTGTACAAAAGATCGGGATTTTGCGCAATTTCGCTGTTTCTCTCTGGATGGGCAATGATCGGATTCAGCCCGGCCATCATCATATCAAATATCAACCGTTCCGCATATCTTGGCACATGGTTTGAAGGAAACTCAATTAAAATATAGTTTGACTGATTTAAACCGCCGCAGTTCCCAGCCGAAAAGTCTTCAAGCAGTTCCCCGTACAGCCGGATCTCTTGGCCGGGAACAACTGTAAGCGGAATTCCTTCCTGTTTCAATGTTTCATTCAATTTTTCTGTCTTTTCTATAACGAAACTCCATTCATTGTCAAACTTCCCGTTTTTATGGTGCGGTGTAGCGGTAATGACCGAAATCCCTTGACGGACAGCCGCTCGCGCCATTTCGATACTTTCAGTCAAATGCTTCGCTCCATCGTCCACTTCCGGCAATATATGACAGTGCAGATCAATCATCATACGACACCATCCTTCAAATCACGGAAAAAAATCAGATATTTCTCATTTTAAACAAGTAGACTGTTTTTTTTCAAAGGAAAATAGGAGAAAATACCTAATTTTTCCCGCCGTAATAATAGTAATAATGGCTGTCTTTCTGCGGCTTGCCGTTTAATACAACTCCTAGCAGCTTGCTTTGCGCCGCTATCAATGATTCCTTTCCTTTTAACGCTGCTTCTCTCTCCGTTTTTCCGCTTGCCACCACCATGATCGACGCATCGACTTGATTAGCCAAAATTTGCGCATCCGCTACCGCTAAAAGAGGCGGAGAGTCGATAATTACAATGTCGTATTGATCATAAGCTTCTTTGAGCAGCTCCACCATGCTTCTCGATGACAAAAGCTCGGCTGGATTCGGAGGAATCGGTCCGCTCGTTAAAACGTCCAAATGATCAACTTCACTTACCGATACAGCTTCCTGTAAAGTCGCATTTCTTAACAGCACGCTCGTCAATCCGTGAATGTTTTGCAGCCTGAATGTATAATGAACTGTCGGTTTGCGCAAATCGGCGTCAATTAACAGCACCTGCTTCCCTTGCTGGGCAAATACAACAGCCAAGTTTGCCGCCGTTGTCGACTTCCCTTCTCCAGGGCCAGTTGATGTAATCATGATCGAACGAATTTCATGGTCAACAGATGAAAATTGAATGTTTGTCCGAATCGTCCGGTACTGTTCAGAGATCGGCGACTTCGGGTTTAGCGCTGTGATCAATGTGCGCTGTTTTTGCTTCATTCCTTTCGCTCTAGGCGCCATACGTCTCTCCCCTTACTCTCGATTTTTTGACAGCTTGATTCACAGCCGAGCTGTTCATTTCATTGTCCATTTCAGAAATTGCCCCAAGCACTGGAAGCTCCAAAAGCTTCTCAATATCCTGCTCCGTCTTCACTGTATTGTCAAGATATTCAAGCAAAAACGCAAGCCCGACGCCGGCCATCAATCCGACAACGAACGCGATTGCCATATTTAAGACAGGCTTCGGCTTGACAGGGGAAGCATTTTCTTTCACTTCCGCTTTCGACAAAATGTTGACGTTGTCAACGTTCATAATGTTTTTAATTTCCTTTTGAAAAACGCCTGCAACCGTGTTGGCAATATTTGCTGCGTGCTGCGGGTCAGGATCTTGAACGGAAATGTTGACGACCTGCGAGTCCTTTTCGCTTCCGACCGTAATTTTTTCATTCAATTCGTCGACCGTCTCGTTTAAACCCAGCTCTTCAATCACCAGCTCTAAAATTCTTGGGCTTTTAATAATGACATTGTATGTATTAATGAGCTGCAAATTCGTTTGAATTTCGTTGTATTGAAAAGCGGCTTGGTCATCCTTCGTTTGGTTGACTAAAATTTGGGTGGAAGCTTGATAAATCGGAGTAATAAAAAAATAGCTGACAATGCCGCTTGACGCTGTTGCAATCGCCGTAATGAGAATAATTAAGCTGATCCGTTTTTTCAATGTATCCAATATCTCTTTTAAACTAATTGTTTCTTCCATGTTTACCTCCGTTGCAAAATATGTCATTACCTATCAATTTATTATAATATTAAATTCTTCCAACATCTAGTTGACTCGACATTTTTTATAGAGAATTTTGTCCTTTTTCAGAAAAAAGCGTAAGGAGGTGAATCGCTTCAATTCACCTCCTTACACTTTCTTCCTACATCGTATTCAGCAAAATTGCGGCAGCCGCCCCAATGGCAACAGCAAAAACCGGAAAAGCGATATAAAGGCACATTTTTTTGATTTTTCTTCTTGCTTCGATTTCTTCCGGTGTCAACCATTGACCTTTCAACCCTTCACCCTCCCCTTCCCCTGACGCGCTTCTCCTAGCAAATACCAAGAAAGCGTCATTAAAAACTTCAAAAATCCTTACAAAAATAATATGAAGTAAGAACTACAATACCCATATCGGTCAGCCGCCTTATGATGTTTACAGGAAAAAAGGCTTATTTTTAGTTCGGGGGAGATAGAACAATCAAACGTTCCCTAGCTTTTAAAACATGCAGAATGAAAGGAGATGTCAGATAAGTCACTTAAAATAAATCAAGTAGAGAAAACAAACCGTTTTTCTCTACTTGATTTCGTATTTTTCTATTTTTGCTTGAAAGTATCTGGCGGATGCCTGCTACTTTCAGTATGATGTGGGATAATCCCACAATCCCACAGCTATGATACATACACCTTTTTAATCTCGTGTTCAAGCTGTTTTAATAACTCTTTCGTTGTGACATGTTCGTTTGTTTCACCTTGCTTATACGCATTAAGGAGAATTTTCAGAAATTCGTCCTGGATCTTCTTTGTCTCTTTCATTCTGAAAAATTTCCTTTCTTCAAATTTTTACAAAATTAAACAGCAAGATATGACAATTATACAAACATCAAATCAAAGTTGCAATAGTTTACTAGACAAGAATCGTGTTCGATTTCGCATTTTGCGCTATAATCGTAAGGAACGTGTTGCTATAAACGACAAAGGAGCGGACTTCTCATGCCTTCCCATATATTCGATAAACAATTAGTGCTTCAATGTTCGGAACAAGTAATGAACATGCTTTCCCCTGAAACAGAGGAACACCGTGAATGGATGAAAAAAGGGTTTCTTTTATATAGACAAGGAAACGTGTTTAATGTCAAGCAAGAAGGAATATTTATTACGGCGGCAGTTGAGGACGTAAAGCGCGCTCATGTCAAGCTTGATTTGGAATATTTTCAGCTGTCAAGCTGCTCCTGTTCTAATGAGTTTCCATGCCGTCATCTCATTGCTGTTTTTTTATATATTTATGCATTAACAGACGATCTCGGTGACTTTTTTAACAAGTGGAAAGAAAAACCGAATAAAAAGCTGGCCGTGTTGAAGGAGGAAGGCTTGATTCAAAAAGGAATGAAGCCGAGTGAACAACCGGCCGAAGACTGGTCGGAGCTTTTTAAAGCCGAATTGGACAATGTTGAAACACTCTTCGGTACACAAAGAATTTACGCGATTTGGTATAAAGTGTATCCTCTTCTGAAAAAGAAGGAGCCTAAAAACCGAGAATTAAAACCTCTCTACCATATCATGCTGGCAAGTAGTCTGCTTGTTGAAATTTGTCGCTTTTGCCATCAAAACGAAACAAATACAAATTCGCCAGCTCTTTTCCAATACGCTGCTCAAGTGATAGAAGAATTGCAGCTTGCGATCATTGAACATGTAAAGCAAATAAAAACAACGCCTTTACCTTTTTCCGCTGATCCTATTTTACATGACATGACGGATCACATCCGCGAGCTTTTGTTTTGCGGCAAAGCTTTTCTTTACGAGCGAGTCGTTATTTACCGGATCATCTGGGAGCATTTGCTGAACCGAAAAAAGTGGATAGAAGAAGAGCGGACGATGCTTGAACATCGAAAAGATGATGAAATGAAAAAAGGCGGTTTGTTCATTCTTGAATGCGAACTCGCTATTTTCCATTTTGATTTTTTAGACAAAAACGACGACCATATCATCCATTACTTGCATGAAACTGATCTTCCTCTTTTGCCGTTTATGTTTGATTGGATTATATCGATGAACAAACGAAAAGAATTTAAACGGTTCCGAAAATGGGTCCCGGTGATTCTTGATCAAGCCAATTTGTATATTCAAGTGGAAGATTTTTACGATCGACAAGAAACAATATATTATTTATTAAATGAGTTTGAACATTATCGCGCTCAAGCTGGGGATGACGAGACGTTCGAACACGCTTGCCGAAAGCTTCTTCCGTACAGCTATGCAGTTTATCATGAATATTTAATAGAAAAAAGCCTGTTTCATACATGGGCGGAGCTTCAGCTTTCGATCGGTTTCTCTCTAGATGATGTAGAGAGCCGGCTTCTTACTGTCATTGAAAAAAAAGCACCCGGTGTGCTGCTTCCCCTCTTGCATCAAGAAATTGCCGGCAAAATCGCCGCCAAAAACCGATCAAGCTACAAAGACGCTGTGAAATATTTAAAAAGGCTGAAACGCGTTTATAATAAAACGGGCGATATGGACACTTGGGAACACTATTTTCAGCATATTACGAGCGAGTATAAACGCCTTCGCGCTTTTCAAGAAGAGCTCGTAAAAGGAAAATTGATGTAATACACAGCTTAAATATCAAAAGTATTCAACAGAAAAGGAAGTGGGGACATGTTCACCACAACTAGTCTTGTGATTTGCGCCGAGAAAATCGGAGATCATCAATACAGCATTTGGTGTACAGATGAAGTTGGCACCTTTCTTGCGCTTAAGGAATGGCAGCAATATGCATTTATTTGGCATACTTCTTCCTTTTACGGCACCGATTTGCGTGTATCAGACAATTGTATTCTGCTTTCGCCGTGGCAGGCGGTCGAATTTTTTGCCAAACAACCGGTCAACTCTCTGCTCAATATTTCCTTTTCCAGCGATCTTGACCAGACATTGCAAACAGCCGAAATGATTTTTCAGCACGTTCAAACCGGTAACTTCATGCCTGACTATTCATCTTGGCAAAAAGGAAAGCTGGGCTGGAAGCCGAAGGATAAAACGGTTAAGGAAATTGATCTTCCATGGTTTTCCGCTGCCGTTTCTGACCTTTTGGAAAGAAGCGCAGGAGCGAAACGTGCTTGGGATCAGCTTGTCGAAACATATCCTTTGCTCACATCATTTGAAGGGCATTTTCTTGACGAACAGGACTGGCTTGAGAAAATAGGCTGGCGATTAAACGATCGGCCGTTTCAAATCGGCGTCCGTTTAAATGAACCTGAACAGGATGGCGGCATTTGGAAGCTGGAAATGTTTTTGCGTGATCAAACAGAGAAAGATTCTTTGCTTCTATACAAAGGGAAAAGCTCGCTGCCGGCTAAATGGCGGAAATATACGGACACAATTGAGCGTGAACAGCAGCGCCTTACTGCAATCGTCCCATGGCTTGCATTTGAAAATGGAGAAGCTCTATTAAGCGAACAGGAGGCGTGGCGTTTTTTATTTGAAGCAAGCGAAACATTCATCAAATCAGGCGTCGAGATTCTTTTGCCATCCTGGTGGCAGGCGGTGAAGCAATCGAGCCTGGCATTGAAAGCGCATGTGAATACCGTCCCGAAAGGAAGATCGTTTGTCGGGATGAATTCCCTCATCGACTTTAATTGGCGGATCGCAACAAACGGCGTGGAGCTGACCGAAGAAGAATTTGAACAGCTGGTTGAGCAAAAACGGCGGCTCGTCAACATACGGGGAAAATGGGTCATGCTTGATCCGTCAATGATCGAGCAGATGAAAAAAATGCTGAAGCGTGCAGAAAAAGAGGGCCTCCACATTTTTGATATTTTAGAGCAGGAATTTGGGCGAAATCGCGAAGAGGGGGACGAGCTAGAGCGCCCATTTGCTGGGATCGAAATCAAATTAAACAGCACATTAAAAAAAATGGTGAAGCAGCTGGGGGAGCTTTCGGAAATCCCTTCCGTAAGCATGCCGAAGCATTTCGCCGGCACCCTCAGACCTTATCAAAAACAAGGCGTGGATTGGCTGTTATTTTTACGCCGTTTCGGTTTTGGCGCATGTTTGGCAGACGATATGGGGCTCGGGAAAACAGTGCAGATGATTGCTTATTTTCAATATGTAAAGGAACGGGAGAAGCCGGAAACGCCCGCACTGATCATCGTGCCGACGTCCGTGCTCGGCAATTGGCAAAAGGAAATAGAAAAATTCGCTCCTCAATTAAACGTTTATTTACATTACGGCCAAAACCGGAAAAAAGGCGAAGCATTTCAAAAAAAGGTTTTGGGCTCCGATATTGTTTTGACGTCATACGGCTTAAGCCACGTTGATTTTGACGAACTTTCTTCTGTTCATTGGTCCAGCCTCTGCATCGATGAAGCGCAAAATATTAAAAACGCCCATACGAAACAATCGCGATCTATCCGGAAATTGAACAGCCATCAGCGCATTGCGCTGACAGGAACGCCGATAGAAAACCGTTTGACGGAGCTTTGGGCCATTTTTGATTTTATCAATAAAGGTCTTTTAGGAAGCCTTCACCAATTTCAGAAGCAATATGTGCTTCCGATCGAAAAAGGGGAAAAACCGGACAAAATTCAAAAACTGCGCAGCATCATCAGGCCGTTTCTGCTTCGAAGAACAAAACGCGATGAGCATGTCGCATTGAATTTACCGGAAAAACAAGAACAAAAGGAGTACGTGCCGCTCACCGTCGAGCAGGCATCATTATATGAACAGCTTGTCAAAGACACACTTGAGGAAGTAATGAAAGCGGACGGCTTCGAACGGAAAGCACTCATTTTAAAAATGCTGGGCAAGCTGAAACAAATTTGCAATCACCCCGCTCTTTATTTGAAGGAAGAGGCTGTTTCTACTCTTCAAGGCCGATCTCATAAAATCGATAAGCTGCTTGAATTAGTTGAAGCTATTTTGAATCAAGACGAAAGCTGTTTAATTTTTACCCAGTACATTCAAATGGGGAAAATGCTGAAAAACTTGCTTGAAAAAACATTTAAAATAGACGTTTTATTTTTGCACGGAGGCTTATCCAAAACAGAAAGGGACAAACTTGTCGAGACGTTTCAAAATGGAGGCAGCCGCTTGTTTATTTTGTCGCTGAAAGCCGGAGGCACAGGATTAAATTTGACAGCCGCCAACCACGTCATCCATTTTGACCGTTGGTGGAACCCGGCCGTTGAAAACCAGGCAACCGACCGCGCCTACCGCATCGGCCAAAAGCGGTTTGTCCACGTGCATAAACTGATTACTACCGGCACAATTGAAGAGAAAATCGACGACATGATCGAGAAAAAACAAGCATTAAACGAAGAGCTGATCCAAAGCGACAACTGGATCACCGAACTTTCCACAGAAGAATTGAAGGACTTAATTGCACTCAGAAATGAAGAAAGACGATAAAGCGTGTCTGCATCGATCGAAAACGACTGAGGAATAAAAAAAGAGATAAAGCGTTAAGGTTTTTTTTAATGTAAAGCTTTTTAAAAAGTGACCGTGTCTACTTTAGCGACTTCTTTTATCAAAGTTTGAAAGCAAAGGGATTATTCCATTCTTAAGCTGTTAAAAAAGGAGGGAATCTTCTTGGCAAAAAAAGATTCTAAAACGGAAGCACATGCCCCGGAATGGGAAAAACTTTATGAAGAATTAATAAAAGCTGCAAATAAATAAGAACTCTTTTAACCACTCTTTTTGGGAGTGAGCAGCGGAGTCTATACACCACAAAAAAAGATCTTGGAGTCTTATCAATTTTAATGAGGCTGAGCTGAGGAAAAGACCGGAAGCTGGAAGCAGTCTCGACGAAACAGCATAAATACATTAAAAGGAAGCCAAGAATGGAGCGGTTGAAGCTTTTATAAAATGAAGCATCATTTTCATCTCTAAAAAATTTGAACAAAATGTATCAAAACGTCATTTCTAAAAAACGGCTGTTGCCTTTCATTAGCTGATAATTCCTTTCCTCTCAACAAAACAGCCAGCCTCAAAAAAACGGCTGGCCAAAGGTTGAGGGAGCTTTTAGGGGATGCCTTGTGATTTTTTCTTTTCACTGGAAGGAAAAAAGCGGACGACTTAGCTAACGGAAGTCCATTTTCGATTTGAGTCAAAAGGTGGACTTTTCTTCTCATAAGATTGATTTTCGTTTCTTCTGCGGAATCAAAAGCAAACTTACTTTACATCAAACATGCCTTATTTTGCTGAAGACGAAAAGGATTGTTTTTCCTCTAAAGTCAGACTTACTATGCCTCAGACTGTTCAGGTGCGGATTCCGGATCGAAAAGCTCTCTTGCCCGCATTCTTTGCGGCGGAGTGCCCATAAATCGAACGGAATCCGCAACAACTTCTGCTACGTACACTTTTTTGCCCTCGCTGTTTTCATAGTTGCGCGTTTGAATTCTTCCGATTACGCCAACGATCGATCCTTTCCGGCAGTAATTTGCAGTATTTTCAGCTGTTCGTCTCCAAAGTGTACAATGAACAAAATCTGTGTCGATTTCCCCTGCCGCATTGCGAAAGTTGCGGCTCACAGCCAGCGTAATATTGGCAACAGGAGCCCCTTCACTTGTATAGCGGATTTCAGGATCTTTCGTTAATCGACCGACGAGCGTCACATGGTTGATCACATCATCCCTCCCTTCTCGTAATGTGCACCCTTATTGTAGCTGAAGTTAAAAAAATAGAAAAATGTCTATTTTTAGATTTTTCCGCCTTTAACGACGTTGATTTTCTCATTTTCCTATAGCTATTTTTCGAAAATAAACAACGATTTATTAATTTTCGGGATTTTTCATATTTTTTGTCGCAATGAAGGAAAAATGATTCGACCCATAGATGTGTATGTTCTGCAAGAGCCTTGAGAAGATTGGAGAAGATTTCATTTGCTCATCGATGATTTCTTCTTTATAGCGAAGAGTTGTGTGGTCGTATGTAAACAATTGAACATAAAACTGCTTTTCTTGCATCCCAAACATTACCCGCAATATTGACAATTTATCCTCCATTTGAAAATATACATCAATTACCGCATCGCTCGGGATTTGAAAATAATGATAGCTAAGCTCATTTTCGGAAAAATCGCCAATCCTCAACATCATGAATTCCTTATTTCTAGTTCTATTTTCATGACCGCGGATAATATGAATTTTTTTGAGTTTATATTTCGTCATCAAATCCCCCCTTAGGCCTTTTTAAAAAAGTATAATCGTTAATGTAAAAATTATCTATATTTACGAAATATTTGTAATATATGTATTTTAGTTCATTTTTCCTATAAATTGTCGAAAATTCTCCTTATCTCTTGTTTTTTCTTCATTTTTTAATTTTGTTCTAATACTGAACGTTTATTTTATTGATCTTATTACGATCTGACGATGACTTCTTTTTCCTTTACCATATTTTTAATGGTATGGAAAAGTTGGTGGAATCGTGGACGCACAACAAAAATTTCAAATGAATATGAAATTTTTCCGAAAAGAAAAAGGATGGACTCAGAAACAGCTGGCCGAAAAATTGAATATGACAAGATCAGTAATCAGCAAATTGGAAACTGGAGTGCAGCAGCCTAGTCTGGAGCAGCTTGTTTCGATTAGTGAAGCACTCGAAATCAGCATTGATCATCTAGTTGGTCAAGGCGGTACCCCGAGCATGTTGGCAGAAGTGCTTGAACCGTATCGGTCAGAAAAACATTTGGAGGAAGTAATTGACTTTTTAATAAAACATCCCAATTTATACGATGCGATTAAAAAATTAGCGAAAACAAATCATAATCAACAGCAATTATCCCAGTATGTTGCTACGATGATTCATGAACTGTTGAAAATAGAGTAAAGGCTGACTTTTGTCAAGCCTTTTTTATTTTATGTTATAATAAAGCATAAACTCTAGTTGGGGGCCTTGAACCATGAAAACCTTTAAGCTTGTCGAATTGAAAGTTGAGAGGAAAGATCAGGAAAACCGCATCGAAAATTTACCTCTTGCTGATGGGCTGATCATTAATAAAGAGGACGGCGAAAATTCGTGGTTAATTGAGGCGCTTCTTTCTAAACAGTTTCGTCCTTATTTTGAACACCATTTGCAAAATAATGATGAACTCAAGCTTTTAGCCACGATTACTAAAAAAAATAATAGACCCGCTCATATCATTGCAAAAATTCGTTCGATCACTATGTTAAAGGATCATATTTCTGTCCTTTTTGACGGCAGAATCTATAATAACCGAACTTCCAAGCAGGAAGCAGAAATGGTCCTCAGAGAACTAATTTCAAAAGGTCTATCCGGACAAGAGCTGCTGGAGGCATTTAGTAAAACAATCCATAAAATCCATGATCCAAAAACTAAATGCCGATTTAAAAAAAATTGAATAGTCCTCCATGAAAAAGGATAGTCTTGCGTATTTTAATGTGAAAGCCAACAAAAATCCTGGCCAGATTTGCCTAGATGAAACCGCAGATGCTCCACATCTAATCAATTTTAACTTAAATCAGTTATGAGACACCTCATTTAACTCCTAAAAATAAAATAGAAGGCACGAACGGCCTTCTTTAATTATTGATTTTCTTGTTCTACGTTGTTTTCGTCGTTATTATCGTTAGTAGTATCATCTTGATTGTTATCGGCGCCTTCTTCATCATCTGGTGGCAATTCTTCATCTAATGTATTTCCGTTATTGTCTTCATCTGTTGGACCTAGATTTTCTTCTGTATCGTCATTATTATCCGGAGGGACCTCATTATTTGTATTGCACCCTGTCACCACCATCAACGCCATAAGCATGCTAATCAACATGAACATCCATTTCTTTTTCATATGATTGCTCCTTTCTTATTGTTCATACGTTCTTAACATGCCCAAGTATTTTTAACACATTCAACAAATTTTTCTAAAACACAGATTAAATTTTTTAACCTTCAGTATATGATGACATAGATTGAAGAAAGGATAAGAAGGAATATTCGTAAAAGAACGATTTCGAAAATAAACTTTTGCAATCCAACATTTTCATATCCAAATGTAAAAAAGAAGAGAAAACACCTCAGAAGGGTCATAATCGGGGAAAAACAAACGAAAGCAATATTTTCAACATCAGAAGAAATAAAAAATGAAGATATAGAGATGAATACACCGTACTGGAGAACATCGAAAATTTTGGGAGAGAATACAGAAAGAAGATCTTTTAAGATCAAGTACACTCAAAACGAGGTCAATACAACAGCCTCCTTGAAAACTTTTGAAAAAAACGGCTGTCTAATTTGCCTTTTTAATAAAAAACAGATGCCATTATAAGGCACCCGTTTATTTCACAGCAAACGTTAATTCAGCTTCACAAGCGATTTCGTCATCAACCTTTGCAATTCCTTTTGCTTTTCCGATCGGACCCCGCTGTACAATAATTTCCACTTCCAGTTTTAGTTGATCTCCGGGGCGTACTTGTCTTTTAAAACGGCATTTATCAATGCCAGCAAAAAGAGGGAGCTTCCCTTTATATTCTTCTTTCTTCATCATGGCAACTCCGCCTACTTGTGCCAGTGCTTCAACGATCAAAACGCCTGGCATAACCGGATAATCCGGATAATGTCCGTTAAAAAACGGTTCGTTAATTGTGACATTTTTGATGCCGACCGCCCGCTTGCCTTCCTCTAATTCAACAACTCGATCCACTAGCAAAAACGGATATCGATGTGGTATGATCTCTTTTATTTGCTGAATATCCAACATGAAGATGCCTCCTTAAGGATTAAAACGATAGTCTGTTTCCGCAGCTTTTTATGGCTCTAATGAACGATTTATGCCCCATTTTTTCGTCTCCCGATCTCCGGCATCTGAGCAATGCATCAGCTCGTTTCTTAGAACCAGTCTTGCAGAAGATCTTAACAAGAAGGAAAATTCCCCCAGCCTTTCATCAAGTATATTAGAATTACGCGTCCTTTTCAACAAGATCTATGATGTGCTGCCATGTAGACGGTTTAAGTGCATCTAATGGACGTCCGTCCCCCAACACTCCATATCCGATCATCGCACCGATTGCCATGCTGATGACCATTCCAAAAACAAGTAAAATGAGACGAAGCCAAATTGGAATAAGCCGGACTCGTGTGCGCGTTTTTCTCTTGACTCCGTCCTCTTTTTTCGCTTTTTTCCGTTCTTCCCTTGTTAAAATATCAACTTTTTCCTGAGCAGCCATCATAAAAACTCCCTTAAAAAAAATAACAAGTTTTAAAAAGCTGATACAGCAGCTTCTTTTAAGGTCAAAGATCAAAAAGACCTATTTCTATATTCACGCTAACACCCGTTTAAGGCTAGAGGTAAAACTTGTTAAATTGCATTTTGCCGATTTTCAACTGTTCAACACAATTGCAGAAATCGCCCTATTACCTCACCGTGTTGATTAGTCCAAGCATTTGATCGCCGATCGTGATTGACCGAGCATTTAGTTGGTAGGAGCGTTGTGCGATCATTAAGTCTGTAATTTCTTGAGTCAGGTCGACATTTGAGCTTTCCAGAGCCCCTTGCCGCATGCCGATTTCCGTCCGCAAATCCCCTTCCAAATTCGTCAGCACATCTGTGATGGGCACGTTTCCTAATTGCTGTAAGCCGTATATATTATTGCCGAGTGAAATCATCATGCTCGGACGATCTACTCTGACAACTCCAAGATTAACCGTTTGCGGTAGTTCTCCTTCATTCCGTGACGCTGCTGTAAGCGTCCCGTTTGCAGAAATGACAATATCTCGAATATCTCCGTCCAAGTAAATCGGGTTTTGATTTTCATCAAGCACTCGGTAGCCGTCTTTCGTCACAAGCATAAGGCGGTTCGTACCATCGTTTGCAGGAGATAAATAAAGAGCACCGTCTCTTGTATACCGGACCTCGCCGTCTACTTCCACTTGTAAAAACTGATCCTTGTGTAAAAGCGCAACATCTAACTCTCTGCCTGTCGTTTTAATAGCGCCTTGATGAAAGACAAGCTGTTTATCCAGTCTGGCGCCGACGCCAAGACGAAGGCCGTAATCAGTCAATCTGCCTGTTTCTTTTTGAAGATCCGGCTGATTGTTCAGCTCTTGTCTCATCAATTCGTGAAAGGTTGTGCTCGTTTTTTTATAACCGTTTGTATCGATATTCGCTAAGTTATGACCGATTGCATCCAATTGCTGCTGTAACTGATTCATCGTATTAGTCGCTGTAATCATTGAGCGGAGCATTTACAACACCTCTTTGTCAGCCGATGCGGCCGATTTCATTGACTGCTTTGTCCATACTTCTGTCATATGCTTGCAGCACCTTCTGATTTGCTTCAAAAGAACGATAGGCTGTCAGCATATCCGTATAAGCCCTTGCAACATCAACGTTGGAACGTTCAATATATCCTTGGCGCAGCACATATTGCACATTGCCGTTTCCAATTGCACTTGGCAGCTCTGTTCCGTCAGCCGTTCGAAACAAGCCGTTCCCTTCATTGACAAGATTGCGGACATCATCTTCAAACCGAATGTCGATCGTTTGACCTGTGTATTGTCCGTTTTCCAGAACTTCTCCTTCAGGCGTAATAGTAAAATCGTTTCCTTCAATAATAATCGGCGTTCCGGCTACAGACAGGACAGGGTTTCCTGCCATTGTCAGGCGGCCTTGCTCATCAATCGTAAAGTGGCCGTTTCTCGTATATTTCACTTCACCATTTCCCGCTTCAACAGCAAAAAAGAGAGTGCCTTTTAAATTCGTTTCTTCATGAATTGGAACCGCTTCTTCCACTAAAGCTACATCAGTCGGCAAATCAGTTGCACGGATATCCCCTTGGGTAAATAGTGGAATCAATTCTTGCATATAAACGCCTGTATTGACAGATCCAACTTCCGAAATATTTGTCACACCGTTTTTTGTTTCAATTCTTGACAAAAGCATTTCCGGAAAAGCCCGTATTGCAGCCCGGTCAGATTTATATCCCGGCGTGTTAGCGTTGGCTATATTGTTTGAAAGCATTTCCGCATGGCGCTGCTGTGTGAGCATTCCTGCTGCAGCTGTATAGAATCCTCGAAGCATGATTTTTCACCCCATCCAACAAATCCGACATGTTCTCCTAATTTTATATTATAAAGGACTTTTCGATGATTCTCATTACAATTTTTTTATTATCTTATAGGTAAAAGATCACAATTTTCTGATAGGTCTTTTATCTTCCGTCTCCTTTCCAAACTGTTCATAAAGAAAAATATCATTTGGATGTTGGGAGCTGAATGGGTATGTAAAAGCAGGATTGGTCTTTCAGATTTGAAAGTAAAAAAATCGGCGTAAAAGCCGATTTCTAAAAAACTTATTGCTACGATTTTGTTATATAAACTTTCTTTTTGGCAGTTTGTCCATGTTTTCAAGCATGATTCCTGTTCCGACAGCAACGCAGTGTAGCGGATCATCCGCTATGGTAACCGGAACCTTCAGCTCTTCAGACAAGAGCAGATCAAGCCCATGCAGGAGTGCTCCGCCGCCTGTTAAAATAACACCGCGGTCAATGATGTCTGCAGACAGCTCAGGAGGTGTGCGCTCCAACACATTTTTAGCTGCTTGAATAATGGCTTCGACAGGTTCTTTTAATGCTTGCTCGATTTCTTTCGACCTAATAGTGATCGTCCGAGGCAGTCCTGTGACCATATCACGACCCCGAATATCGATTTCTTCGTCGCGTGCACCTGGAAATACTGTTGCCGCTTTCACTTTAATATCTTCTGCAGTTCGTTCACCGATCAGAAGCTTATACTCCCGTTTAATATAATTTAAAATTTCAAGATCAAATTTGTCTCCAGCCACTTTCAAGGACGAGGCGGTAACGATATCACCCATGGATAGTACAGCTATGTCCGTCGTCCCGCCGCCAATATCCACCACCATGTTTCCACTCGGCTGGAAAATCTCCATCCCAGCGCCAATTGCAGCTACTTTTGGTTCTTCCTCTAAAAAGACTTGCTTGCCGCCGCATTTTTCAGCTGCCTCTCGGATCGCTTTCCGCTCCACTGAAGTAATGTTTGTCGGGCAGCAAATTAAAATCCGCGGCTTTGATATAATGCCTTTGACATTTAACTTATTCAAAAAATGTTTGAGCATTGTTTCTGTAATATCAAAATCTGCGATGACACCATCCTTCAGCGGGCGTATGGCAACAATATTGCCAGGTGTACGGCCAACCATACGTCTCGCTTCCTCGCCAACCGCTAACACCTTTCCGTTGTTGCGGTCAAGTGCCACAACAGAAGGCTCATTTAACACAATGCCTCTGCCCTTTACATGAATCAGCACATTTGCTGTTCCTAGGTCGATTCCTACATCTTTTGAAAACATATTACTATGATCCTCCCTTGCCAATCATCATCTCTCCAACTAATATCCTAATTTCTTATTGTATCATATAATTGCATAAAAAGTATGATTTTGTAAAAAAAGACAAGATTTTCGGAGAGTTTTGTCGGTTGGCGTCGAGAATCATCATCGTTTTATCGGTTCTTTTTGCTGTTCTTCTTTTTTATATTTTAATTTTGTTGCTTCTCCGCCACGAAGATGGCGAATCGATTTATGATAATCTAGTATTTTCTTTACTTCGTTTGCTAAATCAGGATTTATCTCCGGCAGCCTTTCCGTTAAATCTTTATGGACGGTACTCTTGGAAACGCCAAACTCTTTCGCGATTACACGAACAGTTTTTTTCGTCTCCACGATATACTTTCCAATCTTGATTGTGCGTTCTTTGATGTAATCGTGCACACCACTCGACCTCCCTAATGTGGATGTGAGAAGTGTGAAATGAGATTCGCATGCACAGTGTATACAGCTATATACATGATGTAGAATCTAAAGTTGCCATTTTTGCTGTATTGATCATCTATCTCCACGATCCCTCACCTCAAACACTCTCTTGTTAGGTTTGTAACATTTTATTAGCTTGGGTGAAGATATATTCTTGAAAAGTCAAGAAGGACAAGGGATTTATGAAAATTTATTTTCCACTTAAAGTCGAGGGCATGTTTCGACACTTTTCATTGATTAGTTTTTCGACGATATATGCCAATCATTTTCCGGGAAATATGTATAATTCCAGTGAAAAAAAGAAAACATCTGCTCCTTTTTGGAACAGATGTCGAGAAATGGAGAATGGTTTGATTCTTATGACAAAACAGAAAAACATTTTTGATGAGCTCTTCGGCAATGTGGACAAGTTCTCTCTTGCTTTTTTATGTTCCTAAAATATTTGACTTGTTCAGGCTTTTATTAGCGCAGATACCGAAATTGTTCAGACCTTATCGGGTCTATTTAATAAAATTTCGTTCAATGATCATATATGTTCACTTTCCAAACTTTCGTTTATTCATCATATATGCCAGCTCCGACTGATATTTGGCGCATGATGCGCATCTGCTCAAAATAAAGCTTTTGAGCCTCTTGAACGGAAACCGGCTGAAAGCGAATCTTTGCCCCTGGCACCGCTTGAGCAACGTACATCAAATCCACTGTAATGACTGTTCCGATTCTCGTATATCCGCCCGTTGTTTGCCGATCAGCCATTAAAATGATCGGCTGTCCGTCAGCAGGTATTTGAATTCCGCCAAGGGGAGCAGCTTCCGACAAAATGTCGGCAGGCTTTCTATGAGAAATTTTCGGCCCTTTCAGCCGATAGCCCATTCTGTCCGATTGCGGTGTGACTTCATATACAGAAGAAAAGAAAGTATCGATTCCTTCTTTTGTAAACGCCTCTTCATGTGGACCCGGGACAATGCGAATGGTCATGTGCTTTTCGTATTTCGGGATAAGGGAAGGGGATAACATTCGGCCAATCGTGCTTGTTTTTACAGCATCCGAACCCATGATTACATCCCCTTTTTGAAGGGCTCTTCCATTTAATCCTCCTATTCCCGCTTTTAAGTACGTTGATTTGCTCCCCATGACCTTAGGGACGTTAATTCCGCCTGCGATTGCGATATAGGCTCTCGCTCCGCTTTTTAAACCGGTAAAAGAAAGTTGATCTCCCTTTTTCAGCAGCACGCTTTTCCATAACGGAGCGTCTTTCCCATTGATTTTTGCCGCTAGATCGCCTCCGCATATCGCAATCACAATATCACGGACGGCCCTTAAGGAAGGACCTGCGATTGTTGCTTCCAGCACCGCTTCATCTTTTCGGTTGCCGACTAAAAGATTTGCGATTTGCATGGAAAACGAATCCATAGCGCCGGCAACAACAACTCCGTATTGCTGATAGCCCGTTCTTCCTAAATCTTGAACAGTCGTTAACAAACCAGGCTTTTCAACTAACAATATTTCTTTCATCTTTTTTCGCTCCCGGATTGACAATACGAATATTTTCTTCTTCCAGTCTGCTTTTTAAAGCTTCAGCGAATGCTAATGCCTTCGGACCGTCGCCATGGATGCAGATTGTATCAGCTTGAATGGGGATGTCTTGCCCGTTTATTGCCGCTACTTTTCCCTCCTTCACCATACGGAGAACTCTTTCTACCGCTTCCTCTGGATCGTGTATGATTGCATTTTTTTCTGATCTTGAAGTTAATGTTCCGTCAGGCTGATACGTTCTGTCGGCAAAGACTTCATGCGCGACCGTAAGCCCGATCTTTTCCCCCGCACGGCAAAGGGCGCCTCCTGAGAGTCCATATAGGATAAGCGACTCGTCAACATCTTTTACTGCTTGAGCAATCGCCTCCGCTAACGCCTTGTCTTTTTCAGCCATATTGTATAGAGCACCGTGGGGCTTCACATGGTTCAGCTTCATCCCTTTTGATGCCGCCACAGCCTGCAAAGCTCCAATTTGATAAACGACCATATTGTAGACTTCCTCAGGAGATACTTTCAATTCCCTTCGTCCGAATCCGGCTAAATCGTTCAACCCTGGATGAGCGCCTATCGCCACATCAAACTTTTTCGCAAGCTCTACAGTCCGCATCATGACATTATGGTCGCCGGCATGAAATCCACAAGCAATGTTGGCTGAAGAAATACAGCGAAGCAGTTCTTCATCATTGCCAATTTTAAAATGGCCGAAGCTTTCCCCTAAATCGCTGTTTAAGTCAACAGATATCATGTTTCTGCCGCCTCCTTTTTATATTTGACCACTTTATATGAACCCTTTAGCACCTGCTGTTCAATTTTTTCATATTCTCTTTCCGTAATGGGGACAAATCGGATGTAATCGCCGGCTTTTAGCAATGTTGGATCTTGTTTCTGCGGATCATACAATTTGACAGGCGTTCTCCCGATGATTTGCCAGCCTCCCGGTGTTTCCAAAGGATAAATCCCTGTTTGCTCCCCGGCAATTCCGATTGAACCGGCAGGAATTCTAGATCTGGGTGTCTTTTTCCTCGGCGCCGCAATTCTTTTGTCCATTCCGCCTAAATATGGAAAACCTGGAACAAACCCAATCATATAAATCAAATAATCGGAGGATGAATGAATCTTCACTACTTCTTCTTCCGACAATCCATTCGTTTCAGCAACAAACTGAATATCTGGTCCTGCCTCCTTGCCATATAATGTCGGAATTTCAATGACTATTGGATCCGGCACTGGCATGCTTTCTATCTTTTCTCCAATTTTTAAAAGCTTTTGAGAAAGTTCATCGTACGAAATAATATTTGGTCGATAAAAAACAGCAAGGGTGGTGTAAGCAGGAACCCATTCGACTATTCCTTCAATGCGGATTTGTTCCAGCCGATATACATATTGGCGGATTTGTTGATAAATTGCTTCGGAAATCTCCGTGCCGAATTGAATGATGATTCCTGTATCACCAAGCGGTTGAATCGAAAATTCCACCGTTTCCACCCTCCTTTTGAAAAAGTGCTTTTACGCAGCAAAACACTTACTTTTGCTGCTTCTGCGTAAAGCTTGTCAATCCGGCCAAAACGGCTGCTGCGGATGTTTTTTTCAGCACTGGTGGATTGCTGCTGTTAAGCAAGTTTTCCAGTCCACATAAACCGTTAATCGAAGCGTTCGTATCAAAAAGAAATCGGCATAAAATGCCCCTATCACTCAATGGAAGCAAACATTTATTTAATACTCTGGTACGCAATTAAAATATACATACTCGCAGATGGCAGATCTGATTGAATTTCTTTCGCTGCACAAACTGCCAGAAAACAGGATCGCCCATAATCATGCAGCGAACACTTTTCCGCAGGAAAACTCAACATCAGTCTATAGATTCAAACAAATTTAAACAGTCGAACAATCATGTTCTAAAAAAGGATTGCAGTTTGGCTAAAAAGACGCTTTTTTCTCAACTGGCGAATGAAAAAGAAGCTAAAATACTATATTGCGAGCGGAGACACTGTTAATACGTTCAATCGGCTACACGTTTCCCCACTATCACTAAATCTCGCTCAACACCGTCCAGTACCGCCACACGGGGAAAGTGCCCCCAATCGCGGAATCCATTTTTGTAAAACAGCTTTAAGCTCGGGATGTTGTGCTTGAAAATAAAGCCAAGCAAATTTTTTATTTGGAGGCTTGGAGCCTTTTCTATAGCGGTCTTCAAGGCAAAATCGCCGATTTGTTTTCCCCGGTACTGTTCATCAATGTAAATGCTAATTTCCGCAGTTCCGTTATAAGCAGGCCTTCCATAAAAGGATTGAAAGCTGAGCCAGCCAGCAACGCTTCCATCCTGTTCGATCATCCACAACGGTCTCGTTTTTGGATTGTGCTCATGAAACCACTGTATGCGGTCTTCCACTGAAATAGGTTCAGTATCAGCTGTCACCATCCGGCTTGGGATCGTTGAATTGTAGATCGAGACGATTTTAGGCAAGTCATGTATCGTTGCATCTCGAAAGAGAATATTTTCCACGTGCTTCTTCCTTTCTCTTGCTTAGATTGATTCTATTATATATGGAATAAAGTGAATTTTCGATCGCTTCACATTATGTTTTTAAAAAATGCTTCGGCAAGCCTGCTTTCTCGCTTGCACCTTACCGTACGTTGTTTCTTGTACCGTTTATGAAAAATTTTTCGGTCTGTTCTTTATGAAGAATTCAGCAGCCTATGCTCATTTAATTTTTACCAGATATGATTTAGACAAAAAAAAACCTACTCGTTTGAGTAGGATTGTATTAGTTAAGGTTTAGTTGTAGAATTATCAGATTTTTCTTGTTCTGAATTTTCCTTTGACTGAGATTGTTCTTCATCAGGCTGAGTTTCATCTGATGGGGCTGTTTCGTCTGAAGTAGCTTCCTCTCCATCTTTATTATCTTCTTTTTGTGCTGCCCCGTCAGAAGGCTCTTCAACAGATTTTTCAGTTAAACTTGTTAACGGCTCGTCCATGTAGTTTAATGGATTGTAGGCTTTACCGTCTTTGCGGATTTCAAAGTGAACATGGACGCCAGCGTCTTTATTGAATTGGTTTTTCCCAGCTTGTCCGATAATTTCTCCTTGTTTAACTTTGTCGCCGACCTGTACTTTCGTATCGGCAAGCGATTGGTAAATGGTTTTTACACCGTTTTCATGTTCAATTTCTACGACATATCCTAAAAGAGAATCTTTTTCAGCTTTTGCAACCGTTCCGCTTAAAGATGCAGTGACTTCAAATGCTTTTCCATCATTTGATGCGATATCGATACCTTGGTTTGGATGGTATGTGTTATTATGGAAGACAAGTGCCGTTTCTTGTTCTTTTTCTGAAGCATTAAAGTCATAAAAGTTTGTTACTACTTTCACAGCATCAGGATCGATGGCCGGCATTTTGAAGTTTTCGACGGATTGATTTACTTCCACCGATTGATCTTCATTATAGGAAACGTCTGTACCATCGTCCGTTGATAAATCGTTTGCATCATTGTTGTGGATTGCTTGATACCATAAAACGGCTGTTAAAATAACGGCTGCACTGACTAAATAAATAGCAGGAAAAACCCATTTTTTTCTGAAAAACTGTTGGAACTTCGAGCCTTGAGAAGTACGTTTCTTTTCTTCCTCTCTCATTGTTCATCACCTCAGCAACCATTGTGAACAAGTTTGAGAGAATCTATACATCAAAATAAAATTTTTCTTTTATTTTTTGCTATTTGTTTTTTTCTATGCATATTGTTGAAAAATATTTGAAGGAGTTTGGATCATGAAGAAGTTTGCGGTATATGTAATCAGTATTTTACCGATTATGTATATGGCGGTCATTTGGATCTTATCTAGCTATCCAGCTGACACTTTCGTCAAAACGCCGTTTTCGTTCGACCATTTATTGAAAGAGTCGCTTCATCTCATTGAGTTCGGAATTCTTTATTGGCTTTTCATTTTCGCCTTCGCTGTCCATGAAAAGCTTACAGAAAAATTAAGTTTCGCCTCAGCGATGATCGCTGTTTTTTACGGGCTGTGTGATGAAATTCATCAATATTTCGTTCCTTCAAGATCTGCGACAATCATTGATCTTATTAAGGATACAATCGGTGTTTTCGTATCCTACTATATCGTCAAAATCTTTTATTTCCAAAAAGACGAATCGAAGCTAAAAACGTTTTTTTGCAAATTAGCAGCATTAAAAAGAGGGGGTGTCTAATAAGTCGTTTTTACGGCTTATTGGCGCCCCCATTAATGTTTTAGAAACGTTGATATATCGGTGTTTATGATTTTTTGTTTTCAATGGGGATTTGACTTTCTGGACAGCCCCTCTAAAAAAGAATTTATCGAGTCGATCAACATTTCATTTAGTTCGAAATGAAGTTGGCAGCTTAATGGCACTATCAGCAGTTGCCCTAAAGAAACATATGTGAGAAAACCGATTACCGATTTTCTTACAAAACGCACCGATTTTTTATTTTTTCGCCATATATTTTGATAAAAACGGGTTGGCTTGCGAAATTTCAATTCCCTGGTAGTAATGTGAGACAATCTCTTTATAATTTTTCCCTTCCTGCGCCATAAAATTGGCACCGTACTGACTCATGCCGACTCCGTGTCCGTATCCTTTTGTCGTAACAATAATTTGGTCGCCTTTCAATGTCCACGAAAAATCCGTTGACCTTAGACCTAGCTTTTCTCTTATTTCCCTTCCAGTAAACTTTTTCCCGTTAATTTCGACTAGAGCGACCCTGTGTCCTGGCGTCCTTTCGATAATTTTTCCAATTGAATTGCCTTTCCCTATTTTAATCCCTAATTTTTGTTCAAACTCTTGAACGGTAAATACCTCCCTAGCGAGAAATTTTTCCGATTTCTCATCCCAAGGGCTTTCCACGCTTTTTAAATAAGGAAGGGCGTTCGGCCAAATGGCCTCCGAATTTTCCGTATATCCATTGCTCGTTGAAAAAAAAGAAGCATCAATCGGCTTGTCGTCATACGTTAAAATTTGGCCTCTTGTTTCGGCAACAGCTTCTTTAATCTTTTTTATTTTCCAATCAAAATCTTTTTTCCAAATTCTCCTTAATTCTTCTTCATTTTTATAAACTTGATGGAGCTCAGTATCCGTGACTACCGCTCCTTCGGGAGAGCCGACATTTTGGCCCGTAAACAGCTCTTTCACGATGTACGTTCTAGCAGCTAAAGCTTGAGCCTTTAACGCTTCTTTTTCAAATTCTGCGGGCATCTCGGCGGCGACAACACCGACCACATATTCTTCAAGCGGAACTTCATCAATTTTTTTTTCTTGGGAACGATAAATTGGTACAGAAACTTTTGATTCCTTTTGTAGCACATCCGTTGTTTCCTTCTCGGCTAGTTCCTCGCCAAGCGTAGCTTTCGTCTTTTCGGCAAACGGGGCTACCAGCAAACTTGGCACCATCAAAATAATGAAAAATATTGCTGCAAAAAAAAGAAAGAACGGTTTCACTCGTTTCATATTACAGCCCCCATTTCTTTTATCGCTGACTTTAGTAAAGTTTATGGGGAAGGACAACCTTTTATGACTGAAATCGGAGATGCTGTTTGCAGGGGGAGTTTTATGTATAAAACGAAAAAATATGAAAAAAATAAGCGGGTAATACGAAAAAGAAGCTAGCATCTCCCTAAAAGAGGCTAGCTTCTTTTGTGAAATTATACATTTAAATTCGTTGCAACGGCTTGTTGTTCAATTGCCGGGATGTCTGCTTCATCATTGACGCGTTCAATATCTGCGCCAAGCTCTTTTAACTTCTCATGAAAACGGACGTAGCCGCGATCTAAATGCTTCAGCTCCGTAACCCGTGTATACCCTTCTGCAGCAAGCCCAGCTAAAATTAATGCAGCTGCCGCTCTTAAATCGGTTGCCGTTACTTCTGCACCTTGAAGCTTTACAGGACCGTTGATGATACAAGAGCGGCCTTCGATTTTAATATCTCCGTTCATACGACGAAATTCTTCTACATGCATAAAGCGGTTTTCAAATACCGTTTCGGTAATTACGCTAGTTCCGTTTGCCTGAAGCAGCAGGGCCATCATCTGAGACTGCATGTCAGTAGGAAAACCTGGATGAGGCATTGTTTTAATATCCACTGCCTTCAATGTTTCCGGACCAATGACACGAATGCCTTCTTCTTCCTCGATAATGGTTACGCCCATTTCTTCCATTTTCGCAATTAATGATGTCAAATGCTCCGGAACTGCTCCTTTTACAAGAACATTCCCTTTCGTAATGGCAGCAGCAACCATAAATGTTCCTGCTTCAATACGATCTGGAATAATTAAATGCTTTGCACCGTGCAAGGAATCTACACCTTCAATTCTGATAGTACCAGTGCCTGCGCCGCGGACATTTCCGCCCATTTTGTTTATAAAATTCGCAAGGTCGACAATTTCAGGTTCCTTTGCACAGTTTTCGATTACAGTTGTTCCTTCTGCAAGTGCGGCTGCCATCATAATGTTTTCTGTTGCGCCGACACTTGGGAAATCCAAATAAATTTTGGCTCCGCGAAGTCTGCCATTCACTTCTGCGTCAATAAAGCCGTTGCCGACTTTTATCGTTGCACCCATCGCTTCGAAGCCTTTCAAGTGCTGATCAATCGGACGGGATCCGATGGCACATCCTCCCGGCAAAGCAACACGTGCACGGCCTTTGCGGGCAAGAAGAGGTCCCATAACAAGCACAGATGCACGCATTTTTCTAACATATTCAAATGACGCTTCCGTTAAAAGCTCTCCGCATGCATCGACAACTACTTGATTACCATCAAAACGAACCTCTGCTCCGAGATAGCGGAGAACTTCGTTTATCGTGTAAACATCGGAGAGCTTAGGAACATCACAAATTTCACTCTTTCCTTCACTAGCTAATAAAGATGCAGCGATGACAGGTAAAACGGCATTTTTAGCTCCTTCGATCTTTACTGTACCGTTTAACTTTCGACCGCCGCGGACGATGATTTTTTCCAAGGTATTCCCCTCCGCGTCCCATTTTCTCTATATTAATATTCAGTTGTAATAATAGGTGTTCCTACTGTTACAGTAGTTCTTTCGCCCATTCCTGCACTTCTGAGCGAAATTTGAATGTTCATCTTTCCATTTTTCGTTTTAATAGAATGATCCCAATCGTTTGTAAAACCGGATATGGAAACGAAGCGTTGCTCGTTTAAGCTTTCCACCGGTTTTGCATGAAACCTTTTTAAAAGGTTATTTGCCTCAAAAAACAAAACACCTTTCATCTTATCATCTGTATAGCCTTTGACACAAGTGAAAAATGTAGGATTTCCTGGAATTTTGTCGAAAATGTGACGGTTAAAATAGCGCTCCAGCTTCATCCATGCACGGCCATTCCAACGTTTCCCTGTTGCTTCATATATAACTTGAATTTTCGGGCTTGCTTTTGCATGAGGTTTAATAATTTGCAATGTTTCAGTGATCTGCTTATCGCTGTTGTAATAAGTGCCGGTCCACTTTTCAAAATTACCGTTTTCCAAGTAAGACCAATTAAATTGACGAAACTGTGTGTAGATTCGTTTCACTTTTTTGCTATTTTGGGGAAAAGAAAATTTTGCAAAAATTGACCATTCTGCCACATCTATGTTTTGTTGCTGAAATTGCTCCACGATTTCCTCTACGTGAATATCGTGTCTTTCAGCATTCGTTCGTTCTGTGTGCCAAGCTGACAAAAGAAAACCGAATAAAAATATGAAAATAAAGACAAAATATAAATTTTTCACCGCCATCACCCTTTCCTTATTAAAAGTGTTGCCGGAAAGGGTTTTGGCATACGTGGAAAAAGTCGTCAAGATTAGACAACAGCCTTTATGTATTCATTGTCCCTCGACATGTTTAAAAAAGATATTGCAGCTGCTGTGACCAAAAAAAATAGTTCAAGAAAAAATTGCTCACTGATGACGCAATGGCGATGGTCAATAAAATGAGCAAAAGCCTTGTCTCGACAACTCTTCCTTTACGAATGATTTTTTCAATTTGAAGAGCCTGTAAAGCCCGCCAAGTTAGAAAAATAAATACTAAATTTACTATGATGCTAATGAGCGCCTGCTGGCCTAGCCCCGCCACATTACTCCTCCTTCCGAAATCTTCCTTTCTTGTTTCACAAACCCACTTTATTATATAAAAATCTTTCCTATTCATGCACACTTTTTATTTGATTTTGTGAAAAACAATGGTTAGGCAGTTTTTTCATGTTGTTATTTCTTATAAATGAAGCATTCATTGATGTGGAATGTAGATAGGAGGTCAATTCGTTATTTTTGGATTTGCAGTTTTAGAGTTGAATGATGCGATTACATGTTGTCCATTTTTTGCTGTCAATAAAAGTAAGTTGCCGATTTTTTGCATCCAGGCTAGAGCCAACATTGCAAAATAGCCATGATCATGATTTCTTAGTTTTTTCAAAAAAGACGGCCCGAACTTAAACGCCGGGACGTCTTAAATGAGAAATTAGAAGTTCTTCTTCGCCACGTTAATACGATTGATGGCACGTTGCAGCGCCAGCTCAGCACGTTTAAAATCTATGTCTTCCTGCCCTTGGCCTTTGCGCTGCAAGCGTTCCTCAGCACGTTTCTTTGCAGCTTCCGCGCGGGCAACATCGATATCTTCAGCTCTTTCAGCTGCTTGTGCCAAGATCGTGACTTTATCAGGGCGAACTTCCAAAAAACCTCCGCTGACAGCCACGAGTTCTGTATTATTTCCTTTTTTCAGCCGAACTGCGCCAATTGCAAGCGGCGCAACCATTGGAATATGACCAGGCAAGATTCCAAGCTCGCCGCTTTGAGCTTTGGCGCTGACCAATTCTATATCCGCATCATAAACTGGGCCATCGGGAGTGACGACACTGACTTGTACGGTCTTCATATTCAGTTCCTCCTAGGGTCCCAAAATATTATACTTCAACGCCCATTTGCTTCGCTCTTTCAAGGACATCTTCAATTGTGCCCACTAAGCGGAACGCATCTTCAGGAATGTGGTCGTACTTACCTTCAAGAATTTCTTTAAATCCACGTACAGTTTCTTTTACAGGCACATATGAACCAGGCTGTCCCGTAAACTGCTCAGCAACGTGGAAGTTTTGTGATAAGAAGAATTGGATTCTTCTAGCACGATGTACAACAAGCTTATCTTCATCTGAAAGCTCGTCCATACCAAGGATTGCAATAATATCTTGCAACTCTCTATATCTTTGCAATGTTGCCTGAACTTGGCGGGCAACGTTGTAATGCTCTTCACCGACGATTTCCGGAGCCAATGCACGTGACGTTGAAGCAAGTGGATCCACCGCTGGATAAATACCCATCTCTGACAGCTTACGGTCAAGGTTTGTTGTCGCATCTAAATGTGCGAATGTTGTAGCCGGAGCAGGGTCTGTATAGTCGTCAGCAGGCACGTAAATCGCCTGAATCGATGTAACAGAACCTACGTTTGTTGATGTAATCCGCTCCTGCAATTGTCCCATTTCTGTCGCAAGCGTCGGTTGGTATCCAACAGCAGAAGGCATGCGTCCAAGCAACGCAGATACTTCGGAACCAGCTTGTGTAAAGCGGAAGATGTTGTCGATGAAGAAGAGAACGTCTTGCCCTTGCTCATCACGGAAATATTCAGCCATTGTCAAACCTGTTAATGCAACGCGCATACGCGCTCCAGGCGGCTCGTTCATTTGTCCGAACACCATTGCTGTTTTGCTGATAACGCCGGAGTCTTTCATTTCAAAGTATAGGTCGTTTCCTTCACGAGTACGCTCCCCAACTCCAGCAAATACGGAAATACCGCCGTGCTCTTGTGCAATGTTATTGATCAGCTCTTGGATTAAAACCGTTTTTCCAACTCCTGCACCGCCGAACAAGCCGATTTTTCCACCTTTAATATATGGAGCAAGCAAGTCAACAACTTTGATTCCTGTTTCCAAAATTTCAACTTGTGTTGACAGCTGTTCAAATTTCGGAGCAGGCTTATGAATTGGATCCCGGCGCGCTTCCGCTGGAATCGGGTCTCCAAGGTCAATATGTTCCCCTAACACATTGAATACCCGTCCTAATGTGACATCTCCAACTGGCACGGAGATTGGAGCGCCTAAGTCTTCGACTTCCATTCCGCGCGTTACGCCGTCCGTTGAAGCCATAGCGATTGTCCGAACGGTGTCATCCCCTAAATGAAGCGCTACTTCCAACGTTAAATCAATGTCTACCTCGTTTTCATTGCGCGCTTTATGTGAAATTTTTAGGGCGTTATAAATTTCCGGCAAATGTCCGCTTTCAAACTTTACGTCCACTACCGGACCCATTACTTGAACTACGCGTCCTTTCATGTTCCTGTTTCCCTCCTAACGTACTGTTTCAGTGATCTATTCAAGCGCTGATGCCCCGCCAACAATTTCTGTAATTTCTTGCGTAATCGCTGCCTGACGAGCTCTGTTGTAGGAAAGAGTCAGCGTATTGATCAGTTCCTTTGCGTTGTCTGTTGCATTCTTCATTGCCGTCATTCTCGCAGCATGTTCGCTCGCTTTGCTGTCAAGCAAGGCGCCGTAAATTAAACTTTCAGCATATTGCGGCAAAAGCACTGCCAAAATGTCTTCCTGAGACGGTTCAAATTCATAAGACGTCATTTTTTTATTCGCAGCGATGTCCGAAAGCGGCAGCAGCTTTTTCTCCGTTACTTCCTGCTGGATGGCGCTGACATAATGGTTGTAGAACATATAAATTTCATCTACTTTTCCATCCTCGAACAGCTTGACTGTATTGGAAGCAATTTCTTTAATATCCGAAAAGCTTATATCATCGCCTAATCCGACAATTTCTTCAACGACAGGCATACCGCGTTTTTTGAAAAAATCGCGGCCGACTTTTCCGATGGCAATCACGGCATATTCATCCGTCGAACGATGCCGTTCTTGAATCGTTTGATAAACGGCGCGCAGCACGTTGCTGTTAAACGCACCGGCAAGCCCGCGATCTGATGTAATGACAACGTATCCTGTCTTTTTGACCGGACGCTTTTCAAGCATCGGGTGGCTTACGTCCGTACTCCCAAGGGCGATGTTTGCCACAACTTCTTGAATTTTTTCCATATAAGGCACAAATGACTTGGCGCTGGTTTCCGCCCGATTCAGCTTCGAAGCTGAAACCATCTCCATCGCCTTTGTAATTTGGCTTGTCTTCTTCGTCGAATTGATGCGTGTTTTAATATCGCGCAACGATGCCAAAGGTTCTCACCACCTTTTTGAAAAATAGCCGATCATGTTTTGAAAACGGCTGTGAAAAGAATCCCCGTATTTTCACAGCCTTATCGTTCTTTATTCAGAAACTGCAAAAGTTTTTTTGAATCCTTTGATGGCTTTTTCCATTTTCTCGTCTTCAGGCAGATTTCCTGTCGAACGGATTTCTTCAAGAAGCTCTTTTTCATTTTGATCTAAATAAGCATAAAATTCTTCTTCAAAGCGGCGAATATCCTCAACAGGAATATCATCTAAAAATCCTTTTGTTAAGGTGTAAAGGATCATGACTTGTTTTTCAACTGGGATCGGCTTGTTGATGCCTTGCTTCAATACTTCAACTGTACGCATACCGCGGTTTAACTTCGCCTGAGTTGCTTTATCTAGATCTGAACCGAATTGAGCGAATGCTTCAAGCTCTCTATATGCTGCAAGGTCTAACCGAAGCGTACCCGAAACTTTTTTCATCGCTTTGATTTGCGCTGCACCGCCGACGCGGGAAACGGACAATCCGGCGTTTACCGCAGGGCGCACACCTGAGAAGAATAGGTCAGATTGCAAGAAAATTTGTCCGTCTGTAATGGAAATTACGTTCGTAGGAATGTAAGCTGAGATGTCGCCAGCCTGTGTTTCAACAAATGGTAATGCCGTCAAAGATCCGCCGCCTTTTGCATCGCTAAGTTTTGCTGCGCGTTCCAATAGACGGGAGTGCAAGTAAAAGACATCCCCAGGGAACGCTTCACGTCCAGGTGGACGGCGTAGTAATAGAGAAAGCTCACGGTAAGCGGCAGCTTGCTTTGAAAGATCATCATATACGATAAGGACATGTTTTCCTTGGTACATAAAATATTCGCCCATAGATACACCGGCATATGGGGCCAAATAAAGCAATGGAGCCGGTTGAGACGCAGATGCCGTTACAACGATCGTATAATCTAATGCACCGTGTTTACGGAGTGTTTCAACAACATTTCGAACTGTTGATTCTTTTTGTCCGATCGCAACATAAATACAAATCATGTTTTCTTCTTTTTGGTTAATGATTGTGTCGATCGCAATTTGTGTTTTACCTGTTTGACGGTCACCGATGATGAGCTCGCGTTGTCCGCGGCCAATTGGGATAAGAGCGTCGATCGCTTTAATACCCGTTTGCAGCGGTTCATGAACAGATTTCCGGTCCATGACGCCTGGGGCAGGGCTTTCAATCGGACGTGTTTTTGTTGTTTCAATCGGGCCTAACCCGTCCACTGGTTGTCCAAGCGGATTTACAACGCGGCCGATCAGCTCTTCTCCAACAGGAACTTCCATAATCCGTCCTGTTCTTCTCACTTCATCGCCTTCACGAATGTCTTTAAAAGGGCCTAAAATAACAATACCGACGTTATTTTCCTCAAGGTTTTGGGCTAATCCCATAACGCCGTTTGAAAATTCGACAAGCTCACCGGCCATGACATTGTCGAGGCCATGAGCACGTGCGATCCCGTCACCTACTTGAATAACTGTGCCGACATCGCTAACTTCTATTTCAGACTGATAGTTTTCAATTTGCTTTTTTATCAGTGCACTAATTTCTTCAGCTTTGATGCTCATGAGTTTCACCCCTATCTACGAACTTTTCGCTAAATTCCGCCCGATGCGTTCGAGCTTACTCTTGATGCTACCGTCAAAAATACGATTGCCGATTTGAAGTTTCAGTCCGCCAATTAAGTTCTGATCAATGACGTTTGTGATTTTAAGCGATTTTTTTCCGACCTTTTGCGCAAATACTTCTGAAAGAGCCTGCTTTTCTTCATCCTTCAACGGACGGACGGAGTAAACCGTTGCTTCTGCTGTTTGCTGTTCTTCATTTGCAAGCTCCACAAAGTTATCTACAAGTTCAGGAACTAAGCGGATGCGATGGCGATCGATAAGCAGAAGAAGAGTATTGATAATTTCAGCACTCAATGAAGAAAACGCTTCATTGACCAATGATTTTTTATTTTCGAGCAACACCTTCGGATGCTCTAAAATTTGCAGCAATTTTTGATTTTCAATAAACACCTGCTTTACAATCCGCAATTCTTCTTCAAACTGCTTCACTTGATTTTTTTCCTTTGCAATTTGAAAAAGAGCTGACGCATAGCGCTTTGCCACTCCGCCAATCATAACTGTTCTCCTACCTCTTTAATATAATCATTGATCAGCTTCTCTTGCTCAGCTTCATTCAATTCTTTTTCAATCACTTTAGAAGCAATAAGAACGGATAATGATGCCACTTGATTACGCAATTCAGCAACGGCTTGCTCTTTTTCGTGTTCGATTTCTTTCTTGGCTGCTTCTTTCAGTCTTTCTGCCTCCGCACGAGCCGCTTGGATGATATCTTCTTTTTGCTGTTCGCCGAGTTTTTTCGCATTTTCAACAAGCTCCTGTGCTTCGATGCGGGCTTGCTTTAATAGCTCACGCTGCTCTTCGGCAAGCTTTTTGGCTTCCGCATGCTTTTCTTCCGCAGCGTTTATTTCATTTGCAATAAATTCTTCCCTCTGTTTCATAATGCCCATAAGCGGACCAAAAGCATATTTTTTGAGCAATGCTAACAAAACTAAAAATACAACGAGCTGAACGAGCATATCTCCTGCTGCGAAGCCTCCAGCTCCGAGGGCAAATTCAACTGTTAACACGGCTTCGTTTCACTCCCTTCAAAACTTCCGTTTTCCAACTACCGGCTATATTGGGACTCTGTTACCATTCACAACATAAAGGAATGGCGAAGATGCTTAAATAACTTCGCCATTTCCTCTTTTTCACTTGCTGTCCTTTCGATTCGGACTTCACGCAAATTAATTGCATGCCGATTTCTAAAAAGCCTTTTTCAACACCAATCTGGGCAAGGCTCTTTTGAAATTTTCAAATTACGCACCAAAAGCCATAAATGCAATAACAACCGCGATAATCGGAATCGCCTCAACCAACGCAACCCCGATAAACATAGTAGTTTGAAGCATACCGCGCGCCTCAGGTTGACGAGCAATACCTTCTACTGTACGAGATACGATAAGTCCGTTACCAATACCAGCACCAAGTGCCGCTAAACCAATTGCAATTGCAGCTGCTAATAAATTCATGAATAAAGTCCTCCTTTATTTGTTTAAAAATAATTTTTTAGCACAAAAATTATGATGAAGTCATTTATTTTTAATGGTCATGGCTAACTTTATGCGCCATATAAACCATTGTTAACATTGTAAAGATAAAAGCTTGGATTGCACCTACAAAAATACTGAATGCTTGCCACGCCATCATCGGAATAATTGCCCCGATGAAGCCGAATGCTCCGCTAGTTGCCAAGCTGACAAGCAGACCTAGCAAAATTTCCCCAGCATAGATGTTACCGTAAAGACGAAGACCAAGCGTCAACGTGTTTGCAAACTCTTCAATAATTTTAAGCGGGAACAAAAACGGCAGTGGCTTGAAAAAGTCGCTTCCATAGGCGGAAAAGCCTTTTAATTTAATCCCGTAATAATGCGATAAACCGACGACTAAAATGGCCAGTGTCAGCGTTATGGTAGGATCAGCCGTAGGCGATTTCCACCAAAGCTTATGGTCAACAACGATAGCGAATGGTAGACCAAGCATATTGGAAACAAAAATGTACATGATGAGCGTCATTCCTAAAGTAAGGAATCGGCCGCCTGTCTGCCAGTCCATCGTGCTGTTAATAATGTTTTTCACAAAATCCATGACCCATTCCAAAAAGTTTTGCATACCCGTTGGCTTCATTGCCAAAGAGCGGGTCGACAATACGGCGATGATAAATACAATTGCGCTAGATACAAGAATCATTAAAATATTGGACAAATTAAATTCAAGCCCTAATAATTTTACTATCGGCGCTTCGTGACCCAACAAAATTCACCTCTCTTCCCAAGCTTGTCCGCAAATGTATAGAATAGAATCTATCATAATGACAATATAGATTGTCATTAAACCAATAACCACGCTAATTAAATGGAAATGTTCAGGGAATTTAAGTGCGATTAATACCGCCAGTCCTGCGGCTGCCATCCTTGAAACCGTTCCAAGCGAACGTGCTGTACGGCCTTCTTCAATTGCTTGCTGTATTTGCTTTGATTTACGCACTAGTATCCATAAATTATAGAGGCTAAAGCTTGTACCAAGGGCAAGACCGAGGAAAATATCTTGATAAGGAGTAAACCCCCACGCTAACACATAGATGGCAAGCAAAAACAGCAAATATTTTTTGCTGCGCACAAACAATTTTTCTATACGATCCATAGTTACCGTTCATTCTCCTGAAAAAAATGTTGGACTAATCTCAGCATCGCAATTATTCCCGCAGCCAGTCCAATTAGAAGACCGATGATCAAAAAAACGGGTTCTGTATGCAAATGTCGATCAAGCCATCTTCCTGCAAAAATCCCAACGAGCACTGACCCTGCCAAATAGGAAAGAATGGCGGTCATTAAAGCGTATGCTCGGAGCGGATGGTGCTCTTTTTGCCGCATTGGGTATGTCCTCACAATATAAAATTACCTTATTTTCATTATGTTAAAAGGCTGTTGAAAACCTTATCATCCCACCCCGTTTAGCATACAATAGGCACCAATCAATGTCAATCTGTTTCACGTCAAAAGTTGAGCTATTTGTTAATAATATCACAATTTGTTCACAAATATTTTTGGTGTTTCTATTGACTTTTTAATATTTTTTTATCTAAAATGATTGTCGTTTCATAGCTGCTTTCTTCCCCGTCTTTTTTTGCAAAAATAAGCGCTTTGTAAACGCCGTTTGGAATGTCCTTAAATTGCCCGGAAATGTCTCTTTTCAACAAACCTCCCGGAATATTTCTTTGCCAGTCTAAAAAGCCTTTGAATGTTAAAGTGTCCGGATCATACAGGGCAATCCCGAATTCATCCGCCCCTTGCGGCAAATAAAGCTCATAATGGTACATATTCCCTTGATCGGCAAGCCCAAATTCAAATCCCATGATTTTTGGATAATTCGGTTCGCCAACAACGAATAAATATGGAAGGCGGATTGTCTGGCTGCCGGCTGTCACAACAAGTGTCCCGTCATACAATCCTTCCCTCAATGATTTTGGTGCAACATCAATCGAGACGGATACTTCTCTTTTCCCGTTAGCAGGAACCTTTACGGAAATAGGGAGCTGCCATTGAACCCCTTTTTGATAATGCGGTTTAGAAAAAACAAACGTTTTTTCTTGATCGGAGAGATTTTCAAGAGTTAACGTGATCTCTTTCTTTTTCCTGCCGATATTTTTGTGAAATTGACCGAATGATAGAGATGCCGGATAAATGAGAGCTCTTGTCTGAACAGCCGATAAAATATCGATTCTTCCCGCCCCCTGCTCAAACACCTTGTACAGCCTTCCATTTTGATCATAAAGCGGTTTAGCAGTATTCATCATAGCTGCTTTTATTTGTTCCGGCGACCAATCTGGATGCTTTTGTTTGATCAATGCCGCTGCACCTGCTATATGCGGAGCAGCCATGCTTGTTCCTTGAAGAGACATATACCCTTTAGGTATTGTGCTGTCAATTGCTACACCAGGCGCGACAAGATCGGGCTTCACTTCCCATGTGACTGTTACCGGCCCTTTTGATGAAAAGGGTGCGAGGCGATCTTGTTCTATCTGAATGGTTGTTTTGATGAACGATTTTTCATTCAATTGTTTCAGCAGCCATTCGCCATCTTCCTTTGAGATGGAGACAACAGGAAAGTCCAATTTTTCTTCTAAATTGCCGGTAAATCTTCCTTTCATGTTGTTGTAAATAATCAACGCTTGGGCTCCGGCTGATTTTGCATTTTTCGCTTTTTCGGCAAACGTGATTTCCCCGCGCTTCACCAAGGCTATTTTTCCTTTAACAGAAGGTTTAAAGTCTTTTTTCTCCCCTAAGCCTGCATATTCTATTCGTCCTCTAATTGTTGTCCAAGGGGCAGAATTGAACAAAGAGTCAGCTGGCATTTTCTTTTGAAATCCTGAAAGGGTTAAATACTTTACGTCAAGCGGCGGTGTCGATGCGCCGACGGAAATTGCTTTGCTTGCAGTGCCAGGCGAACCGACGGTCCAAATGTTAGGACCAGAGTTTCCGCTTGATACAACTGCAGTTATCCCCTCTTCAACGGCTCGGTTTAACGCCAGGCTTGTCGGATAATCCGGGCCGTTCACATCATTGCCAAGAGAAAGATTTACGATATCTACCTGATCCTCAATCGATTTTTCAATCGCTGCAATAACTTGGTCTGTCGTCCCGTATCCATGAGGGCCAAGCGCTCTATAGGCAATGATGGAGGCATCCGGAGCAACCCCTTTCAATTTTCCATTTGCGGCTATAATTCCTGCTACGTGAGTGCCGTGAATTGTCCTCGAATTGTCTTTCGCGACTGTTTCCATTGGCTCTTTGTCTTGATCTACAAAATCAAATCCGCCTTGATAATTTTTTTGTAAATCTCGGTGGTTGTAGTCGATCCCCGTATCTATAACAGCTACTTTCACTCCTTTTCCCGTCAATCTTTCATCCTTCGCGTCAAAATAGCCGCGTGCATCGATGCCGCCTATAAAAGGAACACTTTCTTCAACCGTTGCTTGAAAAGTCGTTACAGGCTCTGCATGTTCAATGTAAGGCTCTTTTACTAGCTGATCTAGGTCTCTTTTTTTCCCTTTTACGGAAAATCCGGTAAACGTTTTTTTATATTCCCAGCAAATGTTTATTTCCGGATATTTTTTTTGAATCAACTCTTTTATTTTTGAAAGGTTCTGATCTGACAAAACAATGATCATTGTGACTTGTTCATCAGCATTCTCTTCAGGGATTTGTGGATGTTCGGGGAAGGTCTTTGCAAAAGCAGTTACATCAAAAACGTGGAAAATGAAGACAAAAAGCAAACAAATTCGTACTGAAGGGTTTCCCATTTCTATCACCTCAGCACTTATTGTTCGCTATGAACATCAGTTTATTGCATGAAAAAAGTCGTTTTAAGGGAAAAGTGAGAAATTGATGGAACTGTTTAATAAGTCGTTTTTACGGCTTATTGACGCCCATTAATGTTTTAGAAACGTTGATATATCGATGTTTATGATTTTTTGTTTTCAATGGGGATTTAACTTTCTGGACAGCTCCTTATATTAATGAATTTTCATACTATGGTGAACTACTCGTCATTGAAATGACGAGCTTCCTGTTCTACGCAACGAACTGTTGTCCGTTAAACGTATACACAGTCGGCGTGTCCAACACCACTACTGATTGAGATAAAGCCTTAATCTCTTTCAGATACTTTTTGCTGATATTGATAGCACCATTCACATCCGCATTGATGGTTGTATGACAGTCGTTACATACATATAACCCTCGATGAATCCGATTACTCGGCTTTGCGTTTTCTTCACAAGGGAACATTTGGCATACTGAACATGCTTGAGAGGTGTATTCTTCGGTTAATAAACGAACATCTATTCCTTGCTCCTGCGCTTTATACCGTATCATTTGAATGATTTTCGCATACGGAAAACCATGCAATTTTTGATTCGTTTTCTTGTTGAATTTCGCTTGTTCTCGTATACCTGTAATGTCACCAATCACAATCGTTTCGACTCCTTGTTGCAGAGCAATATCAATCACTTTTCTTGTCATACAATGCAACATGTGATGCACTTGTTTTCTTTTCTTTTGATAAAGTTGTAACACACGTCTGGAAGGTTTCGGGTATTGTATTCCTTTAGCACATTGTTGAGCGAAACCAATCGCTTGAAAATGGGCGATTTGTTTATGAAAGTAGCGTTCAACGGATAGCCATTGCCTTCCTGAAATGATGTGTGCTTTTCCTTGATAATCATAACAAGTCATCGCATTGGCAATCCCTAAGTCAATCGATAAAAATTTCGTGCTATTCTTTTGTTTCAATGGTACATCTTTGTATTCTTGAATCAGATAAATCGTATATTCTTTTCGACTGATGGGTTTCACTTCAATCAGTTTTATCTTTTCGATTTCGATATGTTTCGGAATCGGGATATAAAGATAACTTTCTTCCAATCCATACGTTTCTTTTAAAAAGGCTTTTTGAGCCTTTGGAATGGGTAAACGAATTTTGGTATTGTTCTCCACCAATTTGAAACTGTTATTTAGAAAACGGACATTAAAGTTTTGATGCTTGAATCGTGGTGGTTGTGGATTATCTATTCCATTGCTTTCCTTTAGTTTGAAAAAAGACACCCACGCTTCTTGCAAGACTTTTAAGACCTCTTGTGCTGATTGAGCAGGTAATTGTTTATACCAAAAATGTGTTTTTAATCGTTTTTTCTGTTCATACCAATTCGGGAACGGTACACCTTGTTCTTTCGACCAATTCCGTTTTTCATAGTTCCCCACATTCCATAACTTACGACTGGCATAACACAAGTGATATAAGATGATTTGATTGGTTCGATTCGCTTTATAGGTGAAATACGATACCTTTTTCATTTAGTCACCACCTTTCTTTTGGTTAGCAATATAGCGTTTTATGACATCCTCACTAATAGAGCCAACGGTTTCAATATAATAACTAGAGTTCCATAATACTCCTTTCCATAATTTTTGTTTGATTTCAGGAAATTGCAGAAAAATTTTTCTCCCTGAAATCCCTTTTAACATTTTGACAATATAAGAAGGTGCTATTTTTGGATGAGCTGATACAAATACATGAATATGATCTTGTTCACCCACCTCTACCATCTGCAACAGAAAACCTTTTTCTTCTGCAATCTCTTTAAAAATTTTCTTGAGATATAACTCAACCTCTTGTGTCAAAACCTTCTTTCGATATTTCACAGACCATACAATATGATAATTGACATTATAAACACAAGTTCTTGCGTGAATTAAATTTGTTTTCTTCATACATATAGTATATCAAAAATATACAAAAAAACCAATTATTTCAATCTTTAATAAACCACATATAGTCTTTATAAAATATAAAAAAAAAAGCGATTCATCTCCCCTTTAAAAAGGGGAGGATTCTCGCTTGTCTATCCTAAAAAGAAAGAGAGGGCACTTCACTTCGCCCTCTCCTGTTATTTTGTACCAAATAAACGGTCTCCTGCATCTCCTAAACCTGGTACGATATAGCCATGGTCGTTTAATTTCTCATCAAGAGCGGCAATGTAAATATCGACATCTGGATGAGCTTCTTCCATTGCTTTTACCCCTTCAGGAGCAGCTACTAGACACATGAAACGGATATTTTTTGCACCGCGTTTTTTTAGACACTCTATTGCTTCAACTGCTGAACCGCCGGTAGCCAGCATTGGGTCAACAACGATGAAATCCCGCTCTTCCACATCAGAAGGAAGTTTTACATAGTATTCTACAGGCTTTAATGTTTTCGGATCCCGATATAACCCGATATGGCCGACTTTTGCGGCAGGAATCAGTTTCAAAATGCCGTCAACCATTCCTAGCCCCGCACGCAAAATGGGAATAACCCCAAGTTTTTTTCCTGACAAGATTTTTGTTTTCGCTACTCCTACCGGGGTTTCTACTTCCACTTCCTCCAGCGGAAGATCTCGTGTTATCTCAAACGCCATTAATGTAGCAATCTCATCCACAAGCTCTCGAAATTCTTTTGTTCCGGTTTTTTTATCGCGAATATAGGATAGCTTATGCTGAATTAACGGGTGATCAAATACAAACACTTTGCCCAAGTTTCACATCTCCTTTTCTTTTGCCTCAATAGATTTTACAGAAAAAATTTTTGAGTTTCAACATTTTCATCAACCTTTTTCGCCAACATTCCAAACGATGAAATCCATTTTAAATAGTTTTAAGAGGCAGAAAATTAAAATAAAAAAAGAGCGTCCGAAGCATGTGGCTTCGAACACTCAATATTTCCTTAATAATTTGGGTAGAGCGGGAATTTTTCTGTTAAAGCTTGCACCCGTTTTCTCGCTTCTTCCAATTTAGCTTCGTCTTGATGGAATTTCAATGCAAATGCAATAATCGATCCGATTTCATCCATTTCTTCCAAACCAAAACCGCGGCTTGTGACAGCTGCCGTTCCGATACGGATCCCGCTTGTAACAAAAGGCGATTCAGGATCGTATGGAATCGCGTTTTTATTCACAGTAATGCCGATTTCGTCCAAAACATGTTCAGCAACTTTTCCGGTTAATTGCAAGTTGCGGACATCAACTAAAATCAAATGGTTATCTGTTCCTCCAGATACTAAAGTCAGTCCTTCTTCTTTTAATTTTTCTGCCAGCCGCTTCGCATTGTTGATAATGTTTTGCGCATATGTTTTAAATTCTTCTTGTAAAACTTCTCCCAATGCTACCGCTTTTGCCGCAATAACATGCATTAACGGACCGCCTTGAATGCCCGGGAAAATGATTTTATCAATTTGTTTTGCAAATTCTTCTTTGCATAAAATCATTCCGCCTCTTGGACCGCGAAGTGTTTTATGCGTCGTAGTTGTTACAAAATGGGAGTACGGCACAGGATTTTGATGAAGACCTGCAGCAACAAGGCCGGCAATATGAGCCATGTCGACCATTAAGTAAGCTCCCACTTCATCAGCGATTTCCCGAAACTTTTTAAAATCAATTTCACGAGGATAAGCGCTGGCACCAGCAACAATGATTTTCGGTTTATGCTCAAGAGCTTTAGCTCGAACATCATCATAATCAATAAGATGAGTGTTAGGATCAACACCGTATTCAACAAAATTAAATTGCATTCCGCTGAAGTTTACCGGACTTCCATGCGTTAAATGGCCGCCGTGAGACAAATTCATTCCGAGAACAGTGTCCCCATGATTTAAGACAGCATAGTAAACAGCCATATTGGCTTGAGAACCGGAATGCGGCTGAACGTTTGCGTGCTCAGCTCCAAAAATTTTTTTCGCCCGTTCGCGAGCTAAATCTTCCGCAACGTCAACATATTCGCATCCTCCATAGTAGCGACGTCCCGGATAACCTTCTGCATATTTATTTGTTAATACAGAACCTTGGGCCTCCATTACCGCTTCACTGACAAAATTTTCTGACGCAATCAGTTCGATTTTCGTACGCTGGCGCTTTAATTCGTTCTGTATCGCTTCATATACTTCAGGATCCTGTTGTTGAATATATTTCATGAAATGTTCCCCCTCTAGTCTTTCATCGATTGAACGGCACAGGCGAGCGACAAAATCGTCATGCCGATCTACTTATTAATCAGAATAACCGTATTGATCATCCTTTGGCAACCCTTTTCTTTTATGTAAGCGCATTCTTCCCAAACTTTTTTTTGGCATGAATAGTTTTTAATTCGGAATTTCTTAAAACCTCGATTCTGCCTGTATACTTAAACTATCAGTTCGTAAAATGAATCATGTCTTGTACAACTCGACCAACGGAGCTTCTATACCTAGCTCAATGCACAGGGTCGTCAAGCAGGAAATGATCGGCAACCTGTATTTTCACTAACAAAATCGCATCAAAGTTTGATACGACTTTTGCTTACAATTTCTAAAGATGGAGGGGCCCCGATATACTTCAAAGAAATGATGTGCATGATTTTTTCGTTCCGCTCCACTTCTTTTATAAAAAAATAGCAGCACAAACCATGACGTAAGTTCGCACTGCTAATATTCGAATGTTTATTTTGTATAAACTGCCCGCGCACCGCCGATAAGCTTCGGCCGGCTAAAAGCTAAGTTTACATGGGCTTGTCCGACTTGCTTGACCGAACTTCTAACAGGGACAGCAACATGCTTTAAATGCATGCCAATAAGTGTATCTCCGATGTCAATGCCTGCATCTGCCTTAATAAATTCAACAACAACCGGATCCCTCATATGCTCATAAGCAAACGCTGCCATGGAACCGCCTGCTTTCGGGATTGGGATGACAGAAACGATTTCGTAATTGCGCTTTTCTGCTGTTTCCCGTTCAACGACAAGAGCGCGATTCAAATGCTCGCAGCATTGAAAAGCGAGCTCTACACCTGTTTCTTTTTGAAATTCCGATAATGCAGAAAATATCATTTCGGCAACATCCGTATTTCCGGCAGTGCCGATTTTTTCTCCGATTACTTCGCTCGTTGAGCACCCTATGACAATCAGCTGCCCTTTTTGAATTGGTGCTTTTTCTTTAAAATCGGCCAACACTGTTAAAAGCTGTTCCCGGTATTCTTGCAATTCCGGCATTCGATCATCACCTTATAAATGGGTTTCTTCATATTTTGAAATTTTTTCTATTCTATTCGCATGCCTGCCTCCCACATATTCAGTTGTCAGCCACGTTTTCACAATTTCGCGGGCAAGTCCCGGCCCGATGACACGTTCACCCATTGCAAGCATGTTGCTGTCGTTATGCTCCCGGGTTGCTTTTGCGCTAAACACATCATGTACAAGGGCGCAGCGAATACCCTTTACTTTATTGGCCGCTATTGACATTCCGATCCCTGTTCCGCAAATTAAAATACCGCGGTCAAATTCTCCTTTCGCGACTCGTTCAGCTGCCGGCAATGCGTAATCAGGATAATCAACTGATGTCCCACAGTCGCAGCCGATATCTTCGTATTCGATATTCATCTCGTCAAGCAATTTTTTGATTTCTTCACGTATGTTGACCCCTCCGTGATCTGAGGCAATTATAACTTTCACTAGCTGCTCCTCCTTTTTATTTTTCATAAGTAAATCGATCGATTACTTTCTTTAGCTGCTGAGCGCTTGCTTCAAGCTCTCTCGTTAATTGATTAATGTTAGAAATATTATCAGCTTGTTCTTGTACAGATGAGGCCACTTCCTGTGCACCAGCAGATGTCTCTTCGGCAATCGCTGCCACTTCTTCAGATTGCGCTCCTGTTTGTTGAATGCTTTTTTGCTGTTCGTCCATCAGCTCGCTGATCACCTTAACCGCTTCGGCAACATGCAAAATCGATTTCGACATCTCCACAAGAATTTTCTCTGTTTCTTTCCCTCTTTGCGCTTCTTGTCGAGCTGTTTTCACTTGATCTCCAATCTGTTCAACAACATTGCTTACTTCTTTTTGAATGTTAGAGATCAGCTCGGAAATTCCTTGAACAGCTTTGGCGCTTTGGTCAGCAAGCTTTCGAACTTCTTCCGCAACGACAGCAAACCCTCTGCCGTGTTCACCTGCTCTTGCCGCTTCAATTGACGCGTTCAACGCCAGCAGGTTTGTTTGATCGGCAATATCGCCAACAAGGGATACAATAGTCTCCACCTTTTTGGCATTTTCTTCAAGACGCTGTACCGCCAAAATAGATTGCTCGTTTTTTTCGGCCAACGATTGAATCCCTTTAATTAAAGATTGAAATATCTTTTTGCTTTGGTCAAGTGATTGAACCATTTCATTTGCCATTTTTTCGGATACTTTTGCTTTTTCTTTTACCTGACTAGCAAGCTCTACCGTATCTTCCACCGCTTCTGCTGTTTCCTGAATAGCAGCCGCCGATTGGTCGGCTCCTGTTGAAATTTCCTTAATCGTATATGAAATGCTTTCAGCTTGTCTTGTTGCCTGTTCTGTTGCAGCATGTATTTGTTTCACCTGCTCATTTGTTTGCTCAAAATTTATTTCAATGTTTTTCACCATATGTCTTAAATTGGAAAGCATTTCATTAAAGGCTCTGCTTAAGGACCGAATTTCATCATCTGATTTGATGTCAGGAACATTTACGGAAATATCGCCATCGGCCGCTATAAGAGCAGCCTTTTCAAGCCGCTTTAGCGGAGAAATAAGAAATCCAGCTGCAATAGCTGTTAAAATCCCTGACCATATGATTCCAAGAGTCAACGTCAAAATGGTAAAAGATGTTCGGTCAATATATTGTTTTACATACTCGTATACAACATAAATGAAAAATCCGCTTGTTGAATATGTAATAAGAGCAACAATCGTAATAAAGATGACGATTTTTAAACGGATGCTGAATTTGTATCGATTCTTGTTTTTCACAGAGTCCACCTGCCTGCTAATTTGTTTCTAATTTTGAAATAAGCTTTTGAAGCAATTGCTCCAGCTCTTCCCTTGTTTTTCTGTACTTTTCCACGGAACTGCCAAACGGATCGGTAATATCACGTATCTCCTCATCTTTTCCAACAACGAACTCGCTTACCGTAAATGTTTTTTCGGCTGCTTTAGGAAAAAATTGGCATAATATGTTTTTATGATCTTTAGTCATCGTAAATACATATGTTGCCCAATCGATATGTTCTTCCGTAAGTTTTGAAGCACTGTGCTCAACATGTATTCCCTTTTCCTCCAGCACTTTTTTTGCATTTTCTGAAATTTTCTGCCCATCCAATGCAAACACGCCTGCTGAACGAACGTTAAATCCGCCGTTTTTTTGCAAATGCTTAAAAATAGCCTCCGCCATCGGGCTTCGACATGTATTTCCGGTGCAAACGAATAAAATGTTTGTCACAAGGTTTTCTCCCTTCTATCTCTCCCTTTTGATGTTACCTTCATTATAATCAAAAAGTTCGAAAGAATGGAAACCATGAGGAATTTTTTTTATTTTTATTATCGACAAAAAGTCACAATTTTTTTGCATAATAGGCATATTTAACCAAAAAAATTAACAAAAAAAAGCACGTCCAATGACTGTGCTCAAATGACTGGTTTAGACAATACAGCTTTCTACATTGAAAATAATAATTTCAAGCCAAATACAAGCAAAATGCTGCCGCCAAAAGCTTCACTATATGTGCCGAACCAATCTTGAACCCGTTTGCCGATCAATAACCCGCTCCAAGTGAGCACCATGCTCATAAAACCAAACATTACGACGGTTAACAAAACCTCCGCTCCGTAGATACCTAGACTTAATCCTACCGAAAAACTGTCTAAACTGACGCTCAGCGCAAAAAGGAACAGGCCGATGCCGACCGGTGCAATGAAAGGCGATTCATCGCGTTTAAAAGACGAATAAATCATTTGAATTCCTAAAAGAGTGAGCAGACATCCTCCAATATACATGGCAACTAAACCAAACTTTTCCGATAGTACTTTCCCCAAGACAATTCCGAAAAGCGGCATGATCATATGAAAAATCCCAATGTATATACCGATGTCAAAAATTTGCTTCCATCGCAAACGAGCTAAGCCCATCCCAAGGCTCACTGAAAAGGCATCCATCCCTAATGCAAATGCCATTAAAAATAAAGTTACTATTTCTGCAGCCATATAGATAACCTCCCCCGGACACGCATATTGAACGATATGCACGTCAGAGGGACATTATGACAAAGAATGGCGCCCGGTTCATTGATCCTCTCTGTTTATTTAACTGCGCGATCTGTTTCTGCCTATGCGTGCGCTGGCAGATGAGCCTTTACCATTTTTATATTTGCCTTTGATCTGTCAATTCCGCCTGTTAAACAAAGGATCAGAAAGTCTGGACTCAAAAAAACCGGCCTGAGCGCCGATTTTTGTTCAAGGCATTAAAAGTTTACCGTTCTTTTATGATCCGGTGGGATGCAGCTTTTAACAAGCGATTCATAATAGCTTGTCCAACTCCTTCCGCAGGAAACGCTTCGCTGAATAATACATCCAGCTGTTCTTCATTAAACTTTCTGAGCGAATCATACAGTGCGCTGGCAACTGTTCGCAAATCGCTTCTTTTTCCGCAGACAACAATTTTATCCGCACTGTAAAAACGACTATTTTCTTCAGTTGTCAACACCCCGACTTTTTTTTCTTTTTCTTTCTCTTTTTGTATTAATTGTTCAATAAATTCTTTGCTTCCATCGACAATCGTTAAAGGAGCATCAGGTGCATAATGTGTATATTTCATGCCCGGCGCTTTCGGCAATTCCTCCTGATTCAGCAGCGCAGCATCTATGCGCACCGAACCGATGACTTCTTCTAATTGCTGCTTTGTAACACTACCTGGACGCAGGATCACTGGAATATCCTCGGTGCAGTCAAGTACTGTTGATTCTACGCCAAGTCCAGTAGGGCCTGCATCGACAATTCCCGGGATTCGCCCTTCGAGATCATCCATGACATGTTTAGCAGAAGTGGGACTTGGCTTTCCGGAAAGATTGGCGCTCGGAGCTGCAATCGGCAGATTTGCTGCTTCGATTAATGCTAATGCTGCAGGGTGATCCGGCATGCGCACTGCTACTGTTGATAATCCTGCTGTGGCAAGATTCGACAGACCTTCTTTTTTTGGCAAAACAAGGGTAAGAGGGCCTGGCCAAAAACGGTCAATTAATGGATCAATCCAATCGGGATAGCTATCCACAATCTCTGTTAACTGTTCTTTTTTAGCAATGTGGATAATTAACGGATTATCGCTCGGTCTTCCTTTCGCGCTATAAATTTTTGCTACTGCTTCATCGCTTTTCGCGTTTGCTCCTAGTCCATAGACTGTTTCTGTTGGAAAGGCAACCAATTCATTTTTTTTCAATAGTTCGGCTGCCTGAACAATTTGTGGAGAATTTTTTGTAACATGCTCTAAATTATCCACAATCCAATGCTTCGTTTTCATTTCGTTTACTCCTTTGCTAATACATGAACGAGTGTTATGAATCTTTCTAAGCAATAGTGAAACTGTTCCATTATTTTTCAAGAACAAGCTTTATCCACAAATTGTGGATAAAGCTGTTGATTGCAGTGGATAAATATTGTGGATATTGTGTATAATTTATACGTATCCTTAGCGTTATTTTACCATAAACTCTACATTTGGAACGGATACCAACTGATTCATCAGATTTGACGCAAGCATGTGGGAAGGCAATTCATCCGCTTGAATCCTCTTGAATCCCAATATTTCTAATAACTCTGCTACAGAATTTTTGTTGACTGCAAAATAAATATTTTTCAAACGAAACTGTTCCATTAATAAGTCTGCCGATTTTAATAGGGAGATGATATGTCCTTGATTCAAATTGCTGGACACAACGCAAGAGCGGAGGAGACCATCCTGATTGATGACTTCCATTCCTAGACATCCCGCTATTTCACCATGATCAGTCTCCATAATAATAAAATGGCTGTTGTCGAAGCCTTCCGTGGAAACGCCCGCTTGATCAGCAAATTGTTGAATGGTTTTTAAGTCTTCCCTTTCCGCAAACCGCAATGAATAATACACGCTTTCACCCCTTTTATTCGGACAAATCTAGTAATCAATGTATGAGGCAAAAGCTGAATTAGACCTATGAAAACAGATTTGTAAACCATTCTACTAAGAAAAATTTCACTTCTACTTCTTCGTCATGTTCTTCAGGAGCGAATAAGTTTTTTGTTTTCTCTAATTTCTTTTCTTCTTTTACTTTATCCTTTTCTTCATCCTGTTGAATAGCTTCACCGCTTGAAAAGTCGACAAAGCAAAGCGGCGGAAACAACACGCACCACCAGTTGGCTCCTTTTCCTTCTCCAAGAGTGATCAATATGGCTTCATAGTTTCCAGCCGGATAAAGGAAATTTCCATAAAGCTTTGTCGGAAATTGAATTTTTTTAAACTCCACTGTAAAGGATTGGCTGCTGTTTTCCTGTTTTAAAACGCTTTGGACGATATCCTTAATTTCTGGTATTTTTGCTCGAATGATTTTACGCGCCTCATCAATCGAAGTTAGATCCTGAACCCATTGATTAATTGCTTCATTGACCGCATTCCGAACATTCCGTTTTAAAGCTTGATCTTCCGGAGAATCGCTATTTGCTAAAATTCGCAGACGAATGGCTTCGTCAGGAATGATCACCGTCTCATTTTGTTTTGCGTCTGTCGGCATTTCATAAGCTGTTAATAGGCTGCCAAACAGCATTAAAAAAATATATATAACAGATAATTTCTTTTTCATCGTTTTTCCTCTCCCTTCAGTACGTCATTATCGACAGAAGAGAGAGATCTTAAACATAAAATTGGTTCAGATTTAAAGTTTGCTAGAAAAGGAGGGAATGGCTCGAAAAGCTTATTATAACGAAAGGACAGCAAATACTTTCCGTTCTTTTCCATTCATATCGTATTCAATTTGTACCTCTGCTTTTGGAAACCTATTCTCTAGCATGCTTTTCACATCTTTTCCTTGTCCGTGCCCGATTTCAAATGCGATTAATCCAGGGTAGCGGATCACATCTGGAAGCTGCTCCACAATTTTTCGATAATACAAAAGGCCGTCCGCTCCTCCTGAAAGCGCTAATGTCGGCTCCCAGTCCTTTACAACCGTTGACAGCTCCATGATTTCTTCATCCGGAATATACGGCGGATTGGACACAACAACATCCGCTTTTTGCTTTGCATTTATAATAGGGTTCAGCAAATCGCCTTGATAAAAATGCACATTAGCACAAAGCTTTTCGCTATTTTCTTTTGCCACTGCAAGCGCTTTTTCGGAAATATCGGTGGCAGACACGCGCATTTTTTTATTTTCAAGAGCCAATGTGACGGCAATAGCACCGCTCCCCGTGCCAATATCTACAACATCGATTTGCTCCCTTTCAGAAAATAAACGTTCAGAGTGGAGCAGCACGCCGTGAACTAGCTCTTCCGTTTCCGGCCTCGGAATCAATACATGCTCGTTCACCTTAAAAGGGCGGCCGTAAAATTGTTCGCAGCCGATAATATATTGCACAGGCATCCCTTGAGCATGTTTTTGCACGTCCTGCTGAAAGATTTCCCACACTTGTTTGTCAATATCCATTCTTAAATCGGCAAGCAAGCTCGCCCGACTTTTCTTCATATGATGCAAAAGCAGCAATTCTCCCGCATTCTCATCTCTTCCCGCTTGTTTTAAAAAAGAAGAAGCCCATTTGAGGGCTTCGAAAACTTTCGGCATGGTTTACTCCCCTTGGGATTGCAGTTTTTTCGCTTGATCTTCTAAAATGAGAGCATCGATAATTTCATCCAATTTTCCTTCTAGGATGAGATCAAGCTTTTGTAATGTGAGACCGATGCGATGGTCTGTAACTCTGTTTTGCGGGAAGTTGTACGTACGAATGCGTTCCGATCGATCACCGGTTCCAACAGCAAGCTTTCGGTTTTGATCGTATTCCGCTTGCGCTTCTTGGCGGTATTTATCTAAAATGCGGGCACGCAAAACCTTCATGGCTTTCTCTTTATTTTTTATTTGCGATTTTTCATCCTGGCAGGATACGACAATTCCGGTTGGAATGTGTGTTAAACGTACAGCTGACATCGTAGTGTTAACGCTTTGTCCTCCAGGACCGCTTGATGCGAATGTATCAACACGGATATCTTTCTCGTTAATTTCTACTTCTACCTCTTCCGCTTCCGGCAAACAGGCGACTGTTGCAGTTGACGTATGAATTCTGCCTCCAGATTCCGTCTCCGGTACCCGCTGCACGCGATGGGCACCGTTTTCAAATTTTAATTTGGAATAGGCTCCTTTTCCTGTAATCATAAAAATGATCTCTTTATAGCCGCCAGTCCCGGTCGTGTTTGCTTCCATCACTTCTATTTTCCAGCCTTTATCTTCCGCATACCTAGTATACATGCGGTAAAGGTCTGCAGCAAAAAGCGCTGCTTCCTCTCCGCCTGCTGCACCGCGGATCTCCATGATAACGTTCTTTTCATCGTTTGGATCTTTTGGAAGCAATAAAATTTTTAATTGCTCAATCAGCTCGCTTTCCCGCGCTTCAAGCTCTGCCAGTTCCTCTTTTACCATTGCCCGCATTTCTGGATCAAGCTTTTCTTCAAGCATGCTTTTTGCATCTTCTAGCTGCTCTCTTACCTTTTTATATTCACGGTAAACTTCAACCGTTTCTTGAAGATCAGATTGTTCTTTCGAATATTCGCGCAGCTTTTTCGGATCGTTGACAACCTCCGGATCCATTAAAAGCTCATTCAATTTTTCATATCGGTCTTCAACCGCTTGCAAACGTTCTAACACGGAATTTCACCTCTATTTTTAATCATAGCCCACTCATAGGGAAACTCCTATGTGGTGCACCGTTTGTAACTTTCTAAATTATAGTATAGGAAACTGTACCAGTCAAAAACAACCGTTTTTAACAATTGGGAAGCAAAAAAGCTTTTTTCGATATGCGATACTGCAAAGTCGATTTTACAGGTTCGGACGGCTTTTATAATCACATCAAGGTTTTGTTAAAAAGCGATTAATCAATCCAATATGCTGCCATCATTTGTACCAAACTAGCAACCTTTTAAAAATTTTCGTTTTTGATCTAGAGTGCAGGACAAAATCAAGTCGGCTGACAGACAAAACCAGATGTATGCGGACGAATGATTCTGCCATGAAATAGAATCAGCGGCCGAATGGAACAGAATATATTTTTTGAAGCTCTCGCAGTTTCAAACGTTCGGATAATTGCCGGCTCCTCTGTCGATATTCTAGAACTTTTGCCGGATGACCGCTTGTTTTGTCAAACAGGAAGGGTTCTCCTATAAAAAGCTGAATATGTATATTATGATCGTTTGAAAGGGGAGGTTCGATGAATACAACCGATGCTGCCAAAAAAATCGGTGTTTCTCCGAAAACAGTTCAGCGCTGGATCAAACAGCTTAATCTTCCAATGGAACGGAACGAACTTGGACATTATATGTTTTCTGACGAGGATATCACCTTGCTCAAAGAAGTTCACAATCAAATAAAACAAGGAGTTCCAATGCAACAAGTAATAGTAAAAGCGAAAAGAAAAGAATCGGCTAAAAATGCTGGTGGAACGGTTTCGAACGAATTGTTGAAAAAAATAGCGGATCTGGAGCAAATGATCTATTCAAAAGCTGACGATGTCGTGTCATATCAGCTTTTAGTGCAAAGAAAGGAAATTGAAGAGCTGACAGGAAGGATCGAGACGCTCGAAAGAAAAATAAAAGAGCTTGAAAGCAAAAAAAGTATGCCTGAACTTCAAATGTCTTCGATTGATAAACCCCGAAAAAAGAAGGCAGTATATAAAACGCTGCTCAGCTCCATTTTCGGTTTATAAGCCCATCTTCATGACACACACTCGATACACGAAATCAATTTTCGATTTATAAGTTCTTTATAAAACTCGCTCAATCGGTGAACGAGTTTTATTTTTTATTGATTAACTGAACATGCAAGTTGTATCGGGGCAGTGCGCGCTGCAACTTGTCATACAGCTCCTTTTGCCGGTTTTCGCGTTGTTGTTCCGTCAATTTTTGTGATGTATAAATAACCGCCCAAGCATCGTCCCCATTTGTCCAAAAAGAATCGAGCTCTAAACCTTTTTCAGTTTCCAGTGTACGGACGATTTGTTCTTTTGCCTCCCTGATCGTCAAGGGGCTGTTCGCAATATTTATGTTTGGATTTTGTGTTTGCTGGTCGACCACATCTCCTGTATTTTCAGGCTTAACGTCCCTCGTCATCAGGTTGGATCCATTATGATCGAGATTTAATGAGCGATTATCTGATATTTTATCCGCCGTTCCACACCCTGACAGTAAATATATTGCTGCCAAAATGAATGGTATCAATATTCGCATAAAAAGCACCTCCTGTTCTTAAGGTGCCCAAAAGGATCAGCTCTTTTAAATGAAAATATTTCCTTATCGTAAGATTCTCTTCATCACACCTTGCCGACAACGTTTCTTCCCATCTAATGCAAATAAGCAATGATTCATAACGGCGGATTCGCGTGGCACTTTCGGCAGACAGGATAGTACTTGTCATTTCCTCCGATTTGGATTTGCTCGCCCGAATATACCGGTTTGCCGTTGTCGTCAATCCGTAAATTCATTGTTGCTTTCCTTTCGCAGAACCAGCAAATCGTTTTCATTTCCTCAATTTTATCCGCAAAAAGCAGCAAATATTTGCTTCCTTCGAAAAGCTCATTTTGAAAATCGTTTTTCAATCCAAACGCCATTGCGGGAATATTCAATTTGTCAACAATATCCGCAAGCTCAAGTACATGCTTTTTCTTTAAAAATTGTGCCTCATCCACTAGCACACAGTACGGCTTAGGCTGATACTCCTTCACAATTTGGAAAATATTCGTATCATCGTAGATCGGTATCGCTTTTCGTCTGAAGCCAATTCTGCTTGATACATATCCAACTTCATCACGAGTATCAATGGCAGACGTGAAAATCAGCACCGATTTGTTTTGTTCCTCATAGTTATGAGCAACCTTTAAAATTTCGATGGATTTGCCGCTGTTCATCGCCCCGTATTTAAAAAACAATTGCGCCATATTTAAAAATCTCTCCCCGTTTTATAAAAACATGTCAAATAAGTGAAAAAACAGGCAGAATGAAAAGACTGCCTGTTTTACATAATTATTTAAGACCGTATTTTTTGTTAAATTTGTCTACACGTCCGGCTGCAGTTGCAAATTTTTGGCGGCCTGTATAGAACGGATGGCATTCAGAACAAATTTCAACGCGCACCTCATCTTTAACAGAACCGCTTTCAAATTCGTTTCCGCATGCACATTTTACGAGTACTCTTTTATAATTTGGATGAATTCCCGGTTTCATAGTTTTCAACTCCTTTACGCCCTGAATCATTTCGAAACAGAGTTTATCTATTCGGAAACGTGCAATTATTTCACGCTTCAACATTCTTAAACACACATGAAAAAATTATAACAAGGGTTTACAAGAAATGCAACATAGTTAGAAACTTTTTATGCCAGTTGTTTTCCATTCTTCTTTTAGCATTTCAAAAAATTCCTCATTTGATTTCGTTTGGCGCATTTTCTTTAAGAAGCGTTCAGCAAAATCCATCTGATCCGACATAGATTTTCGAATCGCCCATAACATTTCTAAATGCTCTTTCGGAATTAACAATTCTTCTTTTCGTGTACCGGAACGGCGAATATCAATGGCAGGGAATATTCTCCTTTCCGCTAATGAACGATCAAGATGAAGCTCCATATTTCCCGTTCCTTTAAATTCTTCGTAAATGACATCATCCATTCGCGATCCCGTATCTACAAGCGCAGTTGCCAATATCGTCAAGCTGCCGCCTTCCTCAATGTTCCGCGCCGCCCCAAAAAACCGCTTCGGACGGTGAAATGCGGCAGGGTCAATCCCTCCTGACAGCGTCCGGCCGCTTGGCGGAATTACTAAGTTATACGCGCGGGCCAGCCGGGTTATGCTGTCCATTAAAATAATGACATCCCGTTTATGCTCCACAAGACGCATCGCTCGTTCAAGAACGAGTTCAGCGACTTTAATATGATTCTCCGGCACCTCATCGAAAGTTGAGCTTACGACATCCCCTTTTACAGAACGTTCAATATCGGTTACCTCTTCAGGACGTTCATCAATAAGCAGCACAATAAGTTCAGCCTCAGGATGGTTCGTCGTAATGGCATTGGCAATTTCTTTTAAAAGCATTGTTTTTCCTGCCTTAGGGGGTGCCACAATTAAACCGCGCTGTCCAAAGCCGACTGGTGTAATTAAATCCATAATTCTTGTTGATAAATTTTTAGGTTCGGTTTCCAATTTCATTTGTCTATTTGGATAAAGAGGAGTAAGGCCCGGGAAATGGACGCGTTCTTTCGCAGATTCGGGGTCGTCGCCATTTACCGCTTCAACGTGCAGCAATCCGTAATATCGTTCATTTTCTTTTGGCGGGCGGACTTTTCCAGATACTTTATCGCCGTTTCTTAAATCAAAACGGCGGATTTGCGAGGCTGAAATATAAATATCCTCTGCGCTGGGAGAATAGTTAATTGGACGCAGAAAACCAAATCCTTCAGAAGGAATGATTTCTAAGACGCCTTCCATAAATAGCAAATCTTCTTTCTCCGCATTTGCTTTTAATATTGCAAAAATTAATTCCTTTTTTGTTAATTTGCTGTAATATGAAATTTTAAATTGCCGTGCTAGTTCATACAACTCTTTTAATTTCATATTTTCAAGAGTTGAAATGGAAATCTCGCTCATACTTACACCACGCTTTTCTTACCATATTCAAAATGTTTCACGTTTCGTTCTTCCATCCATTAAAATTATGTTGTTTGAAAATGTAAGGACAAATGGATTGAGAAGGAGGCAGGAAGGTAGGAAGCTTAAAAGCAGAAATCTTTTTATAACAACCTCTTTATTTTTACCTTATTTTTTTACTTTTCGCAATACATTTCAAGCTAAAAAACAGCGGAAAGTATTTTGAAGGGTATATTTTTAAAAAGCAGAGGAGATCTATTCGTCTCCTCTCACTAAGATCGAATAACTAAATTCGGTTTTTTATTCAAAGAATGGCGGCCATCGATAAAGCGGACTGTTCCGGATTTCGCACGCATCACAACAGAATGAGTCGTTGCAATAGAGCTTTTGAATTGCACACCTTTTAATAGCTCGCCATCCGTTACACCTGTTGCAGCAAAAATCGCATCATCGCCTTTTACTAAGTCTTCCATTCGAAGAGTTTTGTTGACATCAATCCCCATTTTTTTACATCGTTCCAGCTCCTGGTCATTTTGCGGCAGCAGCTTTCCTTGTATTTCTCCTCCTAAACATTTTAAAGCAACTGCTGCCAACACTCCTTCAGGAGCCCCTCCAGATCCGAACAAAATATCAACGCCCGTATGGTCAAAGGCGGTATTAATTGCCGCAGCGACATCGCCGTCATTGATCAGTTTAATGCGAACACCCGCTTCTCGAAGGGTTTGAATAATATGCTCATGTCTTTTTCGATTTAAAACAGTTGCTACAACATCTTCGATATCTTTATTTTTCGCCTTTGCAACAGCTTTTAAATTGTCGATAATCGGAGCATCAATATCTATGCACCCGACAGCTTCAGGCCCTACTGCAATTTTGTCCATATACATATCTGGCGCATGGAGCATGTTCCCATGGTCGGCTACCGCTATAACTGCAAGTGCATTCCAGCCGCCTGACGCCACAATATTGGTTCCTTCCAATGGATCTACTGCGACATCGACACGCGGGCCGTAGCCGTTGCCAAGCTTCTCCCCAATATACAGCATCGGAGCCTCGTCCATTTCTCCTTCTCCAATCACAACTGTTCCTTTCATCGGGATCGTATCTAGAACGGTTCGCATTGCTGAGGTCGCGGCATCATCCGCCTCATCTTTTTTGCCGCGGCCCATCCAACGTGCAGACGCAAGGGCAGCTGCTTCTGTCACACGTACAAGTTCCATTGATAAACTTCTTTCCATTTTGTGTTCCTCCCCCTTTGATGTCATTTCATGCAAAATTGGTGATTCTTATGAATTTTGCAATTGCTGAATTTCTTGGTCAGTTAATTTCTCCCTCCATATTTTGGCGCCAATCCCGGCAAGTTTTTCTTCCAAATGGCTGTATCCGCGATCAATATGGTCGATGCCGGTTACCTCTGTTATTCCATCGGCCATTAAACCCGCTGCTACAAGCGATGCCCCTGCCCGAAGATCGCTCGCTTTTACTTTTGCACCTTGAAGAGTTGACGGACCTGTTATGATCGCAGACCGACCCTCCACTTTGATTTGAGCACCCATCCTTCTTAATTCATCAATATGCTTGAATCTTGAAGAGTAAATGGTATCCGTCACCATGCTCGTTCCGTTCGCCTGTGTCAAAAGCGTTGTCATAGGCTGCTGCAAATCGGTTGGAAATCCCGGGTAAACGAGAGTTTTTATATCGACAGGCTTTAATTCTTTATTTCGACGGGCGATATAAACTTGATCATCGCTCGTTTCTACATGGACCCCCATTTCCCGAAGCTTCGCAATAAGGGATTCGAGATGAAGAGGTATGACATTGTCAACGATGAGCTCTTCTGCAATGCCGGCACCGATAATCATATACGTCCCTGCTTCAATTCGATCCGGAATAATCGAATGGCGGCAGCCATGCAGCTTTTCAACCCCATCGATCCGGATGACGTCCGTTCCGGCCCCTTTTATTTTTGCACCCATGCTGGATAATAAAGTTGCAACATCAATAATTTCAGGTTCTTTTGCAGCATTTTCAATAATTGTCCGCCCTTTTGCCAAGACCGCTGCAAGCATGATGTTTATGGTGGCACCCACGCTTACAACATCAAGAAAAATCCGAGCTCCTCTAAGCTCATCCGCACGCAAATAAATGGCACCATGCTCATTTGTTACAGAAGCACCTAAAGCTTCAAACCCTTTTATGTGCTGGTCGATTGGTCTCGGGCCTAAATGACAGCCGCCGGGAAGCCCGATCACCGCTTTTTTAAACCGGCCAAGCATCGCTCCCATTAAATAATAAGAGGCTCTCAGCTTTTTCACTTTTCCGTTTGGAAGCGGCATTGAAAGCATGCTTGTCGGATCGACTGTAATATCGTTTTGATGAAACGAAACTTTGCCCCCTATTTCCTCCAATAAATCGCCCAAAATATGTACATCAGATATATCCGGAAGCCCTTCAATCGTAACGGATGAGCTTGCTAAAATTGTTGCTGGAATCAATGCTACTGCGCTATTTTTGGCACCGCTTACCTTCACCGTACCTTTCAACTTCTGCCCGCCTGCAACTTTTAACTTTTCCATAGCAGTCTCCCTTCTTGTGACCTAACAGTTTGCTAAAGAAAACGGGATCCAGATTTTCTTTAACAAACTGTCATGATGAAAAGCCCTCTTTACACATTGATTACCATTTGTTGAAAAATACATACGAAAAGGCGGCAATTTTATTGTACACAAATAGATAGGGCATGACAAAACGTTCATCAGAAAAACGAGCAGATTCTACTCCTTCAGGCGTTACAGCAAGTCAAAAGACCGGATTCTGCGGCAAAAGATTTTTCAAACGGGGGAAATCCCCCGTTTTATCATTTATCGATTGTTCCAGTCTGCTAAAAATTTCTCAATACCTTGATCAGTCAGCGGATGTTTGAACAGCTGCATCAACACTTTATAAGGAATCGTGGCAATATGAGCTCCGCGCAATGCTGCCTCAGTTACATGCTGCGGATGACGGATGGAAGCAGCAATAATTTTCGTATCAATGCCATGAATATCAAATATTTGGGAGATTTCTGAAATGAGATTCAATCCATTATGACCGATGTCATCTAACCGACCTAAAAAAGGAGAAACATATGTAGCACCTGCTCTTGCAGCTAGTAGCGCTTGATTGGCGTTAAAAATAAGCGTCACGTTTGTATGAATTCCTAATTCTGAGAATTTTTTGACTGCTTTTAGACCATCAGGGGTCATAGGAACTTTTATCGTAATATTTGGTGCAATTTTAGCTAATTCTTGACCTTCCTTAATCATTTCTTCCGCTTTAGTTGAGATGACTTCCGCGCTGACAGATCCGGAAACAATGGATGTAATTTCTTTCAATCTTTCTTCAAACGTTACGCCTTTTTCTTTTGCAACCAAGCTAGGGTTAGTTGTTACTCCTGACAAAACGCCTAGTGATTGAGCTTCCTTAATTTCTTCGATATTTGCTGTATCAATAAAAAATAACATGCCTGGTACCTCCCTTATGTGATCGCTTTCGCAAAAACAAGAAACGAAACCGCCATACTTCATAAAAGAAAGGCGGCCGTTAATTGCATAAAGAAATATGAAACCTTATCTATTTATTCTGCTTTTCCGGATGAACCGAATTCGCGCATTTTGCCTTTAACTGTTTCTTTAATGGCTTCCCGGGCAGGACCTAAATATTTGCGCGGATCATACATATCCGGATTTTCTGCCAAAACTTCGCGTACGCGTTTAGCAGATGCTATTTGGTTTTCTGTATTAACGTTAATTTTCGCAGTTCCTAAAGAAATTGCTCTTTGAATATCCTTTGTCGGAATTCCTGTTCCCCCGTGCAGTACCAATGGAACGCCAGTCCGGTTGCTGATTTCCTCCATTTCTTTAAAGCCTAGGTTCGGCTCTCCTTTATACGGACCGTGAACAGATCCCAATGCAGGAGCTAGGCAATCAATACCTGTCCGTTTTACAAGCTCTTCACATTCATTTGGATCAGCGTAAATAATTCCTTCTCCTACTACGTCATCTTCCTGTCCGCCGACAACACCTAATTCCGCTTCAACAGAAACACCATGTAGATGAGCAAGCTCCACTACTTTGGAAGTTAAAGCGACATTCTCTTCAAAAGGATGATGAGAGGCATCGATCATAACAGAAGTAAAGCCGGCATGAATAGCTTTTGCACATGATTCAAAGCTTGAGCCGTGATCTAAATGGATGGCAACTGGAACGGTAATTTTATAATCTTCCATCAAACCTTTTACCATGTTCACAACCGTTTTAAAACCGCCCATATAGCGACCAGCGCCTTCAGAAACGCCTAAAATAACCGGTGATTTTTCTTCTTCTGCTGCTTGCAGAATTGCTTGTGTGAACTCGAGATTGTTTAAATTAAACTGTCCTACAGCATAGCCGTTTTCTTTTGCACGATTTAACATTTCAGTCATTGAAACTAAGGGCATCGAAAAATCCTCCTTAAATTAAGTAGCCTATGTTGCGATTAGCGAAAAGCTCAAATCTAGCATGACCTGAGCAAGAAAAATGTATGTATGATGCCAATCATCTTTTCTTACTAAATAGAATACCAACTTATGAGGATTTCGGCAACTTTATCCCGATAAATTCATGGATTATACACTTTATTTCGCTCGGGAAGGCAAATATTTTCTCACTGTATCCCGCAGCTCGTCAATGTCAAACGGCTTGGCGAAGTGTGTTAATGCCCCTAAATCTTTCGCTTCCTGAATCATATCCAATTCTCCATACGCGGTCATGATAATGACTCGTATATCAGGGTTAACCTTTTTTAGCCTTTTTAAAATTTCTATCCCGTCCATCCCTGGAATTTTCATGTCTAATAAAACGAGATCAGGGGAATGGTTTTCGGCTATTTCTAATGCCTGAAAACCGTTAGCAGCTTGAAAAGTTTGATAACCCTCTTTATTGAACACTTCATTCAGCAAAATCCGAATTCCGTATTGATCGTCGACAATTAAAATTTTCCCATCCATTTTTACACCTCTTAACTTAAACAAATGCAATACTTTTTAAAATTTTATTTAGTTATGTATTCTCGATTAAATTACAATTTCCTGCCAACCGATTCACAAATTATTCATATTTTGATTCTTCGCCGCTTTTTCTTATTATATAAGCAGAGAACTTTGTATAAAGGTGGCTGATGATTGAATGTTAAAAATTTTTACGACACAATTAACAGGGTTTTTCCAAAGAATTCAAGAGAAAGAAAACAGCCAAATAGAAGATGCCGCACGTCTTCTGGCGCAAGCTGCAATCGGAGAAGGCGCCATTTATGTTAAAGGATGGGGAATTCTTGAAGGAATCTATGCCCAAGTTGAAAAAGGAGAATCCTTTCCGGCATGCAAGCCTTTGCCTAGTGTGGATAACGTAACCGCAGCAGACCGCGTTCTCCTTTTCACTCCGTTTTCGACTGATCTTGATGCGATTGATACTGCGCAGCAATTGGCCGAAAAAGGGATTCCAACCGTTGGGGTTTCCGCAACTGTGAATGGCGAAAAAAGCTTACAGCAATTTGTCGATATACATGTAGATTCCAAATTAACAAAACCCATTATTCCCACTGAACATAATGAACGAATCGGCTTCCCTGTGCTCATGACTTCATTATATGTTTACTACTGCTTATTTTTGACTGTGAAAGAAATATTGGAGGAATATGAAGAATAAACTTTACATGCAAGAAATGCGAAGAAATTGGCAAATCGCCAATTTCTTTTTATATGAATTAGCATAGAAACCTATTGATTTCAAATTTAGTCCTCTCTTGTACAGACTTTAGACCTTTATCAATACATTTTGTAGTGCAGAGAGGCTGATGACCTGTTTCATGATTTACAATGCGTTTTTATGAAAAATCGCGTATAAGTTTTTTTCGATACTCTAATAAAATTTTATGAAAAATGCGACGCCGTTTATAGGGATGGTTTTTAAATTTAGAACAGCGTCGATTTCCCGGCCGATTCTTTCTTCAAAATGAAAAACAAAGCCGCTGCTTTTGGAAAACAGTGAAAGAGGCGATTTTTTGCTATTGTCGAAATAAAAAAATTTGTATTACGAGCAAAAAAAAGGCTGTCTAACCAATCGTTCAGACAACCTTTTCTTTCATTTCTTATTGATTTTTCTTGTTTAGAGAAGCGTGAATGAACTCCCGGAAAAGAGGCTGCGGTCTAGTTGGCCGTGATGTAAACTCCGGATGGAATTGGGACGCAACAAACCAAGGGTGGTCTTGTAATTCAATGATTTCTACTAACCGTCCATCTGGACTTGTTCCGGAGAATACAAATCCGGCCTCTTCCATTTGCTGACGGAACTCATTGTTAAATTCGTACCGATGGCGATGACGTTCATAAATTACTTCATCGTTGTAGGCTTCATAAGCCTTTGTTCCTTCTTTCAATTTGCAAGGATATAAACCAAGACGGAGCGTTCCTCCTAAATCTTCTACTTCTTTTTGCTCCGGAAGCAAGTCAATAATCGGATATGGAGTGTTTGGATCAATTTCAGATGAATTCGCACCTTTTAATCCTAGAACGTTGCGGGCAAACTCGATCGAAGCTACCTGCATGCCAAGACAGATGCCAAGGAAAGGAATTTTTTGTTCGCGGGCGTATTGAGTCGCGATTATTTTCCCTTCCACTCCCCTGTCTCCAAATCCGCCAGGAACTAATATACCTTCAGCTCCCTGAAGCAAGTCTGCTACATTCTCTTTCGTAACATGCTCCGCATTGATCCAATCAATTTCCACATCGGCATCATAATAATATCCGGCATGCTTCAAAGCTTCCACAACGGAAATATAGGCGTCCTGAAGCTCGACATATTTGCCGACTAAGGCGATTTTGACTGTTTTTGATAAATTGCGGACTTTATTGACAAGCTCGATCCATTCCGTCATATCAGCTTGTCCGCATTGAAGATCCAAATAATCGCAAACAATTTGATCAAGGTTTTGTTCTTGCAATGCTAAAGGGACGCTGTAAAGAATATCGGCATCACGGCATTCAATGACAGCTTTCGGTTCAATGTCGCAGAACAAAGCAATTTTATCTTTCATCTCTTGGGAAATCGGCATTTCTGTGCGCACTACAATCACATTTGGCTGTATTCCCAATGAGCGCAATTCTTTCACACTATGCTGTGTCGGCTTTGTTTTCATTTCTCCTGCTGCTTTAATATATGGCACAAGAGTACAATGAATGTACATGACGTTTTTGCGGCCTGCTTCATTTTTCATTTGGCGGATGGCTTCCAAAAACGGCAATGATTCAATATCTCCGACGGTACCGCCGATTTCGGTAATAACGACATCAGCATTTGTTTCTCTGCCAGCGCGAAAAACGCGGTCTTTAATTTCATTCGTAATATGGGGGATGACTTGAACGGTTCCGCCTAAATAATCGCCTCTCCGTTCTTTTTTAATGACGGCCGAATAAATTTTTCCTGTTGTGACATTGCTGTACTTATTTAAATTAATATCAATAAAGCGCTCGTAATGGCCTAAATCGAGGTCAGTCTCAGCGCCGTCATCCGTCACGAACACTTCGCCGTGCTGATACGGACTCATTGTCCCCGGATCAACATTGATATATGGATCGAATTTTTGAATCGTCACATTCAACCCGCGGTTTTTTAGAAGTCTGCCAAGAGATGCGGCAGTAATTCCTTTCCCTAAAGATGAAACAACGCCACCGGTTACAAAAATATACTTGGTCATGCAAAAATTCCCTCCAGTTGCAATCTATCCTTTTGTTAATTTGCACAAAATAAATCGTCAGAAGGCATCAACAAAAAAATATGAAAGCTCCCTTCCTTTTCGGAAAGGGAGCTTTCATATTGTAATTTGTTTTCCGTACTTTTAAAGCCCAATTAAAATATTAGCGAGGAAAACTATGAAAGTCAACCCTTAAATTTAGTACATTATTGTTCGTCCAATTCTTCCTCATCGAGATCGAAATCAGCATCCAACTCGTCATCTTCTACATCGTAATCATCGTCAATTAGTTCATCATCAAAGCTTTCATCATCTTCTTCGTCCTCAAAATCATCGTCTTCTTCATCAAGATCAAGCTCTTCTTCATCCACATAATCGTCAAGATCGTCATAGTCAAGATCGTCTTCAACCAAGTCTTCATAATCGTCAAGATCTTCTTCATCGTATGCAATCTTCGCTTTTTTCTTCTTCGTTTTAACCGTCGGCTGGGTTTCTTCTTCAATTTGATCGAGCGGATACCAGCTCTTAATGCCCCAGCTATTTTCCCCAATGCAAATAAATTTTCCATCTATATTTAAATCCGTATAAAACTGTGCAATGCGTTCGGTCGCTTCTTCCTCCGAAAGCCCTAATAAACTGCTAACTTCTTTCATTAATTCTTCAAACGGTATAGCTTGCCTTTTTTCGGAAAGAATAAGGTAAGCGATATCCACCATCGACATTTCTTTCAGCTGCTCCTGCGAGTATTGCGTTAAGCTCAAGGTCAGGCACTCCCTTTCTCGTCTTTCATCTATCTTTATTAAATGAAAGGGCAACGAAAATAGAATAAAGCATGATATAATTCCGAATGATGAATGCCGCCCTTTCAGTGATGTACCATATGATACGTTTGCATACCATTCATTATAAACAAATTTTACAACTTTATGCTACCGTATTGTGTCTTGATTTTAAATTTTTTCGTCAAATTCCATTGTCTATCTTTCTATTTTTTAAAATCTTAAGGCGCCCTTGTGGCGCCTTTTAAAATTGCTTTCTATCTAATCATATCTTTATGAAATGAGCTCTTGCTCCTTCGATTCGCCAAAAACAGCTTTTTCCAGCAGCTCCGCTACATCGTACGTTTTCACTTTATTTTCAACCTCTTTTGCTTTCGTTCCATCTGTCAGCATTGTTAGACAATATGGACATCCGGAGCTGATCACGCTTGGATTGACAGCCAGTGCTTGTTCGGTGCGCGCAACATTGATGCGCACTCCCGTGTCTTCCTCCATCCACATAAGACCGCCGCCGGCTCCACAGCACATGCCCGTTTCCCGATTCCGTTCCATTTCAACAACTTTTACACCTGGAATGGATGCCAAAATTTCACGGGGTGGATCATAAATTTCGTTGTATCTTCCAAGATAACAAGAATCGTGGAAAGTAATCGTTTCATTCACTTCATATTTCGGAACGAGCTTCTTTTCTTTCAACAGTTTTGCTAAAAGTTCTGTATGATGGTATACTTCGGCTTCAAAACCGAAATCCGGATATTCATTTTTAAATATGTTGTAAGCATGCGGGTCGATTGTAACAATTTTCTTCACATTATATTTTTCAAATTCGGCTATGTTGCTTGCAGCAAGCTCTTGAAATAAAAACTCATTGCCGAGGCGCCTCGGTGTGTCACCTGAATTTTTCTCTTTATTTCCTAATATAGCAAATTTCACACCTGCTTCGTTCAAAAGTTTAGCAAACGATAAAGCTATTTTTTGGCTGCGATTATCAAATGATCCCATGGAACCGACCCAGAATAAATATTCAAACTCCTCGCCTTGCTTTTTCAATTCCTTCACCGTTGGCACGTAGACATCTTCTTGTGATTTGCGCCAATTTTCCTTATCTTTGCGGTTTAGGCCCCACGGATTTCCTTGCCGCTCAATGTTTTGCATCGCCCGCTGCGCATCCGGATTCATTTTTCCTTCTGTTAATACAAGGTAGCGGCGCAGGTCAATGATTTTATCGACATGTTCGTTCATTACTGGACATTGGTCTTCACAATTCCGGCACGTCGTACATGCCCATATTTCTTCCTCTGAAATGACCTCCCCGATGAGGCTTGGATTGTAGTCGAGAGCCGCCGCCGCTTCACCTGTTCCCTTTTGCAGCGACTGAAGAGCCAACTGATTTCCCATCGTATTTTGAAATGCCAAGGCAGGCACCCAAGGGGACTTGGAAGTGATGGCAGCCCCTTTATTTGTTAAATGATCCCGAAGCTTTATGATTAAATCCATCGGCGAAAGCATTTTTCCAGTACCAGTCGCCGGACACATATTTGTACACCGTCCGCATTCAACACAGGCGTACAAATCGAGAAGCTGCGTTTGCCGGAAATCTTCAATTTTTCCGACTCCATATGATGTTTGAGTTTCGTCTTCAAAATCAATTTTCTCCAACTTCCCTGGATTTGACAAACGACTTAAAAAAACATTGGCAGGTCCTGCAATTAAATGGGCATGTTTAGACTGAGGGACATACACTAAAAATGTGAGCAAAATGAGCAGGTGCACCCACCAAAAAACGTAAAAAATAACAGCGGCGCCTGTTTCACCGACAAAGCCCAGCAGGAAAGCAGCCGATGAGGCAACAGGTTCACTAAAGCTTCGTTCATATCCCCTCCAAATCATGTACATACCGTTTCCAAGCAGTACAGACAGCATTAATCCGCTGATAAAAATAAGGACAAGTCCGGATTTAAACCCTCGTTTTAAACGGACAAGCTTTTCAATGTATCGCCGGTAAAAAGCAGCAACTACCGCTACTAAAATAAGGAGGGTAACAATTTCTTGGAAAAAGGTGAAAATCGGGTATAACGGTCCGAAAGGCAAATGGCTCCCCGGAATCAGCCCTTTTAAAATGAAATCAATCGCACCGAATTGGACAAGAATAAAGCCGTAGAAAAAAATAACATGAACCCAGCCCATTTTCTTGTCTTTTAATAGTTTTTTCTGTCCGAACACATTGACCCAAATCCGTTCGAAACGTTCTTTTACCTTCCCGTCGAATTCTTCTTTTTTTCCAAGTTTGATATAAGCAATTCTAGTTTGAATTAAATAAATAAACAAATACACCGCGTAAACGGTTACAAGCAAAAACGCAAAAAAATTAATCCATAATAGTGTATTCATTATTCTCCCCCATTCATAAAATCCCCCTGTTGTATTTGACTGAAATTTCGGACGTTTCTTAATTATATTATATAATGAATGAACGTTCAGTCAATTCACCAAATCGTTGAAAATCGGAACCATTTTTCCTTTGTTTCGTATATAATGACAGTTATTTATTTCTAAAATATTGAACAAATTCCAAAATTTATTTGTTAATTTTGCTAGAGGAGTGCCGGAAAAATGGATACGACTGACATTGTCGGGCTCATTAAACAACACCATCATCAAATAAAAAAAACTGTCAAAAGGACTGTGAAAAACGAATCTCTTGTTGATGATATCGTCCAAGAAGTTTGTATTAAAATATATATATATTTTCAAACGAATGATATGCCTACCAATATCAGCGCTTGGATTACGACTGTCTCAAAAAATACAGCCACCGACCATCTTCGAAAAATTCAACGAAACAATCATTTGCTAAACCATCTGCAGCAAGAAGCAATTTTTCACAACTGCTCAGAATGGAATCCCGAATCCGAGGCCTTATTAAAACAAATGATTGAATATGTGCAAAATGCATTAAACGAAATGGATCCTAATACAAAAAAGATTATTCTATTGCGGCAGCAGGGATTATCCTATACAGAAATTGCCCAGCAGATGAATTTGCCTAAAAATACGGTGAAAACAAAAATTTTCCGCGGCCGAAAACAGTTAATGACATTTCTGCAAAAGAACGGGGTTTTTCAAAATGATTTATGAGGATGTTAGTTTTCAATATAACTAAGCGACCAATAATCTCTGCAACGACTGCCGGGCGTTTGCTGAACAACTCAAACAGCGTTCACATCGCTGTGGAAAATTCTCTTGACCTAGCAATAGAGCCTGCAATTTACTTTTGGATCGCGCTTCTGTTTTTCGCTTTTTTCATTGTCTGCTTTTCCATCGTCTCAGCTGGTTCAGCCTCATTTCAAAAAGCAGTATGATGGATCCTGTTTAATATAGCAAAAAATGAATAAGCTCTTTCCTATAATAAACAAAATACAAAAGGGGTTATAACTCAACAAACAGCACAGCTGTCGGAAAATAAATAGCATGTCTCCTTCAAATATATGCAAACAAAAAAGCAAAAAGCCTTTTTTCACACAATAACTTGTTGAAAAAAGGCTTTTTCTGCTCTCTTCGTTTTAACATCCTAGAAAAAGAGATGCGATTAGGTTAAAATCGGAAAGCGTTCCTATTCCCTTTTACTCGAATCATTTCCCACATCTAAATTCGTTACATTTTTTCAGGAGCGGAAACGCCAATTAAGGTAAGGGCATTTTTCAGCGTGATTTGCGTTGCTTTCATAAGAGCAAGCCGCGCCTTAGATTTCATTTCATTGCTTGCATCAAGCACTTTTTCTGCATTGTAGAAGCTGTGTAGCACAGATGCCAGCTCAAAAATGTAATTCGTAATCCGATGCGGAATTCTTTTCTCTGCGGCTTCAGCGACAACGCCAGGGAATTCACCAAGCTTTTTTAACAGCTCTATTTCTTTCTCAGATTGAATTTCATTCAAAAGATCGCTTTCGTTTGCATTGTAAGACAGGCCTTGCTCGTTTCCTTGGCGGAGAATGCTGCATACACGCGCATGAGCGTATTGTGCGTAATAGACAGGATTTTCATTTGATTCCGATACAGCCAAATCCAAGTCAAAATCCATATGCGAGTCGCCGCTTCTCATAGCAAAAAAGTAACGAACGGCATCCAAGCCGACTTCTTCGATCAATTCTCTCATCGTGACAGCCTTGCCAGTACGTTTTGACATTTTCACTTTTTCGCCGTTTTTAAAGAGGCTGACCATTTGCATAATTTCCACTTCAAGAACATTTTGATCATACCCCAGCGCCTGAATGGCTGCTTTCATTCTCGGTATATAGCCATGATGATCCGCGCCCCAAATGTTTATCAGCTTATCAAAGCCGCGATCCAATTTATCTTTATGATAAGCAATATCTGGTGTTAAATACGTATAAGACCCATCCTTCTTAATCAACACTCTATCTTTATCATCGCCAAATGCAGTAGAGCGGAACCATGTTGCCCCGTCTTGTTCATAAATGTGGCCGTTTTTCCGAAGCATGTCGAGCGCCTCATCAATTTTGCCGCTTTTGTATAGGGATGTCTCAGAATACCAAACATCGAAGGAAACGCGAAATTCTTCGAGGTCTTTTCTAATTTTCTCAAGCTCATATTTCAGACCGAGGTCACGGAAAAATTGCAGCCGTTCTTCTTCGCTTTTTTCAAGCAGACTGTCGCCATATTCATCAGCAATTTTTTTTCCGATTTCAATAATATCTTGTCCATAGTATCCGTCTTCAGGCATTTCCGCTTCTTTTCCAAGCGCTTCTAAATATCTTGCCTCTACGGACAGAGCTAAATTGTGAATCTGATTTCCAGCGTCATTAATATAATATTCCCGGGTTACATCATACCCCGCTTTTTCTAAAATGTTGCAAAGAGAGTCGCCGAATGCTGCTCCGCGCGCATGCCCCAAGTGAAGATCTCCCGTCGGGTTTGCAGAAACGAACTCCACTTGGATTTTTTTACCTTCCCCAACATTTGATTCGCCGTATTTGTCACCCGCTTGAATAATGGCTGGAATCAACTTAGTTAAATATTCATTATTCATGAAAAAATTAATAAAGCCCGGACCAGCAATATCAATTTTTTCAATGGATGCTTTCGCTCGATCAAAATGTTGAACAATTTCCTCTGCAATCGCCCGAGGCGCTTTTTTAGCTATGCGAGCAAGCTGCATGGCCATGTTTGTTGAGTAATCGCCGTGTGCTTTTTCTTTCGGCACCTCTAAAATAACTTCCGGAATTTGCTCCTCTTCTGCGATGTTTGCTTTCAATACAGCATTTTTTATTTCTTGTTTCAGCTGCTCCTTTACTTCATCTACAATGTTCATTCAATGCTCCTCCTTCTTAAATTGAATGCTTAAACTGTGTAAACGAGGGGTATCTCCATTTATTTCGAGCAAATATTCTATGCTAAGTGTACCATGTTTTTCTTCATCTGTATGCCAGATAAGCGATTTTGTCTCTGCTGCGAGCTTCAGCGTCCCGTACGGTGTTTCATAATTGGCATACGTTTTTTGTCCCTGCTTGAAGCGCTGTCTTAAGCGAATGCCTCCGGAACGTATGAGAGTCGTTTCCTTTTCGCTGATTTTGATTAACGTCTTAACGGTTTCATCATCTTGAATCTCATCATAAACCAAATAAAAAGTGTGCTGCTTTTTGAAAAATTCCCCAGTTGTATAAAATTCAATCCGCTCTTCTTCTGTTTGATTTTGAAAAATCTTGTTTTGAACATAAATTTGAACAGGTACGCGCATGTCTTTATATCATCCTTTTTAAGGATTTATTCTATATTTTAGTGGAAATCATTTGCTGTTAAAAGCTTTATATTGGCCTGCCTGCCGCTTTACGCTCGATCCAAGCTGTTCAGCTTTTGAATAATAAAAAGCCATAGCAGAAGCACTATGGCAGAAAAATGACTTTACTTTCTTTTTGCCACCCAGCCTAATAACATTTCGCGAATCAATTTGCTCGCTGTATTCGCTGTTTGTTCTGAATGGTCATATACAGGTGCGACTTCAACTAAATCAGCGCCGACAACTTTCACATCAGAACGGGCAATTTCATGTATAGAAGCAAGCAGCTCTTTTGATGTAATGCCGCCAGCATCGACTGTTCCGGTTCCCGGCGCGTGAGCAGGATCCAGCACATCGATGTCAATCGTAACATATACAGGTCTTTGTGAAAGTTTCGGAAGAATCTTTTTGAGCGGCTCGAGCACTTCAAATTTGGCAATGTAAAGTCCAGCCTCTTTCGCCCATTCAAACTCCTCCTTCATCCCAGATCGGATGCCGAATGAAAAAATATTTTCCGGGCCAATCAAATCGCTTGCTTTCCGGATCGGAGTGGCATGAGACAGAGGCTCGCCTTCATAATGCTCGCGCAAATCTGTATGCGCATCGATATGAATGACCGCTAAATTTGGATATTTTTTATGCATCGCTTTAATGACAGGCCATGTTACAAGGTGCTCTCCTCCAATTCCGAGAGGAAATTTATCCGCTTTTAAAATTTTGTCCACAAACTCTTCAATCAACTCAATGCTCCGCTTTGCATTTCCAAACGGAAGAGGAATATCGCCTGCATCAAAATATTTTACGTCCCCAAGCTCACGATCTAAATAAGGACTGTATTCTTCCAACCCGATGGAAACCTCCCGAATGCGGGCCGGACCGAAACGGGAGCCTGGCCGGTAGCTGACTGTCCAATCCATCGGCATTCCATAAATGACTGCTTCACTTTCCTCAAAGCTTGGATGGCTTCTAATAAAAACATTTCCTGAATAAGCTTCATCAAATCGCATGGACATCACCCTCCTGTCTGAAAAAGCAAGAGGCTGATCCCTCTTGCTTAAACTGTATCATGCTATTCGCTTTTTGTTCAGTTTTCCTAAAGGCTATTTAATTATTTCGGAAACAAACTTCGGTAAAGCGAATGCAGCTTTATGAATTTCTTTCGTATAATATTTAGAATCCAAGTCAAAGAAACGATCGTCACTTACCTCAATTGGATCATATTTCTTCGATCCGATCGTGAACGTCCACAGCCCGCTAGGATATGTCGGGATGTTTGCAGTATATAGCCTTGTAATCGGGAAAATCTCTTTCACATCATGATAGACATTTTTTATCAAATCTGCCTTAAACCAAGGATTATCCGTTTGCGCGACAAAAACGCCGTCCTCCTTCAAAGCTTTGGATATTCCTGCATAAAACCCTTTTGTAAAGAGGTTGACCGCAGGACCGACAGGCTCGGTTGAATCAACCATAATGCAGTCATATTGATTTTCGCTTTGTGCAATGTGCATAAAGCCGTCGCCAACTTTCACTTCAACGCGTGGATCATCTAGTTTTCCGGCAATTTCCGGCAAGTATTTTTTTGAATACTCGATCACTTTGCCGTCAATTTCTGCAAGTGTTACTTTTTTTACACTTGGATGCTTCAGCACTTCACGGATAACGCCTCCGTCTCCTCCTCCGACAACTAGCACATATTCTGGCTTCGGATGAGTAAACAACGGTACATGGGCCATCATTTCATGGTAGACAAATTCGTCTTTTTGCGATGTCATTACCATTCCATCCAAGAAAAGCATGTTGCCGAATTCTTCTGTCTCCACTACCTCCAATTTTTGGAATTCGGTCTGTTCTGTATGTAAAGTGCGTTTAATTTTCATCGTAATCCCGAAATGTTCTGTCTGTTTTTCTGTATACCAAAGTCCTCCCAAGATTTAATCTTCCTTTCATATGTTTTTCCAATATCTTTCCCTAATTTGAACAGACAACACGTAAACCTCAAAAAAAGTATAGTGGAATCTATCAAAATTGCAAAGAATAAATTTCATTTTTCATAGGTGGAAGTTTAAAAACTTGCGAATCACCTCATACTGAATAACAAAACGAACGGGCTTAAGAGGTGATGGAAATGGAAGCGATGACGCCAAAAGGCATTCGTCTTACCATCAAAACAATCCGGGCATTATTTTTTATTCATTTTTTTGTTTTTGCTGCGGCAGCTATTTGTATTGCGGTTGTTTTGATTGCGGCTAAAGTACAAGGCGCTCCTTCCATTGTTGTGCCGCAATCAACTGTATTGTACGCAAGCAACGGAACGAAAATCGGTGAGGAGCATCACGGCGGCCGCCGTTTTTGGGTGGAACTTGATGAAATTTCACCCTATTTAATCAATGCGACAATCGCTATTGAGGACAAAAATTTTTATGATCATCACGGTTTTGATTTTAAACGAATAGCAGGTGCTGCCGTTGCCGATCTCAAAGCGATGGCAAAGGTGCAAGGAGCCAGCACAATCACCCAGCAATACGCAAGAAATTTATATCTTGGATTTGAAAAAACGTGGGCTCGGAAAATGACAGAAGCTTTTTATACCATTCGGCTCGAGATGAACTACTCGAAAGAAAAAATTTTAGAAGGCTATTTAAATACAATATATTATGGACACGGAGCCTACGGGGCCGAGGCGGCCTCCCGTTATTACTTCGGCAAAAAGGCAAAGGACTTGACGCTCGCCGAAGCCGCTCTACTTGCCGGCATTCCGAAAGGACCGTACTCCTATTCACCGATGGTGAACTATGATTTATCAAAAAAAAGACAAGAGATGATTTTGCAGACAATGGTCAAACAAGGGTTAATTACAAAAAAAGAAAGTGAACTGGCTGCAAAGGAAAAATTAACGTTCAAAACGAACGAAAACACCAAAACAGAAGAGTTTGCCCCCTATTTTCAAGATGAGGTTATGAAAGAAGTAAAAGAAATATTGCAGGACCACCAATTAATTGAAACAGCCGGTCTGAAAATTTTTACTACTCTTGATCCAAATCTGCAAAAAATTGCTGAATCGACCGTAGAAAAAGTCATGAGGAAAGACTCGGATATCCAAGTTGCCTTCTCGGCAATCGATCCGAAAACAGGCGAGGTAAAAGCTCTAATCGGCGGACGGAATTATAAAGAGAGCCCTTTTAACCGCATGACTCAGGCAAAACGTCAGCCTGGTTCAACGATTAAGCCGTTTCTATATTATGCAGCCTTGGAAAATGGATTTACGCCGTCCACAACGCTGAAAAGCGAGCCGACAACGTTCCATTTTCAAAATGGAACAAACACATATTCCCCGGGCAACTACAATGGCTACTACGCAAATGATGAAATTACATTAATAGAAGCCCTTGCTTTGTCCGACAATATTTATGCTGTTAAAACCCATATGTTTATCGGTATGGATCAATTAATAAAAATGGGAAAGCTTTTTGGAATCGGAGAAAATTTTAAAATGGTTCCGTCGCTAGCTTTAGGAACTTCTCCCGTAAGGCCGCTCGATCTCATGAACGCTTACGGCATTTTAGCGAACGGCGGTCAAAAAATAAAACCGATATTTGTCCGTAAAATCATTGATAAAAATGGAAAAGTCTTATATGAGGCAAATGTGGAAAAGGAGCAAATTCTAAATGAACAAACAGCCTTTATCACCGCACATTTAATGACCGGCATGTTTGATCGAAAGCTAAACAGTTATACAACTGTTACAGGGGAAAACATTATCGATCAACTATCAAGGCCTTTTGCGGGGAAATCCGGGACGACAAAGACTGACAGCTGGATGATCGGATTTGCCCCGCAGCTCGTAGCAGGTGTATGGACAGGTTATGACAAAGGAAAGACGATTGACATGGTCGAGGAACGAGCCTATTCGAAAAAAATTTGGGCCGGCTTTATGGAAGAAGCGTTGAAACATGAACCTGTAAAACAATTTAAGCCGCCTGAAGGAGTTGTCGGCGTTTATGTCAATCCGGAAAACGGGCTTTTAGCGACGAAAGAATGTCCCGTCTCCCGCCTTGCGTATTATGTGAAAGGCACGGAACCAACAAAATATTGCATGGAGCACCTCGACAATATGGAAGAGCCGAAAAACAGCGGGCGGAAAAAAGATGAACCATTATGGAGAAGGCTCATGCCGTGGTTTTAGACATATAGGCAAAATAAGGGTTTGCGCATAGTCTTGACGCAAGCCCTTATTTATTTTTCAAAGAAGATGCAGCTCCTATGATATACTAAAAAAGAACGATATATATTTCAGATGTCATAACAAGAGGCCAGTCCTTGTAGAAATCGACCGATTACATGTATGCTACAGCTCTTATATTTTTCGAAAGCTTCAGCGAAGAATCTGAGGAAAAATAAACGAAATAGCCGATTTCTACTATCCTTTTCATGCTTAAAAACACACGACTGAAAGGATTATCACAGCAATGAACGAATTATTAAAACAGCCGGAATGGAGAATCATCGATCATTCAAGCTTAGGACTCTTTTTTGATGCCAAGCAATCATTCGCTTACGATGATACGTTGTGCACGACAGTCGGGAGCGGCATGTCCCCCGCGACAGTCCGCACTTGGGTGCATCATGATACGATTGTTCTCGGCATTCAAGATACAAGAGCCCCGTTTTTAAAAGATGGAGTAGATTTTTTAAAAAAACAAGGATATAAAGTCATCGTTCGAAATTCCGGCGGGTTGGCTGTTGTTTTGGATGAAGGGATTTTAAACGTATCGATCATTTTACCGGAAAAGGAAAAAGGAATTGACATTAACCGTGGTTATGATGCAATGAAGGATTTAATCTGTTTCATCTTGAAACCGTATGGTGCAGAAGTCGAAGCAGGAGAAATTGTCGGTTCATATTGTCCCGGGAGCTACGACCTCAGCATTCACGGCAAAAAATTTGCCGGCATTTCTCAGCGCCGTCTTAAGAGAGGCGTAGCGGTTCAAATTTATTTATGCATCACAGGAAGCGGAGCAGCGCGCGCAAACGTGATTAAACAGTTTTATGACAAGGCAGCAAAAGGAGAAGCCGAACATTTCAAGTACCCAAACGTAAATCCGAGCACGATGGCGTCTTTACATGAATTATTAAAGGTGAAGTTAACCGTCCAGGATGTGGTGCACGACCTTTTTGCAGCCTTACAACATTTGAGCGGCCGCATTTATTCCTCCAATTTAACCGACTTTGAACTGGAATTGTATGAAGCAAACTTCATAAGAATGATAGAGCGGAATGAAAAATTTTTGCCTAATATGTAAATCGGGAAGGGAGAAAGTTATGTTTAAAAAAGTAGCTTCTGATGTTTTAGGATTAAGTGATATCGGCACGGTGATCAAGCCGGAGGATTATGATAAAGTGGACGCGGATGATTATGTCATGCATGAGGATGGGGAAAAAATCTACTTCCTCATTAAGTCGAAAACCGACGAGTATTGTTTCACAAACAAAGCGTTAATCCACGTTGACGGCACAAGCGCTGTCAGCAAAAAACGCACTTTAAAGCGGTATGACTACTATGCCCACCGCGTTTCAAACGTTGTGCTTGAAACGGCAGGGACTATTGATTTAGATGTAGAAATCAAATTCCAAATTGGAAACACGCCTTTTTCCATTGATGTTCATAAAAAACATTTAGAAGAGCTAAAAGATTTGTATAAAGCGTTGATTAAAATAGAAGAAATTTCAAACGATCATGACAATTATATGGAGTATGCAAAACAAAGCCTGCAAATGGCCGCCTCTGTATTCACCAACAACCGCATAAATGAAAGCAATATTTCCGAGCAATTTAAAGAAATTAACGATATTGCGTTCAATTGGCTGATGAATGCGAAAAAGCAATACAATTTAAAAGATTACGGGTTTGTGTTTGACCTTTTTATCCAGCAATAAACACTAAATAAATGCTAAAAAATAAATCAAGCAGAGAAAAACAAACCGTTTCTCTACTTGATTTCGTATGTTTGTTTGAAGTAGCTGGCGAATGCCTGCTACTTTCGGACGTTGCGGCTAATGCCGCAATCCCTTTTTATTTTTTGTATGGCTATTATTCAAAATATTGAATAAGATCAGGCTGCCGCCCTTTGTCCTTTAAAAGACGCAGGCGGAGCGTCTTCCGCTATTCCGCCATTTTTTCCAGATTGCCGTTTCGATCCATTTTAAACGTTGTTGTCGGACGTTCTTCTTCCTCAAAGAGAACTAGCTTTCGAGCGCGGTTCATAATCTTCATAAGTGTTTCATAGTCTTCTTGAACTGTTTTCGATTCTTCCTCAAGCTTGGCAACCTTCTTCTCCAACTCTTCGTTTTTCTTAATCAGTTCTTCATTTTCTTTTTTCAAACGCTCGTTTTCTTGCTGCAAAGCCTCGATATGTTCGCTGTTCCCTTGGTAAGTTCTTAAAAATTCAATTACACTATCCATTGTCAGCTCCACTTTTGAATTGGCTGCGAGCTCTGGATGATTATAATTCTTTGAATTTTGCACCGCATTTACTTCAGTAAAATCACCAGGCGACGCTTCAGGCGGCGTATAAAGCAATCGCTTCTTTGCAGTCTGGCCTTTCCCAAGCGCTCTCATTTTCTGCTTTCTCTGTTTTTTTGCAAGCTGCAAAGCTTTTTCATACTTATGGCGCACAACGGCGTTCCAGCGGAAGCCACAGGCGGCCGACGTGCGGTTCAGTTTATCACCAACTTCTTCAAAAGCGTTTAATTGCGTGCTTCCTTCACGGACATGCCGCAAAACGGTTTCTGCTAATAGCAGATCGTTTTCTTCTGTCCAAGCATCCTGTCTTGTTTTCATTCATTCTCAACTCCCTTATTCTTGAATAATACTATTTGTTCTAGCATCATTTTTCCCAAAAGATTAAAAATATATACAAGGATAGTAGATTTTTACAGAAAAGCGCTGTACTTGATTTCAAAAAAAAGACAAGGTATACTACCCGATAGTGCTTATTCATGAAGAAAGGATTGTTCAAAAGGATGGCAAATGAGTTCCGTGTATGCGACGATTGTAAAGCGCCAAATTTAAAATCGCTTATTCCGAAATTAAAGAATTTGGATCCCGATGCTAAAATTGAAATCGGCTGCCAATCGTACTGCGGGCCCGGAAGAAAGAAAACGTTTGTATTTGTGAACAACCGTCCGGTCGCTGCGTTAACGGAAGAAGAGTTAATAGAAAAAGTGAAAGCAAAGCTTAAAAAATAAGAAACCGCCTTTTAAGGAATGATTGCTTCCTGAGGCGGTTTTTTATTTAAGGTTGTTGAACGACATTCCTTTGTGTCTGTTTAGAGCTGCACTTTGAAAAACGAGGTGTTCACCTGAATTTAAACAAGTTATAATATAATCATGTCAAAACGGAAGAGGGAAGAAAATGACCTATGCAAGTGAAAAGCTGCCAGAAGAAAAAGTTTTTAAAGACCCGGTTCACCGTTACATCCACGTTCGCGATAAAATCATTTGGGATTTGATCGGGACAAAAGAGTTTCAACGGCTGCGCCGCATCCGCCAGCTCGGGACAACTTTTTTAACTTTTCACGGTGCGGAGCATAGCCGATTCAACCACTCATTAGGCGTTTATGAGATCGTCCGCCGAATTGTTGATGACGTATTTCGCGGGAGACCGGAATGGAACGAAGATGAGAGGCTGCTAAGTTTATGCGCTGCCCTTTTGCACGATGTCGGACACGGTCCCTTTTCTCATTCGTTTGAAAAGGTCTTCCATCTGGATCACGAAGATTTTACCCAAGCCATTATTTTAGGAAATACAGAAATAAACCGCGTTCTCTCAAAGGCAGGGGCGGAATTCCCGAAAAAAGTGGCAGAGGTCATTGCGAAAACATACAAAAATAAGCAGGTTATCAGCTTAATTTCCAGCCAAATTGACGCCGACCGAATGGATTATTTGCAACGAGATGCTTTTTACACAGGCGTTCAGTACGGCCATTTTGACATGGAACGCATTTTGCGCGTGATGAGGCCGAGAGAGGATCAAGTCGTCATTAAATACAGCGGCATGCATGCTGTCGAAGATTATATTATGAGCCGATATCAAATGTACTGGCAAGTATATTTTCATCCAGTAACGAGAAGCGCTGAAGTCATTTTGTCCAAAATTCTCCATCGAGCAAAAGCTCTGTATGAAAATAATTATTCATTCCAAGCAGATCCAGTCCATTTTTATTCGATTTTCAAAGGAGATGTTACAGTCGAAGATTATTTAAAATTAGACGAATCCATCATCCTTTATTATTTCCAAGAATGGCAAAAGGAAAAGGATCCGATTTTAAGCGATCTGTGCAACAGATTTATAAACAGGCGCCTGTTTAAATATGTGGAGTTTCAACCGTCCAATGAACAATTGATGAAGCTGATTGAACTAACAAATTTGTTCAAAAAAGCAGGCATTGATCCGGAATATTATCTTGTTGTCGACTCGTCTTCAGATCTTCCGTACGATTTTTACCGACCGGGCGAGGAAGAAGAACGGCTGCCGATCCATTTGCTCATGCCAAACGGGGAAATACGGGAGCTTTCAAGAGAGTCGGAAATTGTGGACGCCATTACCGGAAAGCGGAGAACGGATCATAAATTATATTTTCCTCTTGATTTTTTAAAAGATTTCTCGGAGAAACGAAACTTGAAAAAACAAATTTTAGAAATTTTGCAGCTAACTGACAAAGATGGATTTATTCTGTAGGTGAGGAGATGAAGGGTGTGTTAACCGAACACGCAAAATTAATGAAAGTGCTGTCCGCTTCGAAAGAGATCATCGGACGAAAAAAACTGCAAAAAATTATATTTATAGCAAAAAAACTTAATTATCCCTTTTATGAAAAATACGAATTCCATTTTTACGGGCCGTATTCAGAAGAGCTGACGCTTCGCATTGAAGAGCTTTGCAACATGGGCTTTATCAATGAAGTAAAAGAAAAAAAAGGCGGCTATTATCAATACAAATATTCCCTTACAAAGTCGGGGCAGGAATTTTTAAGCCATTACGATTTGGACATGCCCGAACTGCAGAATTGCATAAATGAATTAAACGCCCAATCAGCACGTTTTTTAGAACTTGTATCAACCATTTTATATTTTGATCATTTGGACAAGGAAGAAGTGAAGGAAAAAGTATTCACGCTCAAAAAAAAGCAGCGTTATACGGATGAGGAAGTGGAGGAAGCTTATCAATTTATTCAACGATTGCAAGATCACAAATTCAGTGCAAAAATCAGCTGAATTTTCCCCTAAAAAAATGAAGAAAATCCTTTTTATGTATTTCAACCTTTTTATAGTATACTGTAAGCAAAGGAAATTGTTAGAATAGGAGGGCGCATTTTTGCCGTTTTTATATTACGATTTAGAAGTTATACCGTTTGTCATTATTGCTTTGATCGTCGGCTTCACTATCCATGAATTTTCACATGCATTTGTTGCCTATAAGTTCGGAGATCCGACAGCGAAAAATCAAGGGAGGCTGACCCTTAATCCGATCTCCCATTTAGATCCGATCGGTACTCTTTTAATATTTTTGGCAGGGTTTGGTTGGGCAAAACCCGTTCCGGTGAATCGTTTCTATTTTAAAAATCCCCGCTTATCCGGGGTATTAGTATCTGTAGCTGGTCCATTGAGCAATTTATTCATTGCCTTTCTCGCTTTTTTGCTGCTGAACTTTTTCTTTTCGTTTGGATTATTTGCTGGCTTATCTTATGATGGAGCCAGAATGGTTGAACAATTTTTTAATATTCTTATATCATTAAATATTATGTTGTTTATCTTTAATTTATTGCCGTTTCCGCCGCTTGACGGTTATCGCATCATTGAAGATTTAGCCCCGCCGGACATCCGCGCCAAGCTTACTCAATATGAAAATTACGGAGTGCTTATTTTTTTAATTATTGTTATCACCCCTTTGGATCAATATATTATTCATCCGATATTTAATTGGGGAAGCCGAGCCGTTATCACTCTTTTTCATTTCGTTTTACAACCGTTCTTTTAAAGGAGGGATGTTTACATGACAGAAAAAAAGAAAAAGGTCGAGTTCCAAATTATTAAAAACGATCCAACTGACGGCCATCGCGGCTTTGGAGCAGGCACCCTTAGCCTGGAAAATGTTTCCCCTGTCTTCATTGACATCGAGGAAAAAACGGCATTTGTAGATATCGGCGCAATGCATGCAAGGAGCCAGGTAGAACGCGGCATTAAATTTACTCATGTGAAAGAAGACGTTCCGAACGGAAAACCGTATTGGCTTGTATGGGTAACAATTGACAGAAAAGAAGATGGGCCATATTATGCCGGGGTTGCTGCCTGTTATATGACTGTTGATCGCGAGGCAAGACGAGGTTATAAATCATTGCCTGAACACGTAAACCGCATGGATAAATCGCTAAAACGGAACATCATTGTCGACCACATGGATGAAAGCTCGAAAAAAGTTCTTTCCGATTTTCTTCGAAACCATGATGAAGGCATGTGGGAGCGCTCAAGCGATGAATTAAAGCAAAGCCTTTCTGTTTAGAAGCGGAAGGGTTGTTGATTCAGCAAAAAATGTGAAAAGCAGGGAATTTTTGATGGAAAATTCCCTGCTTTTTGTTTATGCAAGCGCCTGAAGGGCTGTGATTATCGCTAATTTATATACATCTTCAGCGTTGCAACCGCGAGAAAGATCGTTCACTGGAGCATTCAATCCTTGGAGAATCGGTCCGATCGCTTCAAAGTTTCCAAGTCTCTGTGCAATTTTATAGCCGATGTTTCCAGCTTCAAGGCTCGGGAATATAAATACATTGGCATCGCCTTTAATTACAGATCCCGGCGCTTTCTTTTCCGCAACAGACGGCACGAAAGCTGCATCAAATTGAAACTCTCCGTCCAATATTAAGTCCGGAGCCATTTCTTTTGCCAATTCAACTGCTTTTGCCACTTTTTCTGTTTCCGGGGATGTTGCTGAACCTTTTGTCGAGAAGCTGAGCATAGCAACGCGAGGGTCGATATCAAACATTTTTGCCGTTTTCGCGCTTTCAATAGCGATCTCTGCTAACTCCTGACTGGTTGGAGCGATGTTGATCGCGCAATCAGCAAATATATATTTTTCCTCACCACGAACCATGACGAATACGCCTGATGTTTTTTTCACGTTTTGTTTCGTTTTAATGATTTGAAGAGCCGGCCGCACTGTATCTGCGGTTGAATGTGCCGCACCGCTCACAAGCCCGTCCGCTTCCCCTTTATAAACAAGCATCGTGCCAAAATAATTTTCATCCAAAAGAAGCTTCCGTGCTTCTTCTTCTGTCACCTTTCCATTACGGCGTTCAACAAAGCTTTGAACAAGCTCTTCTATTCCACTGTAATTGGCAGGATTATATATTTTTGCACCTGCAACAGAAATATTTAAACTCTTTGCTTTTTCTTCAATTTCTGTTTCATCCCCAATTAAAATGGGCTGTAACAAATTTTCCTCTGTTAATCGGGAAACTGCTGTTAAAATTCGCTCATCCAATCCTTCAGGAAAAACAATTTTAATATTTTTTCCCGATATTTTATTTTTCAATGCTGCAAAAATGTCTGCCAAAACAAAGTCAGCCTCCTTAATCTTAAAACATTCTTTTAACATGAATTGTTCCATTCACTTTTAGCATACCCCACCTGCTCTTAAATTTAAAATGAAAAATTTCATCATAGCGCTTTCAACAGCACTTTTTTCTGTCACATAATTGTCATACTGTTTTACCCGGATATTCTCCCCTAAACTGTGGTATAGTAAACTTGTACATAGCCAATATGAGAGGTGACGAAAATGAGTGAAGAAGTTCGTTCAAATGAAGCCGTTGAAACGCTCGATGGTTGGTATTGTTTGCACGATTTCCGCTCGATCGATTGGAGCGCTTGGAAAACTTTATCTAGCGATGAACGCCAGGAAGCTATTCATGAATTTCTGAATTTGTTAGAAAAATGGAGTGCAGTGGAAAAAGACCAACAAGGCAGCCACGCTTTATATACGATCGTTGGACAAAAAGCAGATTTGATGATCATGATTCTCCGGCCAACGATGGAAGAATTGAATGAAATTGAAACGGAATTTAATAAAACAAAACTGGCTGAATATACAAGCCCTGCCTATTCATATGTTTCCGTTGTGGAATTGAGCAGCTACGTAGGCGGCGGAAATGATGAAGATCCGTATCAAAATCCATATATCCGATCTAGACTATATCCTATTTTGCCGAAATCAAAATATGTTTGCTTCTATCCGATGGATAAACGCCGTCAAGGCAATGACAATTGGTATATGCTGCCGATGGAAGAGCGCCGGAGCCTCATGAGAAGCCACGGACTTATCGGCCGCAAGTACGGAGATAAAGTAAAACAAATTATTACCGGTTCTGTCGGATTTGATGACTGGGAATGGGGCGTCACGCTCTTCTCTGATGATGTTTTGCAGTTTAAAAAGCTCGTATATGAAATGCGTTTTGATGAAGTAAGCGCCAGATACGGCGAATTTGGCTCCTTCTTTGTCGGAAACATTTTACATCCTGAAAAAATTGCAGCATTTTTACATGTATAAACCAGTACTGCTTTCAGTACTGGTTTTTTCTGCTGAAGACCTACCAATAGTAAGCAAGCAATCTAGCTGCATGCTTAATGTGCAAGAAAAAATGTCATACTATACAGGAAGTGTAATAAATCACGATTTATCTCTTTCTTCACATGCAAAAAATAAAAGTACGGGAGATTTGAAGAAAAATTTCAATGGAAAGAATGGGCGAGAGGGTGACTTTTCCCAACACCATGCACCATGCCAAGCGCCATGGATGAATACATATGCTGCCATCCATGCCCACTTCTCAAAATATGGGGCTGTCCAGAAAGTCAAAATCCACTGAAAATAAAACATCATAAGCATTGATATATCAGTGTTTCTAAAACATTAAAGGGGCGTCTATAAGCCGGAAAATCGACTTATTAGACAGCCCCTCATACTTTATAAGCTTCTTTTTTTCTTTTATACAGAACAAAGATGTCGGAATGGGAATTTTTCCGAATGTCATAAAAAAGACTTCGTCGTCATACATTGGAATGAAAGATTACTATTTAGGCAATGTCTTTTAAAAAAAGGCAGGTGAAAAAATGGCTGTAATTCCCACATACTGAAGAAGATGTAAAGCTATTGGCCAGATTGATGAGAGCTGAAGCAGAAGGAGACGGAGATTTAGGCATGCTTCTAGTAGGCAATGTCGGTGTCAACCGTGTCCTTGCAGATTGTTTAGACTTTAGGGATATACGCACCGTTCGCAGTATGGTGTTCCAAAGTCCTGGAGGCTTTGAAGCCACGCAGAAAGGATATTTTTATCAGGCTGCAAGGCAAAATGAAATAGACTTAGCAAGAAAAGTTTTGAGAGGAAACCGCTACAATCCTGCAGAAACCGCTTTGTGGTTTTTTAAGCCATATGGCGATTGCCCTGCTACATGGTATAACCAATATAACTCAGGTCGATATAAATCCCATTGTTTTTATTTTCCTGCACAATCTGCTTGCCCAAGCGTATACAGATTTTAGGAGGTTGAACATGAGCAACAAAAAACAGAGCCAACGGCAGCAGCAGCAAGGGTATCCAATACCGGCGGTTACTCCTGTACAGCCAACCTATCCGTACGGATTTTACGCACCCAGCGGGTCTGTTATCGGTGCCCCTCCCTCGGCTCAGCCAAGCGGGACCAGCGGTCAAGCTGTACCCGGAATGCTTCCGATTGAAGAATCCTTCGTCGAAAACATTTTGCGCTTAAATAAAGGGAAATTGGCCACCGTATACATGACCTTTGAAAACAACCCTGAATGGCCTGCGAAAGTATTTCGCGGCGTCATTGAAGCTGCCGGAAGAGATCATCTCATTTTAAGCGACCCGCAAACAGGAAGGCGATATTTATTGCTGATGGTTTATTTGAATTACGTCACTTTCGATGAGGAAATCGTATATACATCCCCTCAAAGTCTCGCTTCTTATCCACCAAGATAAGAAAACACTAGCAGAGAGGGACCGGAAGTAATGCTGCAAGACGCTTTATAATTTCTTGAACAGCGCCCTGCCCTTGTCTAGCTTCCTTGTCAAATAGACAGAAGTCTAAGCAGCCTTGCTTCTTTAATGAAGCAAGGTTATTCAGCTTTTCTATAAGCTTTTATTTTCATTTCGATCTTACTTATATAAATAAAAGCACTTAAATTTCAAAAACGGCCAATAAAGCTTTTTTATTTTCCCTTCGACTTAAAACGTATAATCGAGATTCAGAAAAAATTTCCGATTACCTCCCCCATTTCATCTAGGGCATTTTCCGCATCCATAGCAATAAAAAAAACCGGGCGTGAAAATTCCACGCCCAGTTTCTTCTACCAGAATTTAAATCCCGGTGAACTTGGTGCATTTTCAATGATATCGATGACCGGTACTGTATAAGCGATTACAATCAGCACAACAGACAGACCGATCCAAATTTTCCAATTTTCTAGAAGCAATGGTGTTTTTTCCGCATCTTCATGAACTTCACCAACTGGAAATTCTTCCGTTCCTTTAGGAGCAGCCACTGCCAAATTTATAATAATATAAAGAATCATCAAAATGGCAACGAATAAGATGGCTCCGCCAACCGCCATGATAGTTTGATAAGACATCCATTCCAACGCCTGCGGATGGTCTCCATATGTTGTATAAGCGGTCCGCCGAGGAGCTCCAAACAGACCAACTGTATGCATGGCTCCTGACATTAGGAACATACCGATGCACCAGAAAACGGTTTGAATGATCCCTAATTTATTTAATCGCGGTGTTAACGTTCTGCCTGTTAAATGAGGAACCAACCAATAGGAAATACCAAAAAACGTCAACGCTACAGTGGTGGCCACTGTTAAATGGAAATGTCCTGTTACCCATAAAGTGTTATGAACGACTTGGTTCATTTGGTTACTTGCATTAATGATTCCGCCTGCTCCGCCAGGAATAAAAACGAGCATTCCCATAAACGGTGCAAAAAAGCGAACATCTGTCCACGGAAGCTTTTTCACCCAGCCAAACAGTCCGCTGGCCCCTTTTTCTCTTCCGCTTATTTCAAATGTTGCAAACAAAGCGAAAGCTGTCATTAAAGATGGAACAATGACCATAAACGTCAACACAATTTGCAAAAACTTCCAAAACGGAGTGATCCCAGACTCTAGTATTTGATGATGGAAGCCGACTGGGATGGAAAAAAGAACAAACAGTACAAACGCCAGTCTTGCAAGGGAATCGCTGAAAATTTTCCCGCCTATTATTTTTGGAATGATGACGTACCAACACATATAGGCAGGCAATAACCAGAAATACACTAATGGATGGCCGAAATACCAAAAAAGTGTTCTGCTTAACAGCACATTGATTTTATCGACTAACCCGAAGGACCAAGGAATAAACTGGAATAATACCGTTACTGCTACGCCCAATGTTGCTATGATCCATAAAATCATTGTGGCAACTGCCATAAAGCTTAATAGAGGAGACGGCTTTCCTTCATTTTTCTTTTTCCAGACAGCGTATTGGCTAAACATGCCAGCTCCGCTTACCCAGCTGCCGACTACAACAAGCGTCAGACCGATATAAAACCATGGCGATGCTTTAAGTGGTGCATAAAAAGTATATAGAACGGTCGCTTTATTTAATAAGATCATAACCGTTGTAATCGCTGTTCCAATCGTCATAAGCCAAAAGCCGATCCAAGCCGCCTTTTTGGCAAACGGAGTTAAATCACCTGTCGTCCGACTCATGGAAGCATATAAAAAACCAATGATAAAAAATGTTGTAAAAACAAGTGCCAACAAAACGCCATGAGCAGTCAAAAGCTGATAATACCCGATCCCTGCCGGAAGCTCAAGCGTTCCGCTTCTAACAAAAGCCTGCAATAACCCGGCAATCGCTCCTAAAAACAATGCAATATAACCAACTGCAATATGGGCGAGCGCCAGCTTTCCATCGTTTGGGTGAAGCGCTGTATTTTTCATGCTTTTGTCACCTCAATTTTCGTGCTCATCATTTGGTGCCCAGTACCGCAATATTCGTTGCAAATTATTAAATAGCTGCCGGGTTTATGAAATGTATGTGTAAGCGAATTCACATGTCCCGGGGTCACCATCATGTTTACATTTGTGCCAACGATTTCAAGGCCATGAACAACATCTTTGCTTGTCACGATAATATGAACTTTTGCTCCCTCCGGTATTTTTATGTCATTCGGCATAAAGGCAAAAGCTTGAGAAACTATAACAAGTTCGTATTCGTTGTCTCCAATTTTCTTTAAGCCTGGTTGATTAAACGGCTCTGTCGTGTCTACTTTTTGCGGATCCAATGTGGTCAGATCACTCGGCGGATGATGACCTTGTGCAAATGCACTGATGCCCACGATTGTTAAAAACATCACAAGCGTACCTATACCTATTAATAGCCAAACCTTTTCAAGTCTGTGCAAATGCAAGATGATCCCCCTCCTTTATAATCGTTGAATAAATAAGTAGTAAACTCCAAACCAAGAAAGTATTAAAAAAAGAGCCAGCATAAGAACGGATAAAAAAGTGCCAAATAACGAATATTCTTTCTTTTGAGCAATTTCCTGCTCTTTTTTATCGGAGATGAATTCTTTTGCCACCCATAACACCACCTTTTCTTCTTTTAAAAAAATTGTAGTTTAGCTTACGTTAGTCAATCTGTGAAAAAAATCACATTTTCCATAGTACTTTTTGACAGTATGTTGAACAAAAAAACATTGCATTCACACTGAATCTTCTATCATTAGGAAGCTAGGAGCCAAAATGAACGGGACACATTTTTGGATAAAGCTCTGGCTATGACCTTTGAATCGGTTAAGAAGGTCACCCTTTCATTTCTTTGCACAAAAAAACGCCTGTCCCGATATAGTAGACAGACGTTTATATTTACATATATTTAACTGCAGCAACAGCAAGAAGAACCCATGCAATTAAAAATGAAATGCCTCCAAGCGGCGTAATTGCACCTAACACTTTGATCTGCGTCACACTTAATATATACAGGCTTCCGGAAAACAGGAGAATACCGATGAGCATCAGCCACCCGGCCCAATTTGCATAGCCTGCCTGCGGATGCTGCTGCAAAAACAGAGCCGTGACAAAAAGGCCTATCGAATGGAACATTTGATATTGTACACCTGTTTGCCATGTCTCCAAATATTTTTGCGGAATTTTCCCTTCCAAACCATGGGCGCCAAATGCTCCTAAAGCTACAGACAAAAAAGCACCGACGGCTCCAAGAATGAAAAATATTTTCATAATCTTCACCCCTTTTTCCCTTCATCTTACCTTATCGTCCGTTTTTTTTAAATGAAGATTTTACAGATGACAAGATTTTGTTAGAAATCAAAAATAGATTCTCCATTTGCATCGTCTTCGACCAACAAACGTTCTTTCATTGTCAGCGTTTTGCTATTTGCATTTCCGATCATTTTTTCCAGCTCTAATGGAGTTATTTCACTTTCGCTTTTTGGCTCTTGAATAGCTGAAAAATCATAATTTTCCTCTTGTTGATCCAAAATAACATCACATAAAGAACGGATGACAAGAAGCCGGGCTTTTAGATCATGAGGTGTTCCTGCTGCCTTTGCCTTTTTCAGTTCCTCCTCCATTTTTCCTATTATGCTTGAGACCGGTATATTCAACTCCTATCGCTCCTTATTGAAAGATAATGATCTTGCTTTTTTTATCATATTTGATTTTTTCCTTATTGACAAACTTGTCTGCTTCATTCACTTTTCATAACAAACTTGTTACAATAAGTAAGGAATTTTTGAGCAAAAGGAGGGCCTGTAGATGGACAATCAATATTTGCAAACAATAAACGGCGATTTATGGTTAACAGAAGATGAAAGAGAAAATTTAAAAATCAGCTATAGAATCAAAGAAGTGCTTTTTTCAAAGCAATCCCCTTTTCAACATGTTATGGTATTGGATTCATATGATTTTGGCCGCATGCTAGTGCTAGATGGAGTTGTGCAAACCACTTCTATTGATGGGCATATATATAATGAAATGATTTCCCATATCCCGCTCAATCTCCACCCAAATCCGGAAAAAGTGCTGATCATCGGCGGCGGAGACTGCGGTGTTGCCAGAGAAGTATGCAAATATGATTCAGTGAAGGAAATCGATATGGTGGAAATTGACGAGCTTGTCGTTTCCGCATGCAAGGAGCATCTGCCTGAAGTGTCAGGAAACTTAAGCGACCCGCGCGTAAATTTCTTATTTATTGACGGCGTGAAATATGTAGAAAACAAACAAAATGAATACGATGTGATCATTGTTGACTCTTCTGACCCGATTGGACCGGCAGAACAGCTGTTTTCAAAAGATTTTTATACCAACCTATATAAAGCGTTAAAAGACGATGGCCTCATGGTATGCCAAAGTCAATCGCCTGTTTTCCACTTGGATGTTTTAAAACGGTCTTATAGCCATATTCAATCTTTATTCCCGATTACAAAACTATACACAGCTGTTGTTCCTACATATCCGGGAGGACTATGGAGCTTTACAATCGGATCGAAAAAATATGAAGATGTAAAGTCGGACAATTTTTCGAAAGATACAAAATATGTAAATCAAGCCATTCTCGAAGGATGCTTTAAGCTTCCTGAGTTTTTGCAGCAAGCATTGAAATAATGGAGCTGGCCCAAAAGTCATTGAAAGTTGGCTTTTTGGGCCTCTATTTTTTTTGACAAAAAACACACTTTCTAGTAAAAATGCAAGCGTCAAACGAACAATAAAGAAAGAACTGTGTGCTGCAAAATAAAGTACATAATATTGCAATCAGACAAAGACGAGAATTTGCTTAAAGAAACGCAAAAAGTGAGAGGTGATGGTAAAGCACCTCTCACTTAGATAAAATCTCTTTTGCAACTGGGAATTCGCCTATTTGCTCATATTTTTGAAGCAGTTGTTTTGAGATTTGAATTGGATATTCTGCTTTTTCATTTTGGGTAACGCCTAATACCTCAATCAATCTGGAATGAAATTCTTCTAGGCTAGGCACTTTACCTTCTTGCATATACTCTTTTTGAATTTTGAGAAGGAAAAATGCGATCTCTGCCCGCTCCTCACCATTTAAATCTTTTTTCAGAGCAACGTAATCAATATTAATAATAAGTCAGGAGATATCTTTTGATTACCAATAATCTTTATTAATAGATTTTTAAAAGCTCTACCTAATAATTTAAGTTATAAATTTCTTTATCTAACCTTTCTACCTGATTCTAAAAAATTTCAATCATTCCGAGCTATTTCTATCATCCATACTCGATCTCCTCCTGTTCTTTTCTTTCAACTGAACGAAAGATCAGAATCACTTCTACAATGGCTTTAGCTCCAATTCTTATAGCTGTGGCTCCAAGCGACTTCTTCATAGCATCGTATCCGAAAAAAGAGCCTTTTGTCCGACGAGTGTGCACAAATCTATTCTTGAAGAAAAACCGAGGCAGAAAGTGCGCCCCGTCATATTAAAGGCAATCGTTCGTTCCGCAGATTTTCTTTTCGAGGGCTTTCGAAAGTCCAAACGGAGTTGGAATTGTGGCCATGGAACACAATCTATTGAAAGCGTCCGGAAAATCATTCACTTTCAACAGAATCTCCAAAAAAATAAAAAGACGGATGAAGAAAAACTTTATGATGTTTCTTCATCCGTTTTATTTTTGGATAGTCCCTTTTTCATGTTTCCACTTATCACGCAAACGGCAGGCAGCAATTAAATGTCATTATCGCTGATGCACCAGTCAATTTCTTCTGATCCGATGGACTTTAAAAATTGATTTGCTTTAGAAAAAGGCCTGCTGCCAAAAAAGCCTCTGTTTGCCGAAAATGGCGATGGATGCGGCGACTCAATGACAAAATGCTTATTCATGTTAATCATTTCTTTTTTCGCCTGTGCATGCCTTCCCCATAAAATAAAGACGACTGGACGCTCTCGCTCGTTTAAACAGCTAATCACTCGATCGGTAAATTGTTCCCATCCTTTTCCTTTATGAGAATTGGCTAGTCCCTGCCTTACCGTCAGCACAGTGTTCAATAATAGAACACCTTGCTTCGCCCATTTGACAAGATGACCGTGGTTTGGAGGCTTGCAGCCGAGATCGTTCTCAAGCTCGATGAAAATATTTTTCAGAGACGGCGGCTGAGCAATCCCCGGCTTTACGGAAAAGCTTAATCCATGTGCTTGATTTGGCCCATGATACGGATCTTGGCCTAAAATGACAACCTTTACTTCTTCATAAGGCGTGTAATGCAAAGCATTAAAAATGTCGTACATATCCGGATAAATCGTATGATGGGCATATTCCTGCTTCAAAAATTCCCGCAGCTCTTTGTAGTATGGCTTTTCAAACTCTTCTTTCAACAGTCCCCACCAATCATTTTTTAAAATCTGCTTCAAAGTTTGCCACCCTCTTAGCTTCTACTGATCTATCACTATTTTTAATGTTATGATGATTCGGCTTTTTTTGTCAAAGGGTGACAGCTGTCGCTAATATTTTGCAAAATGTTCCACATGAAACATTAAGGCTTTCGACAGAAGCAAGAGGGCAAAAATCGCAGTAAAGACTGAAATATCAACTTTTTTGCCGTTCCCATTTTAAAGTGAGAAGCTTGGTGCCCTAAATGTACGAAAAACATTTGATGCATTTTTATCACGTTTAAACACGCCGGAATGCTCCAAGATAACGCAAATGTTCTGACGATTCTATTGATTTTCGTCTGTTAGAAACTCGCAGGTAAACGGAATATCCATTCATTTTTAACTATTACCGAATAGCCAAATGAGACAAAGCTCGTCATTGAAAAAATGCTGAAACAGACGGACAAGGCCTACGACATCAAAGGTGCTGCCCCCTCGATGCTTTAATGTGGCAGACGCCCATAAGGAAGGCATTTTAGGCGAGGGTCATGATCCTGAGGCACACCTCATCCCAATCATTTGCTAGAAGAGGTTTCGAGCTTGATGTCGATACACAAGACGGAAATAATTTTTTTGCTTACTCCTTTATTCAAGTTCACAAAAAAATTATTTATGTTTCTTTTTGATTACAAATTTTTTCGTAATTGCAGCTTTTTTTGAATAGTTCTTTGCATAAGCACATAATTTTATAAAGAGAATGAACAGAAAGGACAGGTTTAAAAACATATGAGCATAAAGAAAATCTATATAGGTATCGCATTTATTTCTTGTTTCTTTTTTATTCTTTCATCACCAGTTGCAGCTGAACAAAAGATTGATGGTCAGCTGATCATAATAAACAAGAGCGTAAATAAACTGGCATTTTTTGAAGACGGAATTCTTCAAAGAGTATTTCATGTCGCAACAGGAAAATATGCTCAGCTAACTCCAGAAGGCATTTTCCCCATTGTCACAAAAATTAAAAACCGCCCTTATTTTAAAGAAAAGATTCCAGGAGGAGACCCGAGAAATCCATTGGGTGATCGCTGGCTTGGTCTTGATGCTTTAGGATATTATGGAAACAATTTTGCCATTCACGGCAATAATAATCCAAGATCGATTGGAACGTATGCAAGCAGCGGATGTGTCCGCATGCATAACGCCGAAATTCGCTGGCTCTTTGAAAAAGTTGAGCTGCATACGCCAGTCATTATTCTAAAATCCAATAAAAGCTTTGACGTTATTGCAAAAGAGCACGGATATTATACTGAACAAGGGGTTCCTGTCACTATTCGGAATGGAAGAGTGCTGTTTGAAAGGGAACAGTTAACGAAATCACCCGAAAATATGTATTCACCGCAGGGAGCTTTTGCTAAACAATAAACCATGGGGCGGAGACGGAGCAAGCAGCTGAATTACTCCGTTCCACTCAAAAGGTTTGCTGAATTAGACGAAATCGGGAAAGTATTGAGCATTTAGTCTCTCCGTTCCATGCGAAGCCAGTTGCAACATCGGGGTGATCACGCTTCTTCTTGATGTTTCATAAAATCAACAGTTGCGATGATGCCTTGTTCGTAAGGAGTTTTTGGCAGCGGCCCGATTCTTTTTTCAAATTTTTCACCCGATAATACGACAGGCTCTTCGACTAAGTACATCATTTCAACCATTTCCTTCATCATCGGGCTGAATAACCCTAAAAAATAAATCATCGATTTCGTGACAACACTTACTTTCTTTTCATATTGAAGCTTTTCCCTCAAGATTTGAATAATTTCCCGTCCGGAAATAACTCCCGCCCCCGGTATATTCCAGTGCTCATGATAGGTATCGTCCCTTAATGCAAGCTCAACTAAAGCTTTGGCACCGTCCGGCAAAAAAATATATTCCCTCGGTATATTTAAATCCCCGATAAATTGAGATCGTTTATTTTGGACAACTTTTTTTAACGTATGATGCAACAATGTTTTTTCCCCACATGGACCGTAAAAATCGGGGAAGTGAGCGATCAAGTAGTCTACTCCGCTCTTTTCCACCATTTCAGCAAGCCGCAATCGTATTTTTCCTTTTTTAGTATGAGGATTTTTCGGATCAGTCTCGGACATTGTTTTTCCATTTGACCGTCCATATGCATAAATATTATCAACGACAACAAGCTTAGCTTTTTCTTTTTTTGCTGCCGCCAGCACATTTTCCATGATGATCAGTAGATCTCTCTCCCACTGCGGATACGGTATGTTAATGGCATGGAAAATCCATTCCGCACCTTCGCATGCTTGCAAGATGCTGGATCGATGGAGGGCATCTCCAGCGACAATGCTGACGCGACCGTTCAAACGGTGAAACATTTTTTTCATTTTTTCTGTATTGCGGGCTACGGCGACAACCTCAATATTCTCTCTATTCAGCAATTCATGAACTAAATTGTAGCCCATTCCGCCTGATGCACCTAAAATAACCGCTTTTTTCATCCTTTTTACCTCCGATCTTAAAATTAACCATTGGTCAATAATATGCAAAAAAGTAAATAAGCTTAAGTGCTTATTACTTTTTTCAACTTAAAAATCCTTTGATTAAAAAAGCAACATATTGTTCAGCAAGTCCTTCCATATCTTTATACTCAGCATCGGTCTGTACATATTTCGTTACAAAACCGCTTACTGCAAGAAACAAACACCAAATGACTGTTGGATTTGCTTTATCTGGAGCAAACTGAAAAATAGCCTGCGCAAAACGTTCATATGACTTATTCGGCTCTTGCTCCATCAGCATATCAAGCTCGAGATTTTGTGTTAAAAACATCAGCTTATAATGACTTTTATATGTCAGCCCGAATTCAATAAACTTTAACAAGATCGTTTTTACAGCTTCTTCTTTAGAAGAATACGAGGCTTGCAGCACTTTTTCTAACAGCCCGTCTAAAAATTGAAAATCCGTCTGCACAATTTTATAAAAAAGCTCTGCTTTATTTTGAAAATGATAATAAAGCGCTCCATGTGTGCAGTGCAATTCTTTGGCGATTTCTCGCATGGAAACATGTTCATATCCTTTTATGACAAAAAGCTCTCTAGCAGCATTCATAATTGCCTCTTTCGTTAATTCAGTGTCTTTTTTTCTAGGAGCCAATTGTTCCATTCCTTTCTTAACAACAACAAGCGTGCCTCTGATTTTGGCGTGTTGGCATTTAGCTGCATTCTTATTTATTAACCGATGGTTAATTATATTTTAATCCTTTTTTCGTTTTTAAGCAAATGTTTTTCTCTTCTTATGGTACAAACTGCTATAATGTTGTTATAAAATCTTTACAGCTGGATGGAGGTAACAAAATGACAATGAAAAAAGCCTTGACGATCGCAGGTTCCGATTCCAGCGGTGGAGCAGGTTTACAAGCGGACTTAAAAACGTTCCAAGAATACGGAGTTTATGGAATGACTGCGGTCACTACAATTGTAGCAATGGATCCTCATAACGGATGGCAGCATCAAGTATTCCCTATTGAAATCGATACCATAAAGGCCCAGCTCGCAACGATTATAGAGGGAGTCGGTGTAGATGCCATGAAAACCGGAATGCTCCCGACAGCAGAAATTGTCGAGCTGGCAGCAGATACAATTAAAAAATATAATTTAAAAAACACGGTCATCGATCCTGTCATGGTATGCAAAGGGGCAGATGAAGTGCTTTATCCCGACCATGCGGAAGCGATTCGCAATTCTCTGACAAAAGTCGCGACGGTTATTACTCCAAATCTCTTTGAAGCAGGGCAATTGAGCGGGTTAGGTCCTATTCAAACGGTCGATCAAATGAAAGAAGCAGCTGCCATTATTCATGATCTTGGTGCAAAATATGTTTTGGTGAAAGGCGGCGGAAAGCTTGAACATAAATATGCTGTTGATGTTTTATATGACGGAAAGGATTTTGAAATCCTAGAAGGCGAACGAATCGACACAACCTATACACATGGTGCTGGGTGCACATATTCAAGCGCGATTACAGCTGAACTAGCAAATGGCAAAACGGTTAAAGAAGCCGTTTATTCCGCCAAAAAGTTTATTACAGCAGCCATCCGCCATTCCTTTCCTTTAAATCAATATGTCGGCCCAACTTGTCATGCCGCATTAAGATTATACGAATAAATAATAGAGCCGAATCGATTAGCTCACGACCATTGTGGCTGTTCGTTCGGCTCTTTTCATGTTAATAATCCATATTTTTAACTTTTTGCTTTACTTCCTCAATATTTCTCATTTTATTTTCCCAGCACAATTCGCTCAGATCAACAGGGTATTCGGCAGGATTTAAAATGCGTTTATATTCATCCCATAACAGCTCCAAATTTTCTTTTACATATGACCGGATTTCTTCCAATGAAGGACATTCATACGTAAGCTCGCCATCAACAAAAATATCGTGATGCAAATCCTTTGCCGTAAAATCGGTTACATATTTTTTGATAAATGTATGGACAGGATGGAACATTTTCAGCCGCTTTTCTTTTTGCGGCTGTTCAAAATGCAATGTAATATAATCTCCTTCAGCCCTCTTATCCTTGTTGTTGATAATTCGATATACATTTTTCAAGCCTGGTGTTGTCACTTTTTCCGGGTTTGATGAAATTTTTATTGTATCGACTAATTTGCCGTCGTCCCCTTCAATGGCAACCAATTTGTACACGGCTCCCAATGCAGGCTGGTCGTAGGCGGTAATCAGCTTCGTTCCAATCCCCCACACATCGATTTTCGCTCCTTCAGCTTTTAAATTGACAATCGTATGTTCATCAAGATCGCTCGAAGCTATAATTTTTGCGTTATGGAAACCAGCATCATCAAGCATTTTTCTCGCTTTTTTGGACAGATAAGCCAAATCCCCGCTGTCAAGGCGAATACCGATAAAATTAATTTTATCGCCAAATTCTTTTGCGACCCGAATGGCATTCGGAACACCGGAGCGAAGCGTATCATATGTATCCACCAAAAAAACGCAGTCTTTATGAGTACTTGCATATTTACAAAATGCAACATATTCATCACGATACGTTTGAACAAATGCATGTGCGTGGGTTCCGGAAACAGGAATTCCGAAAATCTTCCCTGCTCGGACATTGCTTGTCCCATCAAAGCCGGCAATATAAGCCGCACGGGTTCCCCAAATAGCTGCATCCATCTCATGGGCTCTTCTTGTTCCAAATTCAAGCGCTGATTCATTTCCAATAATTTGTTTAATTCTTGAAGCCTTTGTTGCGATAAGCGTTTGATAGTTCACAATATTTAAAAGAGCTGTTTCAATAAGCTGCGCTTCCCCTAGAGGGGCTTCCACACGCAAAATCGGTTCATTTCCAAATACAAGCTCTCCCTCTTTCATGGACCGAATCGTGCCGGTAAAACGAAGGTTCTCCAAGTAACGGATAAAATCTTCTTTGTAATTCAGCTCTTCCCTTAAATAAGCAAGGTCCTCTTCTGTGAAGCGGAAATTTTGTATATAATCAATAATTCGTTCCAGGCCGGCAAAAACAGCGTAACCGCTCCCAAAAGGAAGTCTTCTAAAAAACAACTCAAAAACTGCCTTTTTTTGGTGGATGTCATCCCTCCAATACGATTCGACCATGTTGATTTGGTATAAATCGGTATGGAGCGTCAAACTATCATCATTATACATTTTCATCATCATGAAACCCCCATAATATTTAATCGCTGTCTGTTCCATACGGAATGTTGAAATGTCCAAGAGGCCCATTTGTGTCTAGCGGCGATGATAGATGGATGAAGCCTGTTCAGCAAAAATTTGAAACCTTTCAGAGCAGGCATCCCCTTCAAGCTTCCTTGCAATCTATCAGATCTTTCTAACGGGCTTAATCGTTGAAACAAATCTCAAGGACGAATCTCCATTATATTATGAAAGCACTAACCGTATTGTACTCCTTTCTATACCGTCATTCAATATTTGCCAAAATTAGTGTCCATTTTAAAAGCCGAAATTACCTAATCCTGCTTCTTTTACTATAAGAGGGTGATTTTGGCAAATTTGTCAAATAATCGGGATAATCCGTAATAATTCCATCGACATTCATGGCCATCAAATGTTGAATATCGTGTATATCTCTAGCTGTATAAGGCATAATTTTCATGCCGCTCTGATGAATCATATAAACTAATTTAGGGGTTACAAGCGCTTTATTCGGATTGATATATGTCGCAAATGCTGCATATTGCTGTAAATGCTCCTCCGTAATAGCGCCATGTCTATATCCGATGAGCACTCCAAGAGAAATCGACGGCAAGACACTGTGGAATTCCTGTAAAAAAGCGGTATCAAAGGATTGAACGACCACATTCAGTTGCTGATCCCCTTTTTCGATCAGTTCTTTTGCCAACCTCTCTACAATGCCGAACTGCTTTTTCGGTTCTTTAACTTCTATTAAAAAATTGATCTTCCCCCTGTATTTCTTAAGGACATCGCATAAAAGGGGTATTTTTTCTCCGGAAAATTTTCGATGAAACCAGGCTCCAGCATCAAATTGTTTTAGTTCTTCATATGTGAAATTTTTAACTAAACCTGACCCGTTTGTTGTACGATCAATCGTTTCATCATGAATAACGGCGAGCAACCCGTCTTTCGTCATCCGTACATCCAATTCTAAATAATCCGCCTTCATGTCAATAGCGAGATCAAAGGCTGCAAATGTGTTTTCCGGAGCATATCCAGATGCTCCCCGGTGTGCGACGGCAATTGTTTTGTTAGGCTCTTTTTGAAAATGAAATATTTTATAAAAAAAGCGGTGAACATAATAACGAACATAATCAAGCATGCATAACCATCCCCGTTTTTTTAGATTTATACTAAATAATAATCACTTACATTAATTTATAACATTTTTTTTACAATTTTATTTTTCTTTTGCAGGATATTTCGTTTTGGAATAGAATAGTATTTAGAATATAAAAAAATTTTTAATTAACGCATCTTACAACACACCATTGTTTTCAGCCTGCACCTCATGATGAGAAGTTTTGGCCAAATCTCCTCTTCATAACACCCATTTCGCTTTTGTCCCGGATTATGCCCTATGCAAAAAATCTTAAGTTCAAGGAGAGTGATGGAATGATTAGAAAAGACGTGATGACAAAAACATGGGGAAATAAAGAAATTGTGACAAGTCCGTTTTATGGTGTCATAAAAAAAATTATGACCGAAGCAAAAAACCGGATTTATGAATGGGAACCGTTGTTTACCATTCAAACGGATGAGGGTACTCTTGTCCAAATCAGCGTCGGTATTGGTGGAATCATTGACAAGCTGTTCGTCAAAGAGGGAGATCGGGTTATTCCTGGAGCAGTCTTAGCATATATTGATGAAGATTTAATAGTCACTGGCAGCGATTAAGAATTAGGACCCCTAAGAAGAAAAAAGGGGTCCAGTAATAGCTACTTGTATTGAGCAACAATTTTTCTCAACCGGTTATTTAACGATTTAAGCATCCAATCCCGAAAGATCTCCTGTTTTTCTTCCAATGTTAAATAATACTCGGCGCCAGCTCTCCCCTTTGCAAGATCCGTTATATGTTTAATTGACAAGGCAGCAGCAACGGAAATGTTTAAGCTTTGCACAAATCCTTTCATAGGAATTACAAACGTTCTGTCAGCCATGTCAACCGCCTCTTTTGAAACACCGCTATGTTCATTTCCAAAAACAAGGACAGTCGGTCTGCTTACATCAAGCTTTTCAAGAGGAACAGCCTGTTCACTCAAATGGCTAACATATATTTGATATCCTTTCTTTTTTAATTGACTGATGGCTGCACAAATATCTGATTGATAATCAATTGTCAGCCATTTGTCTGCACTTTTCGTCACCAATTCATTAGGGGCAAAAGGCGCTCTTCCGGTTACAACCGTTACATTCTGCACGCCAAAAGCTTCAGCAGAACGAAGAACAGCCGCTTGATTATGGCCGTCATCCACCGCTTCCAACAATATGGATACGTAACGAGTCCGTTCCTTCAATACCTCATATAAACGATTCAGCCTTTCCGGCACAATCATATCAAGAATTTGGCGATCCTCATCATTTACAATCTTCTCTTTCAGCAATAATTCCACAATATTATTTTCTTTATTAACATTCACATCCCTTTACCTCCTTGAAAGCACGTGCGGGCAAGAAGATCGAACGTTCTCATTTATTATACGTCTTCTCCAAAAAAAATCTACCTCCTATAGCTGGACACGTTATAGATCAGGTTAAATATAAACAGTTTATCCACATTATCTTTGTACTGTTTCGTTCGTACTCATTGGGCAAAAACAACAAAGTATCAAAATTTGTTTTTTAAAAGAAGAGAATTTCCGCAAAGCTTCTTTGTATATATCAACGGATATTCACAGGAAATCCCCCTAATATAAACAGCTTTTACACATATTTTATCCACATATCCACATTAACTATCCACATTTCGTATTGGCACATTTGTTCCCTACTACATATATGATTAAATAATTCACATTTGTTGATAAACTTATCCACTTATACACAGCTTACAAACGGAAAACACTCAATTGCTTGTTTTGAACAAAAAAATCCCGAAAAGAGGTTTCGTAACCTTTTTTCGGGACGCTTATGTTAATAGTGATGTTGATGGCCTAAGGACATAACCCATATAGACCCTGCAACAATGACAATTGCGATATAGATCCCGTAATAAATCATTGTTGCCTGCCAAGAACCGCTTTCTCCTTCTTTCATATGCATGAACAGCAAAAGCTGAATAAACGCTTGGCAAAATGCTAAAACGACAATTAATGTAATAATCGTATTTGTCGGCAGATCGGTTGAAAATGTAATCCACACCGCCAATAACGTCAATATTATGGACAACAAAAACCCGAAGACATGCTTCCAAGGAAATCCTTTTTCGTTTTGTGCCAAGTTAACTCACCATCCCTGTCAAATAGACGAGTGTGAAGAGGAAAATCCAAACGACATCAAGGAAATGCCAATATAGACTTGAAATAAACACTTTTCTTGCCGTATCCGCGTTAAGGCCTCTTTTCAGCACCTGCAAAATGATAATCAAAATCCAAAATATCCCGATCGTAACATGAAGCCCGTGCGTTCCAACAAGAGCGAAGAAGGATGAAAGGAACGCGCTTGTTTGCATTGTTGCACCTTCATGAACAGCATACAAAATGAACTCTTCTATTTCAAAGTACAAAAAACCGATTCCCAACAATATCGTAACAATCAGCCAGCCGATCATACCGGCTTGCTTGCCTCTTCGCATTTCATAAACGGCAAGACCGCAAGTGAAGCTGCTTGTAAGCAGAAGAAAAGTTTCAATCAAAACTGTTTTCAATTCATACAATTCCTCGGGACCTGGTCCGCCCGCTGTTCTGGAGACGAGCACAAGATACGTAGCAAAGAGGGTGGCAAACAGGGCAAGCTCTGCCCCGAGAAAAATCCAAAAACCTAAAATATTTAATTGATTTTGTTTCGTTGAATACTCAAGTGGAAGATTCGATTGTTTTGGAGCAATTTCCGACATGTTACTCCCTCCCTGCTTCCGTCTGTTTAATTTCTTCGACCGGCACATAGTATCCATCATCATATTCAAAAGAGCGCAAAATCATGCAGATGATAACGCCGATCAATCCGATGATCGCAACCGGCATCCATTCGAAAACTAAACCGAAGCCGGCTATAAAGAAGAAGATCGACATGATGAAAGGCCGCCCCGAATTTGATGGCATATGGATTGGTTTATATTCCGGCTCCTCTTCTTCTTTTCCTTCTTTCCGTTCCTTCTTCATCATCCACCAAGCGTCAAGACCTTTTACCTGCGGTGTTACGGCAAAGTTGTAATGCGGTGCAGGCGACGGAATAGACCATTCCAGCGTCCGGCCATCCCAAGGATCTCCCGTGAGGTCACGCTCGCCTTTAAAGTACGTGTACACAACATTAATACACAGGAAGATAAAGCCGATTCCCATCATAACTGCGCCAATAGTCGAAATGACGTTTAATTCCGTCCAGCCGGCATCTGCCGGATATGTGTAAATTCTTCTTGGCATGCCCATAAATCCTAAAACATATTGCGGCAAGAAACATACATTAAAGCCAAGGACGAAAAACCAGAACGTAATTTTGCCGAGCTTTTCATTTAAAATGACGCCAAACATTTTCGGATACCAATAATGAAGCGCTGCAAAGACAGCAAAGACCGTACCGCAAATTAACGTATTATGAAAATGGGCTACAAGGAAATACGTATTATGATATTGGTAATCGGCCGCAGCCATCGAAAGCATCACACCTGTAACCCCGCCGATGACGAAAGTTGGAATAAACGCCAAAGACCATAGCATCGCAGATGTGAATTTGATTCGACCTTTATATAAAGTGAAGAGCCAGTTAAAAATTTTTACCCCTGTCGGTATGGCTATCGCCATCGTCGATACAGAGAAAAATGCATTAACCGGGGCTCCTGAACCCATTGTGAAAAAGTGGTGCACCCAAACGAGCATACTTAATACAGAAATCGCCACCATGGACCAAACCATGGCTGTATAACCGAAAAGACGTTTTCTTGCAAAAGTTGAGACAACTTCTGAAAAAACCCCAAACGCTGGCAAAATGGCAATATACACTTCCGGGTGCCCCCAAATCCAGAACAGGTTCGCCCAATGCATTGGCACTCCATCGCCTGAAAGCGTAAAAAAGTGAGTGCCAAATATTCTGTCCAACGTCATTAATGCTAAAGCAACCGTCAATACCGGAAAAGCGAAAACAACCAATATGGACGTAATAAGCGTTGCCCATGTAAACATCGGCATGCGCATTAAAGTCATTCCAGGAGCTCTCATTTTTAGAATCGTTACAATGAAATTAATACCGGAGATTAATGAACCGATCCCTGAAATTTGCAATCCTAATAAATAATAATTTTGGCCCGGCCCCGGGCTGAGTTCATTTCCAGCAAGAGGCATGTATGCCGTCCACCCTGCATCCGGTGAGCCGCCGATCACAAATGAAATGTTGAACAGCAAGGCGCCAAAGAAAAACGTCCAGAAGCTGAGTGCATTCAAATACGGGAACGCCACATCTCTAGCTCCAATTTGGAGAGGAACTGCAATGTTCATGATCCCGAATATGAACGGCATTGCCATAAATAAAATCATAATGGTTCCATGTGTAGTGAAAATTTCATTATAATGCTGTGAATCTAAAAACGTATTATTTGGCACTGTCAATTGGGCGCGCATTAAAAGTGCGTCTACGCCCCCTCGGAATAGCATTAATACGGCGGAAATAATATACATAATCCCTATTTTTTTATGGTCAACAGTCGTTAGCCACTCTTTCCACAGCCATTTCCATTTTTTAAAATAGGTTAATACAAAAACGATACCAATAATTGTTAATACAATGGCTGCATCCGCCATATATATAAGGGGTTCGCCGGTAACGAAAAATTCATCCCATTTCACAGCACGTTCCTCCTTCCTTCCGATTAATGTCCTTCGTGCTGATGGCTTTCATGTTCACGATTATCATGATGATCAGATTCAACTTCCTCCAATTTTATGGTACCGTGCTTTTCTTTTGCAGGGATATTGTCTAAATGCTCACCTGGCTTCGCAAAATCAACCCACGCCAAATGTGTTCCAGAAAAAGTCAATTTATCTTTTAAAACTCCGACTTGGATGATTTCGTTAAATTGTTTTTTCGTCAGCAATGGAGCTGATGCTTGTGTTTCTTTCACCCATTTATAAAAATCTTCTTTTTCCATTGCGTTCACATCAAATGTTTGATGGGCAAATCCTTCTCCTGTAAAATTTGAATTCCGCCCTTTAAACGTACCGACATGATCAGCCTGCAAATAAAGAGTCATTCCCATTCCAGCCATATTATATTTTTGTCCGCCCAACTCTGGAATCCATAAAGCGCTCATCCCGCCGACAGCTGTCAATTTAAATTCAACTGGAACATCTTTTGGAATGTTGACATAATTGACTGTTTCAATATTTTCCTCCGGATAGCTGAAAATCCATTTCCAATCGGCTGCTGTCGCATGAATTACAATTGGTTCAACTCCTCTAGATTCCTTCGGCGGTTTTTCAAGCTCAAAAGTCGCCTTAACCGTTGGTATCGCCAATGCAATGACAATCAACACAGGAATAGCTGTCCAAATGATTTCCAGAAGTGTATTTCCGTGCTGGTCAGGAGGCTCATAATCAAGATTTTCTGGTCTCTCCCTGTATTTCCATAAAATAATGGCAAACAGCACAAAGATGACAACAATAATAAACAGCATAAACCAAATTGACCAAAGGATTAAATCCTTTTGAACCTCTGCAACAGGCCCTTTCGGATTTAATAAAACAAAGCGTTCACTGCAACCTGTCAACAAAAAAAGCAATGACAGTGGTAAAACCTTCATAAACAAGTTCAACCATTTTTGTTGTTGTGCCGGCATTTTCGATCCCTCTCAAATCAGAAATGTTTTAAATTTTCATAAAAACCGACTTAATCGATTCAAAAAAATAATTGAGTTGTAAATGAACTTTATCACATTTTTATCGAAATAAACTTTAATTCAAAAAACAGTCAAGAAACGATAAATTTTTTGTAAAATTTTTGCCACGAATCTGACACAATATAGAGAAATTCCGTTTTTTCAGGGAATCTTCTCTATATTTTCCAAATAAAAGCTGATGGGAATGTATTTTCGAGGGATGTACATGAAGAAGCTGAAAAATGACGTTTTCATCTGATTTCTTGAACCGATGTATCATTCTAAATTTGCCAAGTGAGGAAATAAGCAGAATGAGTTAGCAGCCGAGTCAGGGGAAAAATAAGCAAATTCACGCTGAAAGGAAGAGTTCGGATAAATGACTTACATACAATTTTCTGTTCAAAAATAAAGCTCCTATCTTCATAAAATCGAGATAGGAGCTGAAGCTTCAGTTTAAATTCAAACCTTTTTTCTCAACAAATTGCTTTATGTACATTCTTGTCGGATTCGAAAGCATGCGAGCCATTTGACCAGTCCAAGTATCTTTGCGAATCCCGTTTGTTCGCTGATCATAATAATTGGATACTATTTCATTATATTGTTCAAGCTCGCGCACATATGCTTCTTGATCTTGCTTATATTCTTCCTCATGATAAATATGCTCAAAAGGTATTCTTGGTTTTTTCGCCGTTTCTTTTGCAGGGTAGCCGACAGTTAATGCAAAAAGAGGGATGACCTTGTTTGGAATTTTCAACAGCTTCGATACTTCTTCTAAATTATTGCGGATGCCTCCGATGTAGCAAATGCCGAGTCCCATTGACTCAGCCGCTAACGCAGCATTTTGAGCGGCCAGTGCAGCATCAATGAGAGCTACCATAAATTTTTCAGTGCTCCTCAATGAATCTTCTACATTTTTGCCTTCCATTTCACCAATGACTTCATGACGGTGCAAATCAGCGCAAAAAATAAATAAATGTCCGCTCTTCTCTACGTAAGCTTGGTTTCCTGCCAGTTCAGCGAGCTTTTTTTTCGTTTGTATATTTTTCACCCCGATAATGGAATAGGCTTGCATGTAACTTGAAGTTGAAGCGGCTTGGGCGCATTCGACAATTAATCGGATTTGCTCATCTGTCAAAGGCCGATCCTCAAAATGACGAACGGAACGGTGATTTAAAATGGTTTTGATAATGTCGTTCAACATAATCATCCTTTCTATGATCCCACTTATTTTTTGAAAAATCACACTTCTTCCAATCCAAGTATTAACATGAAAATGCTGCTCTTTCAAATGATTCGTATTGAAAAATACGTTTTTTACAGCTCCTTTTTCAGTGAAGGCTCCAAGCATCTAATTTTACCATCGTATCTCAAACTATTCACTGCAACGATCCTGTATTGTAAACAACAAAATTTTTCAAATTTACGTTATTAGAAAAATTAAATTTTAAAAACGACCCTATAAACATTTCGCAATTTGTATGCGAATTTCTGTTTCTGTCCATTGATTTCCCAAAATAGGGCAACACTTTTCTGAACCTAAAAAATAGGGATTGAAAAAACAAAAAAAATCATCTATTCTGATAATTATAGTTTCATATAGTGTTCCAAGCAGCAGGTGCGTCATATTGCGTCGGCAATATGCGCTTAAAAGGGAAGATTGGTGAAATTCCAACACGGTCGCGCCACTGTGATGGGGAGCTTTTGACCATCATCCACTGTTTCAATTTTTGAAATGGGAAGGAGGATCGAAAGCGATGATCCTAAGTCAGGAGACCTGCCTGTTGTATGCACTGCCACCTACGCGTCATAGGGAGGAGTGATGAAGCCATGTTGAGATTTAAGCCCTTCATGTATCTCAACACGAGTTAGAGTCCACAATTCCCTCTTTCACGCGTAAAAAGAGGGTTTTTTATTATGTGTTGAGATACAAATCAAATGGGGGTGTCATTTTTGACATTAATTAGTTCAAATCTTGGCTATCCAAGAATTGGTGAAAGAAGAGAATGGAAAAGAGCGCTGGAATCATTTTGGAACGGAAACATTTCAGAAAGCAGCTTGGAGGAAACATTAAAAGATATACGTCTTCTCAATCTGAAAAAACAGAAGGAAAAAGGAATAGACCTGATTCCTGTCGGAGATTTTTCATTATATGACCATGTCCTCGATACTGCATTTATGTTTGGGTATATTCCTTCTAGATTCCAGCATATGGAGCCGACTTCATTAAAAACATATTTTGCAATGGCTAGAGGCTCTGATGAAGCAGAAGCAATGGAAATGACCAAATGGTTCAACACAAACTACCATTATATTGTTCCGGAGCTTGAAAATAAAACGCCGGCGTTAGTTAAGAACCGTCTGCTTGAACTTTTTCAGGAAGCGAAAAACATGCTGAATATTGAAGCAAAACCGGTTTTGCTAGGTCCAATTACTTTTTTAAAGCTGGCAAAACAATACGATCAACACGATTTTCATAAACATTTGTCTGCTTTAATTCCTGTTTACGTCCAATTGTTGACGGAACTTGCTCAGGCCGGTGCGAAATGGGTGCAAATTGATGAGCCGATTCTTGTACAGGAGCTGGATGATTCATCGATTCCTTTGTTTAAAGAGGTATACGATGCTTTCCACAAAGCGCTTCCTTCGTTAAATATCATTTTGCAAACATACTTTGAAAGTATAACCCATTATCAAGAAATCGTGTCTCTTCCTGTCGCTGCAATTGGCCTGGACTTTGTACATGATCATGGCGTCAATCTGTCGAACATCAAAACGCTCGGCTTTCCGAAAGACAAAATTCTCGCAGCTGGTTTGATCGACGGCCGCAACATTTGGAAAGCATCCTTAGTATCAAAAGCTAAGGAAATCGATGATCTTGCGCAATATGTAGATATTGATAGATTGATCATTCAGCCTTCATGCAGCTTGCTTCATGTACCTGTTACAGTTCAAAACGAACAGAGCTTGCCGTCCATATTGAAAAATGCTCTTTCCTTTGCTGATGAAAAATTGGATGAAGTAAATGAACTCGCTCAATATGCAAAAGGGAAAAGAACGATCGATGATTTAAAACAATATGACCGCTCTTATACGGATTTTATCCATTCTTCCTTTCGGACAAATGAGAAGGTTCAAGAGGCTACCAAAAATATCGGAGCATATCCAACGAAACGCTTGGATTATACCGAACGGCAAAAACTGCATAAAAAAAGATGGAATCTGCCGATTTTACCAACTACTACGATCGGAAGCTTTCCGCAGACGAAAGAAATCCGGCAAATCCGCTTAAAATGGCGGATAGGCGAATATACAAACGAGCAGTATGAATCGGTCATCAATAATGAAATAAAAAAATGGATTGACATTCAAGAGCAGCTCGGTTTAGACGTATTCGTCCATGGGGAATTTGAACGGACCGATATGGTCGAATTTTTCGGGGAAAAATTAAATGGAATTGCTGTTACGAATAACGGCTGGGTGCAATCATACGGGTCACGATGCGTGAGACCGCCGATTATTTACGGAGATGTAGCATTTGATCAGCCGATGACCGTAAAAGAAAGCGTATATGCACAATCACTGACAAGCAAGCCTGTTAAAGGGATGCTGACAGGACCTGTCACGATCCTAAACTGGTCATTTGTGCGCAATGACATCGACCGTATAAGCGTTCTTCGCCAGCTCGCCCTTGCCATTCGCGAAGAAGTGCTAGCTTTAGAGAAAAATGGAATAGGCATGATTCAAGTTGATGAGCCTGCATTACGTGAAGGATTGCCTCTGAAACAATCAAAACAAAAAGAATATATCGAAGGAGCTGCTGAAGCCTTCAAGCTCGCCACCAGCTCTGTTCGCCCGGAAACACAAATCCATACTCATATGTGCTATTCGCAATTTGAGGATATCATGGAGGCAATTGATGACCTTGATGCGGATGTCATTTCTATTGAATCTTCCCGAAGCCATGGAGAGCTTGTTCATGCTTTTGAAACGTATCAATATAAAAGAGAGATTGGCTTAGGCGTATATGACATTCACAGCCCGCGAATTCCATCCGTTGAAGAAATGGCAAAAAATATCGACCGCGCCTTAGCAGTGCTTGACGTGCGCCAGTTTTGGGTTAACCCTGACTGCGGGCTAAAAACAAGATCAGTGGATGAAACGATTAGTGCTTTAAAAGTCATGGTCGAAGCTGCGAAAACCTATCGAGAAAAAATAACTGCTGCACAAATTTAAGAAAAGTATGGCCCGATTCTCTCAGCAGTCAAATCCCGATAAAACCGGCAGAAATGTCAGTTTCTATACTTTCATTTAAAAAAGGAGCCTTGCCGCTCCTTTTTTACGTTTATAAAAGAACTCCCCTTTCGCCGACTTTCAAAAGCCGAACCTATATGTAAATATTTTATATCCACAAAATCTTATTGAAAAAAATGTTTCACATCGTTGCTTTCTTCAGTTGAGCTGCACTTTCCTTAACATCATCCGCTAGACAAATGGCAGAAATGACGGAGATGCCGTCTGCTCCGCTAGCGATCACCTGACCGGCGTTGGCGATGTTGATCCCGCCAATTCCGACAATAGGGATGTCGATCCCTTGTTTGCGCATGCTTTCAATCAATTTTGGACCTTGTGGCTTTTTTGCATCCTCTTTCGTGTTTGTAGAAAAGATTGGCCCCACACCGATATAATCAGCGCCTTGGACAACCGCCTTTTGCGCCTCTTCAATTGTATGTGCAGAAACGCCTAAAATTTTGTCACCGATTTTTTTCCGGACAAGATCAGCCGGTTCATCCTCTTGCCCGATATGAACGCCGTCTGCATCTAGTTCAATAGCCAGATCAACGTCATCGTTGACAATAAATGGAATGTGATGTTTTTGGCAAATAGCCTGCAGCTCTTTTCCAAGCCGCCATTTTTCTTCGCCTGTTAAAGCCCACGCACCTTTTTCACGGTATTGAAAAAGCGTAATTCCGCCTGCAATCGCCTCTTCAAGCACATCAGCAGGCTTCCTTTTGCAGTTTACACTGCCCATAATAAAATACACCTTTAGCAGCTCCCGCATTTTATTTGCCGACACTCGCGCCATGTTTATCACCTTTGCTTTATTTTTTTACAAAAGACCCTTTTTTCAGCAACTCGTCTCCCGTCACCTTTGCCAGCTGGTTCAATAATTCGATTTGAAAGCTTCCAGGACCTTTTTCTTCCGTTAAATCAAATGCGATTTCTGCAGCGACCCCATAAGTGACGAGGCTGGCTACTGAAGCAGCAAGAGAGTCCTTTTCAACGGCTGAAAAAGCACCGATAATGGAAGTCAATAAACAGCCTGTTCCGGTAACTTTTGTTAAAATTGGATGGCCGTTTTGAATCAAATACGTTGTCTTCCCATCCGTTGCCACGTCTTCTTTTCCGGTAATGACTGCAACTGTATTCAGCTCTTCGGCCGCTTTTTTGGCCAGCGAAACAGGATCAGCAGCTGAATCCGCCGCATCCACCCCTTTCATTGCAAGCTTTTCACCTATCACATTGGCAATCTCAGGTGCATTCCCGCGAATAACTGAGATGCGAACCTCCTTTAATATTTCCCGAACAGCTTCCGTCCGGTAAGGGGTGGCTCCCGCACCGACAGGATCTAAAATGACTGGAACCCCGTGTTCATTCGCTGATTTTCCTGCAATAATCATTGCTTCGATTACTTCAGGAGATAATGTGCCAATATTTAAAACGAGCGCGCCGGATATTTTCGCCATATCCGCAACCTCTTCCTTTGCATACGCCATAACCGGAGAAGCGCCGATCGCCAGCAAACCGTTTGCTGTAAAGTTGGTGACGACGACATTCGTAATGTTGTGGACGAGAGGATTTTGGGCGCGAACCTTTTCTAGCGCCAAAATCAATTGTTCTTTATTCATTTTCTCACTCCTTCTAGAAAGCTAAAGCATCTTGTCCAAGCTGCAAAGCGCATCATGTATTGGAAATTATTCCAACAAATTCCGTAATTCCCCAACAAATTTGAACGATAAGACAGAAGAATTTGTATTTTCAGGTTGGTGCCAAAAGTTCTGCACCTGCTTTTTTATGATAATTTCTGCCAATCATTATACTCTCTTTTTATTTACAATCCAAATTTTCGTCTTCTTCATGAAAAATTTGCTCTTTATCCGCCTGCAATTGTTCATTTTAACATGACACTTTTTATGATATAATTTCAAATAAAACAATCATTTCGAATCAATATGCATGTTATTGAAAGAATATACATCTTTCATTTATAATAGACCAGTGAATGTCGAAACGAATTTCATTCTTTGATTCATTTATAAGGAGGTACTTATGAAAAAATATTTTAGCAAAATAATTGCACTTGCTGTTTTCACAAGCCTAATGCTTATACTTTCAGCATGCGGTGCAGGAGGTTCTGAAGGCGATAAAGGAGAAAGCAGTGAGAAGAAAGAAACGTTAAAGGTTGTTACAAACGCAGCATACGCTCCGTTTGAATATATCGACAAAGGTAAAGTTGTCGGCTTTGATATTGATTTCATAAACGCTGTGGCTAAAGAGGCCGGTTATAAAGTAGACATTAAACATACCGGATGGGATCCAATGTTTGCTGAAGTTCAAAGAAAACAAGCTGACTTGGCAGCTTCCTCTGTGTCCATTACTGAAGACAGAAAGCAAACATACGATTTTTCTGTTCCGTATTTTGAATCAACTCTTATGATTTTAGTTCCTGAAGACAGCGATATTCAAAATGCGCTTGATCTGAAAGGCAAAAAAGTTGCTGTCCAAAACGGAACAACCGGTCAGACAGCCGCTGAAAAAATACTTGCCGGAGATGGAACGGTTAAAAAATTTGAAGACAACGTCCTCGCGATCATGGAACTTCTGAACGGAGGCGCAGACGCAGTTGTAGCCGATAACGCGGTTGTCAACGAATATATTAAAAATAATCCGGACAAAAAATTGAAAGCAATTAAAGATCCGGAAAATTTCGATTCGGAGTTTTACGGTCTAATGTTCGCGAAAGGAAGCAAATTAAAACCAGAACTTGACAAAGCGATCAATACACTGTTTGAAAACGGAACGTACAGTGAGATTTATAAAAAATGGTTTGGTGTCGAACCAGATATCGATATATTAAAAAATCAGCAATAATTTTAAGCATTCCACAGGTATTTTGCTTGTCCGGAATGCACGCGGGGAGATATATGTATGAATTTTCGTTTTGATCTCATAGCTGAATATGCACCCTTTTTCTTCCAAGGAACGCTTGTAACAATTGGGCTCTCTCTTGGTGCAATCGCCATCGGCACCATTTTGGGTCTTTTTATCGGCATCGGGAAAATTGCTCAAAATAAATTTATTCGCCTGCCCTTTTCATGGTACGTTACATTTTTCAGAGGCACGCCTCTTTTTGTCCAGATGCTGCTCGTTCATTTCGGGCTCGTACCGCTGCTAATCGGTGATACGAATGGAATTATAGCAGCAATTGTTGCACTTTCTTTAAACTCTGCCGCCTACATTGCAGAGATATTCCGTGCAGGTATTCAATCGATTGATAAAGGACAGATGGAAGCTGCAAGATCTCTCGGTATGAGCCATAAACAGGCGATGCGCTATGTCATTTTGCCGCAGGCGACGAAACGGATGATTCCGCCTCTTGGCAATGAATTCGTCATTTTAATAAAAGAGTCGTCAATCGCCGCCATCATTGCCACCCCTGAGCTGATGTATTGGGGACGGGCTATGCAGGGGCAATATTATATCGTTTGGGAGCCATACCTCACCGTTGCGCTCATCTATCTTGTTCTGACATTGTCCTTAAGCAAATTATTAAGCTTTGTTGAAAGGAGAACAACAACCGGATGATTCAAGTAAAACATTTAAAGAAAAGCTTTGGGAATCTTGAAGTGTTAAAAGACATCAGTGTAGACATTAAAGAAAAAGAAGTTGTATGCGTCATTGGTCCATCCGGTTCAGGCAAAAGCACGTTTCTTCGCTGTTTAAACAAGCTTGAGGACATTACGGCAGGACAGGTTATCGTGAACGGTCAAGATATTACAAATCCAAACTTGGACATTAATAAAGTTCGCCAAGAGGTTGGAATGGTGTTTCAGCAGTTTAACCTATTTCCGCATAAAACAGTGTTGGAAAATATTACACTTGCTCCGATAAAAGTAAAAGGAGTCTCGGAACAGGAAGCAAACGAAAAAGCTTTGCAGCTGCTGAAAAAAGTGGGATTAAGCGAAAAAGCTTCAAGCTATCCAAGCGAATTATCAGGGGGCCAAAAACAGCGCGTTGCCATTGCCCGCGCTCTTGCAATGAATCCTAAAATCATGCTTTTCGATGAACCTACATCCGCCCTCGATCCAGAAATGGTCGGTGAAGTGTTAACAGTTATGAAAGAATTAGCGGCGGAAGGAATGACGATGGTCGTCGTGACGCATGAAATCGGATTTGCCAAAGAAGTGAGCGATCGAGTGATTTTCATGGACGGCGGATATATTGTAGAGGAAAACACACCTAGCGAGCTTTTTAACAATCCTAAACACGAACGAACAAAAGCTTTTTTAAGCAAAGTGCTGTGAATAAGGCAAGTATCCGGCATGCGGGTTGACTTAAACTCCTTTTCAATCAAATCTCATACGAATTCATTTCGGACAAGCCGAAAAGCTTGTCCTTTATCTTTTTCTCAATGGAGCTTCTCCCCTCTTACGCACTACGCACTCGTTCTTCATATATTATTTGCCATCAGCATCCAAAAGTGTTTGGACGGTAAGCCTTTCGTATATTTCCCAGCCTGAAGTTCCTGCTTGGAAGTACTATTTGAATTGTCGTAGCATCGCGGCTTGTACCAAAGTTGTTCAGCTTTTGAAGACTGACATTTCTCATCTTGGATTAGAAAGCAGAAGGCACAGATGCCGATAACACATCCAATTTTTTAGGTCAGTAACTTTTTTTCTAAAAAAAACAGGGTCTAAGACCCTGTAAGCAAAAAAACATTAAATTTCATATTTAAACTCACGGTATGCATCGATCAAGAGGAAAATTGCCGTTATGATATGCATCACCATTCCAACAATCGGAATCCATGCAATGCAGGAAGTAATAATTCCTAAAATGCTGCCATGCTTGTTTTTATTTGTTATAATGGCAAAAATCAACGTCACAAGGTGCAGTACAAACATAAACGCCAAAGGCGTCCATAGGAAAGATAATATAATCGTTCCACCTATAACTGGAATTCCGAAAAATGCTTCAAGACCCCCGCTTACCCATTTTAAAATGTTGACTACTGACATATAAATCCACCTCTGTATCCGTTTTTTCAATATACGAATTTGCGAATTGAAATGTTTCAAACATTCTTCAGCCCGGCACAAAAACTATTTTTGCAAGACAATTCATCTTGTTAGAGTTTTCACAATTTTTATTTTATGATAAAATCTTACAACAAAATAAATTTTAACGGGAGTTTATGGAGATGACATATAAACTTTTATTTTTGGACATAGACGGAACAATTTTGACACCGGATGATCAAATTCAAGAATCTACGAAAAGAGCTGTAGCTGAAGTTCAGAAACAAGGTGTAGAGGTCTTTCTGGCAACAGGGAGACCTTTGCATGAAATTTCGCATATCGGCAAAGAGCTGAACGTTCAATCGTTTATTGGCTATAACGGCGCATTTACGGTTTATAGGGGCCGCGAGATTTTAAAAGAGCCGATGAATCCAGATCTTGTTCAAAACTTTGTGCATACCGCCAAACACCATGGACATGAGCTCGTCATGTATACAAGAGAAAAAAATGTCCTTAGCTCGTTTGATTCCCCTGCTATGAAAAATTTCATTCAAAAATTTCATTTACAAAAAAATGAGTTGTTTTCATATGATATCATCGATCAAGTTTTAGGAATGACGATATTAAATTTAGCTGATCGCGATGTTTCTCTTTATGAAAAAGACGATCTTATATACTTATCCCAAGTGAATATCGAAGGCCTGGCCCAATGCTACGATGTCATTAGGGAAAAGGTCAATAAGGGCAAAGCTGTCAAAGCAATATTAAATTATCTTGGCGTGCCAAAAGAAAGCGCCATTGCCTTTGGCGATGCCATGAATGATAAAGAGATGCTCTCAATAGTCGGCGAAGGTTTTGCAATGGGGAACGCAGATCCAAACCTTTTGCCATATGCGAAGCACCAAACAACAGACGTAACAAATTCCGGTGTCTATCACGGTTTGAAAAAGCTTGGTCTCGTTGAATAAGTAAGAAGACTGTGTAAATAGTCTTTTCCCTGCCAAATAGACAGTTGTAAAAAAAGATTATGCAAAACTGTGTTTCGGTATTCAGCTGGAGCACAATGCAAAAATTGTTCATGACGTTGTTTTACAGTGAGAAAAATACAACATTACTATTTTAAGGAAAAAAAGGACTCGATGCAGCGTGATCCAGGCAGATGTCTTTGCCAGAACGGCTGCCATGTGACCGAGTCCTTCTATTCTGCTTAGACGAATACCAGAAAAGAGAAGACTGGTCTTCCCTCATCTTCAAAACGGAGTGAGTCATCTTTGTTCACATTGGAGAGAAAAAACGGGCGATGAAGGTTTTGCGGCAGGGAGAGGACCGAATTTATTTGACGAAATAAACTGAAAGGTCAGGAAATGTGCTCCTAATTATGAGCGTGAACCGATACAATATATATTTCTTTATCCGCATAAAAAGAAACTATTAGACTATTATTGAAATCATGAGCAATCGATTGGTGTTCAGAATTACTGGAACATACTGAGTTAACTTTATTGCATATAGTTTATGAAGGTGTATTTATTTTATCCTCATGAGTGGAAAGGAGAAAAAGCTTTGATAAAAGCAATTATTTTTGATTTCGACGGTTTAATTATAGACACAGAGACTCCCTGGTTTGAGGCTTATAAAGAAACTTTAGGTTATTATAATGTTGATTTGCCCCTTGAACATTATGTAAAAAGCGTTGGGTCAGATAATACAGTACTTTACGAGTTTTTCAAACAACAATTGGGAGAAAGCTGTAATATTGAGGAAATTGATGCCAAAGCAGAAAGCATTTATAAAGAAAAGATGAAAACACCTCAGGCACGTGAAGGTGTAAAGGATTATTTGCAAGAAGCAAACGATTTAGGATATAAAATTGCTATTGCTTCAAGCTCCACAAGGGAGTGGGTAACTCATTATTTAGATGAACTTGGGGTGTTAAACTATTTTAATACTATTATCACACAGGATGATGTTGAGAAGGTAAAACCGGCACCTGATTTGTATTTAAAAGCAGTTGATGCCTTAAATATCACCTCAAATGAAGCATTAGCATTTGAAGATTCTTTAAATGGGCTCCAAGCAGCTCTAGCTGCTGGACTGAAATGCGTAATTGTGCCAAATCCAGTAACGAAGTCTTTACCTTTCGAAAATTATGATTTGCGACTTCATTCCATGGCAGAAAAAAGTTTGAGCGATGTCATAAAATTTATTGAACAATAAAGAATTAAAATCTCGTATTAATGCTAAGCTCTATCAAATAATATTTGATAATTCGCTAGATAAAGAACCCCCCAAGGAGGTCCTTTATCTAGCTGCTTCCTCAATGAACACCACCTGCAAATGTTTTCGTGAAATCATTTACGTGTGCACTCATTTCTTTATAACGAGTCCAATGAAGATAATGATTTCCTTCTAAAGTAACTATTTTACTTGAAAAACTGCGGCTTAATTTCGTTTGATAAAAAGTTACATTGGATTTCCCATCTTCGTTCACTCGATCTTCTTTCGAAGTAAAAATCAAGACAAAGGATACAACAAGAAGCAAATGAAATAAAAAATATATTGAGCAAACAGTCAATTTAACTTTCCCGCCTGATATGCCTGGTCATTGTTAAATTCTCTTCGGAATAAGTACCTTTTTCAGCTACTAGGAAGGAAATCATCAGGAATGATATATAATGCCAATCGTGCAATTCCAATTGGTGAAAACATACTTCATATATTCGGACATTGTTGGAGCTGACTCGCCGAAATACTCTAAAACCTGCGGCAAGGTGAAATCAATCCCTATAACTGCTTTCACTTCATCTGGGTATGCATTAGCATAATACATGCTGTATATGCCAGAAATAGAGTGCGGCATCAATATGTAAGGACCTTCTATATTTGATTTTAAAGCGGTTATAATTCCCTCCACTATATTTTCCACTGTTCGTTCCTTATTCGTTACGTTGCTCCAACCATATCCAAAGCTCTCTACTACGACCACTTTATGATTCTTTGCCAATTCATTTACTAAGGGTTCGAAATCTAACACGGGAGCTGCTGTGCCTAAACCGCTTAATAACACAATCGTGTTTTCTCCATCACCTTTTGTATAAACGTGCATATTCTTTCCATCTACTTCAACTAATTGTCCTAATGGTGGATATTTTGCTTATACACTGTCATGATGTGATGGAAAACGCCTCAAATCAGAGCCGCTGTAATCATAAACAAAAAAATATTTTTTGGAATTATCCAAAATCAAGATTTCTTTTTACTGTTCATTCTTTCACTTCTCTCTATAAAACATTCTATTGATCGGCTATGCCAACGCCATTCGAACCATCTCTCCCGCCCTGATTCCTTTGCAATAAGCCAATTGCTTGCAGAGGTTAAACAAAAATAAAAAACGCGAATTTTCTAAAGGGTGCTTTTCGTCAATAAGGAAGCAGAGCCTTTTTCTTAATAATGACGAAATGTTTGCTCTTTTCGTTTCAAAAAAATCCCCTCTAAGTATATGGGCCTTGTCCACTGTCTACTTAAAGAATATCTTATCAAAATTGGTTCTTTTTTCTTTTACCTTGTCAAAAAATATTTATATAAAAATATTTGAATTCGAGATATTTTTCGGTTATGATAATATCAAAACAAAAGGAGGAAAATAAAAAATGGCAAATTTTCAATTAGATAAGGTGCACAGCTCTATTTCTTTCCAAGTAAAACACTTAATGGTTTCCAAAGCAAAGGGAGAATTCACACAATTTGATGTAGAAGTTGACGGTGATGTCGATCAGCTCGAATCTGCAAAAGTAAAAGTAACAGTTCAAGCTTCTTCTATTGACACAAAAAATGAAGACAGAGACAACCATCTTCGTTCCGGGGATTTTTTTGATGTCGAAAACTATCCGGTCATCACGTTTGTCAGCGAATCTATTAAAAAGGTTTCCGACGATGACTATGAAGTAACAGGAAAATTGACAATTAGAAATGTTACTAGAACCGAAACGTTCAAAGTAGAATTCAACGGTCAATCGAAAAACCCGTTGGACGGAAGCATTGTCGCAGGATTTGATGTAGAAGGAAAAATCAATCGCGAAGACTATGGTTTAACATGGAACGCTGCTCTTGAAACAGGAGGATTCCTCATCGGCAAAGATGTAAAATTATTCGGCAGCTTCGAATTTGTCATTAGCTAATCTTTCTCAGGCAAGTGATTTGCCCTTGGCCGCACATGGCGGCTGAGGGCTTTTATTTTATGAAAATTTATCAAAAAATGGCATTCATACCTCTCTAATGAAAAATCCCCTTGCTTATAAAGTTTACTTTTCTTTTATTTTTTGTTATTATTCATAATATTTCAACCGGAGAAGGAGGAAAACAGCATATGTCCCATCAATCATTGCAACGCCACTTGCCGCCTTACCGAGCAGATCATGTAGGCAGTCTGTTAAGAACAGACCGAATTAAACAAGCCCGATTGAAAAAAGCAAATGGGGAAATAACAGCTGAGCAATTAAGAGAGGTGGAAAACGAAGAAATCACACGCATCGTCGAAAAACAAAAGGAAATTGGCCTCAAAGCGGTGACAGACGGCGAATTCCGAAGAGCTTGGTGGCACTTTGACTTCCTTGAAAATTTAGTAGGTGTTGAAGGATACGACACAGAGACCGGAATCCAATTCCATCAAAAACAAACAAAATCTCATTCTATTAAAGTTGTTGACAAACTAGATTTCAATGGCCATCCGATGCTTGAAGATTTCAAGTTTCTAAACAGCATCGCTTCCGGCCATACAGCCAAAATGACTATCCCGAGCCCGAGCATGCTTCATTTCAGAGGGACGATTGAAAAAAGCGCTTATGAAGATCAAGACGAGTTTTTCCACGATTTAGCCCAAACGTATAAAAAAGCAATTCAAGCATTTTACGATGCTGGATGCCGTTATTTGCAGCTGGATGATACATCATGGGCATATCTTTGTTCAGAAGAGCAAAAGGAGCAAATGCGGGCCCGCGGCTTAAATCCGGATACGTTAGGACAATTGTATGCGAAAACAATTAATGAAGCTGTTGCCAATCGTCCTGATGATATGAGAATTACGATGCACATATGCCGAGGCAATTTCCGTTCCACTTGGATTTCATCCGGCGGCTATGAGCCAGTGGCGGAAATATTGTTTGAAGGCGTAAATGTGGACGGCTTCTTTTTGGAATACGACAGCGAAAGAGCCGGCGGCTTTGAACCCCTTCGCTTCGTAAACCGGTCAAATTTATCCATCGTTCTCGGCTTGATCACGTCAAAATTTGGAGAATTAGAAAATAAGGATGAAATTAAACGGCGCATTGATGAAGCATCCCGATTTGTTGATCTCAATCAGCTTTGCTTAAGCCCTCAGTGCGGTTTTGCATCAACTGAGGAAGGAAACCTGCTCACAGAGGACGAGCAATGGGCAAAACTTCGCCATGTCGTAGAAATTGCCGAAGAGGTTTGGAAATAATCGTTTACTAAAGAAATACTTACATAAGTGTGTAATGTTAAGAGCCTGTCGAACGTGAATTTCGTGCAATGAACTATCGATTAAGCGAGGCTTGCGGACAGAATGTGGCGGAATTTCGATAAAGGGCAGCAGCTTGCTTTACCTATATTGATTGGTTTCATCGTTCATTCCGAAGCAATTGCAGCATGTAAGAGTTCCAAATTGAACCTTTTTCTGCTTTGCGAAAGCTCTATTCGGGTTATGCATCAAGAATAAATATTTCTAGAAATGATACCCGTAAATTGCAGCAGCTCTGTTTTTCTTTTGGAAAATTTGATTGCAAATCGCCGACAATTTATTTTTGCAAAATAAGGTGCTGCCCGCTCATCAGTTTATTTAGGAAAATCACCGTAATGACCTGTTTCTTCCGTTCTATTATTCTGGAAAATATGTAAAAAAGGGGGGCTAATAAGTCGATTTTACGGCTTATTAGCCCCCATTAATGTTTTAGAAACGTTGATATATCGGTGTTTATGATTTTTTGTTTTCAATGGCGATTTGACTTTCTAAGAGCCCCTTTTTCTTTTTGACAGCATCATCATCAGATGTTTCTGAACAATTTACGAACTTAACAGCAAATATTTATGCTTTACAGCAGAGCTTAATTCGTCGGGAGAGCCTTCAAACACGATCGAGCCTTTGTTTAAAATATATATGCGGTCTGCAAGCTCAAGCGCCATCGATAAATTTTGTTCAACTAAAAGCATTGTAAGACCTTGCTTCTTTAATTCACGAATAATCCGTTTCACTTCCTGAACCATCAATGGGGACAATCCTTCTGACGGCTCGTCAAGCAGCAGTAATTTAGGATTCGTTAACAAAGCGCGTCCAATTGAGAGCATTTGCTGCTCTCCCCCGCTCAAAGCCCCTCCCATCGATGCTTCTCTTTCTTTCAGCCTTGGAAACGTGTCATAAATTTGTTCTAATGTCCAGCCATTTTCGGCAGGCCTATAAGTGGTCATTAAATTCTCCTTTACAGTCAAATTCGGAAATATTCTTCTCCCTTGCGGAACAAGAGCAACGCCTAATTTCGAAACCTGGAAGCTCGTCTTTGATTGAATTTCCTGTTCTTCAAACACAATTTTTCCTTTTTTTGATTGAATGATTCCCATGATAGAATGAATCGTTGTTGTTTTCCCCATTCCGTTTCTTCCCAGCAGGACGGTTACCTTGCCTTGTTCAACCGTTAACGAAACATTATGGAGGACGTGGCTGTCGCCGTAAAATGTATTTAAATCTGAAACTTTAAGCATGTGCTGCCGCTTCCTCCTTTCCAATATATATTTCGTTCACCCTCCTGTCGTTTCTCACTTCATTTGGATCGCCGTCAATGAGAATTCCTCCGTCATATAAAACGACCATTCTATCCGCCAGTCCAAATACGACCTCCAAATCATGCTCAATAATTAAAACGGTCAAGTCCTTCGGCAAATTGTGCAGCAAATCGACAATATAATCCGTTTCCGCCTGCGACATGCCGGCAGTCGGCTCATCTAATAATAAAACTTGCGGATTGATCGCAATGCCAAGCAAAATTTCGATTTGCCGCTGTTCGCCGTATGACAGCTTTTTCACTATTTCATTTGCGCGCTTTTCCAATCCCCAAGTTTTGATCAATTGGTTTGCTTCCTCGAAAAGCTTCGGGTATTTTTTTTCGTTTCTCTTTTTAAACCACACGTTTTGCAAATGATGTTTCCGCTGTAAAACTAATAATAAATTGTCAAGCACCGTCAGTTCGTTCAACAAATTGTTTCGTTGAAAGGTGCGGACGATTCCGGCGTTTGTCCGTTTAAAGTTGGCAACATTCGTTATATTTTCTCCTTTATAATAAATGGACCCGCTGCTCGGCTTCAGGTCGCCGGTTAAAATGTTGAAAAAGGTCGTTTTCCCGGCTCCATTCGGACCGATAATGCCTATCCGCTCACCTTTTTTCACTTCCAATGAAACATCCTTAAGAATTTCAAGACCGCCAAAATGCATGCCGACGCGATCAATCTTCAAGATTACAGGATTCTCCATGCCCCATCCCTCAATTCTTCACATCATTGTTATACAACGCATTGGATTTTTTTCCGGAAATTGCTGACAGCTTGTTGGATTTTGAAAATGACTGAAAGAGCAATTTTCCAAGCCCGACAATTCCTTTTGGGAAAAATACGACAAACAAGATAAAGATAATCCCGATAATCATCATCCACATGGTCGTATAAGAGCTGACAATCGTTTCTAAAATGACGATAAATGCTGCTCCCAAAACGGGCCCGATCATTGTTCCGGAACCGCCGATAAGAACCATAATTAAAACAGAGCCAGACATCGTCCAATATACATCGCTAGGCGAAATGAAGCTGTTAAAGCTTGTATATAACGATCCTGCTACTCCGCCGAGCCCGCCGGCTAAAACAAATGCGGCAAGCTTATATAGTGTTGTATGATAGCCCATCGATTTCAATCTTGTTTCGTTTTCGCGAATCCCTATTAATACTTGCCCAAAAGGGGAGTGTACGATGAGGCTTAAACCGCCGTAGATCAATATAAACAAAAGCAATATCAAATAATAAAAGTAAACCGGGTTTGAAAAATCAAGTGATCCAATTAAAGGGCTTGGAATGCCTGATAATCCGTTTGAACCGCCCGTGATAGTCGTTGACTGGTGGACAAATGAATAAATCATTTGCGAAAAAGCCAATGTTAACATAAGAAAATAAAAGCCGCTCACCTTTACGCAAAAAATTCCGATGATGGCGGATGCAATGATTGCAGCCGCAAGCGAGGCGAAAAGAGTAAGGAAAAAGTTTGGAGATATCTCCCTTGCAAGAATGGCGGACATATAAGCCCCGACTCCAAAAAACGCCGCGTGGCCAAGCGAAACCAGCCCGGTATATCCGACCAAAATATTTAAACTAAGAGCGAAAATAGCTAAAATTAAAATTTCAGTTACCAAATTTAAATAAAACAAAGAAAAGATAAAGGGGGAAAAGATGAGCAACATAACTGCGGCAATAAGAACGAAACCTTTTTTGTTCAATGCTTAACCACCTGCCTTCCGAGCAATCCGTTCGGTTTGACGATTAAGACGACCGCCATTAATCCGAAAACGACGAACAAGCTTAACTCAGGAACTAAAAATCGGCAAAAAGTCTCAACAATCCCAATCGTTAAGCTGGCCACAAACGTTCCAGCGATCGACCCTAAGCCCCCTATAACGAGAACAACTAATGCCAAAATAAGCGTTTGGAATTCCATGCTTGGATAAAGCCCGAGGATCGGCGCAGCAATGACTCCGCCAAAACCTGCTAAATATCCCCCTATGAAAAACACGACGGTAAAAACTAGTTGAATATTTACACCTAAAGCACATATCATCTCTTTATCGCTCAGTCCAGCGCGAATGATCGCCCCCCAGCGCGTTTTTTCTTGAATGAACCACAACAGCCCCGCTAAAATTAAACCTATTGCAATTACAGCTAAACGATAGACAGGAAAGGCTTGATTAAATAAGGTTACCGTACCTGATAAACTTTGAGGCAAAGGGATCGATAAAACATCCGATCCCCATATCGCCGCTGTCATATCATGAATGACATACGCAAGCCCAAATGTTAACAATACTTGTGACAGGTGCCCTAGCTGATAAGTCGGCCGCAATAAGATCATTTCAATAATGAGAGAGCAAACAGCTACTGCTAAAGGTGCAATGATTAAGGCAAGCCAAAAATTTTGTCCAGAATGGACGGTAATCGAATATGAGACATAAGCTCCTATCATATACAATGATCCATGCGCCAAGTTCAATACTCCTAAAATGCCAAAGACGAGCGACAATCCGCATGTAATGACGAAGAGCAAAAGCCCGTATGAAATGCTGTTTACTAGCTGCGCCCCGATAATATCCATGATTATCACCTCTTTTTTTATCTATTTTCCTGGATCTCTCACCTCTTCAATAATTTCGATCACTTCGTTTTCCGTCTGTCCATTCACAAGCTTGGTTTCAATGATATACATGTTTTGAATAACGTGGTGGGTCTCCTTGTCAAACTTAATCGGGCCTCTCGGGCTTATGAATTCAACATTAGAAATCGCTTCTACCACTTTATCTGGATCTGAGGCGTCACCGTCAAGCGTTGTCAGCGCTTCTGCAATAATTTTGGCAGCATCATAGCCTTCCAATGCTTCAATGGTCGGGCGTTCATTATATTTCTTTTCAAAAGCCTCTTTAAACTGTCTATTTTCTTCTGTTTTTATACTATAATCCCAGAAAATAGAGGAAATTGTTCCAACTCCTGCGTTTCCTTGTGATTTCCGCACGTCCTCTGAAACAAGCCAGCCGGAACCAATTAATTTCTTATCTTCTTTTAACCCGAATTGATCGTATTGCTGAACAAATCTCACCGCATCACTTCCTGCGAAAAATGCATATACTGCTTCAGCCTTTGCATTTTTAATCGTGGTCAAATAAGAGGAATAATCATTGTTTCCGAGAGGCGGGTAAACTTCACCGACAATTTTTCCTCCTGCGGCAGTATAAGCTTCTTTAAACGCTTCAGATACTTCCCGTCCAAACGCATAATCTGCTGCCGCAATGTACATTGTCTTTCCTACGTTATGAAACGCCCATTCTCCTAATGAATTGCCAATCTGCCACGAGGAAAAAGAAGAACGCCAAATATAGTCACTTCGTTTGCTTCTCGTTAAATCATTTCCTCCCGCATGCGAAACAAGGAACGGAATTTTTTTCTTATCCACTTCATCGCGAATGGCATAGGCTACCGCCGTGCTTACCGTTCCTGTTAAAATGTCCACTTTATCTTGATCAATCAATTTTCTCGCTTTCCTTAATGCTACTTGCGGATCAGCTTCACTGTCTTCTTTAATAATTTCGATTTTTTTGGAGCCAATTTTCCAATCAATGCTGTCAAAATACAGCTCCATACCTTTGTGCAAATGCTTTCCAAGTGAAGCATAAACCCCCGAATCTGGAAGCAGCACACCAATTTTTATTGTTCCTCCGCTTTTGCTCCCGCCTTCTTCTTTTTTCGATGTTGACTGAATCGCGCTGTTGCCACAAGCCGATAAAACGGCTAAGAAAACAACTAGCATAATCAAAAATAACTTCTTTTTCATCAAAATCCCCCCGTACTTGTCAAGTAAAACGCTTTCAAAATTCGCCTCCCCTTTTTTAAAACGCTTTCATTTTCCTGGGTATCTTTTCTCCTCCCTTTTCCTCCGGAACTAATATTTCAAATATTATAATATATCTGAATTTTTAAAATTTCAATATTTTTTATTCATTTCGTCAAAAAAACATATAGTTAATGAAATTATTATCGTCGCAGAAAACGCTGGAAATTCTTGTTTTTCTCATCATTCAATCTTCATTTTTTCTTTAATAACGAAAATTTTATTATTTATTTTTTTTACACTCGTCATACAAACAAATGACTTAATGAATAAATTTTATTCGTAATTGTTTAAGAAAGACAGATGAATATCCTAAGCTTTTATTTGCAGAGGACTTTCCGCAAAAAAATTCGCATTAAAAGTGATGCCCATCGTAACCCAAATAAAAAAACCTAGGGACTCTTAAAATTCCCTAGGGTCAGCACCCGCACAAGCATACCAACATGTTAATGAACAACTTGGATTTCAACGCAAATCCGCTCGTTGTGCTCAGTACATGCCAATACATCCACCTGGCTCATCTTGCCGCCTTCCGTAGCTCGGTTTTCGGACTTGGATACTTACAAAATCACAATAATAGAATCGGTTTTGTACTAAAAAGAAAGAGAGCCATGTTGTATTTAGCAGAAGTTCAAATCCCCGGCTCTCTCTCGATCTATTCGCTTTGACAATCTTAAGCATACTATGAAGAGTGACAAATATTAAACACTAATAAATAATTTAGAAGATTTCACTTATTTTTTGCTTTAAAAAGCTAATCGATGTCTTTGCATACCAGTCTGGCTCAGACTGTCTAGAATGGAAACCGACTTCCATTGCTAGATAACCATCATAATTAATATCTTTTAGTGCTTTTAAGACTGCATCAAAATCGCATCTGCCCTGACCTGGAGGAAGTCTGTCATTGTCAGAAATATGGACATGATGCAATTTATCTTTCATTCGATAAACATAGTCACTTGGAACCTCATTACGATACAAAGCATGGAAGGTGTCAAACATTACTTTGACATTATCCATACCTGTTTGCTCTGCTAAAAGTAATGCATCGTCAGCTGTTTCAATCAAGTTGCTATCCGCAGGTGTCGGCTCAACCACTAAAGTTACACCAAGATCTTTTGCATACTCAGCAACGTCTATTAAACCTTCTAAGCTATAATTCCAAGCATCTTTCTGTGCAGTTCCATATACTACCCAGCCCGCAATCCACATAACTGTTGGGCATTCCCATTCATGAGCTAATCGAACAACTTCCTTATAATGACTGATTGTATATTTCCTCTCTTCTTTTAATGGAGAACTTGGATTCATTCCAGGTCCGCCACCAGGTGCAGGTAGCATGGATGAAACCTTTAAATTCTTTTCTTTCAATAGCTTTAAAATTTCTCCTCTTCTTTCTTGTGATAAATAGTCAGGCCATGCATGCGGGCTAGCACAACCTATTTCAATTGCATCGTAACCAAATGAGGACAAACGGCTAATAACTTCTTCAAGTGGATAAGACGGAACCCAAACAGGAAAACCACTATAAACCCACGTATTAAAGGAAATACCTTTCATCATATTCAGCTCCTCATTGTATTAATGAATGTAACATATTATTACCACACAAATACAGCTTTTTCTGTTTTTCTTTCATCAAACAAACGGAATGCCTCTTCAGCTTCTTCAATCTTGAATTTATGTGTAACTAATTTTTCAACAGGTAAATTTTTTCTTACAATAAATTCGGCAATTTCATCAAACTCTTGAATTGGGAAGTACCATGAACCCATTACAGTGATTTGTTTACGGATTAACTGTTGACTTGGCCTTATTGTTGTTTCCTTGCACTCACCGATAAATGCAACACGTCCGTGAGGTTTTACACAATCTAATGCATCATTCTCAGCATATGGGTTTCCAGAACAATCAATCGCAGCATCTGCGCCAACACCATTCGTAATCCGTTTGATTTCTTCCTGCACATTCATTTTTTTACCATTTATTATATAGTCAGCGCCTAATTCTTTCGCAAGTTCCAATCGTTCATCAATCATATCGACAGCAACAACAGTTGCACCTAAGCCTTTTGCAACCATCACACCTGCTCCGCCCATAGGACCCATACCAAAAATGACAAGAATATCTTTTCCGGAAATATTCATTCTTTTTTGTGCGTGGTAAAGTGTTCCGATAGCATCAGTTGATACAGCTGCTGTCACAAAGCTAATGCCATCTGGGAGTCTCATGCAGTTTTCAGCAGGGACAACCATGTAATCTGCATCTCCACCGTGTGAATCAAAACCAATACATTTAAATTCTTTACAGAACATTTTGTAGCCACTTTTACAATGAGGGCACTCTCCACATCCTATTGCTAAATAAACAGCAACACGATCACCCGCTTTAAATTTTGAAACCCCTGGTCCAACTTCTGCAATAATTCCGGCAGGCTCATGCCCCGGTACCATACAACCTGTTTTAGTTCCTTCAAAAACTGAAGTACCATAATATAAACTCATATCACTGCGGCAAATGGCTGACGCTTTCAATTGAACCAATACTTCTCCCGGACCTGGAGTTGGAATTTCAACCTCACGAATCTCTACTTTCTTATCTCCTGGTAAGAATACAGCTTTCATTGTTTTCTTAGCCATAGTAAATCCCTCCAAATAAGATTAAATTCAATTTTGTCTCCTTAAAACTATGCCCACCACATTTCAGTAACTTGCTCCTTGAACATAGCCACTTTAAGAAGTGCAATCGCTTTCCTTAATCCTTCATCAATTGAGGCAAGCATATCTTCATGTTCAATGGAAATCACGTAATCATAGCCGACAGCCCGTAATGTGCTAATAATATCTTTCCACATTTTTTCGTCATGGCCGTAACCAACTGTTCTAAAGGTCCATGAGCGTTCTAAAATATTGCTATAGTGTTTTGTATCTAAAACACCATTGATTTGGATATTTGCTTTGTCTAAATAGGTGTCTTTCGCATGGAAATGGAAGATGGCATTTTCACGCCCAAGCTTTTTTATTGCTTCAACAGGGTCGATACCTTGCCAAACAAGATGGCTTGGATCAAAATTTGCTCCTATGCTCTCTCCTACATGTTCTCTTAATTTTAACAATGTTTCTGGATTATAAACGACAAACCCCGGATGCATTTCAAAAGCAATTTGATTGATACCATGCTGCTCTGCGAATTTCGTCTCCTCTTCCCAATAAGGAATAACTACTTCATTCCATTGCCAGTTGAGGATATCTAAATATTCTGGCGGCCACGAACAAGTGACCCAGTTTGGGTATTTGGCGTCTTTATGATCACCTGGACATCCAGAAAAAACATTAACAACCTGTACTCCTAAACGTTCCGCTAACAATATCGTTTTTCTCCATACTTCATGAGACTCGTTTGCAAACTTTTTATCTGGATGCAGCGGATTTCCATGACAACTTAAAGCGCTGATCGTCATACCTCTACGTTCAATTGCCTCCAAAAAATCTTTTGCTTTTTCGGGAGACTGTAGCAATTCATCCGGATTACAATGATGGTTTCCGGGATAATTACCTGTCCCCAGCTCAACAGCCTCTACACCCATTTCACTTAATTTATCCAACATGGTTTCGAAAGGAAGATTCTGATAAAGGGGGGTAAATACACCTAGTTTCATGGTTATACCTCCTATCCTACCTAAACTTTTATCCATTTTTGTTGCTCATTGCTCTTCAATATCGCATCGACGATGCGCATGGATAAATGCCCATCCTCAAATGTTGCAAAATTTGGCTTATCAGTTTTCAGTTTTTTACCTTCTTTTAGAAAAGTATAGAAATTTAACATCATATTTTTTAGCGAGTCTGGCCAGCCCTCATTATGTCCACCCGGATGATGGATCGCTGTTCTTGCTTCTGCTGAAAACAATACAGGATCTGCTAAAAGAATTTCATTCGCTCTATCCCGGTGTCCGATCCATAATTTTTCCGGCTCTTCTTGATTCCAGAAAGCAGAACTTTTACTGCCATTGATCTCAAAGCTAAGTCTGTTTTTCCGTCCAGCACTTACTTGCGACACAGTAAATACTCCTCTAACCCCATCTTCAAAACGAACAAGAACAGATGCATAGTCTTCGGTATTAATAGCAATATCTTCATATTCTTGTTCCTCACTATTCTGAGCACTAAAAGTAGTGTAAGTCGACTTTACTTTTTTTCTCACTGGAATTACGGTTGCTAAATCAGCAAATACTTCGACTATTTTTTTACCTATTACATATTGGACAGTATCACACCAATGCGAGCCAATATCTGCGACAGCTCGGGATTTACCGCCAATTTCTGAAACTAGACGCCAGTTAAAATCAGTTTCGAATAATAACCAATCTTGTAGATAGCTTCCATGTACCAAATTAACTTTCCCAAGGTCACCGTTTGCGACAATCGCACGTAGGTTTTGTACACTTGCATGCTGTCTATAATTAAAGTTAACTCCATGGACAACTCCGTGTTTTTTTGCCAAATTCAATAGCTCTGCTGATTCTTCGCTGTTCATCGCTAGTGGCTTCTCAGACAGGACATGCTTCCCTGCTAAAATGATTTCTTTATTAATCGCAAAGTGAAGATGATTTGGGGTGCAATTATGCACCACCTGAATCTCGTCGTCTTTTAACATGTCACGGTAATCGCCATAGGCTTTAGGAATTCCAAGTTCAGCTGCTTTTTTCTCGGCTTTTTCTTGGCTACTTCCCGCCAAACCAACTACTTCCACAAAACCGAGCCTTCTGATGGCTTCAATATGTGTTGGTCCAATAAAACCGGTTCCAATGATTCCAACTTTAATCTTCTCCATTTCTCACTCTTCCTGTTCAATGTATTGTAGTTTGGTATTTGACAATTGTTTATATATAAAACTATTTTTTCATCGTTTTCTTTCCAAATGCTACGGCTAAAATAATGATCAGACCTTTTATTATCATTTGCTGGCTTACATCTAAACCCATGATAATGAGTCCATTATTAATAGTCCCAATCATTAGCGAACCCACTAGAGTCCCGATGATGGTACCGACTCCGCCAAAAAGACTAGTTCCTCCAAGAATAACCGCTGCAATAACGGAGAGTTCGTCACCTTCACCGAAGGAAAATCTTCCTGCATGCATACGACCTGCATATAGAAGTCCGGCTAAACCAGCCATTGCTCCTGTTCCTAGGAATACCAATAGCTTAATTCGTATTGTGTTAACACCTGAGAATCTCGCAGCAGTTTCATTTCCACCTGTTGCTAGTACTTGTCGTCCAAATGACGTTTTACGGAGTAAAACATGAGCAATGATGGTAAACACTGCTGTCCATAAAAGTAAAACTGGAATAGGGCCAATATCACCCGAACCAAAAATGAAATTGAATTTTTCATTAACAATTGGAACAGGTGCAGTGTCAGTTATCCACATCGCAGCACCCTTGACGGCTCCCATTGTTCCTAAAGTCACCAAAAATGACGGGATAGCTACTTTTGTTACAAGTAAACCGTTGATTAAACCAATCAAAATCCCTGTACCTACACCAATAATTAATCCTCCGAATACACCATAACCAGCTTGAAGTGCTAAAGCTCCTGTTAGCGAAGATAATGCAGCAACTGAACCTACTGATAGATCAATTTCACCAGTGCTAATGACAAATGTCATGGCTAGAGCCATTAAGGAAATTGTTGCAGTTTGTCTTACAATATTTAATAAGTTCCCTAATGTTAAAAATCCCTCATCATATAAACTAATAGAAAAATAGATTAATACCCCAACGAACGCAAAATATACGATATAATTTCTTAATTCAAAATTTTGAAACATAGATAAAGACGACTTTTCTAATTTAGAACCCTTGGATTGCATATTCCAGTTCCTCCTCTGATTTAATCTCCTTTCGTTTCATCTCCTTTTTAATCTTCCCTTCGTGCATTACCAGCACGCGATCACTCATAGCAAGAAGTTCTGGAAGTTCAGAAGAGATAACAAGTATTGCCTTGCCACTATTGGCTAATTCTCTAATAATGTTGACAATTTCAGTTTTAGCACCAATATCTACACCGATTGTAGGTTCATCCAGCAATAGTACAGTAGGTTCATTAGCCAGCCATTTAGCGAGTACGATTTTTTGTTGATTACCACCTGATAGTAAGTTAGCTTGTTTAAAAATATTATCTGTTTTGATATTTAGCTTTCGAACCAATTGATTACATATTTCATTCGACTTTTTATTATCAATAAAGAATAGTCCTTTTTTTAAATTGGAAAGTATTGGTAGTATCATATTATCTTTCACACTATGCTCTAGAACCAATCCTTGCAACCGTCTATCTTCTGGAATCAAAGCGATACCTGATTCGATAGCATCCTTTGGACTCTTAATAGATCGTTTTTTACCCGCAACATAAATTTCACCACTATCAATCGGATCAATACCGAATAAGCAGCGAACTAACTCAGTTCTACCGCTTCCCATCAAACCAGCGATTCCTACAATTTCACCAGGTTGAAGCTTAAGATTGATATCTTGAACTTTATTTCCCGCATTTAAGTTCTTAACTTCAAAAATCGGAGGTACCTCTGTTGAGTATTGGCGTTCTTGCCACTCAAATGCTTGGTTAACATCCATACCCACGATATGTTGAATGACTGTATCAAGATTTGTTTCACTGCATGTTAATGTTGTGATATACTTACCATCTCGTAATATCGTAATTCTGTCACATATCTGAAAGATTTCATCCATCCTATGGGAAATATAAATGATGGAATAGCCTTTTGTTTTCAATTTATTAATAAAACTAAACAATACTTCCGTTTCCTTTTTAGTTAATGAAGAGGTTGGTTCATCCATTATTAATATTTTCGCCTCTTGGGAAAGCGCTTTAGCGATTTCTACCATCTGCCAATAACCAACCCCTAAGTTTTGAACGATATCAGATGGTTTGATATCCACCTCTAATTCTTTAAGAAGTTCTTCTGTTTTCTTCTCACATTCTTTATCATCGAGAAGTCCTAATGATGTCTTAGTCTCTCGAGTAAGAAAAATGTTTTGTGCCACGGTAAGTGTCGGAATTAAACTGAATTCCTGGAATATCATGGATATTTTGTTTCTTTTAGCATCATCAAAACTCTTAATGCTTACTGGTTTTCCCTCAATGAAAATGTCACCTTTATCCGCTGTATAAACACCTGTAAGTATTTTCATTAATGTCGATTTCCCAGCTCCATTTCCCCCTATCAAAGCATGTACTTCACCTTTTCTAACGGAGAAATTAACGTTGTCAAGAACAGTAATCCCATTAAATGCTTTACTAATATTTTTCATTTCAAGCATAGGTTGATCCATGTGAATTCACCTTCTTTTATTTTATAAAGGCTACTGGTAGGCAGTAGCCTCTATAACAAGTTGCGATTAAATCAAATTTATTTAATTGCATCTTGAACTGATGACGGAGCTTCTACCCCATAGATAAGTTTCCAAGCATCTAAAACATTGTCCTTCGTTACTTTAATAGCAGGAGACACAACATAGGCAGGTGCTTCTTTTCCTAGAACTGCATACCCTGCAAGAATTGCTTGAGCTACACCTTGGTCATACGGCAATTGTGCTCCAAGACCTTTAACTATGCCGTCAGATGCAATCGATATAGCAACATTCGTACCTAAGTCAACTGTAGTAACCACTAAATCTTCTCTACCAGCAGTTCTTGCTGCAGACATAACACCTTCAGCTGGTACATCCCAAGGTGCAAAGATCCCATCAATATCAGGGTGTCTTGTAAGCATCGCAGAAGCTACTTCTTCTGCTTTATTTGGACCTGTAATACCGCCTTTTGCTACGATTTCAATGTCAGGGTATTTCTCTTTGATTCTTGCTTCAAATGCATCAGAGCGGTTTTTAGTTACAAAGAAGTTAACATCATGATAAATAATACCCACTTTACCTTTTCCACCAATTTTTTCAGCCATGATATCTGCTGCTAATGCACCATTCCCATAGTTATCGCCTGATACGATGCTGATATAATCTTTTCCAGGAACAAGTCCCTCTGCTGCTCCATCCATGAATACTAATTTAACGCCTTGTTCAACTACTTTTTTATAAGCTGGTGCCGTAGAAACCGAGTCAACCGGAACAGAGATCATGATGTCTGGATTTTTCGCCAATACTGTTTCAATATCATTTACTTGCTTTTCTGCTTTAAATTGTGCATCTGTGACAGCAACAACTTTAATGCCCATTTTTTTAAATGTATCTTTCATTGCCCCTACTGCAGCATTCATATAATCAGTTCCTGAATAATGCATAACAATTGCTGCTGTGAATTTTCCATCCTTAATTTTTTGAATTTCTTCTTCAGTAAGTTGTAACGATTTTGCAGAAACTGCTTGCTCACCGTTTGGTCCTTTGTCCAAAACTTCTATATCAGGGATTTTAGGATTAATCGTTAACGGTCCTGATGTCGTATTTGAATAGTTTTCATTTACTATTTTACTTTCTTTATTTTCTGAATTTCCTTCCTTATTACCGCAGCCTATAAGTACTACACTGAGAACAAGTGCTAAAAATACGGAAAACAAAATACCCTTTTTCATTTGAAAACCTCCCATCCTATTCGTTCTTAAAACCAACTAACAAAGGAACCATTATACCAGTTTTTTTTCTATAGATCCTTTCAAAAAGAAATGTAATCGTTTATAAATTTTAAGTTTCTCTTCCGTTGTTATTCATTAAGCTATCATCTAGAGTTTGTGAAGACAAAATCATATGGCATCACCCCTTTGAATCTAGTATTTAAAAAAGTTATTCCGTTGTAATCGATTACATTTTATACAAAAACCGATAATGGGAAGAAAATGCTTAAATATTCCTTGGAAGCTTTTTCGAGCAAGAGTCTCTTATAACGAGTTGATCTTCTAAAATATATTGTCTTCTTTCTATTTCGCTCCCATTCATCAGTTTGATCAACAATTCCATCGCTTTCTGACCTATCTCAAACATAGGCTGTGAAACAGTTGTTAGCGCAGGTTCAAAAATAGATGCGAATTTAATATCGTCAAAACCAACTATTGAGATATCATCTGGAACTTTCAATCCTTTTGCTTTGATCGCTTTTATCGCTCCAATGGCCATTTCGTCGCTTGACGCAAAAACAGCAGTTGGCGGTTCAGTAAGCGCAAGCAGTTTTGTCATTAAATTAAAACCGCTCTCAAATGAAAAATCTCCCTCTTGAATTAAATTCGGTTCGATCGCAATATTATGCTGCATCATTCCTTGCTTGAAGCCCTTTAAGCGGTCTCTGCTCAATATTACGTCCATTGGGCCTGATAAAAATCCTATTCGTTTATGGCCCAAGCTGATCAAATATTCCGTAGCTTTTCTGGCACTGCTAATATTATCAATAGAAACAGTTGGAATATCCGATCCCTCCAAATATTCACATGCGAGCACCACTGGGAATTCATGAGAAATCTCCTCTAATAAATGAGATTCAAGTCTTGCGGTCAACAAAATCATTCCATCTGCTTTTTTCTGGCGCAATATATCTAAATAGCCTTTTTCACGCTCTAAACTATTCCCGGTGTCGCCGAGAAGGACCTCGTAATCGTTTTCAATCGCTACTTGCTCTATCCCTCTCAATATTTTTGAGAAAAATGTATTTGTTATATCAGGCACTACAACAAGAACCGTTTTTGTTTCTAAGCGTCTCAGCTGTCGAGCCAATAAATTTGGTTGATAATTCAGCTTTTTGATTGCTTCCAATACTTTTTCAGCCGTTTCTTTTTTGACGTTCCCAGAATTGCTTAAAACTCTGGAAACAGTAGCTGTGGACACATTTGCCATTTTTGCAACATCGCTAATTCTAACCATATCCAGATCTCCATTTCCTAGATAAAAATCCTTTGGCTGTATTATTTTTTATGCTAGATTTGTAATCTAGTGTAATCGATTACAAAATAAAAAGCAATACTTTTTCTACTTTTTTAAAAATTAATTGTTTGTAAAACTTTATTAGCGTTAAAAGGGAAAAAAGGTTTTTAGAATAAAAAACAAATTGTTATATATTCCGAGGCGGCATTTTAAATGATTGAAAAAGTCAATTCTTCAAACTACGCAACACATTGTATCCGATGACAAATATCCAATCACAGCAATAACTGAACCATTGGGTGCCAATAGAAAAAAACCGGGTTTCTGGTCATAACAGGTAATCCAATATTATTCATCCAGACAGTTTAGCAGTCTTTTTTTCAGCAAAATGCAGATGTAAAGTGTAAAATATACTGCCAATTGCAAGAGACATCCAGCATACATGCACGTGTACAGTAATGAAATATTGAAAAACAAAACTCGAACAACTCTCCAATCAAAAAAATAGAATTTTTTATTTATGAATGCCCATTGGATCTTACTATGAAATAATTTGAAATCGACATCGCCTTAATCTGCAATTAAAGCCCCAAATTTATCATTCAATTACCGCTCATTTAACTTCATTCAAATGCTAAATGAACAGTTACGGATAGACGGCTGAATGACTTTATTAAAACAGAAAAGAGCCCTTGATGCTTTACAGCAAGGGCTCGTTTTTCCACTGAATTATGCCGGTACCGCATAAATAATATATCGCTGTGGCGCATTTCCAATATAACCGAACGGATAGCATGTTGTTAACGTTAAAACTTCGTTTGGAGCAGTAGATCGGATCACTGTTCGATCATCGGCATCAACAATCTCTGTTTCTTGAATCAAATATGTGAAACGACCATACTCCATTTCAACAATGAGTTCATCTCCAATTTTTAAATCGCCAACATTGCGAAAAACTGTATCCCGATGTCCTGATAAAACGATTTGGTCGTTTTGCCCAGAAAAAGCAGTGCCTCTGTAATGACCGACGCCTTTCTCCAATTCGTCTTCATCCGTCCCCTCAACGATCGGCAATTGTGCTTTAAGTTTCGGGATGTGCAAAATGCCAATCACCTCGTCCATTTTCGGTTGAAAGTCGCTTGGTACAACTTCGCTTCTCTCCTTTTTCTTTAGACCTTCTGCACCAACAAGCTGATGGGCTTCCTTCAATGCCTCATTTTGTGCGCTGTGCATTGACCATAACTTCCATCCGCCATATGCGACACAAAACAAACCACAGCTAATAAACAAAATGGGCAGCCAATTTTTCACATGCATCCTCTTCCTTTAATTGAGACTGTTGTTAATTATTTTACCATAAAAAGTCGAGAAGACATCCGCTTCATTTTGCGGAGAAAACCAAAAAATAAAATAATCGGACCCCAGCTACTGTTCTTAGGGAAACCTGTTAAAGCAGCCCATAAAAATGCTAGGCGTCGGTCTGTTTTCAATTGATCTGAAATAAGTAAAAAAAGTAAGAACGTCTCAAGGGCAGAATTTAAAATTGTTGTGAAGGACAAAGGGCTTGTCTATAAGACTTTTTCGGCTTATAGACGGCCCCCTTTAAAATTTTAAAAACGTTGATATTTGATGTTTTTTGTTTTCAATGGAGATTTGACTGTCTGAACAGCCCCAATTTGTCTATATTTCTTCAAACCCACATTAATTGACAAAAATGAAATTTGGCTCGTTCAAATATTTTTTTAGCTCGTTCAATGCTTTTTGTGCCAACACTCCGTCCATAATCCGGTGATCATAACTGAGCGATAACGCCATCATGGATGCAATTTCAATCGAATCATCGACCACAACAGTTTTTTTCTCGATTCGGCCGATGCCAAGAATACACGATTGCGGATGGTTGATAATCGGTGTAAACCATGCGCCGCCAGCTGATCCGATATTCGATATCGTACATGTAGAGCCTGTCATTTCATCCGCTTGAATGGAACCATCTCTTGCCTTTAGGGTAAGCTCGTGAATTTCTTTAGCAATTTGAAATAATGTTTTTTGGTCTGCATGCCGTATGACCGGCACGACAAGACCGCGGTCTGTATCAGCAGCAAAACCGATATGGTATTGTTTCTTCAAAATGATTTCTTCACGTTCTTCATGAAAGGAAGCGTTTAATTGCGGATACTTTTTCAAAACGATCGTCAACGCTTTCACAACATAAGCTAAATAGGTGAGTTTGATTGCTTCCTCTTCCGCAAACGATTTTATGCTTTGCCGATGCTGAACAAGCTTAGTAACATTCGCTTCATCAAAATGTGTTACATGCGGAATCGTCTTTTTCGAATGAACCATTGAACGTGCAATGAATTTGCGAATGTTTGAAAGCGGAATATATTCATCTTGTACCGAATTGGTCTTTGTTTCTTCCTTCTGATGTTTTTGCTGACTTTCCATCTCAAGCTGCTGATTTTTGCGCCTATTGATCACGGCCTCAATATCTTCTTTTAATATTTTGCCGTTTGGACCCGATGGAATTACCTCTTCAAGATTCACTTGATGTTCTCTTGCAAATTTGCGCACGGATGGAGCGGCCACTATGAATGAAGAATTTGTTTGCTTCTCTTTTTCCCGCTTCTTGTACTCGTTGCGAATATCTTCTTCCGTTACTTTCCCGTTTAAACCAGTCGGCTCCACAAGCCGCCAATCCACCCCTAGTTCTTTCGCTAATTTCTTCACTCGCGGCGTCGCCCTTTTCTCGACCTTTTGCTCCGTTGCTATTTGTTCTTCCGATCTTTCATTCGTTTCTTCTTGTTTTATGTCTGGCTGCCAGTCGCGTTCAGCTGTTTCAATTGTTGCAAGCACTTCGCCGACAGATGCTGTATCTCCTCTTTTTTTACGGATTTCCTTCACGATTCCGCTTGCAGGTGCATGCAGCTCCGATACCGCCTTTTCCGTTTGAACTTCAACAAGTATGTCATTTTGCTCCACCTCATCCCCTTCAGACACATGCCAAAATGCAATTAAGCTCTCATTATATTCTTCCGACAATTGCGGCAATTTAATTTCAATAATCATGTTGGCCTCCTGTGAAAGAAATGGTAGATTTATTCATTAACGAGTTTTATAGCTTCTTGATAAATTTTTTCTGCATTCGGTAAAACAAACTGTTCAAGCGGGCGGCTGAAAGGAATCGGCACATCTGGTACAGCCAATCGTTTGACCGGAGCTTCTAAGTCATACAAGCCTTCCTCTGCAGCTATGGCAGCAATCTCCGCCGTCATGCCGTATGATAAATAATCTTCATCTACTACAAGTAATCGATGAGTCTTTTTAATGGATTGCAGGATTGTTTCACGATCTAACGGGACAAGTGAACGCAAATCGATGACTTCTGCTTCAATTCCTTCTTGCTCCAGCTTTTTGGCAGCCTCCAGCGCATGATGAGTCGTCATTTGAATCCCTACAATTGTTATATCTTTCCCTTCCCTAACAACGTTTGCTTTTCCTAACGGCACCGTGTAGGCTTCTTCCGGAACATGACCGACTGATGCGTCTAATTGATCCATCCATCCTAAACCTTGCAATGTTTTATGGAACATAAAGACTACTGGATTATCATCCCGAATGGCTGAAATCATCATCCCTTTTAAATCATATGGAGTGGATGGAGCCACCACTTTCATTCCCGGCAAATGCGCAAACGTTGCATACAAAGTTTGAGAGTGCTGAGCAGCATCACTGTACCCTCCGCCAACAGCGGTCATCAGCACGATCGGCAGCTTCACTCGACCGCCCGACATATAAGGGATTTTTGCCATATGGTTATAAATTTGATCCATGCAAACGCCAAAGAAATCGACAAACATCAATTCAACGATCGGCCGCATTCCTTCGGCTGCTGCGCCAATGGCCGCTCCAATAAATGCAGTTTCAGATATCGGGGTATCAATCACTCGATCTGATCCAAATTGTTGAAATAATCCTTCTGTCGATCCGAAGATTCCCCCGTAAACTCCGACATCCTCCCCCATGACAAACACGTTTGGATCCCGCTCCATCTCCAATTTAATCGCTTCCGCCATGGCTTTATTTCCCGTTAATAAGCGCGTTTTTGTTCCTTGCACAGCTTATAACCCCTTTCCTGTTTATTTACGAAACGTATAAATCTTTTAAAGCATCTTCCGGATTCGGATAATTGCTGCTGCGTGCAAATTGATAAGCAGCGTCTACTTCCTGTTTTGCTTTATTTTCAATGATGTCAAGATCGTTTTCCGCTATGTTTTGTTCAGAGATTAATAGATTTCGAAGGCGGACGATCGGATCTTTATCCCGAAGAAGCGACACTTCATTTTTATCTCTATACAACTCCGGATCCCCTTGGAAATGTCCCAAGTAACGATATGTTTCAATTTCAATAATCGATGGACCTTCGCCTCGTCTGGCGCGTTCCACTGCTTCTTTTGATACTTCGTACATGCTGATCGGATCGTTGTCTTTGACGTAATATCCTTTAATGCCATATGCAGCTGCACGAACATCGTTAGATGCTACAGATGTCGATGCTGTTTTCGGAACAGAAATTCCGTACTGATTATTTTCAATCACCACAATAAGAGGTAAATTCCAAAGTGCTGCCATATTTAATGACTCATGGAAAGCTCCTTGATTGGCAGCTCCCTCTCCAATAAATGAAACCGCAACCCAGTCTTTCCCTTTTTTCTTAGCAGCTAAAGCTGCTCCAAGAGCGTGTGGGATTCCTGCTCCAACAATTCCTCCACAGGAAAACTTGACATCCGGATCAAACAAATGCATATGTCCTCCCTTGCCTTTGCCAAGCCCGGTTTCTTTTCCGAAAATTTCAGCCGTCATTTTATTTAGGTCAACGCCTTTCGCGATGGCATGATGATGAGGCCTGTGCGGCGACGTAACCGTATCTTCTTTTTTCAAATGAACACATATGCCGACGGCTGCCGGTTCTTGCCCTGTTGCCAAATGCATCTCGCCAGGAACAGGACCCGCCCCAATATTGAAAACCGGATTTTTCCCTTCAGTATAAGCTTCTGCCATTTTGTCTTCGTAATAACGGATTTTGTACATGTTTTCATACATCCATAAAAGATCATTTTTAGAAATTGCCAATGTATTCTCTCCCTTCTACCAAAATAGAAAACGGTTTCAAATAGTTAAATGCAAAAATTGTGCCAAACTACATTTTTTGTGATTGATATATTTAGTTTCATTGAAAATGAATAAGATTTTTTATGCTACAAAAAAAACGTCCCGTTTTGGGACGCTTTTTAGAGACACAATGATACAATTTGATACGAAATGAAACAAAATGATATTAATAAGGGATTTGAAATCTTTGCATTTGCCGATAAAAAGTGCTTCGTGATATCCCTAAATATTGCGCAGCTTTTGTGATGTTGCCGTTATATAGACGTAAAGCTTGCAAGATCGACTGCTTTTTCATTTCATCTCGATGAATAAACACCGTTTCCGATTTTGGCTTGGAGTCCGTTTTTATAATTTCCTCAGGCAAATCTTTAATAGTTAAAACAGGCTTCGTCAATTTGTTTAAAGTTCTTTCTACTATATTTTGCAATTCTCTAATGTTTCCCGGCCAATGATAATGTATTAACGCTTGAAAAAAATCCGGTTTGATTTCAGGAAAAGGCTTATTTAACTTTTCACAATTTTTTTCAATAAAATGATGAACAAGGAGCGGTATGTCTTCTTTTCTTTCTCGCAATGACGGCAAAGTGATCGGCATGACATTAAGCCGGAAAAACAAATCCTCCCGAAAGCTGCCTTTTTCGACCTCTTCCCGAAGATTTTTGTTCGTCGCTGCGATGATGCGAACATCAACAGGCAAAACTTTATGCCCGCCGATTCGCACCACTTCCTTTTCTTGTATGACTCGTAAAAGCAATACTTGCATTTCCAAAGACATTTCTCCAATCTCATCTAAAAAAAGCGTACCGCCATCGGCAAGCTCAAATTTTCCTGCACTTCCCCCTTTTTTCGCTCCGGTAAAAGCACCGTCCGCATAACCAAACAGTTCGCTTCCTAATAAATCTCGAGGAATTCCGCCGCAATTGATGGCTATAAAAGGCTTATGTTTTCTGTCACTTTCATTATGGATCGCTTGTGCAAACATTTCTTTTCCCGTACCGCTTTCTCCTAAAATTAATACATTTGAGTCCGTTTTTGCTGCTAGCTTCGCTTCGTTTACTTTTTGGAGAAACTGGGGATGCTTCCCGATCATATCAGAAAAAGTGATTTTCGCCTGATTGCCTGATAAATGATTAATAAATTGTCTTATCTTTTGAATCTCTTTTATAATCATCATTGAACCGATCCATTGGCTGTCTTTATAAATGGGGAGTTTATCAACTAGAACATGAAAAACTTTGTTTGACTGTTTTATTTTTAAGTGCAGTTCATGATTTTGAAGATGTCGAGGGCGATTGGAAATAATCGATTTGTTGCTAAAAACTTCGCTGATCTTTTTCCCTTCCAGGCAAGAATGATTCAATTGAAGCAGCTTTTTTAATTGATCATTCACTTTAATAATGAGCCCTTCCGTATCGAAAATGAGGATGCTCTCTTTCATATTATTGGTAGTCGCTTCAAGAAATCTTTGCATCATAATGTTTTTTTCTGTCTTTTCAATCAGCTCCAGTTGGTACTCAATCGCTTTCACTGCTGACACTACCATTCCTAAAGTATGTGGATGCACTTTTTCATATGGGCCTGAAACATTTAATACGCCGATTATCTTTCCTTTTGAATCGTGAATGGGCGCAGCCGAGCATGTCCATGCCTGGCAAATTTCCGAATAATGCTCCTCAGCATATATTTGTACAGGTTGATTGATCACAATCGAAGTGCCGATTGCATTCGTTCCCATTGCTTGTTCACTCCAATCAGCACCTTCCACAAATTGAATATCAGCTGCCATCTTTAACGTATCAGCGTCGCCAATTGATTTTAACAACTGTCCCTTTTCGTTGCAAAGAATCACTAAAAAACCCGAGCCCTTTACGATTGAATACAATCCTTCCATAAACGGAACCGAACATTCAATTAAAGGCTTGTAATGGTCTATTTCGATTTTTTTCATTTGACCATATCGTTGAAAAGGATCAACATTCATTTCTTTGGAACGAATCCATGAATCCTTTACAATGGGAGATAATTTTTCGTCGAGCTTATTTTCAAAAATAAAGCGCTTCCAACATTGTTTGACATACTCTCTTTTCTTCATTATAAAACACCTCCTTCAATTGTTGATTAAAGCTTTTCGTCCAATTGCATCACATGCCAGCTTACAATGTTTATCGAATTTTTCTAATATTCTCCTATATTGTAGCATTACAAAAAAGCTGTGAGAACTAGCGATCCACTGAATGAAGCTCCTTTTATTTTTGAAACTTTTTAAACCAAAAATGCTGGAAACCCCTTTTACTTTTTCAATCATGAGAAATTGGGGCGCCCTTCTTTTGATATCCCGAAAATACAGAAATTTACAGTTGTCGATCGTACTGGACGCATCGACAAAATTGGTCATAAAAAAAACCGATTCCAAAAGATTGGAATCAGTCTTTCTTGCTGCTGCACGGAAGGCCAAATCATTCTCTTTTTTCCGTTATGCATATGTTTGGAAATTGTATTACCAGTTATTAACTTGATCGAATGGTGATTTGGCAAAGCCTTGTTCTTTCTAAATGAAACGGCTTCATGGCATTTAAACGGTAATTCTTAATGTTTAAAATCAGTGATTTTTTAGTATGCTTCAAAAAAAGACGAAACGACGTTCCAACGATCACTTTGAAAAATGCCGCCGGTTCTTCTGCATATGTAAGCAGAACTCCCTATTGTGAACAAATATTGATCAGTATGATGATGTTTTTCAAACGTCTTCCTTCATTACATAACAACTGAATTGAGCTGATAAAAAATATATACAATGTAGGAATGTGGGCAGCTATAAAAGAATAAAGGTTTTTGGCAATGGGAAAGAAGTATAATATATTGAAATAATAAAATGCTCTATATTCTGGGAGGATAACATAAAGTTATAACGGGGGAACGTGAATCGTATTAAAACGATCATAAAAATTATTGTGAAAAAATTATCATCGGAGCTGTCCTATTCATTTATATTATGTTTTCTTTCTCCTTTTCTTTCGTTAATTGTTTTAATTTGTTGGACAGCTCCATAAACCAATTTTCATCTTTTGTTAACAAGGCTAAATCAATTAATGCTTTAATCTGCTCTTCATTTTCTATTGGAGATACGGGCAATTTTTTTACCCAATGATTTAATGTTTCAACTGTTTTACCAACGACGATTTCATTGTCACAAGCCATAACTTTTACTCTTATAATCTTTTGTGATGAATCTATCGTTTCAACATAACCGTAAATAAATTCGCCGCTTTTTGTTTTTCCTTTTACCCAATCCCCTACTTTCACTGGCAACTGATTGATTCCTTCCATTTTATACACCACCACTTGCAGTATTATAGAGATCTGTTTTGAAATACTAAATATCTAGTTGTTAACAGAAATTATTACATGATAATAAAGGGAACGCAAACAATTTAACCTGGGAAATAATAAAAATTTTAAAATTCCATTTTTTCAAATATATAACTTATAATAAATGTTTTCATATTTATTGCAATAGACAAACGTTCAGCACATTTGTTCCATGTGAAACATAAATCAGACAGCCGGCTCAAATTTTACCTTTTGTGCGGCAAATCGTTATTGAAGGAAAGTGCAACTTTCGGCTGTCCTTTCGTTTAAAGATGAAAAAATCTACCCTTTGTGATCAGCTGAGCAATAGCGAGAAAAAAAGTTTTTTTAAAATAATTCTTCATGCAAATGAACCTTTACATGCTCTTCCTGAAGCATGTACACAATCGACGAAGGAAGCCCGTTAAACATCTTTTCCAAAGCTGGCGCACGCTCTATCCACAAGCAATCTCATACTGTATTTCCCATTTAAAAAACAAAAATTTCCAATTGGCCGCTTCCCACTCTATGATAAGAAAAACTATTGTATTTCTTCCGTCTTTTCCTTATTAAGTATCACTATGAATCTACAAAAATGAACATTTAGCATTTATTGATTTAAATAACCTTTTTTGTAGTCGGTGATGTTGGAAAAGGCGGCACAAATTCACTTAATAAATATTCATAAATTGCTTTTTCAACTGATAAGCCACTTTTTGTGATGCCCATATTCCCAAAAAGAACATTAAACTCGAGAATATAAAGATGCCCTCCGCTTATTAGCACATCAAAGCCGGCATGATTAATGTTCAATTGTTTCGAGACATTCAAAACAAGATCACAAGCTTCTTGCGGTATAAATTCAAAACAGAGGCTTCCGCCTTGGGCAACATTGTGGAGAAACTCCCCTTCCGCCCCAACCCGCCAATAGGCGGTGAAAATATCTTTTCCAATGACACAAATGCGTAAATCTTTTCCGTCGTTTTCTAAATATTCTTGTACGTACAAAACATCATTTTGATTAGCATATTGATAAAAATCATACTCATTTTTAATTAAAAAGGTTCCTTTTCCCATTGAATTCCGGACTTCCTTTGCAACAAATGGGAACGGGAACGTTTCTAATACTTTTTCGATATTGCTTGGGGTGCTTGCCAATATTTCCGTATATGGAACATGCTCAGGCGCCACCGTCCACAGCGCTCTCGTCATTTCTACTTTGCTAAAGCCCAGCTGCAATGATTCAATGCTTGGGAAAATTTTTTTCTTTAATCCGTATACTAGAGCAGGGGCTTGCCACGTTTCAGGAAAAAGAACAATATCCGCTTGTCGAATGGTTTCTAATTCTTTAAACATATTGTCAGGCTTTATATAGTGTACACCTGGAATTCCGATGGTCCGGTATGCATTAAAGGAAACCATTTTCATAAATTCGTGACCACACTCCAAAACATATAACAATTTTCTAAATAAATAATAGAATCTTCATGAATTTTTCGCAAATAAAATTTTCAATAGTTTCCCCTTTCAAATGCCGTGAGAAATTTTTTACTTCATTATGGCATCTTGAAAGGACGTAGAACAGGCGGATGTTTTTTTGCTATTACTTCGACTCTGAAGCGGAAAAAGGGAATCCCCTTGTTTTTATTTATAGTGATCCCGCCAGTGCTGCCTGAGAAAGCGTATCACCATTGCTCCCGGGGCGCAGGCAATATTTTATGATCTGCCATTCCGTCATTACTAAGTATATGAGAGAGGCGCAATCGCAGCAACGACTTGGATGTCCTTCTGACAATTATGGACGAATCCAGTCAGTATTCGGAGCGTGATGTATGCGACCAATGTAATCGAACAGACGATCAAGGAGATTCGGAAACGTTTGAAGTCGATGTACAGTTTGAACTCAAAAGCTGAGGAAAACAATTCAGGATTTTAATGAGAAATAGCGGAGAGAAAGCTTCAAGAATTTGCCGAGGCTCATGAAGGGATAGCCGTCATCCGCCAGCTGTTTTCTAGTAAAAATTGTAAACATATACAAAAGCCAGTATAGAAAAATGAGCTGTTTTTCTATACTGGCTTCATCTTATTAGGACTTATCGAACCGTCCCTATATTAACTAAATAATGTAAAAAGGGGCATATAAGGAACACCGCTTTTCCACACATAAGAGTAAATATTTAGTCTTATGTGTGGAGACAATCTTCTTCTTTCAGCTGAATAACATTTTAGTGATACCTTATCGAATGGGTAATGTAAACATAATTATTACCCCCGTTGCCGTTGCAAAATACTGTTCTAAAAACCTGATACACACTAACACATTTTCAATTTGTAATGGCTATCTCATAGTTACCTTCTGCGTGAGAACGTTATTGCCCGAACCTAAGCGCAAACGGATATAGGCTTCATACGCCGAAACATTTGGATTAATGCGCATCATGATCGTTTTCTTTGCTTTTCCATTTTCATCTGCTTTCAGTTTGCCGATATTGAAATAACCGTAAGTGATTGGCCATGTTCCATCCTCAAATTGGATTTGCGAAATGCTTTGCCCGCCTGACAAATATATTTGAATTTGTCCATTTGATACTGCTTGGCCAGGTGTTAAACCACTCATCACCACTGCTACCGGAAATGGTATACCTCCGAGCGGAATGAATTTCGGTGTTAACAATTGATATTTTTCTTCACCGCCAGGCGGCGTCTCAACAATTGACTGACCGATATTGACTGTTTTGGTGAAGACGTTGTTTCCAGCCCCTATTCGAAGGCGAATATATCCTGTTGTTCCGTCTTGTACCGTTGGGTTAAGTCTCATTGTCAGTACTTTTTCCGCCACACCATGCTGATTAGCTTGAATGCTCCCAACACTTTGATAACCGTAAGTGGTAGGCCATGTTCCATTCGGAAGCCGAACTTGCGAAATTGATGTACCACCTTCTAAATATACTTGAATTTCCCCATTTTCAATGACTTGTCCCGGTTTCATATCTGTTAATTTGAGTGTTACTTGAAAAGGTTCTCCGCCAGTTGGCAAATATTCAGGGGTTTCAATGTTATATTTAATATCTTTTGGAGGATCCATTTCCGAGCCAAATGAACCGTCAGCAAATGTCGATTGATCATACCAAAGATAACCTTCATTCGGTGAACGCCAAGGCTCCGGCTTCAGCTCCTCAGAATGCTCTGGGGTCTCCATTTCTAATATTGGTGAAGGCTGATCAAGCGGTATATCAAGTTCAGAGAAGGTCAGATAACTTTCTTTATGAGACAGCCATTCGACAATTTTCATTAGCAATTGGCCATTATCTTTTTCAGTAAATCCGTCGTACGTTCTCTTGACTCCTCCGTGTTCTTCATTTCTATATTTAGGGGTGCTGTCTTCCACCACAGAAGAGTCGCCGATGAAAGCGGCCTTTCCTCTTTCCTTTTTTCCTATCGCTACAAAGGGCCCTTCATGAATTCCGCCGCCAAAATAAACCCCTTCGTCAACTGCATTGCTCCATTTGTTTTCTTCTACAGTAAGCCCATCAGGCAAATAAACAATCCCTTTAGCAATTTCAGGATTCATAATAGCCAGTGTAGAACCAGCATGAATCGAAATTTCATCAATGCCACTCGTTATACCAAAGGATTCATCAGATGGTATAATCACATTTGCTGTTGTGTTATCTATCGAGTTAAAACGAAATCTTACACCAAATTCTTCACTTAGCCAATCGGTGCTTTCAACACCAGCCATTGCAGCTTGTTCACCTTGATCCATTCCTTTTGTTGGATTATCAAAAGCCCCTCTGCGCCAACCATTCATAATTTCATTTGAATCCCAACGGTTAAAATTTCGGTCGGCATTATAGTGGTCGGCAATAAAAAATACGCCTCCCCCTTGTTCTGCAAACTCGGCAATAGCATCTTGTTCAGACTTCTTAAAAGGAATTTGTGCCTCTGGAATAATAAAAACATCGTAACCTTCTAAATCCTCCAGAGTAAGTGGATCTAAACTCCGATGCTCCTTCACTGTATATCCCGCTTCAAGCAATGCATTGGCAAAATCGGAAAATGCACCATCAATCACCCAATCGGACTGGCCTGCTGTTTGCCCATGGCTGTTATCAAACAAAACTTTCTTGCCGTTCGGATCGCTAGGAACTAAGATTGGGGCCGGATCATTCGGACCTTCTGCACTTACAGTTACGTTTTCCAAAGCAAAAATAAAAAACGCCAATACTGCCACAAGGCCCTGCAACAGCATCTTTCTCATAATTACTCTACCTCCATAATTTATTAACTCAACGAGGCAAAAGCCTTTTATTGAGTTCAGCCACTATTGCTGAAGCTTTCGATATACATTGCTGCCTTATGAGCATCTGCTAAACCACCTTCTTGCGCAAATAGCCGGAAATGATATCGACGATCGTAACCATGGCAATGATTCCTAATAAAATAATACCGACACGACTCCAGTCGCGAGACTGCATGGCAAATATAAGCGGTGTACCGATTCCGCCTGCACCGATGATTCCTAAAATGCTTGCGGAACGGAGGTTAATTTCAAAACGATATAAGGTGTAAGAGATAAACCCAGGAATGATTTGTGGAACAACGGCAAACCACAGCGTTTGCAAGCCGCTTGCTCCTGTTGCTTTCAAAGCTTCAATTGGTCCGAAATCAATATTTTCCACTTCTTCTGAAAACAATTTGCCAAGCATCCCGATGGAATGGAGTCCGAGCGCCAACACACCGGCAAAAGAGCCAGGGCCTACTACTTTAATAAATAACAACGCCATCACTAGTTCCGGAAATGTCCGGATAAAGCTTAAAATAAATTTTCCTGTTCCTGCCGCAATCTTCCCTTTCGTCATATTGTTAGCAGCCCAAAAAGCAAACGGTATACATAGAAAAGCTGAAATAAATGTGCCTAATATGGCAATCGCTAATGTATCTAATAGCCCTCGGAGCAGATCTTCGCCTTCGGGCAAGTAAACATATCCCCAATCAGGAGAAAGAATGCCGGATAAAATCGCTTTTGTAATTTGGCCGGCCGTTTCTTTAAATCCTTCTATTGGAATACCGGATAATGCCCATATATAAATAACAGCCAACAACACATATATACTCCAAAGCATGAACCGGTTCTTTTTTGGTTTAACTGGTCTTGCAACACTCTTCATAATAGTTTCTCCCGCAATTTAGTACTAATATAGTCGATCAACAAAACAACCATTAATGTAAAAATAATGATTGTACTCACTTTGTCGTATTCAAGAAAACCTAATGTTTTATCATAATATTCTCCGATTCCTCCTGCTCCCACTAGTCCTAATATAGCTGCAGCCCTTATATTAATTTCAAAGGTGTAAAGAACGAAAGAGACAAAGTAAGGGGACACTTGCGGAACGACAGAGTAGACGATCCATTGAATTTTATTGGCGCCAACTGCCGTCATCGCCTCCAATGGGCCTTTATCAATACTTTCCATCGCTTCATAAGTTAATTTCGCAATAATGCCCATTGAGAAAACAGCTAATGCAAATATTCCTGGTAATGGCCCCAATCCGAAAATCGCAACAAATATAGCGGCTAAAAGAAGTTCAGGAATGGTACGAATTAAATTTAAAATAAATCTGAACGGGTAATAAATCCAATTGCTGGCAGCGATGTTGCTTGCGCATAACAAAGCAAATGGGACCGCAAGCAAAGCTCCCATCGTTGTCCCAATAACCGCCATGCGGAATGTGTCAAGCATTGCCGGAACAATATCATCAAAATATGACCAGCTGGGAGGATACATTTGTACAAGCAAATCAAACATATTTGGAAACCCTTCAACAAAATCGATGAAAGAACTTTCCGTTTGATAGGCGCTCCAGCCGATCAGCAGCACAATCAACGCTGCTGTCAAGTAATGCTTTATTTTAGTAGGTGCTTTAGGAATTTCTTGTTTAGTTAATCGATTCATATTTAAACTCTCTATCCGCTTCATTTGTTCCCACCTCAAAAGGCTTTCCATATATTTCAGAAAACCGTTTATCTGTCGCTTCCCTAGCAGATCCGTCAAACACAATTTGTCCTGCTTTCAGGCCGATGATCCTTGTGGCATATTGTCTAGCTAAATCGACCGAGTGCAGGTTGACAACAAGCGTTATTCCTAACTCTTGATTGATCTTTTTTAAATCATCCATTACTTGTTTTGTTGTCAAAGGATCTAAAGATGCTACAGGCTCATCCGCTAAAATGATTTTAGCTTTTTGCGCCAAAGCTCTAGCAATCGACACTCTTTGCTGCTGTCCTCCTGAAAGCTGATCCGATCTGGTGTACGCTTTTTCAAGAATATTCATTCGTTCCAGAGCATTCATGGCCAAATCCACATCTTCTTTTGGAAACCATCCCAAAACGGTTCGGAGAGTAGAATGGTAGCCAACTCTTCCAGATAAAACATTTCGTAAAACAGTCGACCTTTTCACTAAATTAAAATTTTGGAAGATCATCCCAATGTCGCGACGGATGCGGCGGAGTTCCTTCCCCTTTGCTTTCGTGATGGATTTCCCGTCTATTGTTATTTCTCCGGAACTAATTTCATGCAATCTATTAATAGAACGTAGCAACGTTGATTTGCCAGCGCCAGATAAACCGACAATCACAACAAATTCCCCTTTTTCAATTTTCAAATCAATATTTTCCAATCCTACTACACCATTAGGATAAATTTTTGTAACACGATGAAATTCTATCACTCTGCATACCAACCTTTTTTAAATATTTATCTAAACATCCCGACGTTGCTTTATCTATTCATAGAGGATTAGCCAGTACGAACGATTCGCCTGGCTATATTTTATGAAAATACATTATTCAGTTTTCACTTTTTCAGCATACTCCCTGACGATATCGAAGTTACTGTCTTTCGATTCTATGTAGCCTTCATGCGTGTAAATGTCTTTTATAATCGCATGCCCTTCTTCGTCTTTTCCAATATCAATGAAAGCTTGCTTGATTTTTTCAACCCATTCTGAATTCATGTCGGAACGGACGGAAATCGTATCGTTCGGAATCGGTTCTGTAAACTCAATGACTTTCGTATCTTCGAAAACAGTTGGGTAATCTCCTGCTACGGTATTGCGGGCATCTTGGAAAACAACCGCACAATCGACATCACCGTTCAAAACAGAAATAATTGCTTGGTCGTGCCCTTTTACTGTTATTCCTTGTACATCTTTTAATGGATCAATCCCATTATCCATCAGCGTTGCGGCCGGCCAAACATAACCTGCAGATGAAGTGACATCTTGAAAAGCGATTTTCTTTCCTTTTAAATCTTTCACACTAGTAATACCAGAATCTTTTTTCACTACGAAAATTGATTTGTAATTGTCTACTAGTTCATCTGTTGGCTGCCCGGTCTCATCATCCACTCCGTAACGTTGCGCTTGAAGAATTACTTCAGCAGCTCCTCTTTCTTTCGCCAGCACATAAGCATTTGGCGGCAAAAATCCTACATCTACTTTTTTGGATTCCATTGCTTCAACAATGGTATTATAGTTCGTTGAAACACTTACCTCTACAGGTATACCTAAACGATCTCCCAATAACTTTTCAAGCGGCTTTGCTTTGGCCTCCAATGTATCTGCATTTTGAGAAGGTACAAATTGTACAGAAAGGGTTTCCGGAATATATCCATCTGATTCTTTGCTGCTATTAGTTTGTTGGGAATTGCTGGATTCCCCGCATCCGCTGATGACCACCGCTGTTAAAGCTAGTATTGTTCCAAAAGCTACTAATTTTTTAAACATATTAATTTCCCCCATATCTTTTTGAAAATCTAATTTCCATTTTAACACCAAATTTTTAATTATTTGTAAATTTTGTTACAAAATATCACGAATATTTTGTTAACTTTGTAAATTATTTCTTTCCATTCAATTATCTATTTTATTTTTACAACGATTTGTTATGATGAAAAAAAAGAAGGAGGAAAATAATGGAGAAGGAAACTACGATTCATCTGCTTGTAACCAGCGATCTTCACGGCTACATTTACCCGACCAATTACAGAGACAAAGAAGAACAAAATTTCGGACTGGCTAAAATAGCCACGATTATAAAAGAAAAAAGAAAAAAAGGCAATGTACTTTTACTTGATAATGGAGACTTGATTCAAGGAAGCCCGTTGACTTATTACCATGCAAAAAACAGACCCGACAGTGAAAATCCGATGATTCAAGTTATGAATGATCTCCAATATGATGCATGCGTATTGGGAAATCATGAATTTAATTATGGACGAAGTTATTTACAAAAGGCGATTGATCAATCAGCTTTTCCTTGGCTGTCCGCTAATATCTTGAAGCAAACAACAGGAGAGCCCGCTTTTGGAACACCTTATCTCGTCAAGGTATTGGACGGAGTCAAAATTGCTGTACTTGGTATAACCACTCATTTCATCCCTAATTGGGAAGAGCCGCGAAATATTGAGGGACTTGTTTTCAAAGATGCATTGCAAACGGCTAAATTATGGGTGAGCGATATTCGCCAAAAAGAAAAACCAGATGTGATGATCGTCTCATATCATGGGGGATTTGAAAGAGATCTACAAACTGGAGAGCCTATAGAACAGCTGACAGGAGAAAACCAAGCATACCAAATGTGCCAAGAACTAGAGGGTGTTGATATTTTAATCACAGGCCATCAGCACCGCCCACTCGCAGATAAACTAAACGGCATCACAATCATTCAGCCAAGCCATCTGGGGCAATTTTTGGGTGAAGTGACGATGAAAGTTAGACAGAAGGTAAATGGAAACAGCCCCGCAATCGTTAGTCATTCCAACTTAATCAAAATTGATGAAAAAATGGAAGCGAATCAAGATGTTTTGGCATTGATATCCGATATTGAACAAGAAACGCAAAAATGGCTGGATCAGCCGATCGGAACCGTTATTGGTGACATGACCGTATCTGATCCATTGAAGAACCGATTACAAGACAATCCTTTTATAGAATTTATCAATAAGGTGCAAATGGAAACAGCCAAAGTTGATATTTCTGCCACTGCCTTATTCAATAATGACTTGCCTGGATTCAAACAACATGTTACAATGCGCGATATTGTTTCCAATTATATTTATCCGAACACATTAACTGTCATCCGCATCAGCGGCCAAGATATTAAAGATGCTTTAGAGCAAAGCGCCAAGTATTTTACGGTTCAAAACGGAACAATCTCTGTCAATCCCGCTTTCTTATATCCTAAACCGCAGCATTACAATTATGATATGTGGGAAGGAATTGAATACGAATTAAAAATCTCTAATCCAGTTGGCCAACGAGTTGTGAAGCTAAATTATCACGGCAGCCCATTGGAGCTTGACAAAGAATATGATGTCGTCATGAACAGCTACCGCGCTGGTGGAACAGGCAATTTTGATATGTTTAAAGAAAAACCGATCGTTAAAAATATCCCCATCGACATGACCGAACTCATTGCCAACTACATATTAGAGCACAAAACTATCATCGCAGCTTGCAATCATAATTGGAGGGTAGTTTTATAGTAGTAAAAGCATTTTCCGATTTGCCCGCTTTTTATTTAAAACAAATGCCACTAATAGGTATCAAAGTATACTTGTCCAAATATCACAAATGCTTACAGCAACAAAAAGTCATTAATAACAAATTTGATATCAACGATGATTATATAAAAATGATTTTTTCGTTATGAAAATGTGAAGCGTTTTATTCGCACACATCAAAAAAGAAGATTTAGGATTTTCCTAATCTTCTTTTTGCATGAAAGTATATTTCACCATTCCCCTGAACAGGACATGGATTATTTAAGCAGCTGTCTTAACTCTTCGGTCATTTGTTCAACCAATTCAGGTCTGCCATGAAACTGAGCTGGAGTATTTTGAAAAAGTTGAATACGCCAAATTCCTTCCGTTTTCACTGCAACAAGTGTATGATGAGTGTTCACATCAGGATTTAAATCGGACTGGCCGTGAGGAACCATACCGGCAATCGCTCGTAAAATAGCGATATCAGGAGCTAGAAACCGGACATTTTTCACTTTGCTGACAAATTTAGCTGTCTGGTGGTGTTCAAAGACGGACTGGAGATGTGCGAATATTTCATCGTGTCCAATCGACTGACTGCCATCGAAACCAATGCTTTCGCCATCCTTAGTAAACAGATCCGTCATTCCGCTAGCAGTTCGATTGTTCCACGCATTGATTAGTTGCTGGTACAGCTCTTGAACTTCATTTATTTGAGAATTTTCCATCGTTTATCACTCCGAAATGTAATGTTTTGTTCTATGATAGCCAATCAACTGAAAAATTTTTTTTATAAAATGTTGCCGATTTAATATTTACGTGCAGTTTTTTCTTTTGAAACCTCTGCTTTGAAACGCTGAGACGAATGATCAAAAGCATTTTTTATAGAAGCTTGACAGCGTATAATACTTCAAAATGAAAATTTTCTTCTTTTTTCACTTCAAACGGCATTTATTTGATGTGCAATCACTTTAAAAGGGCATTATTTTTCCTTCTGTTATTGTAAGAATATGTTTGTTCTTCAATTAATCTGTTGGAAATGAATGCCTGAGACAGTCTGCAAATACCTTCCGATCCTCTAAAGCCACTACATAATCAGCAAACAATCATTCTTTCAATCATATTGCCATTTATTTACTGGGAGTGTTGCTACTGACGGCTCTTTTTTTCTATTTCCATACTGCTGCATATTTTTTTTGATATTTCGGATCTTCTTCCTTTTCAATTAAATCGAAGGCAAGCTGCTTGATCGCTTCATCCTGCACTTTATCATACAAGTTTCGCAGCCCTTGAATAATATCGAACCGAATAAGTGTCGCATGTTTTTCGTCAACACAGTTGTCAAACCGAGCTGCCAAATGACGGATAACCATCTCTTTTTGCTTTTCCCCAGCTAAACCAATCCTCCAAATAGCCTGCAAACTATGTCTGGCAGTTACAAACTTTTTATCATAGGTTACTTCCCAAACTTGAGGAAAATCCTCCAACATTCGCTGTTCGGGATCGCTGATCGCTAAGCGGCTTAAAAACTGAGCAGCACGCGAGCGCTTATGAGGGTCTTTACTTGTCAGCTCTTCCTTCAGCTGATCCCATACTTCATACGCCCAATCGACTTCTTCTTCAGTGATCTTCATAATGCTGCTGTACGCTTCGTACTGCGCATTTTTATCACTTGACTGCAATTCCGCAAAATAATGCTTCGTTCGTTCATCCACTATTTATCGCCCCAGTCATGCCTTATTATGTTTGATTTTACCTTAGGCAAAAGTGAATAGGCAATGGCTGCAATATGTAAATACCGAACGATCATATCGGAGGTACAGATCCAAAAAGCCGAAGTTTGATATGGAAACTGGCTCATATTCCATGTGAAAGCAAGTTTAAAATATTAGCAGAGAGCGAGCATGAAAAAAAGCCGCTGTATCACCAATAATTGGCGTTCAAGCAGCTTTTTTCAATTACTTATTTAAACGGATTTTTCCATTCCATTAGAACAGCATAGTTACGGGATTCCTCATCCTCCAAATAATTAGCCACAATTCCAAGAGGCGTCCGTCCGCAACGGAGGAGAAATGAAATAACCGGGTCTTTTAAATCTCCGCTGACGACAGCATCGACATATTGTTCAGCTGACATCTCATCCGCATATTTATAATATCCCGGCATTCTGCCGCCGCCGAGCAAGCGATCCAATCCTTTATGGACAACTACTTCGTACATTGATTGCATAAGCCATTTTCCTAAATCCAGCTTTCTGTGGGACGGACGGATGCAAATATCCACAACATATAAAGTGTTGCCATTCGGATCATGGTTACGGATATAGCCGTTGTCCGTTATCTCTTCCCAAGTATGATCAGGATGGGCGGGATCAAAATTCACGATTAAAGATGTCATCGATCCTGCTAACGTTCCTTCTACCTCAACACATAAAGCGCCTTCCTGAAACAATGTCACGTGATTCGTTAATTGCTCTTTATTCCACCAAAGTTCTGATGGAAAAGGCGGCGGAAAGCTTTCCTTTTGAATTTCAATTAATTCATCAAAATCTGCTTCATTATAATTCCTTATCACCACTTCGACATTGCGGCCTTGATTATTCAGATAAAATCTCTTTCTGTAACGGCTCATCTCCATTCCCCTTTCGTCCATGAACACTTAAATCAGGATACAAATCAAAGCGGCGGTCTCTCCAAGTGGTGACAGATCCGTTTTCTCTCACTTTGTATAAGAGAGATAAATCAAGATCCGCCGTAATAATCATATCGTGGTTTATTTCCCCCTCCATCAAGATCCCGTTTTTCGGAAATGGGATGTCGTTCGGAGTAATGACCGCTGCCTGGCCAAAATTTGCCCTCATAAAATCAACGGTAGGAAGCGAACCTACTGTCCCTGTTGTCACCACATAGATTTGATTTTCAATCGTTCTGGCGTGGCTTGTATACCGCACTCGTTGAAATCCGTGGCGGTCATCTGTACAAGACGGACAGAACACAACGTCAGCTCCCATTCCTCGTACAATTCGAACGATTTCTGGAAATTCGATATCATAACAAGTCAACATGGCAATTTTTCCTTTTTCGGTCTCAAATATTTGAACCGTTTCTCCGGGAGTCAGATGCCATTCTTTCACTTCCGTCGGCGTCAAGTGAAGCTTCGCTTGTTCAGCTATCCGGCCATCGGGATAAAATAAATGGGCTGTATTATACAATCGTCCCTCTTTTTCGATAATATGAGTGCCTCCAATAATATGCATGCCCGTTTCTTTAGCAAGCGATGTAAATAGTGAATAATATCGGTCCGTATAATGAGGTAAATTTTGAATCGTCTGCTTTTGATTCGGAATGGACAGCAATTGAGTCGTAAAAAATTCAGGAAAAAGAACAAAATCAGCATCAAACTCTTCTGCGGTTTTCACATAATGCGTTACTTGGTTTGCAAAATCTTCAAAGCTCCCGATGGAATGAAGATGATATTGAACAGCAGATACACGTATTTTCATGTAGCCTCTTTCCCTTCATCATAATCTGTTCCCCGCTTATTACTGAACAAAGTATAACATAAAACCAGTTTAATTTAATTTGCTAAATACAGTATAATAATTATGCAAAAGATAGTGAACGAAAATGAATTATCACGTGATATTACAATCTTCAGAAGACCGAAAAACTTTTGAACAGCCACACATTCAAAATGTGTTCTGGAAATTATAGAAAACATCGAAAAAAACGAACCGCTGTTCTTTTAATCGACAGCGCTATGGAATAGCGAAACGTTTAAAAAGATCAGAGGAAAAGTGTGGTGAAAGCATTGTTTAAAATTTTGCTGATTGAGGATGACACCACCCTGTTTCATGAAATAAAAGAACGGTTATTACAATGGTCTTATGATGTATACGGCATTACAGACTTCGGAAAAGTGATTGAAGAATTTACAGCCATCAAGCCTGATTTGGTCATCATTGATATTCAGCTGCCAAAGTTTGATGGATTTCATTGGTGCCGCACGATCCGCTCCCATTCAAATGTTCCGATTATTATTTTATCATCGCGGGATCACCCGACCGATATGGTGATGTCAATGCAGCTTGGAGCGGATGATTTTATACAAAAGCCGTTTCATTTCGAGGTGCTTATCGCAAAAATACAAGCAATTCTCCGCCGAGTATACAACTATAATACAGAACAAATGAAGCTGAAGGCATGGTGCGGGGCGACGGTCGATTATGAGAACAATACGGTCACAAATGATAAAGGAACAATTGAACTAACTAAAAATGAACTATTGATATTAAAGCATTTGCTTGAGAAGAAAAACAAAATCGTCAGCCGGACAGAATTAATCAAAAGCCTGTGGGAGGATGAGCGCTTTGTCAGCGATAATACATTAACGGTCAATGTCAATCGTTTGCGAAAAAAATTGGATGAGCTCGGGTTGGGACGCTTTATTGAAACGAAAGTCGGCCAAGGCTACATGGCAAAGGAAGAGGCAGCCGTATATGATTAAAAAATATATTATTGAAAGAAAGAGCTGGATCCTTCTCTTTTTATTCATGCAGCTGTTTATCCTTTTTATTTCTTATCTTGATTCAACCATTTCATTAAAGTCCGTTCTCTATATTGTCTTTTTATTGATGATTATTTTTTTCATTTTTGTCATCATCCGCTACAATAAAGAAACAAAGTTTTATAAAAGCTTGGAAGGATGGGAAAACAGCCTTGATTTAACAAGTATAGCGAATGCTGAAAGCCCTTTTGAAAAAATGATTGAACAGCGGATAATAAACCAAACGAAGCTTTTGAAACAAGAGGCTTCGCAAAATCGAATTGCGCTCGAGCAGGAAAAAGATGAATTGCTGTCATGGATTCATGAAGTTAAAACACCGCTGACAGCGATGCATTTAATCATTCAACGATTAGATGATGAAGTTATCAAAGCACAATTGACATATGAATGGCTGCGCATTCATCTGCTGCTTGACCAGCAGCTTCATCAAAAACGGATTCCTTTCATGGAAAATGATTTATATATTGAAAATGTTGCACTGGGACCACTCATTTTCAAAGAGATAAAAGCTTTGCAATCATGGTGTATGCAAAAAGGAATTGGGTTTGAGGTCGAGCTAGAGGCTGCCGAAGTGCTAAGCGATGCGAAATGGCTCGCCTTTATCATGAGACAGCTGTTAACAAATGCGGTAAAATACAGCGATTCATCCGATATCATCATTCAAAGCTATCGGCAAAATGATCAGACAATGATCAAAGTGAAGGATTTTGGCCGTGGCATTGACCCGAAGGATCTGCCGCGTATTTTTGACAAGGGCTTCACATCCACGACCGCACATCAGGACAATGCCTCAACAGGCATGGGATTATACTTGGCGAAAAAAGCCGCCGAAACATTGCTGATAGATATTAAAGTAGAGTCAAAGCTTGGAGAAGGAACGACTGTTACCTTAACCTTTCCAAAGAAAAATGAATTTGTCCGCATTACAAGCATGTGACAATTTTGTCACATGCTTTTTCATTTTGTTCGCTGAATCGAAGGAAAAATACAAGAAGGACGATTATGATAAAAATATCAAGGAGGGACGCGATATGTATATTTTAGAGGCAACAAAAATTTACAAAAGCTATGGAAACAAATTTAATAAACAAGAAGTGTTAAAGGGATTGGACATTCGTGTCGAAAAGGGAGAATTCGTCAGCATCATGGGGGCATCCGGCTCAGGGAAAACGACATTGCTCAATGTTCTATCCTCTATTGATCAAGTCAGCCAAGGAACGATCAAAATAGAAGGAAAAGACATTGTAAGCATGAAAGAAAAACAACTGGCTGAATTCCGCAAAAGACATTTAGGATTCATCTTTCAAGAATACAATTTGCTCGATACACTAACAGTGAAAGAAAACGTCCTGCTGCCTTTATCCATTACAAAAACAGCAAAAAAAGACGCGGAGCAAAAATTTAATGAACTAGCGACAGAACTAGGAATTTATGAGATCAAAGACAAATATCCGAATGAAATTTCCGGCGGCCAAAAACAGCGCACTTCAGCAGCAAGGGCATTTATTCATGAGCCGAGCATTATTTTTGCCGACGAACCAACAGGCGCCCTTGATTCAAAGTCGGCATCTGATCTATTAAACAAGCTGCAAAAATTAAATCAAAAACGAAAAGCCACCATTGTTATGGTCACCCACGATCCGGTTGCAGCAAGCTTCTCAAGCAGGGTCATTTTTATAAAAGACGGACAAATTTATACCCAATTAATAAAAGGGGAAGAAACAAGACAAACGTTCTTTCAGCATATTATGAAAACCCAAGGGGTATTAGGCGGGGTGCAAAATGAGCATTAATCAGCTGATTTTCCGTAATTTGAAAAAAAATCTGAAAAACTACTATTTATATGTATTTGCCTTAATGTTTACAGTAGCCCTTTATTTCGCGTTTGTCACATTGCAATATGATCCGTCAATGGATGCAACAAATGGCTCGATTAAAGGGGCTGCTGCCATTCGAACTGCATCCGTATTATTGATTGTCATTGTGACTGTCTTTCTCTTGTATGCCAATAACATCTTCATTAAACGGCGCAGTAAAGAAATTGGCTTGCTTCAATTAATCGGCATGACAAAAGGGAAAATATTCCGCATTCTTACGGCTGAGAATTTTATCATTTATTTCAGCTCATTATTCATTGGAGTCTTTATTGGATTTTCCAGCTCCAAATTATTCATTATGATTTTGTTTAAAATTACCGGCGTCAATGCCATTGCAACGCTTACTTTTTCACCTAATGCTTTGATCCAAACAGTGATCGTTTTTAGTGCGATTTATCTTTGTATCATGCTGTTGAATTACGTATTTATTAAAAAGCAGAACATTTTATCTTTATTTAAAGTTGCTTCCACTACAGAAGTAAAAAAAGTATCCCTGTTGGAAATGATTATCGGGATTCTCGGCATATTCTTCATCATTATAGGCTACTATATTTCGTCTAAGTTATTTGGCGGCGATTTTACTACGATGAATGAGCTATTCCTTGCGATGATCTTTATACTAGGATCTGTCATTATCGGAACCTATTTATTTTATAAAGGGTCTGTCAGCTTTATTTTTTATCTCATTAGAAAAAAGAAGGATGGTTATTTAAATATTCATGAGGTACTATCTCTTTCATCGATTATGTTCCGAATGAAGTCAAATGCTTTATTATTAACGATCATTACAACCGTCTCTGCTCTTGCCATCGGATTGTTATCTTTAAGTTATATTTCCTACTATTCATCGGAAAAATCCGCTGAAAATTATGTCGCCGCCGATTTTGCTCTGACGAATGCGGAAGATGCAAAGCATTTTAAAGAAGCATTACATGCGCATCACATTCCATACAGTGAAAAAATGATTGATGTGATCCACGCAAACATCAATATGGAAAAAATATTAGATACAAAGCTGAAGGAATTGAAAGTTGACCCGGCATCCATGCCTCTCCCAATCATTAGTGACGACGATGTAGAAAAGATCAATCTGTCTCCAGATGAAACTCTTTTTGCAGGGTATAACGATATGATGCAGAAGTTTATGCCGCTGAAAAGTTCCGGTCAAATCGAATTAAAAGGCCGGCACGAAGTCATACCGCAAAAATATTTAGGTTTACAAAAGGAATACTACATTTCCTATTTTTTCACAAGCGGCGGCCTGCCTGTTGCCATTGTCGACGCAACGATATTTGACCGTTTACAAAAGGACATGGACATGAAACCGTCTGTTCATATAGGAATTGATATTCAAGATGAAGCTAAAATACAGGAAGCTGATGAAATCTTTCAAAAAATGACGTTTAGCGGCAATCATGATTCACGGCTCGCCATGAGCAGCAATCAAAAACGATCTATGGGGCTCAGCATGTTTATTGTCGGCTTTTTAGGTTTAACTTTTCTGATTACATCCGGCTGCATTCTTTATTTCAAACAAATGGATGAGAGCGAAGATGAAAAGCTAAATTATACCATTTTAAGAAAACTCGGCTTCACACAAGGCGACTTGCTCAAAGGAGTTCAAGCCAAACAAGCTTTTAATTTTGGGATTCCTTTGATCATCGGACTTTTCCACAGCTACTTTGCCGTTCAATCAGGATGGTTTTTATTCGGCACAGAGCTCTGGACGCCAATGATTCTCGTCATGCTGCTATATACAGCTTTGTATTCGATTTTCGGCTTTCTCTCCATACTTTATTATAAAAAAGTAATAAAAGCGGCTCTTTAATATTAAGGAACTGTCCAAAAAGTCAGTATAAGTGACTTTTGGGAACCCCCTCTTTATTTTTAAAAAAACCGCCCGTGTGAAAAACGGGTAGTTTGTTCAACTTTATAGAAAAATATAAGCCTCAGCTCCCCACAGGGTGTCTGAGGCTTATATTTCATTATATGAATAACCCCCGAAATCCTCCCAAATCTCAAGCCGTAAAAAAATAAGAAAATCTGCACCGCTCGGCAATCAAGCTTTTATTTGGATACGACGGAAAAACGTTTATTAATGTGCTTACGGTTTTCAATTTCATCTACAAGTGCTATCGCATAGTCTCTATAACTGATGTAGCTTTGACCTTCAGAGTTGACAGCAAGCACATCGCCTGAAACTTTATATTCACCTGTGCGCGGACCTTGCGGATCAAAAAATGCAGCTGGGCTAATATAAGTCCATTGAATCCCTTCAGAGTTTTCAAGATCTTGCAAATTTTGAGCTGAGCTTTTCGCTACCGGCAAATATTCTTTCGGAAAATCCGGTGTGTCAAAGAGGCGGGTTGTTTTCGCTTCATCGACAAACAGGCTGCCCGCTCCGCCTACAACAATAAGCCGCGTATTAGGCGCTCCTTTCAAGGCATTGATTAATACTTTTCCTGCCTCCACATGTTTATGCTCTTCACCAGGTGCAGTGCCAAATGCATTTACAACAACATCAAAATCTTTTATATCCTCTGATGTAATATCGAAAATATCCTTTTCAACAGCTGGTACATCAGTCACTTTAGAAGCATTGCGGACAATAGCCGTAACATCATGTCCTCGTTCCTTTGCTTCCTTTACTATTAAACTTCCTGCTTTTCCCGTTGCACCAATAACGGCAATTTTCATAAACAATTTTCCTCCCTTTATGTAACTAATTCAGTTACAAATTATATGTAACTATTATAGTTACAAATATAAATCCCTGTCAACTTATTGATTGAAGCTGTCATCCGGAAATCATTGCCTGCCAACCTGTTTGACAAAATTTCAAATTTGTCACTAAAATAGTGACAAATGGTGGTGGAAACTTATGATTAACAGCCGTTTAGCAGTGGCGATTCATATTATGATCTTAATAGCATCAAATCCCCTTGAGCATGTGTCTTCAGAATTTATTGCCAAAAGCGTCAACACGAATCCTGTGGTGATCCGGCGAATTACAAGCATGCTCAAGAAAGCGGGACTATTAACTTCCCATGCCGGCAGAACCGGAGCAAAATTAACAAAAAACCCTGAAGACATAACACTTTTGGATATTTTTAAAGCGGTCGAACCGAAAGACGAATTATTCGCCATTCACGAAAATCCGAACCCCAATTGTCCCGTTGGAAAAAACATTCAATCCGCCCTGGACAGCACATTTACGCGCGTTCAAAAAGCGATGGAAGACGAGCTGGCCAACCAATCCCTAAAAGACGTAATGGGCCATTTCTTACAATAAGAATGGCCCATAAAAAATGAAGCTGTAGTTATTTCCTCTTTTTCGGCACTTATGACCGTTTCGCTGTTTTGAATAAGGTGAATGATTCATTTTTACTTTCATAAGTTTGCACGCATGCAGGGAATCTTTGAAATCGATTTTATTCCTCCATCAAGTGCTTGATTTCAAAATAAAAAGCATGGATAAATTTTTTCGTATTGATTCGTATAGACGATGCAGCTGCAGGCCGATCGGCTTTTAATTCCTCCATTTTTTGACGAACAGCAGTGAAATCAAAAAATTTGGGTGAGTAATTTTCAAACTTTGGATGGATGAAGTCTGTGAGCCCAAGTGACGCTAAGTTGTTCAAGGAATGATAGATCGCCCTCCGCACACGTTGTTCAGACGCTTTAATTTCCCTTTTCAGCTCCTCTTCACTGGCTCCTTCTCCAAGCTTCTTCAACGCAATATTTCTAAATATCTCCTTTAATGAAGGAAATCCGCCGGCAAATGTTTTCTCTTGTTCGTAATCATATAAAAACTGCATGATTTCAATGAGATCTTTACTGCCGCTTTCTCCGGCAATGCCTAGTTCTGAAAGGAGGAATCGTGCACTGGCAGAAAGAGAATTTTCTTTATAAGGATTTACATTTTGCTTTAGAAGATGATCAACGTTCATAACGCTATATAAAGAATGATGGATATCCTGAATGGTTTTTTCCAAACGTATATGACCCATCACCTTCTTTAAGATTGACAATACTTCAATTTTATTAATCGGCTTCGTTATATAGTTTTCGATTCCGTATTCATAAGCTTGGCCGATCATATCCTTTGATTCCACCTGCGATATCATAACAATTTTTCCTTTAAAAATCGGCTTGATTTTCTTAATCGTTTCAATGCCGTCCTGAACGGGCATTAACAGGTCAACTAATAAAATATCGACTTTCTTCAAATTTAAAAATTCACCGCTAACATCAGCACCGTCTGCTGCTTCGCCTACGACTTCACCAAGTTCCTCGTCTTCAATGATATGCCATAGCATAGTACGAATTGACTCATCGTCATCTATTATAAAAAACCTCATAAAATCACCTTTTCTGGGTTAAATTTCCAATTGGCAGACGAACGATAAATGTTGCCCCTTTGCTATCTTCCTGATGCGCAATCATTACTTCCCCGTTAAGCTTTTCTGCCAATTCTTTCACATATGAAAGCCCAATACCTGTTGATGAATTACCCGTGCTGTCGAATTTCAAGGTGAATCCTGGTTTAAAAATAATATCTTTATATTGATCGGGAATTCCGGGACCATCATCATGAACGCGTATTTGGAGCCAATCATTTTCCCGCTCCACTGCAATCTCAATGCTGCCAGTTCCTTTGATGGCCTCCACTGCGTTAGCGACAAGGTTATTCACAATGGAAATAAACGTATACACATGATACTCAGGATGTGACCCATTATATGCAATACTGAATTCAATGTTTTTCCCCAACAGCTCAGCATACTTCTCATGTGTTCGAACAATGATTGATAAAAGTGATCGGACATCTAAATAATCAAGGGAGCTTTCTTCTGAAATTACTTTTGAAAGTCCAGACAAAATGCGTTGATTATCTTTTTTGATCTCATGAACCTCGCCGGCAATCCTCAAGGCATGCCGTGAAAGCTCCTCCAGCGACAGCCTTTTCTTCCCTTTCCTGATCTCCTGCAATTTTTGATACAGGTTGTAAGATTGCCTCGTAATTTCCTCAGCATCTTGAACGGATTTTTTTAATAGCACCGACTCTTCGTAAAGGTTCGATACCAGCATGATCATATGTTCATTGCGTTTTTGAATCTCCGCTTCCCTTAGCTTAGATTCATGCAATTTTATCATACTAAATAAACCGATCACAAAAAAACTTCGGAATATGGCAATAATCATAATTTTATTAAAGGCATCTAAAGTCATTACCGTTCCAATCATAATATTTTCAGCGAGTAGCTCGACAATCCCGGCTGCCAATTCTATCACAATCCCCAAAAGGCCGATCACCCATGGTCGATTGTAAAATCGGTGAATTCTTAAAACAGAAAAAACAAGCGCATACGTGAAGTAATAGAAAAAATAAGGAGAATTTGTATGAATGGAAGCCATCCAATCAACAGATGTAAGGGATATCAAATCGAGAAGAACCCGAAATGTCACAATTGATAAGCCTGCAAGAACACCACATATAACAGCTGGTACCTTTCTCAGCCACAATAAAAAAATAAACAATGTTGGAGGTCCAAAACTCACCCGATAAACTTCATTAAATGGATAAAATTTAATTTCGCCAGCGAGCGGAACCAAAATGATCATTGCAACCAATAATTGAAGTTCTTTTTTTTCAAGAGAGTGCAAGTTCAATATTACCACAACCTTGTTATAATGGTTCCTCTTAAAAAATTGAATAAAAGTTAGAATTTTAAAAACGAAGTAAATAATCAATTTGTAGAATTTTGTAGATTTATCGTCTGATCTTGTAGTTTCAATTTTAAATTAGATGAGATAACTCGTAAGCGCTCTCGCAAACAACTCTACTAATTATTATAGCTTATTATTTCGACGAGTAATCATTTAAAAGATAATGATAATCAATTTTGTCATCCATTCGTTTTGGAGGCAATTATAAAAGAAAAGAGGTGCTATGATGAAAAGAATAAGCTTGGCTTGGCAAATTTTAATAGGTCTTGTACTAGGTATTGTTGTTGGTACTATTTTTTATGGTAACCCAGATGTTGCGAAATTTTTGCAGCCAATTGGGGATATATTTTTACGATTAATTAAAATGATCGTCATTCCAATTGTTATTTCCAGCTTAATTGTCGGTATTGCAAGTGTAGGTGATACAAAAAAGCTCGGAAAGCTTGGCGGAAAAACAATTTTGTATTTTGAAATTATTACAACTGTCGCCATTATTGTCGGACTTTTAGCAGCTAACATTTTTCAGCCTGGTTCCGGCGTCGATATGAGCTCATTAGAGAAAACAGATATTCATAGTTATGTCGATACGGCAGAAGCAGTTGAAAGCCACGGAATAGCTGATACATTTGTCAACATTGTTCCACCAAACATTTTCCAGGCATTTGTTGAAGGAAATATGCTGGCGATCATTTTCTTCTCTGTATTTTTCGGACTTGGAGTCACAGCCATCGGAGAGCGTGGAAAACCGATCATTGCCTTTTTCCAAGGTACAGCTGAAACGATGTTCTGGGTGACGAACCAAGTGATGAAATTTGCACCATTTGGTGTGTTTGCCCTTATCGGTGTGACTGTGTCTAAATTCGGTATCGAATCATTGGTGCCGTTGGGTAAATTAGTAATTGTCGGCTATGGAACAATGTTATTCTTCGTTGTCGTCGTTCTTGGATTTGTTGCAAAATTAGTCGGTCTAAACATTTTTCACATCATCCGTTTACTTAAAGAAGAGCTTATCCTTGCCTATTCAACCTCAAGCTCAGAAACAGTTATGCCAAGAATAATGGAGAAAATGGAGAAATTTGGATGCCCAAAATCCATTACAGCATTTGTCATTCCAACAGGTTATTCCTTTAACTTAGATGGTTCAACCCTATACCAAGCATTAGCAGCACTGTTTATAGCACAAATGTATGGCATTGATTTGTCCATCGCTGATCAAATTTCATTGGTGCTAGTATTAATGTTGACCTCAAAAGGAATTGCAGGCGTTCCAGGCGTTTCATTTGTTGTACTGTTGGCTACGCTGGGAGCAGTAGGCATCCCGCCTGAAGGTCTTGCATTTATCGCAGGTATTGACCGTATTCTCGATATGGCTAGAACAGTGGTCAATGTCATTGGAAATTCATTAGCCGCTGTCGTTATGTCTAAATGGGAAGGTCAGTTCGATGTTGAAAAAGCTATTTCATATATCAATTCTTTTAAAAATAATAAGCAATCCGCAGCTTAATATAACCGATATAATTCCAAAAACTTTGCAATCAAAAAGCCGGAGTGGTTATGATACCATTCCGGCTTTTGCTATAGATTGAAGATAATGATTTCAACAGCTTTGTTAGATTCATTCGTAAAGATGATATTTCTGATCTTGATCGTTTTCTACATAGTTAAACGTTAAGAAAAAACAGAGCGTATTTTCCATCATTTCTGTCATTTCCTATTATTTCTTTATCTTTGTTTGTTCCAAAGTGCAATTCTTTCCCAAAAAGCTTTTCGCATGTAGAATGATTTTTCACAAGAATAAGCAGACAGCTCAAACTCGAAAAAAAGGTGTCACCTATAATGATTATTAAATAAAACTTGAAACTGTTTCCAAATTCAAGTATTATATAGAAAGACTTAGAAATAGGCACGTGTGAAAAAGTGAAAATTAATAATTTTATAGTGGACGGATGTTTATTATTTTCTTGTTGTCTTCAACACGAAATCACAATAGCCGAATCTGAAATAATTGGTGTATCGCTTAATTTTGCAAAATTACCATAAAACAACTTCTTCGTTTATTAGAGAGATAGAAACTTAAAAAACTTTGAACATATTTTTAAAAAGATAAATCAGGAGTTCCATTGCTTTCAATTCATTTCAGATTAGAAAAACCGTAAATTAAATTTATGTATCTTAGGCTATTTAACTTATATAATTTAGGACCTTTGTTTAATCTAATTTTGAATAGTGGACGTGGTGAGCCGTCCGCGATTGCAAAAATGAGCATTGCCTTATTTGCGCCATTTGCAAAAACACCACGTCCACAAAAGCTAAATCTCAAGGGAGTACTGTTTTCATATCTCTAATCTCCTAATGATTATTTTTCTTTTTAATACTAATATCTATAAAATTGTTGATAACGTTTGCAAGCAAGGAATCTCCAATTACACAAAACCATTTGTTTACCTTTTCCCTAATTCATCAATTAATTTTAATAAATTAGGATCTTCTATATAATTTTCTATAGTGATAATTCTTTTGTTTTTATGAGATAATCTTGCTCTTTCTAATAAATCTTTATGAACGACGATAATGTCAGTGTCTTCTGGAACATCCTCTATTCTATAATGTTTTACTTCAATACCGTCAATATTTGCTTTTTGCAGTCTTTTTCTAAATGTGGTTGCACCTAATGCACTGCTGCCGGCACCTGCATCGCAAGCAAATGAAATTTTACTTATTTTTGTATTAGACAGTTCATTAGATGGATTTAAAATTTGTTTCCCTTCAGATTTCATTGCTTTTGACTTTTCGATTGAACTTGTAAAATCTTCTTCATCTGTTTTTTTATCAAACTTTAATATTATTGCAGTAACGATGAAGGATACTACCGCAGCTACGATTACACCTGAAATGATTCCTAGGAAATTACCTTTAGGGGTTAAAGCTAAATAAGATATTATGGATCCCGGACTAGGTCCAGCTACAAGACCCGCATCGAAAAGATAAAAAGTTGTAATACCTGACATCCCGCCGGCAATCATTGCTAAAATTGTTAATGGTTTCATTAATACATATGGGAAGTATAACTCATGAATGCCTCCGAAGAAATGAATTATTATAGCACCCGGAGCAGTCCGCTTAGCAGCCTTTTTGCCGAAAAAGCTAAAAGCTAATAATAATCCAAGACCAGGACCTGGGTTTGACGCAACGGTAAAGTAAATTGATTTTCCTGCTTCAAGCGTTTCTTGCATACCTAAAGGATAATATATTCCTTGATCAATGACGTTATTTAAAAACAATACTTTAGCTGGCTCATTAATAAGAGATAATAATGGTAAGTACCCTGTATCCACTAGAGATTTAATAGCGGATGAAACAACATTATTTGCCGCTTCAATAACCGGTCCTATAAAATAAAAGGAGAAAATCATTAGAAAGAAGCCTAAAATACCAATTGAAAAGTTATTAACAATCATTTCAAATCCTGCAGGTATTTTACCATCTATCAATTTATCAAATTTCTTTATAAGCCAGCCTCCCAAAGGACCAATAATCATCGCGCCTAAAAACATTGGTATATCGGATCCAACTATTAGCCCTATGGCTCCGATGGTACCCATTACAGCGCCCCTTTGGCCGGCAACCATTCTCCCTCCTGTGCTTGCTAAAAGCAAAGGCAATAAATACTTGATTGCCGGATCAACTATACTAGCAAGATTCTCATTTGGAAACCAGCCAGAAGGTATAAACAAAGCTGTTAATAACCCCCATGCAATAAAAGCTCCAATATTCGGCAAAACCATATTGGTCAAGAATCCTCCAACAGCTTGGATGCGTGCACGAAAAGATGGAGTTTTGGCTTTAATTACATTTTCCATGTATAACACCCTTTCTTCATATCAATATTTATAGAAGAAATTTCTATACTTTTTTGAAAAAAAAGATGTTTAAATTTTAAATTTAATCAAAAAAACATTTTTTATTCTACCATTTTAATAACATTCATTATTTCTTCTTCATTGCTTGAATTTCTAAACTTATTTACAACATCTTCATCAATTAGTATAGAAGATAAGTCGGATAGCAAACCTAAATGACTTGAATTGTCTTCAGCCGCTAAGACGATAATAATATTCACTTCTTTTCCCTCTGGGAACTGCACGTTGTTTTGTAATTTCAAAAAAGAAATGCCTGTTTTGATTACTCCTCCTTCGTTTCTTGCATGCGGCATGGCAATTCCCGGAACAATTACTATATATGGACCATTTTTATTGACATTATCAATCATATCTTGAATATATTTAGGAGTAATATTACCTTTTTTTAATAAAGGATCGGAAGCAACTCTTATAGATTCCTCCCATGAAGATACTCTATTCAAGAAATTTATATTACCTTTTAAATATTCACTTAACACACCGTTTCACCTTTCTTCATGATTCTATTTACACTACCATTTCTGTATTTTTAGTTGATAATAAATTTCTTTAATTTTTTCTCTAATTGTTTTATTTTCTAACTCTGTAAAATGTAAAATGGCTTGTTCGATCCCATTTTCACAAATGTAGTTTTGCAAAATTACAGACTCTTCATCATCAGGGTTATCGAATAAAAATGCAGCAGCAACGGCAACTGATAAATATTCTATTGAAAGTCCTAAATCAAAAAGTTCTCTAGTGGGTTTAATTAATCGTTCATTATAGCCCAGTTTGCGAATCGGCGATCTTCCTACTCGCAAAATCGAGTCGCTAATATTTTTGTTTTTAAAGCGCTTTATAATTCTTTCAATAAAATCACTCATATCTTTTGGGTCCATATTAAATTTCCTTAAAATATATTGGGAAGCTTCATTTAGCGTTTCCCGTACAAGATGTTCAATTTTTGCATTTCTCAAAGCGCTCTGTATTGTAGATTCTCCTGCTAAAAACCCAATATAAGCAGTTGCCGCATGACCCATATTCACTAAATATAATTTTCTTTCAATATAAGGCTGTAAATCTTCAACATAGATTGCGTTTTTTATAATAGGCGAATCTGCATTAACGATTTCTGATTTGTTAATGATCCATTCATAGAACGGTTCTACAAGAACACTCTCACCCCCTTCGCTATGTTTTGATAAAGCTAGGCGATCAATAGCTGAATTAGGAAAGCCAACAAAAGTACATATATTTTCCATTTCTTTATTTGAAACATATCTCTTTATCTCACGTTTCAAACTGGAAGAAGCGTTAATTGCATTTTCATTTGCGATAATGTCGATCTTCTTTTTATTTTCTTTTGCTCTTTTCAAAAGGCCTTGAGCTAATATATTAGCAATTTTAGGTATGTTATTGATGCCGACAGATGTTGTAATTAAATCTGCATTCACAATAGCATTGACCACTTCTTCTTCTTGTGTTACACTGTTTAATGCTGAAACCGGAGAGATAGTCTCTACCGTATGATTATCATCTAATATCTCAACCTGATAACTATTGTAATTGTTAAATTTATCAACCGTTTTTTGATTTATATCCACGAAACAAACTTCATACCCAGTTTTGTTTAATAAGTAACCAATTAAACCTTTCCCTATATTCCCTGCACCAAAATGCAACGCTAGCATAATATTATCTCCCTTTACAATACTTAAAACTCTTTATCAAAGAATATCCAATCCAGCGAGGCTATTAACTTTTTACTCTAAATTCGCGTGATATTGCCAAAGACTAGACATATCAATATTTTGCTCTCTAATCATCATTAAGGCTAACGTGTCACCTAATAACAATAAGCTTTGTTCAAATAAGCTTGTCATTGGTTGTACAGATTTCACTTCATTTGGCAGCTGTAGTTTTGTACCTACTGGTATCCTTACGAAACAATCTGAATACTCATTCATTGAGCTATTTGGATTTGCACCTATATGAGCAACTTTTGCTTTAAATTGCTTTGCCTTCTTTGCAATGATTAATGGAAAAGCCGTTTCTCCGCTTCCCGACCCCACTATCAATAAGTCTTTTTCAGTTATTGCAGGCTCAGTGATTTGGCCGACAATATAAGTTTTAATACCAAGATGGGCTAATCGTTTAGCGATAGCTTTCAAAGATAATAGAACTCTTCCAACCCCGACAAAAAATACTTTATCTGCTTTTTTTATCTCGATTAACAATTTATTGACTTCATTCATATCAATTTGGTTTAAAGTAGTGGTGAGTTCGTTTGTAATTTCCTTTACAATATCATAGTAATTAACCATTATTTCCCCTCTTTTCACAATAAACCTTCTATGATGCATTTTTCCATCGCTTTTTTATTCTCAGCTAAACTTTTGTCTCGAATAAATAAGCTTGTACTCCCGGCAACTAGTATGTCGGCCCCAGCTTTTACTAAGCTTGGTATTGTGTCTAAAGATACTCTGCCATCAACCTCAATATTTGTATCCAATTCTTTTTCTTTTATTAATCGCGCCAAATCTTCTACTTTTTTTATTGCATAAGAAACTTGCTTTTCATTTTCATCAGTTGCAAAGCCTGGATTGATTAACATTAACAAAATGGTATCGCACTTCGGCAAAATATAATCCAGGACAGACAGGGGAGTTGCTGGGTTGAGTGCTAAACCTGCTTTAATTCCATTGTTTTTTATTAAGTTAATGTATCGATCAATATGAGTGCTCGTTTCATAGTGAAATGATATTTGTTGTACATCAATTTTGATCATCTCTTGTATAAAAAATTCATTATTATTGGACATAATGTGGACATCAAAATTCATATCAGTTATTTTTCGTAATTGCTTAATAGTATCTATTCCCAATGGCATACTAGGGCTAAAGTGTCCATCTATAATATCAATATGTAAAGTATCCAATCCTTCTTTCTCAATTTCTTTTACACTTTTTTCTAAATTACATAAGTCAGCACACATAATAGAAGGTGCAATCGTTATTTTTTTATTATTTTGCATGTTTGTGCCTCCATTTGCATGTGTTTGCGTGTTTTCCTTTATTATAAAACGCATACAATAAAAAGTAAAGCATGTTTTTGCGTTTTTGTGCCATTATTTGCGCGAATGCGTTTTGATCAATTGTTGAAATTATGATAAACTATAAGAAAGACTTAAAGGAGTAAAGTCACTATGCTAAAGGAAGAACGTCAACAAAAAATCTTGCAGATTTTAAATGAAGAACATAAAGTTATTGCAAGCGATTTAAGTAAACGTTTGTCAGTTTCGGAGGATACAATTCGAAGAGATTTAAAGGAGCTTGATAACCGCGGACTTATTAAAAGGGTTCATAGCGGAGCCTTGAGGATAGGGCCTCCTGTTGTTGATTTTTCAACAAGGCAGCACATGTTTAATGAAGTTAAAATTAAATTAGCTAAAAAAGCTTTATCCTTTATAAAAGAAGACATGGTTTTATTAATTGATGGAGGAACGACTAATTTACATCTAGTAAACCAATTACCTTTAACATTAAAAGCCACCGTCATTACAAACAGCCCGCCAATCGCTATGGCTCTGACTAATCATCAACATATTGATGTTATTATGATCGGCGGAACTTTATTCAAACAATCAATGGTTAATTTAGGAATAGACACTGTCGAATCTTTAAGTAATATGAGAGCAGATTTATATATCATGGGAATTTACAAAATTGATCCTTATATAGGAATCAGCGTCCCAAGCTTATCAGAAGCATTAGTAAAGCGGAAAATGGCTTCCATCTCTTCTGAAATATTAGGGATGGCAACATCTGATAAATTAAGCACTGTTTCCAATCACATTGTATGTCCTACTAAAGATTTAACATACTTAATAACAGAAAATATTAGTCCTAACATTAAAAAGATATATGGCAGCCAACAAGTAGTGGTGGTTGATTGATAATGCATTAACAAATTTGACAATCAGCAGTTTGATGAGAAAAAACGAGGGTAAATGAAATAAGATTCAACAAGCCGCTGGTATTGCTAATATATACTATATTGCTAAATTTCGAAGACCGCTTGGTTAATTCCAATTTAATTAAAAGAGGATAGTCTTCCTTCAGGGCAGACTATCCTGCAAAAAATCATGTATCTTTGATGATTGATTAAGCCGTCAAATCCCCTTTAACCCGTTCCGAATAAATTGGATCGTGTATTCTATTTCTTTCTCGTCATCCCATGGATAATCCGGCATGACCAAAAAGCGGGTAATGAAAAAACCAACGATCGAGTTAATCGTTAAACGTATGACAGTCTCGGTGGGAAAATCTCCTATTTGCCCGTTTTGTTTAAAATGGTTGACAACTTTTATAAACTGAGGCAAAACTTTTTCAGTAAAAACCGCGCTAAATTTTTCTTGAATTTCTGCATGGAACGCCATTTCCTGAAAAAAAATTTTTAACAATGGGACATTGTTTTTGACAAATTGATAGCGGTTACGGATGATTTTCCTTAACAGATCTTCAAAATCATCAAGTCGTTGATCCTGGAAAACTTCATTGATAAACCTTTCAGCAAATAAGGGAACGGCAAATTCTATAATGATCGGTGAAACGATGGATATCAGCAAATCTTTTTTTGTTTTATAATGGCGAAAAATCGTTCCTTCCGCTACCCCGGCTCTTTTCGCAATTTCGCTCGTGGATGTCGCAGCATACCCTTTTTCGGCGAAAATTTCGACTGCCGCTTGAAGAATTTTTGCCTGCTTTGGCGTTAAATCTTGATTCGCTGCCTTCATGAACTCGTCCATAAAATTTTTCTGGTCCATACACTTTCCTCCTTATTTCTCTCTTTTATTGTTATAATCTGCGATGTTTTTTCAATGCAAATATATTTAAGACATAGAAAAGCAGCACAAAGCCGAACAATATTAGCAAATCCTGCCAAAGATCGACCAAGTCTTTTCCTTTAATCATGATTTCTTGAATGGCGTCCGCTCCGTAAGTAAGCGGCATAAATTTACTCAACACTTGCAACCACTCTGCCAATGTCTCCAAGTTAAAGATTCCCGAAAAAAATGCTTGTGGAATGATGACAATCGGAATAAACTGCATGATTTGCAGCTCATTATTTGCAAAGGCTGATAAAAGGGTCGCAAGCGCCAGCGCAGTGATGGCTAATAAAAATGTAACTACTAACAGCTGCCAAAAATCCCCTGCCATCCAAATATCAAGTACATATACGCAATACGTGACAATAACGAACGATTGAATAATCGTGAATAAGCCAAATCCTAGCAAATAGCCTGTTACAATCTCCCATCTTTTAATCGGCGTCGACAGCAATTTTTCTAATGTTCCTTGTGTTCTTTCCCGCAAAAATGAAATACCGCCTAGCACAAAAACAAAGAAAAAGACAAAAAAACCGATTAGTACTGAACCCGTCTGATCAAAAAGATTGATTTTGTCAGAGCCATAATAATATTCGACATCAGGCTGAATATTTTTTTGGTCTGACAGGGAGCTGAAGGCGGTTTGAATCACCTTCATAACCGCTGAATTGGCTGTCGGGTCGCTTCCTTCCAGCAAAACATACGGAACATGATTTTTTATCGTTATAAATGCATCTAAATCCTCTTTTTGAAAAGCCTCCTTCGCTTCACTTTCGGACATTTGAACAACATCTTTCTCCAATTCATTTTGCAATACTTGCTCAAGCGGCGCCGGTATATTTTCTGCTGCTATTTTCGGTTCGTATGGGTCGCCGTCTAATACAAGCCATACAAGAGTGATAACTAAAAGCGGCGCAAAGATCAATAAAGCAATCGACCGTTTATCCCTTAACAGCTGTCTTATAATTCGGATGACAACAGCTCCTACTCTCATTTCTCATTCCTCCCGTATGCTAAAAATGCTTCTTCAAGTGAATCGACCTTTTGGTTTTCTTTTAGCTTTTCCGGCGTGTCACAAGCAATGATATAACCGTTTCTTAGCATGGCCAGACGATCACACTTTTCCGCTTCATCCATGACATGTGTCGTAACTAAAATGGTCATCCCGTTGTTTTTTAGTTTTCTTAATTCACTCCATATCGATTGGCGAAGCACTGGATCGATTCCAACCGTCGGTTCGTCTAAAATTAATAGATCCGGTTTATGCATGAGCGAAGCAGCTAGAGACAACCGCCTTTTCATCCCACCTGAAAAGTCCTTGACAACTTTATCCATATGATCAGTTAAATCGACAATTTCCAAAACTTCCTGAATCGCTTTCTTCCGTTCTTGGCGTTTTAGCCCGTAAATAGCGGCTATAAATTCCAGGTTTTCTTTCGCGGTCAACTCCTGATAAAGAGCATCCGATTGCGCCATATAACCGATTGATTTCATTAGCTCGAGTGAAGGAACCTTTTGATCTTTGATAAAAATTTCTCCTTGATCTCCCTCTAAAATTCCTGTGATCATTTTGACCAACGTCGTTTTCCCAGAGCCGGATGGACCAAGAAGCCCGAAAATCTCTCCCTCATTTACGTCCAAATCAATATTTTTTAGCACTTTTTCCTTCCCAAATGAAATCGCAGCTTTACGGACAATAATCATTGAGGCCATTTTTTCCCTTCCTTTCGTACAAAATGAGTGAGTACTCACATACATTATAGTTGTGCAAACGAATTTTGTGAAGTGAGTAATCACTCATTTTTTGTAAATGATAGAAAAAATTTTTTAAACAGATTCGGCTTTAATAGTTATCGTCTTAAAAAAGCTGACCGCTGCGGATTTATACAAAAAGCAACAATAAGCATCTGAACTAGAAAAAATCCACACAAATTGACTGAGGAATGAACATCAGAAGATGCGCTTTTTTGCACAAATTATGCCCATTGGAGAAATCGGGGCAATCGGTTAGCTATTGGCTCATTAGGAGTGTTTTACAGGAACGACTAGATGAAGATAGCCTTGGTATTCGTTCCTTAGAAGAAATTAAACAAGCATTTTTAGTTATTTTACATAACGATTAAAGGAGATTTTAGATACAATACACATTCAATAAAAATGGTTGAAGTGATACTATATGGGCAAGTGGTACTGTAAAAACAATAATGATTGATTCAATATAATAATTCTTCTCATGCGGATTTCTGTTTACGGATAAGGCTGACATATGTGACTTTCAAATCTTACAGTTGAAAGAAGTGAAAAAGGATGAGCTTAGAGGCATTAAACAAACAAGTGAAAACCGATCTTTCCTATCTCGCCTTCGGAGGTCCAAGCTGGGTGCGAACGCTAAAAAAACCTGAAGGGCATGTCTACGATGTCGTGATCGTCGGCGGCGGCCAAAGCGGCTTAGGTGCGGCTTTCGGTCTTCTACGCGAACGGATATCCAACATTCTTGTCATTGATGAAAACCGAGAGGGCTGGGAAGGACCGTGGGAAACCTACGCCCGTATGGTGACCTTGCGAACACCTAAACATTTGACCTCCATCGACCTTGGGATTCCTTCCCTAACCTTCCGCGCTTGGTGGGAAGCACAATTCGGACCGGAAGGCTGGGAAGCGCTAGACAAAATTCCTCGGGGAGATTGGATGAATTATTTGCGCTGGTTTCGGAAAGTTCTCAATCTGCCCGTCATCAATGAAGTAAAGTTGAAGTTGATAGAGCCGACTGATGAAGGGATTCATCGGCTTCATATGGAAGGAACGGGTGCACCATCTGACATATTGCTCGCACGAAAGGTTATTTTAGCCACGGGAATTCAAGGCGGTGGCGAATGGCATGTTCCTCCTTTCATTGCTGAAAAATTGCCGCATCATCTCTATGCCCACTCCTCAGAAACAATTGATTTTAAAGCACTACAAGGGAAAAAGATCGGAATTTTGGGCGGCGGCGCATCTGCCTTTGATAATGCCAATTTTGCCTTATCAGAGGGGGCGGCCGAAGTTCATGTCTTTGTCCGCCGCAAGAAATTGCAGCGTATCAATCCGATCCGCTATATGGAAGTTTCCGGTCTAATTGAACGTTTCCAAGCTCTATCGGACGCTGATAAATATGCAATCATCGCTCATTTCTTTAAATATAATCAGCCGCCGACCAACGATACCTTCGGACGCGCAGCCTCATGGCCCGGTTTTCACCTGCACTTAGGAGCACCATGGCTTGATGTTGAAGCTGCAGATCAAGGTGCAGTAGTGACCACACCTCAGGGCAAGTTCACCTTCGATTTTCTGATCATCTGCACCGGACTCGTCACTGATCCTGCTTTGCGTCCGGAGCTGAAACTTGTCGAAAGCCACATTGCTCGTTGGGGAGACCGCTATCATCCCCCGAAGGAGCTGGCCAATCCAATGCTTGATGCCCATCCTTATCTCAGCCCTGGTTTCGCTTTTATAAGCCGCGATGAAAAGGGCAAAAAGCTTCTGTACGGAATTTTCGCTTTCAACTATTCGGGTTTGATCAGCTGTGGCATTACAGCAGCTGCTCTTTCCGGCTTGAAATACGGTATACGCAAGCTCGTATCAGAAGTAGCAGATCAGCTTTTCTTAGATGATCGCGAAAAGATATTGAAAGACTTCTATTCCTATAACGAAATCGAATTTGTCGGTGAATGGACTAAAAAGGAGTAAGGCCTTAGAATAACCGTTGGTAGTGTGGGGGCTGTCTCAAGCTGATTTTTCAGCTAAGAGGCGCCCCTTTTTCAAATAAAAATAACGTTTATATCTTTTTCGGACAGCTGTTTGTAATGCAAGGAATTTATGGTCTGAGAAAGCGGGCTTTTAACACTCTTTAAAAATAATAAGGTGAATCGAATCAAAGTTCGATCCACCCAATTAAATTTTTTCAGTTTCCTTCGAACAATTAATGGACCACGGCTGGACCAATTAATGCTGCTGGTTTTTCCCCTAAAGCCAGCTTGCTAATGTTTGTATAGCTAATATGTTTATATGATTGTAGCAATTGTTTTAATTCCGGAAATCTTTTATCTTTTTTTAGTTTTTCGATTTCCTGATGATAGATAGACAATACATAATCATCCTGAAATTTCGGTTGGAATCGATCCGGGTCTTCATCCATTAGTAAAGAGCCCATATATTGATATCCATATTGTAATTGACGAGTCAAATGGACGATATTTAAAAATTTCCGATAAATAGTTGGTGTTGTTGCCTTTAAGTTTTCGATAGCGGTTTGTGCATTTTTCAACTCATCGTAACTAGAGTCTATTATCACACTATATCATTCCTTTGTTCCGTATTAATCCCACGGTTTATTCAGTGAAAGTCTGGACACGAGTTCTTTATTTTGTTGTCTTTTTAACTTGCGAATGCTTTCACGTTCTTTTCCTGTTTCGTAGAGATATTTTTCTTCCTCTGTTTCTGGAATAATAGGCGGTACTTCCAACGGTCTTTTATTCTCATCCAAGGGAACAAAAGTGAAAAATGCAGTAGCTGCAATTCTTCGTTTCCCAGTTTCTAGATCTTCTGCAATCACTTTACAGAAAATCTCCATGGATCTTTTACCTGTATAGCTAACAAATGATTCAATACAAACCGAATCACTTACCCGGATCGGTTCAAGGAAATTAACGGAGTCGGTCGACGCCGTAACACATTCCTTTACCCTTGTATGTCTGCGGGCGGAAAGCGTCGCACATGCATCCATCTTCTTCATTAAAACTCCGCCAAATAATGTATGATAATTGTTCAAATCATTTATGAGCACTTGATCTGTTTGAACAACACGTGTTTCTTTAACTTTTTTTGCTTCCATCATGATCACCTTACGTATAAAAATACTTTTGAAGCGTACGCTTCATCCGTATTAGAATTTTTACAAAGAGAATTATAATATAGCTGGTTTGCAAAGATACAATGCCAATCCTATATACAATTCATAACAAAATAGTATGGAAGCGCTCTTTAACCTAAACAAAAAACCACCCGTGTGATGAGCTGTCCCCAGTCAAGTAGACAGGAATAAAAAAGCACATATAGAAAAATCCCTCCATAATAGACAGATGAACAGGCTTTCTTTTTCCTGTCTACTATAAAGGGATCGTATCATTGAGCTTGGTCGTGTGTTACATTCTATTCCAAATAAACTTTTATTTCATCATTTGCTTTATCAATTCTCGGTTGAGTTCTTTAAAGATTTCGTTATGGGATGATACCATGCCAAATTTATCAGCCTTAGGTTCAATAAATTGTTTAGCGCTATTTACCGCATTTGCGGCATCCTGAAAGGCCCCCGCAATCAAATGCAATTTCCCATCGTATTTTAGAATATCCCCCGCTGCATAAAGTCCCTGTACAGAAGATTCGCTATGGGCGTTGCCCGCAATGTAGTGATTGTCAATCATTTGAATTTTCAGCTCGCTTTTTTCCAGCAAGGAGGAATCGCGCTCATAGCCATGATTCACAATTACTTCATCAATCGGTAAATAGGTGATCTCTCCTGTTTCACGGTTTGTTAGCTCAACTCGTTCAATCCGTTCATGGTCCTCGCTGGCAATCAATTTGGTAATCGTTGTATGAAAATAACAAGTAGCCGAGCTGTTTAGAAGCTGCGTCACCTGCGATTCATGACCTTTTAACATCTCCCCTCGATACGTCAAATACACTTTTTTAGCAATCGGCACTAATTCATTCGCCCAATCAATAGCCGCATTGCCTCCTCCTGAAATGATGACCGTTTTATTTTTGAAGAGCTTTAACGATTTCACTGTATAATGCAGATTAGCCACCTCGAACTTTTCTGCACCCTCGATCTCCAGTTTTTGCGGCTTCAATATACCGCTTCCCACTGCGACAATGACCGTCTTGGAAAAATGCTGCCGTCCAGAAGCGGCCTGCAATATAAAAGTGCCATCTTCCTTTCGTTTCATCGATTCAATCTTTTCATTTAGTACCACTGTAGGATTAAATGTTAATCCTTGCTTGACAAGCTGCTTAATTAATTGTTCTCCTGTAATCGGTGCATGTCCTCCAACATCCCAAATCATTTTCTCCGGGTAAACATGAAGCTTGCCGCCCAATTGCGGCTGATACTCAATCAGCTTTGTTTTCATTTCCCGCAATCCGCTATAAAATGCCGCATACAACCCCGCTGGTCCGCCGCCAATAATCGTCACATCGTATAATTCGTCATATTTCATCTATTTCCACCTCTCCTAGAACTCAGTAAATGATTATCATTCTCAATTAAATATACATTGTTTTTACCTCTTTTACAACGAACAGTGATTGTCTATTGAAAAAAATGTTTACACCATATAGAGCTCGTATTGTTTATGGACGGTCGGACCACTGTCTCGCATTCGCACAACGAGAGCAAGTCCCAGACGGTTTCTAACCGTTGGAAACATCCGTCTTTCTTCAAGCTATCTATGAAAATCGTTTGTAGATGCAGGAAATCAACGGACATCTAGAACCTCTATCTATTTTTCATGAAAAGATAGCGGCCGCTTCCACGAACATATGAAACATGATATTCAAATGAATCCTTCCTAACCCCTACTTAAGTACAAGAGACGGCTCCACACAAAAAAGACACTTTCTTCTTTTTTCTGCTTCAAGTAAAAAAAGCTTCCCTTTCATAAAAGGAAGCCTTCTTATAGTTGACTCAATCGGATTTAGAATCCTGTCCGGGATTAGCTGTCGACAGCTTTTCTTTTGCAAATCGTACAAATTCCTGCGCAATCTGTGATAAGCTTGCATCCTTTCTCCAAATCATTGCCAGATTCCATTCGATTTCCGGATTAGTGACGGTGATCGTTTTAAAATCATCTGTTAGTTCTATACACGTACTTTCAGGCAGCAAAGTAATACCTATATTGTAGGCAACCAATTCTTGAATAAACTCCAGTTGTGATGTTTCCGAAATAATTTTCGGTTGAAAACCGGCTTCTCTACAAGAATTGATGACAAGATTTCTTAGCACAAAATCCCGGTCGAACATAATAAAGTCCTCTTTTTTTAGCTCCTGCAAAGACACTTCCTGTTTTCCCGCCAGACGATGAGACGAAGAGACAACTAGTTTTAATTTCTCATTCACAAATATAATACTGTCAAGACTTTCATTTTCCTCAGAAAGAACAACGACCCCAAAATCCAATAAATTATTAAGAACCTTCTCTTCAACTGGTTTGGAACCATCCTCTTCTAGTAGGAAAATCACCTCTGGATATTCTTCATGAAACGATGCAATCAATTTTGAGAAGAAAATGGAATTCGTAATCGTAGGTAGCCCGATGCGAATTTGTCGTTTTCTTTGCATAAACATTTTATCAAGTTCTGCATCCAATTGCTGCAGCTGATTTTCAATTTTTAAAGCATGTTTTTTTAAAATACGGCCTGCATCCGTCAATATCAGCTTTTTTCTAGTACGTATGAAAAGCGGTGCTCCAATTTCATCCTCCAATGATTTGATAATTCTGCTGAGAGCAGGCTGCGTAATGAACAGATTCTCAGATGCAGTGGTAAAATTGCCGGTACGTGTAACCTCAAGAAAACACTTCAATTGTTTAATTTCCAATTGAATCAAACACCCTATTACATTTTAATGATAATAAAGTTTACCACACTTTTCACTTTAGCGCTTTAAATTTGTTTTATTAAATAGGCGAAGCATAAAATCTTGATGTTCTTGTTAGGGCAGTTCATTAATTAGACAGCCCCTTGTGTTTTTGTGTTTAATTACGCTAATTTCAACAATGGAAGTATCTTATTCGGAAATAAAAAGCTCTAATTTTGTCCTCTTTTAATCCTTCAAGTTCCCCTTCTTATATCTAAAAACTTTTCATTTCATTCATCTATGCAATCATTTATTTTTATATTCCATATCAATATTATAAAAAGATTAGCGGGCATAGTATCCCCATTTATCGAATTTTTGAAGAGAAACAGGCAAATCATCTGATTTGAGAAAAATGCTACATAGAGCTTATTTTTGAAATTTCCTGAATTGTACAGGGACAAATGCGGGAAATAAAGCATAAATAAATACAGTAAAAATTCGTTAATTTGGGAGTGAGGTGTCATGAAAACTCCATGGATTCACCATGAGAGGATGCAGCAAATACGTTCTAAACAAATGAACATTTTTAAATCTTCAAGAGTTCAAAAAAAATCTGTATGCCCCAATTTTCAGCATACAGAAGAAGATGATGATAGTCACAAATCAGATATTGTGCCAAATCGCATTGATACAGCAGAAGCAGATGATTCACATGAAAATTACGATATAAAAAAGGTGACCAAACTAAACAAAAATAAAAATAATGTTTCCAAACTGATGAATTTATACAAAAAGTATAATATGTCTAAAAGAAATCATACAGGCAGCATCTGTGGTCCTACTCAACCATCGAATAGAACGACTGATCCTGAACACGTTTCCTCAACTGATGACCACACTTTAAAAACGGATGATTCCTATATTAAGCAGATTTCTCTACCTAGCCCTAGCCATGAGACAAAGGAGCACCCCTCAGCCGATTCGGTTCTTGAGCCTGTTCATCCTTCATCCAATTCGGATGAAATAAATGATCAAGAAGATGGCTTTGATACTGATCCTATTGATCATTCAGTCGATAGAGCTCATTCATCATCGGATGGAAACGATTCTGAACTAATGCCTTTAGCTAATGCTGATCATGATTTGAAAACGGATTGTTCTTCCCATGATATTAAGCAGATTTCTCTACCTAGCCCTGACCATGAGACAAAGGATCAGTCTCCAACCGATTCTATTTTTGAGCCTATTCATACTTCATCCAATTCGGATGAAATAAATGATCAAGAGGATGACTTTGATACCGATCCTATTGATCATTCAGTCGATACAGCTCATTCATCATCGGATGGAAACGATTCTGAACTAATGCCTTTAGCTAATGCTGATCATGATTTGAAAACGGATTGTTCTTCCCATGATGTTAAGCAGATTTCTTTACCTAGCCCTGGCCATGAGACTAAGGAGTATCCCTTAGCCGATTCGGTTCTTGAGCCTGTTCATACTTCATCCAATTCGGATGAAATAAATGATCATGAGGATGACTTTGAAACAAATTCTTTTGATCATTCAGTCTGGCCCGCTCATTCATCATCGAATAGAACCAATTCTGAACTAGTTCTCTTTCCTAGTAATGATCATACTTTGAAAATGGATGGTTTTTCTCATGTTAGGCGTATTTCTTTAACTGATTTTGAACATCATGAGAAATACGATCAAGATTCAATGGATTCGGTTTTTGAACTTGTGTATACCTTTGCATCCAGCTCGAATGAAATAAATGATCAAGAGGATCACTTTGAAACTAATTCTTTTGATTATTCAGTCGAGCTTGCTCATTTATTGGATGAAAACAATCTTAAACAAGTTTTTCCAGCTGTTGATGAGCATGCTGTGAATACGGATGAGGCTTCTCATATTAAGCAGATTTCTCTAACTGGTCTTGATGAACAGGAGACGAATGATCAACCTTCAACCAATTCGGGTTTTGAGCTAGTTCATGCTCCATCCAGCTCGGATGAAATAAACAATCATAAGGATATCCGTGAAATCAATCTTATTAACCATACAGTCGAACCAGTTCATTCATCATCGGACGATGCCGTTCCTGAACAATCTCCTCCAGCTGTTGATGAGTATGCTGTGAATACGGATGAGTATTTCCATGCTGGTCTTGAACAGGATAAAAAGGATCATCCAGCAGATTCAGCCTTTGAACCTGCCCAAGATTTATCCAGTTCGGATGAAATAAACGATCATGAGGATGTTCGTGAAAACAATTTTATTAACCAGCTAGTTCACTCATCAGATGGAGCTGATCCTGAACAATCTCCTTCAGCTGTTGATGAGCATGCTGTGATTACGGATGAGTATTTCCATGCTGATCTTGAACAGGAGACAAATAATCAATCTACGACCAATTCCGTTTTTGAATTTGCCCATGACTCATCCAGCTCAGATAAAATAAATGATCAAGAGAATATCAGTGAAACCAATCCTATTGACTATACAGTTGAGCCAGTTCATTCATCGGACGATGCCGTTCCTGAACAATCTCCTCCAGCTGTTGATGAGCATGCTGTGAATACGGATGAGTATTTCCATGCTGGTCTTGAACAGGAGACAAAGGATCATCCTCCAACCGATTCCGTTTTTGAATCTGCCCATGATTCATTCAATTCGGGTGAAATAAATAATCAAGATATCTTTAAAATCCATCTTATTAACAATACAGTTGAGCCGGTTCATTTATCAGATGGAGCTGATCCTGAACAATCCCCTTCAGCTGTTGATGAACATGCTGTGAAAACGGATGTGGCTTCTCATGCTGATCTTGAACAGGATAAAAAGGATCATCCAGCAGATTCAGCATTTGAACCTGCCCAGGATTTATCCAGTTTGGATGAAATGAACGATCAAGATGTCTTTAAGATCAATTTTATTAACCATACAGTCGAACTAACTCGTCCATTGGATATTGCCGACTCTGAACAAGTTCCTACAACAGATGTTGTTCGTGCTTCGAAAATGGATGAAACTCCTCATGCTGCTGGTCTTGAACAGGATATAAAGGATCATGCTCTAACCGATTCAGTTTTTGAACCTGTTCCTGCTTCATCCGGCCCGGATGAAATAAATGATCAAGAAAATATCCATGAAACCAATTTTATTGACCATAAAGTTGAGCCGGATCATTCGTCGGATGGTGTCGTTCCTGAACAAATTTCCTCAGCTGATGTTGAGCATACTGTGAAAACGGATGAGGTTTCTCATGCTGAACAGGAGATAAATAAAAAATCTCCGACCGATTCTGTTTTTGAGCCTGTTCATCCTTCATCCGAATCGGATGGAACGAATGATCAAAAAGCTATTAATTTTGATAATGCAGATGAATCTATCAAATATGGAAAAACATGTTCGATGACTATAAAAAGACCATTTTCGACTTTTGTAGAAATAGATGACTTTCTTCATTCTCCTATCTTTAGCAGTATAGTTCAAAATTCAGCTGAATTTCTTGACTTAAACAATAAACAAACTCCTCAATTAAACACAAAATTACTCAATACTACAACTTATTATCCTGAACAGCCTGATTGCCGTTTAGTTTGCTCTAAAATTCATGAAATGATCTCTTTAACTGACACTGTTTCCAGTTATAGTAAGAATAATAAAAACAATCATTATCAATCTATTGCAGTTCCCCTGCATGACTCAAAAGCTGCGAAAACAAGCGAAACAGATAACAAAACTTGTACATCTCATGACTTTATACAAATTAGAGTTCCAGTTGTAGTAGGGGAATACAAAATGGAAATAATTTTAGAAGAAGATGTTGTATTTGAAGAAGAGATTTTGGGCGTTAAAGAAATCTCTAAAGAGGTCGTACTAACAAATTGTAAATTCGTACCTACTCAATTCTCCCCATCATTAGATAATGGAACATGTACAGCACTGAAAGGAAATTTATTTATAAAAGGATATATATCACAAAATATTGAGTACACTGCCGCAGACAACGGAAATGAAGGTTCCAAACAAAATGAATCAGTACCTTACTATCGTCAATTGCACCAAAAAATTATATTGGATTTAATCGTTCATTTATTACAAGTACAACAAGTTCGAGTCAGTTATGCTGGCAATGGAATCTAGAGATCATCGAATGTATACGAAATCCACTCTTTGATTTAAAAATGAGAAAAATGATTATGTGAAAAGCCCAAACTTAAAAATGAATGCTGCATATTGTATTAATGCAGAGTTTGGAAAACTCAAAAAAAAAATTAAGGAGTGGATTTTTTCATGAGTAAAGACGATCATCAAATCCCAGCTTGCCCAGTAAAATCGACAGAACAAGTACCATTATCAAATGAAAATACCGATTTAGTTCTTACACCAGATGTTACTGTAACTCTTAAAACTCCTGTTGTATTAGCAGAAAAAACTATTCAAGTTGTAGTAGAGGCAGATATTCCACTTGATCCGCCAGCAACTGAAATTAAGAGAGTGACAAAAAACGTATTTTTGGAACAAGCGAAACTAGTACCTGTTAGATTTACACGTATTGGTACAACGGACTATTTTAGAGTAACTAGAGCGAAATTATTTGTATCAGGATTTATTCGCAAAGATATTGAATATGCTTCCAGAGACTGCAATGGAGCACTTCAAGACAGAATTGCAGACGTTCCGTTCTCTGGTTTTACAGAACTTGCAGACGCTGCTCCAACCGGAGATTTCCTTCTTTTCCCAATAATAGGAATTTCTGATCAAAGCAAAGCTCTCTTCTTAAATGAGAAAAATGACCTTGTTCCTCGTTTGGATAAATATTTCTTCCAAAATCTCGTCAAATATAATGAACAACCATACGGTGAATTAATAGCCGCAAACTTCTATGAACTTGATTTCTCACCAGTTAAAGTAGGACCTGAAGGCCAGTTTAAAACATTGCGCGAAAAAATCGTCTTAGATCTTACTGTGAAATTATTACAAGTTCAACAATTTCAAACTACAGCTACACAAGTAACTCCTAGTTTCCCTGAAGGAACTTTAGATGCTGCCGCAAACAGATCTAAACACAAATAACTAGTTCAGAAGCCGTGACTTTTTGGGTCATGGCTTCTACTTTTCTTTTTAACTGTTATTTCTTCGCTTTCTCGTTAAAAGAAAATTTAAGCCCTTTATCGGCTGAACCTGCTGCGAGAGCTCAGGCTTTCCTAAACGTTTTCCCTTGTTCACTCACTGCAGCTCTAAGCGTAGCTTATTTGCCATTATCTTGAGTAACTCTGATATGTTCCAGTGCTTTTGCGCCGCTCTTAGTATTCAGTCATGTTAGGTTGTTCATCGATTTCTCGAAAGACAGCCCAATCACCAGGATGGACTCACGGTTTGGAAAAATACGAATCTCTTCAATGAGTTGTTCCACACGCTCGGTAAGTCTCAAGCGGTTTTCGCAGCGTTTAGGAAACGCAAGAACAGCAGAGGCATCATCAAAGTCCGTGTATAATCTTCCATCACCTGATTGCGTACAGTTTAATTTCTGAGACATAAAATCACTCTGATGAGTTCAGGCCGCAAAGCGGCAATAACGCAAGTATGGAGTTGAATTTTCTACAGGTGCAGTCCGTCAATATGTATACATACATGAGAATACGTACATGAAGCTGAAGTGTTGAGGAAAATGTTCCGGAATGTTGCTCGGTTATAAAATCTCCCCCTCGCATTTAAAATGGACAAGCACAATGGGCTTGTCTAAAAATTATTGTTTCTTTCCCTCTACTCTTTCACGATAAGATCCAGCTTTCGTTTTAGTTACAGTATCAACTTTGGAACATGTCTCCCCATCAGTTTCACCTGTATTCAAGGATGTCACATCCTTTTATATAGTCGATTTATCCGCTTATATGATTTATCCGATAAAATTCGCATGCTACACGGAAATAGACAATAATTGATTTTTCATTAAATTTTGTTTCCAACTTCTGATTAAAGGATAATCTTTGTAATCAACTTTATACATATTCCAATTTCCTTCTTTCATAGTTATTTAAGAATTTTTACAAAACAAAAAAAAACAGCCTAACTAATCTAGTTAGACTGTTTATATTAACAAACTTATTCACTTATAACACGATTTTGCAAACTTTATTAGACGGTCTAAAAGAAAACCATCGGTTCTCTTCCATGAGAAATACTTTAATTAATGGCCTTACAGTAACTTTTTATCTTCATCACATACAATTTCAACTTGTTTATAATATCGACGACAGCGTTAAATACATTGAAAAAATTGAGAAACTATGATAAATTAGTAAAGAAACACATTTTGTTTAAATTATAAAAATAGTATCCCTATTATAATTATAAAACATAAATCCTCTTCAGTCAATCCCCATTTTTATTTTTTAAAGGAGTGCTTAATATGAATACAGAACTTCGGCAGGAGCAAGAACGATTGGACAGCATAATGGCGATCATTGTGGAGCAAATCGGCATGCTGGAAAACGAAACCTCCCAGCGTCGAAAAGAAGTGATTGATTTCCGCAAACATTTTTGGGATGACGTCAAGGTGAATACTGATACGTTCGACGATTATCTTGAGACGATCATCGCCTTGAGACAACAGGCGCAGAACCTGTCCGTGAGCCAAAGCACCCACAGACAAGCCTTCAAGAGGTTGTCCACCCTGCGCCGCATGCAGGAGGTGCCTTATTTCGGTCGAATCGATTTCATTGAGGAAGGGACTTCAGCTGCTGAACGAATCTATATCGGTATCTCCACGCTCACGGATACAAGCGGAGAGAACATACTGATCTACGACTGGAGGGCGCCGGTCTCGAGTGTCTACTACGATTACGCGCCCGGCCCGGCCGAATATACTACTCCTGGAGGCACAGTCCGCGGCATGCTGGAGAAAAAGTGGCAATATATCATCCGCGGCGGCGTTATCAAGTCGATGTTCGATACGAGTCTCACCATTGGAGACGACATTTTACAGCAGGTGCTTGGCAGAGTGACAGACAAACATATGCACAACATCGTGGCCACCATTCAACGGGAACAAAACCAGATCATCCGTCATGATCGCGGGCGGCTGCTCATCGTGCAAGGACCCGCCGGCAGCGGCAAGACATCGGCTGCCCTGCAGCGGATCGCTTACTTGCTCTACAAGTATCGGGATAAGCTGAGAGCCGATCAAATCATTTTATTTTCACCTAATTCGATGTTTAACAGCTACGTATCCAATGTGCTGCCCGAACTAGGCGAAGAGAATATGCAGCAGGTCACCTTCCAGGAATATTTGGAATATCGGCTGAGCAAAGAATTTCAAATCGAGGATCCATACGAGCAATTGGAATATATGTTGACTGAAGCGGATGACTCTTTATACCGGACTAGAACTGCGAGCATCCGATTCAAGGCATCAACCCGTTTCTTCGAGACGATTAAAACATACTGTAAGTCGCTGGAATTATCCGGCATGCTATTCAAAGATATTCTATTTAGAGGAAAACCGATCATCACCGCCAAACAAATCACAGAAAGGTTTTATAGCAGCGACACCTCGCTCCGTTTTCACAGCAGACTTGAAAAGCTGGCAGATTGGCTAAACAAGCAAATCGATGAAGCGGAGAAGCTTGAACGGACTAAGCCATGGGTGCAGGAAGAAATCGAGCTGCTTAGCAACGAGGATTATCATAAAGCTCATACTCTCTTACGGAAAAAACACGGCTTTAAAGCAGAAACGTTGAACAACTATGAGAACGAGATCGAAGCGCTGGGCCAATTGATCGTTCGCAAGAAGCTGAAACCGTTGCGCAAACGGATCCGAACGCTTCGTTTCATCGACATGAAGGGAGTATACAAGCAGCTTTTCGCCGATCCAACGCGGGTCAAACAGTGGATGGAAGGGGAAACACCCGAGGAGTGGGAGGATATTTGCCGATTGACTGTAAAAACGCTAGACGAAGGCAAACTGTTTTACGAAGATGCAACTCCGTATTTATTTTTGAAAGAGCTGATTCAAGGCTTTCAGACGAACGTCTCGATCAAACACGTGCTTGTAGACGAAGCGCAAGATTATTCTCCGTTTCAATTCGAATTTTTGAAGCGTTTGTTCCCTTCGGCGAGGATGACTGTGCTCGGCGACTTTAACCAAGCGATATTCGCTCATGCCAGTGAAACAGTCGATTTCCACACGCTTACCAGCCTATACGGACCGGATAAAACGGATTCGATCACCTTGACCCGCAGTTACAGATCCACAAGACAGATCATTGAATTTACGCGCGGACTCGTACCCGATGGCGAACGGATCACTGCTTTTGAACGCGACGGCGATAAGCCTGTGTTGACGAGAGTGTCCGATCAAGCTGAACTGCACCGCTGTATTGCTTCCAAAGTCGCGGACTTGCGGAAACGGGGATATAATACGATCGCGATTATATGTAAATCTGCTGCGGAAAGCACCGCCGCATACGAAGCACTGAAAAGAGTTGAAGATATAAAACTTGTGAAGAGCGGCTCTACCGAATATGAACAAGGTGTTGTCGTTATACCGGCGTATTTGGCGAAGGGCATCGAATTCGACGCCGTCATCATTTATAACGCTTCATCGCACGTATACGGCGTTGAGAGCCTGCGCAGATTGTTCTACACCGCCTGCACCCGGGCTATGCATTACTTGCAGCTTTACAGTGTAGGCGAACCGAGCCCCTTTTTACAGAACGTTGCGCCGGGTAGTTTCCTTCAGATCCCGGGTTAACACGAAACTGGTCTGGTGTCTGAAATGTATCACTGTCATTAAACGGCCATATATGATATAAAAAACCACTTGCCAGCATCCCTTCAATACCATACTCCGAGTTAGGCAACTTGTTTAATGGAAGGTAATGAAGGGATGTCAGCAGTGACTGAAATAATTATATCAGACATGTGAAATTATATATGATGTGTTAAAAGTTCTGTAAGCAGCAAGGTTCCGTAATTTTTCGGTAAAAGCTTTTTTACTAGGATATCGCGAACAGATCAATACACAATATCCAATTTATGCCCGGCGCATATATACACGGACGGTGATGGGCGCAAAGATTGCCACAATGGCAGTAGCCCCGATGAGAGAGACAGCAAAATCCGAGCCAATAGTTCCAGCATTGATCAGATCACGGACGGCAGTAATAATATGCGAAACTGGATTAATCTTCGCAAACCATTGAAGCCAATCGGGCATCGTCTTGACTGGAACAAAAGCATTAGAAAGAAACGTTAGCGGAAACAGCAAAAGCATTGCGATTCCTTGTACGCTTGAAGCCGTGCGCGCAATCACGCCAAAAAAAGCAAAGATCCAGCTGATTGCCCAAGAACATACAATGACAAAAACCGCAGCGATGACGACGTACCCCAGTCCTCCTTCTGGACGATAGCCCATGATATACCCCATCACAAACGTGAGCACTGTTGCAATGGTATATCGGATGGTGTCTGCCAACAGAGCGCCCGCCAACGGAGCAATGCGGGCAATTGGCAGCGACTTAAAACGGTCGAACACGCCCTTATCCATATCCTCTCGCAGTTGGATTCCGGTCACAACAGATGTCGCGATAACAGTCTGCACGAGGATACCAGGAATGATGATCGGCAAATAACTATGCACATTTCCCGAGATCGCCCCGCCAAAGATGTAGGAAAACATTAAGGTGAAGATGATTGGCTGAAGCGTAACATCAAATAATTGCTCAGGCGTACGCCGAATCTTCAGTAAACCACGGTAGGCCATCGTCAACGAGTTGCGCACTGCCTGTCCAAAGCTTGTATTGTTTTTTAGTTGACGCTTTGCAACTAGCTGATTAGAAGCATTTTTCATATCCTTTCCTCCTCTCTTTCATCGAATGTCTCTGTTGTGTCCTCCCTCACACTATGACCAGTAATGGTTAAAAAGACTTCGTCAAGAGTCGGCTTCTGAACACTCAATTCAGACAAGTGGATCCCTGCCTCGCGAAGAGCGATCAGCAAATCCGTAACTCGGTCGGCGTCCGCCATCGGTGCCGTAATCTTTCCTGTTTCCAACGACACATTGGACCGGACTTTGAGCACCTGTTCAATAATTTGCCGAGCATTTTCGATATCTTTTACATTTTGGATTTTCAATTGCAGTGACGAACTGCCTACCGACGCTTTCAGCTCATCCGCTGTTCCCTCGGCAACGACTCGGCCGCGATCAATCACCGCGATTCGATCAGCTAGTTCGTCAGCCTCCTGTAAATACTGAGTTGTTAACAGTACGGTTGATCCCTGCTTGACCAATCGCCGGATCGTCTCCCACATTTGATTGCGCGTGCGTGGATCCAGTCCTGTAGTCGGCTCGTCTAAGAAGATGAGCGGCGGCTGTGCAATAAGGCTTGCTGCCAGATCCAGCCGGCGCCGCATACCGCCGGAGAAATGCTTCAACGGGCGCTTCGCCGCTTCTGTCAAACCAAATTCCTCCAACAACTCCAGAGCTTTGCGCCTTGCCTCGGTACGGCTCAACCCTAGCAACCGAGAAAAGATGACTAGATTTTCGATCGCGCTGAGTGACTCGTCAACCGATGCATATTGGCCAGTCACACCAATCAACTGACGCACGATCTGCGGCTCCTTCACCACATCATAACCAAAAATGTATGCCGAACCTGCGTCTGGTCGCAATAAAGTCGCCAGCATTCTGACTGTTGTGGTCTTGCCTGCCCCGTTCGGCCCAAGCACGCCGTAGATTGTCCCAGCGCGCACATTCAAATTTACGCCGTCAACCGCACGTTTATCGCCAAAAGTTTTTACGAGTCCGTGCGCTTCAATAGCCCAATCACCATTGCTTGACACTGTTTGGTATCTATGTCCCATTTCATTTCCTCCTCTGCAACTAAGTACATTGGTGATGGTAACACCTCTTTATGAACTGAATATGAACAATGAATCCCCATGATGAAACATGTTAATGCTGGAAATTTGCCCGGCAAAAGCATGAATCAGTTTTATACCGCTTATGGACGTGGTTCATCCTAAATGGATCGGTGTCGCGTCCATAAACAACAATAGACATTCTTCTTTTGTCATCAATATCATATAGATCGTTATTGTTTCTCTCTGCTTATCCATAAAAATATTTTTTTAGTAAATATAATTCGCCTAATATAGTCACGTGGCAACAAATGCAGTAATTTTCATCAGAAAATTTAATGATCCGTGTTATTTATCCAATATATGTATATTTATAGGAAATAAATATGCAGAAGCTTTATATGAAGGAACCTGCCATTTATCATCTTTAAAAGAATGATCGAGCCAAGATTGGTGCTTCGCAACAGATAAAGTTACTGAGGAAAAATAAGGTAGAATTTGGGGTATATTGAATGGTATAGAAGCTTTGGTGATATACAATACTGTGTTGGTAAATAAAATCAGAGGCAATTCGCAAAATAATAGCCCTTGCATAGAGGGTCTCCGTTAAAATGAAAATGCGATCCAACATTTGAAAGGAGAAACTCCATGCAAGAGCACATTCAATAGAAAAAGCAAACATTCAAAAACAATAGGCAGCGATTTTGTTCTTTGTATCTGAGTAATGATCACCCTTCAAATAGCTTTACAACACCGCAAGCCTTAGAAAAACGCGGTCATTATGACCATCCCATATCCTTGGAAAGCTGTTGAGTTTTTCATCCTAACAAGCCTCGCAGCAGTTAGTAATCGTAAATTGGTTTTCCCAATCCTTGTTTCCTAAACGTTCCCGATACAAGGGTCACTACAGAGCATGTCGCTGGATTAAATGACAGATTTTATCGTTTCTTTTAGCACTGAAACGGAATAATTAAATTGTTCTTTTTCCTTTTCGTTTAGTTCAATTTCGATTATTTCTTGAACACCGTTACGATTAAGTTTGGCAGGTACTCCAATATATACATCATTTTGTCCATATTCACCTTCTAGATAGGAAGATACTGTCAGGATACTATTTTCATTTTTAAGAATTGCTTTTGTAATTCGGACAAGGGACATTCCTATTCCATAGTATGTCGCCCCTTTTCGCTCAATGATATGATAAGCAGCGTCACGGACGTTTACGAAGATTTCCTCTAAACATTCTTTCTTTAAATCTTTCTTTCTCTCTAAAACATCATCAAGATTCTCTATTCCGATCTTGGCATGGCTCCAAACTGGAAGCTCGGTATCTCCATGTTCCCCTATGATAATTGCATGAATATTTCTTGTATCCACATTGAAATACTTCCCTAATTCAAATCTTAGACGTGCAGAATCTAAGACTGTTCCTGAACCAATGACGCGTTCCTTTGGCAGTCCTGACTCCTTCCAAGTGACATAAGTTAAGATATCTACCGGATTTGTTGCCACTAAAAATATGCCATTAAATCCACTTTTCATAATCTCTTTGATAATTTGTTTAAATATTCGCGTATTTTTCTCAACTAATTGCAATCGGGTTTCACCTGGTTTTTGTGCCAATCCCGCAGTAATAACAACTAAGTCCGCATTTGCGCAATCTTGATAAGAACCGCTCCATACCTTTATTGGCGAAGGTGCAAACGGCACTCCATGATTAAGATCCATCGCCTCGCCTTCAGCTTTTGCTTCATTTATATCAATTAAAACTAATTCCTCAACGACCCCCTGATTAATTAGTGAATAGGCATAACTGCAGCCTACAGCTCCTGTTCCAACGATTACAACACGATTTACTTTTTCTTTATTCATAGTTATACATCCTCCTTAAAATGTTATATGATTAAAATAGTAGCCAGCTAACTAATCCAATTACAGCAAGCAAACATAAACTATATTTTATTGTCACTTTAAATAAATCACTTTCTTTTCCTGCTAATCCAACTGCCGCAGCTGCAACAGCAATTGATTGAGGTGAAATCATTTTAGCCATTGTACCACCCATTACATTGACAGCAACCATCGTTTCAGGTGCTATTCCAATTTGTGAAGCAGTGACAGCTTGAAGTGGAGCAAATAAGGAACCGCTGTTTACAACAGATCCTGTTAAAAATACTCCTAACCACCCCAGCACTGGCGAGAATAAAGGAAATACCTTACCTGTTGAAGCAAATGCTAAGCCTAATGTTGATGACATGCCAGAGTAAGTACAAATATAAGCAAAAGCAAGTACACTGCAAATGGTTAGAACAGGTGATACTAATTCTTTTGAAGTTTCTTTTGCGATTTCTCTAAGCTGCTTATTGCTGCAGCGAAAAAGAATGCTTGCGACAATGATTGTCATTACAATCGCTGTTGTCGTAGATGAAAATAAATCCAACTTAAATACCGCAGCCATTGGAGCATCTTGCGTCACAATTGGTGCATGTTTTATAACTAAGTTGTCCAATCCTGGAATTGGAAACAACAACACTAGCTTTTCTAAAAGGCCGCCTGGGAGAAATAATTTTTTAAAAAATGGTAGATTAAACAAAGTAACACATATGGTTAAAAATACAAATGGCAGCCAAGCATAAGCGATTTTCCCAAAAGAATACTTAATTTGCTTATCTACCGCTTTCTCTCTATTTACACGGTAAATTTCTTTAGGTTTCCATACTTGTAAAAATAAAGTTAATACTACTAAGCTCACAATCGCTGCAAAGATGTCTGCTAGTTCTGCCCCTAAAAAAGTGAGAACAAGTGCCTGTGTAAGCCCAAATGAACCCCCGCTTACTAAAATGGCTGGGAAGGTTTGTCTAATTCCTTTGAATCCATCAATGATAAATATCAGCAGGAATGCTACGACAATACTTAATGCAGGAAGGATCAATGCTGTATATCTTCCCACAACTAGACCATCCAAATTTGTAAGGAGGGCGGGAACAGTTACCGGAATCCCCATTGCTCCATATGCACCGCCTGCTATGTTTGCAATCAAACAAAGACCAGCTGCATATAACGGACTAAATCCAAGCCCTACTAAAATGGCTGCCGTTATGGCAACGGGTGCTCCAAATCCTGCAGCTCCTTCTAAAAATGCCCCAAATGAGAATGCCACAATAAGAACTTGCAATCTTTGATCCACTGTAATAAAAGAAATACTTTTTTCAATAATGGCAAATTTTCCGGTTTTTACTGTTATTTTATAAAGGAAAATAGCAGCAAATACGATTGATGCTACTGGCCATAAACCGACTAAAATTCCATATATCGCAGACATCAAAACTAAGATTGCAGGCATTTTATAAATAAAGACGGCAAAAATGCCTGCAGCAATTATGCTGAAAAGCCCTGCTATATAGCCTTTTAATTTAAATACTGTCAGCAAAACAATAAAAACGATGATCGGAACGGCAGCTATAATAGCTGAAAGCCATATATTTCCCAATGGATTATAAACTTGCTCCCATACATGCATCTTGTTCAGCCCCTTACTTTAAAATCAATGAAATGATTTTGTGAAATATTTCACAATATGTATTACAACCTCCCCCTAAATTATTTATTTTGCTTACAAAGTTAGTATAACATCTATTTGTGAAATTTTTCACAATATATATGAAAAAAATATGAACAACTTTTGAGACATGTCGAGTAAAGTAATAATAAAAAGGAGAAAATCATTTATGAAGGAATAAGAGGGTTAGATAATCTTTAAAATTTAATATAAAAATATAATAATTAACTAGATGAAAAGTGATGAGGACGACTAAACTTACTATTTTATAAAATGAAAATTTTAGCCATACATCTACAGCTAGTGATCGACATTTACTTTTGTAAAAAAATAAAAAGTTAAAGAGTTTATACAATAATTTAATGAAGTCAACTAAAATTACGGAGTAGAGCTTAACCTCTCCTCTATCTATCTGTATTACTGATTTTCGATAGTCGTAAGAAAAGTAAAAGACAAGTTATAAAAAATATTGAATGGCTTGTCTATTTGATTATAACTACATATATTCACATTGAGGAAAATAACTCCCCTAGACCACCTCTTTTGAAGATCTTTCATTTATTCCAAATGCAAATGTTTAAAACATCTACAATCGAACCTACGTCCGGCCGCAATAAAGTCGCAGCATTCCGACTATGGTAGTCTTACCTGCCCCGTTTAACCCAAGCACGCCGTAGATTGTACCAGCGCGCACATTCAAATTTACGCCATCAACCGCACATTTTTCTCCAAAAGTTTTAAATGAGTCCGTGCGTTTCAATGGCCCAATCAACATTGTCTGGCAATGTTCGGTGTAAATGCTTCATTTCCACATACCTCCTCTATAACTGCATCCATAGTAACAGTCATTTATGAACTGAATATAAACTTTCAAATCAAAAGGCTTTCTACTCTTTTATTCATATTTAGTTCATAAAAAAGGAGTATACTATAAAAATTAAATAGTTTTTAAGGACGTAAAATTGATCATCACTTTGAAAAAGGAGTGAAAAGTCATGGCAAAAATTTTAATTGTAGACGACGACCCTCATATTCGTAAATTGATTCGGGTTATCTTGTCCGATGAAGGCTTTACGATTCTTGAGGCTGAGGACGGGAAAGATGCGTTATCCTTGCTTGATTCAGAAAAAGTCGATCTCATCATTCTTGATATCATGATGCCAAATATGGATGGCTGGGACCTTTGCGAGAACATTAGAACTTATTATTCTGATTCTCTTCCGATTTTGATGCTGACTGCAAAGGGAGAAACAGCCCAAAAAGTAAAAGGCTTTAATCTTGGGGCAGATGACTATTTGGTGAAACCATTTCATCCAGCTGAATTGCTTGCTAGAATAAAGGCATTACTCAAACGTTACCAAATCATTATTTCCAATAAGGTGAATATTGGAAATTTTGAGCTTGATCGCTCTACATACCAAGTGTTTGACGGCAGGAACGAGATCACACTGCCACTTAAGGAATTTGAACTTTTATATAAGCTTGTAGCACATCCTGGTAAAACCTTTTCAAGAGAGCAGTTGATAGAGGATATTTGGGGGTATAACTACGAAGGGGATGAGCGAACTGTAGACGTTCACATTAAACGTCTTCGTCAGCGTTTTTCAGATGAGAACTATCCTTTTAAAATTACGACGATTCGCGGGCTCGGTTATCGTTTAGAGGTGAAAAAATGAAAATCATCAAGTTTTTAAAAAAAAGCGGCGAGGTTTTAGCCATTTTACTCCTGTTATTTTTATGCTGGACAGCGTCGTTTTTCATCACCTCATCGCTTTTCCATATTTTTTCAATTAATCGTATATCTTTCTATGCGAGGTATATTATTGATTCATTTTTAGGATTTTTCCTCTTTGGCCTTATCATGTACGGTATTTCTAAAATTGGCTTTATTCAAAAAAAGCAGAGCCTTTTTTTCCGTCCTATGATTGATGCCATGAAAAACATGGCTCAAGGGAATTTTAATATTGATCTTTCTTTCTACAAAGAAGAGATTGGGAATCGAAATCATCCTTTTTATGAAATAGCAGAAAGTATTACACATATGGCAAAGCAGCTTGGCGAAATGGAACAAATGCGCCAAGAGTTTATTTCCAATGTTTCTCATGAAATCCAATCACCTTTAACATCCATTTCAGGATTTGCTCATGCCTTAAAAAATGACCATTTATCTCCTGAAGAACGCAGACAATACCTGCAAATCATTGAGGTAGAAAGTATTCGGCTGTCAAAGCTAAGCGAAAATCTGTTAAAGCTGACTTCATTAGAGTCAGCTCATCCGCCGTTTCAACCAAAAACTTATCGTCTAGACCAACAATTACGCAGAGTGATCCTTTCGATGGAACCACAATGGAGAAATAAAGACCTTGAAATGGATGTTTCACTAAATAAAATGACCATCAGCGCTGATGAAGACTTGATGGATCAAGTTTGGATTAATTTAATCCATAACAGCATTAAATTTACGCCAAATCATGGGACAATAACGGTAAAAATATTGAAAAACGATACGGATAGTATAGCGGTAATCATTAAAGATACGGGAATTGGGATGACAAAAGAGGTTCAAATGCGCATATTTGAGCGTTTCTATAAAGCCGATCCATCAAGAAACAGATCAAATGGCGGGAGTGGATTAGGACTTTCTATCGTAAAGAAAATCATTGAAATGCATAAAGGTGATATACAGGTTGAAAGTTCACCTAAAGAAGGTACGGAAATAAAAGTAAAATTACCAATAAACAATCCTGGCGCATAAAAGTGAATAAAAGATCACAAATATACCGTTTTTTGGAAAACGGTATACTTCTAGTTTCATTGAGAAAGAAAGTTGTTTAATCACTTCAAATTCTGGCAATTCTAGTGATATAGAAAGCACTTACGAAACCTCCTTATGTTTGTGTGGTAGCTAACATTATTGCCAGGTTTTCGTAAGTTGTTTTCTTCTTTTTTGCCAAAATCACCAAAAGCGGTGATGAATCGTAATTTTCTCGTACTTCTTTTCTAAATCACTTATAATTTCTTGTAATCGATCTACCTCATCTTCTATTTTTTCTGATAACCTTCCGTATGCTTTAGCACTAATATCTTTATTTCGATAATCTTCGCAATTGTATCCAATTCCTTCTGTTGTACTCTCAATTCTTTTTTATAAGCCTTTATCTGCTCTTAAAGTTTGTCTGTATGTGTATGTTTGTCATTGTTTATTTATCTAATATGTCATTTACATATCCTTTTTAGTAATACGATTATTTGTAACAGGAATTAATTAAATAGCCGACTGCTGATTGAAGTGACCTCATAAGGTTATTTTGTTAGGCTGTTTGTTGGGTATAAGCTCGGTATTGACTGGGCTCATGCCTTTTAGTTACGCCTATTTTTCTTTCATATATACTCTTATACAGTCTAACCGTTATCTTGGACATAATATATTTTTTATAGAGGAAAGAACTACTCATTTTTTTGAACTTCTTCTTGATATCTAATGTTAAGCAATAATAATTGTGTGCACATGTGGTATTCATGTTTATTTTAAGCAAATCGGATGAATAGGAGGAGAAAACCTTGGAAATTAATAAAAAGTTGCCTAAATGCATAAAAAAAGCAGTAAGATATATAAACCAAGATGTTAATACTATCGAAAAGTTAGATGATATAAAGGCTACTCTTGATTACTTTATAAATAGACGAAAGAACCAAATGAAAATGTTAAAAGATTAAATATTGTTTTTGCTCACATAAAATTGAGCCACTTCGCTCATGAAAACGTGAACCACTCCATTTCCATCGAAAAACACCATCTTGATATGGAGTGAGAGGCATGATAGGCTTGTTGCCTATCGAAACACTTTGATGTGTCGCCTTTCGAGTGAAATCATGCCTCTGGAGGCTCCATATCAAGATACACCAGATTTACCATTTGCCAATTTCGAAGTGACTCACAAGGATGTAATCGGAGTGGCTCAAAATTCAATTATCAAATACAAATATTGTATGATTAGATATTTCATATGTTTTACACATTACTTTATCTTAGATCAACTTATATAGAAGAAAACCATTCAAAGTTGAATTCTTTTGTTAAAAATCATTATTCTTATGCTCCAATATTCTTAACAACATCCTCCCTCATTTCATAAACAATAAGTGTAAAACAATAAATATATGAAAGATGGTGGTAGGATGAAAGTAATAGTTACTGGGGGAGCGGGGTTTATTGGTTCAAATTTAGTTGATCTGTTAATTGAAGAGGGATTCGATACCTACGTAATCGATAATTTATCCACAGGGAAAAAACAATTTCTTAATCAAAAAGCAAAATTTTTTGAAGCAGACATCTTAAATTTTCATGATATTAAATTAATTTTTGAAAAAGTAAAACCAGAAGCAGTTTTTCATCTAGCCGCTCAGATTGACGTACAATCTTCAATAAAAGACCCCATCATGGACGCTAAAAAAAATATCATAGGCACCATTAATATTCTGGAATTATGCAAAATTTATGAAAGTAAACTTATTTATTCATCTTCTGCAGCCGTGTACGGAAAACCTCAATATTTACCAGTTGATGAACAACATTTAATTCAACCCCTATCAAATTATGGAATTTCCAAGTATACACCTGAGCTATATATCTTTAGTTATGGTCACCTTTATAATTTAAAATATACCATCTTAAGGTATGCAAATGTATATGGACCTCGCCAGCTACCTAAGGGTGAAGGTGGAGTAATTTCTATTTTTATTGATAAATTAAAAAACAATAAAGTACCCATAATTTATGGAGATGGAAACCAATCAAGAGATTTCATCTATGTGGAAGATGTTGTTTCAGCAAATTTGTCCGCTTTGTTCGCGGAAAAGAACGGTATTTATAATATTAGTACAAATAAGCAAATATCCATAAAGGAAGTGTATCAAATAATTAGTAGAATCTTGAACAAAAACATTCTTCCTAATTATCAAAGAGAACGCTTAGGGGATATTACACATAGTTGTCTTAATAATGAGTTAGCAATTAAGGAATTAAATTGGTACCCAAAGATATCTGTTATTGACGGTTTAACAAAAACATGCAACATTAATTAATAAATGTGTTATTTATATAGATATAATGGGGGCTGTCTAATAAGTCGATTTTCCGGCTTATAGACGCCCCTTTAATGTTTTAGAAACGTTGATATATCAATGCTTATCATGTTTCGTTTTGACTTTCTAAGACAGCCCCATTAGTTTACAATCTGTAGTAATTATGTCCCCAAAGTAGTATTTAGTGTAGGATCAAAGTTAACCATCTCTAAAAAATAATTGTTGTTTAGATTTAACTCTGGAAGTGTTTCAACTTTACGACCAGCATCATCTAAAAATTGGCCTGCATCAATTTTTATACTTGTCATTTGAGAAATATTATCTAGCACCTCATCAAAAAACGTGTGATAGTCGGCGTTGTTGCGATTTTCGTATCAGATGTGACAGCAAGTTTAATTATTTTTAGAGCCATGTTTTTCCTCCTTTATCAGTTTCTATACAACATATGTATATTTTTTATATATAAAAAGGTATTAAGGGACGAGTTGATTCTTCAAAACCAATGATTTGCACATTCCTGCACTCATACCATTTGGAACAAATACAATATGTAATAAAAATTAATTGTTGATTAATCTTTATTATTTTTGATCAAAGGAGGAAAGCGACATTAGAAGAAATAAGGACCACATTGAATATCCCCTCCGTTTTTAGAGATTCCAGTAATAAAAACTCAAGAACTTATCGAAACATTCGAGTATTTCACTCTTTCTGACGGTATCAAAAGGTTTACAACGAGCAAGATGCCTTAATAGAATACGGAGTCCAAAAAATAATCGATCCCATTACAGTATCATTCACTAATCTTTTTATCAATGGAGTATTACAGCCGAAAGCATGTTACCATGTTGAAATAGGTAAAATGACCATTTTAACGGTGGATGTTTCTTTAAAAGGTATTCCAATTATTTTATAAATGGTAAAATCCCCTAATTCATAAGTGATTTTTTTAATTTATAGTGTGCTTTCCCAATAGAAAAAAAATAAAAAATAATTATGATTAGGGATAGCAGCCTATACCTTAATGTGTGTCTTTCCATATAGTTAGGATATACCCATTAAGATAGGAGAGATTGAAATGAAGGTACTACTTGCAACATATTGGCCAATTCCACATGTAGGTGGAGTTTGGAATTATATGGATCAACTATCAAAAAAACTTATATCATTAGGTCATGAGGTTGATATGCTTGGTTATGATGAAGACAACCACTCTGTTTACATTGTAAATGAAAATCGAAAGATAAATAGTGAAAAGATTCTGCCCCTATTAAACGCTAAACTAAATGCCGAAACGTACCCCGCTATCCACGCAAATGAACTAGTAAAATATACAGAATTCCATAGATACGTTTATGAGTTAAGTGCTGCCTATCTAGGACTAAATAAATATGATGTAATTCATACACAGGATGTAATTTCAACCGCCTCGATAGCCAGAGTTAAACCAAAAGGCACCGCTTTGGTTGCTACTTTACATGGATCAGTTGCCTATGAGATAAGATCTCAATTAAAGACCATCCATAAATCTGACACTTCTTTTATGGCAAGGGCTTATTTTGATGAGTTAGAACGGATTGGTGCAACTTCCGCTGAAATAACTATCGTTGCAAATCAATGGCTGAAAAATGTTTTAACAAATGAATTTCATGTCCCTGCAGAACAGATTAAAGTCCTCCCTTATGGTTTTGATACAGAGAGTTTTATTAAAAGGTCTAAGGAAAAGTCTTCATTTATTCCACCTAAAAACAAAAAGGTAATTATATATTCTGGAAGGCTGGTAGAAATGAAAGGAGTGCAGCATTTAATTTCGGCTCTAGGTGAATTAAAAAAAGATCGGAATGACTGGGTATGCTGGATAGTTGGTAACGGAGATTACCAAGCTGAACTAAAGATGCAAAGTAAAAGCCTAGGCTTAGATGAAGATATCTTATTTTTTGGAAAAAGGGATGACATACCATCCATATTGGTAAATACTGATATATTTGTTCTTCCAAGCCTTCTCGAAAACCAACCTTTATCTGTAATAGAAGCCCAAATTGCTGCAAAAGCTATCATTGTTAGTGATGTTGGCGGATTACCAGAAATTATTGAGGATGGAGTTACTGGATTAATTACACCTGCAGGGGATATCAAAGCCCTGTATAAAAAATTGAATTTATTATTAGATGATGATAAGTTACGACACAAGCTTGGGATGAACGCTAAAAAATGGGGTATGACTCATTGGTCTATAGATAAAGGTGTTAAAAAGTTAATTGAAATTTATCAGAGTGCTATATCCGCCTACGGGAAGGACGATAACTATGGAGCGTCTAAAAAAACTAATTAAGCAATATTTACTGAGACCTATCACCAATGCAACTACTTGGTTGATAGGTATCTGGACAAGGACACAAAAAGAAGAGAGAAAAACTCAAAAGTCTCTGCCTTTTTCATATACAGTCCATGAACAAGAAAAAGATTTTTTAATCAGCTCTGACTATTATAATGAACTGTTTTCAATTCCTATTTCTAGCACTAATGTTTTTGTGCAAGGCAAAGAATGGGAAACAATTATGGATTCTGTACCGAAAAACTTAATTCTGCCTAATCCTGATACTTTAAAACCATTAGAAAAATTAAATGGGGATATTTATCAACCTCTTTTTAAAATATCAGTTCCAGCTCGGAAGGTTTTTCTAGACCACCTAATATGGGACAAAATTATGGATGAAACTCCGGGTGATTATATACTGCCCAACCCAATGTTAGAAAAAACTTTTAAATCAATGGAAGCTAATTCATATCAACGACTGTTTTCAGCACCTATAGAAACACCTAATTTATTTTTAGACTCTAAAATCTGGGAATTAATTAAAAATTCCGTACCTAAAAACTATACTCTCCCTAACCTATTTCAAAAAGAAATATTTAAACCAATGGAAAGCACTTATTATGAAGCATTATTTCAACCCAATATTAGAACTTCTAACATCTTTGTCGATTCGAAAATTTGGGAACCAATTAAGGCTGCTATCGATAAAGAGTTTACGATACCAAATCCCAAAAGTATAGAGGTATTTCAGCCGATGAATGCCGATAATTACAATTCATTTTTTTATACAGGGACAAAAAGTCCAGAGCTTATAGTCGATAATAAGGTTTTTCAAAAACTAAGAGAAAAACTATCTAATGAATACCAACTTCCTCATCCGTTAATTACCGAAATAACGAGTAGAGAATATATAAAGAATCACATCAAATAATAAAGGGAATTATTATTTAGTGTCGTGAAAACTCGCAGAATATTGTTATAGCGAGTTTTCATTTTTATGAATATGCTCCCTATGAATACAAATTATAAGGAACAATAGTAAAGCATTTTCGCAAATTACATCCAAGAAAGGAAAAAATGATTGAATTAAATGAGAACCCTAGGTAATTGTTATACGCACACACATTATAAAATATTTTTCAAAAATTTGGAAGCACACTTTCTACCCCCATGTAAAACAAGACCAGCTAAATACCTTCTTATATTAAGGAGCTATTTAGTATTTCATAAAATCAAAAGCAGAGTCTTGTTGTCACCCTTTCCATCCCCATAAGAATCAATAACCCTCATGCATCATTTTCCCAACACATTATATTTTAGAATCTCATTTGTACACAATTTATTGCTGACCGTGAATAACAATTTAAAAATGAAGAACTATAGTTATTAGCCATCTTTGATTATTTTTATTTCAATATAGTTATTAGCCGTATCATATAATTTTATTTTTGCATCTAATAACATTATATTATTTGCGATAGGAGATGGTTAGGTTCCTAAAAGTTAATTTTCTTAAGATATTTTAACCGTATCATTTATTTCTTTGTATCAAATAATTATTACACTTATGATTGGAGATGATTTTGATGAAATTAGAGGATTTAAAAGGAAATTACGATGCTATATATAGTTTAGGAGATTTGTGTCTTGCGGCACTTCAGCTAAGAAAAAATAATTTAAGACCTTTTGCAGGTCCGTTGGACTGGATGTCATCTCCATCCTTACCCAACATCAACCGTCTTTTGAAAAATCAATTTGCTGGTTTTATGGATAAATCAAAGCTAACTCCTTCTGGTTATTCTACAGGAGTAGACAGTAGTGAACAATATTTGTGTCTAACGGATATGGAGTATGGAATTGTTTCTAGTCATGATTTTAAAGCAAGCCAGAATACATTTTCCAACTTGGCCACCTATCCAGAGGTTAGAGCTAAATTTGATAGAAGGATTAAAAGATTCTTAGATATACTCTCAACTGGAAAAAGAATTCTATTCATTCGAACAGAAGGAAGTTTTGAAGAAGTACTTGAACTTGAATCAGTATTAGAGAAAATGGTAAAAAATCAGTTTGCTATTCTTCTTGTCAACCACACGTCTACAACAAAATTGATTGAGAAAGATTGGCCTGTTCAGAGAATATGTGCCATTGAGCTTCCTAATGTTGAGAAGTGGGAGGGTAATAATGACATCTGGCAAGAAATTTTTAAAAATATTACCATAACGAACTAGAAATGGAGGTAATGTTGATGTTTGAAAATGCAGTTATTTTAGTAACAGGTGGTACTGGTTCATGGGGGAGAGAACTAGTTCTTCAATTATTAACCCACAATCCAAAGAAGGTAATAGTCTTTTCTAGGAATGAAGATAGACAAGTCATGATGAATAGAGAGTTTGATGATCCCCGTTTAAGTTTTATGATAGGAGATGTCCGGGATAAGGATGCATTATTACAGGCTTTTAAAGGGGTTGACTTTGTCTTTCATCTAGCTGCTTTAAAACATGTTCCAATTTGCGAAGAACATCCTATAGAAGCACTGAAAACAAATGTTACAGGTACTCAAAATGTGATTGATGCAGCTATATATTACAAAGTTAAAAAAGTTATAAATGTATCAACTGATAAAGCGGCAGATCCTGCTAATTTTTATGGTTTTACAAAAGCTATAGGGGAAAAGCTTATTATTCATGCGAATCTATTAAGCACAGATACAAAGTTTGTGTGCGTCAGAGGTGGCAATGTTTTAGGTACTAACGGCAGTGTTGTTCATTTATTTATTGATCAAATAAACAATAAAAATCAAGTTACTATTACAGACAAGAAAATGACACGATTTTTTTTAACACAAGCAGAAGCAATAAAGCTTTTATTGAAAGCAACCGAGGATGGACAAGGTGGAGAAATTTTTGTCCTAAATATGCCGGCATGCAAAATAATTGATTTAGCTCATGTATTAATTGAGTATTTTAAAAAAGAAGTTAATATTATTGAAACAGGCACGAGACCCGGAGAAAAGCTCCATGAAGTTCTTATCTCACAAAAAGAAATAAATGATACGGTCGTCTATAATGAAGAATATTTCGTGGTTCTTCCTGACATTGATATACCTAATTTAAAAGAATTTTACTCCTCTTATCAGCCTATAAGTATATCATCCTATGAGTCAAATAAAAATTTAATGTCCAAAGATGAAATTAAAAAGTTGTTAGTAAAGTCCAATCTTTTACAGTGATTTAGGGGGGGAAAAGATGAATCCAAAACCCAAGATGCTAATTACTGGGGCTAGCGGCTTTACCGGACAACATGCATGTGAACATTTTTCTAAACTGAATTACGATATTACAGCTGTAACAAGAAATCAAACTTCTAATCAAGGCTACCTATTTCAAGTAGAACCTTGTGAACTCACAAGCAAAAATTCAGTTTTTCAACTCATCGAAAAAGTAAAGCCGGATTATTTATTACATTTAGCAGGAATTAATCATGTTAATAAATCATGGAAAGAACCTATCCTAACAATAGAAACAAATTTTTTATCAACCCTATATTTACTTGATGCTGTAAGACAAATAAAACCTTCCTGTAAAATAATCACCATTGGTTCTTCTCTTCAGTTCAACCCCGATGAAATAGCAAATCTCGAACATCCCTATAGTCTAAGTAAAACATTGCAAGTCATGATCTCACAGGCTTGGGAAAAATTGTTTAACATGAACATTGTGATTGCTCAACCTTCTAACATAATAGGACCCGGCCGCTCCAAAGGAGTTACTTCCATTTTTGCCACTAAAATAGTTCAAATGGAAAAGAACAAGTTAGACAAGGTGTTGGTCGTAAATAATTTGACTACAAGGCGCGATTTTATTGATGTGAGAGATGTCGTAAAAGCTTTTGAAGTACTATTTAATAAGGGGGTCGTAGGGGAAATTTATAAAATTTCCTCTGGAAAAACACATTCTTTAGGGGAAGTAGTTCAAATCTATAAAACCCTAACAGATGTGGACTTTAAAATTGAACCATTAACCACAGATGTCGATAAACAAATTATAGACGAAAATCCATTTAAACTTTTTAAATTAGGTTGGAATCCAACACTTTCAATTCATTGCTCATTAACAGACACTTTGAATTATTTTCGATTACAAGATTTACATTAATAACTTAATCTAATGTTGTTCTTTAATCTTCTTTTTTTTGTAATCTAGATCTTTACGAAGGTACTTTTTGTGAAAAAAATAAATAGCAATTACTAAGTAGCCTAGATAATACAGTCATATCCATCCTTTTACCCTGATGGATGGATTTTTCTTTTTGTTGTCTTGCTCAATAAATGTTTGTATATCCATTAGTTACCTTTTAAAACAGAAGTCACCAACAAAAGTCCTAATGGAGAATAGTCTACAACCAAAAACAGCAAATCTAAAGTTTCTGTAGTTTTTGTGTTGCATCATTAATAACCTATTTTCAATTGTAATTTGAAAATCATGTTATATTCTCATTACATTCTCCAAAATGAAATTTAGTGATGTCGTAAGTCAAAGAACCGATGATTACTAAATCACCAAATTGAATAATTCCAGTCACCATTGTTCCATGTCCTTGTTGATCAAAAAGAGATTTTACTCCATCAAATGATTCTGAGGCAACGACAGAACCTTTTAACAGGGGATGAGTAGGGATAATGGATAATACCTATGTCTAAAATTCCGATTATTGGTGTGTCCTCACTAGGTGGTTCAACTTTCGGTAATTCGTTAATTGAAAGCTGATTAATATTGTCTATATCATATATTGAATTTTGTGACATATCCGCAAAATATACATTTTTATGTTCCAATAGATCATTAATGAAAGGGCCTTTTATGACTACCTTTAATAGTATTAAGCTTTGTAAGATACAGTCATCCAATAATATAGCATTCAATGTAATTAAAAATCTTTAAATAACGCTACTTTTTTTGAATGTCCTTGAGGCTTTCATCAGCAGAATATAACTGCACATCAGGGTATAATCTTGTTCTTTCTTTATTGTTTCTTTACTTAGTTTTGGTCCCATTTTTTTGTTTGAAATATAAATTCATCTATATTAGCAAACATGAGAATTCCAAGCAGAAAATTATTCTATAGAATGATGTTAAAAGCAAATGGAAAGATACTGAACTTGTTAATACTTTTTTGATTCACTCCAATTCTAGCCAGCATTTAAGGCAATTTTTTGGTGAATATTAAATAGATATGAGATAGGAAGGACAAGTTATAACAACCTGTCCATCTCTTTCGACAATAATATTTCGTTATGTTTATAAAGGATATCCTGATAAATCGGTACTATATGTCTGTTATTTTACTATTTTCGCCAACCATTTTTTTATCAATCACAACTTCAACTTTCTGCTTTACCACTATTTGTGGTACGGTTCTCCCCTATTTATGCGAAAAGCACGGTAGATTTGTTCGAGCAAAATTAGACGCATGAGCTGGTGGGGGAAGGTCATTTTGGAAAACGAAAGGGCTTCGTCCGCCCGTTTCATTACCTCTTTGCTTAAGCCGAGAGAGCCTCCGATTAGAAAGGCGATTTTGCTTTTTCCGTATGTGGCCAGTTTATCTATACTATGTGCGAACTCTTCCGAGGATTTCATCTTGCCTTCAATGGCAAGGGCGATGACGTATGCATCGGACGGGATTTTGGCTAAAATTCGTTCGCCTTCTTTGTTTTTGATTAGTTCCATTTCCTGCGGGCTTATTTGTTCAGGAGCCTTTTCGTCAGGAAGTTCAATGATGTCAACTTTTGCGTATGATGAAAGACGCTTTAAATATTCGTCGATTCCCTGCTTTAAATATTTTTCCTTCAGCTTCCCAATCGCTATAATTTGAATGTTCAACTTTCATATTTCCCCTTTTTTATTTTATCAACATGTTGATAACTATTTCCCACACAAAATAACAAATATTCCACAGATTTTATCCACAACTGTGGATGAACACCTCTATATTTCGTGCCCGAAAATCAGTTCCCAACTATATATACTGCGGTTTTTTTGCACAATTCACAGGTTGTGGATAAGCTGTGATTAAATTCAATTTTTTGAATATTTGGTGCTGTTTCATACTGGTCTACATACATGTCGATTGCTAAATCAATATGATCCTCGCAGCAATACATTTATAATCCTCCTACCCCATAATGAAAACAGGAAAGCTGATTCGCCTTCCTGTTCTTTAAAAAGATTTTTGTTCAACGAGCTTCAGCTTCACTGTTTTCAACTCGCCGTTTCGATAGAATTTTACTTCCACTGTGCTTCCAACCTTTTGGCTGTATAGCTGCTTTCGAAGCTGGAGAACATTTTCAACCTTTTTCCCAGCAAGCTCTATAATTACGTCCTTCTCTCTCAAACCTGCGCGTTGAGCTGGCGACATCGGCTCAACACTCATCACAATCACGCCGTTTTTAACGCCCTTTGGCAAATTTAATGCCTCTTCCCAATAATAGCTTGGGATGTCTTCAAGAGACTGAAGACCGATTCCCATATATGGACGTTTCACTTCGCCGAATTTTTCAAGATCATTAATAATCGGAATTGCAATGTTAATTGGGATAGACAGTCCGATTCCTTCCACCGCGGATTCAGCAATTTTCATGGAATTAATTCCAATTACTTTCCCGTCTAAATTCACAAGTGCTCCGCCGCTGTTTCCTGGATTAATCGCGGCATCCGTCTGCAGCACTTCCGCCTGCCAATCCACTGTTCCGTTTTCATCAATATCAACAGGAATGGTCCGTTCTGTTCCAGAAATAATCCCTTGTGTAACAGACCCAGCAAATTGCAAGCCGAGCGGGTTTCCGATTGCCAGCACCGGCTCACCTGGTTTGACTGTGTCCGAATTGCCGAATTCAGCAACCTTCTTAACATGCTTTGCATCCACAACCAATACTGCTAAATCCATCAGCTGATCACTGCCGACAAGTTCAGCGGGAATGCGTGTTTCGTCGTTTAATACAACTTCCAATTGATGCGCTCCGGCTACAACATGATGATTTGTTACAATATAGGCTTTATCGCCTTCCTTTTTGTAGATGACCCCTGATCCTGTTCCTGCTTCTCCCTCTTGTGTTTGATCCCAGAAGCTTACTTGCTGAATATTGACGACTCCGACAACCGCATCACTCACTTTATTAACTGCTTCTGTAACTGCTGAATTCACATTTACATTTACTGTTTTGACTGGCCCTTGGACATTTCCTGTTTCCCCTTCCTCATTTTGCTCTGGACTGATGTTCAGATTATATGGAAGAATATTGAATTGTGCTAATGCTGGAAGGGAGAAAATAACTAATAACGCGCCTAACACGGCTCCGATTAACCCAGCCAATAATGATCCGCCCCGGTTTCCCCTTTGTTTTCTGTTATTATACCGTTCAAAATCATCATCATAATATCCCATCGCCTCATCATTCCTTTCCGATGACGAATGATTTTATCTACATTATTATAGTATAACGCGAGCTGGCAGGAAAAATATATGACAACATTAACATACCCAACGATGGGGAAATTCAAACATTTAAACAGCTACGAGAGGCGTCGGTTTCTTTGGATCTGTATCATATAATTCAAATTGTTCTCCGACAATGAATCCTTTTTTCTCTAATACTTGCTGGACAGACATTCGTGCGAGCTCTTTCATATTATTTTCTTTACTTAAATGCGCCAAATAAATTCGTTTCGTCTTGTCGCCAATGACATCAGCCATAGCAAGTGCAGCATCTTCATTTGAAACATGTCCAACATCAGATAAAATTCTTCGTTTTACATTCCAAGGATACCGGCACATTCGCAGCATTTCTACGTCATGGTTGCTTTCGAAAATAAAAACATCTGCACCGCGTATGATCCCTTTCATTCTGTCGCTTACATATCCAGTATCAGTAATTAACGCTAGTTTTTTTCCATTGTGGTGAAACACAAAAAACATTGGTTCTGCTGCATCATGGGAAACGCCAAATGATTCAACCTCTAAACTTCCAAACGATTTCGTTTCGCCGATTTCAAAAGTAAACTTTTGTTCTAAATGAATTTCGCCGATTTCTCTCTCCATTGCTTTCCACGTTTTTTCATTCGCGAAAATCGGAATTTCGTATTTTCTCGCTAAAATTCCAAGTCCCTTGATGTGATCGCTATGCTCATGGGTGACTAATATACCGCTTAAATTTTTTATGTCCCGTTGAATTTCTTGAAACAAATTTTCCATTTGTTTACCACTTAATCCTGCATCGATTAACAGGGAATGTTCATCTGTTTCTACATAAATGGCATTCCCTGTGCTGCCGCTCGCGAGAACACTGAAATTAAGGCTCATTTCCTTCACTCACTCCAAATTATTATTCTCTTTCTCCGGTTTAATGACCTGACCTTCCAATGCATTCACATAATAATCTTCTGTTTTATTGACAACTACATGCCATGTCGGAGCCAAAATTTGCTGTTCCGACAGCGGGTATTGTGTGTAATATCCGTATTCTACATCGGTTACTTTACTGTTAGATTTCAAATCATTTTTTTCATAAAGAGCTTCCAATGCTTTAATCGCAGGCAATATTTCCTGCTTCTCCAATTCTTTTATATCTTCTAGCAATGTTTGCTGATAAGACACAATTTCATTTTTATCATTTAAATAAAAGACAATCATACCGATTCCATCACTTACATCTTGAAAAATAATTTTTCCTTTGTATTCCTGCAGACAAATAATTTCCCTTGTTTCTTTGCTGTAGCGCCAAAACTTGTATTGACTGCCCGCAATGATTTGTGTCGTTAAAATTTGCTTGATCTTATTTTCGATATTTTCTCCTACAATTGGAATCGGTTTGTCAAAACTCATCCGAAGCTTTGTTACCGAACGAGTCAACTCCTCATCAGGCAGCATCGGCTTTTGATTTTTCAGTTGTTCGATTTCTTCTTCCTTAAATATTTTGCTTTCTGCCGTTATATAAGAACCTTCTATTACTTCTTTTGGAAGCTTCCCAAATTGTATATTTTCCGCTGCAAACTGCTCTTCAATCGTCGTTTTCGTGATCATATCATATTTGGAGCTTTTGATTTTTTCAACATACTGAAAAGCTAAATAAATATCAAGGATCAGGAAGGCAATAATAAACACCGTTTTCGTTTTACTCCAATCCAATACCTTCCCCTCCTTTACCCGCTTTTTTCACATTCAGCCTTTGATATTTATCGTTTTCGAGTTCAATGCACCATATCGGCTCCAAATTTACGATATTTTGCCGTGACGACTGTTGTATGTCATAAGCGGGAAAAATACGTTTTATTTTGTCGGCTTCAATGCTTGGATTATCTTTAATAGCTTCAATTATATCTGCTGCTTTAGGTAAAGTCGTTTTATCTTCCCGGATAAAATCATCCAAATAAAATAACGGACGCTGATATAAGGCAATATCATTCTTTCCCCAGCTTTGCATGATCGTCGTGATCGAATAATGCGAATCGCTGAACGAAAATACTGGCAAATTTCGAACCGTTAGACGAAAATAAATTTTCTGTTCTGGATCCGTTTTTTCGAAGCGATAATCATTTAATCCTGACAGCCAACCGCCATGTTTGTTCAAAAAATCAATGCTCTGCAAGATCAATTTTCCTTTTTCCGTCGTTAAAGACTGGTCAATTGTCGGATTAACGTAAACAACCCTTTCTTTATCTTCGTTGATGACAAGCTGACGGGAGCTGTCTGTATACACAAATTCGGAAGCATTGACATCCCGTTTTACATAACTTGGATCATTAAACAATGCATTTTTAAACTGCTCACCGCTCATTGATTTTGTAAAATATTGAAGGCGATGAATCGGAAACGGCTTTTCAGGCAAAAATAATCCGTTCCAAAACACGTAGCTTTCAAAGTTTTCTTTTTCTTTATACACTTCCGTCCACAAATTGCTTAAAACGGTTTTCACCTGTGCTTCTACAACATATTTATGCTCGTAGTCGACTAAATAAAGTTTTCGGTTCGCTTTCTCGTTTGTCAGAGGAATGTAAATCCGATCAAATTCTATATTGAAATCTTCTTCATCCGTCCAGTCGGTTATTGATAAGAGGGCTGACATCGGAATCGAGTCGTTAAAAATAACTTCAAAGTTAGGGGTTGAATTATGTATTTCCCTGTTTATCCATTGATTAAAACCATATTGCTTTTCAATCTCTCCAGAAATATTTTTGAATTCCTCTAGCTCCCACTGACGGATATCCTTCCAAAGTCTTTCGATGACGATTTCGTCATAAGTTGCGTAATGTTTTATTTTTTCATGAATCATAATATGATCCGGCTGCACGACTTCATAAGGCTTTTTTGTTACATTACTTAACGGGTTGTTTTCAATATAGTTGGAGTTTGAAATTTCCCCGTAGTTTGGCTGATATGTCCAAATATTCCAGGTGAAGAATAAACTTGTCAGCACTAAAAATGTTAAAATAATGGATTTTATCGTTTCCCGGTTCATAGCCAATCATCCTCTTGGTTCTGTTCATATGGCAATGTGAAAAATACAGTCGTGCCTTTTCCTTCTTCACTTTCCACCCAAATTTCTCCTCCGTGTGCTTCCACCATCTCTTTTGCAATTGCAAGACCAAGACCGGTTCCGCCCATTTTGCGTGATCTAGCCTTATCAACACGATAAAAACGTTCAAAAATTTTTTTCACACTTTCTTTTGGAATTCCAATGCCTTCATCTTTTACACTGACTTCAATATGATCAACTTGTTCTTTTACTTGAAAAGAGATTTTTCCGCCTTCAGGAGAATATTTCAAAGCATTAGAAATAATATTATCGAGCACTTGCGTAATTTTATCGGGTTCAATTTCTACATAAAGGCTTTTTTTCGGAATGTTTCGTACAAATGTGACATGCTGCTGCTTAGACATTTCAAAACGATCAATAATTTTGTGGAAAAAGTCTGTGAAATTCACCATGTCTTTATTTAATTGATAATCTTTACTATCTAGTTTTGATAGCTGGAGCAAGTCATTAACAAGCCTAATCATCCGCTCCGTTTCGTTTTGCGTCACTTGTAAAAATTTTGGTGCGATCGTTTCGTCTTTCCAAGCCCCTTCCGCCAATGCTTCCAAATAACTGCGCATTGTAGTAAGCGGCGTCCGCAGCTCATGAGAAACGTTTGCGACAAATTCACGCCGCTCTTGGTTGATTCGTTCCTGCTCTGTTACATCGTAAACTACTGCAATCAATCCGTTAATATGATCTTCATCAATTTGTATTGTAGAAAAGCTGATTCGTAATATATACGGTTTTTCCTCTGTGCTGAAATCTAACAGCATCGGTTCTTGCTGGTTCACTAAATCTTCAAAAGTACATTCATCCGTTAAATCTAAAAGCTCCACAATTGATTTTCCTAAGGCTGTTTCACGTGAAACATTCAACATTTCATGGGCCGGATTGTTCATGACAATTACTTTTCCATGCCGATCTGTAGCTATGACACCTTCTGTCATATGAGTAATAATAGACGCCAGCTTTCTGCGCTCTTCTTCAGTTGTTTCCTGTGCTTCCTCCAATTTTTCCGTGAGATGATTGAACGTTAATGCAAGCTGTCCAATTTCATCTTCTCCATACACTTTTACTTTTCTGGAAAAATTCCCTTTTGCCAGCTCCAACGCTTGCCTTCTCATATCTGACAACGGACGGGTTATAGTGCGGGCAAGAAAAATTCCTAGCGCCGCGGTAATAAGAAGGGACATCCCTGTGCCTGTTGCAAAAATTTTGTTAATCGTCCGCAATTGTGAAAAAACTTCCTCCATTGAGGCAACGACATAAACAACGCCAATTGTTTCTCGTTTATAATCTGTGACGATCGGAGTCGCTGATACGTACATTCGATGCTTCGTTTGCGGATCAAGCAAAATATTGCTTTCAGGCGAACCGACGATTAAAGTCCGTTTAATCATATTTTCAGTTGTTCTTTTCCCGATCACATCTTTGTTGTAATCAGATGTCCCGATGACACGCGCATCTTGGTCCACTACGCGAACTTCATGAATTTCCTCCCGTTTAAAATCTTGCAAAATAGCAGATATCTCATCTTCCATATTCAATGATTCGTCCACTTCTTCATTCGTCATCGCTTGCTCAATCTGGTAAGCCAGCAAATCAATCCGCTGCGAAAGGGAAGATTTAAAATTTTCTATAAGAGAAGATTCCAATTCCTTAACGAAGTAAATACCGATGATTTGCATAGCCAAAATAATCAGAAGCACATAGATCAGCACAATTTTAAAATGTATCGAACGAAAAAAACTCACTCGACTGCTATACATGTTCACTGCTCCTGTTCAGGATTGCGCAAATAATAACCTACCCCTCTTCTTGTCACAATCCATATTGGATGGCTTGGGTTGTCTTCAATTTTTTCCCTAAGTCTTCTAACCGTGACATCTACAGTTCTGACGTCTCCGAAATAGTCATATCCCCAAACGGTTTGCAGCAAATGCTCTCGGGTCATGACCTGTCCAATGTGCTTCGCTAAATAGTGAAGCAATTCAAACTCACGATGAGTAAGCTCGATCGTTTCTCCCCGTTTTGAAACGACATATGCATCAGGATGAATAACGAGAGAGCCGATTTGAATTTCCGACTGTTCAGAAGCCGCTTCCCTTGCAGCATTTGTTTGCTGTCTTCGTAAATTTGCCTTTACCCTTGCCAAGAGCTCTCTTGTGCTGAATGGTTTTGTCACATAATCATCAGCACCAAGCTCCAGACCAAGCACTTTATCGATTTCTGAATCTTTCGCAGTCAACATAATAATCGGCATTTCATATTTTTTTCGGACTTCCCGGCACACTTCCATTCCATCCTTGCTGGGAAGCATAATATCTAACAATATCAAGTCAGGTTTAATTTCTTCCACCATTTCAATCGCGCTTGTTCCATCATAAGCACAGTATACATCAAAACCTTCTTTTTTAAGATTAAACTCTAATATATCTGCAATTGGTTTTTCGTCATCAACAACTAATATTTTTTTATTTTCCATCATTTTCTCCCCTTTTGATCTATTAACTTTACTTTACCACGATTACATTCATCTCATCATCAACTTTCAATACAAATGGAAAAAACAAGCAGAAAACCCCTAGCTATTGCTAGAGGTCTTAAATTCAATAGGTTTTGGAACTTAGAGTAAACCCCTGTAAATTCCTATCAAACCTATTATATCAATTTTTATCTTATTGTAACAGCTTGAGATGAGAAATCAAATTTCTATTTACAACCACAAATGTTACCAATTTTGGTTTAACTTACTTATAGCCAAAAATAGCACGGATAAACCGTGCGTATGAAGTGGCTCGGGACGGAATCGAACCGCCGACACAAGGATTTTCAGTCCTTTGCTCTACCGACTGAGCTACCGAGCCGTATAAAGTTTTCAAGAATGCGAACTCTTTTTCCCTCTCTCAAGCCTTTCATATATGTGGATTCTCGAATGTGAGGCAGCTTGTATAATATTTCTCGATTGTAATGGTGAGCCATGGAGGATTCGAACCTCCGACCCTCTGATTAAAAGTCAGATGCTCTACCGACTGAGCTAATGGCTCATAAAAAAATTTTTTTCTATCTAACCCATTTTAAAATTGTCAGATGTCCCTTCCTCTTCCGGCTTTTTCGAGGATGATGGATGCGTCGGGACAACTCGTCGCCTATTCGACGATGCCTTGCTCGTTGCTCTACCGACTGAGCTAATGGCTCATAAAATTTTTTTCTTCTAATCCATTTTAAAATTTGTCAGATGTCCCTTCCTCTTCTAGCTTTTTCGAGGATGTTAGATGCATTGTGCGAACAGTTCGAAGCCAATACGCTCATTTTTCTCAAGACGTGTATAATAATATCATTTCTAGAGGGACAAAACAACGATTTTTTTAATTTCACAAAAAAAAAGAGGGAACAGCCGATCCCTCCAAGTTTATTATATTGGACTGTATACACTGCGGACAACATTTGTTTGTGAACGATCTGGACCAACTGAAAAGATGGAAAGTGGGATACCTGTTAACTGGGAAATCCGTTCAACATAATGGCGTGCATTGTCAGGAAGATCGTCCAAGCTTTTTGCCCCCGTAATGTCTTCCTTCCAACCCGGCAATTCCTCATAGACAGGTTCGCACTGTGCAAGTACTTTTAAACTTGCTGGAAATTCTTCTAAAATTTCACCTTTGTATTTGTAGGCGATGCATATTTTTAATGTTTCGATTCCTGTCAATACATCGATGGAATTTAAAGATAAATCAGTTATTCCGCTTACCCGGCGCGCATGGCGAACAACAACGCTGTCAAACCAGCCCACTCGACGCGGACGTCCTGTTGTTGTGCCATATTCCCGTCCAACTTCACGAATTTGATCGCCAATTTCATCGTGGAGCTCTGTCGGAAACGGACCGTCTCCTACACGAGTTGTATAAGCTTTTGATACACCGACAACATGTTTAATTTTCGTAGGACCTACACCTGCTCCAATTGTCACACCGCCTGCTACTGGATTGGAAGATGTAACAAAAGGATATGTACCTTGATCGATATCAAGCATAACACCTTGAGCGCCTTCAAATAAAACACGGCGTCCTTCATCAAGCGCGTCGTTCAGCACAACAGATGTGTCGCATACATATTGTTTGATTTGTTGGCCGTACTCGTAGTATTCATTTAAAATCTCTTCCAGTTTAAACCCTTCAACTTCGTATACTTTTTCAAACAGGCGATTTTTTTCTTCTAAATTTCTTCTCAATTTTTCTTCAAAGACTTCACGATCCAATAAATCGGCGATGCGGATGCCAATACGGGCTGCTTTATCCATATAGGCTGGACCTATTCCTTTTTTCGTCGTCCCGATCTTGTTGGCTCCTTTTCGTTCTTCTTCCACTTCATCCAATTTTAAATGATAAGGCAAAATGACGTGAGCGCGGTTGGAAATTCGCAGATTATTTGTTTGAATTCCCCGTTTATGCAAACCGTTCAACTCTTCTACCAGCGCTTTAGGATCGACAACCATTCCGTTTCCGATGACACAAATTTTATCTTGATAAAAAATACCGGATGGGATTAAATGCAGTTTATATGTTTCACCGTTAAATTTGATTGTATGGCCAGCATTGTTTCCACCTTGGTAACGGGCGATCACTTCCGCATTTTGAGAAAGGAAATCGGTTATTTTCCCTTTTCCTTCATCCCCCCATTGTGTACCAACAACAACAACTGATGACATGTGTGCACCTCCGTATTCACCAAAAATCCAATACAAAGAAACAAGTTTATTCTACCAATTGTAGCAAGTAGAGTCAATAAAATCCGAACGTTCACTTTATTATTAAATATTTTGTTCGTGTTATATAAGATGCTTACAAAAAACAACTGCCTCATCAAGAGACAGCAGGAGGAATATGATCGTCTTCATATCTCCTTTCAAGATTTACAAATTTATTATATTCTTTTACAAATGCAAGCTGAACAGTTCCTACAGGGCCGTTCCGCTGCTTGGCTATAATGATTTCAATAATATTTTTGTTTTCTGATTCCGTATTGTAGTAATCATCTCTGTATAAAAAGGCGACGATATCTGCATCCTGCTCAATACTACCGGACTCCCGAATATCTGACATCATCGGGCGTTTATCTTGACGCTGCTCGACGCTTCGTGATAGCTGGGATAATGCGATGACCGGCACTTCCAATTCACGTGCCAAAGCCTTAAGAGATCTTGATATTTCCGAAACTTCCTGCTGGCGGTTTTCCCGATTCCGCCCGCTTCCTTGAATTAATTGCAAATAATCTATGATAATTAAACCAAGGCCCTTTTCCTGTTTTAACCGTCTGCATTTGGCGCGAATATCACTCACTCTTATGCCAGGTGTATCATCAATATAAATGCCGGCATTTGATAAACTCCCCATTGCCATCGTCAACTTTCCCCAATCATCCGGGGTTAAATTTCCCGTTCGCAAATTTTGGGCATCTATGTTTCCTTCTGCGCAAAGCATACGCATGACAAGCTGTTCCGCACCCATTTCCAAGCTAAAAATCGCTACATTTTCGTCCGTTTTCGTCGCAACATTTTGAGCGATGTTTAAGGCAAATGCAGTTTTACCGACAGACGGGCGGGCCGCTACGATAATTAAATCATTTCGCTGAAAGCCGGCCGTCATACGATCCAATTCGGAAAAGCCTGTAGGAATTCCTGTAATTTCCCCTTTGCGATTGTGGAGCATTTCAATTTTATCGTATGTTCGAACAAGAATATCTTTAATGTTTTGAAACAATCCGGCTTTTCTCCGCTGCGCCACTTCCATGATGCTTTTTTCGGCTTCTGTTAAAAGTGTTTCCACATCGTCTTCCCGATTATAGCCTTCTTGAGCTATAGCCGTTGCTGTTCGTATAAGTCTTCTCAATATCGATTTTTCTTCAACAATTTTCGCATAATATTCGATATTTGCTGCTGTAGGAACGGATCCCGCTAAATCGCTTAAATAAGAAACCCCGCCAACCTCTTCCAAAATTTTCGCATCCGCCAAGTCTTTTGTCACAGTTACTAAATCGACGGGCTCTCCTTTTTCCGAAAGCCTCAACATCGATTGAAAAATCTTTTGATGGCTGGATCGATAAAAATCTTCAGGAACTAATATTTCGGAAGCTAACATAAGCGCTTCAGGTTCTAAAAAAATGGCCCCAAGCACTGCCTGCTCTGCTTCTATATTTTGTGGTGGAATTCGATCACTGACCAGAAGATCATTCAAGATGATCACCGCCTTACCGTGGACACATAAATTTTTTCTCCAAAAAGTATAAAGAGAAATGTGGCATTACTTCAAGATCAACTTCTTTCCATAATACCACATTGCTCCTTGCCATTATTCTTCTGTAACATGTACCTTTAACGTCGCCGTCACTTCCGAATGAAGCTTAATCGGAACATTTGTATAGCCTAAAGAACGAATCGCATCTGGAAGATCAATCTTCCGTTTATCGATTTGAATATTATGTGCTTTTTTTAATTGATCAGCAATTTGTTTGCTTGTTACGGAACCAAATAATCTTCCGCCCTCACCGGCTTTCGCTTTTAATTCAACCGTGATTTTTTCAAGCTGTTCTTTTAATTTTTTTGCCTGCGCTAATTCTTCCGCTGCCTCTTTTTCTTCTTTTTTCTTTTGCGCTTCCAGCTGTTTTAAATTGGCACTCGTCGCTTCAACAGCCAAACCTTTTTTAAAAAGATAATTTTGGGCATAGCCGTCAGCTACATTTTTTACTTCACCTTTTTTCCCTTTCCCCTTTACATCTTGTAAAAAAATCACTTTCATTCTTCATTTCTCCCTTCTAAATATTGTTGAACAGCTTCTTTTAATCGTTTTTCTGCTTCATTTATCGTAACATGCTCCAGCTGGGTCGCGGCATTTGTTAAATGCCCTCCACCTCCAAGTGCTTCCATTATTAATTGAACATTAAAATCGCCCAATGATCTAGCACTAATACCGACTGTATGTTCATCACGCTTCGCAATGACAAACGACGCCAATACGCCGTTCATTGATAAAAGAGTGTCAGCTGCCTGAGCAATGATCACTTGATCGTAATATTCATCTTCTCGATCTGCTTTTGCTATTGCAACCCCATTATTCATAATCTCTGTGTTTTGAATGAACTTGGCACGTTGAACAAATTGTTGAATATCCTCTTTCAACAATTTTTGGACAAGGATTGTATCCGCTCCTTTTGATCGCAAATAAGACGCCGCATCGAATGTTCTAGAGCCTGTTCGAAGCGTGAAGCATTTTGTATCCACCGTAATACCTGCCAACAATGCAGTTGCCTCTATTGTACTCATTTTAAATTCTGCAGGCTGATATACTAAAATTTCCGTAACAAGTTCAGATGTAGATGATGCATAAGGTTCTATATAAACAAGCAGTGGATCTTGAATAAATTCTTCTCCCCTGCGATGATGGTCAATGACTACTACATGGTCAATTTCGCTCAGCAATTTTTGTTCAGCCACCATTGAAGGTTTATTCGTATCTAGAATCACGAGAAGAGAATGATCTGTTGCAATATTCAGGGCTTCATCCGGAGTGATGAATCTGGACCATAACTCAGCATCCTTCTTTACTTCCTCCACAAGCTTTTGAAGTCCTTGGCCGAATTCTTCATGGTTTACAACAATAAAACCTTCTTTATGATTGATTTGCGCCACCTTCAATATTCCTATTGCTGAACCAATTGAATCCATGTCAGGATTTTTATGACCCATAATAAATACTTTATCACTTTCACGAATGATTTCTTTTAATGCATGGGAAATCACTCGAGCTCTAACGCGTGTGCGTTTTTCGATCGGATTTGTTTGTCCGCCGTAAAATTTAACCTTGCCATTTCCCCGTTTAATAGCAACTTGGTCTCCTCCGCGGCCTAAGGCAAGATCTAGACTCGACTGCGCCAGATGCCCCAATTCAGACAGATCTTTAATGCCGGCTCCAATCCCGATGCTTAAGGTGAGAGAAACATTTTGAATAACCGCTTTTTCTCTGACTTCATCTAAAATAGAAAATTTCGTTTTTTCAAGCTCAGCCAAAATTTTTTCATTAAAAACCGCAATAAAACGTTCAGAGGAAACTCTTTTTAAAAAAATACCGTTATCGACTGCCCATTTATTTAATATGGATGTCACAAGACTGTTTAAATTGCTCCGCTTTTGATCGTCGAGCCCTTGTGCAATTTCATCATAATTATCTAAAAATATATAAGCTAAAACAATCCGTTCGCTTTCATACTGCTTTTTTAGTTCCGTGTGGTCCGTTTCATCAAAAAAATAAAGAAGCCTTTCTTCTTTTTTGACAATGACGCGAAATTTACGGTTTTGAAGAGTCACGATATCGGAATCTATGCCTTTTTGAAATAACACTTTTAATGTTTCAGAAATTTCGTCAAGAGGACGACCGACCAGCTTGTCGTTCTTAAAATATGAAGCTAAAAATGGATTGACCCATTCCACGGCAAATTGATCGTTGATAAGCATAATGCCAATCGGCATCTTCATAAAAACTTCATCGCCAGCTTTTTTCAAACGAAACGTTAAATCAGAAATAGAATGTTCCAATTCCAATTTCAATCGTTTAACAGCATAAAAGAAAAAAAACAACAGACAACCTGCAACGATTGCGATAATACAGCCAATCACCCAATTATAAAATAACAGAAAACCGATCATTGCCGCTATTACGCCAATGAGTGCGTATAACGGGTAAAAGAATAAAGGTTTTTCAAAAAAACTCGGCATTTTATTCAGCTCCTTGCAAAAAGAACGAACCAAGGCCTAACGTATTTTTTCGCGGAGATTAAACCCTAAATCAATGATTCCCAATATTCGTACTGGATAAAGAAGAATTGGCAAAATAAATGTTCCAATTACAATCAATACCGGCACTGCTTTCGAAAGTTTTTTCACATGACAAAAATAAAAAATAAAGGAAAACCCTTGAATTAAAAGCACAGTCTGTAAAACAAACACAATATTGTAAAGCGCGATATTTAAGAAAGATTCTTTAGGCAAATTGATAAGCATTAGGAGAGTGGCGATTAAATAATACCAAATAATATTTTTTGGAAATTTCCAGTCGCGGAAAGGGGTGATTGTTCCAACATTCAATTTTAATCTTTTTATAATTCCAATGTTCAATATATGTATAATCACGGCTAACATAAATGACACAATGACAAACATGCTCGGAAGCAAGTTCATTAATAAATCAAACTGCTCGTTCATTTGCTCCATCATTGTTTTTTTCATTTCTTCATCCATTGAAGGGAATGCGGCTAATGTTTCCCTTACTGAAGACTTGGTTTGTTGTATAACATCACTAAAAAGATCAACGCCCAAAAAAACAATTGATAACGCATAATCAAGAACGAAATTGATGAGCAATGAAATGGTGCCGCCTATTAACGCAAACAGCTGCCGTTTTTGACGATAAAAGTATGCCATTATGATACCTGTCACACTGAACATGAGCCCAATCGGCAGCGAAACGATGGAGCCGACCAAAAATGTCATCACGATTGATGCTAATAATAAAACAAAAGACTGCTTGATTCCGTGGCGGATACCGAAAATAATAAACGGCGTCGAAAGGAAAAATATTGATATAACGCTTAATATCGGAACATATAAAGTAATTAATAGAAAAACGGTATAAATAGCAACGAATATAGCACCTTCTGTTAAAACATTCGTACGTTTCACAGACTCACCTCAATCAAGACTCATACCATTATTTTAATCTAGACTTTTTAAACAATCAAATCATGGTTTCATTTAACGGACAAGAAAAAAGCAACAAGGGATTCACCTTGCTGCCTTTGAAATTTCTTATTTATCATCTGCAACATAAGGAAGCAATGCCATTTGACGGGCCCGTTTAATGGCAACTGTTAATTTCCGTTGATATTTTGCACTCGTTCCTGTTACACGGCGAGGCAAAATTTTTCCGCGTTCAGAAATGAATTTTTTAAGCAAATCAACATCTTTGTAATCAATGTGCGTAATGCCGTTTGCTGTGAAATAGCACACTTTCCGGCGTTTACCGCGGCCTCTGCGTCCAGCCATTACAATTCCTCCCTTCTTTACATTTATCTAGGCGTACAATCGGTTAAAATGGTAAATCATCATCTGAAATATCAATCGGTTGTCCATCATTAGCAAATGGATCATCGTCAAAGTTTTGGTGGTTCTGATTATTCCGGTTTGGATCAAATGGTGCACCGCCATATGGATTTGCATTTCCTTGATTTCCTGCAAAAAATCCCGAATTATTCCCGACTGCGGCACTCTTCGGTTCTAAAAATTGAACACTGTCCGCCACAACCTCTGTTACAAATACTCTTCTTCCCGTTTGATCTTCATAGCTGCGTGTTTGAAGACGGCCATCAACACCCGCAAGGCTGCCTTTTTTTAAATAGTTGGCTACGTTTTCCGCAGGACGCCGCCAAACGACACAGTTGATAAAATCTGCTTCGCGTTCCCCTTGCTGATTTGTAAAATTTCGATTAACTGCCAATGTAAAGGTTGCAACGGCTACACCGCTGGGCGTGTATCGTAATTCGGGATCTCTTGTAAGCCGACCGACCAAAACGACACGATTCATCATTTCAGAACCACTCCTAAAATGTCTTTTAAGATGATATTACCATTTTAACACGTATATTGGAACAAATTACTCTTCTTCTTTAACAATGATATGACGTAAAATATCTTCATTGATTCTTGCCAAACGGTTAAATTCTTCAACCGCTTGAGGTGAAGCTTGAACGTTTAAAATCATGTAAATACCATCTCGGAAGTCTTTAATTTCATAAGCGAGACGGCGTTTTCCCCATTCCTTCACCTCTGTAATCTCCGCACCATTGTTCACAAGAATGCCGTTAAAACGCTCAACTAGCTCTTTTTTAGCATCCTCTTCAATATTTGGACGGATAATATACATAATTTCGTATTTTCTCATTCTCTTACACCTCCTTTTGGTCTTGACGGCCCAATTCGGGCAAGGAGTAATTATCATTACTCACAAACCAAAATTATAGCAAAATTTTATTGATCCCGCAACATTAGACATTGAATCGAAAATGAATAATATCTCCGTCTTGAACCTCGTAATCTTTTCCTTCCAATCGAACCTTTCCAGCTTCTCTTGCAGCAGCCATCGAACCTGCCTCAATTAAGTCTGTATAGGAAACTGTTTCGGCCCGAATAAATCCCCGTTCAAAATCAGAATGAATGATGCCTGCGCACTCAGGTGCTTTCATTCCTTTGCGGAACGTCCATGCCCGAACCTCTTGTTCCCCAGCAGTAAAATATGTGGCGAGTCCCAGCAAGCTGTAAGATGCTTTAATTAATTGATCTAAACCAGATTCCTGAATTCCAAGCTCCTGCAAAAACATTTCTTTTTCTTCCGAATCAAGCTCGACCATTTCAGATTCAATTTTTGCACATACGACAATTACTTCGGCATTTTCCGCAGCAACATATTTGCGCACTTTTTCCACATATTCATTACTTCCAGAGGATATATCTTCCTCACTAACATTTGCTACATAAAGTACAGGTTTAATGGTGAGCAAATGAAGCTGTTTTACATATTTCATCTGTTCTTCCGTGAATGAAACAGAACGGGCGGGCTTTTCATTTTCAAACGCTTCTTTTAACTTCATTAAAATTTCATATTCAAACATAGCTTGCTTGTCTTTTTGTTTTGCTATTTTCGCAACGCGATCGATCCGTTTATCAACTGTTTCCAAATCGGCCAAAATTAACTCGATGTTAATTGTTTCAATATCTGCAATCGGATCCACTTTTCCGTCAACATGCGTAATATTTTCATCATCAAAACAGCGAACAACATGGCAAATTGCATCCACTTGGCGAATGTGAGACAAAAATTTATTGCCAAGGCCTTCTCCCTTGCTTGCCCCTTTGACAATTCCTGCAATATCAGTAAATTCAAATGTTGTCGGAACCGTTCTTTTCGGCTTAAATAATTCTGAAAGCTTTTGCAGGCGATAATCAGGCACTTCAACAATTCCTACGTTCGGATCAATGGTGCAAAACGGATAGTTCGCACTCTCGGCCCCCGCTTGTGTGATCGCATTAAACAGCGTTGATTTTCCAACATTCGGAAGACCAACAATACCAGCAGTTAATCCCATGAATTTTCCACTCCTCTTTTTGTACGGACACTATCTCATCAACTAATCTTCACCCATTATAGATAGGAACAAGAAAAATGACAAGCTTTCATCCTCCAAATCGATCAGCTCTATAAAAAAAAGACTGCCGATTTAAGGCAGCAGTCTTTCATTGTTGCTTCTCACTATGTTTTTCAATGACTTTTTTCATCTTTCTTACAAATTCTTTTCTCGGCATGAGAACACTATGGCTGCAACCTTCACATTTAATACGGATATCCATTCCCATTCGGATCACTTTCCAGCGATTTTCTCCGCAAGGATGAGGTTTCTTCATTTCAACAATATCATAAAGGTCAAATTCCTTGTTAACCATCTAAGCCGTCATCATCCCTTCCTTAAATATTCCATTTATAGCAAACATACAGTATATCTTTTTAGTTAAAGCGAAAAGCCATCTATACTTAGATGGCGCCATGATAGATTTATTTTAACAAGTTTTGTATTTGATTTGTACCTTTCATCAAGCCAATCCCGTTTGAAGGTATAAACACTATTCATTTTTAGGTATAGAAAATTTAAATATTCCGTATACTGGTAATACTATTTCAGGGGGTGAATGGCCGATGAATATAAAAACAAATTTTTTCCCTTATAAAAAAGAAAAAGAAAGAATCTTTTATCATCATACAGATGCTGTTACTAAATTATCACTAAAAATTGGAAGTCTTATACCAAAAGAACATCAAGATTCCATCGTCGTTTTATGCATTGGAACAGATCGTTCAACAGGAGATGCGTTAGGTCCGATAGTCGGGACGAAGCTAATGGAACAAAATTCAACTCATGTTCATATATTTGGGACTTTGAAATCTCCGGTTCATGCTGTCAATTTAGGAGAAACGATTGAGACGATAAACAATCAGTTCGAACATCCCTTCATCATTGCTGTGGATGCTTGTTTAGGTCTCTATCAAAACATTGGTTCTTTTCAAGTAGCGGAAGGTCCCTTAAAGCCAGGTGCAGCTGTCAATAAATCGCTTCCGGCGGTCGGAGACATGCACATCACTGGAATCGTTAATGTCAGCGGCTTTATGGAGTTTTTTGTTTTGCAAAATACGAGGCTCCATCTTGTTATGAGCATGGCTGACGTCATCTCAGCAAGTTTGATCAATACCTTCAATTCTATAAGGGAATCTGAACAATCAAACGTATCGCTATTTCGAAGAGGATTTGAATTTTAGCTGTTCTTCAACATCAAGATGATATTTTTACATCCAACAGTTCTAAAATACGCACCAAATCTTCTTTCGAAAAAAACTCAATCTCTATTTTACCTTTCTTCTTTTGCTGCTTAATGGAAACGGATGTTCCAAATTTTTCTCGTAAAAACGATTCTTGTTCACGTATAAAAGCATCTTTTTTCTCTATCTTTTTCTTTGTTTCACGTGAAACACTTTCATTCATCTGCTGCACTAACTGTTCTACTTGCCGGACATTTAAATTTTCTTTTAAAATTTTATTCACTAAATATTCAAGTTTCTCTTTTTTCTTTATGCCAAGCAATGTTCTCCCATGACCCATTGATAGCTTGCCTTCAGATATCAATGTTTGGACGAACGGTGGAAGGCTTAGGAGCCGCAAATGATTGGCAATATGCGGACGGCTTTTGCCAAGACGTTTTGCCAATTCTTCTTGTGTAATGTTCAAATGCTCCAAAAGCGATTGGTACGCTTTCGCCTCTTCGATCGGGGTTAAATCTTCCCTTTGCAAATTTTCTAATAGAGCGATTTCCATCATTTGCTCATCTGTCAACTCTTTCACAACTGCCGGAACTGTCTTAAGCTTCGCTTCTTTTGCTGCTCGATAACGGCGTTCACCGACTACAATTTCATAGCCTTTTATGCTCTTTCGGACTATCAGCGGCTGTAAAATTCCGTGCTGCAAAATGGATTGCTTAAGCTCTTCAATCGAACCAGGGTCAAATGTTTTTCGCGGTTGATAAGGATTTGGACGTAAATCCCCTATTTTAATATCTTGCACCACTTCTTCCTTATTCAGTTCTAAATTGGCAAAAAGTGCATTAATTCCTTTCCCTAATCCTCTAGCCATTTGCCACCACTTCCTTTGCTAATTCTAAATAAACCTCTGCCCCTTTGGATCTTGAATCATAAAGGATAATAGGCTGTCCATGGCTCGGTGCTTCACTAAGCCGCACATTTCGTGGAATAATGGTTTGATACACTTTGTCTTGAAAGTATTTTTTTACCTCATCAATTACTTGAATGCCTAAATTAGTCCGCGCATCAAGCATTGTCAGCAATACACCTTCAATCATCAAATCCGAATTCAAATGTTTTTGAACCAACCGAATAGTATTTAACAGCTGGCTTAATCCTTCCAAAGCATAGTACTCGCATTGAACTGGAATAATGACCGAATCCGAAGCCGTTAGCGCATTGAGTGTTAAAAGTCCGAGCGAAGGCGGGCAATCAATTAATATGTAATCGTATTGCTGCTTCACTGGTTCAAGCGCTCTTTTTAATCGGACTTCACGGGAAATCGTCGGAACTAATTCAATTTCAGCACCTGCAAGTTGAATAGTTGCTGGAATCACATCAAGATTTTCAATCTGTGTTGTTTTAATGACTTTTTTTACATCTGCATCCTCTACTAAAAGATCATACACACAAAGGTCGACATCCGCTTTTTCAATACCAACCCCACTTGTCGCATTACCTTGAGGGTCTATATCGACTAATAGAACCCTCTTTCCTGTGTATGCTAAGCAAGCTCCGAGGTTAACGGAAGTTGTTGTTTTTCCAACGCCGCCTTTTTGGTTCGCTATGGAAATGATCTTACACACGGTGTCACCTGCTTTCTCCTACTTCAAATGTTCTATTGTATTTTATTTTATCACGAAAATGCTTAAATGTAGGTGATATCTTTGGGGATGTTTCACAAACTTTTTTCTTTTGTAGGTGGAAATGCTAGGAATTCACCCTTTTTTCGAAAAAAATAAAATATTGTCGTATTTCCCGGAAAATAATTTGTTGCTGTCGAACATTCTGTCCAAGTCTTTTTGCTAGGTTTTTTTATAATAAAAAACTCTTCACGAAAAAGTGTGAAGAGTTATTTTGGAATTTTGATCGTTAATTGTATATAGTTTTCAAATTCTTCTTCTTTTGAATCTATTTTAACTCCTGTTTCAGCCACCATAGTCAAAGATTTCCGAATCGTATTCAAAGCAATTCTCGTATCTCTGCTGAACGCTTTTCTTTTCGGTTTTTGCTTTTCTTCTTTTTGGTCTAACATTTTAACTACGCGATCTTCTGTTTGTTTAACATTTAACTGTTTTTCAATAATTTCGTTTAACAATTTAATTTGCAATTCATGATCTTTTAAAGGGATAAGTGCTCGCGCATGACGTTCCGTAATGGATTTGTTTAACAATGCCTCTTGAACTTCTTTTGGGAGCTTCAGCAGACGTAGTTTATTGGCAATCGTCGATTGTCCTTTTCCAAGCCTTTGAGCTAGCGCTTCTTGAGTCAGCTGATGGAGTTCAATTAATTTTGCATAAGCAACTGCTTCTTCAATGGCTGATAATTCTTCCCGCTGCAAGTTTTCAATTAAGGCGATTGAAGCGGTTTCTTTATCATTATAATTTTTTACTATAGCCGGAATTTCCATCCATCCAAGTTTTTTGACAGCTCTCCATCTTCTTTCCCCGGCAATAATTTCATACCGTTCATCCGTTTTTCTGACAACAATCGGCTGTATAATGCCATGAGTTCGGATTGTTTGCGCCAATTCATCAATTTTATCTTCAGAAAAAACAGTTCTCGGCTGAAATGGATTAGGGACGATCTCATCAACAGGAATATGCAAAATTTCTTCTTTTACATCTTTTTCTTCTTCAAAGTCCGTCACATCTTTTTCCCCAAAGCCAAATAATCGAGAAAAAGGATGCTTCATATGCTGACACCACCTTTAGAAACTACCAGCATTTATTAAATTTCTCGTTTTCTAGACAAATTTCCTGCTAAAAATGACAAACAAAAAATATTATTTTCAAACAAGTTACTCAATAGGCATTTTATTTGGTGTGCCGGGCTTCCTAGGATACTTTTTCGGAGTAGCACGATGTTTATGAATCACAATGATATTGCGCTGACTTTTTTCAATGGGCAATTGAAAGGAATGAATCGTCTGGACTTGTCCGCCAAATAATGAGATCGCTTTATTTGCCCCTTTTAATTCTTCTTTTACCGATTGAGCCTTCAATGCCAAAAAATCACCATTTACTTTCACGAGCGGGATACAAAGTTCACTTAGTACGGATAATCGTGCTACAGCCCTAGCTGTCACGATATCAAAAGATTCCCGAAATATTTTCTTTTGACCGAACGTTTCCGCACGATCGTGGTATAAAAAGACATTTTCCAAATTTAGTTGAGCAGTTAAATGCTCTAAAAACGTAATTCGTTTTTTCAAAGAGTCAACGATTGTCAACTGCAAATGAGGAAAGCAAATTTTCAGCGGAATGCCGGGAAAACCAGCACCCGCTCCAACATCGCAAACGGAAAGAGGTCTGTTAAAATCATAAAAAAAAGCAGCCGAAATAGAATCATAAAAATGTTTGATATACACTTCTGTCCGATCCGTTATGGACGTCAAATTCACTTTTTCATTCCATTCCGTTAGGAGCTTAAAATATGCTTCAAATTGTTCCAATGCTTGTGAGGAAAGTGAAATCCCTCTTTCCTCCAGCAACGTTTGAAACTGAATACTGTCCATCGCTCTATCCTTTCGTCTCCATTGTAATAAATCTCTTTATTCATTAGACACGCGGGCGATACGGCCTTGTTCCAAATAAACAAGTAAAATAGAAATATCCGCCGGATTGACGCCTGATATGCGTGAAGCCTGTGCAACTGATATCGGCCGAACCTGTTTTAATTTTTGCCGCGCTTCTGTTGCAAGTCCATTGATAGCGTCATAATCAATGTCTTCTGGTATTTTTTTGTTTTCCATGCGTTTTAATTTCTCTACTTGCTGCAACGATTTTTCAATATATCCTTCATATTTGATTTGAATTTCTACCTGCTCCTCCACTTCTTTAGGCAAAGCTTCACTTTCGGTAAGCATTTTTATATGTTCATAATTTATTTCTGGACGCTTCAAAAGGTCTGAGGCACGGATGCCGTCTTTTAACGGACTTCCTCCGACTTCTTCAATCAATTTTTGAGTCTGTTCATTCGGCTTGATAATGATGGAACGGAGGCGTTTTTTCTCATTTTCTATCGCTTCTTTTTTGGCCAAAAACTTTTCATACCGCTCTTTTTTAATCAAACCGATTTTGTATCCGAGTTCTGTCAAACGCAAATCCGCATTGTCATGGCGAAGGAGAAGACGGTATTCGGCTCTTGATGTTAAAAGACGGTATGGTTCGTTCGTTCCTTTTGTCACCAAATCGTCTATTAATACACCGATGTAAGCATCAGAACGGCTGAGAATGATCTCTTCTTTATTCAACGCTCTTCTAGCGGCATTAATACCGGCCATAATCCCTTGACCAGCTGCTTCTTCATATCCTGAAGTTCCGTTAATTTGTCCTGCCGTATATAAATTTTTCACTTTTTTCGTTTCTAGCGTCGGCCATAGCTGTGTTGGTACGATCGCATCATATTCAATGGCATATCCAGCTCTCATGATTTGTGCATTTTCAAGCCCCGGAATGGTAGATATCATACGGCGCTGTACATCTTCCGGCAGGCTTGTAGAAAGCCCTTGAACATAGACTTCTTCCGTATTACGGCCCTCAGGCTCCAAAAAGATTTGGTGGCGCGGTTTATCATGGAAACGAACAATTTTATCTTCAATAGACGGACAATAACGAGGTCCTGTCCCTTTGATCATACCAGAATACATGGGCGATCTGTGCAAATTTTCGTCAATGATTTTATGAGTTTCACTGCTTGTATACGTCAGCCAACAAGGAAGCTGATCGGTAATATATTTCGTTGTTTCGTAGGAGAATGCACGCGGCTCCTCGTCTCCAGGTTGAATTTCTGTTTTGCTGTAATCAATGGTTTTACTGTTGACTCTTGGAGGTGTCCCTGTTTTAAAACGAACAAGTTCGAATCCAAGCTTTTCTAAATGCTCTGACAGCTTAATGGACGGCTGTTGATTGTTTGGTCCGCTTGAATAAGAAAGGTCGCCGATAATAATTCTTCCACGCAAAAACGTTCCTGTTGTTAAAACAACTGTTTTCGAACGGTATTCGGCTCCTGTCTGCGTCACGATCCCTTTGCATATACCGTCTTCTACAATTAATTCTTCGACCATTCCTTGAAGCAATGTTAAATTTTCTTCCTGCTCCAGCGTCTTTTTCATTTCCCTTTGATATAAAACTTTATCGGCTTGTGCCCGAAGTGCACGAACAGCAGGTCCTTTTCCTGTATTTAACATTCTCATTTGAATATATGTTTTATCGATGTTTTTTCCCATTTCTCCGCCAAGCGCGTCAATCTCACGGACGACAATTCCTTTTGCCGGCCCGCCGATTGAAGGATTACATGGCATAAAAGCTACCATATCCAAATTAATGGTCACTACTAATGTTTTAGCACCAAGCCTTGCAGCCGCAAGACCCGCCTCACAGCCCGCATGACCTGCGCCAACCACGATTACATCATATTCACCGGCTTGATATCGCATCAAATTCACACCCTTTCCTATTTACCTAAGCAAAATTGCGAAAACAACTGATCAATTAAGCTTTCATGTACACTGTCGCCAATAATTTCGCCGAGGAGTTCCCACGTTCTTGTTAAGTCGATTTGAACAATATCGATTGGGACGCCTTGTTCTATTCCCTCTATAGCCTCTTCAACAGCTTTTTTGGCCTGAGATAACAACGCAATATGGCGTGTATTGGAAACATAAGTTAAATCATCTGCTTGAAGATCCCCTTTAAAAAACAAAGAACTGATCTGTTGTTCCAATTCATCGATCCCTCTATCTTCCTTTAAGGAAGTGGTCACAATTGGATTTCCATTGGCTAGCTTCTGCACTTCATCCATATCGATTTTCTTCGGCAAATCAGTTTTATTGACAATAACAATAAAATCCGTTCCCTTCACGGCTTCAAACAATTTTTTATCTTCTTCCGAGAGCTCTTCGTTATAGTTTAGCACAAATAAAATTAAATCAGCTTCTTTCAATACCTGTCGGGATCGCTCCACACCGATTTTTTCTACAATGTCTTCCGTCTCACGAATTCCAGCCGTGTCGATAAGACGGAGAGGGACACCTCTCACATTGACATATTCTTCTATTACATCCCTTGTCGTTCCTGGTATATCAGTTACTATCGCTTTATTTTCATGAACGAGTCCATTGAGCAAAGAAGATTTGCCAACGTTTGGCCGCCCAATTATAACGGTTGATAAGCCTTCCCTCAATATTTTCCCTTGGTTAGAAGTTGAAAGCAGTTTTTCAATTTCGTCTCGCACGTACGAAGCTTTTTCAATTAACATATTATGTGTCATTTCTTCGACATCATCATATTCGGGGTAATCGATGTTGACCTCAACATGTGCGAGCGTTTCAAGAATTTCCTGACGCAGCCGTTTGATGCGCTTTGAAAGACGGCCTTCCATTTGCCCAAGAGCAACATTCATTGCTTTATCGGTTTTAGCCCGAATTAAATCAATCACAGCTTCCGCTTGAGACAAATCAATTCTTCCATTTAAAAATGCTCTCTTCGTAAATTCTCCTGGTTCCGCCAAACGAGCGCCGTGCTTAAGAACTAGCTGCAAAACGCGGTTAACTGTTACGAGACCTCCATGGCAATTGATCTCAACAACATCTTCTCTTGTAAATGTTTTAGGCGCCCGCATGACAGAAACCATCACTTCTTCAACCATTTCTTGCGTATCGGGATCAATTATTTTTCCATAATGAATCGTATGGGTTGGAACATCTTTTAATTGTTTCTTTGCAGGGCTTTGAAAAATGCGATCCGCAATGTCCACCGCCTCATCGCCGCTTAAGCGGACAATCGCAATGGCTCCCTCTCCCATCGGGGTGGAAATTGCTGCTATTGTATCAAATTCCATTGTCTCACCTCGCTTTTTGTTGCGATCTATCATAAACCAATCCGGCAGTTGTTTTCATTCACCAAAGTTTAAAAATACCATATAGTCTAGAAAAAAGAAAAGCACAATGTTTATCCACAAAAAAATTATCTAATTTATTATTTTAACTTATCCACATGTTCATAACAATATTTCGCTACTTTTCACTTATTCACAATACCGTAACGTTTAAGAAACAAGCCAGATAATCTTCCATGGGGTTAGATCTGCATGTCTCGTAATTCAAAATAATGAAAAACGAAATGATTTGATAACTGGAGAAACAGCTTAAAAAACTGCTGGGCTTGAAAAATCAAAGAGGTACCAAAAAAGTTGAAGAGTCTTTAATAGAGGTTGACAGAAACCGAAAATTCCTTTTTAAAGACATCTATTTGGAGGCTAAAAAAAATGATGAATTGGCTTTCCAATTCATCAAAAAACTTATTTTGGTGCGATGACGACATATCGATTGGGCTCTGTTCCGACTGAATACGTTTGAACCCTTTCATCTTCCATTAACGTTGAATGAATGATTTTTCTTTCAAAAGAAGGCATGGGCTCCAAAGAAAATTCCTTATTTGTTTTTACAACTTTATCTGCCAATTTTACCGCCAATTGAGTCAAAGTCTCTCGGCGCTTTTCACGATAATTTTCAGCATCCAAAATAATGGGTACGTAATCGGTTGACGTTTTATTCGCTACAAGCTGTGTCAAATATTGCAAGGAATTTAACGTTTGTCCTCTTTTTCCAATTAGAATTGCCAAATTTTCCCCTTTAATATTAAAATACGCTGTTTTTTCTTCGAGTTTAATATCAACGGAAGCTGTAATTCCCATTTCTTTTATAACCTGCTCAAGGAAATTTTTCGCCTCGTCCAATGGATTAAGGTCCGTATTCTCGTTCCATTTTAACAAAGCATCCGTCAATTCGCTTGTTTCCTTTAATTTCACATGGACAATGGCAGGTTTTTGGCCAAATATCCCAAAAAGCCCTTTTTTTCCTTCATCGATAATTCGAATATCCACTTGTTCCTGCTCAACATTTAATTCTTTTAAGGCTTTCTTCACAGCATCCTCAACGGTCTGTCCAGTAGACGTTATTTCTCTCACTTTTGAGCTCCTCCTGCCTTTTCAGAAGCTTTGCGTATATCTGAACCTTTGATCACAAGAGTTTGGACAATCATAAAAATATTTCCGACTACCCAATAAAGTGATAAAGCTGCTGGGAACGACACCGCAAAAATGACAATCATAATCGGCATCATCCAAAGCATTGTTTGCATTTGCGGATTTATGTTTTCTGTTCCTGCCATCATTAATTTTTGCTGAACAAATGTCAAAATGCCTGCTAAAAGAGGTAGAATAAAATAAGGATCTCTCTCACCTAGATCGAACCATAAAAAGCTGTGTTCAGCAATTTCCCGGGTTCTCATAATGGCATGGTAAAATCCAATTAAAATTGGCATTTGAATTAATAGTGGTAAACAACCGGCAAGAGGATTAACACCATGCTTTTGAAATAAAGCCATTGTTTCTTGTTGAAGCTTTTGCTGTGTTTTTTGGTCTTTCGAACTGTATTTCTCACGCAGCTTTAAAATTTCCGGCTGAATTTCCTGCATGGCCTTTGAATTTTGAATTTGTTTGATCATTAACGGCAAAATCGCTAATCGAATTAAAATGGTTACGATGATAATGGATAAACCATAATCATTTCCAAATAGCTGCGCAAAATATGTAATTAACCAAGAAAGCGGATAAACAATGTACTGGTTCCAAAAACCTTCACTGTCTTTTGTAATCGGTTCATTTATTTCCGTACACCCGGACAAAACAGATGCTAGTCCAAGAATAGCCAGCAATAATACTATTCGCTTCTTCAAAAAAACTTCCTCCTAACAAATTCTATATATCATAATTAAAAATAATCCGTTTCCATTCAAAAAGTATTTTACCATCTTTTTTGTAAAATTGCTTTTGATTTCTTAATGATTTTTTGTCTGATAAATGTTCATTTTTATAAAAAGATGAACAAGACTTTTTTTTACCTCATGATAATTCATTTTCGCAGACGGTTTCCTCGCAATAATAATATAATCCTTCCCTTTAGCGATATTGTCCTTCTCTTCTAAAAATACTTGACGAATCAAACGTTTTACTTTATTCCTCGTCACGGCATTGCCAATTTTTTTACTGACAGACAGCCCGATCCGAAAATCTTTTATATCCGGCTGATCAAGCATATAAATAACGAACTGTCTGTTCGCCATTGACTTTCCTTTTTGAAATACTTTTTGAAAGTCCTTATTTTTTTTTATCCGGTTCCTTTTTTTCATTCTATTCACTCCGACTCTCCGATTTACTCGAGAGATCAAGTAACTTCATTTTGTGTAAAAAAGACCACTGACTTTTTTTCAGTGGTCTACGCTGATAATACTTTTCTTCCTTTACGGCGTCTCCGAGCTAAAACCTTTCGACCGTTTTTTGTGCTCATCCGGCTGCGGAATCCGTGAACTTTGCTGCGTTTTCTTTTATTTGGTTGATATGTTCTTTTCATTCTATGACACCTCCCCGAGGATTAACTCTAAAAAGACAGTCTTTCTAATTATAGTAAAGGAATATCCTAATTGTCAACTAAGGTCCATTGTACTATCGGCAAACAACATTGTGGATATTTTTTTATAAAAAATACAGTTTTACAGCAATTATCGACATTTTTTTCACACATTTATCGACATGTGAATATTTTTTTCAACAGCATGTTGTCTTGTGGATAAACTTTCAAAACCCATTGCAACACATAGGTTATTTTGATATGATATTTGTGTTTTACCTCTGAATATCTTTCATTTATCATTATATTATCCACACATTGTGGATAAATTGTGGAAAGTTGTTAACGGCCCTGTGAAGGAAGTTTTCCACACTCTCTGAATTTTGTAGAAAAGTTATTTTTCTACTATATTAAATATTTTTGTGCAAACATATGTGGAATGCATATTTATTCATTGTTCATTTTTTACAGCCGATGTAAAGGAGGGTGACCCCAAAGAGCCATGGAGAACATAGAGGACTTGTGGAATCGGGTGCTTGCCGAAATTAAAAAAAAGGTCAGTAAACCGAGCTTTGATACCTGGCTAAAATCTACAAAAGCACACGCTTTACAAGGTGATTTGCTCATCATTACTGCTCCAAATGAATTTGCGAGAGATTGGTTGGAATCCAGATACCTGCATTTAATCGCGAACACAATATATGATTTAACAGGAGAAGAAATCGGTATAAAATTTATCATTCCGCAAAATTTGACAGACGATGAATTTATGCCTAAAGCCCCCATTAAAACATCGCCAAAAAAAGGGGAAGAGACAAATGAATTTCCCCAAAACTTGCTGAATCCAAAATATACTTTTGATACGTTTGTTATCGGCTCAGGAAATCGATTTGCCCATGCTGCATCCCTGGCTGTTGCGGAAGCGCCGGCAAAAGCATACAACCCGCTGTTTATTTATGGTGGCGTCGGTCTCGGAAAAACTCATTTAATGCATGCAATCGGCCATTATGTATTAGAACATAATCCTTCCGCGAGAGTCGTCTATTTGTCATCAGAAAAATTTACGAATGAATTTATTAACTCAATTCGTGACAATAAAGCCGATGAATTTCGCAATAAATACCGGAATGTTGATGTTCTATTGATAGATGATATTCAATTTCTTGCTGGAAAAGAACAAACACAAGAGGAATTTTTCCATACGTTCAACACACTTCACGAGGAAAGCAAGCAAATAGTCATATCAAGCGACAGGCCGCCAAAGGAAATTCCTACTCTTGAAGACCGGCTGAGATCACGTTTTGAATGGGGGCTCATAACAGATATTACTCCTCCTGACCTCGAAACAAGAATTGCCATTTTAAGAAAAAAAGCGAAAGCTGATGGATTGGATATTCCAAATGAAGTCATGCTTTATATTGCCAACCAAATTGATACAAATATTCGTGAGCTAGAAGGTGCCCTTATACGCGTAGTAGCTTATTCTTCTCTCATTAATAAAGATATTAACGCGGATCTCGCGGCAGAAGCATTAAAAGACATTATACCGAGCTCCAAGCCTAAAATTATTACCATTCAAGAAATTCAACGTGTAGTTGGACAGCATTTTAATGTTAAATTGGAAGATTTTAAAGCAAAAAAGAGAACAAAGTCTGTTGCATTTCCAAGACAGATTGCCATGTACTTATCAAGAGAATTAACCGACTCTTCTTTGCCGAAAATTGGAGAAGAATTTGGAGGAAGAGACCATACAACAGTCATTCATGCTCATGAAAAAATTTCAAAGCTATTAGAAGAAGACCCACAGCTGCAAAATCAAATAAATGAAATAAAAGAACAGTTAAAGCATTCCATTCATTATCATTAGTTGAGGACATTGTGAATAACTTTGACATTGGCATGCACAGTTTATCCACATGTGGATAGACTGTGCTTCCTTTCATTAACATTGTTATCAACATATCCACAAGCCCTATTACTACTTATACTATATTTTTTAATTAAAAAATAATAATATAAAATGTATTTGATAGATGGCAGTGCAGCCTTAGAAGGAGGATTTACATGCAAGTTATCGTCCAAAAAAATAAGCTTGTTGAAAGCGTCCAAGATGTCATGAAGGCCGTCTCCTCTAGAACAACCATTCCTATATTGACCGGAATAAAAATTGTCGCAACAGAAGAGGGCATTTCATTAACAGGCAGTGATTCAGACATTTCGATTGAGTCCTTTATACCTGCAGAAGAAAATGGAACGATTCATGCGGAAATCATCGAGCCCGGAAGCATTGTTTTGCAAGCTCGTTTTTTTAGTGATATTGTGAGGAAGCTTCCGCAGGATAAAGTGGAAATGAAAGTGGAAAACCACTTTCTAACGATTATTCGATCAGGAAGTGCGGAATTTAATCTGCATGGTTTGGATGCAGAAGAATATCCAAGATTGCCGGAAATTGAGGAGCAAAACGTTTTTAAAATTCCATCAGATCTATTAAAAACCTTAATTCGACAAACAGTTTTTGCTGTTTCGGTTTCAGAAACAAGACCAATTTTAACCGGTGTAAACTGGCGTTTAGAAAATGGCGAATTAACATGTATTGCAACGGACAGCCATCGATTAGCTTTACGGAAAGCAAAAGTGGAAACCAATATTTCTGAAGCGCATAATGTCGTTATTCCGGGAAAAAGCTTAAATGAGCTGAATAAAATTCTTGATGAAAACGATGATCTTGTCGAGATTGTCATTACAGAAAATCAAGTTTTGTTTAAGACGAAAAACATATTATTCTTTTCACGCCTCTTAGATGGAAATTACCCTGATACGAGCAGGCTTATTCCATTGGAAAGTAAAACGGATATCATTCTTGATGCAAAAGAATTTTTACAAGCAATAGACCGCGCATCTCTTCTTGCAAGAGAAGGACGGAATAATGTCGTCAAGTTGACAACATTGCCTAACGGGAAGGTTGAAATCTTGTCGAATTCACCGGAGATTGGGAAGGTTGTTGAAGAAATTCATGCCAAAAATGTACAAGGAGAAGATTTAAAAATCTCCTTTAGTGCAAAATATATGATAGATGCATTAAAAGCTGTGGAAGGATCAGAAATTCGCATCAGCTTTACGGGGGCGATGAGGCCGTTTTTAATTCGTGTTCCCGAAGATGAAACAGTTTTGCAGCTGATTCTTCCTGTCCGAACATATTAAACAGCTGTCACCGGTTCTTTATGATAAATTCCTCTATTTTGAAGTACTGGAAATAAAAATGAAAGCTACTAGTAATCAAAAAAGCTAGTAGCTTTCTTTTCGAATTGGGAAATATTTAGTAAAATAAAAAGTTAGAGACTATTTTGAGAAAGCGGATGAAATTCAGATGAAGCGTATGATTCAAATTAAAGGTGAATATATTACACTCGGACAATTTTTAAAATTAGCGGATGTCATCCAAACTGGCGGAATGGCAAAATGGTTTCTGCAAGAGCATGAGGTGCTCGTAAATTCTGAGAGGGAACAGCGCCGGGGAAGAAAATTAAGAGACGGAGACATCGTAGAAGTAAAAGAGATTGGAACCTTTATTGTAAAAAACTGAAGTTGGTGACCTTCATTGTATTTAAAAGAATTCAGTTTAAAGAACTACCGTAATTATGAGTCCCTTCATGTACAGTTTGAAAACAAAGTCAATGTGATAATTGGAGAAAATGCCCAAGGGAAAACAAATATGATGGAGGGCATCTATGTTTTGGCGATGGCGAAATCCCATCGAACCAGCAATGATAAAGAGCTCATTCAATGGGAGAAGGAATATGCTAAAATAGAAGGGAGAATAGAAAAACAAAATCGTTTTTCTACGGTTGAATTAATTATTTCCAACAAAGGGAAAAAAGCTAAATTAAATCATTTAGAACAAAAAAAATTAAGTGAATATGTCGGTCACGTCAATGTGATTATGTTTGCTCCGGAAGATTTGAATTTAGTTAAAGGAAGTCCGCAAATTCGCAGGCGTTTTATCAATATGGAAATTGGACAAGTTTCTCCTGTTTATTTGCACCAACTGAACAAATATCAAAAAATCATTCAGCAGAGAAATCATTATTTAAAGCTTCTCCAAACGAGAAAGCAGACGGATGAAAAAATGTTGGATGTGCTTACACTTCAGCTGTGTGAGACAGCGAGCAATATCATTAAAAAAAGATATTTGTTTGTTAAACAGCTTGAAAAATGGGCACAACCGATTCATTCCAGCATTTCAAGGGGAATGGAGGAATTAAGAATTCAGTATAAGCCTTCTGTTGATGTATCAGAAGAAGCAGACTTGTCGAAAATAGTAGAAGTATACTATGACAGGTTTGCTAAAATAAGAGAAAAGGAAATAGAACGTGGAACGACGTTAGCCGGTCCCCACAGAGATGACCTTATTTTTTATGTGAACGGCCGGGATGTTCAAACATTCGGATCGCAAGGCCAGCAGCGCACAACAGCTCTTTCGCTGAAATTGGCCGAAATAGATTTGATCCATGAAGAGATTGGCGATTATCCTGTATTATTGTTGGACGATGTTTTATCAGAATTAGATGATTTTAGGCAATCTCATTTATTAAATGCCATTCAAGGGAAAGTGCAAACATTTGTGACAACAACAAGCGTAGATGGAATTGATCACAAAACCTTGAAGGAAGCGGCTATCTATCGTGTATCTTCCGGACAATTAATATAAATTATTTTTTTTTGAAACAGATCATGATGCTATTAAGAATTTTAACATCTGCAGCTTGTTTTTTACTCATGCATAGATCGTGTCATTACTTTGAAAAAAGCGGATCAATCTATTTAGATTTTTTTGTGGAAAAAAGATTTTTTTATCTATTCAATCGATTTTATGTTTATAAAAGTGTAGGTGATCATTGTGGCGATGGAACAAAATCATGAGGAACAAACAACATATGATGAAAACCAGATTCAAGTGCTGGAAGGGTTGGAAGCTGTTCGAAAAAGACCTGGAATGTATATTGGATCTACCAGTTCCAAAGGTCTTCATCATCTCGTTTGGGAAATTGTCGATAATAGTATAGATGAGGCTTTAGCGGGTTTTTGTACAGAAATAAATGTGACGATCGAAGAAGACAATAGCATAACAGTAAAAGATAATGGGCGGGGAATACCCGTCGGAATACAAGAAAAAATGGGAAGACCAGCCGTTGAAGTCATCATGACTGTACTTCATGCCGGAGGAAAATTCGGAGGCGGAGGCTATAAAGTTTCTGGTGGACTCCACGGTGTAGGAGCTTCAGTTGTGAATGCACTGTCAACAGAACTGGAGGTATTTGTTCATCGTGATGGAAATATTTACTATCAAAAATATCGCCGAGGTGTCCCTTGTGAAGATTTGAAAATTGTCGGAAAAACGGATACGACAGGAACCATTGTGCATTTCAAGCCTGATCCTGAAATTTTTAAAGAAACAACTGAATATGATTATGATACGTTGGCGTCGCGTTTGCGAGAACTTGCCTTTTTAAACCGCGGAATCAAGATCACATTAGAAGATAAGCGGGACGAAAAAGGACGGCAAAATTTATATTACTATGAAGGCGGCATTATCTCCTATGTAAAGCATCTCAACCGTACAAAAGAGGTTCTTCATGAAGAACCAATTTACATTGAAGGAGACAGAGATGGAATAAAAATAGAAATCGCTCTTCAATACAATGATGGATATACAAGTAATATTTACTCTTTTGCTAATAATATTCACACTTATGAGGGCGGTACTCACGAATCCGGCTTTAAAACTGCTTTAACTCGCGTCATTAATGATTACGCTAGAAAAACTGGATCTATTAAAGAAAACGATCAAAATTTATCAGGTGAAGATGTTCGTGAGGGGTTAACCGCGATCATTTCTGTCAAACATCCTAATCCTCAATTTGAGGGACAAACGAAAACAAAGCTCGGGAATTCCGAAGTAAGAACAATTACTGATTCCATTTTCTCGGAAATGTTCGAAACGTTTCTTTTTGAGCATCCGCAAACAGCCAAAAAAATTGTGGAAAAAGGTCTGATGGCGGCAAGAGCCCGTTTAGCTGCCAAAAAAGCAAGGGAATTAACGAGAAGAAAAAGCGCATTAGAAGTTTCAAATTTGCCTGGGAAATTAGCAGATTGTTCGTCAAAAGATCCATCCATCTCAGAATTGTTTGTCGTTGAGGGTGATTCTGCCGGCGGTTCTGCAAAGCAGGGACGGGACAGACATTTCCAAGCTATTTTGCCCTTGAGAGGAAAAATTTTAAATGTTGAGAAAGCACGTCTTGACAAAATATTATCTAACAATGAAGTGCGTGCTATAATCACTGCCATTGGAACAGGGATTGGCGAAGATTTCGATGTTTCGAAGGCGAGATACCATAAAGTAGTGATCATGACGGATGCCGATGTGGACGGAGCGCATATTCGTACATTGCTGCTTACCTTTTTCTATCGGTACATGAGAGGAATTATTGAAAAAGGATATGTTTATATTGCGCAGCCTCCTTTATATAGAATTCAACAAGGCAAAAAGGTTGAATATGCGTACAATGATCGTCAACTCAATAAAATTTTGTCCAATCTTCCAAGCCAACCGAAGCCAAGCATTCAACGCTACAAAGGACTTGGAGAAATGAATGCTGAGCAGCTTTGGGAAACAACAATGAATCCGTCAACTAGAACTCTGCTGCAAGTAACGTTGCAGGATGCGATTGATGCGGATGAAACGTTTGAAATTTTAATGGGAGATAAAGTTGAGCCTCGCCGCCAGTTTATTGAAGAAAATGCACGCTATGTAAAAAATTTGGATATTTAATCGATTTGTTCACCCCATTCTCATTTTGATTTCTCCATTAAGTGAGGTTTGGGAATTGCTTTTTACGGAGGTAATAAAAAATGGCTGAAAACAAAGAATCGCAAATACAGGAAGTCAATATAAGCCAAGAAATGCGTTCATCCTTCCTCGATTATGCGATGAGCGTCATCGTGTCGCGCGCCTTACCTGACGTCCGTGACGGACTTAAGCCTGTTCACCGGAGGATTCTTTATGCCATGCATGACCTTGGCATGACTCCGGATAAACCGTATAAAAAATCTGCAAGGATTGTAGGAGATGTGATCGGTAAGTACCATCCACACGGAGATTCAGCTGTTTACGAGACGATGGTGAGAATGGCCCAAGATTTTAACTATCGCTATATGCTGGTGGATGGTCACGGAAACTTTGGATCCGTTGATGGAGACGCCGCAGCTGCGATGCGTTATACAGAGGCGAGAATGTCAAAAATTTCAATGGAACTTTTGCGTGACATTAATAAAGACACCATTGATTATCAAGATAATTATGACGGATCGGAAAAGGAGCCTGTCGTTCTTCCTTCCCGTTTCCCGCACTTGCTCGTAAATGGCGCATCCGGAATTGCAGTAGGAATGGCGACCAACATTCCTCCACATCAAATCGGCGAAGTAATCGACGGTGTTCTGGCATTAAGTAAAAATCCAGACATCACCATTGGAGAGCTAATGGAAATCATTCCTGGACCGGACTTTCCGACGGCAGGACAAATAATGGGGAAAAGCGGCATTCGAAAAGCTTATGAGACCGGACGAGGATCGATCACGCTCCGGGCAAAGGTTGAAATTGAAGAAAGAGAAAACGGGAAACAGGCAATTATAGTGACTGAGATTCCGTACCAAGTAAATAAAGCAAAACTTATTGAAAAGATTGCAGAGCTTGTCCGTGAGAAAAAAATTGACGGTATCTCCGATTTAAGAGATGAATCTGATAGAAAAGGTATGCGCATTGTCATCGAAGTTCGGAGAGATGCAAATGTCAACGTGCTTTTGAATAATTTATATAAACAGACGGCATTACAAACAAGCTTTGGAATTAATATGCTTGCTTTAGTAGACGGAGAACCGAAAGTATTAAATTTAAAACAAATTTTAGAGCATTATTTAGATCATCAAAAAGTCGTTATTAGAAGACGTACTGCTTTTGAATTAAGAAAGGCTGAAGCGCGAGCGCATATTTTGGAAGGGTTAAGAATTGCATTAGATCATATCGATGAAGTGATTAACCTGATTCGAAGCTCCAAAACAACAGATATTGCCCGCGAAGGATTAATGGAAAAATTCAGCTTAACGGAAAAGCAAGCACAGGCCATCTTGGATATGCGGCTTCAGCGCCTGACAGGCCTTGAACGAGAAAAAATAGAAGAGGAATATAATGAGCTTATAAAGCTAATTGAAGAGTTAAAAGGTATATTAGCCAGCGAAGAAAAGGTTTTAGACATTATTCGCGAGGAATTGGAAGAAATAAAAGAGCGTTTTAATGATGAACGCCGTACAGAAATAATCGCAACTGGTTTAGAATCTTTTGAAGACGAAGATTTGATTCCAAAAGAGAATATTGTCATTACGCTTACCCATAAAGGCTATATTAAGCGCCTCCCTGTTTCTACTTACCGCAGTCAAAAGCGTGGCGGAAGAGGCATTCAAGGAATGGGAACTAATGCTGACGACTTTGTTGAGCATCTTTTAACAACATGTACACACGATACTATTTTATTTTTTACAAATAAAGGAAAAGTTTATCGAGCAAAAGGATATGAAATCCCTGAATATGGACGAACAGCTAAAGGGCTTCCGATCATTAATTTATTGGAAATAGACCAAGATGAATGGATCAATGCCATCATCCCTGTTCCAGGATTTGTTGATGATTGGTTTTTATTTTTTGCGACAAAAGAAGGAATATGTAAACGATCACCGCTTTCTCAATTTTCCAATATACGTAACAGCGGTTTAATTGCGCTGCACTTACGCGAAGGGGATGAGCTTATCTCCGTACATTTGACAGATGGTACAAAAGATATTGTAATTGGAACAAAAAATGGAATGTTAATTCGTTTTCATGAACAAGATGTCCGGTCAATGGGCCGCACAGCTACGGGCGTAAAGGGAATTACGTTGGAAAAAAATGATGAAGTTGTCGGCATGGAAGTGCTGGACCCAGGTGTCGATGTATTAGTCGTAACTGAAAATGGGTACGGAAAACGTACGCACGAAAGCGAGTACCGAATCCAAACCCGGGGCGGCAAAGGTTTAAAAACATGCAACATTACCCCTAAAAATGGATCGGTAGTTTCTGTAAAAGCTGTTCGCGGTGACGAAGATTTAATGATCATTACTGGGAACGGCGTTCTGATTCGCATGGATGTCAATGATATTTCTTCAATGGGACGTAATACAGTCGGTGTAAAGCTTATTAAACTTGATGAAAATGAACATGTTTCAACGGTTGCGCTCGTTGAAAAAGAAGAGCAAGAGGAACAACAGGAAGAAGAATAAAAAGTGCTCTTTTTTGAAGGGTGATATCTGTTGAAACATATTCTGCCAGCGGAAGGAAAAAGTACTAATTTTAGGTCTACCACAGCTTTCAAAGCTGTGGTATTGTTAATTTATGGAGATCAAACGAATATTTCCTGATCTATATTCTATAAAAAAAGTATTTTTCGTTTTGAGGTTTGTTTACGTTCTTAAATGAATGGGTGCCAATTGATTTTTATTTAAAGGAGGGGGGTTCATTTGCGGATTCATGTCAAAAAATTGAAGCCGGGATTTGTCTTAGCAGAAGATGTTTATTCTTTGTCACCAAAACCAATTGCGAAAAAAGGCACTGTTATTAATGAGGAACATATTGAATTTTTTCGTGCATTTTTAATTAAAGAAGTTCAAGTCCGGACTTCTACTACTACAGGAGCAAAAGAAGCGAAAGAAGATATTTCCACTGATCAACCTCAAAAAGATGAGGCTGACGTTCAAAAAACGGAAAGTTCATCAAAAACTGCTTTTGAAGAAATTTTTGTACATTCAGTAGAACAGCTCCAAAAGTATTTTTTATCTTGGCAGTCGGGTGCTTCAGTAGATATTTATAAAATTAGAACATTACTCCTCCCAGTATTAAAAGCTGGGTTTGATCAACCAAGCAAAATAATGGAGACTTATACAACATGTGATGCAAAAAATTATATTTGCCATCATTCTGTTTCTGTCTCTTTATTAAGCGCTTTAATTGCAAAAAAAATGGGATTTTTAACTGGTGAAGTAAATCAAATTGCTCTTGCAGGTCTGTTAAGTGATTGTGGGATGGCAAAAATTACGCCGGCAATTTTAACAAAAAAAGAAGCGCTGACAGAAAAAGAGTTCCTCGAGGTTAGAGAACATCCTATTCACAGCTATAAATTATTAAAAGATTTACCAGCTTTAACAGAAGGGGCGAAAGTTGCAGTCTTGCAGCATCATGAACGATTTGATGGATCAGGTTATCCTTTAGGAATTAAAGGCGTTCAAATTCATCCTTTTGCCAAAATCATTTCGTTTGCAGACGCATATCAAGCAATGATTTCTCCTCGTCCATATCGCAATGGACAATCGCCGTTTCATGTCTTGGATCAAATAGAAAAAGACCAATTTGGAAAATTTGATTTATCGGTTGTTCAAGCTTTCAAAAAAATATTTATAAAAGATATGGTAGGACGGACAGTAAAGCTTTCTAATGGAGCTTATGGGAAAATCGTTTTTATAAATGAAAAATTGGTTACAAAGCCGATGGTACAAGCAGAAGATTCCGATCAAATTATATCTTTGGAAAAGAGCAAGGATTTGTCGATTATAAAGGTTTTTTAGTTTTTTCGAAGATATAAAATAATGCTTGTCAAAAACGATTGAAACTGCTATAATCACTGAAGTCAGCAATTAAAATAAAAAAAGTGTTGACAACCATAAAGTATGATTTTATAATGTAAAAGTCGCTGTTTTTGATATATGATCTTTGAAAACTGAACAAAACGAAAAGCGTGCCTGTTGATTCTGACAAGAG